>Ga0105239_10000003_pt1 | contig 606801 bp, 613 predicted proteins | sample KBSC44metaG_FD_92761 | JGI IMG/M metagenome (GOLD analysis project Ga0105239, IMG submission 92761) | Corn rhizosphere microbial communities from Kellogg Biological Station, Michigan, USA - KBS C4-4 metaG | ecosystem: Host-associated > Plants > Roots > Rhizosphere > Soil | place: Michigan...
ATCCTGACCGTATGATCAGCGCCGACAAGAAAATGGATTTGCTGATGTCGCTCTGCAAGCGACGCGGCTTCGTGTATCCGGATTCGGACATTTACGGGGGCTTTGCCAATGCCTGGGACTACGGCCCGTATGGCATCGAGTTGAAAAACAATATTCGCGATGCCTGGTGGAAGCGTTTTGTGCATGGCCGCGAAGATGTCGTCGGCGTCGATACGCCGATTATCCAGCATCCCAAAGTTTGGGAGGCGTCCGGCCACCTTGCTACGTTTAGCGATCCGTTGGTCGAAGATAAAAAGACGCACAAGCGTTATCGCCTCGATCATTTGCTCGAAGAAGCGGGGATTAATGTCTCCGGCATGCCGTTTGATGCCATGAAAGCCGAGATGATCGTGCACAAACTCAAGAGTCCGGATGGAAACGAGCTCGCCGAACCCAAACAGTTCAATTTGATGTTCAAAACCTTCGTCGGCGTCTCCGACGACACCGCTTCCACCGCCTATCTGCGTCCGGAAACGGCGGCCGGTATGTTCACGGCCTGGAAAGACGTGCGTGACACCATGCGTAAAAAGGTTCCGTTCGGCATTGCGCAGGTCGGTCGCGCGTTCCGTAACGAAATCACGCCGGGAAATTTCATTTTCCGCACGCGTGAATTCGAACAAATGGAAATCGAGTACTTCGTGAAGCCTGACAAGAGCGCGGAAGCGTTTGAAATGTGGCTCGCCGAAATGAAATCCTGGGTGAATGACGTGCTCGAGCTCGATGCGTCACATGTTGTCTATAAAGAGATCTCTGAAGCCGATCGCGCCTTTTATTCGAAGCGCACGATCGACGTCGAATATCATTATCCGTTTGGCCAGAAAGAATTGTACGGCCTTGCCAACCGCGCGGATTACGATTTGTCGCGCCACCAGGAATTCTCGGGCGAAGATTTGCGTTGGTTTGATGCAGAGTCCGGCGAGCGTTATATCCCGCATGTCGTCGAACCGACCTGGGGGTTGTCGCGCACCGTGCTCGCCGTCTTGTGCGAACACTTGGATATCGACGAAGCCGATACGACCGAAGAGGGGGAGAAGGAGCCGCGCATGGTGTTGCGTTTGCCGCCGCGCCTCGCGCCGGTCAAAGCCGCCGTGTTGCCGCTTCAGAAAAAAGATGGCTTGAGCGAGCTCGGTCGTGAACTCGCACAAAAGATTCGCGCTGCCGGAATCGTCGTCGAATATGATGAGAGCGGTTCGATCGGCAAGCGCTATCGCCGTCAGGATGAAATCGGTACGCCGTGGTGCTTTACGCTTGATTACACGAGCAAAGAAGATGGCACGGTAACCGTTCGTGATCGTGACGCGATGACGCAAGAACGCGTCGCCATGAAAGACATTGTCGGTTGGATTCAAAGCAAATTGGCATGAAACCCATCTCCAAAAATCTCAAAAACGGCATGCGGGGGATCGTCGTGCCCATGACGGGATCGGCTTCGATGACGCTCATGGTGCTCGTGCGCGTCGGTTCGCGTTATGAAGATAAGGAGATTAACGGCGCTTCGCATTTCATCGAGCACTTGATGTTCAAGGGCACGAAACGCCGTCCGAATGCGCAGGTGATTTCGCGCGAGCTTGATCGTTATGGCGCGGACTATAACGCCTTCACGTCGAAAGACATGACGGCCTATTACATCAAGATGGATTCTGCCAAAGCGCCGCTCGCGATCGACATGTTGCATGACATGTTGTTTCACTCGAAATACGATTCAAAAGAAATCGACCGCGAACGCAACGTCATCATCGAAGAAATTAAAATGTACGAGGACAATCCGCGCGCGCATGTCGAAGACATGATCGAAGAAGCGTTGTTTCCGGATTCGACGCTCGCCTGGAATATCGCCGGACCGCGCGAGGTAATCCGCAAGGTTTCTCCGAAGCAGCTCACGCAATATCGTGATGCGTATTATGTGCCGTCGCGCATGTGCGTGGTCGCGACCGGCAAAGTTCCGGCCAATATTTGGACGCTTTTGAACAAAACCTTTGGCAGCGTAAAAGAACCGAAGCGTCCGGCTGATCATGCCTTCGCGCCCTTCACGCCTCCGGCAATGTTGCAGAAACCGGTGGCGTATCAGGACAAAGAAACCGAACAAACCCAGCTTTCGATGGCCTTCCACGGGCTGGCCTTGCCGGATAAGCGCATGCCGGCTGCCAATTTGCTTGGCACGATTTTGGGCGGTTCGATGTCTTCGCGTTTATTCGTCGAAGTCCGCGAACGTCGTGGCTTGTGTTACGCGATCAGCGCCGGACACCAGGCCTTGGAAGATACCGGTCTTTTCAGCATCTCCATCGGACTTGATCACGCGCGCATCCCGGAAGCGCTCAAAGTCATTTGGAGCGAACTCCACAAAATTTCCACCAAGGCAGTCGGAGCCGACGAATTGCGTCGCGCCAAAGATCACATCCGCGGCAAGCTGACGCTCGCGCTTGAAGATTCTTCTGCCTATGCCGACTGGTATGGTCGCCAATGGTTGTTCCAGAACAAGCAAGAATCTCCCGAAGAACGCTTGAAGCGCCTCGAAGCCGTGACAGCGAATGACATCAAAAAGCTGGCCGCCGAGATTTTCCGCAAAGAACACATGGCCGCCGCCGTGATCGGCCCCTTGGGCGCAAAAAAGAACGTAGATACGCTTTTTGGATTCTGACCCTTGCCGTGATTGCCGTTCTGGTGTAGGAATACGCCGTATGCGCAAGCTGGTCATCGCGAATTGGAAGATGCATTACGGCCCCGTAAAGGCCGGCGCTTGGATCCGTGCTTTCCGTCGTGAACGGTTGCCGAAGGATCTGGATATTGGCGTCGCCGTGCCGCATGTATCCCTCGCAGCCGCTCGTTCGTCGCTTGGCCGCGCCGGAGTGCCCCTCCTGGGGGCCCAGGATGCCTTCTGGGCCAACGAAGGCGCCTTCACGGGTGAAATCTCACCCGCCATGCTGAACGAGTTCTCACTCGCGTTCTGCCTCGTCGGACACAGCGAACGCCGTCTTCATCTTGGTGAAACTGACGAGATGGTCGGCAAGAAGGCCGTGGCTTTGCAAAAAGCCGGCATCAGCCCGGTGATTTGCGTCGGCGAAACCGATGCCCAGAAGAAAAAGGGCGAAACCCTCAAAGTCGTGCGCGCCCAACTCGCCGCCGCGTTGAATGGATTGAAGGTTGATGGTGCCGGCGCTCCCGTGATTGCCTATGAACCGGTCTGGGCCATTGGTTCCGGTCGCCCGTGCTCCGCGCTCGATGCCAAGAACGTCCACGAAGTCATCCGCGAGGTGCTCGTGAAGAAGTTCGGCAAGGGCGGAAACGAAGTCCGCATTTTGTACGGTGGTTCGGTGGATGCCCGCAACGTGGCAGAATACATGAGCACCACCCAGATCGACGGCGTGCTTGTTGGTTCGGCTTCGCTCGATCCGCGTTCGTTCGGCATGCTGTGCCGCGCCGCGCTTCCGGCGTAATCCGTCATTTTGAAACATGGCCATCCTGATCGTCAGTTTTTTGGTCGCCGCCCTCGCGCTCGGAGTGGCGGTGTTCATCATGGTGAAACATTGGCGTGAAATCCGTTTGCTTGATCCGCAATCCATCCGCGAAGAGCGTTTGAAGGCCGAACGTGAAAAAGTCATCCAGCGCCGTTTTGAGCGCGTCTCGGCCGACCGTTTGGCGGCCGTTTCGCGTATTGGACGCGAGGTCGGACGCCGCGCCCGCGAGCGTTATCACGGCGCGATCGAGCGCTTGCAGTCGCTCGACAAGGTGTACCGCACGGTCACGAGTCCGCTGGCGGCCATGGCGCCGTCGCAACGCGAACGCATCAAGACGCTTTTGATCGAAGCGCGTTCGATGATGCGTGATTTGAAGTGGGGAGATGCCGAGCGCCGCTGTCTCGAGGTCTTGTCGATGGATGCGCGCCACGCCGAAGCTTACAAATTGCTCGGCCAGATCTATTTGAAGCAGAAGCTGTATCCGCAGGCCAAGGAAACGTTTGAGTATCTCATCAAGACCAAGAAGGCCGATGATGCGACCTATGCCGGCGTCGCCGAAATCTGTGAAACTTCGGGTGATTTGACCCGCGCCGAAGCCATGCGTCTCAAAGCCGTGGACGCGAGTCCGCGCCAGCCGCACCGTCAGGCCGAGGCTGCGCAGTTCTTCCTTTCCCGTGGAGAAGCGGGTCGTGCCTGGCCGTTTGCCAAGGCCGCCAGCGCCCTTGAACCCAAGAGTGCCAAGTACCTTGAACTTTCGCTCGAGACTGCTATACTCCTCGGCGATCGAAACGAAGCCGAGGCGCGTTACCGCCGCCTGCGTTTGCTCTCGGACGATCCGAATCGGTTCCAGGCGTGGAAAGACAAGCTTGAGGCGCTGCCCAAAAAGCCCTCGAAAAAGTAGGACATACGCCGTTGTAGCTCAGCTGGTAGAGCACTTCCATGGTAAGGAAGAGGTCACCGGTTCAATCCCGGTCAACGGCTCCATGGGTGGGTACCGAAGTGGTCAAACGGGACAGACTGTAAATCTGTTGGCCCTGCGCCTTCGAAGGTTCGAATCCTTCCCCACCCACCACAAGACACTCGTCTCCGGACGGGTGTTTTGTTATCCTCTGACCATATGAATCGATCACATCTGTTATTCATCGGCGTAGCGGCTGGTCTCGCCTTGGCCGGCGCGGGCTGTTCTTCGACCACGCCTCCGACCGACAAGCTCGTTCCGCCGACCGAAGTTACGTCCACGCCTCCCGTTAAAACCGGCGCGAACGGCGCGCTGACCACGAAAAAAGGCGCAACCGACCGCATTCGCGTGAATGTTCCGACCGCCGGTAGCAAAGCCAGCAAGCCGCTCATCTTCTCGGGTGAATCGCGCGGCTGGTATTTCGAAGGCAGCTTCCCGGTCCATGTATTGAACCAAAACGGTGTCATGATCGCTTCCGGCATCGCCGAAGCCGATGATGACTGGATGACCGACGACTGGGTTCCGTTCACGGGCGAGATCGACTATCCGCCGCAAGCGGCGGGCAGCAAGGGGACAATCGTCTTCATCAAGGACAATGCCTCGGGCTTGCCGGAAAACGACGACTCCGCCGAATTACCGATTACATTTTAATATATATGCCCATCATCAAAGACGAGAAGGATATCCCGAAGACCGAAGAGGAGTGGAAGAAAATCCTGACGCCCGAGCAGTATCACGTGTTGCGTGAAGGCGGTACGGACCGCGCCTTCGCGAACGAATACGACCAGGAATTCGGCGACGGCATGTACCGTTGCGCTGCCTGCGGTCAGGTACTGTTCGATTCCAAGACCAAATACGATGCCGGCTGCGGTTGGCCCGCGTTCTACGCCGCCGCCGGAGGCGACCGCATCAAGTTCATCGAGGACAATTCGCACGGCATGAGCCGCATCGAAGTCCGTTGTTCACGTTGCGGTTCGCATCTCGGTCATATTTTTGATGACGGTCCGAGCGAACATGGCGGCAAGCGTTTCTGCATCAATTCTACCTCGCTCAGCATGCAAAAGAGCTAGTCGCGTCCGACAATATAGAGATTTTCCCGGGCGCGCGTGACCGCTGTATACAGCCAACGTCGCCAGGCGTCCTCATCCGACTTCAGAAACCGTTCTTCAAATAGGAGAACGGTTTTTGCTTGCGAGCCCTGGGCTTTGTGTACGGTCAGCGCGTAGCCAAAATCAAAACGATCACCGATTTCTTTCCAGTGTAGGCCTTCAATTTCGCTCACTGATTTTGGATTGTTGAATTGGGAACGCGCGAGCAGGCCTTTGAAGCTGCGTCCTTCGTCGGGGAAGTCGATCGAGGCTTCATACCAATGCGATTCAAGCGGATTGATTGATTCCACGCGCCCCACCATGCCGTTATAGATCGGGCCTGTGGCCTGCGCGTAGGTATTTTTGAGACAGACCACGCGATCACCACCTTCAGGATCGGCGGATTCGCGTCCGAGTTTTGTACGGATCGCCTTGTTTAGCTCGACGCGCGTCTTGTTGCGGCCACAGAGCACGAGCATGTCGTCATGCAGGTTGGTAAAAAGGTGATCGGTAAGATCATCGATATCGGATGCGTCATGCGTGGCATACGAAAACTTGCGCACGGACTTTCCATAGTCGCCTACGGGGATTTTTCCGGTCATGCGCGCTTCCCAGGCGAGCTGGATGATCGGATTTCCTTCGGCCTGACGATGGATCGTATCGAGCGTAAGGTCCGGCTTGTTCATCAAATTGAAATTACCTTCGACCGGCGGCAATTGTCCGTGATCGCCAACCGCGATAATCGGCAAATTCGTGCCGAGCAAATCATTCCAGATGTTATCCGTGACCATGGAGGCTTCATCCACCACGATTAAATCAGCGCCGATTTCTTTGGTACGCATCCAGCCGACAATCTGCCCTTCCTTATCCATGAACGGAGAGTAGAGGAGCGAGTGGATCGTGCCGCACGTATCGCCTTCAAACAGGACGCCTTCGCTTTCGAGCATCGAACGCAACACTTGGCTGGCTTTGCCGGTGTACGAACAAAACGCGACCGTTTTATCCGGCTGTTCGCGTTTGATCTCACGGCGCAATTGCGCGATGAGCGTGGTTTTTCCCGTGCCCGCATAGCCGCCCAAGGTGAGGGAGCGGCCTTCGGGTTTTTGGGTCCAGGCCAAGAGCCGCTCAAGAGCGCGCAACTGGTCATTGGAGAAAGACAGGGATGGCACGGCACAATCCTATCCAAGGGTTGACAAAAGGGCCATTTTATGGTGATATACCCCGTTCTTTTCACGAAAGGAGGAACATGGAAAACGACTGGAAACCCCCGCCGATCGAGCAGTTTACGGGCGGCTGGAAGGTCGATCCCGCCCTCGCCCGCGAATACGCCCGTTACTCGTCACGGTCTTCGGCCGTGCTGAATGCCGTCGCCCTGGTCCTCTTGCACGACCGGTTCAAGCCGTTCGGTCGTAGCCAAGCGAGCCGGTACTTCGCGGCCACCAAGCGCGATCCGGACCAGGACGTTCGTCTGCGCGTGTTTCGCGAGATGGAGCGCCTGCCGGTCGGCTTTCGGCAACGACTCGCGCGCGAGATCGTGCGTGAGTGTCTCAGACTCGTGCGCGAGCTCGACGGTCTCGAAGCCGAGGCCCACCCGTCGGGCGGAGCCAAGCTCTGGCTCGACGCCTGGTTCCTGCTCGAGCAAGCTAAGACCTTGCTCGCCGTGCACGGCCTCGACCAGCGCGTCGTCCGCGTGCTCCGCTACACGCAGTCCCGATGGGACAGTCGTGCGACGCATGCGTCGACAACATAAGCGCCCCGATTTCTCGGAGCGCTTTTTTCTTTGTCTGGGACTACGATTTGTCGATATTTTCGTGCAGGGCCGAGAGCACATCGTCGATTTCTTCCTCGGTCGCTTTTTTGAGATCCTGCGCTTCCCGCGCCGCTTCGGCGATTTCAAAATCCGCATCCGCTCCATAACTTTTCGCATCCAGCTCTTTCAATGTTTTCCAGGCCTCAATGCGACGCTTCTCGTTTTGCGCGAGTACCAATTCTGTTTCGCGGATTTGTTGTTCGAGCTGTCCTGTCCGCGCCGCGTCTTTGCCGAGGGTCTTTTTCAATTCCGCACTCGCAATGCGTAACACACCTTTCAGTTTATTGGATTCGTCTTCCAAATTATTTTTTTCATCCACTTTGGCTTCGATCGACTTACGCTTTTCGGCAGGGGAACGGTCTTTGAGCATTTTCTCAAACGCCGCCTCGGTTCCGAACTCCTCCGGACGAGCTTTGCCGAGGCTCTGCAGGACGGTTTCGCGATTCGTTTCGAGCTTTTTGATATCTTCAGCCAGCTGGTCGCGGCCTTCGCCCTCGGGTGCGAGGTCGAGCAGATCTTGCAGCTCGGCGATCTCTTTCTCCAAAGAATCTTTGGCTGCAAATAACTGGATTTGCTCCGGAGTCACTTGCGCCATATCGACACGCGAACGCTTTTCGCGAACCGGCTTGGGCGCGACTTTCTCAAGCCTCGGAGGCTGCAATGCTTCATGCATATTATTTCACTTCGACCTTCACGCTTTTGCCGCTGCCTTGCGTGATCAGCTGTACGAGACGCGTGATTTCCTTGATCGAGGCATCCTGCGCATTCTGGATGATTTCCGGTTTGGTTGCGGCTTCGGTCGAAGCGCGCGTGAGTTCTTGCAATGCCAAGTTGTAGCCGTCATCCGGTTCCAAGAATTTTTTGACGATGCCTTGGGTGTTCTTCACTTCGATCGGACCGACCAAACGCGTGTTGAAGAGGGAAGCTTGCGGGATGCGCACCGTGATCTCGCTTGCGGACACGCTTACGTCATCCGTCGAGAGCTTGGACAAGTCGAGTCCCAAATTCGCTTCCATCGTGCCGCGCGCTTCCACCGTCTGACCCACGAAAAAATCCTTGAACGGATTGCCCGTGGTCTTGTTGATGGTGACCGGCTGGTCGAACAAATACGTCTGGGTGACGAGGAATCCCTGGTCGCGCAGGGCGGTCAGGATCGTCTCCGAGGTTACATAGGTCTTGATCGAGGTCTCCGGGGAGAACCAGATCCGGCCCGCAATCGCGCCTATGATTAGGCTCGAAACGACGGCCAGGGCGATCACGAGGGTGACAAAAAGTTTGGTTCTCATACGGTTGACATGTTTTGGCTAACATTGTAGCCTTTCCGCACCTTAGAAAGCCAGCGGTACCCGGGCCAGCGTAGCTCAGCTGGTAGAGCAGCAGTTTTGTAAACTGCAGGTCACCGGTTCGAACCCGGTCGCTGGCTCCACAAAACCTATTTCGATATGTCCCAAGACAACCTCATCAAATTGGAGTGCACCGAGTGCAAGAAGGTGAACTATCACTCCAGCAAGAACAAGAAGACCATCAAGGCCCGCCTTGAGATCATGAAGTTCTGCAAGAGCTGTAAGAAGACCACCACGCACAAGGAAACCAAATAAGGTAGGATTGGAGCGGATGCCGCTTCGTCTTTCTTTGCCACGAATTCCCCGGAAACTCGGTTCCCGGGGTTTTGTGTTTTTAGCGGGCTTTTCGATGATGGCGATCGAGCTTCTGGCCGGCCGCGTGACGGCTCCGTATCTGGGCGCGTCGTTGTATACCTGGACCGGAATCATTGCGGGCGTGCTCGCGGGAATCGCGCTTGGCGCGTGGCTCGGAGGCGTGCTCGCCGATCGTTTTGGCGGAGCGCGCGTGCGGCGCTTTTCGTTGCTCGCTTCTGGCATCACCGTGATGCTTGCCTTGGTGATTGCGGCCATGATCGGTCCGTGGCTTGGACTGCATTTGTCCGTGCCAATCGCGATGCTGATCTTTGCCTTGCTCGTGTTCGTGCCACCGGCGCTATGTCTGGCAGCTATTCAACCGGCTTCCATCCGCACGGATTTGTCTGACGTCGAAGCAACCGGACATATCGTGGGCACGCTTGGCGCCTGGAATGCCGCGGGCAGCTTGCTCGGCACGTATCTCACCGGTTTTTTGTTTATCGGACATTTGCCTACGCATTCGGTGTGGCTCGCGATCGCCATCGTACTCTTTGGTTTGGGAATTTTCCGCTTCGGCAAACGTCACGCTTGATATGGCTCCTATCGTTTTCCTCGCCAGCTTTTGTCTGATGCTTATCCAGGTTGTTTCGGGCCGCGCGATGGCGCCGTTTGTTGGTACGTCGATGTATGCCTGGACCGGCGTAATCGGCACGACGCTGGCGGGATTGATTTTCGGATCGGTGGCCGGCGGCTATCTCGCCGATCGCGTCGGGAATCGCAAAACGCTGGGCACGGCGCTCGCCTTGTCGGGCATCTGCGTCCTGTCCGCGAACTACCTCTTGTTGATCGCAGGTGAACGCATGGCCGTGGGTTCGATGCCCTTGCTCGCGCGCGTGATCGTCATGTCATTCGGCGCGTTTTTCCCGACCGCATTTTTCCTGTCGATGGTGACGCCGCTCGCGGCCAAGTTGTCCGTAACTACGGTTTCCAAAGCGGGGAGCGTGACCGGGAGTTTGGCCGCCATCAGCGCGCTTGGAAATATTCTTGGCGTTTTGTCAGGTGGATATTTTTTGATCGCCTGGCTGGGCACGAAAGTTTTGTTGTCGCTCGTGGCCGTCATCCTGATCGCGCTTGGCTGTTTTGTGGCGGCCGAATCCAAGCTTTGGAAAAACCAACTCGCGGTCTTGGTAGTGCTGTTCTTGATCGGGGACTTCTTTCTGCCCAATGTCTGCCAGAAAGAGACGTCTTATTATTGTATCCGCATCATCCAGACGAAAAATGATGCCGGAGCACCGGTGGACGTGTTGCGTCTCGATCATTTGGTGCATTCATATGTAAATCCGGCCGACCCGCTCGATCTTGGTTATGGCTACGAGCGCGTCTATTCCAATTTGATCAGCGAACGCTACACGACCTCGAGCGCGTTCACCGCATTTTTCGTGGGCGGAGGCGGATATGTGCTGCCGCGCTATCTCGAGACGAGTTATCCGAACGCAACATCGATCGTTGCGGAGATTGACCCGGGCGTAACCGAGATCAATCACGAAAAACTCGGACTATCCGCCACGACCACAATCATCACCGCCAACGAAGATGCGCGCCAACATTTGTTGCGCGGGGGAGATGCGCCGTATGACCTGGTGTTTGGTGATGCGTTCAACGATTTCAGCGTGCCGACGCATCTGACGACCGTCGAATTTCACAAGTTGCTCAAATCGCGCATGAAGCCGGACGGCATCTACGCGATGAATATTATTGATGACGCCCGCTACGGCCGTTTTCTCTCAAGCATGGTGCGCACCTTGTCGGCTGTCTGGAAAAACGTCGAAGTCGATACGCAGGCCGACCATATCAATGTCGGACGCAACACCATCGTGCTTTTGGCGAGCGACGAACCAATTCCGACTTCGACCTTGCAGCTCATTTCGCATGCCGAAGTCAGCACGTTTTTGGACGAACACCCGACGCCGGTTTTGACCGACGATTTCGCGCCCACCGACCGCTACCTTGCGCCCGTCTTCAAAGACAGCTATTAAACCCACATGAAGCGTCTGACGGCCACCGATTTTTATCGCTATATCCAATGCCCGCATTGGCCGTATTGGGAATTGTTCGGAAATCCGGAGGATCGTCGTCCGCTCACGGTCGAGCAGGAACGCCGCAATGCCGATGGTCTCGCGCATGAGCGCGAAATCGTGGCGGCGCAATTTGGTGAAGCCGAAACCGTGGCCACGAAAAACGAAGACGAAGCCGTTGAAGCGACCTTGCGTCTGATGCGCGAAGGCGCGCCCGTGATTTACCAAGGTACGCTGCGCGATGGCGATTGGATCGGACGCCCGGACTTGCTCGAGCGTCAGCCCGGCAAAAGTGCCTTTGGGGATTGGTATTATGTTCCGCTCGATGTGAAGCGCAGCCACGAGCTGAAAAAAGAACACAAAGCTCAACTCATGTTCTATGCGATTTTGCTTGATCGCATCCAGAATCGTTTTCCCGGACACCCGGCGATCCTAAACGGCGATGGCGAACGCATTTCTTTTGACGCGGATTCTTTCGCCACGGATTTTCGCGACCTGTTGCATGAGCTCGAACGCATTCGCGAAGGCGAAATGCCCGCGCCCGTGTATCGCAAAAGCTGCGAAGACACTTCGCCATGGGGCAAAGCCTGTTTCCGTCTCGCAAGCGAACGCCGTGACATCGCGCTTTTGTATAACGTCGACATGCGTAAGCTAAAAGCGCTGCGTTCGCTCGGCGTCACCACGATTGATGACGCGGCCGTGCTCGATCCCGAAGCGCTCGAAGGCCAGGCGCCTGGGCTTACCTTGCGCGGACTCGAGGCCGTGCGTCGCCAGGCGGTTTCGCTGACCACGCAAGCGGTGATTATCCGCGAGCCGTTCGTCGATCCGACCGAAGGACTCGAAATCCATTTTGATATCGAGAGTCATCCGCCATCTGACACGGATTATTTGTACGGCTTTTGGTTCCCGACCGGCGAACGCCAGGGCTATCACGCGATCGTAGCCGAACGTCCCGAAGACGAGCGGAAACTTTGGACCGAATTCCTCGCCTGGCTGCCAACCTTGCCCGAGACGTACACGGTTTGGCATTACGCCGCCTACGAGCCGACGCGTTTGCGCGTCTTGGCACGTCGTTATGAAACCGAAAACGATCCGCATCTTCTGAAATTCCTGGCTTCGTTCCGCGATCTGAAAGAATATGTGAATGACACGGCTGTATTCCCGGTCTATTTCTACAGCTTGAAGATGATTGGAAAATTTTTGGGCTTTGCCTGGGAAGGCGAAGTGAAAGGCGGGGGAGAATCCGTGACGGCCTATGAGGACTGGTTAAAAACCGGAAAACGTGCCACGTTAGATGCCATCATCCAATATAATCGTGAGGATGTGCGGGCGACTGCGCATTTGCTCGATTGGATGCGGAAATATGCTCGCAAAGCGATTTCGTACGCGCTTCCGTATCCGTGGACCCAAGCTTAATTTCTCTATGACTATCACGTTTCGCAAACGCCTCGCCTTTATCGCCCTTGTGACGGCCTGCTTGTTGCCGGCTGCTGCGTTTGCGCAAAGCACGAGCACGACCACGAGCACCGCCGAAACCCAACCGGCAGCTACGGACGCCGTCTCCGGCGGCACGGATGGCGGCACCGCTCCGGCCGAAACCGCCCAGCGCGGGGATGAAGGAGAATATGAACGCGCGGTGGTGCAAAGCGTGATTCTGCATGGCTCGACCAATGCGAACGAGACCCAGCAGATCAAAACGTATCATGTCTTGTTCCGTTCCGGTCCGTTGCAGGGCCAGAAAAAAGACATCCAAAGTGATGTCGGTTCGAATCCGTACAATCTTGATCCGCATCAAGGCGATACGGTCGTGATTTTCATGCAGCCAGATGGCCAAGGCGGATGGTTATTGTTCCTCGAGGGCTATGATCGTCGCGCGGCGCTTTTGTTTCTCGCCTTGTTGTTCGTCGCGACGCTCGTGCTCTTGTCCGGTTGGCAGGGCTTGAAGGTCGCGTTGTCGATGGCGATTTCGGTTGCGCTGATCGCGTACGTGCTCATTCCCTTGTTCTTGCGCGGTGCGAATCCGGTGCCGGTCGCGATCGTGCTCGCCGGTATCTTTACCTTCGTTTCGGCAGGTCTGACGACGGGTTGGAATCGCAAGGCCGTCATCACGGCCGTGGGAACAATGGGCGGCGCCTTGGTTGCGTATTTTATCTCGGTGCTGTTCGTGGATTGGTCGCGCATGAGCGGTCTCGCCACGGATGAAGACCGTTTGTTCTTCGACAAGAATCCGAATCTTGATCCGCGTGGTTTCCTGTTCGCTGGAATTATCATTGCCGCGGTCGGTGTGCTCGAAGATGTGGCTGTGTCGATCGCTTCCGGCGTGTCCGAAGTAGCGCGCCATCATCCGACCGCAAGCTTCCGCGAGCTGTTTATTTCCGGCATGACCGTTGGTCGCGACCACATGGGCGCACTCGCCAACACGCTGGTCTTCGCCTATGTCGGTTCATCGATGTCGACGCTCTTGCTCTATTCGCAGTTCGGCGGTTCGTGGCTCAAATTCATCAACTTCGATTCCGTGGTGGACGAAGTCGTGCGCTCGCTCGCAGGTACGATCGGTCTCGTGTTCACGGTGCCGATCACGGCGCTGCTCGCCGCCTGGCTCACGGTCGCTTCGCGTCCCGTCCGTCATCGCCACATGGACTAACAAAACACCCGCCAATTGGCGGGTGTTTTTATGGTCGGGCTAGTGGGACTCGAACCCACGGCCTCTTCGTCCCGAACGAAGCGCGCTACCAACTGCGCTATAGCCCGAAGCTCGCAGAACCTATCAAGAATTGGCGGGCCTTGCAAGGTCTGTTACCCTTTCCGCGTCTATGAAGAAATCTGCCCGTATTAGCTGGGGGATCGCCCTTGCGGTCCTGATCGGCTTTATCGTGTTATTTGCCGGCTGGTTTTGGTCGCTGGGCGAGGCCCATGCGAGCGCGCCGCCCGCCATCCGTATCGAGGCCGTGAAACAGCCGGTCGAATGGCATCATGCCGGTGAAACAACCTGGTCGAATCTCGCCGACGGCGTCACGGCCGAGGCGGGTGACGCCGTGCGCACGGGCGACGGCGGCGAAGCCCGCATTGTCTGGGGTGATCGCGGTACGACGCGCGTCGATAGCGGCAGCGAGCTTACGCTCGAAACCATCCCCGCGGATGGCAGTCTGAATCCGGGTGCACAAATCAAACTCAAGCTCGCCGGCGGACGCGTATGGTCGCGTCTCATTAAGTTGCTTGATCTCGGAAGCTCGATGCAGGTTGAATCGAGCGCCGTGGTCGCCACCGTGCGCGGCACGTCGTTCGGTGCGGCCGTGGTCCCGGAAGGCGCAGAATTTGCGGTGACGGAATCTGTCGTGGATGTCGCCGGTACGAGCGGCACGCGCACGTTGTTGCATGACAACCAATGGGGAGATTTTGATATGGGTGGAACGCCGCGCGTGGTCCGTGCCTTGTTGCCGACGGATGAATGGGCGGCCCAAAACCGCGTCACCGACCAACAGGAAGAGCGTGACGAACTCGCCACCTGGCGCAGTCGCTTGGAAGAACGCGCGAGTGCGCTCAAAAATGCGCCGGCATTTTTGTTGGATGCCTCCGAGTCTCTTCATCTCTCGCTTGCGGGCGGGGAGCAGAAAGAAGCGTTGGCGGCGGCCTATGCCGAGCGCCGTCTCGCGCTCATTTCTACCGACAATCGTCCTGACGATGTGGCGCGTTTCCGCAGCTACGTCACGCTGACCGGTCCATCGCGCAGCCGCTTGCTTGGCGATTGGCATGGACTCGCGACTTTGCGTGCTCGGACAGGCGAAGGCGATGCAGCTGATGCGCGCCAGTGGCGCACGGAGCTTGCGCCGACCACGGTAAGCGGCAAAACCTATCTCGACGCAGTCGCCATCGACGATCGTATCGATGACGTTTTGGCTGCTCCGGCTCGTGATCCGAATGTGATCGCCGGCATCCGTGCGGACATCGATTCTTTTGAAAGCAAGATCGATGGTTTGGATACCTCCACCGACGATAAATCTGGTTTACACAGCAAGGCCGAAGCCTTGCGCGCCCGCATCGAAGGCCTGGGCGACACGCCCGTCGTGACGGCTCCGGAAATTCCGGCTCCCGAAGTGCCTCCAACCCCCGGATCGCAATTGCCGGACACGGTGAAGCGTCCGCCGGCCGTGATCAAACCTGCGCCGACCACCAATGTTCCGGTTCAACCGCCGGTTGGCTATCAGCGTTATCAATTATTGGCCTCGCCGTCTTCGGTGACGGTGGGTCAGGTGGTGAAGCTCACCATGTTTGGAATCACCGCCACCGGTCAGGCTGATGATGTCTCCGGTCGCACGAGTTTTAGCACTGCGTCCGCCCAGTCCGGAGCATTTGCCGGCAACATGTTCACACCCGCCACCGTCGGCACGATCACGCTCAATGGAACAGTGGATGGCAAAACCGCTTCGGCTTCGATCACCGTCACCAAGGCGACGACCGTGACCGGTACCGGTTTGCAGAGTATCGCGCTTCAATTCACCGGACCGACGATCATGGGTTGCAGCGCCTACAATACGTTCAAAGTAATGGCGAGTTATGCGAATGGAAAAACCGCCGATGTGACCATGTTATCCAAAGTCACGGTGTCCGATCCGAAATTGATCTATGTAAACAGCGGCACGCTCATGAGTTTCTGTACGGTGGATGTTGCGACGGCCAGCGTGAATGCGAGCTATACGGAAAACCAAGTGACGAAAACCACCGCGGCTGACGTAACGGTGGCGAAAGACCCAAGCGCCGTGTCCAAGGATTGTCGCGGTCGCGGTTGTTAAGAAAAGAAAGACGCCCCGCGCAAGACCGAAGTCTCGCACGGGGCGCAGATGTGTCGCGGCGTTCCGTTATGGAACGAAGCCGGCGACATCGCAGTTGCACACGTCGTTCCCGCGACGCTCGTGAAGTCCGCACAGGACGCGCACGGCGCTGCCGAACGGGCCGGAGCTGCGATTGGCGCAGCTGGTGGGGTAGGCGATCCGCGCCGAAGTGCGGACGTATTCCCCGTGAGCACCGACCAGTCCCGGTTCGCCCGTGGGCGTCGTTGAGGTCGGCAGATCGTGGCCGGGAGGAAGCGGAGTGACCGCTTCCGTCACCGGTTCCGACGGGAGGATGAAATCGTGGCCCGCATCCGCCACCGTCGCCTCGGGGGCGCTCGGCGTGGACGGAGCTTCGATGGCAGCCACTTCGCCATGTCCGTTGCTCAGATAGGCGAAGGTGGCACCGAATGCGAGCCCGCCGCAGAACAGGAGGCCGATCGCGATGAGCGCGACCCGCTTCCAGTTGATGCCGGTGATCCGGTTCCAGAGCTTGACCTGCCAAGCCGAGACCTTGCGGATCTCGATCTCGACGTCACGGCTCGGTCGGGCGACCGGTTCGGGCGGGGTGGGAGCAGACGGCGGGTAGATCGGCGAGCCCTTCAGGGTCATCGCCTTGGGCTTCTTCCCGTGGAAGAAGTCCTGCTCGAGCGGCGTGTCCGACACCGTGAGCGGGTTGGCGGCCGCGACGGCGATCGGAAGCGCGGCCGGCGCGACAACGCTTCGCATCGAGTCCGAGAACTCGACCTTGGCGGCCGCGTTCACGGTGAGCGTAGCGTTGTCCTCGTGGACGATGGAGCCGCCTCCATCCGCGAGTGCGGCGTGGATGACGATCTTGCCCTCCTTGCTCGGCGTGAACACGCCGAACGTGAAGGTGCCGCCATCCTCCGGGTCGCACTTCATGGTCGAGAGCGACATGTCGTCGATCTCTCCCTTCTCGCCGTTCGGCTTGACGCCGAGCAGCTTCACCTCGACCGGCGTTCCGAGCTCGACCATCGAGGGGTTGAGCCGGATCCGGATGCTCTGGTAGAGCGCGGGTGGGGGTTCGTCGATCGCGACCACCGGAGCGGGCGTGACCGGCATGGCCGGCGCGGGAGTGGAGTGGCGCAGGATGGTGGGCGCGGTGCCCACGTCCAGGCCGCTCATGTCGATCTCCATGCTCTGCAGGCGAGCCTGCGCGAGCACCGCCTTGAGCTCGGCCTCCTCCGCGGCGGAGTCGGTCGGCTTCGGCTGGTCGGTGAGCGTGTCCTTCGCCAGCAAGCGGTGGGGGACACTGATGTCACCCATGTGATCGGCGGCTTTGACGTGACTGATGTCGAACGGGTTCTTCTCGGAACTCGGGGTAGGGGTGTCCACGGTAACCTCCAATTACTTATTGGGTCGAACCCAATAGAAATAGCGACTGGCAGCGGTTTTGCTGGCCAGATCCCCGGAAAACGCTGTGTTAAGCGCAATCCGAGAACGTGTAAATATAGCAAAAAATACGTGTTTTGTCAAGCATGATGCGAGGGCGGTATGATGCCGCCCATGCGCCGTCCACGTCCTGTTGTTCTCGCCATTCTCGACGGTTTTGGTATTGCTCCGGCCGGCACGGGAAATGCCATCGCCGAAGCCAAAATGCCGGTCTTCAAGCACCTGGTGGATACCTACCCCGCTATGACCGTGCATGCCTCGGGTGGCGCCGTAGGCCTTTCTTGGGGGGAAATGGGTAACTCCGAAGTCGGCCACCTCACGATCGGTGCGGGCCGCATTTTTTACCAGAGCTTGCCGCGCATCAACTTGGCGATCGAGAACGGAGAATTCTTTTCCAACCCGATGCTCAAGAAGGCGTTTGATCATGCGCGTCAAAATAACAGCGCCCTGCATTTGATGGGACTTGTTTCGCAAGGCAATGTGCACGCAGCGCAAGAACATTTGTATGCCTTGCTCGACATGTGTCAGCGCGAAAAAATCACGAATGTTTTCATCCACGCATTTTTGGATGGACGCGACGCCATCTACAACTCCGGCAAAGAATTTTTGACCGAGCTTGATGCCAAGATCACACAAATTGGTGTTGGTAGAATCGCGACTTTGTCCGGACGTTACTACGCCATGGACCGCGACAATCGTTGGGACCGTGTTCAAAAAGCGTATGACGCCATCACGAAAGGCGAAGGGGAGCATGCCGAATCCTGGCAAGCAGCGGTTGAGGCTTCGTATGCAAAGTCGGTGTTCGATGAACAGTTCGTACCGACCGTGATTGGTCCGGGGGGCAAACCGCTTGCGACCGTGAAAGATCATGACAGTGTTATTTTTTTCAACTTCCGCCCCGACCGTGCCCGCGAACTCACCAAAGCGTTCGTGCTTCCGGGTTTCGACAAGTTTCCGCGCACGGCCATCCAGGACATGGAGTTTGTGACCTTCACCGAATACGAAAAAGACCTGCCCGCCGATGTGGGTTGGCCGCCGTTGCTGATTGAGAACTGTCTCGCCAAAGTCATTTCGGATGCCGGGCTGCGCCAACTGCATATCGCGGAAACCGAAAAGTACGCGCACGTCACATTTTTCTTGAACGGCATGCGTGAAGACGAGTTTCCCGGCGAAGATCGCGTGATTATTCCGTCGCCGCGCGTTTCGAGTTATGACCAGCAGCCGGAAATGTCCGCGCCGCAAATCACGGAGCGTGTCGTAAAGGAAATCGCGGCCGGCCAATACGATTTCATCGTGCTCAATTTCGCGAATCCGGACATGGTCGGCCATACCGGTAATGAAGCGGCGACCATCAAAGCCAACGAAACCGTAGATGCTTGTCTTGGACAGATCGTGAACGCGGCGCTCGCGGTGGGCGGTGCCGTCGTCGTCACCGCGGACCACGGCAATGCCGAAGAAGTCACGAATTTGGTGACCGGCGACATGGACAAGGAGCATTCGACCAATCCGGTGCCGCTGCTCATCATCCACAAAGATCTGGAAGGCATTCGTGCGCCGAGCGGTGACGTGATTGGTGGAGACTTGTCGCTCAATCCGCCGGTCGGCATGCTCGCCGATGTCGCGCCCACCATTCTGCACATGATGGGACTCAATCCGCCGCCGGAAATGACGGGCCAAGTGCTCATCTAGTCATGAAAAATGTCACGTCAGTCCTGAAGACGCTCGGGAAGCGCTACACCGAGACGGGGATGACCGATCTCGGCAACCCCGAGGACACCTTGATCGCGACGGTTTTATCCGCCCAAACCACGGATGTGCAGGTGCTGCGCGTGTATCCGGGTTTGCGCAAAAAATTTCCAACTCTCACATCGCTCGCCAAGGCCGATTGGAAAGACATCGCGAAAGAGATCAATACCATTGGATTATTTCGCACCAAGGCCAAGTCCGTAAAAAAGCTGGCGCAGATGTTGCTGGAAGATTTTGATGGAAAAGTTCCGTCCACCATGGAGGAGTTGGTGCGTTTGCCCGGCGTCGGCCGCAAGACCGCGAGCGTGGTACTCTCGTTTTGTTTCGGAAAACCGGCGATCGCGGTGGATACCCATGTATTCCGCATTGCGCGCCGCCTTGGTTGGACAAAAGCGAAAGACGCCAAGCGTGTCGAGCTCGATTTGATGAAGCTTGTTCCGGAAAAACAGTGGTCCGAAATCAACCGCACCATGGTTCCGTTCGGGCGCGATATCTGTCAGGCGCGCGTGCCCGAGTGCTGGCGTTGTCCGGTGGCGAAATGGTGCGCCTACCCGCACAAAACGCCGCATCCTTGAGCCTGTGTTATGATGATTCAGATATGACAGGCGAACTGGAAATCATCCAAGGGCTACAGTCGCTTCTGACCACGGATTGGGCGCGTGGCTTGGCGGTTTTTGCCTCGCGTTATCTGGTCTTCGTATTTGTTCTGATCTGCGCCGCCTTGGGGTATGGCAAGAAACGTTTGCATTGGCGCCGCACTGCCTATGACGCCGCTTGGGCCGCCTTGCTCGCCATGGTGCTCGCGAACTTTATCGGCTTGTTGGTTGGACGCGACCGCCCGTATCTTGCTTCGACCGAAATTTTGCAGTTGATCCCGCCCCCTTTGAGTATCCACTCGTTTCCGTCTGGTCACACGGCTGTGTCATTTGCCGCCGCAGCCGCGATTACTCTGGGCGCACCGGAAATCGGCATTGTCGCGATTGTGCTTGCGATCGGGGTTGGGATCGGTCGCGTAGCCGTAGGCGTTCATTATCCGAGCGATATTATTGCCGGCGCCTTGCTCGGCATTGCCTGCGCCTATTTCATCCGCTATTTGCGCCCGGTAATGACGCGCTGGTTGAAACCGAAAAAATCCAACGCTTCCTGACATGTCACGCTTTCCTTGGCGCATTTCGGCGCTTATCGTATTGGTTGTCTGTGCGATTTTGGGCTGGATGTTCGTATCCGCAGCCTGGTTTGGCGGACTAACTTCGCCCGAGCCCATCAATTTCTCCGTGAAGGAAGGGGAGTCCGGCGCCCAAGTCGCTGCCGACTTGGCTTCTTCGCACATCATCGGACTGGCTTTTGGGTATCGTTTGTATGGCTGGCTTGATCATTCCGTCAGTCGTCCGAAACCGGGGGATTACGAATTGCGTCCCGGTTCAAGTTATCGCGATATCAGTCATGAACTCGCTTTGGGCCCGGCCCGTCGCGAAGTACAGGTGCGCGTAATCGAAGGTCGCAACGTAGACGAGTTGGCCGATCAGTTACAGTCTGAACAAAGCATTCCCGTGACCACGACCCAGGCCCTGATCGGACGTGCCGCCAATCGCAAACCGTTTGATCCGGTTTTGCGCCAAGACTACGCCTTCCTGAAAGTCTTGCCCGGCAATCGTTCGCTCGAAGGCTATTTGTTTCCGGATACGTATCGCGTATGGGGCGACCAATTACCTGAAGGCTTGGTGCGCAAACAGCTTGATGAATTTGCCGCTCGTTACGGCCAGAGCGCGATCACCAAAAAGAGCGCTCCGCTTCAGACCTTGGATGATGCAGTTATCCTCGCATCGATTGTGGAAGCGGAAGTGCGTGATGATGCCGATCGGAAAATCGTCGCCGGCATCTTTTTGAACCGTTTGCGCGATGGCATGGCGCTTCAAACCGACGCCACATTGTCGTATGTCACGGGTTCGGATCGCGCTCGCGCCAATGCCAATGATCTGAATTTGGATTCGCCTTTCAATACCTATAAAAATCGCGGCTTGCCGCCGGCACCGATCAACAGTCCGGGCGCTTCGGCCATGGATGCCGTGCTTGATCCTGCGCCCACCGATTATCGCTACTTTCTGACGGATGCGGCGGGGAAGGTGTATTACGCCAGAACCCTTGAAGAACATACGGCGAATCGCGCCAAAGCCGGTTTTTAACGGGGCAGGAGGCTTGACAAAACCGCAGATTTTTGCTTTACTACGACGTTCTCGAATGACGCATTCGAGGCGTCCTTTCGCAAACAAACTATCGAAGGAGGTGCGCCATGCACTCTCACTGGAACAATCGCCGATCCGCAGCCGAGTTCGTCTCGCGCCGAGTCATCGAAACCATGCTCGTCTTCTGGATGGGCCGTGATCCGGAGCGCCGCTCGCGCTTCGAGAATCGCATCCGCTTCGAAGGCTTCGACGCCGCCATGCAAGTCATGCAACTGTCCGAGCAGGAGCTCCGGCAGCTACGCGATGCGTTCGCGACGCGCCAGAAGATGGCGGGCTTCAAGTCCGCCGAGTGCCCGACGTTCGAAGACGCCTGGCAGATCGGCCGCCGCCACTGGCTGCGGGAGCCACTACTCGCCGAGCTCGGATTGCTCGACGCGCTCCGTCCGGCCATCGACGCCGCCGCCCGTAGCCTGGATGCCGAAGGCGGAGACCTCCGCCTCGAGACGCATCCCGGCATGCCTCGAAACTTCGAGAGCATCGCCCAACATCTGCGGCAGGAAGATCCGTCCTCGCCGAAGCTCATCGATCGTTTCAGCCATCCGACCCGGATCGGCTGGAAGATTCTCGACGAGGCTCGCTTCCGCCTCCTCACCCATCCCGCCTACCGCCTTTCCGCGAGGGCCGCTTGACCGTCCCGCCAGTGCCTACGCGCTGACGGGACTTTTTGTTACCATCCAGCGCATGTCCACGTTCGTACTCCCGCCCGATTCCGGAGGTCCGTCCAAAGCCATCGATTACGCGAATGCGCTCAACCAGGAGCAATTGGCGGTGGTTTTGGAAGGGGATGGTCCCTGCCTCGTGTTAGCCGGGGCTGGTTCGGGCAAAACGCGCACCCTGACCTACCGCGTCGCCTATTTGATCGAACGCGGCGTTGCTCCATCTTCCATTTTGCTGCTCACCTTCACCAATAAGGCGTCGAAGGAGATGGTTGAGCGCGTGGAATTGGTGCTTGGCCCATCCGCCAAGGGAATTTGGGGCGGCACATTCCATTCGATCGCGGCCCGCTTGCTGCGCACGTTTGCGGACGAGCTCGGCTACACTTCCAATTTTAGTATTCTCGATCAGGAAGACAGCCGTGATCTCATCAAAGCCGTGATGAAGGACTTGTCGATTGATCCGAAAGCGCGTCGTTTCCCGACGGCCGGTGTGGTCGGCGATATTTTGTCGTTTGCGCGCAACACGCAACAACCGATTGCCGATGCGCTTGAAACCAAGCATCCGAATTTCCAACAATTCGATGGCGAGATCACCGAGATCGGCCGCCAATACCAACTGCGCAAAAAAGCGGCCAACGCGATGGACTTCGACGATTTGCTCACGAACATGGCGATATTGCTCGACCATCCGACGATTGGTCCGCGCTTGTCCGGACGTTTCCAATATGTGCTCGTGGATGAATATCAGGATACGAACGCAGTGCAGGCGCGTTTGGTGAAAGGTTTTTCCAAAGCACATGGCAATGTGGTCGCCGTCGGTGACGATGCGCAATCGATTTACGCCTTCCGCGGCGCGGACGTGAAAAATATTTTGTCATTCCCGGAGCAGTTCAACGGCGCGAAGATTTTTAAATTGCTCACCAACTATCGTTCGACGCCGGAGATTCTCGCGCTCGCCAACGATTCATTGAGTCATAACAAGGATCAATTCGAAAAAGAATTGGTTGGTTTGCGTGCTTCGGGCGGAAAACCCAAGTTAGTGGCCTGTTCATCGGCTTCGCAGGAAGCCCGATATGTTGCGGAAAACATCCTGCAAGCGCGAGCGAGTGGCACGGCGCTCGCCAACATGGCGGTATTGTTCCGTTCCAGTGCGCATTCGCAACAACTCGAATTCGAACTCATCAAGCGCGATGTACCATACGAATATCGCGGCGGCCAAAAGTTTTTCGAGCGCGCCCACATTAAAGATGTCGTTTCGTTTTTGCGCGTGTTCCAGAATCCGAAAGACGAAGTGGCCTGGCTGCGCGTGCTTGGTTTGCAAACCGGTATCGGCGCGGCGACTGCTATCTCACTCTCTGCGCAAATTCGCGCCAGCGAATTTATTGATGATGTGGCCGAAGCCGTGGGCACGACCCGCCCGCCTTCGCGCGGCCAAAGCGGTTGGCAGGACTTTACGCGCATCGTAAACGCGATGGCCGCCATCGGACGCTTGCCCGCCCAGCTCATCCGTTGCGTGGCGGCTTCGACTTACCAGGATTATCTCGAGCGCGAGTATCCGAACTTCCGCGAGCGTCTCGAAGATTTGGAGCAGCTCGCCTTGTTCGCCGAAAGTTACGACGATCTGACGAATTTTTTGAACGATCTCTCGTTGTACGACAGCGTGTCGGCCGGTCGCCAAGAGGCTGGCAGGGGAGACGAGGAGAAAATGGTGCTCTCGACCATCCACCAAGCCAAGGGTTTGGAGTGGGATACGGTCTTCATTATTCATTTGGCAGATACGGCCTTTCCGAATCGTCGTGCCATGACGGAAGAAGGCGGGATGGAAGAAGAGCGCCGCTTATTTTACGTGGCCGTCACCCGCGCGCGCCGCGAATTGTATCTTTCCTACCCCATGACCATGGGTCAGGAGATGTTGGTTTTCAACCAACCTTCCACATTCGTGGATGAAGTCGATCCGCGCTTGTTCGAGCGTGTCGAAATCCGTGAAGGTCGTCATCATGTGAGCGCACCGAGCCATGCGCCTTCGGCCGATGCCTGGGATTGGGACTCTGGCGAAGCCAGTTGGGAAGAGCCGAGCATCCAGATCGAGTCGAAAACCGTCTTCAAAAAAGATTCTTCCAAGCCAAAACCGAAACCAGGCTCCTTTTTACGCGACATCGGTGATTTGTGAGCTACACCACGTTCCGGGCCGTACCGGCCTTCGTTCGCCGCGAAGCCGACGGCGAGCTTTTTACGTGCACGGAGACACGTGCGGTGGATGATGCGACGCAGGAGATCGCCGGACTTCGTTCCGCTTCGTACCCCTTGCGTCTCGAATGGTTTTTTTCGCAATCGGAACCGATCGTAAATGGTCGCCGTCCGCGTCGCGTCGTGTTTTGGCAGCCGGATGAAAAGCGTTCTCGCCCGCGTGGTTGGTTGAAGCTGCCTTTCCCATCCGGATTGCGTTGCACCGGTTACACCGACGTCGGTGATGGGAAAGAATACTGGGAGGCTTGGCCCAAGGAGTCACGTTACGCTCGTCGTCGTTGGTTGGAGCATTCGGAATACGAAATCCGTGACGCGACTTTGGAAGAGTTTGAAGCCGGTTTTGCCCGTGCGCATCCAAGCGACGGATTGTTTTCGATTTATTCCGGTGTGCTGCGCAAGAAAGTCGCGCAGCATTCCGGGCTCATGCGTTTTCGTTGCGTCTGGCACCCGTCTTCGGATGTCCCGGTGGGCGGAACGGGCGTGATGCTTGTGCCCGAGGCGAAAGCCGCCGTTCTCATCAGCTCGTTTTACCATCGCAGTCATGCAGATTCGTGCATTGGTACGGGTTTGATTGATGATTGGTTCGCGCAATCCATTACAGTGGGTTTCCAGTACATGGATTTTGATCTATTTTGGGCGCCAGGCGATCCGGGATCCTGGAAAGGCTATTCCCACTTCAAACAGAAGTTCAATACGACCTTGATCCGCTACCCGCATCCGTTTTTCCGAATCCTCTTGTGAGCTACGCCACCTATCGCGCTGAAGATGCCTACCTGCGACGTCATGCCGACGGCCGCAAGAACGGTATTTTTATCGAAGTTCCGTCCAAGGACTCATCTTTGCTTGTACCCGGCTTGCGATGGGAGCGCGGTCCGTTTCGTTTTGAAGGCTATTATTCGGATGAAGAGCCGATTCCTGATCCGCTCGCGCGCCGCCGTTTGATCGTGTGGCAACCGCTCTATAAAAAACAACGTCGCATGAAAGGTTGGTGGAGATTTCCGCTGCCCGTGAATGTCCGGCGCACCGGATATGCCGAAATCACCGATCCGGAACACTATTGGAAAGACTGGTCGGAGAATGTGCGCCGCCAGCGGGCGAAATGGCTGAAACAAAAACCGCTCATCATCGAAGAAGTGCCGCTCGAAGAATATATCGAGGCATTCCGCGAAGCGAAGCCGTGGTTTCACATGCGCGATTTGTTCGTGCAAGCGATCCGTGAACGCCTCGTGCAGCATCCGGGACTCGTACGCATCACGGGCGCGCGCGATCCGCTGACCAAAAGAGTCCGTGCCGGTTTCGTCTATCTTGATGTGCCGGAAGCGAAGTCATCCATCCATCTCACATCGTTCTATCATCCGGATGAAGCGCGCACGGGCGTCGGTACGGGCCTCGTGGATGCCTGGTTTGCGCATGCGGTAAGGCACGGAATCCGTTATCTCGACTTTGATTTGTTCTGGGTGCGTGGCGAGCCGCGCGAATGGAAAGGCTTTTCCACCTTCAAGTCACAATTCGGCACAAAATTCGTGGATTATCCCTTGCCGTTCATGAAGATTGTCGGGCGCTAGGCCATGCGCTAAGGTCGGCCCGTATGGCCTTCGCCATGATGCGCGGTTCCGGACATCCGGATGCGGCTTGCGACCACGTGGCCGAGTCTTTGGTAGACGAATATGTACGCCGTGATCCGCTCGCGCGTTGCGATATCCGCGTGATGGGCGGACATGGCGTGTTGTTTGTCTCCGGCAATATTAAGAGCGAGGCGGATTTTGATGCAGGCGCGATCGTGCGTCGCGCCATCGGTGAAATTGATCCGATGTTATCGCTCGAACCGTTCGTTTCGATCGAGCGGATGGACGGCATGCCGCTGGTTGGCGCCGCATCGTCCGTGTCCGTGTTCGGCTATGCCTGTGACGAGACGCCGGAACGATTGCCGCCCACGGTCGCGTTCGCGCGCCGCGCGGTCGAAGAAATCGAGCGCCTGAGAAAAGAAGATCCGGATTGGTATTGGTGCAGCGCCGACTTTGACGTCAGCATCCAAACTCCAAAAAAGGGGATTGTGCGCGTCTCGCATGTGCCATCCATCGCGCTCGAGGATATTCGCATGCGCGTCGCCTCCGCCTTGTCGCGTGTTTTGCCGGATCTTGATTGGAAGGTGAATCCATCCGGACCGGATACGCGCGGAGGCTTGGCCGGAGCGATCGGTTCGTCGCGCCTGCTCGTATCAGGCGGAGGCTATGGTTCGGTTTTGCCCAGTCCGCCGGCGGCCAGCGGTTTGCATCCCAGTCATCCGGCGAAAAAAGGGACTCAATTGGCCCGTGCGGTCGCCCAAGAGCTGGTCGCGGCCGGGCTCGGTCGCGCCGTCTGGATCGAGCTCAGGTATTTGCCGGATGAAATTTTTCCGGCTGCCATGCGTATACGCAATGAACGCGGACAGGATTTGTCTGCTTCGCTTGATCCCACGCGATTTTCGCTCTAACATCTTTTCACTATGAAGCGCACCCTGTTTGTTTCTTCGCTCATGGCCGTGGCTTTGCTCGGCGCGGGCTGTTCCCAGACCCCGTCGAACGACCAATACGTGCCGCCAGCCCCCGCCCCTTCCGATACCGCTCCCTCGATGTCGGAATCGCAAAATCCGTACCCGTTGCAGGCGACTCCCGCCGGCAGCACGAGCACGGCTACAACAACCGAGCCCGTCACTTTACTCGCTCCCACCTCAACCATGTCCCAACTCGCTTTTCCGGGCGTCATGCCCGAGGCCCAGGTCAACAAGAAAGTCCTGATCAAGACCAATCTCGGCAACATCGAGATCCAGGTTGATCCGAAAGCCGGTCCGAACGCCGCTTCGAACTTCATCTATCTCGTGAAGCAGGGTTTCTACAACGGCACGATTTTCCATCGCGTCATTCCGGGCTTCATGATCCAGGGCGGCGATCCGACCGGTACCGGTCGCGGCGGTCCGGGCTACCAGTTCGCCAACGATCCGGTGAACGGCAGCTACAACAAGGGTATCGTGGCCATGGCCAATGCCGGTCCCGACACCAACGGCTCGCAATTCTTCATCATGGTCGCCGATGTCCCGCTGCATCCCGACTATTCCATCTTTGGTCACGTGATTTCCGGACAAGACGTTGCGGACAAGATTTCTCAAGTTCAGACGACCACGAATGATGGGGGTGAGAATTCGCAGCCGGTACAGCAAGTGAAAGTGCTCGACGTGAGCGTTGAATAAAACACGAAAACGCGCTACGATCGCCTCATGCGATCCAGTGCTTCAAATCGGTTTCCACTCTATGCCGCCGGTGCGATCACGCTTGTCGTGATTGCCGGCGGTTTGTGGTTTGGTCGTGGCGTGTTGCGCGATACGATTGCGGACGCCCAGCGTCCGTCCGTACCGGCCGCCGTCCCGTACAAGCCGACAACCTCGACCACGCCAACAGTCACCTCGACTTCGCCCGCGGTTAAACCCACCCCGCCACCAACCAGCAACACGACCACCACGAGCTTTGCTAAAGAGGTCAATCTGGCCGTGCCTTTCTTGCTGCAGGCTCCGAAGCAGAATTGGGTAGATCCGTTCGAAGATGCGTGTGAAGAGGCGTCGTTGTTGATGGTGAATGGATATTACAAAGATCGCGGACATGGCTGGACTCCTGACGAGGGCGTCAAAGATATCCTGGATGTCGTCGCCTACGAAGACAAAACCTACGGTTACAACAAGGATACGACCGCGCACGATGTCGCGCACACGGCGATCGGATATTTCGGCTATCCAAAGGCGCAGGTCATCGACGCCACCGAGTTCAATATCAAGAACATGCTGAACAAAGGCTATCCGGTGATCATTCCCGCCGACGGTAAAATGCTCCTGAATCCGAATTTCAAAAACGGCGGTCCGGAATACCACATGCTAGTGATCAAAGGATACAAAGCGGACGGCTCCTGGATCACGAATGATCCGGGAACGCGCAATGGACCGGATTACGTCTATCCAAAACAACGCTTGCTCGATGCCATCCACGATTTCAAAGCCGGTGATATGTCGCATGGTGACAAAGTGATGGTGGTGATCCTTCCCCAATAAACAAACATATGGCGAAAACAAATAGCAAAACCAAACCGCAACAGCCGCATCCGCATCATGTGCCTTTGGCCATGGTGTTCATGATCGCGATCGTGTTTATTCTCACGCTTGCACTGATCTTCGTGTGGAATTTGTTCCCGCATGTGCCGGCCTATGTGCCGCCCGTGATTTCGTCGACTTCTACGATCCCGACGGTGCCCGCCATTCCGACCTCGACCACGCCGACGACCATGGATTGTGGTGCCCACGGCCACTCCAATGGCACGGTCTGTTTATGTGGGGGGATTGCAGGCTGGTCTTGTCCGGTCGATCAGGAATGTGGAGACATGATGCCGACGCCGACAACGCCTGACGCGATGGGTAGCTGTCACCCAAAGCCGGTTTCGGCCCGTACGGCTCCTGCCGGTATGATTTGCGATGCGACTAATTCGATCTGTGTGGATCCGAGCTTTGCCAAGGACACGCTCACCAGTCCGTTTGTCGCATCTGGCACTGCGATCGCGTTTGAAAATACCTTTGCTTGGAAATTGCTGGATGGAAGCGGGAACGTTCTCGATCATGGAACGGTTACGACCAATCCGGCGGATGCCGGTCAGCCCGGCACCTATCAAATTCGCGAATTTCTTCTCACCGTTCCGAAAACATCGGCTGGCACGCTTGAGTTGCTCGAGTATTCCGCCAAAGACGGAGCCGAAATCCATGTTGTGAAAATCCCGGTCAAGCTTCCGACCACGGCCATGAAGTCTCGTTTCTATATGCCGATTTCTTCCGGGACGAATGATTGCTCGGCCGTCTCTTCGGTTGAGATCAACGTCGTTAAGTCCGGATTGCCGGTGGAAACGGCTTTGCGCGCCTTGCTCGCGATTGGTCCGACGATGTCATCTATGCGCTCCGCGATTCCGCCTGACACGCATTTGGTATCGCTGGTGGTGAATAAAGGGACCGCGACCGTGGTCTTGAGTTCCGAACTCCAGAATTATGGTGGTGGTTCCTGCAACGTTTCTGCGATTCGTGCGCAAATCGAACAAACACTCAAGCAGTTCTCTTCGGTAAACAATGTCGTGATTTCGCAAGTTGGCAAAACTCCCGCAGAAACGCTACAACCGTAAGTATGGACTGGGGGCAAATCCTGGTTGGAAGTCTGGCTGGCGGTAGCGCCGGGGCGATTATGGCGTTCTTGTCGTTCATCGCGCCGCGTTTCGGTGCCGGGAATTTCATCCAAGACAATAACGAAGAGAAATTTGCTTTTGGCCGTCCTATTTCGCGCCGCGAAGCGAGCCTGATCGGTTTGCTGATCCATCTTTTGCTTTCGACCCTGTTTGGTTTTGGTTTTGCGCTGGGCGTCGAACTCGGTTGGATTCCGGGCTACCTGTATCTGCCCATGCTGGGTTGGTGTGTGGTGGTGAGTTTGTTCCTCGGGATCGTGATTTTGCCGTTGGAAGGCTACGGATTTTTCGGGGCAAAACACGATGCCTGGTTTTTTGTGGATTCTCTACTCACAAATTTTCTTTGGGGTCATCTGTTTCTCGTCCTGATGCGGCTATGGTTGGTCGTGTAACGCCATTACGCATCGCCGGAGCGATTTGTTTGGGAGCGGCGCTCGGCATTGTCCTGTGGATGATCTTGCCGATGCCATCTGCGCCTACGGTCCGGATGTTCCAGGCCAAACGCGATTGGCTTTTGTCTTCTTTTGGCTTGATTCGTGACCGTGGCGTCGAGGTCAAACCAGGTTTACACGCCCGGCTCTTGTTTGTGGGTGACATGATGTTTGATCGCACCGTGGCCACACGCACCAAAGCCGCCAATAATCCCGCCTATCCGTTTTTGAAGTTGCCTGTTGGCTGGTTCGATACGTTTGATTATGCGGTTGCGAACCTCGAGGGCGTAGTGACGGATCAACGTCGCGCTCCGGAGAAGACGCTCGACTTCATGTTTGATCCGTCCGTGGTCGGGGTGCTCAAACAAGAGGGAATCGATGCCGTCTCGCAGGCGAATAACCACAGTCTGGACCAAGGGTCTATCGGTTATGCGGATTCCGTTCGCCGTTTGCGTGAAGGCGGCCTGCTGGTGTTCGGTCATCAAGTCGCGGATGACTCAATCGCCATGGCGACCACGACCGTGAACGGCTTACGCCTCGCGTTTCTTGGATATAACACAACGGACAATCAACTGGATCGTAGCGCGGCGGCGGAAGACATCAAGCAAGCGCGCGCCCAAGCCGACGAAGTGATCGTGTTCATGCATTGGGGTATCGAATATCAGGATCATCCGGATCCGGATTCGATCGAGCTCGCGCATTGGTTGATAGACCAGGGCGTAGACATCGTAATTGGTGGTCATCCGCATTGGTCACGTGGGATTTCGTTGTACAAAGGGCATCCGATCGTGTGGTCGCTCGGCAATTTCATCTTTGATCAGGACTTTTCCGCCGAAACTAAGAATGGTCTGACCGTAGATCTCGATTTTGATGCGGCTTCGGCGTCGCTCGAGCTTATGCCGGTGAGCATTATCAATAGCCAACCGGCTTTGCTCGAAGGTGATGCGAAAACCAAGCGTCTGGACTATCTCGCCAATTTGTCCGATTCCGATTTGCGCGACCAGGTACGGGCTGGGAAAATCACTTGGTGATATGAGAACGCAACGCATGGACATGCCGCAAGGCAAAACGGAGCCTCAGGATTCGGGCATTCGTAAAAAAGTCGAGCACACGCCGCGGCAGAAATTCGGATATGCCGAAAGCGAACATGCGACCGCAGAAAAATATTCGCCGGTATTCCTCGGTGCCGGAGGCGAGAATTTGGTGTACGAAATTCCCGGGCGTCCTGACTTGGTCGTGAAAGCAAACAAGAAAACGATCTACGATACATTGGTGAAAGACCCGATGTCGGATGTCTATACGGAAGAAGATATTGGAAGGAGTGGCGCTTTGCGAGAATTGAAGACAAAACTCGAATACGATCGCGACGCCCTTCGCGAGTTGCGCGAATATTTCGGAGGGCATCTTCTGAAACAGCGTAAATTTCTCAAAAAGGTTCCGGTAACCCAGGACATCCTGAAGGGGATTGAGGACCAATTCGACGCAAAAGGCCGGAACGCGAACATTTTTCCCACGGATGCGCAAGAAGCTTGGACGATCCTGACTCTGCAAGAAAAGATCACCCTTCCCGAAAACGCATTGGCTCCGAATACGGCCTATGTAGAGCGTGCGTTTGTGGAGCGCAAATGGGACAAGGATGCGGTGAAGCGTGAGGAGTACGAAAAGAATACCGACATGTTGCTGAATTCCGAAACCGTGCTCGAGACGACCGGTGAAGACTTCATCAAGTTCATGCGCATGGAGCCCTTGGCGAAACTTGCCGAGCGCATGAAGTCGGATGATGGCCTACGGGCCGCGGTGAAGGACTTTGTGACGCGCGCTATTGCGTACGCGTCCGATACCGGAGAAGTTCTGGATGTTGTCGGTTCCGGGAACATCGTTTTTTATCAGCAAGATGGGGCATGGACCTATTTGCTGGTGGATCCGATCTATCCGTTCGACGACCATGTCCTGAAACGCGGGCGCGAGGCTTACACGAGTGGCAAGTCACGCACCGAATTTAGTGGTCGGGAGATGAACACGCTCCTGCACAGCGTCGTTTTCACGCGTTACATCAACGGTTTGGCCCTGCTGCTCAACGAGATGGAGCTCGACAGTAAAAAATCAGGTGAACGCGAGTACATCGAGTATTTAGACTTTTTGCCGAAAGAACGGTTAGATCGATCCATGTCCGAGCTCATGTTCGCTCCCATGCAAGACAAGTCCCGCGCAGCCGCCTAACATGAATGTCCTCTCCGTCACCCAGTTCGTCACCTTCTTGAACGACACATTCAAGGCGATTTGGGATTCGACCGGTGTCGCGGTCGAAGGCGAGGTCAGTAATTTTCGTGTTTCGCAAGGACAATGGGTGAACTTCGACCTGAAAGACGACGAGTCGTTGGTTTCTTGTTTCATGGTGCTCAATAAATTACGTTTGCCGGTCGAGGACGGCATGCGTATCCGCGTGTTTGGTTATCCGCGTGTCTATCCGAAGTACGGCAAGTTCTCTTTCAACGTCGATAAGGTGGATTTGGTCGGCGAAGGCGCGATCAAGAAGGCGCTCGCCATGTTGCGCACTAAGCTTTTGGCCGAAGGCTTGTTTGATCCAGCACGCAAGCGTGAATTGCCGCGCTTTCCTTCCAAAATAGCGTTGATTGCTTCGCGCGAAAGTGCCGCGTTTGGAGATTTTATTCGTATCGTCAACGAACGTTGGGGCGGATTGGAAATCGATCTCTATCACGCGGTGGTCCAAGGCGAAAAAGCGCCGGATTCGGTCATGTCCGCGCTCGCATCTGCCCATAAGCATGGTCCGTATGATGCGGTCGTGATCACGCGCGGAGGCGGATCCTTCGACGAACTCATGGCTTTTAACGATGAGCGCCTGGTGCGCGCGATTTACGCCTCGAAAATCCCGACCTTGGTCGCCATCGGCCATGAGCGTGATATTTCTCTCGCCGAAGAAGTGGCCGATGTACGTGGCTCAACGCCGACCGACTGCGCACGTCGTCTCGTGCCCGACAAGCGCGATGTCTTGTACGAAATTTCGCGACTGCAAGAGAACATCGTGGAAAATCTTGAGGGCATTCTCTCGGAGCATCAAGAAACGCTCACGCGTTTCGAGACGGCGGCCGGTCGTTGGCTCGAAATGTTCCGTTTGCGTCTGGATGGATTGCATCGTTTGATCACGTCTTTTAGTCCGGAAGGCGTTTTGAAGCGCGGTTTTGCCATCATCACGAATAAAAAAGGCGAATTGATCACGACCAAAAAAGCCGCCAAGCCAGGCATGGCGATTGGCATCCGTTTGCGCGATGGGGAAGTGGATGCGAGAATTGAAGGAGCCCAAGGAACTCTTATTTGATATGCCCAAAAAGAAGGTGGAAATCGATTTTTCAAAAGGCTTTGCCGAGCTCGAAGAGATCGCGGCCTGGTTCGAGCAGGGCGAACCTGATTTGGAGCAGGGCTTGAAGAAATTCGAGCGCGCCAGCGAATTGTCCGAGGCGCTCAAGTTGCGCTTGGAGGAAGCGGAGAATAAAATGAAGGAGATTAAAGAACGTAACTAAAACCCCTATGTTTTTCATTATTCGTTTGGTGTTGAACGCGTTGTCGCTGATCGTGGTTGCGAGCGTCATTCCGGGCATTGCCGTGGAAAGTTTTCCGATCGCCATTTTGGCGGCCTTGGTCATTGGTTTGATTAACGCGCTCATTCGTCCGCTGATCGAGATCCTGTCGTTGCCGATCACGATCCTCACGTTCGGATTGTTCTCGCTGATCATCAACGCGCTCATGTTCGGTCTCGCCGCTTGGTTCACCCCGGGATTCTCGGTGGCTGGTTTTGGTCCGGCGTTCTGGGGCGGTTTGCTCTACGCCGTGCTCGCGACCGTCATTGGTTGGATCGTGAACGAGAAAGGAACCAAGGCCTAAGCTATGGAAGGGGGACGTCGCTTTGAATCCCCAAAGAAAAAGGTCTTCCCGATTGCGGAAGACCTTGCTTTTTATGTGAATGAAATGAGCCGGGCGCGCTTGGAAGAGCGCAAACGCCAGGATGAGCTGCAATCCCGCATGACAGCCGCCGCGCAACCGCTCACGGTCCGTGAACGCACGGTACTTGCGACACAAATCGGCGACGGCGAAATCATGCCACTCATGTCGGATGCACTAGAAGAGATGGATGATGCCATCGCAAAATTCGACACACAGATCCACATTCTCGATCAAGGCAAAAAAGATATTGCTGAAGGTCGTGTACCGAAATGGGCCTTCGTCGAATTATTCGACAAGCTGCGTGAAGACGATGAATTGAAACTGAAGGGGAGGGTCGTGCGCTTGCATGCGCTTCGTTATCGTCATGCGGACGGCGAGCACCTCTCGGAAGAAGAGTTGGCTGATTTGAACCGACTTCCCTCCGAAGTCGAATCCGAGAAAGAACGTCTCATGCGTTTACGCGAACGCAGCCAGACATTTCATGATGTCTATCGCGCCGAAGCCATCCATCCGGAATCCACCCAAAAGGATCGCCGGGCCTACCTCGAACGCAAGCTAACGCCCGTGCCCGAAAAGACCCGTCATCACTTGGATGCGCCCGTTTTGCCGCCCATCAACGGACCGGAAATGGAGGCTTGACGCCTGACCAAAGCTCCGCTAATCTACGCGCAAACGAACGCAAGAGTCCTGAGACAGAGAGGGCCGCAAGGCTTGATTCCCCGCAAGGGGTCCTTTCCGAGGATCGCGAAGCAAAGCCAATTTTTGGCCTTGAGAGCGACCACAGGACCAATCTCCTGTGGTCGTTTTGTATCTATCCCCGAAGAGGGATACCTAATTCACATCCCTATCTATGCCCAAAAACCGTGCACAGAAAGCGGAGGCCGTCTCCGCCCTCGCCAAGGTCTTCAAGGCCGGCAAAGGTGCGGTGTTCGCTGACTTCCAGGGCATGTCCGTGCAGGCCGTGACTGTGCTTCGTAAGAAGCTCCACGCCGAACACGTCGACTACGTCGTCGCCAAGAAGACGCTCATGGCTCGCGCCGCCAAAGACGCTGGTTACGAGATCGACTTCAAGAGCATGCCTGGCATGCTTGGCGCCGCCGTTGCCATGGAAGACGAAATGGCCGCCGCCCGCATCGTGGGTGAGGTCGCTTCGCAGAAGGACGCCCCCATCAAGCTCGTCGGAGGCATTTTCGAAGGTAAGCCCGTGGACAAGGACTTCGTGGTCAAACTCTCGAAGCTCCCGTCCAAGCCGCAGTTGCTCACCCAGCTTCTCTGGGTGCTCAACGGCCCGACTGGCGCCTTTGTCCGCTTGCTCAACGCCTACAAGGAAAACCAGGAAAAAGGTGCTGCTCCGGCCGCGCCTGCCCCTGTCGCCGAAGCCCCCGTGGCCGAGGCTCCTGCTGCAGAAGCCGCTCCGGCTCCTGCCGAGGTCACTCCCGAAGCTCCGGCTGCCCCGGAAGCTCCCGCCGCTTAATCTCAACCGTAATCTCATACTCTTATGTCCGAAATGAAACAGGTCGAGATCCCGGCTAAGTTCCAGGGTCTCGTCGATTCGATCGAGAAGTTGACCATCATGGAGCTCGCCGAGCTCGTGAAGTTGTTGGAAGACAAGTTCGGTGTGTCCGCTGCCGCTCCGGTCATGATGGCCGCTGGCGCTGGCGCCGCTGCCGCTGAAGAGAAGTCCACCTTTGACGTGGAACTCACGGAAGCCGGTGGCAACAAGATCGCCGTGATCAAGGTCGTGCGCGAAATCACCGGTCAGGGCTTGAAGGAAGCCAAGGACATGGTCGATGGCGCTCCGAAGGTGATCAAGGCTGGTGTGTCCAAGGCCGAAGCCGAAGACATGAAGAAGAAGATCGAGGAAGCCGGTGGCAAGTGCACCCTGAAATAATCGATTCAAAAACTCCCACCGTTTGGTGGGAGTTTTTTTGCTGTCTTATTTCACTACTTTGAGAGACTGGAAAATCTTCACGGCATCCGCATCTGACAACCACTCCTTTGACATGATTCGATATTGGAACGTGCGGCCAAAGCCATACCAATAGTTGTACCGTACATCATCGAACTGTACGCGATAGCTGATGACCGGGATTCCGTTAATCGTACGCTCAGTGATATTTGTTCCGTGCTTGGCTTTCGCATCTGTGCGGATATCATTTGGAGTACTGGTATTCGTAGTAATTTCGATGGCGGAATCTCGATATGTTCCGCATCCTTTTTCATCAAAGATGCCTGGGCCGAAGTCAATGCTGGACCGACCATCATCCGCGATCGCGTAAGGCGTGAAAGCGAACTGAGCATTTCCCCAGTTAAAGCTGTAAGGGAGTGACATGCTTACCTTGGTTTTTGGATCGGTGTAAGGAACCATGATATCAGCGGTGGAGGTTGCCCATTGCAGACTACAATCGTTCGTTGGCGCGCTGTGTGTAGCCAACAGGCGTCCACGCGGCTCGGAAGGTGTTCCAACTTGTGCCTGCAGATTTCTCACCTGCTGCTCAAGGCCTGCGCGAATTGCTGCCCATTCTCCGTAAGTTCCGTTATCGATCGCATCTACCGGCGCAGGCGCAAAAGCCTGGCTAAAATTCACGACAATCAGCGCCATCGTACACAAGATCAGCGCCCAGAACATGATCCAGGACGGCAGCGGCACATGCGATGAGCGCCACGGATTCTTTTTTGTCGTAGTTTTTACGGACGTTGTTGTTTTTGTTTTGCGAGGTGCCATACGGCAAAATTATAACATACAAAAAAGCGCCCCTGTGGGCGCTTTCTCTTACGGCAGATCCAATTGATAAAGTTTGTTGCCGTCCGTGACGTAGATTTTTTTGTTGGTCGGATCGACGTGCACCGAATTCGGTCCCTTGAACACCGGTGACGCGATTTGTGCGACCAAATGTCCGGCTTTGTTGATGACGATCAGACGCTTGCCGGCCGGATCGGCGAGCACGATGCGGTCGCTCGTGTCGCTGGTCCAGATCGCGCTGTAGCTTGTCGGTGTCGGGTCAATCGCACCGATGTTCCACGCGTCTTCGGCGCCGGTCAGATAGCGCTTCACGGTGCCATTGCTGAAGGCGAGGTAAACGTTTTGATCAACCGCGATGCCGACGGCGTTCGCGAGCGAAGCGGTGTTCTGTTTCAAGTAACCCGTTTCTTCACCGATACCGCCGCTCACCGGCGCATAACGCCAGACCATGTTCGCGGTCGTATCCAAGACATAGAAGCGACGACCGTACACGGCAAACGCGGCGGTCGATGTGGCCTTGGAAGTCGCCCAGGACACGGCGGTGATGGTCCCGGCCTTCGGATCAAACGAGAATAGCTTATGATCCGACGTCAGAAGATAGAGTGCACTCTGTCCCGGCCAGGCAGCCACCACGGTTCCGCCGGTAGACGGCAACTGGTAGCGCTTGGTTTCACGCGTGTCCGGTTTTACTTCGACGAGTTGCGCGGCCGAGGTGTCGGCGGCGTAGACGTTTCCGCCATACACGGCCACGGCCGTGAGGGCATTGTCAGCGGCGCCCAGCGAAGACGAGGCGAGCTCGGTCGGCGCATCCACATTCACGACATGTTTGAGCTTGGTCGCGACGCCTGCGATATCCGAAAGTAATTTGGCTTTCGCGGTTTTGCGTTCCTGTGTTTTTTCATCCAATCCATTCGCGAGATCGCTGGCTTCTTTCAAGGCCGCACGAGCGCGATCTTCGTCATACACTTCGGCGGATTCGGCATCCGTCTTTTTATTCGTGGCTTGATCGTACACAGCGTTCCAGAGCGCTTGTTCCGCCTTTGCCTTTTGCGATTGCTGGAACCAAACGCCACCAATGATCAGGATTACGGCCAGCACTCCGCCGATAATCAACATGCGTTTGCGCTGCACCGAGAGCAAGGTGCCGTGTCCGGCGGCCATGCCGCGCATGCCGGCGACCGCTACGGCATCGGGGCCGGTGCGCTGGCGCGGTTTGATGCGCGCTTTGAGGTCCGCAAACATCCCAACCAAGGTTTTGGCCGGACGCGGCGGCTTGATGGCGGGGGAGAGCACGCCCGCGACCTGCGCTTCGTGATCACGCATGCGTTCGACCGAGCGCGTGCTGCGGCCTTCGGCTTCCGCTTGGGCTTGTTCTTCTTTGGTGAGCGGCGCGAGCCATACCACAAAGCCGGCGTAATCATCCGGTTGAGCATGACGTTCCAATTCCTGACGGATTTCGAGCGCGGCCGCGACCGGCGGCAAGCTCTTCAGCGTTTCCGTGAGACGCAGTGTGCCGCGCAACGGTTCAAAATTCTGCGTACCGGCGAACAACAGGTCGCCCGGCTTGATATCTCCGCACAAGAAAGACGAGAACGGTTTGTTGGGATCGGTTTCAGGCGGCTGTTCAAGCGAGCCGAACAAATCAAAGCCGCGCCAGGTACCATCGCCTTGTTTTTGGAGGAAGACGTTGAACAGTTTTCCCGTACCCGTGAGACAGACCTGGCCCTCGGCCAATTCTAGGATGAAGATATTGGCCCGATTCCAAGCGATCGAGGTCTCTTTTTGTCCGAAAGCGGCCAAAGCGTCATTCAGCTTTTGGACGAGCTTTTCGAAGCGTGCCATTTGGTCGCCGGTTTCCTTGGCCAAGGCCGCGCGTGCCTCTTCGGCCGCCTGGTTCAAGGTGTCGAGCAATTGCTCATATACATAGAGTGACGACTCAATGTCCGCCAGGATGAGCAAAATAGGCCCACGACGACCCTTGGAGTCGCCGTCATAGCGGAAAATACCGACAATTCGGTCACCGCCTTCGGCCCGGCTGACCTCGAGATCCGCAATGCGAAACGCCTGGTCCATATGTCCCGTCGAGTATAGGGGTGGAGCATTGTCGCCGTCCAGCAAAAACGGCCATTCCCTCTATCTTGTCAAGGCATGCCAAGTGGGGCACTCTGTTCCAAAGGATATGCTTGAACACCTTTTTGGTTCGCGCACACGCGTCAAATTATTGAGCCTGTTTCTTCGCAGTCCGGAAGAACCGATTTTCGTACGCGAAATTACGCGCCGCGTCGGGACGCAAATCAATGCCGTGCGCCGCGAGTTATCCAACCTCTCGAAACTTGGGTTGATCATCGAAGTCGAAGAAAAAATCGATGGTCCGAAAAAATCGAAGGCTCCCGGTCTCAAGAAAAAATTCTACAAAGTAAATCCTGACTTCCGTCTCTTCAACGAATTGTCGGCACTCTTGCTCCGCGCGCAAGCGTTATACGAAGGACGTCTCGACCAGGAAATTCCGAAACTCGGCGACGTAAAGTATCTCGCGTTCCTCGGGGTGTTCCTCGGACAGAAGGCTCCGGTCGATGTCTTCATCGTCGGCAGCATCAACGAGAACGCGATGAAGCGTTTGATCGGCGAAGCCGAAAAATCCCTGGGCTACGAAATCAACTACAGCGTGATGTCGCTCGAGGATTATCGCTATCGCAAGGACATGACCGACAAATTCTTGTACGCGATTCTTGAAGGTCAGAAGCACGTCGTTTTGGACAAGCTCGCCGATCGCGCTCCGGCCGCCTGATATGGCCTGGCTGTTTCTCGATACGCATGAGAACGGCCGCGTGCGCTTGGCGTGGATGGAAGCCGGAAAAGTCCTGAAATCCAGCGAAAAAGAGGGGAGAGCGGCGGTTTTGTTGCCTCTCGTCGCCAAGGATTTTGCCCGTTATTCGCTCGAAGGCGTGTGCGTGGTGCAGGGGCCGGGCTCGTTCTCGGCCGTTCGCAGCGGTGTGCTCGACGCGAACCTGATCGCCCGCCTGAAAAAAGTACCGCTTGTTCCCGTGGATGCGACTGAGGGTCTCGATCTCGCCGCCCTCGCCGTGCGTTTGTCCCAAGGAGAATTGTCCGCGTCCGACTACGTCGCGCCGATCTACGACGCCGAACCCAACATCACGACTCCCAAGGCATGAAAAAAAGCCGCTTCGTTCGCGCCTGCGAAATCCTTCCCGGCGCGCTTGTCTGGACGACCCTCATCCTGTCGGTGGTTTTGTCTTTCGTGCGCCCGATCTGGATGGTTTATTTTATTATCGTGTTCGATTTGTATTGGCTGTTGCGCGTGACCTATTCGATTCCGTTCTTGCTCGCGTCATGGTGGCAGTACCGCCAGGCCATCAAGCGCGATTGGCAAAGTGAAGCCGCCAAACTGCAGGGCTACGACGCCATCCGTCATCTCGTGTTTTTGCCGACCTATAAAGAGGAGGTGCATGTGGTGCGCGAGACGCTGCGCAATCTTTCACAGGCTGCTTTTCCGGCGAGCCGCATGATCATCGTGTTGGCCGGCGAAGGCCGCGACGAAGAGCGTTTTCGTAAAATCATTCAGCAAATCGAGCCGGAATTCGCTTCCAAGTTCGCCGGTTTTTTGACGACCATCCATCCAAAAGGATTGCCGAACGAGATTCCGGGTAAAGGCTCGAACTTGAATTGGTCAGCGACCCAGGTCGTGCCGCAGCTCGTGGCGAACGGTCTGGATCCGGAAACGACCATCGTGTCTTCCTTCGACGTGGATACGATCGTGCATCCGCAATATTTTTCCTGTCTCACGCAGCAATATCTGACCGTGCTTGAGCCGACGCGCAGCTCGTATCAGCCGGTGGCGCTCTATAATAATAATTTGTGGGAATCTCCGGCGGCCGTGCGCGTATCCATGTTCGGTACGACGTTCTGGCTCATGACCGAGCTCGCGCGTCCCGAAGGTATGATGACGTTCTCGTCGCACTCCATGTCGCTGCGCATGCTTATCGACGTCGGGTACTGGCAAAAAGATATCGTGTCAGAAGATTCGCGCATCTTCTTGCAGGGCTTGGTGCGCTATCACGGTCACTATCGGGTGACGCCCATCCATCTTCCGGTATCGATGGACACGGTCATGACCGGTCATTACTGGAAGGCCTTGCCCGCGCTCTACAAACAGCTGCGCCGTTGGGCCTGGGGCGTCGAAAATTTCCCGTACATGATGGACGCCTTCCGCAAAGACAAAAAGATGTCGTTCTGGACCAAATACACCTGGATCTTCAAGCAGCTCGAAGGCATGTACACCTGGGCCACCGCGCCGTTACTCATCTTTATTCTTGGGTATTTGCCGTTCTACGCCGCGCCCGACCAATTCCGCAGCTTCGCGGTGTTCCAGAACACGCCCTTCACCCTGCAATGGCTCATGCGTCTCGCGATGATCGGTTTGTTCGTCTCCGCCGGACTTGCGCTGACGCTGTTGCCACCGATTCCGAAACACATTTCGCGTCCGTACGCCTGGTTTATTATTCTCGCGCAATGGTTGTTGTTGCCGCTGACCTTCATCATCTTCGGTGCGATCCCGGCCATCGACGCGCAGACGCGTTTGATGATCAATCGTCCGCTTGGATTTAACGTGTCGCCCAAGCGCAAGACTTGATATGCGCGCCTGGCTTCCTTGCAGCGTCCAAGTCGTGACGGATGACCCATCCGTGGTTTTGCCGGAATTCCTGCGCAGCATCGCCGAAGCCGGCATGTGGCCGGAAACCGTGATCGTGGTGGACAATGCGCCGGTCGGCCGCGCCCGTCCCGAACCGGAACCCGGTTTGCCCGTGACTTGGCTGCGCAATCCGCGTCCGCAACCGATGGGACGCTCGCTCAACCAGGCCTTGAGTCTCGCGCGTTCGCGCGTGAACGGACTTGATCTCGCGCAGCAATTCATCGCCTTCGCGCGTCCCGATTTGTGGTTCGCGCCGGATACGCTCAGCCTCATGATCGAGCAGCTGCAGAATAATTTGTTACTCGGCTATGTCGGCCCCAAAATCCGTCGCGCGCATATTGCCGGTTCGCTGGATGGCGAGCGTCGCGAACTCGAGCTTACCGACACCTTCGACATCGCCGGCTTCGTTCCGGGCTTCTTTGGCCGGATGAAAGCGCTCGGTGTCGGTGAGCCCGACCAGGGCCAGTACGATGCGCTCGAGGATCTCCAGCCCGCGCCGGCCTGTGTCGTGCTGCGTTGGTCCAGTCTGGAGCGCTTGAGCCAGAGCGGTCCCTGGATTCCGGATGAAGCCGGTCCTGACCAGGCGATTCCCGGTTTATTGCGCCGCCTGCGTGCTTTGCATGAAAAGGGCAGGGTGATCCCCGAAGCGGTCGCCTGGAGGCTTGCCGCGCGGCCCGGAATACGCTAAGAGGCGCGTATGCAGGAGCAGCCCAAGGTTTCCTTTGTAACCGTAAACTATAAGATGCCGCATTTCGTGCGCCATCTGCTTCAGGGCGTCGAAGACGCCCGTTTGCCGTTCGTGTTTGAATATTTCCTGGTTGATAACGCCTCGGCTGATGGCGTGCTCGACATGGTGGGCGAGCGTTTTCCCTGGGTGAAGACGGCCGCGATGGACAGCAATGCGGGCTTTGGCGCCGGAAATAATCGTGTATTGCCCGAAGCCAAAGGCGAGTATGTCTTGCTCATGAATCCGGACACGGTGATTTTTCCGGGTGAGCTCGAAGCCTGGATCGAGTGGATGGATGCGCATCCGGATGTGGGCGCCTCCGGTCCGCGCATTCTCAATCCGGATGGAACCGACCAGAATTCGGTGTGTCGTTTTCCGACCTTGTTCACGCCCATCTTCCGTCGCACCGCGCTCGGTAAAACCCCATGGGGAAAAAAGGCGCTCAAGAAATATTTGATGGAGGACATGGATCGCAATCTCGAGCAGGATGTCGATTGGGTGCAGGGCTCCGCCTTGTGCATCCGCCGTTCCGTGCTCGAACAAGTTGGTCATTTTGATGAAGGCTTTTTCATGTACTTCGAAGATGCGGATTTGTGTCGTCGTGTCTGGAAATCCGGTCACCGCGTCGCGTATGTTCCGAAAGCGCGCATCGTCCACTATCACGGCCGCGGCAGCGTCATCCAATGGCCTTGGCAGGTGTTCACGAACCGCCTCACCCGCGCCCATATTTCGAGTGGTCTCAAGTATTTCCTGAAATATCGCGGAGAGAAGAACCCGCGACAGGCGTAACGCGTCAGGCTACAATGCTGGCATGGAGGGACAGCACCCCAATTTCCTCACCCAACCCGGAGTTCCCGAAATCCCGCCGCCGGGGATGACGACGCCGGACAAGCCACGCCGCTCATTGCGGATGTTCTTCTGGCCGATTTTGGCTTTGTCCGTGGTCGCGGGCGTGATCTTGTTTGCACCGGCCGTGTTTGGTGGATGGAAAGCCGGAACCGCCGCGATCCGCGCACAAGCCGATCTGAAGGACGCCGAAGCTCATGCGCTCGCCCGCGAGTTTGGCGAAGCGGACGCCTCGCTTGCCTTGGCCGAAACCGATTTGAATGAAGTTGGTGATGGTTTGGCGGCGACCGGTTTCTGGCGCTATGCGCCGTATTTCGGTTCCAAGATCCGAGCGCTTCAGGATGTGGAGCGCGTCGGTTCGCAAACCGTGTCTGGTTTGCGCGATTTGATTTCAGCGGCCGTCGCGATCCAAGACGCGCTTGCCGGTCCGACCGGAGCGGATGGTTTGCCCGTGGCTCCTAATCGTTCGTATAGCGATCTCACCAAAGACGAAAAGCGCGCAATTCTCACCGGCTTGAATGCCAATCTTTCCAAACTGCGTGATGCGCGCGAAAAAATCGCGATCGCAAGTGAGGCCTGGAAACACGTTCCGCAAGATCAATTGTTCGCGCCTTTGCGTGATCGTCTCGCGCCTTTGGCTGACCGTTTGCCGGATGCCAGTCGTCAGTTGGACGAAGCCGTTTCCATGCTCGAGATCGCGATTCCGATTCTCGGCTATCCGACACCGAAAACGTATCTTGTCTTGCTGCAGAATGCCGACGAATTGCGTCCCGGTGGCGGTTTTATTGGCAACGTAGGTTTGATGCATGTCGACGGCGGCGATCTTGATCATATTGATTTCGAAGACGTGTACGCCGTGGATGATCCGGTGGCCGCGACCTGGAATGAAGCGCCGCCTTTTCTCGTGACCCGTGAACTCGGCGTGCGCGCCTGGTTTTTGCGCGATTCCAACTGGTCGCCGGATTTTCCGGATGATGCCGCCCGCGCTCTCGATTTCTATACGCGTGAAGTGAAACAAGGCCGTAACCAGACCGTCCAAGTGGACGGCGTGATCGCGCTTGAGCCGGAATTGTTCCGCCGCCTGCTCGTGCTCACCGGACCGCTCGTGGTAGACGGCAAAACGTTTTCTGCCGACAACTTTTTCGACCAGCTTCAATACGACGTCGAGCAGGGATTTTTCCTGACGGATAAGATTCCGGTGAAACAACGCAAAGAAATCGTCGAAAAAGTCGGCGACCTGCTCATTAAGACGCTCACGAGCCAACCCGCGAGCAAGTGGCCGTCGATTCTCGACATCGCGGCCGATGCGCTGGCGCAAAAAGACGTCATGATTTATTCGCAGGATCGCGATTTGCAAAAATTGATCGACGCGCGCGGCTGGGGCGGGCGCACGCTCGGCGCGGATGGGGATGAATTGTGGGTGGTGGATGCGAACTTGGCCGCGCTCAAAACCGACGGCGTGATGGACAAGCAAGTATTTTATTCCATCGACAATACGGATCCGGCCGGCCCGATCGCGACCGTGCGTTTGCGCTACACGAACACCAACACGCAGATTGACTGGCGCTATACGCGCTATCGCAGCTACACGCGCGTGTATGTCCCGGAGGGAAGCGAGCTGTTGTCCTGGACCGGAACGGCCGGCAAGAACCCGGATACGTTCCACGAGCTCGGGAAGCAGGTATACGGAGCCTTCTGGGTGATTCAGCCTGGCCAAACCGGCGAAATGACCTTCAGCTATCGCATCTCGCCGCGTGTTGCCGCCCAAATGGCAGCCGGCCCGTACACGCTTTTGGTGCAAAAGCAGGCCGGAGCGAACACAAAATTGACGCTCGACCTCCGGCTAGGTAAGACAGTGCGCAGCGCCTCGCCCGCAGAAGATTCAGCCAACTTCGGAGACGACCGTTACCAGTACGAAACGGACCTCTCGAAGAACGAGACGTTTACCATCAACTTTTGACCATGTTTGGAAAGAAAATAGGCATCGACCTCGGGACCACGACGGTTCTGGTTTACATCCCCAAGAAGGGGATCATTATTAATGAACCCTCGGTCGTCGCCGTGTCGCTGGCGGATCGCAAAGTCTTGGCCGTCGGCAAAGAAGCGAAAGACATGATCGGTCGTACGCCCGACACGATCGTCGCGCGCCGTCCGCTCAAAGACGGGGTGATCGCCGACTATCGCACCACCGAAGCGATGCTGCGCTATTTTATTAACAAAGCGCTGGGTGGCGTACGTTTGTTCCGTCCGGAAGTCATGGTGGCTGTTCCCGGTGGAATTACTTCGACGGAACGTCGCGCTGTGATCGACGCCACGATTTCTGCCGGTGCACGTGCCGCCTACATCATCAAAGAACCGGTGGTGGCTGCCATTGGCGCGGATATTCCGATCGGTTCCGCTTCGGGCCACATGATTATCGATATCGGCGGCGGCACATCCGAAATCGCCGTGATCTCTTTGGGTGGCATTGTGGCTTCAACCTCCGTGCGTATTGGCGGCAACAAGATCGACGCCGCGATCCAGGAGCACGTGCGTCGCAAGCACGGTTTGGCAGTCGGCGAACGCACGGCCGAAGACATTAAGATCAAAATCGGTTCGGCTTTGTATCTGGAAGACAAGATGGAACTCGAAGTAAAAGGCCGCGACATGATCACGGGTTTGCCGCGCATCATTACCGTGACGTCCGACGACGTCACCGACGCCATCCAGCATGAATTGCAGGGGATTGTGGAAGCGATCAAAGACGTTTTGCGCGCCACGCCGCCTGAACTGTCGGCCGACGTGATGCAAAAAGGTATGGTGCTCTCCGGCGGTTCTTCGCAGCTGCGCAATTTGGATCGTTTGTTCGCCGAAGCGACCGGCGTTCCGGCCTATGTCGCCGACAACCCGCAGCAATGCGTGGCCAAGGGCACGGGCATCGCGCTCGAAAATTTGGAACTCTACAAGCGCAGCGTGTTTTCGTCTTAAGCAAAGAAAAAAGCAGCTCTCACGCGGCGGCGATGAAGCCGGTCGTGGGCTGCTTGCAGATGTCGATGGTGGCCAGGCTTTCGCCGGCAGCCATCGCGTAGTAGAGGACGTCGCCTTGCGGCGCCGATCCCTGCATCCGGCTACGCGGGGCGTAGAGATTGCGCACCGCGCGGTAGAGCGTGCGCGCGCCGGCCTCGTTCACGTAGTACGTGCTGTACTCGTGATTGACCTGACGCTCGGGATCCGACTGCAGGTGCGCGCGCACCTCGCGACAGTGGATGTTCCGGTCGAAGACGTACTGGTACTCGACGAGCAGCACCGCATGCAGGCCGCCGGGAACGCGCTTACCCTTCCGGTGGAAGTCCTCGAGCGACTCGCGCGACGGCACGAGCGAACTCAGGATGTGCTTCAGCGCGCCGTCCATCTGGCTGAGCGCGATCGAGATCACGGGCCGAGACCCGAAGAGCATTTCCTTCACTTCCGTCGTGTCCATGCCACCTCCAGTCCGCACAGTCAACACTATTTTTTCGAAATTGTCAATCCGTCTGCGACGTACTAGCCTGTACTCTCATGCGCATCGGAATCGAAGCATCGCGCGCCAATCGCCCGGTAAAAACGGGCGTGGAATGGTATGCCTGGCACGTGATCCAGGGCATGAAGGAATTGCCGGCCGCCTCCAAACACGAGTGGAAGCTGTACACGAATGAAGCGCTTACGGGTGGCTTGGAAGAACTCCCGCCCAACTGGAAAGAATCGCGTTTGCGCTGGTTCCCCAAATATTTGTGGACGCAATTGCGCTTGTCTTGGGAGATGACGCAACGCCCGCCCGAAGTTTTGTTTGTCCCGGCGCATGTGTTGCCGCGCTTCACGCCGAAAAAATCCGTGGTGACCGTGCACGATGTCGGCTTCAAGCGCTTTCCCGAGCTCTACAAAAAGATCCAAGTCGCGTATCACGAGATTACGACCCGCGATATCGTGAAAAAGAATGCGCGCATCATTACCGTCAGCGAATTCTGCAAACAGGAGATTATCGAATTATACGGCGCGAAGCCCGAAAATATTTTCGTGACGCATTTGGGTTTTGATCATGCCCGCTATTTTCCGCAACCCAAGAAAGCAGGGGAGAAGCCGTATATTTTATTCGTCGGTCGCATCGACAAGAAAAAGAATTTGTTGACGCTCGTGCGCGCCTTCGAGCAAATCGCCGAAGCCTTTCCGGATTTGGAATTGAAACTGGCCGGGACATTCTCCGGTCCGGCCGGACTTGCGACGACCGGCTCGGCTGAGTTGCAGCAGGCGATCCGCGACTCGCGTTTTACCAGTCGAATCAAATTACTTGGCTATATTTCGGAAGACGAAAAACCCTCACTCCTTTCAAATGCGCTGATGTACGTGCAGCCTTCCATTTACGAAGGTTTTGGTTTGCCGCCGCTGGAAGCCATGGCATGCGGCACGCCCACGATTTGCGCCGACTCCACCTCATTGCCCGAGATTGTCGGCCGCGCCAATGCCTTGTTCTTTGATCCGAATAGCGTCGAACAATTGGCCGCGCATATCACCCAACTCGTAAATTCCGAAGAGAAGCGGAATGAACTCATCCAAAAAGGTCTTGAATGGTCCAAACGCTACGACTGGAAGAAAACAGCCGCTGAAACCTTGGCTATTCTTGAATCGTGGTAAGATTTTCGCCATATGATCATGGAAGACGTGAAGCAGGCCTTGGCGGATCTCGGGCTCGCGGCCAAAGAAGCCGACACCTATATCGCGATGCTCGAGCTCGGTCCGTCGAGCGTCCAAGACATCGCGAAGAAAGCCGGCATCAACCGCACGACGACCTATGTGATGCTCGAGGGATTGACCAAGCATGGTCTGGTTTCGACCTTCGAGCGCGGAAAGAAAACCGTGTTCGCCGCAGAGAATCCGCAACAGCTGGTTGAGATTCTCACGCGTCAAATGTCGAGCATCGAAACCAAGAAAAGCAAGCTCGAAGAATCATTGCCACGCCTGCTCGCCATTTTTAATACCGTCGAAGACAAGCCAAAAGTACGTTTTCTCGAAGGCGAAGAACCGTTGCGCGAAGTGATGCAGAAGATCAGTCGCGTCGAAACCGAAGTCTGGGAAATGTTTGCCGTAGACGAATATCTGATCGAGGCGCTCAAAAAATTCCAGACGAATGAATCGCGTGCCAACTTGCCGCGCCGCATCAAGACGCGCGCACTCGTGACGATCAAACCGGGATTCCAATTGCCGCATTTCGATATGCGGAGTACCGAGATCCGTGCGCTGGATTGGAATGTGCATCAGTTCACGGGTGACATCGCCATTCACGACGATCAGGCCTATATTTTTGTGTACAAAGGAAAGTTTTCCGCCATTGCCATCCAGAGCAAAGAAATTGTGGAAATTTTGCGCGCCTTGTTTGAAATGGCCTGGAGTTGCGCGATTGCTTGGGAGCCCCCGCCAGGCTGGGATACGGAGCACACACTTCACGGAAAATAAAAAACCGGCCGCTTGCGCCGCGCTTTTCGCGGATCCGGCATGCGGCCGGAAGAGATTGCCTTGTGGGCGCCTGACCGAAGTCCGGGCGCTAGTTGATGTTGTAGCCGGGGCAGCTGAGCTTGCGACCCCACTGGTCGTTGAACCCCGAGCAACCGGGGGTTCCGCACTGGATCGCGCGCTCGAGCGCGCACAGGCGTTCCTTGTTGAGCTCCGCCCTGGTCTTCGACGTGCTGGTGACGAGCATCAGGACCGTCTGGCTGTTCATGTGTGCTTGCTCCTGCGTCCGGAGGCTATCCGACGGCGTTGGACGCCGTAAGTCGTCGGATGTCGCGTGTCCCTTTTTTGGGCAACGGACTGGTTATATAAACAAAAAAAGCCCATCTTGTCAAGGATGGGAGAGGTCCAAGAGATCGCTGCGAAACCCGGAATCCCAATAAAAACTGAGGGTCCGGTAACGTCGGCACGCCATGCGGTGCAGCGTAGGCCGCACCAGCTCGATGACGGCGATATCCGGGAATCGTCGGCCGGCGCTGCGTTGGGTGAGAACCCGGGCACGGCGCCAGCAGCGCTCGCGAATGAACTGGTTGAGTCTGAACAAATTGAATGCGTGGCTGCGCGCATTCGGAACTCGCTCGAACTGGAAGAGCACCGAATCTTTCAGCTCTTCGACATCCGTTCCATTTCTCCGAAACCGCACCGTGCGATGCTCATGGACGCAACCGGTAAGGACCATGTCGTCCATGCTGAAGACGGAGGCGATATCCCACGGGATGACTTTTTTCAGACCGCCACGCCCGAAGGCGAGCGTGATGTCTTCCGTGGAGTGGGTCAGAGGCTTCCAGTCGGTTTCCCGCGATACGATCTGTTCGATCTCCATATCGCGCAGCAGAATTCCGATGTCTGGCCGTGACATGTGCAGGATGAGTCCGACGGACTCCAAGGAATATTTTCCGTTCAAGACTCCTCCTTTCTTAATCAGAATGTTGTTATGTAAGGAACACCCTCCCATCACGGCTGATCAGACCGGAGAGAGGGAATCCGAGTGGACGACGGTGGTTAGGGGTGACTACGTAGGGCTCCGGCGGGACAGTGCGCCGTCGGGCGAAGCCACCAGCGGCGCCGAGAGAGCAGCGATTCAAAATCGTGTGCTTCCATGGCTCACCTCATTTCGAGGCGGACAGGGGAACGGCATCGACCTGATAGCCATTCATCAAGCTCATCCTGGCCATTTCCGAAGGTCGTTCCGGGAACGCGTGAAACCTGCTTCGATCAGAGCGGTTTCACGTTTCGGGTCAGGGGGCGGTGTTCGGCTGACCTCGTCCAGCCGTCTGACGTTGTCTGCTGGGCGCGCTCTCATGGAGCGCTGCCGATGGCATCCGTACTAAACCGGCGAGATGGATCCTGTACGAGACAGGCGATTCTCAGGCGGTCGTTCCGCTACCCAAGCGAACATGCGTAGTTTTCATGAAAAGGGCCAATAATACAAGTCTTGCATTTTTAGCGAAATATTGTCGAAAAGGCTTGATTTAGCCATTTTTTATTGCCCAAGATTAGCCAAGAAAAATGTAATGTTTTATTGACAAAAGTAATAAAATGTGCTATAGTGGTTGGTCCTGAGAATCGGCAGAACTGGATCAGGATCACGGGATTTCGCCCGTGCCTGCCCTTTAAAACCGAACTCAAAGATGAAGGGTCCGGCATCCGCCGGGCCCGAGAAAGAGGGTACCGACGTGAAGCTGACCATGAACCTGTGCGCGTTCGTTCTCGTGTCCTTCGTCGTCGCCGGCTGCAACGGCTTCGGCGGCTACCCCGTGGCGCCCCAGGGCGACGCGGGCACCGACTTCGTCGGTGACGCCGGCGGCAACTGGCGAGCGCCGGATGCGGCGCCGAGCGGAAGCGATGCGGGCACGATCGTCCGTACCGACTCCGGCTCCACTTCGGCGCATGTCGAAGGCGCGGCCTGCGATCCCGATCGCGACACCGATGTCGGCACCTGCACCCTCTCGTGGTGCGGGAACGCCTACCTCGTGTGCGCGAGCGGGACGTGGCAGTGCTTCCCCGCGGACTTCTCCTGCCATCGGCCGGAGTTGACCGATGCGGGTACCGACGCGGGCAGTGACGCCGGCAGCGATGCCGGCACACTCTGCCACGACGGCGACATCCAGGGCTGCGACCGCAGCGACTGCGGAAGCGGCTTCGCGGCACGCGGCGTCCAGGTATGCGTGAGCGGGAGCTTCGGTTCCTGCCGCGCGATTCCCGGCGTCGATTGTCACTACACGGGCAGCGATGCCGGTGTGGACGCGGCGGTTTCGACCGACGCGGGCGTGGATGCCTACGTGGCTCCCGGCACGGACGCCGGCGGTCCGACGAGCACCGTGGACTTCGCCTTCACCGTGGCTTCCGATCTCCTCTCGAGCTCGGACACCATGGCCTTCCGCGAGGAAGTGGCGCTCTCCGGTGCGATGCATGCCGACACGCGGGCTCTGTCCTGCGGTGGCGTGACGTCGACCAGCGGTACCATCTGGTACCACTGCCTCGTGACCCGCCCCGTGGGGAGCGACTTCTACTTCGCGGGATCGTTCGGCACGCGCTACAGCGCGACCTACGGTTCCTCGGACGGCGGTACGTTCTACACGATGTCGGGCTGGGACCGTTCGACCTGCGGCGACAGCACGGCCACGCGCGGCGTCACCTGGGCCATCACGGCTCACGACGGTCGCTCGCTGCTTCCGGCCACGGGCATCCCCGAGATCGTCCAGCCCCGTGGCATCACGGAGTCGGGCTTCCCGGTCTGCCGCGGCCACATCATCTTCCCGAGTTCCTGATTCGTAGCCTGACCTAGGCTACGCGAGGCGCAAGTTCTTCCACTGCATCTGCAGCGGAATCGAGCTTGCGCCTCTTCTATTTCTCTCATCTTAGCCATTTTAATAAAAAGTCACTATTTACAGGAATTTCCGCCATTTGTGACAGGCCAGTTGGGTTGACATTTCCATTGTTTTATGTAATTCTCGCGATGCTCTTGGACCGCGCGTTTGCGGCTCCCGGATTGTTCCTCGACCCCCCTAACAAGCAAGAGAAGGAGGTGCGCAATGGAGCGCATCAGAATGCTGTTCCACATGGCCGCCATCGCGGCTTTCTCGCTCGTGTTCGCGGCCTGCGTGCCGATGAGCTCGAGCAGCACCGCGCCCCTCTACGGGACCGGTGCGACGTGCAACGCCAGCGACATCGGCGCGCGCATCGCGTGTCCGGGCAACGACCCGGCCGCGGGCATCTGCGTCTACCAGTGGTGCGACAGCAACCCTGGAAGCCCGACCTTCGGGCTGGCGACGGCCTGCACCCGGGTCTCGTGCACCGACGTGCCCCCGCCGTACTACCCGAGCGACGGTTCGACCGGGTGTACGCCCGGCGCGGAGCGACTCTGCACGGGGCCGATGGCGGAGCTGGGTTCCCAGCTCTGCGACGTCTCCGGCAACTGGATGATGTGCCAGGTCGGCACGCCATTCGATGCAGGTACGCCGCCCATGTCGGATGGGGGCACCGGCTGCGACAGCGATCCGCTCATCGGGACGGCCTGCACGGTCGGAACCGGCGAGTGCGCCGCGAACGGAGCCTGGGCCTGCGTGAGCAACGTGCGCGAGTGCGTGCTCAATCCCGGTCAGTCCGTCGGGACGCCCACGTCGGAGACGTGCGACAACCTCGACAACGACTGCGACGGGATGATCGACGAAGCCGTGACGCGGACCTGCTACAGCGGGCCCGCCGGCACGCGCGGCGTCGGCATCTGCACGCCCGGCATCCAGGCCTGCTCCACGGGAACGTGGGGGAGCTGCATGGGTGAGGTCCTGCCCGCCACCGAGATCCCCGACAACGCGATCGACGAAGACTGCAACGGCGGTCTGCTCTTCAGCGTCAGCTGCGGAGGCGACGCCCGCGTCGGAACGGGATGCTCGGCTGGTATCGGCGCGTGCATGAACACTGGTTCGTGGAGCTGCCTCGGCAACGAGCTGCTCTGCAACGCCGTGCCCGGCACGCCCATGCCCGAGATCTGCGACAACCTCGACAACGACTGCAACGGCCTGACCGACGAGTCGCTTCTGCGGAGCTTCTACACGGGGCCCGCGGGAACGGCGATGGTCGGCATCTGTCGCGTCGGCTACGAGATGTGCGCCGCGGGTCTGTGGATGCCCAACGCGCCGGAGGTCCTCCCGATGACGGAGGTCTGCGGCGACGGCATCGACCAGAACTGCAACGGCCACGACGATGCCTGCCCGGCGTGCGGCGGTGATCCTCGGATCACCACGCCGCCGATCATGTGCAGCGTCGGCATGGGCCTGTGCACCGCGAGCGGTGTGTGGGCCTGCGACACCGGATCCGTGCGCTGCACGGCGAGTCCGGGCGCGGCCGTCGACGAGATCTGCGACAACCTCGACCAGGACTGCGACGGCGCGGTCGACGAAGATCTGGTGCAGACCTGCTACAGCGGGGACATGCGCCAGGCCGACGTCGGCCTCTGCCACATGGGCACGCGGACGTGTGCCGCGGGCCTGTGGAGCGTCTGCACGGGCGAGATGCTGCCCACCACCGAGATCTGCGACAACGGTCTCGACGAGGACTGCAACGGGTCCGACCTGCGCTGCGGGACGGCCTGCGGCAGCGATCCGCGCGTCACCACGCCTCCGACCGCCTGCACGGTGGGCACCGGCGCCTGCTCGGCGTTCGGCGTCTTCCAGTGCACCAGCGGCACGGTCGCGTGTAGCGCGACTCCCAGCATGCCGACGGCCGAGCTCTGCAACGCCATCGACGATAACTGCAACGGCGTCATCGACGAGGCGCCGGGCGGCGGGGCGATCGTTCGCTCCTGCTACCCCTTCACCACGGGTCTTCCCGGGGTGGGCGTCTGCCGGAGCGGGTCGCAGACCTGCATGAGCGGCGTGTTCGCGGCCTGCACGGGCGCGGTCGGACCTTCGACCGAAATCTGTGACGGCCTCGACAACGACTGCGACGGCGGCGCCGACGAGGGTGGGGTCTGCGGACCTCCGCCCGCGCCGGATGCCGGTACGGACGCTGCCGTGCTCATGACGGATGCCGGCATGGACGCCGGAACCGGGACGATGGCCGACGCGGGAGCGGGAGCCATCGACTCGGGCATCGGCATGATGTCCACCGACTCGGGTGGTGTGGGCGCATGTACGTCCGGCGGGCTGTGCATCATGCTCAGCTCCTCGGTCAACTACTGCCCCACGGGCGGATCCATCATGGTCCGCGACTGGGACAACACGGGTGGTGACGTCTGGGAGACGGCGCCCCCGCTCGATGTTCCGGTCAGCGCCACGGGCATCAGCATCAACCCGTGGGAGTACCTGAACAACACGCTGATCTGCCGCGGCACGGGAGTGTCGGACTACTACAGTCCGGTGCTCGTCTCCGCGACGGTCGGAGCGCTGGCGTCGAGCATCGGCATCAGCGTCACCCTGAACGGCGTGGACGTCACCTCGTCGGTCCGGATCTGCTGGGATACGGAGCGTCCCGATCGTACGAACACGACGGCGCTCTCGTTCCACCGCATCCAGATCGCGGCGCGCACGTCGAGCCTGCTCACCGCGTGCTTCGGCACGACGGGCAGCTGACCCACTCTCTCGCGGTACTACTCAGACGGTCTTCGCTTCTCGCGAAGGCCGTCTTTTTCTTTTTCTGCTATACTAAAACCATGTCAAAAGAGGTTGTCCGCCATCTCTTTTTAGCCCTGGGCTGCGCGATTTTGTTTGTCTTGCTCGGTTTTTCTCCGCTCATGTTTGCCGCCTCTTCGATGTGGGCTGCGAGCGGCGTTTCCGCGGCCGCTATGCCGGTGGGCGAGAGCGGTCCGTCTGAAGTTCATGGCCCGCTCAAGATCGCCAAACAGCCTACCGTGGTCGGCGATCCCGCGATGCACCCTTAAGTTGGCGACGAACCCGATTGCGCAACAACTCCCGACGGAGTTTTTTGATGTCCGGCGTCGTGCCGAGATAGGCGATGACCAGGGTCGCATCGTTAATGAAAAGCGCGGGTCCGATCGCGGCAAAATCCGCCTTGTCCCACTGTGATTTCGGCGCCACCACCAACACGCCACGGTTTTTTTCCAACAAGGCTCGCACATGGTCCAACGTCGCGTGATGATCCTCGTTCTCGATCGGCGACAAGACGAGATCAAACCGTTTGCGCGAGAGATGCGCGCTTTCCGCGTCCATGATTTCGACGCCAGAAACACGCGGAAGATATTTCCGGATCAGTGGCGCATACAACCCTTCGCCCGTTCCGGTTTCCAGCACGCGTGTCGGAGCCAAAGCGGCGATCAGGTCGAGCGCTTTTGGCAGATGATGATAGTCGGCTGGCATGCCCCAAGCCTAGCATGCGCCTGTGGTATCCTGAAGACGTGAAGACGGAGGAGCTCCTTCCGCGCGATTCCGCGTGGCCCCGCATTGCATGGGGCGTGTTTTTACTGTTCGCCGTCGTGACTTTAGCGATCACCGCCCAGGCCCAAGTCGGCGTTTTGTTCGTCTTGTTGGCGGCGCTGGCAATTGTCTTGTCCTGGCGTTTTCCCTACGAAATGTTTTCGCTGTGGGCGCCGCTGTCGTATTTGCTCGGATTCCAGATCTCGGTCTCGACCGGCTATTACCGCATCGGTGAACGCACGCTCGGCGCGACTTTCGAATTGTCTCTCGGAGAGTTGCTCGCGGTTGGTTTGGTCGTGGCTTGGGCTTTGCGCGTGCTCTTTTTGTGGCGCGGCCGCCGTGATCGCAACTGGAAACCGTGGTTGCCGCTCGGTGTCACCTTTCTCGCGCTCGGTCTCGCGCACCTGGTTACGATCTTTTCGCCCGGCCAGCCGTCTCCCTTTGAAGTGTTCAAGTTCGTCGCGCGCTACCAGCTCTTCTTGTATCTCGCGAGCGTGGCTTTGGTCGTAAACTTCGTGCGTTCCAAAAAACGTTTGCGCCAGGTGCTGGTCGGTTTCACGATTCTCGGTGTTTTTTTCGCCGTCGACGGGTTGCGCAACATGGTCGTGATCGGGGACGGAGGCATCTCGGTGCAGCAAGCCCAACCCATGCCGATTTTGGTTGATGTGAATCCGCTTGGAGGTAATCAGCATTCGTTGGCAGAGACGCTCATCATGGGCGAAGGCGCCGCTCTTGCGCTCGGCGCTTTGTCGGCGGTCGGCTCACGGCGGCGCAAGATCGCCTACTGGTCGGCAGGGCTCATGGCCGGCGTATCCATCCTCACATTCTCCCGTACCGCCTGGATCGTGATGGCGCTGCAACTCGCGCTTTTGTTTGCCACGGTCTGGAGGCAATGGTTCAAGGCGCATGGCCGCGAATTATTGATCGCGTTTATCCTGTCCTTGCCGCTCGTCGGACTCATGATCGTGTATTCGTTCACGCGTCTCTCGATCGGCTCGCTTGATTCGCGCGCGGCGCTCACCGGTATTGCCTGGACCTTTTTCACCGGAAGTCCGTGGATCGGGGTCGGCGCGGGAACGTTCGCGGATCGAGTCGCCGGAACCTACGCGTTCGTCGTCGATTACGGCGCTGCCCTCGACTCGCATGGCATTTTCCAAAAAGTCGCGGCCGAAACCGGCATTGTCGGCTTGCTGGCGCTCATATCGGTCCTGTTCGAGACCGGTCGTCGCTTTGTTAAAGATTGGTTTGGTCGTTCATTCGCCTCGAGCGAGCATCTCGCTCATACCTATTTGATTGTGACCGCGCTTGGCGCCTTTGCGTATCAAATTACGAGTACGAGTTATTGGACGCCGCGTTTGTGGATTCCGATCGCGCTCGCCTTTGCCGCCGGACGCGCCTTCCAAGAGCACGAAGAAGCCCGCGACCCGGATTTCCTCAGACCCTCCCATGGCTAAACCGCTTGTCACGCATGTGTTGTGGACGCTCGGCCGCGGTGGCGCCGAACGCATGGTCTTGGATTTGGCCAAGCATCTTCCGGATGTCGGTTTTGATGTCGAAGTACTCGCCGCCGGCGGGGGAGGCGACATGCTCGCCGAATTTGAAGCGGCAAATGTGCGAGTGAGTGTGAATGAGGACCTGGATTCACGCATGGGAGCTGTTACGTTTTTACGCGATGCGATTCGCCGCCGCCGTCCCGCGATTTGGCATACGCATCTGACGCCAGTCTGGGCCGGAGTCGCTGCCAAAACAACCTTCATCAGCCCGTGGATTACGACGGCGCACGGTTTTGAACCGGGACTTTCCTTTTCCGCGCGTCTGGCACGTCGTGCCGCGTATCGCGGAGCCAATCATGTGGTGTGCGTTTCGGAAGCGGTGCGTCATTCAATTCACAAACAATATGGAGTGGCCGCATCGAAGACTTCCGTCATTCCGCCCGGCATTGATCTCGATCGTTTTCCGCCGCGCGAATCACATCTCGCCGGAGACATTCCGCAGCTTGTCACGGTTGGACGCCTGTCATCCGAAAAAGGATTGGATACATTGCTGCATGCGCTCTCTGAGCTGCTGCGTCCGTGGCATCTGACCATCGTGGGCGACGGTCCGGAAAAAGCCGCGCTGCATCGTCTTGCAGAAATGCTCGGTATTTTGCCGCGTATCAAGTTTGTAGGAGCCGTGGCTGATCCGTCCCCGTATCTGCGCGCGGCCGACGTATTTTGCATGCCATCGCATCACGAAGGGCAGGGGATGGCGGTGCTTGAGGCAGCTGCGTCGCATGTTCCGGTGATCGCTTCCGACCTTCCCGCTATGCGCGAGGCATTTGGCGAGCACGGTATTGTTTTGGTCACGCATAATGATGCGGAGGCGTGGCGCAATGCGATCGAACGGATGCTGAATCGCTATCCCGAGGCGCTGACGCGGTGCGACGGAGCCGCGAAAATCGTGCGCGACCGTTATAGTCTAGAGAGCATGGTCTCGAAGCACGCGCATCTGTATCGCCGTTTTCTGAAAGCGACCTTATGAAGATCCTCCAAGTCAATAAATTCTTCGATCTCCAGGGGGGCGCCGAGATCTACATGCATGAACTCGCCAAGCGCCAACGACTGGCCGGGCATGACGTGCATTTTTTCTCGACCCATTCCGAGCGCAACTTGCCTACGCCGGATGAAAAATATTTCGTCACGCGTTTTGATCTCAAGAAAAAGTACGGGCCACTGACGAGTCTCAAAATCGCCGGAAAATTCGTGTGGAATCTTGAAGCCAAGCGCGCGTTCGCTCGCGAACTGGATGAGCTGAAACCCGATGTCATCCATCTCCATAACATTTACCATCATCTTTCAACCTCGATCTTGAAAGAGATTCGCAAGCGCAATATTCCGTGCGTGCAGACTCTGCATGATTACAAATTGGCCGCGCCGAATTATGGCATGTTCGATCACGGCGCGATTTGCGAGCGCAGCAAAGGTGGAAAATATTGGAGTGTGGTGAAGCATCGCTGCTTGTCGCCAAGCCCCATCTACAATGCGCTTGCGGCCTTGGAAATGTATTTCACCAAATGGACGCAGGCCTACGAAAAAACGGTGAAATTATTTTTGTGCCCGTCGCGGTTTTTGATGGAGAAGATGATCGACTGGGGCGAACCCAAAAACCAATTCCGTCTCGCGCCGAATCCGTCGGTTCTGGAAGACGAAGCCGCGCCTTTGGGCGGGGGATATCTGTTATTCGCCGGCCGCTTGTCCGAAGAGAAGGGGCTCGAGTCTTTGATTCGCGCATCAGCCACCATTCCCGAGTTACCCATCAAGATTGCGGGTCGCGGACCGCTCGACGAGAAGCTACGCGTGTTGGTGAAAGAGTTGGGCGCACATCACATTGAGTTTTTGGGATTTGTCGCGCCCTCGCAACTTGATCCAATCCGTCGTCGCGCCGAGGCGCTGGTGTACCCATCTATTTTTTATGAAAACGCTTCGCTCTCGATTCTCGAATCCATGGGCGCTGGCTTGCCGGTACTCACGACGCGCATCGGTGGCAACCCGGAATTGGTGGAAGACGGCGTGAACGGGTTTCTGGCGATTCCGAACAATGTGGAAGATTGGAAGCGCATTTTGCGCCGTTTCCAGGCGACCACACCCGAGATTCGCAAGCAGATGGGCGAGGCTGGACGCGACAAAGTTCGCAAGCGCCATCTGTGGTCGGATCACTTGAAACTGATCGAAAAATATTATCGTGAAGCAGGCGTGAAGGGTTGACAAAGCGGCTGTTTCGGTGATGAGGTTTGGCCGGCACTTCAAAGGAGGTGGCATGACAACCGAATGGATCGAAATTTCGTTTCCGACGGATGATCCCGAGGCCTTTATCGAGGCTCTCGAGCGTTGCATCCTCGGAGACTTCGGTCCCGGGAGCGTGCACGCCACACTCGACGACCTCGTCGACTACGCCCAGCAGACCCCTTCGTTCCGCGGTCGCTTGCTGCTGACCTGCGATGAGCTGTTCGCGAATGAATGGTTCGCGCCCGATGCGAATCTGCGGCGTGAGCGGAAAATTCTGATCGGATTGCTTCCGATCATCCGGCGCGTTCCACTTGTAGACGTGGTGGATAGTCTGCGCGACTGGTTCGACCGCCATGCCGAGCGCCTGCTCGAGGAAGATCTGGGAGGTCCCAGTCTCGGCAGCGCGATCCTTTCGGCCATTCTGGCGATCGAAGGCGAGCGTACGCCCGAGATCCAGATCTGGTGGGATCGCTACGCCGGATCCGATGCCTGGTCGTCGAAGATCAAAGAGATCGAACGCTACACCATCCGCTCGAAATGAGCGGATTTTTCTTTTCTTTAACCATTGACTATATACCCTTTTTCCGCCATGTTAAGCTGTTCCTATGCGACGCCGTTTTCTTTCGGCTTTCTTGCTTCCGATCCTGATCGGCGCGTTCTTTCCGGCCCTTGCATCCGCCGCCAATGGCACGCAAAGCGCGCCCAAACTCATCAACTTTTTTCTTGGATACGAAATCAAACCGGATGATCCGGCCAAACTCGCCAAATGGGACATTGTCGTGCTCGACATGGACCAGACCTATCAGTTCCCGGATCGCTTGCGCCAAATCAAACAACTCAATCCGAAAGTAAAATTGCTGGCCTACGTGAATTCGTCCGAAATTTCCGAAGCACGTTTTCGCGGTGCGGCAGGTTCACCCGGAAAAATCATGGCGTCCCAGATTCCGGAAGCCTGGTTTTTGTCGAAACCGGATGGCTCGCGCATCCAATGGTGGGCCGGAAACTGGATCATGAATGCGAGCGACCAATGTCCGAGCGTGAACGGCAAACAATGGAATGACTTTCTCGGTCCCTATATCCACGACACCATCATGTCGCAGGGAATTTGGGACGGTGTCTTCTTGGATGCTGCCTACGACGACGTCACGAATTTTTCCGGTGGCCAAGTCGACGTTAATCGTGATGGCTTGGTAGAAAAACCGGCCGATGTGAATGCGTCCTGGCGCCGCGGCATGACCGAGTTGATTACCAAAGTGCGGCAGGCAAATCCGAACATTCTCATCATGAATAATTCGAGCGCCCTGTATGCGCCGCTCACCAACGGAACCTTGTTCGAGAATTTTCCGCGCAATGGATTCGCGTCCACGTTTTCGCAATTCACCAAAGCGTTGACGCAAAACGCTTCTCCGAAGATTTCCGCACTGAACACTAATACGAATAACCAGGAACAACAGAACAATTACAAATTGATGCGCTACGGCTTGGCTAGCGCGCTCGTTGGCGACGGATATTACTCATTCGATGCGGGCGACTCGGGCCATTTCCGTACGTGGTGGTACGACGAATATGACGCGCCGATCGGAAATCCGAGTGGCGCGCCGCGCGTCGTGAGCGGTGCGGCCAATACGGCGGCCGTTTGGTCGCGCACCTATTCGCGCGGCTATGTCGTTGTGAACTCGACCAAAAAATCAGCCGATGTTTCTTTGCCGGGCGAATTCGAGCGCTTGCAGGGTAGCCAAGATCCAACCACCAACAACGGTTCGATCGTCACCAAAGTTACCGTGCCGGCCGAAGACGGAGTCGTGCTCATCCGCCGTAGTGAAGCGACCGAAGTCAAAGGCACATCTTTCCAGAACGGCAGCTTTTTGCAGGTGTTTGATGCGACCGGTAAGAAATTGCGCAACTCGTTTTTCGCCAATCGTGATGATGTGCCCGGTGGCGCGAATGTGTTGGTACGCGACCTTGATCGCGACGGAACCGACGACGTGATCTTTAGCCAAGCCGGTTTAGTCACCGTGCGTTTGTCATCCGGCACAACCAATACGTTCCGCCCATACGGCACAAAATATACGGGCGGCATCGAGCTCGCGGCGGGACAAACCGATCAATCAACGGCTTGGGAATTGGTGCTCGCTCCTTCTTCGGGAGCGGCTGCGACCGTGCTCGTCACCGATGTGAAAGGTCGCGTACTGCGTTCCTGGCTCGCATATCGCAAAGAATTTACGGGAGGCGCAACCGTCGCGATTGGTGATATCGATGGCGATGGCAAACGCGAGATCATCACGGGCGCCGGACGCGGCGGCGGTCCGCATGTGCGCACATTCCGCACGGACGGCGTACCCTGGAAGGGTGCGTTCTTCGCGTTTGATGCCAACTCGAATGGGGGAGCGAATGTCGCGACCGGTGATATCGACGGTGACGGACGCGATGAATTGGTCGTCGGCTCCGGTCCGGGTATGGCGCCGACCGTTCGCATTTACGGAGCTGATCTACGTTTGGTGAACCAATTCTCGCTCGCCAATACGCCCTCGGCGACCGGCATCAAGCCCACACTCACCGATATCGATGGCGATGGTAAAGACGAAATCCTCATCCCCGGACAAGCCTTCTAATATGAAAGACCAAAATACACAGGCAACGAAACACCGCGGTACCGGGCTCGCAATCCACGCGGCCACGGCGGCCTTTACGCCTGCACGCGCCGCCACTTCGCATCTGCGCAAGCGCTATCGCACGCATTATGCCGGGCGTTATCGCTATGCGCGTGTCGTTTTCGGTTTTGATTTGAGCCTGCTTGGTCTCGCAGTGTTTTTGGCAGCTTTGAATATCTATTTGTTTACCGCCTTGCCGTCTCCGATCGGGGATTTGCGTTTGGTATTTCGTGCGCCGGCCATCCATACGGCCGAACCGCTCGCGCTCGAAGGAGTCGTCTCGTCCGCATCTTCAAGCACGCGTGAAAATGTCCGTGTGAAGTGGACGCTCCAGCCCGGCACCGAGATTCTCGAAGCCGAGCCGCCGCTCAACGCTTCGGGCGAAGCCTTTTTGGGGAATTTGAAACCAGGGGAACAAGGCGATTCGAAACTGGTGGTGCGTTTGTTCACGCCCGGAGACACGGCGCGCTTTGATTTTACGGTGAGCGATAGTCGCGGCGCGGTCACGGGACATGAAACGCGCCAAATCCAAGGCAGTGGTTTGAGCTTTGAACCGGTTTTGCAAGGCGCATCTCTTGCGTCGAATGCGCCGATTGCGTATCGCCTCAAAAATACCACCTCGCTCGTGATGCCTACGGTGTCCGTCTCGGCTCTCGGCGCAACAATGGATGGCAGCGGTCGTCTCGATATTGGTGACCTGCCCGCCTTTGGCGAGCGCATCGTGTTTGTCTTGCCAGATCCGCAAGCGCCGATGCGTCTCGGCGTCTCATCCAAGAGCGTGCCGCTGATTGATGAAAACGGCGGGCCCGCAATTCTCACCTCCGATCCGACCGGTGCGACACTCACACTCAAACCTTCAGGCGGCCACGAGGCACGTTTCACGGCAGACGCCTCGCGCGCTGTCTCCGTGCTCGTCTATCATCCGGGTTTGCCAGCCAAGGACAATCAGACGCGCATCTATGATTTGCCTATCGGTCATACGGACATAAGTATGCCCGTGGACACGGTCACGAATACGGGCGGGGAGTGGTTCGCGATTCCGTTCGTGCGTTTGTCGGATGGAAATGCGCTTGGAGCGCCGGTGCGCGCGCCGCTCACCACCGCCTTCGAGCTCGGTTTGGCGGCGCGTTACTACGCGAGTACGGGTGATCAGTTGGGCGTTGGCCCGTTACCTCCGCAAGTCGGACAATCGACCAAGTATTGGATTCAACTATCGCTCAAACCAACCACTTCTGATGTATCGGATGTGCGTGTCCTGCTCTCGCTCGGCAAGAATGTGCGCGTGACTGGACGCGATGCCCTTCCGGATGGAGGCTCTTTCTCCGAAAGCGATGGCAGCTTGGTGTGGACCGCGCCTTTCCTCGCGGCCAACAGCCAGGGGATTACGGCCTCGTTTGAAATCGAGCTGATTCCTGATGCATCACAAAAAAACAGCGTGCCCGTGCTGATCAATTCCGCTTCGGCAACCGCCACGGATCAGCGTACGAACTCGCTGCTTGAATCGTCCTCCTCCGGAGTGGATGCGAATTTGCCGCAAGACGAGATCGGCAAGAATAACGGAACCGTGCGTTAGACAATCAGCATCGCGTCGCCAAAGGAGTAAAAGCGATAATCGTTATCGATCGCATGTTTGTAGGCCGTCAAAACGTGTTCACGTCCCGCAAAACTGGAAACCAATACGATTAAGGTTGATTTCGGCAGATGGAAATTGGTGATGAGACCGTCCGCGACTTTGAATTGATAGCCCGGTGTGATGAAGAGTTTGGTAAAACCGGATTCTACGCCCGACTCAAGCGCGCGCATCGCGGTCGTACCGACCACGATCACGCGTCCACCATTCTTTTTTGTTTCCGCGATCGCTTCGCGCGTCGCTTGCGGTACCTCGGCCCACTCTTCGTGCATCTCATGTGCTTCGAGCGTGTCCGTTTTGATCGGACGGAACGTGCCAACGCCCACATGCAAGGTCACAAACGCTTTTTTCACGCCCTTCGCTTCCAGTTTGTTGAAAAGATCTTCGGTAAAATGGAAACCGGCCGTGGGCGCGGCTACCGATCCGACATTTTTCGCGTAAATGGTTTGATACACCGACGTGTTTTCCTTGGTCGGTTCGACATACGGCGGCACCGGCACTTCGCCGTAGCTGTCTGCGAGACCAAACACTTGTCCCGGCGACATGCGGAAGTCGATATCGAGCGTGCCGTCATCGCGTTTGCCGATCACGCGCGCCGTTGTTCCATCCTGGAACAGGAGTTTGGTGCCCGTATGCAATTTTTTGCCCGGCTTGGCCATCGCGACCCAAGTATCGCCTTCGGGACGCAACAGAAAGATCTCGACTTTGAGTCCCATGTCGCGTGACATCTTGCTTGAGACCTCGGCCTTCAAGCGTGCCTTGAACACTTTGGAGTCATTGAAGATCAAAAGGTCGCCGGCCTTCAGCAGATCGGGGAGATCGCCTACATGTTTGTCCTGGATATTTCCCGACGCACGATCAAGTACCATCAACTTGGCCGCTTCGCGCGGTTCCATGGGTTGCTGGGCGATGCGTTCCGGCGGCAGGGAATAATCGAATAGGGAGGCGTCCATAGAGGCGCAGGCTAACATGGATTGACAAAAAGTCCATCTTTTCATACTATTCATACTGATCATATTTACCTATGAAACTCGCTAAACAAGAGCCGTTGATCGGCACCACCATCGTCGGGGAGCGCGGTCAAGTGGTCATCCCCAAGGAATTTCGCGACCAGCTCAGTCTTGAGCCGGGCGAAACCTTGGTCGTGATGTACAACGGCCACGGCCCGATTCTGTTGTTCCCGGCCAAGCATATGCAGGACATGGTAAAAACCATGTCTGACCGCATTGCCAACGTCCTCAAGAAATAACCTATGCCCGAATCCATGCAGAGCGGGACGTCCATCGTCCCCAAAAAGTCCCGTTTCGCGTTCCTCAAGTTGAAGCGCGTTTGGATCCCGGCCGCGATCTTGATCGTTGGCGGAGGCTGGTATTTTGCTTCAAGCAATGCCAACAAAGGTCCGTTTTATGAAACCAAGGCCGCCGAAAAGGGGAGCATCACTCAAACCGTCGAAGTGACCGGTGAAATCAAACCGGATGCGCGCCTGAATTTGTCGTTCAAGAGCGGTGGCGCTTTGCAGGCCGTGAACGTGAAAGTCGGACAAGAGGTGAAGAAAGGCGACGTGCTCGCCGAATTGGAAGCCCGCGATCTGCGCTTCGCTGCCGACCGCGCCCAGGCCTCGCTCGCCATCGCGCAAGCGAATTTGTCCGCGCGTCTCGCCGGAGAAACCAAACAAAGCATTGCCATTGCGCAGGCCCAGGTCGACCAGGCCAAAGCTTCGTACGATAAGTCGTTGGTGGATTTGGATGTAACCAAAGAAAGCGTGCAGAACGAATATCGCGTGGCCCAGCTCACATTGCAAAACGCCCAGTCGAATCTCGCGAACTCGGGTGCCAGCGCGGACCAAGGTGTTGCTACGGCCTACTCGGCCTTGAAGAGCTCGCTGCAAGGTTCTACCGGTCCGATGCGCACGGCGCTGATCGATGGCGATGCCTTTATCGGTATCGACAACACCTCGGCGAATGACAACTACGAAAGCATTATCGGTATTTACGCGAGTGATGCGCATGAACGCGCCAAACAGGATTATCCGATTGCCAAGGCCGCCGAAACGGCCGCCGAAACGGCGATCAAAAATTTCGGAACGACGCCGACGAATGACGCTTTGTTGTCGGCTGCGGTTCTCGTTTCCGATGCGCTCAACAAAATCCAGTCGTATTTGGATGACGTGCAAAAGACGGCCGCCGGCACGATTACCAACAGCAGCCTGACCGACACGGCCTTGGCTTCGATCAAGAGCGGGATCGCCGCTGATCGCAGCTCGGTAAGCGCCCAGCTCACAAGCGTGTCCGCGAGCGCGGATGCCGCCCGTTCGTCCGGACTCACATCTAAGACGTCCAAGGATTCCTTGCAGAATGCGTACGACACCGCCAAAGCGAATTTCGATATCGCCAATGGCAACCTGACTTCCAAGGTGCAGGCCGCCCAGACGGCCGTCGAAATCCAGAAAGCCGCGCTCGCCTCCGCGCAAGCCACGCTCGACGCCAAAAAAGCTCCGCCGCGCGATGTGGATGTGGCCGCGTTGCGTGCCCAGGTTTTGGATGCATCTACGGCCTATCAACAGGCGGTGGAGCGTTTGGCCGATGTGCAGATTATCGCCCCGGTCGACGGCATCATTACCGATATCATTCCGAATTTGGGCGAACAGGTCGCGCCGAACGTGACGGCGGTGAACATGGTTACCAAGTCCTTGTTCACGGTCGAAGCCTTGGTGCCGGAAGCGGATATCGCCAAGGTGAATCCGGGCCAGAAAGTCGAGATCACGCTTGATGCTTATGGCGATTCCGTGAAATTTGCGGGTACGGTGTTGGCCGAAAATCCCGACCAGACCAAGGTGTCCGACGCCATCTACTATAAGACGACGGTTTCGATCGAAAACGGCGATAAGGATGTAAAACCGGGCATGACGGCCAATGTGACCATCAACACGGGTGAACGCGACAACGTGATCGTGATTCCGACGCGCGCGCTTCGTCAGCAGGACGGTCAGTACTATGTGCGTATCTTGAAGGGCGCCACGGCGCAGGAAGCGCAGGTGCAAGTCGGTTTGCGCGGCGATGATGGCAAAGCTGAAGCCATGTCCGGCGTGAACGAAGGCGATCTCGTGATCACGGCCGAGCTTACGGCTGCCGAATACGCTGCCCAAAAAGCCGCCGCCAAATAACGTATGGCCAAGGAACAGCCGCTCATCAAGGTTGAGAATCTCAAAAAGGATTACGTGAACGAAGATATTGTCACGCATGTCCTGCATGGGGTGAGCTTCGAAGTTCCCAAAGGACAATTCGTGGCCATTATGGGTCCGTCCGGTTCGGGCAAGTCGACGCTCATGCATATCTTGGGCTTCCTCGACACGCTTACCACCGGCCGTTACCTGTTTGATGGACAGGACGTCTCCACGTTTGATGACGATCGTCTCGCGCGCTTGCGCGGCGAGCGCGCGGGTTTCATCTTCCAGGCGTTTAACTTGCTGCCGAAAACTTCGGTGCTCGAAAACGTGAAGTTGCCACTCTTGTATTCGGATGTTCCATTGCGCGAACGCGACAAACTGGCCAAAGCCGCGATCGAAATGGTGGGGCTGACTCATCGCATCAACAACTTGTCCAACCAATTGTCGGGTGGTGAGCGCCAGCGTGTGGCGATTGCGCGCACGCTCGTGCGCAATCCGGCCGTGATCTTTGCCGACGAACCGACAGGCAACCTCGATTCGAAAAGCGGTAAGGCGGTCATGAACACCTTGCTGGATTTGAACCTGAATCATGGCCACACCATCATCCTCGTGACGCACGAAACGTACACGGCCGAACACGCAGAACGCATTCTCACCATGCGCGACGGACTGTTGATCAGCGATGAGCCGGTGAAAAACCGCCGCAAGTTGGGTGACCAGGAATTGTTGAAATAACCATGAAACCGCTCGATCTGTTCACCAGTTCGGTGCAGAGCCTGGAGCGCACGCGCAACCGTTCGTTCCTGACCATGCTCGGCATCATCATCGGCATCATGTCGGTGATCTTGGTGTTGTCGATCGGCGAAGCGGCGCAGCGCTACATCGTGGGCCAGATCGCCTCGTTCGGATCGGATCTGATCATCGTGCTCAACGGTCCGCCGCAAGCCGGGGATGAGCCGACGGCTTTCACCAACGAGACGCTCACTTTTGAAGACACGAAAGCCCTGTCCCAGCAGTCATGGGTGAAGACGATTATCGGGAGCGTCGAACAGCAGGACACGCTGTCCGGCAATGGCGTGGATACGACCGGTAAAGTCACAGGCACCATGCCGGACGAGCTTTCATTTTACGATCTGACTCCGGTCGAAGGCGTGTTTTTGACCATGGATGACGTGAACTCGCGCGCTCGCGTGGTCGTGCTCGGTTCGGAAATCGCCAAGAACATGTTTGGCGAGGACGATGCCATGGGAAAACAGGTGAAGATCAACCGTCAGAACTTCCGTGTGATCGGCGTAATGCCGCAATCCGGCACGCGTGGTTTTGATAACGTCGACAAGAACGCGTATATCCCGGTGACGGCGGCCCAGGATTTGTACAACCGCAAAAACGTGATGGGCATTACTTTCAAATCGAATCTCATCATGACGGATGCCATTCGCCGTGCGCAGGATTTGATCCGCAATCGCCATAATATCGACATCGGCGAAGAAGACGACTTCAATATCCAGACTTCGGACGACCTGATCAAAACCGTGTCACAGATCACGGATATTTTGAAAATTTTGTTGAGCTCGATTGCCGCAATTTCGCTGGTCGTCGGCGGTATCGGCATCATGAACATCATGTATGTGAGCGTGACCGAGCGCACGCGCGAAATCGGTTTGCGCAAGGCCATCGGCGCACGCAGCAATGACGTATTGCGCCAATTCCTGGTCGAATCCGTGATGCTGACTACGCTCGGCGGTGTGATCGGTATTGTGCTCGGCATTGGAATCACGTGGCTGGCGATCCAGATCATCAGCTCATTCCAGACGGGTTGGGTATTTGTAATCTCGTTGTCGGGTATCGAGCTTGGCCTTGGCGTGTCGATGGCGATCGGCATTATCTTCGGCTATGCGCCGGCTCGTCGGGCCGCCAAACTCAATCCGATCGACGCGCTTCGTCGCGAATAATATGAAGATGCAGGACTTGTTGGCGATTTCATACGGAAACCTGCGACGCACGCGCGGCCGCGCGATTTTGACCATGCTCGGCATCGTGATCGGTATCGCGTCGGTGATCTTGATGGTCGCGATCGGCCAAGCCGCGCAGAACTTTTTGTTGTCGCAGGTCGCGTCGCTCGGTTCGGATGTCGTGATGATCGCGAACGGCTCGGGCGATACCAAGGGCGGACCGCCGTCCCTCATCCAAAAGCAGACGCTGACCGAGCGCGATCTCGCCCAGCTGCAACGTCAGCCTTGGGTTGAGGCGGCCAACGCGAATGTCATCAGTTCGGACGTCGCGACCTATGGTTCGGAAAGCATGTACGCGCAGATTTGGGGTTCGACGCCGAACGAGCTTGTGATTTTTCCAGCAACCGTCGCGCAAGGCCGTTTCCTGTTGCAGGACGACGTGGACAGCCGCAGTCGCGTGATCGTGATCGGCCAGAATGTTTCCAAGAAATTATTCGGTGACGAATCGCCGATCGGCAAACTCGTCCGCATCAAGCATCAGAACTTCCGTGTCGTGGGCGAGATGGAGCATGGTGGCACGCGCTTTTTCACCAAGCTCGACGACATCATCTACATGCCGGAAAGTGCGGCCTTGGATTTGTACAACCGTAACCGTTTGAACTTCATCGCCATCAAGCCGAAGGACATGACCGTTAAAGAAACGAAAACCGAAATCCAATATTTGCTGCGCGATCTCCACAAACTCGACAATCCGAACGGGGATTTGTCCAAGGACGATTTCATCGTGAGCTCACAAGAAGATGCGGCCAAAAACGCCGGCGTGATCGGGCAGATTTTGCAGATCCTGCTTGGTTCCGTGGCCGGCATTTCGCTGGTCGTGGCCGGCATCGGCATCATGAACATCATGTATGTGACGGTCACCGAACGCACGTCCGAAATCGGGTTGCGCAAAGCCATCGGCGCGCGCCAAAGCGATGTTCTCAACCAATTTTTGGCCGAAGCCGTATTCCTGACCACGCTCGGCGGCGTGATCGGTATTTTGCTCGGGCTTGGGATGTCGTATCTCGCGATTACCGTCATCGGATCATTCCAAGATGGCTGGTCTTTCTCGTTCCCGACGACGGGAATCGTGCTCGCGTTCTCCGTGTCAGCCGCCATCGGCATTACCTTCGGGTATTTCCCGGCCCGCAAAGCCGCGCGTCTGAATCCGATCGAAGCGCTGCGCTACGAATAGGCATTGACCAGAAGGACATTTTAAGATAAGCAGCCGTCGGAGGGATCATGAATCTACCGAAACGCGAGTCGCTCCTTTCCTGCTTCACCAAGGTCCCTCACAAGGGGCTCGAACAAGTCTTCCCGTTGCTGCACACGAATGGCGTGATGCTGGATGCATCCGCCTGGGATCTGCATGTGGATGGGGACTTCCCGTACGCGTACTACAACACTCCCGGACACTTCCGCCTGGCGGTCGGCGCCTCGCGCAAGCCGCTCGTCGGCTGGCAGAACTGGTGCGCGCTGACCGACGGTCCTTTCGGGGAGCGCCGCCCGCCGACCATCCGCCTCATGATCGGGGAGGACGGCAAGTACTCGCTCGAGATCGATCCGGGGCTTCATGCCTGGACGAACGACATGCTCAACTTGAGCCGTCGCTACTTTCAGCCAATGGTGTATGCCATTCCGTTCGATGCCGTTCAGATGCAGACGCTGCTCATGAGCTTCTGCGAGTTGGTCCACGGGTAGAGGGCTCTTCGCCCTGGCCCGCCGCCGCTGCTACACTGGCAGCGGCTTTTCTTTATGTGGAATTTGCTCTGGACCATTCTTGTCATCACGCTGCTTTTTTTGTTCGCTCGGTATTTCGGCGGGATGGGCATCGGCGCGCCTTGGCTGCCCGTGCGCAAACAGGACATCAAGGCGGCGTTTGATTTGGTGGATGTCGGCGCGAATGATTTGGTGATCGATCTCGGCTCCGGTGACGGGAGATTGCTGGTGGCCTGCGCCGAAAAAGGTGCTCACGTGATTGGATACGAATTGAATCCAATCTTGTGCGCGATTTCCCGTTTGCGTCTCAAGCGTTTTGGCGAGCGCGCGTCCATTGTCCGGCAGAATTTGTTGAAAGCCGATGTATCCAAGGTAGATATCATCTTCATTTTTGGGATGGAATGGATCATGCCGCTCGTGTCCGAGAAGCTGAAACGCGAAGCAAAAACCGAGGTGAAGATCGTTTCGTTCGCGTTTGAATTGCCCGGGTTGATCGAGGCCAAAAAAGTCGGGATTGCGCGTCTGTACGAACTTCCGTAACGGTTGACATTTCTATTATTTTCTGCCAGGCTCCCAGCGTTCCTTTCATCATTTTTCCCGCGAATGGAGGACCCCGTGGGTCATAAGAAGCAAAAGAAGATCGACGAAGCTCTGAAGAGCGGCCGCATGCCGCGTCGCTTCCACCCGGCTGCGGCCCTCATGCAGAAGGCCGACGGAGAGCTGACGGTCTTGATGGCCGCGGCTACGGTTCACGACATTGCGCTCACCGAGCATCGCGGCGAAGGCGGATCGTATCTGTCCTTCGCCCCGCGCATTGCCCGTGAGCCACGCCGCATCGGCGTGTACGCACGCTTCCTGACGGAGGACAACAAGACCTTCGACATGCGTATCGGGATGAAGCTCGTCTTCTACGATCCGTCGCAGTTGCATCGCGAGATGTGCGAGGTGGATCTGTGGCGCATGCTGTCGAAACAGGACTGGCATCTCGACCTGCTGATGCTGAACGGCCGCCGCAAGGTGGACGAACGCGAGCAACCGAGCGTGCGACGTCTCGGCCTGCTTGATACGCGACAGCGCGTACTCGGCTCGAAGGATCTGCTCGACATGGCGTTTGCCATGGCCAAGGACTACAAGGAACAGGTTCTCATCCCGCGCGAAGTGCGCGAGAAAGCGAGAAAGAAATGAGCGCAGCACGCAAGATCGACATCAGCCCCGAAATCGAGGCGCAAGGCGCCGTCTACCAGGAGGTGATCCGCCTGCACGCCCTGATCCTGGTCTCGCTGAAGGCGGGCGGACTCGAGCTCACGCTCGATGATGCCTTCGTTCCGCTCGCATTCGCCCACGTGACGAAGCATGACAACGACATCGTGTGCATGGCGTTCCGCGGGAAGCGGAGCTACGAGCTCAAGATGGGCGTCAGCATCCCGGTCGGGGAGCATCCCGATCGGCCGAGCGCGGTCGACGTGTACGTCTCGATCGAGAACGAGATCGGAGGCGTGCGCATCAACAAGCGCACCAACCACGACACGTGGCATGCGCTCTTCTGGAGCGTCGACGGCTCGCGCGCCGACATCGGCTTCATCCGCCGGGACATCCTGCGCGAGTCCACCGACCTCGTGCGTGACATCCCCGGCGGCCGCGTCGACGAGGTCCTGCAGCGCATGGGACGCCTCTACATGACCGGTCTCTGGTCCGCCCGCCTCTCCTGAGGTGACGGCGGACTTTTTTTATTGTAGGCTTGACATTCCGGTCTTTTTTCGCTAGACAGGATGAACCCCAAAACGGATTTCATGGAGGTGGGACCATGGGAAGTATCGCTCATTTCATCAGACGGGCCGAAGCCTCCGGGCTTCGCAACGAGATCCCGAACGACAGCGTCTTTCTGACGCATGGCGACGGGGTCTGCCTGATCCTGTCCGAACGCTTGCCTTGCGACGGCTTGGAGCTCGGTTCCGTGCTCCTCGTCTTCGGCGAGCCGAGTTCGCCGGCGGATCATCCGCCGCGCCTCGCGTTCCGCCATCACGTGATCGGCAATTGCTGGGACGTGTGCATCGAGACCGAGGACGACATCCCGTCCGACTTGCTCGAGTTCGCCAAGCAGTACTTCGGCTTGGAGGACACGGACACGGCCTTCAGCGTTTCGAGCGACACGCTCGACACGACCTTCGACATCTTTCTGGGTCGCGTCATGCGGCCTTCGCTTGCTTGCGCATCCTGATCGAAAACCTGGAGGAGGAAGAGAGAATGGCCAGCATCGAGTGTCCGAACTGCACCCGCATGACCGTCGCCCTCGGCAAGACCGGCGTCTGCGACGGATGTGAGAACATCCGCGCCAGCCAGCCGCCGCCGAAGGCGAAGCCGGTCAGTGAAGTCCAGGCCTTCCTCGCGCGCGCCGACGAGGAGGATGCCCACATCGAGCACGAGCTCGCGCGTCCGAGCCGTCCGCCGCTCACGCAGTGCCTCGGCGACATCCTGAAGATGCGCCTCAATCCCGAGAGCGCGTCCACTCCGTCCACCTAGCCAGGTGGACTTTTTCTTTTATTGACGTGAAGCCGGTAAATCCATAACGTCCCTGTCGGACGCTCGGCGTCCGCCCTTTTCAACCCGTACATTCGGAGGTGTTCCATGAACGAAGTGACGATGGAATCGCTGCATCGCGAAAACCAGCTCAAAGTGGCGAAGATGTACCCGGTTCTGCTCGCGCACTTGCGTGCCGGGGGTCTCAAGCCGCATCGGCGAGGGAGCGAAGGTGAGATCCTCGACGAGTTTCCGCGCAATCCCGGCGAGGACTTTTCGATCGAGCTCGTCGGCGACCGCGACTACCACCTCTTGCTCGGACAGCGCACCGAGGGCAGTCCGCGCGGGTATGCCTACATCTTCTGCCGGCTCGAACATCTCGGGCGCAAACGTGGAAAATGTTGGGTGGAAATGTCCGGACGGTCCGTGCACGATCGCTGGCACGCACGCGCCGACAAAACGGCCTTGCAGTACACGATGAAGCATCCCTTCGGGGTGCTCACGTTCAGCTCCGACTACCTGGCCGTCTCGACATCGAATCTCGGTTCGATGATCTACGAGGGGAGCATCGACAAGCTGCTCGGCGCGATGGCACGCATCTTCGAAACCGGACAACTCTAGGAGGTGCGCATGTTCGGAGACATGTTCCAGGGGGTGAAAGAAAGTCACGAAGCTTCGCATGCGATCCGTCTCATGCGCTTGGGCGAGGCGCTCCGTTGCTCCGGCCTGAAAATGCACCACGGCTGGTTCGCGGAGTATCGCTATCAGAAGGAGAAGCATGGAGGCTTCGCCGCCTTCTCCATCGGCGAAGATCTGTACCTGTGTCTCGGCCTGTACTCGAACAAGCTCGAGCGCATCGAGTGCGAGCTCACGACCAACGAGACCCAGGACCTGCTCTCGTTGCACAACGAGGGCAAGGGCTGGAAGCTCTCGTACATTGCGGACGAGAAACGTCCTCATCCGGACATCCAGCGCATTGCCCAGAAGTACCGCTTTCCCAAAGCGAAGGCGGAGCTCGACTTCGAAGCCATGCAAGTCCGCAGCTTTCTCCGCGAGATCTCGATCCTCACGGATTGGTCCCGTGAAGAATCCGAGCCGGCGCATCCCTGACGCCGGCCTTTTTATTTCCATTGACCACGAGACAAACTCGTGATAGGCCACTGCGCGGAGGTGTCCTTTGTCAGAACAAATCCAAACGCCCGCAGCATCCCCGCACGAGAACATCATCATGCAGAGCACCCAGCGGCTCTTCCTCGGCCTGAAGGAGGGCGGCCTCGACCTCTCCGACCACGTCGGCGGTCTCAACTTCATCGGTGGAAGTGGTTCGGAGGACCAGCTCGAGCTCGTCCGCGTCGAGCGCCCCACGTACACGCTCGCGATCACGCTCGGCGGCAAGCTCAAGGAGAGCGGCGAGCCGATCTATGGGCGCGTCGGCGTCGAGCTCATGCTCAACCATTCGAGCACGGGCGTGGTCATCGCTCGTCGCACCGATCGCGACCACTGGGAAGGCGAGACCGTCGGCACGTTCAGCCTGCCTGTCGGGCATCCGCTCGCCGAGCTCGCGCACGGCGCGAAGTTCCTCAACCTCGCGCGCGAGCGCCACCCGACCTCGATCACGAACGAGCATCAGCTCTTTCTCTCGCTGATGGAGCTCGGCCGCGTCTTCCGCGCCGACCTCTGATCCCAACGACCGCCTGGTCGTTTTTTCATATCTTGACCGTTAGCACTCTCTGTTTTAGACTGCCAATTATGATGGATGAACGTCTCAATAATCTCTTGCGCCTCGTGGTGGAAGAGTTTGTAGCCACCGCCGAACCGGTGAGCTCGCAGGCGTTGGTCGACAAGTACGACCTCGACGTCAGCCCGGCCACCGTCCGCAACTGGTTTGCGGAGCTCGACGAGCTCGGTTTTACCGACCAGCCGCATACCTCCGGCGGACGCGTCCCGACCGAAGAGGGCTACAAACAATATGTCGCGACCAATGTCACCTCGCGTCCGGCGGGGAAGCGCATCCGCGAGCGCCTCGAACACGCGGCTATCAACGATGATCTCAAATCGGTGGCGCGCGAGCTCTCGGAACTGTCCGGTCTCGCAACCATCGTGGCTCCGTCCAAAAGCGATCACTACTACACAGGACTGTCGCAGCTTTTCAACCAGACCGAATTCCGCGATTGGCGCCAGGTGGTCCTGATCACGAGCTTGCTCGACCATCTCGACCAAACGCTCAGTCGTTTGCAGGCGCGCGGCATCTCCGCGCCGCAAATCCTGCTCGGCAAGGATTCGCCTTTCGGTCCGGGCTCCGGCGCCGTGCTGGCCCAGACGCCGTACGGATTGGTCGGCATCGTCGGTCCGCTCCGCATGAACTATCAAGCCGCGCTCTCGAATCTTTTGTCCGCTCTCGAAGCTCTCGAATAATCTATGGATGAACAGCAATTGAATCCGGAAGAACTCCAAGCCAAGTGCCATGAGTATCTGGATGGATGGAAACGCGCCCAGGCCGACTATCAAAACCTGAAAAAAGAATCCGAGCGCGAAAAAACCGAATTCGCCAAGTACGCGAATGAACGTTTGCTCTCGGATTTGCTTCCGGCGCTCGATCAATTCGCGCTTGCGATGCAATTCGTTCCGGCTGCTGACGCGGATCAAAAGACGTGGAGCAATTGGTTGGTCGGAATTCGCGCCGTGCAATCGCTTTGGGAGCAGGCCGCGAAGCAGCAGGGTCTCGAACGCATCAAAACCGACGGGAGTTTTGATCCGGCCAAGCATGAAGCGGTCGGGGAGGAAGAAGCGGAAGGCCAGGAATCCGGTTCCATTATCAAAGTGATGCAAGACGGCTGGATGTTGAACGGCAAAGTCTTGCGTCCCGCCAAAGTCATCATCTCAAAATAATATTTATGTCTAAAATTCTCGGTATCGATCTTGGAACGACCAACTCCTGCATGGCCGTGGTTGAAGGTGGCCAGCCCAAAGTGCTCGAAAACGCGGAAGGCTCGCGGACGACGCCGTCCGTGGTTGCGACGACAAAAACCGGCGAACAGCTTGCCGGGCAGGTCGCCAAGCGCCAGGGCGTGGTCAATCCGGAAAACACCTTGTTCTCGGTGAAGCGTTTGATCGGTCGTCGTTGGGACGACGCCGAAGTGCAGCGTGATTTGAAATGGTTGCCGTATAAAGTCGTGAAGAATGGCGAAGGCGTGCGCGTGGTGATGGGCGGCAAAGAGCTTGCGCCGGAAGAAATCTCGGCCAAAGTCTTGCAGAAGCTTAAAGCGGATGCCGAAGCACGCATTGGCGAAAAGATTACCGAAGCTGTGATCACGGTTCCGGCCTATTTCGATGACGCGCAGCGCCAGGCCACCAAACTTGCCGGCGAAATCGCGGGCTTGAACGTGCGCCGCATCATCAATGAACCGACCGCTGCCGCCTTGGCTTACGGTTTTGATCGCAAGAAGGATGAAAAGATCGTTGTGTACGATTTGGGCGGCGGAACCTTTGACGTTTCCGTGCTCGAAGTTGCGTATGACGCGGCCACCTCGCAGAACACGATCGAAGTGCGCGCTACGAACGGCGACACGCACTTGGGTGGCGATGACTTTGACCAGCGTATCATCCAGTACATCGTGGACGAGTTCCGCAAGAGCGAAGGCGTGGATTTGTCGAAAGATAATCTCGCGCTGCAGCGCATCAAGGATGCGGCCGAAAAGGCGAAGATCGAACTTTCGAGCGCGATGGAAACGGAAATCAACCAGCCGTTCATCACGTCCGACGCTTCGGGACCGAAGCACCTTCTCTTGAAGATGAATCGCGCCAAGCTCGAACAGCTTGTGGGTGATCTTGTCGAAAAGTCACTTGAGCCGTGTAAGAAAGCGCTCGCTGACGCGAAACTTTCCGCTTCGGATATCAACGAAGTGATTCTCGTCGGTGGTATGACCCGCATGCCGCTCGTCATCCAGACCGTGGAAAAGTTCTTCGGCAAAAAGGCCAATGCTTCCGTGAACCCGGATGAAGTCGTGGCCATCGGCGCTGCCATTCAGGCCGGTAATATGCAGGGCGACATCAAGGGCGAACTGCTGTTGCTCGACGTGACGCCGCTGTCGCTCGGTATCGAGACCATGGGCGCTGTCATGACGAAAGTTATCGAGCGCAACACCACAATCCCGACGTCGAAGTCGCAAATTTTCTCGACTGCCGCTGACAGTCAGCCGTCCGTCGAAGTCCATGTCTTGCAGGGCGAGCGCGATATGGCCGGCGACAACAAGTCGCTGGGTCGCTTCACGCTCTCGGGCATTCCGCCCGCGCCGCGCGGCGTGCCGCAAATCGAAGTCACCTTCGACATCGACGCGAACGGCATCTTGAATGTGAAGGCAAAAGACAAGGCCACGGGCAAAGAGCAGACTATTACCATCACCGCGTCGACGAATATTCCGAAGGAAGAAGTCGAGCGCATGAAAAAGGATGCCGAGGCCAATGCCGAGACCGACAAAAAGCGCCGCGAATCCGTCGAAGTGAAGAACATGGGCGAGACCATGATCTACACGACCGAGAAAATGATGAAGGAAGCCGAAGGCAAGGTAAATGAAGAGGACAAGAAAGCCGTCGAAGAGAAGTTGGCCGCGCTGAAAGCGATCAAGGACGGCGAAGATCTCGAAGCGATCAAGAAAGCGGCCGACGAACTTGCGACCGCCGCACAAAAAGTCGGTGCCGCGCTCTATCAGACGCGTCCCGAGACCGAAGTTCCACCTCAGGAAGGTGAAGCCAAGCCGGAAGAGCCTAAATCCGACGAACCTAAAGCAGAATAATATGGCCAATGAACTCCAAGTGAATGCGCGTCCGGAAGAATTGAAGGGTCAGTACGCGAATATCGTGTCCGTGACGTCGCAAGAGCGCGATGTCGTGATCGATTTTCTCGCGCATACGCGCATTGGCGACCAGCAGCAGGCGCAGCTTGTCTCGCGCATCTTCTTGAATCACTTCACGGCCAAGGAATTGGCGGAGGTCATCCAGCGCACGCTCGCGGAATGGGAAAAGATGCGTTACGACGCGCCGAAGAAATAACTTGTGGCGAAAGACTACTACTCCATACTCGGAGTTTCGAAGAGCGCGTCAGACGACGAGATCAAAAAGGCATTTCGTCGCCTGGCTCATGAGCATCACCCCGACAAAGGTGGTGATCCTTCGAAATTCAAGGATGCGAGCGAAGCCTATTCCATCTTGAGCGACAAACAGAAGCGCGCGACCTATGACCAATTCGGTTCGGCGGCCTTTGAGAACGGGGGAGCGGGTCCGGGCCGTGGCGGATTTGGCGGATTCCCCGGTGGCGGATTTGGTTTTGATTTCAATGGCCAGGATTTTGGCGATTTGAACGATGTTCTCGGCGAGATGTTTGGATTCTCGCAACGCGGCAGCACGAGCTCGCGCCAAAAACGCGGACGCAATATTGAAGTAGATGTTGATCTGACCTTCCGCGAAGCGATTTTCGGCGTTGAGAAAAATATTCGTTTGTATCGCCAGGCAACCTGCTCGACTTGTAAGGGTGACGGCGCCGAACCGGGTTCCAAAATCGTCGAGTGTGCGAAGTGTGGTGGCAAAGGCCAGCTCACGCAGTCGCAACGCACCATGTTCGGGACGTTCCAGTCGGTCGTTGCTTGTCCGGATTGTCATGGTCGCGGCAAGAAGCCGGAAAAACCGTGCCATACCTGTCATGGATATGGCGTGGAAAAGCGCGAAGAGAATTTGAGCATTCGTATTCCGGCCGGCGTGGATGTCGATACGGTGCTGCAAGTTGAAGGCCAAGGCGAAACGCCGAGTTTTGGTGGCAAGGCCGGCGATTTGCTGGTTCGCGTGAATATCAAGAACGATCCGCACTTCGAACGCGAGAGCCAGGATCTGCACTCCATCGAAAGTGTTCCGTTTTCGATTCTCGCACTTGGTGGCTCGATTGAAATCGACACGATTGATGGCAAAGAAAGTATTAAAGTAAACGAAGGCACGCCGACCGGCACGGTTATTACCTTGAAAGGGAAGGGCGTTCCGTATCGCAATGGCGGACGTGGGAATCAGTTGATCCGTCTCGAGGCTGATGTGCCGCGCAAACTTACGCGTGAACAAAAGGATTTGCTGACGAAGCTGCGCGAACAGGGGATCTAAAATGGTACAATCGGCGCATGCCTCCCGAATTGGGCATGTTTGGCTCTTTGGATATCGCGATCCTCGCGGGTTTTATTGTTCTGGCGGCCGCGTATGGAATTTTCGCCGGACGTGATCGTTGTATCGTCATGCTGGTCTCGACCTACGTTTCGCTCGCGGTCGTTACCAATACGCCTGCGATTTCGATGCTCAATCGCGCGCTCAACGCGTCTGCAAATCAGCAGCTTCAACTCGTGTGGTTCGTCGGCATGTTCGCGCTCGTGTTTTTCATCCTCTGGAAAAGTGATCTCATGCGTAACTTGGGCTATGAGCGCGGCATTTGGTGGGAAAGTATTTTGTTCAGTGTCTGCCAAGTCGGACTGACGGTGAGTTCAGCGCTGTATCTTTTGCCGGCCGAAGCCAGCACCAAATTGTCCCCACTATTCCAACAGGCTTTTTTGTCAGACGAAGGTCGTTCGTTGTGGTTAATCGCTCCGATTGTTTTGTTGTTTACGCTCGGCCGTTCAACGGGTTGGAGTCTCTTCAGCCGGGATGACGACTAGGTAACGTTTGACGGTTTGGGCGGTATAAATCAACGTAGATCCGATGGATAAACCCTCATTCGAGGCGTTTTACCGCGCCAATCTCAAGCGGATCTACGCATTCGTCTTTTTCCGCGTGGGCGGCGACAAGCCGTTCGCCGAGGATCTGGTACAGGACATTTTCATGAAAGCGTTTGAGGCCTTTGACCGCTATGATCCGGCCATCAGCCAAAGTGCCTGGATCTATACCATTGCGCGCAACCATCTCATCAACGAGCTAGCCAAACGCAAACCGGGCGTGCCGATCGAAGAAGTGGAAGACTCCATTTTCTTCTCGGTCGATGCACGCGAGCGGCTGGCGACAAAAGACGATGAGCGCAGGTTGCTCGAGGGTATCGCTTCGCTCGACAAGGACGATGCGCAACTCCTGCGCATGAAATATCTCGAAGGCTGGCGTTACGAAGACTTGTCCGACATGTTTGAAAAGACGCCGGGCACGCTACGCGTTCAAGCCAACCGCGCTCTGAACAAGTTGAAGAAGAAATTGAAACCATGAATCTCCTTACTCGCTATCGTCTGTGGACGATTTCCCGCCGCGCCGCTCCGGATGCGAAGTTTTTGAAAATGATGGATGCGCGTTTCCTTGCGAAGCATGCCGTGAGTTTTGCGATGCGTTTGTCGGCATCGCTGGCCGCGCTCGTGCTGTCGCTTGGTCTTGGTACGTCGGCCTATGCGTATTCTTCGGATGACATCACGCCGGATCATCCGCTGTATCCGATCCGCACCGCCGTCGAGAACGTGGAAGAAACCGTGGCCGTGACGCCGACTCTCAAAGCAGCGGTTCAAACACAGCTCGTGCAACGCCGTTTGCATGAGGTGCAGGTGTTGGAAGCCAAACATCCGCAATTGCAAGACAAACCCGAAGGACAATTGCTGAAGCGTGTCGAAGGCGTGCTCAAAACGGGCCTGCAGAACAAGGATGCCCCCGAGCAAATCCGCCAAAAAGCTTCCGATGCGATCCAGCAAACCGATTTGTCCAAGCTGCGCCCAGCGCAACGCCTTCGTCTCGAACGAATCAAGTCCCGCCTGCAGACCAAGTTGCCGAAACGGTAGCAAACAGCTACCGTTTTCGCATGCTCAAGCTTTGGAACACGGCGAGCCGCTCGCTCGAGGAGTTCAAGCCCATCAAAAAAGGCGAGGTCGGTTTGTATACCTGTGGACCGACCGTGTACAACCCGGCGACCATCGGGAATTTGCGTTCCTATGTATTTGAAGATGTCCTCAAGCGCACGTTGATGTTGCTCGGTTACCATGTGCATCACGTGATGAACATCACCGATGTCGGCCACCTGGTCGGCGACGGCGACATGGGCGAAGACAAGGTCGAAATGACGGCTGCCCGCGAAGGCAAAAGCGCCTGGGACATCGCAAAAATGTACGAAGGCCGTTTTGAAGATGATTTGCATCGTCTGAATGTGATCGTGCCGGAAGGCAAAGACCGCCCGCATGCCACGGATTACATCGAAGAACAGATCGGGCTGGTAAAAATCCTGGAAGAAAAAGGATTTACCTATAAAACGAGTGACGGCATCTATTTTGATACGACAAAATTCAAAGGCTACGGAAAATTATCCGGTCAAAAGATGGAAGAGAAAGAGGCCGGCGCGCGCGTCGAAGTGAATGACGAAAAATATCATCCGGCGGACTTTGCCTTGTGGAAGTTTTCACCGAAAGGCGAGAAGCGCCAGATGGAATGGGATTCGCCGTGGGGGATTGGCTTCCCGGGTTGGCATATCGAATGTTCGGCCATGTCGGAAAAATTGCTGGGCCAGCCTTTTGATATCCACTGCGGCGGCGTCGACCATATTCCGGTGCATCATGAAAACGAAATCGCGCAAAGCGAAGCCGCTTATGGCAAACCGCTCGCGAACTATTGGGTGCATGGCGAGTTTTTGTTGGTAGATGGCAAGCGCATGGGTAAAAGCGAGGGGAATGCATACTTGCTTGATGATCTGGTTGCCAAGCATTTTGATCCGCTCGCGTTTCGTTACTACTGCTTGGGCACGCACTATCGTTCCAAGTTGAATTTTACGTGGGAAGGATTGGAAGGCGCCCAAAATGCGCTGCGCAAATTGCAGAACATCGCACGCAATCTGCCCAAAGCCAAGCTTGAAAGTAGCGAAGCGTTTGCCGCCGCGCTCTCGGATGACTTGAATACATCGCGTGCTTTGTCCGTGATGTGGGAAATGTTGAGCTCATCCTTAAGCGAAGAAGAAAAATCGGCACTCCTGCTTGGCATGGATCGCGTGCTTGGTCTTGGCTTGGACGAAATCATCGCCAAACCCGTAGCCGTTCCCGAGGATGTCACCGCTTTGGCCGAATCGCGCGAACTCGCGCGCCAAAACAAGGACTGGAAGAAATCGGATGAACTGCGCGACGCCATCAAAGGCAAAGGCTGGAACATCGAAGACACGAAAAACGGTTATCAACTGACACCTGGGGCGTAAAATCTGCTATACTCTGCTCATGCCTGACGCGGGCTTTTTGGGCGCATCTTCGGCTGAACAAGTACCGAATCCTGTTGAAGTTCCGCAGATTTCGCCGGAACAGGACGAATATAACCAAGCCGAACAACAAGCCGAGCAACAGATGGAGCAGTCGGAAAAGCAAGACGAGTTTTTAGAAGATGCTCCAACCAGCGCCGTGCCCGCCACGGCGACCGCCCAACCGATCGCGCCGGCTGTCGAAATCCAAAAAGACGAAGTAACGATCGAAGTCGAAAAAATTCTCGAAGCCGGCCTCGGTGAGTATGTGCCGGACATGCCCGAAGAAGCGCGCCAGCGTTTCCTCAAAAAGGGCGGCGAAGTCGCCGCGCAACTTTCGGTGATGGTACGCACGCTCAATATCCACGTTTCGCTCGTGCTCAAGTTGCTGAAAGAATGGCTGCTCACCATTCCGGGCGTAAACAAATACTTCATCGAGCAGGAAGCGAAGATCAAGGCCGACAAAATCATCGATCTCGCGGACCAATACCGTTCCACTCCATCATGATGTTCCTTCCCGTCTTGCAGCTGGATGTGATCACGCCGACCCAGGTCGCGGCGCCGTTTGATTTCACTTCGATTTTTACGGGCCCGATCGCCATTTTGATTTACGTCCTGCTCGGTTTGTTCGTGCTCGGCATGATCGGCTTCGCGTTGTTCCGTGTTTTGATGCGGAAACGCAGCGGCACGGGCACGACCTTCGACATGCGCGTGCTCTTGGTGCGCGTCCCCAAATTGCTGAAGCCCGAAGACAGCCAGGGTGACAAGTCGCAGCAGCAGATCATGGAATTGATCGGCGCGATGGAAACTGTATTTGCAACTCTCGGCGGACTCAAGGCGCAAAAAGGCTTCAAGGCTTGGCTGAATGGCCGCAGCGATTTGTTCACGTTCGAAATTGTGGCCCATGGCGACAAGATTTCGTTTTATGTCTGCGTGCCAAGCTCGATGCAGGGGTTCATGGAACAGCAGATCCATGCGCAGTATCCGAATGCACAGATCGATGAAGTTTCCGACTACAATTTGTTTTCCCCGAACGGCGTGATTCTCGGTTCGCATCTTACCTTCCGTCGCCCGAGCTACTTTCCGATCAAGACCTATCGCAAGCTCGACTCCGATTCGATGAATGCAATCACGAACGCCTTGTCCAAAGTCGATGGAAAAGACGGCGTTGCTATCCAATACGTCTGCCGCAGCGCGCCCAAGTCCTGGCGCTCCGAAGGGTTGCGCATTGCGCGTGCCATGCAGCAGGGGAAAAAGCTCTCCCAAGTCACTGCCAGCGGCGGAATCATGAAAGATGTGGGTAAAGGATTGAAGTCGGCCGTCGTCTCGCCGTCGAAAGACAAAAAACCGGATGAAGCCTATCGTTTGTCGCCGCTCGAAGAAGAGATGGTGAAGGGTTTGGAAGAAAAAGCTTCCAAAGCCGGTCTCGACGTGAACATCCGCGTGGTGGTGTCGGCACAAACACCAGAAACCGCCCAGCGTTATTTGAATGATGTCTTGAATGCCTACGGCCAATTCAACATTTACGAATATGGCAACGGTTTCAAGCAGGACACGCCCCGTTTTCAGGCGGCCATTATCCGTCCGTTTATTTATCGCAGCTTCGACGAGAACGCGCGCATCGTCTTGAACGCGGAAGAAATGGCGACCGTCTATCACTTCCCGTTGCCGACTACCGAAACACCCAAGATCAATTGGTTGCTTTCACGCAAAGCGCTGCCGCCATCCAATTTGCCGACCACAGGTTTGCTGCTCGGCCACTCCGATTATCGCGGTCGTTTGTATGACGTGCGCATCAAGTCTGAGGATCGTCGTCGTCACATGTACATCATCGGTAAATCCGGTTCCGGTAAAACCGAAATGATGAAAGCGATGGTTCAGCAGGATATTTTGGAGGGGAGAGGCGTGTGCGTGATCGATCCGCACGGCGACTTTGCGGACGATGCGCTCGAATTCGTTCCTAAAGAGCGTGCGGACGATGTGATTTTCTTCGATCCGGCCGATTATGAGCGTCCGATGGGTTTGAACATGCTCGAGTTTGATCCGGCCCGTCCCGAGCAAAAGACCTTCGTCATCAACGAGATGCTGAAGATCTTCGACAAGCTGTATGACTTGAAGAGCACCGGTGGCCCGATGTTCGAGTTGTACATGCGCAATGCGATCTTGTTGCTCATGGAAGATGTGGACTCCGGTTCCACCTTGATGGAAATCCCGCGCGTCCTTGCGGACGAGGATTATCGCAACTTCAAATTGTCCAAGTGCAAGTCGCAAGACGTGAAAGATTTCTGGCAGAAAGAAGCGCTCAAAGCGGGCGGCGAAGCCAGTCTCGCCAACATGGTGCCGTACATCACGAGCAAGCTCACGCCGTTCATCTATAACGACTACATGCGGCCGATTATCGGTCAGCAAAAGAGCGCGTTTAACGTGCGCGAAGTGATGGACTCGCAAAAAATCCTGCTGCTCAAACTTTCCAAGGGCAAGATCGGCGATCTGAACGCCTATCTGATCGGTATGGTCTTGGTCGGCAAGATTTTGTTTGCCGCACTCGGTCGCACGGACATGAATCCAGCCGATCGCAAGGATTTCTATCTCTATATCGACGAGTTCCAGAACTTCCTCACGGATTCGATTGGCGCGATTTTGTCAGAAGCGCGTAAATACGGCTTGGATTTGATCATTGCGCACCAATTCATTGGCCAGCTTTCCGGTTCTCCGACCGAAGAAAAAATCCGCGACGCCATTTTCGGTAACGTAGGCTCTTTGTTCGTGAACCGCGTCGGTATCGAAGATGCGGAATTCCTGGCCAAAGAATTCGCGCCGGTCTTCACCGAGTACGATTTGGTGAATGTGGAAGCCTTTACCTTCAACGCGAAACTCCTGATCGATAACCAGGCGTCCAAGCCGTTCAACTTCCAGCCGATTCGCGCCGAACGCCCGCCGACCAAGGAGCTCGCCAACATGATCAAAGAGCTCTCGCGCTACAAATACGGCCGCAAGCGCGCGCTCATCGAAGCCGAGATCCAGGAACGCCGCGATTCTTCCACGCTCGCATCGGGGGATATGCTATAATCAAAGCGTTCCAAAAAAATAAAAAAGAAATATGTCGGACGAGGAAGTGCTAGGTGAAGGTGAACAGTTGGTTGAAGAAGGCGATAACGCCGGTCTTTCGGCATATGACACCAAGCTCGCGCTCGCGATGCGTGTCATTGCCGGAATGAAGAACCAGCTCGAAAACCTCGAGATGCTTTTGAGCGGCCAAGCCGAACCGGAAGAAGCGGAAACGTCTTTCCGTGCCGCGCGCCGCGACACCGATGAGATGGCCGAGGGTTTTTCCGGCAAAGTCATCGATGGCGTCTTCGACGGCGAGAACATGGTGGGCGAAGACGGCCGCAAATACATGGTTCCGCCGAATTACGCGTCCAAATCCAAGCTCGTCGAGGGTGACTTGTTGCGTCTGAACATCGGCGACAACGGCAAATTCATTTTCAAACAAAAAGGTCCGATCGAGCGCCAGCGTCTCATGGGCGCGCTCATGCAGGACGAGCTGTCATCAGACTGGAAAGTCCTGGCCGGAGGACGTTCGTTCAAGGTCTTGTCGGCAGCGGTTTCCTTCCATCGCGGCTCCGTGGGTGATGATGGCGTGATTCTCGTGCCAAAAGACGCTCCCTCGCGCTGGGCGGCCCTGGAAAACGTGGTCAAACGCTCAGAATCCGACTTCAACATTTAGGATTTGGACGGGGAGAGGACGGTGGGGTAAAACGTGCACATGCCTTCATTGAGTCAGGTCCATCGTCCGAAGACTTTTGTCGATGTCACGGGTCAATCTCCGGTCACCGAAACGCTCCGCAAGGAGGTTGCGACCGGCAAGCTTGGCCACGCATTTTTGTTTTGCGGTCCGCGCGGCGTCGGTAAGACGACCACTGCCCGCATTTTGGCAAAAGCCCTCAACTGCGAGCATCCGAAAGACGGCGAACCGGATAACACCTGCGCTTCGTGTGTATCCGCGAACGAAGGCAAGCAACTCGACTTGATCGAGATGGACGCCGCGACCCACAACGGCGTGGATGATATGCGCGAGCTGATCGAGCATGTCCGTTTTGCGCCGCTTGGCGGCAAACGCAAGGTCTATGTGCTCGATGAAGCCCATATGCTCACCGGTCCGGCCTGGAATGCGCTTTTGAAAACCTTGGAAGAGCCTCCGCCGTATGCGTTTTTCATTTTTGCGACGACCGAATGGCACAAAATTCCGGCCACCATCGTTTCGCGTTGTCAGCGTTTCGAGTTCCGCCGCATTCCTGCCGATCTTTTGTCCGAGCGCGTGAAGGAGGTCGCAAAAGCTGAAGACATCAAACTCGATGAAGCCGTGGTCGACTTGATCGTCTCACGCGCCGACGGCTGCGTGCGTGATGCCGAAACCTTACTCGGCCAACTCGCGAGCGTGGGTGGAAAAAAACTTACGCTCGATATCGCGTCACTCGTGATTCCGCAGGGCTATAGCGATCTCGCCACGAATTTGATCGGTATGTGGGGCCGTCATGAGCATGCGGCCGCGCTCGAAGAAGCAAAACGTCTGGCGGATGACGGCGTGCCGCTTGTTCCGTTCTTCGATGATTTGATCGAGGAAGTGCGCAAATTGTTGATTGCTTCGGCCGACGCATCCAAACCACAACTCTTTACGCCTGGAGAGCTGAATGATCTGGCGCTTTTGTTGTTTGAACGCAGAAAAGACGCGAAGTCCGGTGTTGATCCTTTGTTCGCGCTGCAGCTTGCCGGAACCATCGCTGCCAACGGATTGCTCAAGCACGCATCAGCTATTGCTCCGCCGTCCGTCGTACCAGCTGCAATCCCGGTCCCAAAAGCGCAGGAAAAAATAAAACCGATCATTGAACCAGCCAAACCCGTCGCAGAAAAAGAAGTCGAGATCCAGCCGGCTCCCGTTGTGGAACCAAAAGTCGTGCCCAGCGGCGCCCCTTCGACGCTCGACTTGAACATGATCCGCATGAAATGGCAGGCGATCGTGCGCAAAGTAGATGAGACCAACCACTCATTGCCGTTCATCCTCAAAATTTCGCGTCCCGAAATGTTGAACGGGGATGCGGTCGTCTTGCGTTTCCAATATCCGTTCCACATGGACAAGATTGTCGGCGATCCCAAAAATCGTCGCGTCGTCGAAGACGCCGTCCGCTCGGTGATGGGCAATGAATCGATCACAATCGAAGGTATTGTCGGTGAAGATGCAGGCGGAGCCGAGGCTCGCTCGCAGGATATCGTTTCCAACATCTTGAAAGCGTTCGGGGGTTCGGTGGTAGAGTCCTGATATGACTGATATCCGGGCGGCGCGCATCCGAGCTCTGGCCCTGTGGGATGCCATGGGGTATCCGCCCACCGAGGCCGAGTTGTCGGCCGTCGCCGGTTTTTTGCCGATCGTGGAGCCATTGGTCGTGACTCGTGGTCGCATCACATTTCTCGGTCGGGAAGAACTCGTCAAAGAGCATGAGCTGCGCGAAGCCCTGTTTCCGCGCAAGATCCGCGCCGCACGCAAAGCGGCCGCGTGGCTGGCTCGCGTGTCCGGTGTGCGTTTTGTCGCGCTCTGTAATACGACCGCGCTTGCCCATGCCCGCGACGGCGGGGACTTGGACTTTTTCGTGATCACAAAGTCCGGCGTGCTCACGCAAACGCGCGGTTGGTCGGCTGTGCGTTTTGCGCTCACCGGACGCCGTCCTGGATCGCGTGAATCGGAGCGCGATGCCGTGTGCCTGTCTTTCTTTGTCGACGATTCCAAACTTGATTTGTCGCCGCTCATGCTGGCTAGGGATGATCCGTATTTCCGTTTGTGGTTCTTGTCGCTTTTGCCTTTGGTGGATGACGGTGTTTCTAAAGAGTTGTGGAACGCGAATACGAAGATTCTGGAACAACATCCGACCGCGAGGCCGTGGATCATGCATCCGACTTTGGGAGTGCCGATTCCACGTCTACGTATTCCATGTTTATCTGGACTTGAGTCACTAGCCGTATCCTTGCAGGGACGCAGCCTGTCTCCTTCGCTGCGCGAGCTGATGAACAAGGATACGCGTGTCGTGATCACCCCGCATGTCCACAAATTCCACGCAGATGACGGCCGCGAAGCCTTCCGCGAACAAGCTGCCGCCACCTGTAAAACCTATGGCCTGGATCCGTGAGTGGAGTTGGAAAATCGCCTTGCTCGCGCTGCCCTGGCAGACGCGCTGGTTTCATGACGGGCTATCACTGGGCGGATTGCCATGGGAGCAGGGGAGATGGGCGTTTTACCTTTCCTGGATTCCGCTTGCTCTCGCGATTTATGCCGCCTGCCGCGAACCCTTCAAACCGGCTGAGCATCCGTTGTCAGTGAAAGCCTGGGTCGGTGTCGTCGGCATCTTTTTGATCGCTTTACCTTTGTGTTTGTCGATTTATCCGGCCGCTTCGATGCAGTGGCTTGTACAAATGGCGATGCTGTCGTTATTCGCTTGGGCGATCTTGCATCTCAAAGTTGATCGCCGATCTTTCTTGCAATGGTGCGTGATTGCGATCATTCCGCACGCCGTGCTCGCCATCAGCCAATTTCTTGGGCAGCAAGTCATGGGCTCCGAGCTGTTCGGTATGTCCAGCCAGTCGCCGGTCACGCCCGGCGTATCCGTGATCGAAACGGCCACCGGACGAATCTTGCGCGCCTATGGAGGACTCCCGCATCCGAATATTCTCGGCGGATGGCTGGCCTTTGGTTTGGTCGCGGTAAGCCAGTTGCGTGTAAAACGCTGGACCCTGGTTTGCGCTTCGCTGTTTAGCGTCGCCCTTGTGCTCACGTTCTCGCGCTCGGCTTGGATCGCAGCCGCACTCGGCTTGTTCGTGTCTTTTATTTTGCTCTGGAGAAAAACCTGGGTCTTGGATGACAAGCTGCGCGTGATGAAATTGGCAGCCGTGATCTTGGTGAGCGCGGGACTGGTCGGCTTTGCCGCGCGTGATCTCGTGTTCGTGCGCACGACCAATGACACGCGCTTGGAGCAAAAGTCCACGGATGAGCGCATGGCAGCCATTCGTTCCGCCTGGACCTTGGTCGCCCAACATCCCATTTTGGGAACGGGCCAGAATACGGCCATTCTCGCCTTAAGCCAGGCCGGGTTCGGCATTGTTCCGCCGCATTTCACGCTGCTGCTCATCCTGTTGGAAACCGGTATTTTAGGCAGTCTAGGCTTTATTTTATTGGTTGGCCGTTGGTTTCGCCAGATCGGTGCGGCGGCGCTTGTGCCCTTTTTATTGGCCTTGCCGCTGGGCCTATTTGACCACTACCTTTGGTCGCTCTGGGCCGGCCAATGCCTCATGATGTTGATCGCCCTGTATCCATTGACAAAAGAGGAAAAATAATATAAGAATAGGCCACCGGTTGTTTCGGATGGTTTTCCAAGGAGGTGGATTTGAAACACGACGAACGCGACTACCAGGTCCTGCGGCAAATGGTAGATCGCTCGCCTGATGCCATGATGACCACGACCGAAGAGGGCGTGATCATCGAGGCTAATCCCGCTGCACACAAGCTCTTTCACCGTGGTCCCGTCGAGCTGCACGAGACGCCCGTCTTCCAGTATCTGGTCGACGAGCACGACGTGCCGCTCCAGTCGGTCATCGGCCGGATCATCAAAGGATTCGGCGAGGTCCGCGACCGCCACGTCTACGTGAAGTGGGGCGCGGACGCGAAGGAGCGCACCTCCTGCCGGATGACGGTCTATCCTCTGATCGAGGAAGACAAGCAGACGGGGGAGCGCAAGATCTTCCGCGTGGTCGGCACCTTCCGCGATCAGACCGAGATCGAGAAACTCGCGACCACGGACAAGTTGACCGGCTTGCTCAACAAGCACGGCTTCATGGACCGGCTCGAGGAGTATCTCCGGCTGTCGCGTCGCAAGGGCTGGCCGCTGGCCCTCGCGTATCTCGATGTGAGCAAGTTCAAGCCGATCAATGACACGTACGGGCATGATGAGGGCGATCGCGCGCTCATGAAGCTCGGGGCGCGTCTGCGGCAGTTCACCTTCGACACGGACATTCCCGGACGGCTTCACGGAGACGAATTCGTGATCCTGCTGATCCGTCCCGATCGCGAGAGTCTCGACAAGATCGCGGCCAAGCTGGTCGAGGCGACCCGCTTCAGCATCGATCTTCGTCTCGAGGAGGAAATCCACACGATCGATATCAGTTCGTCGATCGGCATCTGCTGGCGCGAAGGTCCCGGGATTCCCGAGAGTCCCGACGAGTTCCGACGCCTGGCCGATCGCGCCATGTACAACTGCAAACACTCGCCCGAACCCGTCGATTTCATCATCGACGCGAACGGCACTCACAAGCCCTGAACAGGGGCTTTTTTCTTTGCTTCACCGAGCCTTGACTCATTGCCTGATCTTGCGCAAACTGGCATGACAGATTAGCAACTGAATAAGTCGAGTGCTAAATGTAGATATTTTCTATGAATCTCCGCCCGCTTTCAGACAAAGTCATCGTCACCGTCTCTCCGAAGGAAGAAATGACTGCTTCCGGTTTGGTTCTTCCCGATTCTTCGAAAGAACGCTCCGAACAGGGAATGGTCGTCGCGGTTGGTCCCGGCAAGATCGATGAGAAGGGAAACAAGATCCCGATGTCCGTCAAAATCGGCGACAAGATTTTATTCAAGGGCAGCTGGCCGCAAGAGGTAAAACTGGAAGGCAAGGAATACCTCGTCATGCCGGAAACCGATATTCTCGCCGTCATCGAATAATATATGTCCAAAGTCATTGTTTTTAACGAAGAAGCCCGCCAGGCGCTCAAGCGCGGCGTGGATAAATTGGCGAATGCCGTCAAAGTCACGCTAGGTCCGAAAGGCCGCAATGTCGTGATTGAATCCGGCTATGGCTCGCCGACCATCACGAAAGATGGCGTGACCGTCGCGAAAGAAATCGAACTCGAAGACAAGCTGGAAAATCTGGGCGCCGAACTCGTAAAAGAGGTTGCGTCCAAAACCAATGATGTTGCCGGCGACGGTACGACCACCGCGACCGTTTTGGCGCAGGCGATTATTGCCGAAGGCATCAAAAACATTACGGCCGGCGCATCTCCGCTTGCGGTGAAGCGCGGCATGGAAAAAGCGCTTGAAGCCGTGGTCAAAGAATTGAAGGACAAAGTTTCGCAGCCCGTTTCGGGCGACATGATCGAACATGTGGCTTCGATTTCCGCCAACGACAAGGAGATCGGTGCGACCATCGCCGCTATGGTGAAGGAGATGGGCAAAGAAGGCGTGATCACCGTCGAAGAAGGCCAGTCGCTCGGCATCGAACAGGAAGTCGTGAAAGGCCTGCGCATCGACAAGGGCTACGCGTCCGCCTACATGATCACCAACCAGGATCGCATGGAAGCCGAATTCTCGGACGCACCGATTCTCGTGACCGACAAAAAGATTTCGTCGGTGCAGGAATTGTTGCCGTTGCTTGAAAAGATCTTGAAGACCGGACGCAAGGAGCTCGTGATTATTGCGGATGATGTGGAAGGTGAGGCGTTGTCCACGCTCGTGCTCAACAAGTTGCGCGGCGCCTTCAACGCGCTGGCGATCAAGGCTCCGGGCTTCGGTGACCGTCGCAAGGAATTGTTGCAAGACATTGCCATCGTGACTGGCGCGCAGTTCATCTCGGAAGAATTGGGTCGCAAGTTGGATGCGGTCGAACTCGAAGATCTCGGCGCGGCGCGTAAAGTGATTGCGACCAAAGACTCCACCACATTCGTGGATGGCAAAGGCGACAAAGCTACGCTTGAGGCTCGTGCAAGCGCCATCAAGAAACAGCTCGAGAACACGGATTCGAGCTACGACAAGGAAAAACTCCAGGAACGTCTCGCGAAACTTGCGGGCGGCGTGGGCGTGATCCGCGTCGGAGCCGCGACCGAAGTTGAGATGAAAGAAAAGAAGCATCGTATCGAAGATGCGATCGCGGCGACCAAAGCTGCCGTCGAAGAGGGAATCGTGCCGGGCGGTGGTGTTGCGTTGTTGCGCTCCATGATCGCGCTCGATGGGTTAAAACTCGAAGGCGACGAAGCGGTCGGTGTGCGTATCTTGCGCCGCGCCATGGAAGAGCCGTTGCGCATGATTGCACAGAATGCGGGCAAGGACGGTGCGGTCGTCGTCGAAGAAGTGAAGAAGCAGTCGGGCAACATGGGCTACAACGCCGATGCCGATCGCTACGAAGACATGCTGAAAGCCGGTATCATCGATCCGGCCAAGGTGACGCGCTTCGCGCTTCAGAACGCGACGTCCGTCGCAGCGCTCTTCCTCACGACGGAGTGCGTCATTACGGAAAAGCCGAAAAAAGAAGAGGCCTCCCACGATCATGGCGGCGGCATGCCGGGCATGGGCGGGGGAATGGGATTCTAATGAAAAAAATAAGCGGCCCGATTTCGGGTCGCTTTCTAAATAAACATGAACAATACCTCGCACCACTGGTACAACCAAGGGACGCATGACACGATCTCGTACAAATGCGGCTACGAAGGTTGTGGTCTCGAAGTAGCCTCCGAAAAGGGATGGTACTTCGAAGGTACAAATCCGTCCGAAGGTCTAATTCGCATTTGTCCGAGATGTAAGCGGCCAACCTTCTTCGACAGATCCAAAAACAAGCAATTCCCAGGTTCAAAGCATGGGAATGTCGTTAATCATTTGCCCAAGGACGTCGGAATGCTTTATGAAGAAGCTCGAGACGCGTTTTCTTCCAATGCACCGACATGTACCGTTTTGGCGGTTCGGAAGCTGCTCATGCACGTGGCAGTTGAGAAGGGTGCGCAGCCGAATCAGAAATTTGTCGAATACGTGAATTACCTCGAGCAAAATCACCTGATCAATCCCGAAGCATCAAATTGGGTTGATCGGATGCGTGAGAAAGGTAATGAGGCGAATCACGAGATTAAGATTTCCGCTCCCGAAGAGGCGACGGAAATGCTTGATTTCATGGAAATGCTTCTGAAAATGGTGTACGAATTCCCTGGACGTGTTCGTAAAGTGCAGCCGGTTAAATAATCTTACTTTGCATATGAGTATCTCTACCGCTAAAAATCACTTCGTGTTCGCGCGGAGTCAGACCCAAGATCAAGCCATGGCTGCAATTGCAGATGGTTTACATGAACTAGCAAAAGAAATTGAAGACATGGAATTACACATCAAGCGCATTGAGCGAAGCATTAAAGCACAATGAGCGGAGATGCTATAAAAATAAGAAAAGAGGCTCATCCGAGCCTCTTTTCTTGACGGGATCTTGCCGAGTGGTCCTGAAAAAGGTATGATATCTGCCGTATGGAAAACACCAACAACCCGGGCGGCAACGCCCCGCATGAGGCCAAGCCGGTGACGCCGCACTTCGATCCGAAGGACGTACAGGAGAACAAGCTGATCGCTGCTCTCTCGTATATCGGTATCTTGTGCTTGATTCCTCTTCTCGCGAAGAAGGATTCCAAGTTCGCTCAGGAACATGCCAAGCAGGGCTTGGTTCTCCTGATCGCGTTCGTCATTTTGTTCGTCATCGGTATCGTGCCGATTCTTGGTTGGTTGATCGCCTTCTTCGGCGATTTGATCCTCCTCATCGTCGCCTTGGTCGCCTTCATCAAGTGCTTGATGGGCGAATTCTGGGAAATTCCGGTGCTCGGCCAGTATCGCAACAAGTTCAACATCTAATGAACATCCAAAGCGCTCCGGACTCCGGGGCGTTTTGATTTTCCCTCCATTTTCGCGTAACCTCGCCTCATGTCCGACGTGTTGATCGACCGCGCTTCCGCGCTCAAGACCAAGCTCGAAGAAGCCTGGCGCTTGTTGGCGTTGGATACGGTCGCGGCCGAAATCAAAGCATTGGAAGCCGAAACCTCGGCGCCGGATTTTTGGAGTGATCAGGAGCGCGCCAAGCGCGAATCGCAAAAGCTCGCGAGCTTGCGTCACGAATACGAGCAGTGGAACGGCTTGAAGCAGGAATTGATCGACGCGCAGGAAATTTTGAAGATCGCGGTCGCGGAAAAAGATGAAGCCGTGAAAAAAGACGCCGAAGCCACGCTCGAGAAATTGGAGAAGCATTATCTTGATTTGGAGTTCACGCTGTTGTTCTCCGGCGCGTATGACGAAAAAAATGCGATTGTCTCGATCCATGCTGGCGCCGGCGGTACGGATGCCCAGGACTGGGCCGAGATGCTCATGCGCATGCTGTTTCGTTACGCGGAACGCAAAGATTGGAGCGTGAAATTATTGGATGAATCACGCGGTGGCGAAGCGGGCATCAAATCCGCGACCTTCGAAGTCACGGGCCGTCATGCCTACGGGCATCTAAAAAGCGAACATGGCGTTCACCGTTTGGTACGCCAGTCGCCGTTCAATTCGGATGCGCTGCGCCAGACCTCGTTTGCGCTGGTCGAAGTCGTACCGGAAATCGACGAAGATATCGACGTTGATATCAAGCCAGATGATTTGCGTATCGACACCTTCATGTCGGGCGGCAAAGGCGGACAATCCGTAAACACGACCTATTCGGCCGTGCGCATCGTGCATTTGCCGACGAAGATCACTGTCTCCTGCCAGAACGAGCGCTCGCAAACGCAGAACAAGGAGATGGCGATGAAGATCCTGAAGTCGAAATTGTTGAAACTAAAGGAAGAAGAATTGTTGAAGGAGAAGCAAAAGCTGCGCGGCGAGTACCAGAGTGCCGAGTGGGGGAATCAGATCCGCTCCTATGTATTGCATCCGTATCACTTGGTGAAGGATCATCGTACCGGTGTCGAAACGGCTGATACCGATGCGGTGTTAGGCGGCGATCTTGATCGTTTTGTTGAGGGCTATTTGCGTATGCTGGCGGAAGGCATCGACCGACGTGCGGATCTGAATATCGAAGATTAGCCAAATCCGCTCAACAGAGCGGATTTAATTTTGCGAAGAAAAGAGTAATATTTTATTGACAAATGAGTGTTTTTGTGCTACATTTATATGTCGTACTTTTCAAATCGAAGCGCCATTAAACCGTTGTTCCGTTGTCCTCGCAGTTCCGCCTTCGGGCCCCCGAGGTTTCCATGGACATTCTCAAGAACGTCGCAGCCGTCATCCGCACGTGGAGCAACAACGAACACATCCAGTCGTCGGTGCACCGGGCTCTCGAAGCCGGCATCGGCCAGGTGATCGTGATCGTGAAAGACGAAGATCCGAAACTCTACGGCGCGGTCGAGCGCAGGCTCGCCGACGAAATCTCGATGTTCCCGGAGCGCCTGCACATCATCACGATGCGCATCGGCTACGGCTGGTCCAAGGCGCTGAACGTGGCGCTCGAGGATATCCGTCAGCTGAACGAGTTCGCCAAAGGCGAGGGCAAGCCGCTCGTCGAGTTCGTCCTCAACGTCTCGAACGAGGTGCTCTACACGCGCCAGCATGTCGAGGCGCTCCTCGCCCCCTTCATCGAGAACGGCGACCCCGACATGGTCCGTTACAATGCGGTCGGCACGTCGTTCAAGGCCGAAACCAAGGACGGCGTCGCGGTGAAGCTCGGCTCGACGTACCGACTGCCCCGCAACACCATGATGATGATCCGCTTCGAGGCCACGCTCCGGCTCGGCGGATTCAGCATCCAATGTGACGATCTCGGCGGGATGGAGGACTTCGAGTGGCTCAGTCGCTCGTCCGCCTTCGACTACGGCTGGAAGATGCTGGACTTGCAGGTGCCCCTGCTCGTCGGCGTCAACCACAACCAGGAAGAGAAAGAGCGACGCGAGCGGGAGGCGATTCGCAGAATCGCCAGGCATCAAGCCAAGCTCATGATGCAACTGACTCACGACCTGCCCGAAATCTGACACTGACGCACGGTGAGTCTCGAAAGAGATTCCCGTGCGTTTTGCATTTCGCCAGTTTCTTGTTTTTGGCGTATTCTTTTCACATGTCGAAACTCGCCATTGTCACCGGAGGAGCGGGCTTTATCGGTTCGCATCTCGTGGATCGCTTGATCCAAGAAGGCTGGTCCGTCACGGTAATCGACAATTTGTCCACGGGCTCTCGTAAGAACTTGAACCAGGCGGCCACATTAAAGGTGATGGATATTCAGAGGCCGGAAGCGTCCTTGCTCATCCATCGTCTCCGTCCTCGGGCGGTTTTTCATCTTGCGGCGCAGGCGAGCGTGCCCGAGTCGATCAAGGATCCGGTGAAGGATGCGGAAACCAATATCCACTCCACCTTGCGTTTGCTGCAGTCGGCGTCGAGATCCGGTGTAAAACGTTTCGTGTTCGCGGGCACGGGCGGCGCGCTGTCATCGGAAAAAACCGTTCTTCCGACCGATGAGCAGCATGTATTGGAGCCGGCCTCGCCCTACGCCATCGCCAAAGTGGCGGCGGAATATTACGGCGCGTTTTTCCGTAACTGGAAAAAGCTGCCTTTCATCTCGCTACGTTTTGCCAACGTGTACGGCCCGCGACAAAACCCGCACGGAGAAGCAGGAGTCGTCGCTATTTTTGCGAAACGCATGTTGGCGGATGAATCGTTGAAGATTAACGGTTCGGGAAAACAGACGCGCGACTTCGTGTATGTGGGCGATGTTGTGGATGCGTTGATGGCGGCTCTCGATGTGCCGACCGCCGAAGGTCCGTATCATGTTGGAACGGGGATCGAACTTTCGATCAATGATCTCTACCGCAAGCTCGCCAAGATGAGCGGCTACAAAAAGAAACCGTTAAAAGGTCCGGCGGATATCAGCGCGCCGTTGCGCAGCAGCCTCGATTCCTCCAAGATCCAGCGCGAACTCGATTGGGTTCCGACCACCTCGATCGATGAAGGCTTGCGTCTCACGGTGGATTGGTTCCGTGCGCAATCAAAACCAGGTCGTCTTGCCAGACTGTTTCGTCGTTCATGAACCCCTCCGAAATAAAATCCATTTTGGCGTCGCTCGGCGGTGGCGCGAATAAGCGCCTTGGCCAGCATTTTTTGGTTGACGCATCCGCGCTGGCGACGATCGTAGAGGCAGCTGAAATCGAAAAAGGGGATTGCGTGCTTGAGATCGGCCCCGGTCTCGGCGTCCTCACCTCCGCGCTGATTGAAGCCGGTGCGCATGTCACCTCGGTCGAGCGCGACCGTCGCTTCATGGAGTTTTTGAAAAAGAAATATCCGGAATATTTCGACTTGATCGAAGGCGACGCCTCCAAGCTCGCCTGGGAGACTCACTTTAAAAAGAAGGACTGGAAATTCGTCTCGAATCTTCCGTACTCAATTTCCTCACTGGCTTTGCGCAAGGCTTTGTATGCCAGCCATCCGCCAACCTGTTTGGTTGTTTTGGTTCAGCGGGAAGTAGCCGAACGCGCGATCGCTCGCGATCAAAAGCATTCGCTTTTGTCTTTGATGGTGGCGTTTGCGAGCCATGAAGCCACCATCGTAAAACGCGTGCCGGCCGGCGCCTTTTTCCCGCCGCCACGGGTGGAATCAGCGGTGCTCCGCATTCTGCCCATGAGCCAAGAGGAGCGTGAGGCGGTTTGGGGAACGGATCCGGAAGAGATCATGGCTCTGGCCAAACGCGGCTTCTCCCATCCGCGAAAGTTGTTGGCATCCAATCTCAAAATTCCGGCTACCAAATTGATCGAAGCCGGTATCCCGGAAAAGGCGAGAGCAGAGGATTTACGACCTGAAGATTGGGCGCGTTTGCTCAAGCTCGTGGATTGACATTTGTATTGTTTTCGAGTAGCCTCGTCCAACCACATTGGAGGTTTTCGGTGCACGAAAAAAAGCAGATGTTCCTGGTGACGTTCCTGGTCAACGTGAAACGCGTCCGGACTGGCGAGTCGGATCAAGTTCGACTGCGCGGCGTCGTGGTCGCGAAGGACGTGGAGACCGCGCGCTCCCGCTTCGAGCCGATGGCCAACGCCCTCGGTTTCACCTTCGACCTCGAGCCGATCGAACAGATCGATCTCGACCGGATGGTCGACTTCCCGCACACCCTGCGGAACCGCTGCAAGCAGCTCGAGTTCGACCTCGCGGTCACGACCGTGCAGCCCGCCGCTGTCCCCAATTGTTCCTGACCCGCCTTCGGCGGTTATAGGCCCAACCCTAGGGCCTTTTTTCATACGCAGAGCGACTCTTGACATGCCCTTGACATATGCTTCTGGCTCCACTAAACTTCCGACACGTTCTTGATGGGTATCCACAGGGATACGGTCGAGGCTACGATGCTTTGACAACAGAATAGTGATTGGAACCAACTGTCTACCAATTCCTTGATCCCAAAGCTCCGCCAGGGGCTTTGCGGGTTTTACTGAGAGTTTGATCCTGGCTCAGGATGAATGCTGGCGGCGTGTCTAAGGCATGCAAGTCGAACGGATCGTTTTCTGTAGCAATACTTGAAACGGTTAGTGGCAAACGGGTGCGTAACACACTGGTACCTGCCTCGTAGTCGGGCATAAGCCTCCGAAAGGGGGTCTAATTCCACGATGGTCTCGCAAGAGTAAAGTCGTAAGACGCTACGAGAGGGGCCTATGGCCTATCAGCTTGTTGGCGGGGTAAAAGCCCACCAAGGCGATGACGGGTATGGGGTGTGAGAGCACGACCCCACTCACTGGGACTGAGACACTGCCCAGACACCTACGGGTGGCTGCAGTCGAGAATATTCCCCAATGGCCGAAAGGCTGAGGGAGCGACGCCGCGTGCGGGAAGAAGGCCTTCGGGTCGTAAACCGCTTTTACCAAGGACGAATACTGACGGTACTTGGAGAATAAGAGGTTGCTAACTCTGTGCCAGCAGCAGCGGTAATACAGAGACCTCGAGCATTATCCGGATTTATTGGGCGTAAAGGGTCCGCAGGTGGCCGTTCACGTCGATGGTTAAATTTCAGGGCTCAACCCTGAAACCGCCACCGATACGGTTCGGCTCGAGCATGGGAGAGGTACGCGGAATTACCGGTGTAGTAGTAAAATGCGTTAATATCGGTAAGAACACCAAATGCGAAGGCAGCGTACTGGAACATTGCTGACACTCAGGGACGAAAGCGTGGGGAGCGAAAGGGATTAGATACCCCTGTAGTCCACGCCCTAAACGATGAATGCTAGATATCGGGAGTATCGACCCTCCCGGTGTCGGTTAAAATAGTAAACACATTAAGCATTCCGCCTGGGGAGTACGGTCGCAAGACTAAAACTCAAAGGAATAGACGGGGACCCGCACAAGCGGAGGAGCATGTGGTTTAATTCGACGGTAAGCGAGGAACCTCACCTAGGTTTGACATGAAGCTGCAAGCCGCTAGAAACAGTGGCCGCCTTCGAGGGTGCTTCACAGGTGCTGCATGGTTGCCGTCAGCTCGTGTCGTGAGATGTACCGTTAAGTCGGGTAACGAGCGCAACCCCCGTCCCGTGTTGTTTTTTCACGGGAGACCGCCTCGGATAACGGGGAGGAAGGTGGGGATGACGTCAAATCAGCATGGCTCTTACACCTAGGGCTACACACGTGCTACAATGGCCGGGACAATGGGCTGCCAAGCCGAAAGGCGGAGCTAATCCCATCAAACCCGGCCCCAGTTCGGATTGGGGGCTGCAATTCGCCCCCATGAAGCCGGATTCGCTAGTAAACGCCTATCAGCCACGGGGCGTTGAATACGTTCTCGGGTCTTGTACTCACCGCCCGTCACGTCAAGAGAGTCGGAAATACCCGAAGGTCCCGATGAGGGAACGAAGGTAGAGCCGATGATAGGGACGAAGTCGTAACAAGGCATCCGTAGCGGAAGCTGTGGATGGATCACCTCCTTTCTAGGGAGAATTGGGAGTTTCGCGCCTTCGGGCCGAACCCCTACCTATGGTCGATGACTGGTATGAATATCAGATCGCGGTGTTCAAACGGATGGCGATACCCTCGAAGGGTCGTCATTACGTGAATACTTTAACCGGTGGACAGGAGTTTCCAATCACTATTTTGCAGTCAAAGCCAAACCGCCCAAAAGGCGGTTTTGTGTTTCTCGAGGATTGACAAAACGCGTATTTTTTGCTTTTATTATTTTGCCAAGGAGGCGAAATGATCAAAACGATCCTGATCGTGGACGACGAAGATACGCTCGGACGCGCCCTGTACCGCGGAGTCAGCCGCATGCTGCGCGACCTTCCCGCCGAGCGCGCCGGCGATGCGGCGGTGCACTACATTCACGGCGACGGACGCCAGGTGCTCAAGCTGCTCGAGGACCAGCCGCGCCTCATGGAGGGGGAGATCCTGCTCCTCACGGACGGGAACATGCCCGGGATGGACGGCGCGCAGCTGATCGAGGAGCTGCAGAAGCGCCTTGGCCGACGACTGACGGCGCTCATGATGAGCGGCAATGTGCATGAGTTCGAAGCTGATGCCCTGCGCCTCGGCTTCACGCTTCTCGCGAAGCCGCTCCTGCCCGACACGATCCGGCCCTTCGTGCGCACCTTCCTCGACCTGCCGGAGCCTCCCACCTAGGGGCCCCGGCTTTTTTCTTGCCCAAGCGTTGACGGTTGCTCCGATTTCCCGTATCGTTTTCCCGCACAAACGATCCGTTCGGGGATCGTCTAACGGTAGGACTAATGCCTCTGGAGCATTGTATCCTGGTTCGAATCCAGGTCCCCGAGCCATGCAAAACCCCGCCTATTTGGCGGGGTTTTGATTTGCGGTATGCCCGTAGCGGTTTTCTAGCGCGAGCGGTACAATAGATGTGTCTTAATTAACTTTCCTATATATGTATCCAATCATGTCAACAACCCCGTTGACGCTCGCTTCGCGCGTGCGCAACCTTCCCGCTTGGCTGATGGCCGGCTTGGCAGCCGTCTGTCTCACTTTGGTGCTCGCTCTTCCGCACACGGCGCATGCGGCGACCTGCACCTTCGCGAGCGTGGGCACGAGTGATTTCAATACCTCCGCGAACTGGTCTTGTGGTCATTCACCGACCACCACGGACGATGTGATCATCCCGGCTTCTACGAGCACGTCGATGTCGGCTACGACGACGATCCAGTCGCTCTCGATCGGTTCGAGCTCGACACTCAACCCCGTTTCCTTCGAGTTGAACGTCACCGGCTCGACCACGAACTCGGGTACGATTAACAACCCTGTCGTTCTGGGTGATGACGGATTCTTCGGTTCGGGTTTGAACTTCGCCACGACCACGAACAACGGTTCGATCGGTAACGGTCAGAATGGCGGCATAAAATTTTCGGGCACGATCAGAAACCTCGGCACATTGAACACGACCGACAAGATCTTCTTCTACTCCCAGTGGAACAATACCGGCGGCACCGTTTTGGGCAGTCCGACTTTGTCTTTCGTGGGCGTCGAGAACCAAACGTTTCCTGCCAACGTGTCTCCGATTCGCGGCTTGGAAATCACCAAGAGCAACAACGCCTCGGTGATCCTGAGCTCGAATGTGACGGTTACCAGCACCGTAAATTTCTGGACGGGAAGCACTCTGGATCTGAGCAGCTTTACCCTCAGTGTCCAAGGAGCTTGGGGCGGTATTGGCTCCGGTATTATCACGGGCGGCGGTGCGGTCCAGTTCTCTGGAGCTGCGAGCCGCGTTGTTACGCAGAATCAATTTACCAACCTTGTGATTGATTCGGCGGCCACCGTCGAATTGCAGCAAGACACGGCAGTGAACGGGACCTTGGGTCTTCAGGGACATCTCCAATTCAATGCGGGATCACATGCTCTTAACGTGGCAGCAACAAGTACGATTGGTGGCGTGCTTGGACCGTTGTTTGCAAACTCGATCAACTTCCAGGGCGCGGTAAACAGCAGCGGTACGATTCAAGGCGGCGGTTCAACGCTCACCTTCTTCAAGTCGTTCATCAGCTCGGGCACATTCACGCCGGCAACCAGCACGGTCGTGTTTGCTGCGACCAGCACGCAGAATATTCCGGCTATCACGTATAACAATGTGACGGTTTCCGGTTCGGGTCCGATCAACCTGACTGCCTCAACCACGGCTGCAGGTAACGTGACGATCAGTTCTGGCGGTGTGTTCGCACAAACCGGCGGCAACGTCTTGTATGTCGGTGGCAACTGGTCTGACAGCGGCACGTATAATGGATCAAACGGTGAAACACAGTTCTTCGGCCCTGCCGCACAAAGTCTCGGCGCGGAACCGAATTTCTACGACCTCACGTTCAACAAATCCACGGGCACGGTGACCTTGGCTGGCGCGGTGAGCGCTTCCGACATGATCGTGATCACGAGCGGTACGGTTGATCTGAACGGCAATACGCTTTCCGACGGAGGCACATGGTCCGATTCCGGCACCCTGACCGGCACGGGTACGGTCCGCATGAATGGTGTTGGCGCACAGTCGATTTTCGTTGAGCCGCATTTTTACGACTTGGTCATTGCGAACCCGGGCAACATCGTGGATCTTGGTGGCGATGTCACTTCCACCCACTCGCTCACGATTTCTACGGGCAGCACGTTGGATGTGTCCGGGCAGACGCTCTCGGTTCCCGGAACGATGAGCAATAGCGGTCTCATTACGCTGAATGGCGGCAAGATCGTGCATCCGACCGAGTCCTATACGTTTACGGATGTGAATGGCGGAGCCATCACGACGTACGCGCATGGCGACCATGTATATCTCACCTTGCAAGACGCGAACCGTAACTTGAACGGAGCCTCGATTGAAACCGTCACGACCACGGCTTCGACGGCGAATGGTGATACGGAAACCTTTACATTGACGGAAACGGCCGCCGCCTCGGGCATTTTCCGTGACGTCACTGCTCCGTATTTGGTAGTTCAGCCTGTGGCAAGCTCTGGAAACGGCACGTTGGAAGCGTTCGTGGCGGGCAACCTCACCAGTAATTACACGGATAACCAAGACGCTTCTGATTCGGCAACCACCACCAAGGCATTTACTGCCACGGCGGCTCCGGTGAGCAGCGGCGGCGGCGGGGGCGGTGGCGGTTTGAGCGCGGGCACTTCGCTGCCTATCAACCCGACTCAGCAGAGTCATACGAATGACCTTCAAAACCTGCAGAACATGGGCATCGCTATTCACTCCTTGGTGAAGTTGCCGGATGACCGCAATGCGAATACGCAGGCAGACAGTGCGGTTTACTACATCGGTACGGATGGCATGCGTCATGCCTTCTCGAACGATAAGGTGTACTTCACCTGGTACACGAACTTCAATGGTGTGCAGATCGTGAACCAGACCCAGCTCGCCTCCATTCCGCTCGGCAAGAACGTGACCTACAAGCCGGGTGTGAAGATGGTGAAGTTCACAACCAACAACAGCGTGTACGCGGTTGCGAAGGGTGGCGTGTTGCGCAAGATTGGTTCGGAAGCCTTGGCCATTTCGCTCTACGGTTCAAACTGGAACCACATGATCGATGACATCTCCGACGCCTTCTATACGAACTACACGATGGGCTTGGACATCAATGCGGCCAGCGATTACGATCCGGCCGCAGCGAAAGCGTCCGTGACCTATCCAAGCGACAGCTTGCAACCGTAAGTGCAAAGAAAATCCCGCCGATCGGCGGGATTTTTTTATTGCGATTTGTTCGTCGATAGTATGCTAATATAGCTGCATGCCCACTATTTTGCGCCGTATTTTTGCAGGCGCCTCCACGATTTTAATATCGGTCCTGAGTTTGGGACCTATCGCGCAAGCGAGCACATTCACGATCGTTCACAGCCAAGCATCAGCAAAGACCGCAAAGTTGCTTCAGTATACTTCACAGGGTCATATACTTGGCTTCAAAGAGGATGGCCTGATCGTGGCCTCAGCCCGTCATGTATTGAAAGTGGATTTTCTTGGTTCCAAAGGAGTCGCTCCAAAACCAGATAATGAATCAAGTAGCGCAGGCAAAGCTCAACCACTCAGCCGTGTCGTCTATCAAAATATTTGGAATGGAGTCACCGCTGTCTATTCCGCCGATAAAAACTCCGTCGTAAAGAGTTCTTATTATCTTGATGACGGCGCTCGCGCATCCAGTATTCGTCTCGGATATAACCGTCCCGTACGGCTCGATAAACAGGGGAATCTAGTTGTTAGTTTTGAAGATGGGACGCTTACCGAATCTGCTCCGATTGCTTGGCAAGAAGTTAATGGCCAAAAGAAACCAGTCACGGTTTCTTACTCGCTTCACGATGATCGCGAAGTTGGTTTCTCATTGGATAAATATATTTCCGGAATTCCGGTCGTGATCGATCCTGATCTGACGTGGAATACGTTTTTGGGCGGCGCAGGTGCGAACGATCTCGGTACCGCGCTCGCTGTAGACGCGAGCGGAAATGTCTACGTTGTCGGACAAGGTGATGCCACCTGGGGCACTCCTGTCAGGGCGTTCTCAACCGGGTTTGATGCCTTTGTTGCCAAACTCGATAATAACGGAAATCTCCTCTGGAATACGTTTTTGGGCGGCAGTGGTACTGATTCCGGAGCTGGCATCGTCGTAGACGGCAGCGGAAATATCTATGTGGCCGGAAGCGCTGATGCTACCTGGGGTACGCCCGTGCGCGCTTACACTTCGGGAACCGATACCATGGCTGCGAAACTCGACACGAATGGCAACCTAATCTGGAATACGTTTTTGGGTGGGGCGGGGGCAAATGATCTTGCTTCCGCGATTGCAATAGATGGAAGCGGAAATATCTATGTCAGTGGAAGAGGCGATGCGACATGGGGCTCTCCGGTGCGCGCATACTCTGCCGGCAATGATGTTATGGCGGCTAAGCTCAACAACAGCGGCGCCCTTGTTTGGAATACCTTTTTGGGAGGAGCCGGCAATGACCGCGGCGGTAATGGCATTACGGTAGATGCTAGTGGAAATGCCTATCTCGTTGGAAACAGTTCGGCCACTTGGGGCACGCCAGTCCGAGCGTATACCTTGGGAACCGACGGACTCGTGATTAAGCTCGATAGCACCGGCGCCCTGGTTTGGAATACGTTTTTGGGCGGCAGCGGCACTGACTTCATCAATGCTGTCACATTAGACGGCAGTGGCAACGTGTATGTTGATGGATCCAGCGGCGCGACTTGGGGCACGCCGGTGCGGGCGTATTCTGCGGGAAACGATTCCGATGTGGCCAAGCTCGACAACACCGGCGTCCTGCTCTGGAATACGTTTTTAGGTGGTAGTGGTAGCGATGTGCCGACTTCTCTTATTATCATTGATAGTCTTGGGAACCTGTTTATCGGTGGAGACAGCACGGCGACTTGGGGCGCGCCGATAAATGCTTTTGGCACGAGTACTGAGTGTTATGTAGCCAAAGTCAGTCCCAGTGGCAGCCTCACTTGGAACACATTTTTTGGAGGCACAGGTGCCGACAGCTCACGCGGCATGGCGATGGATAGTAGTTTGAATTTGTATTTCTTGGGTATCGGTGATGTGTCTTGGGGCGCTCCGGTACGCGCACATTCGGCCGGTTTCGACGCCTTCGTTGCCAAGCTTTCCAACTCCCTTCCTGTTGCCTCCGCCGTCTCGATCACCGGCACTCCGAATATCGGCTCAACTCTCACCGGTCATTACACATATTCTGATTCAGACGCCGACACCGAAGGTACTTCCACCTTCCGTTGGTTGCGTAATGGAGTTGCGATTGGTGGTGCGACCTCCATCACATATATTCCCGTCCTCGCAGATGCAGGTACCACCAGTACGTTTGAAGTAACGCCTGTCGCTTCAACTGGCACGACCCCTGGTCTCGCGGTTACCAGCACGGGTGTATTCATTAACTCTCCCCCTGTTGCTTCTGCCGTCTCAATCAGTGGAACTCCTGACGTTGGTTCTACGCTTACCGGACATTACACGTATTCAGACGTAGATGGAGATATTGAAGGTACTTCCACCTTCCGTTGGTTGCGCGACGGCTCTCCAATTTCTGGCGCCACTTCAACCACCTATTCTCCGGCTGATGTTGGTTCTACGATCACCTTTGAAGTCACGCCTGTAGCCTCAACCGGTTCTACTCCAGGCGCCGCAGTGCTCAGTTCCGGTGTGGTCGTGACGGGAAATACGCCGGTTACGAGCGGTGGAGGCGGTGGTGGCGTGGGTGGTGGTACTGGCGACTTGTCCTTCTTCAACTACGGAACGAATCCGCCCTCCTCCAATCCCACCAATCTTCAAAACCTCCAGAATCTTGGAATCGCGATTCACTCGCTCCTCAAACTTGAGAGCGATGGCAACGCTTCAACTCAATCCGACAGCGCTGTCTATTACGTTGGTTCAGACGGCATGCGTCATGCCTTCCCGAACGACAAAGTCTATTTCACTTGGTACACGAGCTTCAACGGCGTACAGATCGTTGGCTCTGCTCAACTGGCTTCCATTCCTCTCGGCAAGAACGTGACCTACAAACCTGGCGTAAAACTCGTGAAGTTCACGACCGATCCGAAAGTCTACGCTGTATCTAAAAATGGTGTCCTTCGTTGGGTGAAGACGGAAGCCGTTGCGATCTCGCTCTATGGTTCAAACTGGAACTACATGATCGATGATATCTCCGATGCGTTCTACACAAACTATCACTTTGGTACGGATATCAATTCATCTTCTGACTTCAGTCCGCCCGCCGAACAGGCGAGTGTGAGCTATCCGAGCGACAGTTTGGAGATGTAAGTGTCAAAAGACAAACCCCGCCTACTTGGCGGGGTTTTGATTTGGAACGGGAGGCAGATCTTTTTCCAGATCCTCTTCTTCATCGAACGGTCGCATGGTGGCATGCGGAATAAAATGGTTGAGCGGAAGCGCGAGAATGGTCACGGCCATGCAAGCGAACAGGACCCATGTCTCATTTATGGAGAGCGATACCCAGCCGGCGAAAGGAGGATAATAGAATGCGAGGCAGGTAAGGGTCGCGATAAAAATCAGGTTGATCCAGAACCAGATGCGTACCCAGCGGTCATCTTCCTTGTATCCGATCTGCACACCGGCGACACCGAGCAGGATGAACGGGAACAAAAGAGCGGCCCTCCAGCGTGCCCCATTCATGAACAGGTCGTAGAGCAAGGGGACCACCACGAAATAATATGCGATCGAGAGCAAGCGAGCGCACCATCGTTGGGCCGTCATGGTCGACATGTTGCCCATGCTATCGCGATGTCCACATACATGGGAAGAGGATCTTATTTTTGCTATACTATCGATGTTCATGTTTCCCATCGACAGGCGCGGTTTTGCGTGCGCGATCATCCTTCTTGGCGCCTCGTTTTTTTGCGGGCATTCGTTGATCGCAGCCGTCATGACCCAGGGCTATTCGGTGATCGTGGCGCGCCCGCTCGTTTCGACTTCAACGACCATTTTATTTTCGATGAAACTCGCGCAGACGCTCGCACCCAGCTCCACTCTGCGCTTTACGTTTGATCCTGCGTATACGGTCCCGTTATCGGTAACGCCGGGAGACGGTTCGCTCACGATCGACGGCACACCGCGTACGCTCGGAGCGAATGCCGGAGCCGGAGTCTATGGCTATGCTCTGAACGGCGGTCAGATCGTACTCAACACGGCGACCGATGAAACAATCCTGAACGGTTCCACGCTTCAGCTCCTGGTCGGCGCCGAAAGCGGTTTTGTGACCCCGAACGCGACCGGCACGGCGTTGTTCACCACCGATTTTTATGGTCCGACCTCTACCTTGCTTGGCTCGATGAAGGGGAGGACCATCATCGCGAATCCCTTAACCGTTACGGCCTCCAGTTCATTTGCTACCAATCCGCTCGTGCAAGTGGTGAATCTTTTGCCGGAATTACGTGTGGGCGCGACGGACACCAATGATGACGTCACATATTACCTGACGGCTCGTAGCGGTGGAACGGCTCTTTTCACGCAACCGTCCTTGCTCGCGACAGATGAAACCGGCTTTTCAACCAACACCGTGGAGCTCACGGGTTTGAGCGATACGAGTTACGATATCGGCATCAAGACTCAGCAACATCTGACGCGAATATTGCGCGGCGTGCCGGTATCATCGGCCACCACGACCTTGCTCAACTTCACCGACCCGGCCAACGGTTCGGCCACCGGTAGCCAAGTGCTTTTGGCGGGCGACATCGACGGCACGGCCACCGGTCCGGGTTCTTTGGGTGACGATACGATCAATTCGGTCGACCTTTCGATCCTTTTGTCGCAGCTCGACGATGAAGACCTGACCGGTAACGGCTTCCGTTCCAACTTGAACCAGGATCCGGTCGTGAATTCCGTGGACGTAAGCATCATGATCAAGAACCTTGATGTCCAAGGCGACCGTTAAATATGCGCATCTTTACTCGATTGGCTTACTACATCGCGACCATCCTGGCCGTCATGTTTGTCGCTTCGGCTTTGGGGGCGCATGCTGCGGCACCCTCCGGCAATGACTGGTTCCAGCTGCTCGCGAGTCCGTCCACGGGTGGCGATAATACGGGCGACGGTGGCACAGGCCTCCCGACCGATCTCAACTATTATTATGTCGGTCAATCGTTCGTTGGCACGATGCAGATCAATGTGGACACCCCAGCCGGATCAAATGCGGCCAATATCTGGATTGATTACCCGACGACAACGGTCAGCGCGAGCGCCCTCACTACTGGTTCGTTTTATCCGATCTGGAGCGGGCAAGTCGTAAGTTCCACCATCGGTCGAATTTTTAGCACGGGTTTCCGCACCTCGGGATTTTCTACGGGCCAAGGTTCATTCGGCACCGTGACTTGGACCATGCTGAAACCGACGGCTGCGAACTACGGCACGAGCGCGCCAGCTTTGCTCGATATCAATATCGGGACCGTAGGAAACACGACCGAATCCAACATTTCAAATAACGGCACGGACATTCTTGATGATGCGGAAGATTTTTCGATGCAGGTCTGGGCGGATACCAAAAAACCGTATGCCTTGAATCCGAATCCGGCGAATGCGGCGAGCGCGGTGGCCATTGAGAGCACTTATTCGTTTGATTTGCGCGACAGCAAAAATGGCGAAGGTGACAACAGTGGCGTTGGAACCGGCGTGAACACGACCGAACCGCCGGGTGCGATCACGACCGATGATGGCGGTGGCCCGGCCAGCGTTACGGCTTTTGATTCCTTCAGCTGTTCCGGTATTTGGGGCACGAATTTGTGCAGCGTCACCGTGGATCCGAATTCTCCGTCCGGCATTCCGGGCGATACGCGCAATTGGAATTACGCCACGACCTACACCGTGAACGTGAGTGGTTTTCGCGACCTCGCGTCTGCGAGTCAGAATCAATTGGGTGATGCGAACGGTCCGAACACGATGGATCCGAAGGCCTACACTTTCACCACCGAAGCCGACACAGTCGCGCCGCGCGTCACCGCGGAAACGCCTGTGCGCTCGAGCAGCGGTAATTCGCCGTCCACCAACCTCATTATCGACGTGACCGATCGCAAAACCTACCCGGCTGGTCCGTCGGGAACCGGCGTTTCGCCAACCACCTGTCGTTTCAATGTTTCTTCTCCGAGCTTTGCGCTCACCACGTATCAACAAGGCTCATCCGGCGTAACGGTGACCCCGATCGATTACGGCTACCGCTTCACCATTAATCCGGCGACGGATTTCGCGCAGAATGAAACCGTGTCCGTCAGCGCTTACAACTGTGAAGACCAGGTTGCGAATGTGATGACGACCGACAACTGGACATTCTCCACGGCCGACTCCGATCAGCCGTACGTGACGGGGGAGAATCCATCGAATGACCAGACCGCCTCGACGACACAAAGTGCGATCTTCCATCTTAAGGACGACGGTTCGGGTATTGATTTGGCGAACACGATCATCTTCTTTAACGGCGTTTACTATACGAATGGCGGAGGCGCCGGGCAGGTGACGACGAATGGTACGCGTATCACGTTCGCATCGAGTTTGAATTTTAACGGTGGCAACTATGTAGGCGATACGACTTCGCGCAGCGGCACCGCGAATGACTATACGTTTACCATTGATCCGCAAACCGATTATGCGCCGGGCGAAGCCGTACCAGTCATCATCTACACGCGCGATTTGTCAGGCAATTTGATGGAACGGGTGGTGTACGCTTTTGTTGCGGAAGGCGTGTCTTCATCTTGTCCGGCGGGCTCGTCTTTCTGCGGTGCGGGAACGACATGGAACGGATCGCAGTGCGTGGCTTCCGGAGGTGGTGGGGGATCATGCTCGAGTTCAGGTGGCGGCGGATTGCCGGCCATCGCACTCGAAGTGAACGAGCCGACCGTGACCGTGTTCCAGATTGATGAAACATCCGTTTTGATTACCTGGGCCACCAACATGCCGGCCAGCAATATGGTCGTGTATGACTCCCAAAGCTCCAAAGATGGCACGCCTCCCCATTACGGTTATCGCGATGCCACGCCCGAGGCGTATGTGACGTCGACATATCATTCCGTGCAAGTGAATGGCCTGCAGCCAGGAATCATTTATTATTTCCGTCCGGTCAGTCGTGCTTCTGGTCAGATTGTCGCCGGGATGGAGCGCCTGTTCCTGACGCGCACGCCGAACCAGATCGTGAGCACGCCTCCGGTCACACCCATTATCACGGGATCAACGACTTCAAGCGCGCCGACGCCGATCTTGTGTCCTGCTCCTGCCCCCGGTCCGACGAAAACGGTGACGACCACGGTCACGGTCGTAAACACGGAGCCGGGCCGCACGATGTATGTGCCGACGGAAACGGTGCAATGGTTGGAGCGCATGCATGCGGTGATTCCATCCGGCGTGGGCTATGCCTTGCTGCTATTAGCTTGTTTGCTCGCGCTTTCGACCTTACTGCTCTTACGCATGCGTGATCCGCGCTATGCCGCCTTGGCGATCGTGCTCGTCTTGCTGATCTTGGGCTCTGCCGCGCTCGGTGCTTGGATTTTGAGCGCTCCCGGCTCCTTGAATCTCCCCGGTTCTACCCCAGCATCCGGCAAAATTATTGATGTGCGGGGCGGTGTGATCTCGCCATTCTCGTCCACGCCGGTTTCCGGGATTGATCTCACGGTTGGAGATACATCGATCCACACCTCGACCGGCGGACAATTCGCATTCCCGAACGCGCATGTCGGCGAAGAGCTGCGCATCAATCATCCGTTGCTGAAGCGCGCCATGTACTGGCGTTTGGCAGATACGAATGGTCCGTTGGCCTTGCCGTTTGATGTCGGCATGTACAATGCGCTGCCAGATCAGGCGAATGTCCTGACCGCGATCCGACTTGATCAGGCGAAACAGCAAGTTGAGATCGACGCACTCGAGAGCGCCATGAAAGTCACGTACACGATTGCATACAAAAATGGCACGTGGACGCTCGTAAAATGATATGCGCTTGCGCAAGCACATGCATTGGTTGGCCGCATTGCCGCTTGCCACAACAGGCGCCATCTTGGCGTTCATCGCCTGGTGGCCGCCCTTGATCGGACATACCCAGTCAAACGACGGACGAATGTATTTTTCTTCTTCGCCCACGGTCATTTCTTCCTGCGACGCGAATCGCGATGGCATGATCGATGCGGCCGATGTTTCCATCTTCAAATTATATTGGAAAGGCTTCCCCGAACCCGAAATTGATTGCAACCGCGATGGCTTTATCACAAGCCGTGATCTCGCCATCTTGATGGGTTCTTGGACGGGAGCCGTGCCTGCGATTGATCCGGCAGCCGTGCCTTCCACCACGGGTTCCACCGATTCATCTGCGCCTTTCCGGTTGGCACTACCCGCGACTCAGGCCGGGTCTGATCGTAAAACAGGGGAGCGTTTTACGGTCTTGGTGATGCAAACGGCAAATAGTCAGCGTATCGCTGCAGGTGAAGCGATCGTGACCTACGATCCTCATCGATTATTGGTACGTGCGGTTCGAACTTCACCCAGCATCTGGACGCAGTGGGCCGAAAGACCGCAGGCGCCGTATGGAGCGCGTTTGGTATTTGCGGGCGGACGACCGGGCGGATTTTCCGGCTCCGAAGCCTTGATTGCTGAAATCGAATTTGAAGTTTTGGCGAGCGGCGATCCCGCTCTACGAATGGGAAACGATTCACTGGCCTTCCAGCCGGACCTGGCCGGAACCCCGCTTCCAGGCGGACGTCCGGAAAATGATTCCGGCATGGTGTATGACGGAGAACCGCCGACGGGAATGGCTGCCAAATCCAACCAGGCGGATGTACAGCTGGCCGCCATCCAAACGCCTACACCAAATGGTCCGCGCTGGATCGTGGATCTATCCGCGTTGGCCGATCCCAATGACGTTCCGAGTTACGAGGTGGAGGATGGACAGGCGCGTGGCATCCAGACTTCCGATGCCTACGTGTTGCAACAAGCTTCACTCGAAAGTCATGCGCTGAAAGTGTATGTGCATCATGCGGATGGACGGATCGAAGTCGTTAATGCGAGAATCGGGTTGTTACCAGGTCAGCCTGCACCGGAAGGATTCTGGTCGCGCCTCGGATTCTGGATCGCGCTGGAGCTGGTATTTGCGGGTGTTCTGATCGGCATGCTTTTCCATCGACGTTGATATGCGCTGGCGCGTTCTCCTTCTTCTCTCGCTCGTCTGGTCATTGCCCCAGGCAGTTTTGGCGCAAGAGGGAGTCGGCGTGAGCGTCACGGTCATTAATACGGATTTCAGCCGTTCCTGGGCAACATTGCAGGAGCAACCGGCCGGCGATTACCTCGTCACGATCCATGGCGAAAATTCGGGCGGAGTCACATCAAAAGATGCGGTTTTGTCGCTCGTGCTGTCTTCCGGCTGGAGTTATGAAGGCACGCAAGGGGATGCGGGTGTCGTGAGCAGCGGAGACAAACCATACGGCCAAGTGATCGAATGGCAACTGAAGCCGCTCGCCACCGGGCAAGCGATCGACGTACAGGCGAATGTGCATTCGCCGGGAGATGCGCCATCTACGCCGCTTCTTGTATCGCTTTCAAGTGCATATTCGCAGCCCGTATACGTCGAGCTGACGCCGGCCGTGAAGACCGAAGAGAAGAATTCTCTATGGTCATCTTGGATTCGCTCTTCGAGCGCATACATTTCACTCACGGCGCATGAATTTTGGTATCGCTTGAGCACCGAAATACGACTTGGTTTAGGGAAAAAGTAGTTATCCACACATGAAAAGCATGCATCTTACAAAAATGTTATCGTTGGGCGGTATAACTAACTAAATTACCCATGGCCCCGCATTGGTATATGTTCAAACGTTTCCGCTCCAAGTTCGGCAAGCAACTGGCAAAGGCCATCAACCTCGCTGCGCTCTTTTCCTTGTTTGCCAGCATGTTCACCTTCGGACCGGCTATGCCTGTCCAAGCTGCCGAAGCCCTAGCGTCTTTGAAGACGACCTTGGCGCAGCCGATCTACAGTAATAACTTCGTGACGGATCCGACTTTCACCAACGTCTCTTACACCTGGTCGCAGACCAAGGCGTATAACGTCGCGGGTGGTGATGCGTGTATCGTCGCGCAAGACTGTATGGATATCTTGATCGACTTGCAGGACACCGCACCCACCACGTCCTTCCTCGGCCAGGAATGGCAGAACACGATCGTGCCGGGTGACATCGTATGGAGCGGTCCGGCCAACAGCAGCGTGTCCACGACCCAGCGCTTGGACGTGAACAGCAACGGCCGTTTTGAAGAGCTCATGATCCGCGTGCAGTGTTCGGCCGCCTGTTTGTTCGCGACCAGCACCGCTTACACGCTTTCGATCGTGAACTACCCGCTCAAGAACCCGCAGACGCCGGGTGGTTACACGGCTGGTTCGTACACGTCGCTCACGCAGGCCATGACGATTGCGGACAACAGCGTTTCCAACCAGCAGGACGAAGCGGAAACCTCGGTGGTGGCTATCGGTAAGGGGATTACGGTTTCGGCCAGTGTTGATCCGACGCTTACCTTCTCGGTGACTGGCGTCGCATCGTCCACGGCTTTTTACGGAGATAGCAGCACCACGGACACTTCGGGTAACCCGGATGCCTGTTCATTCGGCACATTGACTCCGGGAGCGCCCAAAGTCTGTTTGTTCAATCTGAACATTTCGACCAACGCCGCCTTCGGCTATGCAATCTACGTGGTTCAGGACCAGAACATGACCTTTAACGGTAACTCGATCAAGCAATTCAAGGATGGTACGCGCATCGACGAAAGCGCCGCTACCTTCTGGACGTCGCCGTCTTCGACCCAGCTCGCTCACCTCGGCTACTCCAGTAACGACACAAGTGTGTTCACCGCCACGGGTACAGCTTTGTGGGCCGGTGTTCCGAATATCGCCACTTCGGCCCAGGCTCCGGTGACCACGGGTTTGGTCGCGGACAGCGCTACTCCGAATACAGCTTCCTACGTTTACGCGCTCAAGGTTGAGTCGGCCGCCAGCTTGCCACAAGCTACTGCATACACGCACCACGAATATTTCATGGTCGTTGGCAACTTCTAAGCCGCTCTCTCCTAATCAAAAATACAAAAGGATATGAACCGAACCTTGAACCTCAAACGGACGCTCGCGGCCATGGCGACGTCCCTCGCCCTGTTGGGAGGCAGCGCCGGCATCGTGTCGGCTGCCGGTATCGGCACGACCGTTTCTCCGCCGGTCTATGACTTGGCGGCCAATCCCGGCGAAACCATCATCCAAAAGATGACGGTCCATAACGACGCCTCTTCCGAACAGTCTTATGTCCCGGTCGTGAATACGATCGCGCCGGCCAATGAACAGGGGGGACTGTCGTTTGGCCCGGCTTCGTCGGCTGACTTGTCCGGTTGGATCACGGTTACGCCGAGCAAGCTCGATCTTCCGGCTGACCAAAGCGCCGATTTCACGATCACCATCAAAGTTCCGACCAACGCGACCGCCGGTGGCCACTACGCCACGGTATTCGCCAAGAGCGACACGCCGGGTACGTTGGATGGTGCCAACATCACGGCTTTGGTCGGCACGAGCTTTCTTTTGAAAGTATCGGGCGCCACGGTTGAGAGCGCTGATGTGGTCGAATTTTCCACCAGCCGCGCACGTCTCATTCCGGGCGAGCCGATCGATTTCGCGGTCCGCGTCCGCAATAGCGGCAACGTACACGTCCGCCCGCAGGGAACGATCCAGATCTTCCGCGATAGCATCAAGGTCGATGAAGTGACTGTGAATGCTGACGGTCTGACCGTTTTGCCCTCGAGCATCCGCAAGTTCACGGCTGAATCCAACAAGAGCTTGCCGTCCGGAACTTATACGGCCAAACTGACGCTTACCTATGGCGCCGGCCAGACCCTGTCTGTTCCGGGAATCTCGTTCGTGGTGATCGGCGAAGCCTCGATGATGACCCTCGTGGCCATTATTCTCGGCATCTTCGTCCTCATCCTGATCGCCGCGCTCCTGGTTAATCGTCGCAAGCCGTCCAAAGGCAAATAAGCTTGAACTTCGATAGATCAAATACCCCGGAGCGCATGTCGGCCCGGGGTATTTTTGTTATACTTAAAGGGATCTGCTCAATCCCATAAAGAAAAATAAATTACGCCGTCGCTTATACCGCGAGCAGAACCGCCTGCTCGAGGAGGAATTGAAATTCACCGCCGACGGCAAAATCAGCGACGAAGAAAACAAGCACATGCAGGCGCATGTCCAGCACATACAGGATTTGCTCGACAAGCTACGTCCGCGTCAGCCCTTGGACTGGGTTTCATTGTTCGTACGCGTCGGCATTGCCCTCGTGTTGTTCTTCTTGCTGATCGCTCCACCGTATTCGTATCTGCGCGCCCAGTATCTGACGCCTATCGCGGCCTCGCAGTCTTCGGCAACGGGCACGGTTTCTATCCGTCCGTACGCGCCGGAGATTCCGGCTAGCGAAGCTTCGATCGTGTGGGGCCGCCGCGATGTGGACGGGCCCGTGGCCTTTACCCACTCGCAGGATTTTAAGGGGATGACGGCGGGTATTGTGCCAGCAGATTTATCCGGTCAGCCGGGTGTCGCCGTCTTCTGGACCGAGCCGCAAGGCAACAAATTGGTGCTGCGTAAATTGGTCACTGATGAATTTTTCCGTGCGACCGCTACCGTCACGAGCACGCTTTGGGATGACCAGAGTTTTACGAGCGCAGCGGCGATCTCCTCGGGCACGAGGTCTTTGGTAGCCGCAGCCTATCATTCCGGCCTGGGCCAAAACGGCACGATCGCCCTCCAGACATTTGATAAGCAGGGGAAAGCCTTGCATGCACGCGTGAATCTCGAAGTCGCTGCCGGTGAATCTTTAGAGGATATCCAGGCGGTTCCCTGGGGCGCTGGCTGGGCACTGATTACGCACATTCCCAAAGGCCCGGATGCTGCCTTGTTTGATCCGACCAAGATCGAATTGCGTCTGCTCGACGAGAATCTGGCCGTGACGAGCCAGGTCGAATTGGGTATTAGCGGATACGAGATCGGGAGCTTTCCGCTTGTGATGCCGACTCCGGACGCAGACGGCTATGCGGTGATTGTCCCGGGACATCCGTCCATCCGTTCAAAAAGCGAGCCTACCGGCGATTTGCTTTACGCCTTCCAGTTCTCGGCCTCTAAGAGTCTGACTCGCGTCTTGCGCCTGACAAATCAGGGAGGGCTGCATGATTTTTCTCCGAGCGGTTTCGCCTTTGCCCCGGATGGCGACTTCGTCGTCGGTATGCAGAATATTCCGGGGTATTCGTTTGATGATCCGACTGTTAATTACCCGCTTGATACGGGTCGCGCCTATCTCCGCTTCTTCGATCGCGCGCTCGAAATCGCGGGTACGGTTATCGTCTTCGATGAACCCTCGATCAAAGGCGTGCCTGATAATCGCGGCGTGAGTCATCTGCGCCAAGTTCTCATCGGCGATCGTATGTATGTCGCCTTTGACCTGATCAACGCGGATAGCGGCGATACAGGTAAGCCCGACCGCTCCGTCCAGGGCATGTGGCTCCATCTCGGACAGCAATAAAAAATCCCCGCAACGCGCGGGGATTTTTTGCCGTTAGTTTTTGTCTCCGGCGGTCGGCAGGCCATTCATTCCGTCCATCATCTGACGGGGAGTGGGCTGGCCTTTTACGGCATCTCGCGTTTCGGCGACGATCGCTTCGATGCGATTGAGCTGCTGGACGATGCGGTCGACGTCGGCGCGGTTCGCGGTCTGCTTTTCGAGGGCGGCGGTCTTCGCGTCCTGCGAAGCTTGCACCGACGAGAAGGCGAGCGAGCCCGTGACAAGCAAGGCGAGCGAGGTGATCACGGCGGCGGGCCAGATATGGCTCGTGTTGCGGGCCGCGACGACCATGTGATGGTCATGCATGCGGCTCACCGGACCGGCGTAGGTCACATTGCAGGCGGCGGCGGTACAGCTGCCGTCATGTCCGCAGGTCGGATCATTGCCGGGGCCGCTTGGCATCGGCGCATTGGCCGCTTTTTTGCGGCGGACGGACTTTTTTGGGGTCGTGGGAAGGTCGGACATAAAGGACTTTTGGTCTTGTGTGAGACGTCAGAAAGTATAGCACATGGTTGACGAGTGGTACTAGTTTCGCTACGATTTGCCCGCTTCCGATCGGACGGCTAGCTCAGTTGGTTAGAGCGTCACATTGACATTGTGAAGGTCAGAGGTTCGAATCCTCTGCCGTCCACCACACCAAAACCCCGCCAAACGGCGGGGTTTTGCGTTCTGGGAATTATGCTAATCTTTGCCCATGCAAAATCCCGCCTGGCTTTCCGCCGACCCGGTTCCCGCCGGTTTGAGCGCCGAAGGCATCACCCAAATTTGTGACGCGCACCTCGCCAAAGCCAAAGAGCTGACCGAGGCCATTCGCGCCGTCACGCCCGAAACCGCCACCTGGGAAAATACCTTTGGCGCGTTTGATGAAGCGATCCAGGCGCTCGAGCTTGGCTCGACCATGCCGTCGCTCATGCTTATGACGCATCCGGATGCGGCCGTGCGGGCAGCCGCCGCCAAAGCCGAGCCGAAAGTCAGCGAATTCGTGACCGCGTTGTTGCTTGATAAGCAGCTGGCCGATGTCTTTAAGGCGTATGCGGCCAAGAATTCCGAAACCGACGGTCCGCGTCAAAAGCTGATCGAAGAAACCTTGCGCGACTATCGTCGCAACGGTTTGGATTTGCCGCTTGACAAACAGGAGCATCTCAAAAAATTGAATGAAGAGTTGACTTCGCTCGGCCAAAAGTTCGAAGAGAATATCGCCAAGTCACAAACATTTATCGAAATCGATCCGAATCAGCTCAAGGGATTGCCGGAGGATTTCATTGCGAGCCATGCGGCGGGGGAGAATGGAAAAGTAAAAATCACCACTGCCTATCCGGATTTCAAACCGTTCATGAAATACGCGGAAGACCGCGAGGCAGCTAAGCAATTGCACATCGTCTACAACACGCGCGCCAAAGAACAGAATTTGCCGATTCTCGATCGCGTGCTCGCCTTGCGCAAAGAGAAGGCAGTGTTGCTCGGATATAAAACCTGGGCGGACTATGTTTTGGAAACGCGCATGGCCAAAAATCCGGACACCGTTTTCGGTTTTCTGGGAAATTTGCACAAAGCGTTGAAAGAAAAATCGAAAGAAGAATTCAAGCGCTTTGGCAAAGAGGTGATTCCTTCATCAGATGCGACCTATTTTGAAGAGCTCGTGAACCGTCGCGATTACGCTTTTGATTCGGCAATGCTGTCCGAATATTTCGAGTATGCATCCGTTGAGCGTGGTTTGCTTGAAACGATGTCGGAATTGTTCGGGATTGTTTTCAACGAGGTAAAAATCGCGGCTTGGCATGAGGAGGTGCGCTGTCTGGACGTTTCGATGGATGGTAAGCCGCTTGGCCGCATTTATCTCGATCTGCATCCGCGCGAAAACAAATATTCGCATGCGGCCGTGTTCGGTATTCGTAATTCGCGTCGTCTGCCGGATGGATCGCGTTTGCTCCCGATGTGTTCGCTGGTTTGTAATTTCCCACGTAAAGGCGGATTGCTTTCGCATGAGGATGTAACCACCCTGTTCCACGAATTTGGTCATGCGATTCACAAGATCATGTACCAAGGCGAGCTCTCGAGTCTCGCCGGCTTGAACGTGGCGCGTGATTTCGTCGAAGCACCCTCTCAGTTGCTCGAAGAATGGGCTTGGGATCGTTCGTGCTTGGACCGCTTCGCCAAGCATCACAAAACGGGCGAGCCGATTCCGGATGCGTTGTTCGAGGCTATGACCAAGGCGCGCCATTTTGGTGACGCGATGTTCACCGAGCGCCAACTCATGCTCGCCATGCTCGACATGACCTATCACACCAAAGACCCGGGTTTTGATACGACGGCCCTCCTGAATGAATTAGCGGCCGAATATAGCCCGTTCCAACAGATTCCGGGAACGTGCATGCAGGCTGCTTTCGGCCATTTGATGGGTTACGATGCCGGGTATTACGGCTATCAGTGGGCCTTGTCGATCGCGCAGGATCTGCTCACGCGCTTCCATGCCGAAGGACTCATGAATACAAAAACCGCCCGCGAATATCGTGAGCGGATTCTGGCCAAAGGCGCGGGCGAACACGAGGCCGATATGGTGCAGGATTTTCTCGGTCGTCCATCCAACGAACAAGCGTATCTGAAATTTTTGGGAGTTTAGCGGCCCGTCATCTGCCAGAAGCGGAAACGGTAGAACCAGTGACGGACAGGGACCACGGTCGGGAACATGTGACCACCGATGGGCGTATCGAGATACCCAGTATCACCAAAGGTGAGGATGAAGCCTTTCACATGGTGGTGATACGGTAGTGCTTCTTGTCCAGCTACGGCGCGTAAGACGTTATCAGCCAGCGTATTCGCTTGTTGCATAGCTGTCTGGGCCGTGCGCGCGGCCGGCTTGCCGTTTTCGTCCATAAAGGTCACGGCATCTCCCGCTCCATAAATCGCATGCTCAAGACGCAAGCAGTTATCGCAGGTGAGCGCGTTTTTTACATCGTGCGGCAGGTCGGGCTTGGCCGGCATGTCGTTCGGACTCACGCCTGCGCACCACAGAATCAAGCTGGCCTCCAAACGTTTGCCGCTCTTGAGAACGAGCGCATCCGGTTCAACCGAAGCGGCCGGATCACCATTCACGATCTCCACGCCTTGGCGCTCCACGGCTTTGCGCGCGCCGGCTACGATCGAGTCTTTAAATCCATTCAGGATATTTTTTCCGCCATCGACCAACGTAAAATGCAGCTTGGCCGCCAAGCGCGGGGCATCGGATAGCAATTCATGTTGGAGATAGCGCTTGATGGCGAACACGGATTCAATTCCCGACGGACCACCGCCCACGATCAGGAAGCGCAAGAGTTTGGTCGCGGTCGCATCATCGGCAACACGCGCTTGTTTCACGACTTCCGCCAAGCGTTCGTGGATGTGTTTTACGTCTGCCAAGGTCTTGAGTGGGAGTGCATTCGTGTCTGCGCCCGGGATGCCGTAATAGGCGGTTTTGGAACCGGGACAAATCACCAACCAGTCATAAGGCAACGCGGTTTTTGATCCGTCCGCCATGACGACGTCCAGCAGTTTTGCATTGCGATCCACCATCCCGGCTTCGCCCAGCGCGAATTTCCAGCCGTCACGCGCCGCCATTTCTTGATAGCTCGCGCTGTAATCAGGAATATCCATTTGTCCCGCCAGGGCGTCGATTAACCAAGGCGAGAATACGAAACGTTCGTTGCGATCCACCAGGGTGATTTCGGCTCCTTCGCGCAAATGTTTGCGCAGATGGCGTACGACATGGAGGCCGACAAATCCGCCTCCGACAATGACAATGCGTTGCATGGACGGAAGTATATCGGTTTAGCGTTGTTCGAAGAAGTCGCTGGCACGTTTCAGGCTTTCGAAGGTTCCCGCATCGGTCCAGAACCCGCGTACCGGTTTGGCGGAAAGTTGATTCAAGGCGAGATAGCCTTTGTGAATGTCCGTCACTTCGTATTCGCCGCGTGCCGATGGTTTGAGCGTCTTGATAATGTCGAACACGCGATGGTCGAACACATACAATCCGACCGAGGCGAAATTGGATTTCGGATGCTGTGGCTTTTCTTCGATCGACAGCACGCGACCCATCGGATCAAGCTCAAGCACGCCAAAGCGCTGCGCATCCGGTACGGGTTTGTAGAAGATGAGACCGCCGCCCTGGAACGAGCTGATCGGCGCGAGGAAGTTATCTTCAAAGATGTTGTCGCCGAGAATGACCGTACAGTGGTCCTGTCCGATAAATTCTTCGGCCATACCGATCGCCTGGGCAATGCCGCCGCTTTCGTCCTGGATGCGATAGGTGAGACGGCAACCGAATTTTGCGCCGCTCCCGAGCAGGTTCATGAAATCGCCGGCATGATCCGGACCCGTGATGATCATGATGTCGCGGATGCCCGCATCGAGCATGGTTTGAAGCGGATACATCACCATTTGTTTGCTGCCGACGGGGAGCAAATGTTTGTTGGTGATGTTCGTGAGTGGCGCGAGGCGTGTGCCTTTGCCGCCCGCGCAAATGATGCCTTTCATCTTGGCCTGACGCTGCGGAGCGCGAGAGTTCATAGCGGTGGGTTTGTTTTGCGCGCGCTTGTGTTGCGCGTAACGGATCATAGTATCACGCAAGGCAACATCAAGGGGACGCATCTCGATGCCGAGCGCTTTCAGACGATCGCTTTGCAGCAAACAGTTGGAGCGCTTTTTCGCGACCAAGCCTTTGCCGAGCAAATCATTTTCCTGGATCCATTCGCATTGATGGGAAGGATCAACATACTCTTTGTAAAGATTGAGCAGATCGCGATGGCGCTCGATACCCGGATTCACGGTATGGAAGATTCCGGTGCCGCGCTTCTCGATGAGCTGGCGACAGGCGTCGATCAAATCGCTGACGACGGTCACGCTGTTCGGTACATCGCCCATGACTTTTTTGAAGCTCGCGATTTTTTCGATCAATCCCGGACCCGGTCGATCATCGATCGGCATGCGCAAACGCGCGATGCCAACATTCGGGAATGTCGTGAGCAAAAGATCGGCCGCGTATTTCGAGCGCGTGTACACCGCGACCGGATTTGCAAAATCGTCTTCTTTCCAGCCACGCGGATCGGTCGAATATCCGTAATACACGCAACCCGTGCCGAGATGCAGCATGTACAAGCCGCGTTCCTGACAAGCTTCAGCGATCAACAAGGGGAGGATGGTGTTGCCCTGGATTGTCTCAAGCTGGTTGGTTTCGCACCAATCCACATTCGGTTTGCCGACAATTCCGGCCGCATTCAGCACCGCATCCGGTTTTACGCGGTCGATTTCGGCGAGCGCGTCTTCCTTGCTGCCAATCCAGGCTTCCGTGCCCACGGCATCAGGCCAGGCTTCGAGCATGCGGCTGCCGATAAATCCCTTGGATCCGAACACGAGAATCTTCATAATCCTTGCAGTCTTACACTGAGAACCGGACAAAAAATAGGCGGCATGTCAACGGTTGACATTTCGCCTTTTTTCCGTCAGGTTGGCTGCGTTGTCGTATCAAGAGGAATGGGTTATGGCGGATGATCCGTCGGCGCTCAAACCTGCGGCAGCAAAGGAGGCAATGCCACTATGGCGACGCCTTTGAGTCTGGTTGGAATGCAAACGCTCTTTCCCACAATCATGGAGCTCACCAAAGCGGGTGCGGACGAAGAGTTCGCTCGCTGGGCGCGTGATCCGCAGAACGCGTCGGCCCTGATGGCCTGGTACGCCCAGCAGGGCGGCGTCATCGCGGGCGACAACTTGCTTGTCACGGTTCCCGACGTGTCGGCGGCCGAGCTCATCGAGCAGGTGCGTGTCGCGCTCGGGATCACCGAGATCGACGGTCCGCTGCGCGAGTGGGACATCATGCGGGGCGAGGGTGGCAAGACGTTCGAGGTGTCGCTCATGCGCGCCAAGGACGGCCCGGCCTACATCCGTAGCCCGGAGTTCCCCGATGGCTACGTCGGCAGCGTGGCGGCCTATCTCGCATGGATCGCGAAGACCAAGGCCATCCACGTTCGACTGAGTCAGCAGCCTTATCGTGGTCTCGTGATGTCGGGCGGGGTGTTCTACCCGTTCGTGCGGAAGAACCGCGGCGGCACGAAGCTCGTTCTTAGGCAGAGCTTCGACCTGGTCTGCAACGAGCTGTACGTCGCCTTCAAGCCGCAGTGAAGTAGCTCTGGATCCCGCAACGCGGGATCTTTTTATTTGAGCAACGGCTTCCACCAACTCTCGTTTTGCTTGAACCAGGCAACCGTTTCTTCCAAACCTTGCTCAAAGGACTTTTTTGGTTCCCAGCCAAGCTCTGCTTTCGCTTTGGAGGAATCAATCGCATAACGACGATCATGGCCTTTGCGATCTTCCACGAATTTAATCAGTGATTCTGGTTTGCCGAGGATATTCAAAATCCCTTTCACGACATCAATGTTCGCGCGTTCGGCGTTTCCACCCAAGCAGTATGTTTCGCCGACTTTGCCGTTCAACAAAACCGCTTCAATGCCCGCGCAATGATCTTCGACATGGATCCAGTCGCGCACATTCTTGCCATCGCCGTAGACGGGGAGGGGGAGATCGCGCAACGCATTCACAATCATGAGCGGGATCAGTTTTTCCGGAAAATGATAAGGTCCATAATTGTTCGAGCAGTTCGAAATCGTGATTGGCAAACCGTGCGTATGGAAATACGAGCGTACGATATGGTCGCTGGCAGCCTTGGAAGCGGAGTAGGGGCTGCGCGGATCGTAAGGCGTCGTTTCCGAAAAACGTTTTTTGGAATTGAGCGCGAGTGCACCAAACACCTCATCCGTCGAAATGTGATGGAAACGTTTAATCTGCTCGCCGCGACGTTTCACTTCTTCCAAAAGCGTGTGCGTGCCCAATACATTTGTTTCAAGGAAGATGCGTGCGCCATCAATCGAGCGGTCTACGTGGGTTTCTGCGGCAAAATGTACGACCATTTCACAACCTTCCATGGCTTTGCGCACGGCATTCGGATCACAGATATTTCCGTGGATGAAGATATGGCGATCGGCATCCAAACCGCGCACGTTTTCGGGGTTGCCGGCATAGGTCAACGCATCCAAATTCACCACCGTATCCGCGGGATGATTCACAAGCCAATAGCGGACGAAATTCGATCCGATAAATCCTGCTCCGCCGGTGACGAGTAGCCTCATAGCGGCATTCTTCCGTAGAATTGACTGAACGTCCATCCGTGCTAGGGTTAAAGCGATTTTATGGCTTCCTCAAGCCAAAAAGACTTGGCCGTCGTGATCGTGAGCTGGAATGTGAAAGACGCGGTTCTGGCGAACCTGCGTTCGATCTTTGCGTCTTCGCCGTTGCCCAGTCTCGACGTGATCCTGGTCGACAATGCTTCGCACGATGGAACCGTCGAGGCCGTGCGCTCGCAGTTTCCCGAAGTGCGGATCATCGCGAACATGGAGAATCTCGGTTTTTCAAAAGCCTGTAATCAAGGGCTTGCGGCTTCTTCGGCGCGTCATGGATTGTTGCTTAATCCGGACATGCGGGTCGAAGCGGATGCGCTCGCGAAAACAGTTTCTTATCTCGACGCGCATCCGGAGGTAGCTGTCGTGAGCGCCAAGCTCATCGGCCAGGATGGAAAACCGATGCATCATCTGCGTCGTTTTCCGCGCGTTTCCGACCAGCTTGTGATTTTGCTCAAGCTCAAAAAATTGTTTCCGAAGGTTGTGGACCGTTACATGGGCAAGGATTTGGATCTCGAGAAAGAACAAGATGTTGATTCAGTACGTGGATCATATTTCGCGATCAATCACACGGCGCTTGAGAACATCGGTCTCTTGGATGAACGTTATTACATCTGGTTCGAAGAGGTAGATTATTGTCGCCAAGCGAAACAACAGGGGATGAAGGCGCGTTACGTGCCGTCGATTGTCGCGCATGATCTGGTCGGCAAAAGTTTTTCGCAACGCAATCGCTGGTGGAAGCGCAAACAATTCACCAAAAGTTTGCTGACGTATTTTTGGAAATGGCTATGAAGCGCGTCGCGATCCAGATTATCACGTACAAGAGCTCGGAATTTCTCGCGCCGCTTTTGAAGTCGATCAAAGAACAGAGTTTTAACGACTACGAAGTTTTGATGTACGAAAATTCCGCAGACACAGAAGAGGCGAAGCGCGTGAAAGATTTGATCGATGCCAGTGGGTTGCAGGTTGCGTTCACGGTCGGTGAAAAGAACATCGGGTTCACGGCGCATAATTTTATGTTCGCCCAATCGGATGCACCGCTCGTGTTTGTCCTGAATGACGACACCTTGCTTGATCCGCTGTGTCTCGAGCGTATGGTTGCGATGCTCGAGAGTGACCCCAAGGTCGCGGCAGTGACCCCGCTCATTTTCCGTGTACCGCGCGGCACGAGCGAGCGGCCCGCGATTTCGGATGCGCTAACCGTCGATACGGCCGGTCACGAGTATCGTTTATTGTCGGATATCCGCGATCTGGGCTCGGGCAAAGCATGGGGAGAAGTAAAAGAAGATTTGGCTAAGTCCGGACAAGTATTCGGTGTTTCCGGTACGGCCGCGCTCTATCGCCGCAAGTCGGTTTTGGCCGTGTCTCCGGATGCGACCCTCTTTGATCCGACCTTCTTCATGTACAAGGAAGATGTGGATCTGGATTTGCGCCTGCGTCGTGGTGGGTGGCGTGCGTGGCGCGCTTCAAGTGCGATCGTGTTTCATGGTCGTGGCGTGGCCGGCACGCCGTCGTTTTCCATATCGCGCTTGCAACAAGAGCGTTTGCGCTCGCCGTTGATCCGCAAGTGGACATACCGCAACACGCATCATCTCTACACCTATCATTGGAGTTTGAAACTTGGTTTTCGTGATGTCGTGTTCGGATTCTTGTTTGAGATCGGTCGCACGCTCGGGGTATTCGTAGCTTCACCGTCGGTTTGGTTCGGCGCGGCGTCCATGATCATTCGCGATTTTCCTGTCGCCTGGCGTCGTCGCCAAAAAATGGAACAGATCGGACTGAAGCATGTCCGTTTTCTCGCCTGATATGTTGCCACGCATCGGAATTATTTATCTGACTTTCCCGACCAAGAATTGGGAACGCGACATCGACCGAGCGATGCGCTCTTTTGAGAAGCTTAATTATCCAAAAGATCGTTTGGAATTGATTTGCGTTGAATCAAAAGGTTCGCGTGCTCCCGTGAAAGATTGGTTCGAAAAAACGTGGCTGCCGAAATCCGGAACGACCTTGCCCCGTATACAGTATGTGTTCACCGATCAGGAGGTCGGATTCTCCGGAAACAACAATGCGGGTTTGAACGTTGCCAAAGAACTTGGATGTGACTATGTCCATCTGACGAATGAAGACACCGATGTCGATCCGGACTATTTACTGACTGCCGTCGAGTGCGCCGAATCCGATCGTGAAATCGGTGCAGTGCAATCCTTGATCCTGCTTGGGGAAGAGCGCGACAAGATCAATTCGTCTGGAAACGAGTTCCATTATCTGGGTTTTGGATTCTCGCGCGACTACACGTTGTCGCGTGACCATGCTCCACGCGCAGTAGAGGAGATCGGCTATGCCTCCGGCGCCGGAACCTTGGTACGTGTCTCCGCTTTGCACGGTGAACAACTTTTTGACGAGAAGTTTTTCTCGTATCACGAAGACACGGATCTTTCGTTACGTTTGAAATTACGCGGTTACAAGGTCGTGATCGAACCAAAATCCGTCATCTGGCATTATTTCGAGTTCGCCAAAAACAAGATCAACTATTATTGGATGGAACGAAACCGCTACGCGTTAGTCTTCAGCTATTATAAATGTTGGACGCTGTTCCTCATTTTTCCGATGTTGGTTGTCATGGAAATCGGCCAGTCGCTGTTTTCCATCAAAGGCGGTTGGTGGGATATGAAAGCGAAAGTCCACCGAGATTTGTTTTCCGCCGCCTTTTGGAAATGGGTGTGCGAACGCCGCCGCAACCTGAAACGCATCCGCACGATCAGCGACCGGAAACTGCTGCAGGGTGCCGTGGCTGCCATCGAATTCCAGGATCCCAGCGTCAAAAACCCGGTTTTGGACTACCTCGGAAATCCGCTGATGAAAGGCTATTGGTGGCTCGTGAAATGGTTTCTTGTGTAGCCCTTGCCAAGTCCGCGGCTTTTTGCTAACCTGCGCCCCATCCATATGAAGGCCGAAATCCACCCCACATACCATCCGGACGCCAAGATTAGCTGTCTTTCTTGCGGCTACGAGGTGCAAACCGGTTCGACCATGCCTGAAATCAAGGTTGAATTGTGCTTCAAGTGCCACCCGTTCTACACTGGTAAGCAGAACCTCGTGGACACCGGCGGCCGCGTTGACCGCTTCTCGCGTTTGAAGGAAAAGACCGAAAAGGCCGCCTCGACCGCCACCAGCAAAAAGGTGAAGACGGCCAAGCGCGCCACGATCAAGGCTGCGAAAAAGGCTTCCAAGACCAAGGTCGAAGCTTAGGTATCCAAGGACCGTCCCTGATATGATGGGGGCGGTTTTTGTTTAGCAACACCCATGTCTTCTCTGATTGAACAGGCGAAACACGCCATCCAAGAACTCGCGAAAGCCGAAGCGGTACTCTCCGATCCGGCCGTGCTTGGCGATCAAAAGAAATTGAAAGACGCGAGCATCGCGTTCAATCACGCACGCACCAAGGCTGATGGCGCGCGTGTTTTGCTTGATCTCGATCAAGCAGTGAAGGATGCGAAAGAAGCCGTTACTTCCGATGACGCGGAAATGAAAGAAATGGGAACCAGCGAACTCGCGCGTCTTCAGCCCGAACTTACGGCTGCGACCGAAGCCTTCGAGATTTTGCTCGTTCCGCCCGATCCGCATGATCAAAACGACGTGATCATGGAAATCCGCGCCGGTGCCGGCGGCGATGAAGCTGCTTTGTTTGCCGGAGATTTGTTGCGCATGTATACGCGCATGGCCGAACGCCATGGCTGGAAAACCAACCTCATGTCCGACTCGATGAATGAAGTCGGTGGCTACAAGGAAGTCGTGATTTTCGTGAAGGGTGCGGGCGCGTACGGCTGGCTGAAATACGAAATGGGCGTGCATCGCGTGCAGCGCGTGCCGACGACGGAAAAAGCCGGACGCATTCACACCTCGACCGCTACGGTTGCCGTGATGCCGGAAATCGAAGCGACCGAAGTAAATATCAACACCGGCGATTTGCGCATCGATACGTTCTGCGCCGGAGGCAAGGGTGGACAAAGCGTGAACACGACCAAATCGGCCGTGCGCATCACGCATATCCCGACCGGCATTGTGGTGTCGTGTCAGGATGAGCGCTCGCAATTGCAAAACCGTGAACGCGCCATGACGATTCTCCGCTCGCGCATTTGGGAGGCGGAAGAAGAAAAGAAGCGGTCCAAGTACGATGCGGAACGCCGCTCGCAAATCGGTTCGGGTGATCGTTCGGAAAAGATCCGCACCTACAACACGCCGCAAGACCGTTTGACCGATCACCGTATCAAGAAGAGCTGGCATAATCTGCCAACCATTCTCGACGGCGATCTCGATCAGGTGGTACTGGCCGTAAAATCCGGCAAAAAGGGGAGCGACGAAGACGAAGAATAAGCAGAGAGGAACGAGGATTGACGAAATCCTCGTTTTTCTTTTGCCCGGCCGCTAGGCTTTTTTCGGTTCGTCGAACCTTTCCATCAACCCTGGCGCCACGGAGGACTCATGGCCCATTCCGTTCTCGAAACGGCCGGATCCCTCGTGGATGCCGAGCCGTATGTGAAGTTTCCCGGCAGCGACGCTGCCCATCGTGCTGCTGCGCAGGTCGCCACCGCATTCGAGCGGGACGGCTTCCTGGTCATCCGGATTCCCGGCATCAACTTCGAGTTGTGCCGCGAATTCATGGCGAATTGCGAGACCTTCGCGCTTCAGCCGCTCGAACAGCGGATGAAGACCTGGCGCCCCGAGCGCTATCACCAGGCGGGGCTCACGCCCCGCTCCAAGGAGAAGCCCGGCGCTATCCACGCGCAGGATCGCGATCCGCTCATCGACCTGATCGCGGCGGAATACCGGCCGCATCCGGTGACCGGAACCGATCCCAAGGAGCGGTTCATGATCAACATCGGACCGCGTCCGACGGAGCCGAGCGGACGCTTCCCCGAGCTCGACAATCCCGAACAGGTGGTGCCGCAAGGTATTCCCAACTGGCTCGAGATCGCCGAAGCCTGGGGCGAACAGCTCCGTGACGCGGGCATGCTCATGCTCGAGATGGCTGCCGCCGGTTGGGGCTGTGAAGACCATCGGATCTTCTCGTCGCTCATCGAGCGCGGCTACAACCTGCTCGCGCCCACGATGAGCGAGCTCACCGAAGACGGCGTCGGTCCCGACACCGTGTTCGCCGGAATCCACAAGGATTCGAGCATGCTCACCGTTCATCCGCCCGCGACCCATCCGGGTCTCGACGTCTGGACGCGCGAGCTCGTGAAGATTCCGGTGCGGGTTCCGCCCGGATGTCTGCTCGCGCAGGGCGGACGCATCTTCGACTGGCTGACCGGTGGCCGCGCGCTGCGTGGATTCCACCAGGTCGTGAACCGTCCGGCGCTCATGCCCGAGATCGAGCAGGCGCGCGCGGAAGGTCGTCGTATCTTCCGTATCGCGTCTCCGATCTTTCTGCGTCCGGCCACGGACTACCGCGTGGCTCCCATCGGCCCGTTCGCGACGCCGGAGGTGCTCGCGAATCCGTTCTACGCGCCGTTCGTGAGCGGTGAACGCCTGATGTCCGGCCTCAAACGCCGCGGCCTCGGCTACGACTGATCCCAACCGGGATCATTTTTGTTATCCTTAGGTTAGATGCCGATGCGGTCTTCAGGTAAAGCGATTGGCGCGTCTGTTGGACGCATGATTTTTGCGGGCCAATCCGCGAAACGCATCGAGCATAATCTTACGACCAAAGTCGGAAACGAAAAGCTGCACGCGGCACTCACGAAAAGGGGAGTGACTGGCGTCGAAGCGAAAGACATCGCCAAGGCCATGACCGGTGAAATCCGTGGCCGCGCCGGTTGGTCCCAAGGCAAACTCAAAAATGTGGTCGAAGCTTTGCAAGAGGTTGGCGTGGCGCATGCGGAAAAAAGCGCGAGTCATATGGTCTTGCAGGCGGCGAAGAATATCGCGCCAGCCGCGGTGGAAGAGCCGCACATGTCGGCCGATCAGTTGAAGGCGCGTTATAAAGAAATGTCGCGCGAACGTCGTGAAGAAGCCAACGCCGAAGAGACCGGAGACGAGCATTTAGGAGTGCTGGATCGCGCTCGTGGAGCCATGGGCCGCGCCAATGCCTCGTCCAATCAAACCCCTCCGGCTGAGGCCGAAACCACGGAAGAACGACCGGATGCGGTCCGGCAGGTCCGTGAGCAATTACGTGAAAAAATGGACCTAAGGCCGGAAATTCGCGTACCTAAGCCAAATAATCCTTTCTCGAATGGATCTGGATTCCAGGCCTAGTGGCGTTGACAAAACCCTTAAAATATAGTATAAACGTTGGTCCGAACCACCACGGTTCGGAAGCAAAACCAACCTTTCCAGGAGGTGCCCCATGGGCGCTCAGCCGAATGTTCTCTGTGTGATGGGCCTCGTGGCCCTGCTCTCGACTGGCTGCATGCTCGATCGCACCGCGATCGGCATGTGTGCGCCCGGTCCCTGCGCCGATGCGGGGATGGGCGACGCCTGGGTCGGGGACGGAGACGTTCACGACGCTGGCACCGATGCCTTCATGATGGTGGCGGACGGCGGTGACGCCGATCTGCCCGATGCGTTCATTCCGGATTCCGGGATGGATGCCGGCCCCGACGCCTTCGTCCCCGACGGAGGCATGGACGGCGGCCCGCCGCCCACGTATCTGCACATCAGATACAACTACACCGGCACAACCTCGGTCGCGGGATTCATCTTCCGCGTCGCCTGGAACCCGGGTCCGACCTCGTCGATCATGTACACGGCCGTGTGCGACAGCGCACATACGACTGTGACGGCGACCTCGGTGAGCTGCGATGCCGACGTTCCCGAGCTCATGCCCACCCGCACGGTGGATCTCGAGCCCGTGAACGCCGCCGGAACTCCGGTCTGCACCGCCTCGACTTGCCCCGGCATGTTGAGCGACTGGGTCTTCACCTATGGAGGAGCTCCCGTCCCGTCGGGTTCGGTCAGCATGCTGACCGGTCCCACGAGCCCGGGACCCGCCATCCCCGGCGACCCCACGTACATTCGTATCAGCTCGCTGCCCACTCCGTGAGCCGCCGCTGATCTCCACAGACTCCCGTGAGCGCCAACACGCTCCGGGAGTCTTTTCTTTTTGTCATGATCTGGTGTTTGCGGCGTTTGCAGGTACAATTGAATTATTCTTTTTATGAATGCCCCAAAATTGAAGCAAGCGTTACCCTCGATCGGGATTGTGGCTGCGCTCGTCTTGTCTATTGGTTCGGCGTGCGCCGCAGGATATTTGCTGTGGGCCTCGAAACACCCGGTAGATCAGGAGCCGAAGATTTCAAGTACGAATAACGAGGGTTATCTCACACAGATCGTGAACGGACTGAATAATCGCGTGAACAAGCTGGAACAGAATCCGGCCCCGCAAAATGTCCCGAACCAGCCCGCTTCGTTCGACTCTTTTGAATATGGTCAGTTGAAAGCGGTGGCGCAAGAAGAGTATTTCAAAAATCTCTCATCAATTTCTGGCAATGTCGTTACCCTGAATCAGCCCGCTGAAGCTTTTTGGCAGCTCACGGTTCCAAAAGATATTTGGGATGAATATTCGCAAAAATCCGTCAGCTTCGAATCAAACTCGAATCTGCCGACGATACGCCTATATGCGCCCGCGAACTTTCGATCAGGTAAGTCGATTGAAATGGCGTTTGAATATCCTGGAGTAGGAGAATCGTTCGTCGATTGTCCGACTTCCACCTATTCCGATGAATGGCGTCGCGCTGCCGTTGTGGTGAAAGAGGAGATCCGACCAAGCTCAACGGATCTAGATGTATGCAAATCTCTAAAAAAGGTCGCGGTGGGTCTTCATGAGGCGGGAACGGATCACCCAAAGGGTGGCCAAGTTTTTCGTTTTGAACACGCAAACAAGGAAACCGGAATGTATGAGGTATGGTTTATTGATGGAACGAACTATTCGCCCGAGGTGCTGAAAATCAGCGGTCTTGAACGTGCCGACACGGATTATGGAGAGCCTTCCAAGTCTGATGTGCTCAGCGTTGCCGATTCAATCGAGCATGGCGCGTTGATGTGCGTGGTGAGTGACTATGCCGGCTGCTACTAAAACCCTTTACGTTCTCATCGGTCTTCCGTTTTCGGGCAAAACAACCATCGCGACAAAATTGATGAATGAAAATGACGCGCTCTTGATCGAGCGTGATCGTTTTCTTGAGAGCATACAGAACGATATCGTTACCCAAGCGCGCGTCGCGATTCGCAGTCGTTCCATCACCGAGCCGGTTTCCGCAATATACGATTCAAAACAAAAGAACATCATGAATGACGCACTCACTATGGAATATGCGGATCGAGTCCGTGAAGCCGTCTCAAAAACGGACAAACGTGTCGTGATTGTGGATGGTACTCATCTTCAGCCCTTGTCTCGTTCCTTCATCAGGGGATTGAGTGATTGGCATAAAATCGCGCTTTTCGTGAGAACCGACGCCCAGACCTGCATCAATCGTTTTCAGGCGGCTAAAACCTCAGGAATCCGCTCAACCATCACCCCTGAGCTGATCAAAAAGATGGCAGAAATCGTCCAACAGCCGACCGAATCCGAAGGGTTTGACGAAATTCGGGCTTTTGGCTAATATCAGGCCACAAATTTAAACCCGAGCTTGCCTTGTTGAGGACGTCAAAATCCTTTCCCTTCCGGAGTCTGCGGACAAACGAAGGGTGAACGTCCGGAGCCAGCCGACTAAAAAGGGAAATATCTTATGGCGAAAATGCCGCAATTGTCCGACATGCTTCAGGCGGGCGTGCACTTCGGTCACCAGACCTCGAAGTGGCACCCGAAAATGCGTAAGTTCATTTTTGGTTCCCGTCAGGGCATCCACATCATCAACCTCGAAGAGACGCAGAAGGCGCTCGACACGGCTCTCGGTTTCGCCCGCAAGGTCTCGAACCGCAGCGGCGTGATCCTGTTCGTCGGTACCAAGAAGCAGGCCGCTTCGATTGTCGAAAAGGCCGCGCTCTCCTGCCAGATGCCGTACGTCAACAAGCGCTGGCTCGGCGGCACGCTCACCAACTTCGCTTCGATCGCTTCGCAGATCCGCAAGTTCAAGGATTTGAAGCGCAAGCATGAAAAGGGCGAGCTCACGAAGTACACCAAGTTCGAACAGCTGAAGATCGCCGAAGAAATCAAGTTGCTCGAAGATAAGGTCGGCGGTTTGCAGGAAATGTCCCGCATCCCGGACGCGATCTTCATTCTCGACGTGAAGAAAGACAAGACCGCCTTGTCCGAAGCCGTGAAGCGCGGCGTGAAAGTCATTGCCGTGTGTGACTCGAACGTCGATCCGACGGATGTCGATTACCCGATTCCGGCCAACGATGACGCCGTGAAGGCCATCGAAATGATCGCCAACCTGATGGCCGGTGCCATCAACGACGGTCGCGCCGAATGGGAAGCCAACCGCGCGAAGCTCGGTGGCGCTCTCATGAGCAACCAGGCGCACAAGTACGCCGAACTCAAAAAGAATTAATCAATTGTAGATAGCACGAACCTTCCTATGGCAGTCGACAACAAATTGGTGATGGAGCTCCGCAACCGGACTTCTGCCGGTATTGTGGACAGCAAGAACGCGCTCGAAGAAGCGGGCGGCGACATGGAAAAAGCGATCGAGATCCTGAAGAAGAAGGGCGCGATCAAGGCGGCCAAAAAGTCGGCTGAACGCACCGCTTCCGAAGGCTTGCTCGCGACCTATCTCCACCACAACGGCAAACTTGCCGCGATCGTGGAACTCGCTTGCGAAACCGACTTCGTCGCGCGCAATGACGCCTTCAAGCAATTGGCCAACGATCTCGCGCTTCAAGTCGCGGCTTCCGATCCGACCTACGTGAGCCCGGAAACGATCCCGGCCGCCGAAGTCGAGAAGAAGAAGGCCGAATTCATGGCCGAGATGGAAGGCGATAAAAAGCCGGAAGACATCAAAGCCAAGATTCTCGAAGGCAAGTTGAACAAGTGGTACGCCGACGTGTGCCTCACCAAGCAGGCCTTCATCAAGGATGAAGAGAAGACCATCGAGCAGCTCGTCGCCGGACTCTCCGGTACCATCGGCGAGAAGATCGAGGTCACGCGTTTCGCCCGCATGCAGATGGCGGCTGCGGCCTCCACTCACACGGGTTAATCACAAACACGATCCGCTCCGGCGGGTCGTTTTGTTTTGCAAAAGAAAAACCCCGCGTTCAGCGGGGGAGAAGCGGCAGCGCGCGGTCGTAGAGAATGTTGAGCGTTTCGGCTGCGCCGAGCCTCGACGTATCGAGCTCGTACGCATCTTCGGACTTGCGCATGGGAGAGAAGGCGCGTTCGCGATCGACGCGATCGCGCTCTTCGAGGAAGTTCGGATGCTTGCCGGTGCGCTCGGCGCGCGCGGCGAGACTGGCGGTCAGGAAGAGCTTGGCCTGCGCATGCGGGAACACCTCGGAGCCGATGTCGCGGCCGTCACAGACGACGCCGCCGTCGATGCCGAGTTCGCGCAGGATGCCGTTCGCCACCTGACGAACGCGCGGCTGGCGCGCAACGAGCGGGACGGCCCGCGTGACCAGGTCGGCGCGGATATCCGTGGTCCGGTCCACGCCGTTCTGGAAGATGCGCGACTTGCCGTCACCATTGCTGACGAATTCGATCTTCAGCCGCGACGCCATGTCGCTGATCCGGCCCTCCTCTTCGAACGGGATATCGTGGCCGATCACGGCGAACGTGATGCAGCGGTAGATCGCTCCCGAATCCAGGTGCATGTACCCCAATCGTTCCGCGAGTCCGCGCGCCGCCGTGCTCTTTCCGGAGCCGGCTGGCCCGTCGATCGCGACGATGCCCTTGATGGATGTGTGCAAAGGACCCTCCTTGAGAACTGCCAAAAAGATGTAGAGTGCTTGGCCGATTGAACGCCCGTCTAAAGGGATTGTCAACGTAGACTGTCTCGCTTCACGCTTTTGTCGTATCCTTGGAGCATACCCTTCCCTATGCCCCAGACTCGCCGGCTCGTGACGATTACCGCCGCCGTCTTATTGTTAGGCTTGCCACAGATCCGTCCGGCACAGGCCGCCGACTGCATCCTGTCTATCCGTACGCAGGACATCAGCGTTAATCCGACCGCGCCCTTTCTCGACAAGAGCGCCCGCGTGTACGCGACCGTGCAGCCGCTCTGCCAGCGCGACACCGAAGGTGAAGTCCTGTTTTACGCCAATGACAAATTGATCGGCAGCAAACCGATTTCGTATCGCAAAAATGGCTTGGCCGAAGAAGCCTGGGTCAATTGGACGCCCACCGATTTTGGCAACAACACATTGCGCGTCGACACCAAGGGTGAAAGTGGGGAAGTCGGTGACTCGGCCAGCATCAAGTTGTTCATCGACATGGATACGGACGGCGACGGCATCGCGAATAGCGCCGATCCGGACGACGACAACGACGGCATTCCAGACAAACAGGATAAATATCCGACCGATCCGACGCGCACCAAGGACACGGATGGCGACGGCATCGATGATTTGGTCGATTCCGACATCGACAATGACGGCCTCTACAATTTTGAAGAAAAAACGATAGGCACCGATCAATATAAATACGACACGGACGGCGACGGCGTTGGCGATAAGCAGGATGCCTATCCGCTTGATCCGAAGCGCTGGGAACTTCCGGAAGCTCCGAAAACCGAACCCGCTCAGGTAACAACCACGACCGATTCAGGCGAAGTGCTGGGTGCCACTTTCGAAAATGCCGTTGTGACTGCGACTTTGTCGATCACGAATGAACCGGCTGCTACTTCGACGTCCGACAGCGGTTCCGTACTGGATTGGCTGATGGGTTTTGGCAAATGGTGGCTGCTCGCAATCCTGTTCTTGGCGCTCGGTATCTTCTTTTTCTGGCAGGACAAGCGTGGTCGTAAGGATGACGACGGGAAGAAAGCCTAAGCTGTGATAGAATGAGGGCGATATGCCAAAGATCGCCATCAACGGGTTCGGCCGCATCGGTCGGAACGTGTTCAAGGCCGGCTTCTCCAAAGCCGGTTTTAACGTTGTCGCCGTGAATGACCTCACCGACACCAAAACGCTCGCGCATTTGCTCAAGCATGACTCGACTTATCGTGATTGGAACCACAATGTCTCGTCCGATTCAGACGAAGTTATCGTGGATGGTAAACACGTGAAAGTTTTTGCCGAAAAAGATCCGACCAAATTGCCCTGGAAAAAGCTCGGCATTGATATCGTGCTCGAATGCACGGGTCGCTTTACCGATTTGGAAGGTGCATCGCAGCACATTACGGCCGGCGCCAAGCGCGTAATCATTTCGGCTCCGGCCAAGGGCGGCGGCGTGCCGACGCATGTGCTCGGCGTGAACGGCAAAGGCGCGGGCAAGAAGGCGAAAGTCATCAACAATGCGAGCTGTACCACCAACTGTATTGCGCCGGTCGCGGCTGTCCTGAACGATGTCTTCGGCGTGCGCAAAGCCATGATGACCACCATCCACTCGTATACGGCTGACCAGGTGTTGGTAGATGGTCCGCATAAAGATTTGCGTCGCGCGCGCGGTGCGGCTCAGAGCATCATCCCGACGACCACGGGCGCGGCCATCGCCACCACCGAAGCCATTCCGGAACTCAAGGGTTTGTTCGATGGTCTCTCGATTCGCGTTCCGACGCCAGTGGTTTCGCTGTCCGACTTCACCTTTGTCTTGAAGAAGCGCGTCACCATCGAGCAAGTGAATGAAGCGTTGATCAAAGCCAGCCAGAATCCGATCTACAAAGGCATTCTTGAAGTCACGCATGAAGAGCTTGTGTCGGCGGATTTCATCGGCAACACGGCTTCCTGCATCGTGGATTTGCCGCTCACCAAAGTCGTGGATGGCGACATGGTCAAAGTGATTGCGTGGTATGACAATGAGTGGGGTTACTCGCATCGCCTCGCCGAAATCGCGCTTGAAGTCGGCAAGAACTTGAAATGAAACTCGACCTGCGCACGTTGTCCAAGACCGCCAAGTTGAAGGGCGTGCCCGTCATCGTGCGCGTGGATTGGAATGTGCCGCTCGCAGGTTCGATGGAGCGTGAGGATTCACTCAAGATCGAGCGTTCGATCCCATTGCTGAAAGATTTGAAAAAGCGCGGCGCGATTACGATTGTGCTCACGCATCTCGGACGTCCGAAAAAGCGCGAAGCCAAGTTTTCTACCAAACCGCTCGTGAGTGTTTTGAAAAAGAATTACGGATTACATCTTGAGCATCATGCCGAGTCGGTATCCAAGCCGGTCGAACGCGCCTGGCTCAAGAAGTTTTTGTCCCAAGCCGAGCCGGGCTCGATCCATCTTTTGGAAAATGTGCGTTTTGAGCCGGGCGAAGAGAAAAATGATAAAACGCTCGCCAAGCATTACGCCGAACTCGGGGAGCTGTTCATCAATGATGCGTTCGCTTCCTGTCATCGCGCCCATACTTCCGTCGTGGGTATTTCAAAGTTGATCGCCTCGTATGCAGGTCCGTCTTTGATTGAAGAAGTTTCGTCGTTGATCAAGCTGATTGATCGTCCGGCTTCGCCGTTTGTGGCCGTGGTTGGAGGCTTGAAGCTCTCGACCAAGTTGCCGGTGATCGAAGCGCTGGCTTCGGCTTGCGACAAAGTGATGATCGGGGGCGCGATGTCCACGCCGTTTTTCAAGGCCAAGAAATTCGAAGTAGGGAAGTCGGTGTATGAAAAAGAGGGAGTCGCGATCGCGATCAAATTGCTCAAGAAGAAAAACATTCTGCTTCCGGAAGACGTGGTGGTGGCGACGAAATTGCCGGGCGCGCTGCGTCGCGTCGGCGTTCGCCAAGTTGAGAAGCGCGACATGATCGTGGATGTCGGTCCGAAAACGCTGAAAGCTTGGGGCGCTCACATCCAGTCGGCTAAAACGATTTTGTGGAATGGCCCGCTAGGAATTACCGAGCATGCTTCGACCGGTTTCGGTTCACGTTTCATCGCGCGCGTAATTGCGATGCGTGCCAAAGGTAAAGCGTACGGCGTCGCCGGAGGAGGCGACACAATTCCGGTGATTGTTGCGACCAAGACTGAAGGTTCTTTCGATTTTGTTTCAACTGGCGGCGGAGCCATGCTCGAGTTTATTGCGAAGCGAGGGAAACTACCGGGGATCATGGCGTTGTTGAGGTAGAGAATGCTTGTAGCGGTGTGAGTGAGGGTGTAAGTTGAGCATCGTCATGCCCGATGTTCTGCCTCCCTTACTTTTTGAAAACCTTCATCACGGCGGTGAAGAATCGTATTTGGAATTCAAGCGAGATTTTAACTTTGTAGGGAGTCGTCCTAAGCGATTGGAGGTAATTCAAACAATCGCTGCGCTATCGAACGAAAGAGGTGGAGGAGTGATCATCATTGGAGTCAAAGATAACGGGGAGATTGAAGGGATGATCGAAGAGAATTTTCACAGTTTTGATCACGATGGCTTGAGCGAGAAAGTGGAAGGTAAATTCAATCAGCCGATCGGATTTAAGTTGGATAAGTTTGAGATCAAAGAAGGCCGTTTTATCTTCATTCAGGTGGATGAGAGCAGGGAGGTCCCGACGGTATACATCTCGGGAGCTCAGAGGGCCATTGAAGGCAATCTGTCCAGCGATTTAATTTTGCGTGAGGGAGCATTGTATGTGCGTACGCGCAATCCGGTGGGAAACAGAGAAATCCAGACCGTTCAAGAATGGCATGAATTGATCGAAAGAACCTATCGGAAATATGAAAGAGAAACGCTTCGCCGCTCCGCAATAATCTCGGGTAGCGATCCATATGCCGGTGAATTATCGATATGAGCAACCAAGTGATCAAACAAAAAATCCTCAAAAAGGGATATTGGCGAGTTCTTATACGACCCTCGATCTCCTCCTATAAGAAGGATCGATTTAAATTAGCGGAGCTGAAAGAAAAAATACAAGAATGTGAGGTGCGACTCAGAGGATGGTATTATCCTCATTTTAAAGGTGAGGACATTTCAGCGGTGAGTATGGATAGTTTTGGTGGTTCGTGTGATTGGGAAGCGTTCGTTGAGTATTGGGAATTCTCGACTAGCGGACAATTTGCACATATCTTTTCGATCCTAGAGGATCAACGTCTTGAAAAAGATCCCACTATCGCACAGGACATTCGTAAAACTCAATACTTCGGTAAAGACAAAGTTGAAAAAATTGAAAAGTTTATTGACGCAATATCTATCATCTATCAAGTAACTGAAATTTTTCAATTCGCAGCGAACATGGCCCAGCTTGAAGAAAATGCCGATGTGCGAGACTTTGATGTAGATATCGAGTTACACGATGTTAAAGACAGGATGTTATATCTCGGTGATCCACGAAGAGGTGGATTCTTGGAGCCGTATATCTGTAGATTTGATACGAACGAGATAGTGCTTAAGAATTCATACAAAACAGACGATCTGATTGGGCAGTCTGATTTGAAGGCTTGTGAAGTCATACTAAAAATATATAGCGCCTTCAATTGGACGAGCGCGCAAGAAAGAATGGTTCGTGAAGAGCAGAAGAAGTTGTTGGAACGAAGATTTTAAAAAAACCAGCCAAAGGGCTGGTTTTTTTGAACCTACTTTTCGTTTTCTGAGATGTCGAGCAGTCTGTTGTACTTCTCCACTCGTTCCGACCGCGACAGCGAACCTGTTTTGATGTATTCCGATCCACAGGCAACAGCGAGGTCGGCGATGAAGGTGTCGGATGTTTCGCCGGAGCGATGCGAGACGCTCGTTTTAATGCCGTTTTCGTGCGCGAGATTGATCGCGTCCACGGATTCAGAAACGGTTCCGATTTGATTCACCTTGATCAGAATCGCGGTCGCGGTTTTCTCATCAATACCGCGACGCAGGCGCTCGATGTTTGTCACAAAATGGTCATCACCGACAATCACCGATTTCTTTTTCAGTTTCGGCAAAGCTTTTGTCCAAGCACTCCAATCGTCTTCGGCAAACGGGTCCTCGATGGACTCGAGAGGGAAGTCCTTTTGCCATTGCTGATAACGCTCGAGCAATTCATCCGCCGTGTAGGTGTGGCCTTCCGTCTTCAAGCGATACAAATCCGCTTTCTTGTCATAGAACTCGCTCGAAGCCACGTCCGTAGCGAGCGAAACTTCCGTGCCGGGTTTGTAGCCGGCCGCTTTGATGGCCTGCACCAAAACCGTGAACGCGTTTTCAACCGTGCCGAGCTTGGGCGCAAAACCGCCCTCGTCGCCAACGGTCGTGGCAAAGCCATTCTCTTTTAAAATCTTGGCGAGGGCATGGAAGATTTCCGAACCCGCACGAATGCGGTCCGGAAAACGCTTCATCTTCGGCACGATCATGCACTCCTGCACATCGAGCGACCAATTCGCATGCGCGCCGCCATTCAAGACATTCATGGTCGGAACCGGCATGCGTGCCTCGCGATGGAATTTGTACGTCTTGCGCAAGGATTGCCACAACGGAATCCCGCGCGAGATGGCGACGGCCTCGGCGCAGGCGAGCGACACGGCGAGAATGGCATTCGCGCCGAGCTTGGCTTTATTTTTGGTTCCATCCAACGCGATCATCGCAAAATCCACTTCACGCTGTTTGGCGGCATCCATGCCGTGCAATTTCGGCGCGATCAAATGGTTCACGTTCTTCACAGCCTTCAGCACGCCTTTGCCGCCATAGCGTTTCTTGTCGCCATCGCGCAGCTCCAGCGCCTCATGCGAGCCGGTCGATGCGCCGCTTGGAACTTTCGCTTCCGCGCTCGCACCGCTTGCGAGCGTGACGCGGCAAGCCACCGTGGGATTGCCGCGTGAGTCGAGAATTTCCCGTGCAAAGATCTTTTTGATTTTTGTTCCTCCGAACATATTTTTTAGCGAATCTCGAACGTCACACTCACATTGCTCATCACGTCGAGTGAGCCGCTCTGGATATCCGGGGCAACCGGAGCCGGGGCCGCGCCTACCGCATCGCGATAGGCGTAGATCGGCGGAGGCGTCGGCGTATTGGAAGATTCCGAGAAGGTCGTGATACGCACGATGGTGACACCCATGGCCTTGGCGAGTTCATCCGCCTTCTTGCGGGCGTCGTCGATGGCCTTGGCGCGCGCCTGCTGCTGCAATTCGCTCGGATCATCAATCGTGAAGGTCACGCCGTTCACCTGGTTTGCGCCGAGTTGGCCTGCTTTGGACACGATCGCGCCGACCTTGGTCAAATCACGCACCTTGATATTCACGCTTTGCGACACAGTGTAACCGACCACGGTCTGATTGCCGTCGGTGTACTGGTACTTCGGCTGGATATTGTAGTTCGAGGTCTGCAAATCATCGCTCGCGATACCCATCTGCTTCATGGCATCGATGACGGCATTCAGCTTGGTAGCATTCGTCGTTTGAACAGTCGCGACATCCGTACCTTCGGAATACAAGCCCACGCCAACCTGAGCCAGCGTCGGCTGGCCGGAAACTTTGCCTTCGCCGCTGATGGTGAAGGTGTCGGCGACACGCGGCGCAAATCCGACCTGATGGCTTTCGAGCAAGGTCTTGTACGAAACGGCAGCCAAGAAAACAACGAGCAACGCGGCGACGGCGATCAGCATGTTGCTGAGCACGGGATTGTCCTTCGGGGAGATGGCGGGCATAAAATGAAAATAACGAATTAAGATGGACCGATTTGCTTTTTGAGCGCTTCGACGTGTTTCTCGTCGAGTTGCGTCAGCAATTCGCCGACGGTTACGCGATGTTCATGGGCGATGGTTTTAAGTTTCGCCTGGAATGTCGCGTAGGCCGTTTCGATTTGCTTTTTTGCTTCCGGAGAAAGCGGGGCCATAGCACATCAAGTATACCATATTGATTGATGCATCCGTTCGGTGTTAGATGGGCGCCGTGCCCACGTATTCCATCACCACCTACGGGTGCCAGATGAACAAGAACGACAGCGAGCGCATCGCCGGACTTTTGTCATCACTCGGCTTCGCCGAAACGCCGGAAGAATCGCAAGCAGATTTGATTGTCGTGAATACTTGTTCCGTGCGTCAAAGCGCGGAAGATCGCGTCTACGGTTCGCAGGAAAAATATCTTGAATATAAAAAAACAAAACCGGACATGATCGTGGCCGTGACCGGCTGCATGCCCGGCCGCGACAAGGCGCGCGAGTTCCGCAAGCGTCTCCCGGGCACGGATTTGTACTTTCCGACGCCGGACATGGTGCATTTGCCGCGTTGGATTGCGGAACTGCGTCCCGAGCTCGTGAATTCGGATTCGCTGGAGGCCGATTATCTCAAAATCCATCCGCATCGAGCGCCCGGATCGCAGGCTTTTCTCACCATCCAAACCGGCTGCAACAAATTTTGCACGTATTGCGTCGTGCCATATGCGCGTGGCTTGGAGCGCAATCGTCCGCTCGCGGATATTTTGAATGAAGCACGCGAGCTCATTGCGCATGGCGTGATTGAAATCACTTTGCTCGGTCAAACCGTAAACTCGCATCCGGAATTCGCGAAACTTTTGCATGAGATGAATAAGCTGGATGGATTGGAGAAGCTGCATTGGACCGCCGCGCATCCGCTTTCCATGACGGATGATGTCGTTGCGGCCCTCGCGCTTCCGAAGCAAGTAAATTATTTGCATTTGCCGGTGCAGTCCGGCTCGACCGAAGTTTTGCGCCGCATGAATCGCAAATATACCCGCGAACAATTTTTGGACGCCATCAACAGAATAAAGGCAGCACGTCCGGGAATTGCGCTCGGCTCGGATATCATCGTCGGTTTTCCCGGCGAGACGCGTGAACAGTTCAACGAAACGCTGTCGCTGTATGAAGAAGTTGGTTTTGATATCTCATACAACGCACAGTATTCGCCGCGTTCCGGAACGCTCGGCGTAAAACTATATAAGGATGACATTTCGAAAGAAGAAAAACGCGATCGTTGGGACGAATTGCAAAGCTTGATGGAAAAAATCGCCCTCGAGAAGAATCGGCAATTTATCGATCGCGTGGTGAATGTGCTCGTCGAGAAAAGTGATAACGGCTACGCAAGCGGCAACTCGCATGAAATGAAACTCACGCGTTTCAAAAATGACGATACAAGTCTCGTTGGAAAAATCGTTCCGGTAAAAATAAAAAGCGTGAAATCGTGGGTGCTCGAAGGGGAGCGCAACGACTTGCAGGCGACTGTCTAGATTGCTAGTCTTTGAGTGATGGGAAAGAAGGTCACTGTCCGACGCCGCCCCGGGTCACGAGGCCCGGTGGGTACGAAACGCGCTCTACCGCGCGTTTTATGTATCGTCGGCGCGACGAGTTCGGGCAAAACCTTGCTTGGAATCCGCTTGGCTAAGCGCTTTGGCGGCGAAGTGATCAATGCCGACGCGCGCCAGGTTTTTCAGGCCTTTGATATCGGCACCGGCAAACCGATGGGCGGTAAACGCACCTCCGTCGGCAGCCGCAAAATGTATTTGTTCGAAGATGTGCCGCATTATTTGATGGATTTTTTGCCGCCTGACAAAACGATGACCGTGGCCGAGTGGCAGGAGAAGGCATTGGTCGCGGTGAAGGGGATTACCACGCGCAAAAAATTACCGATCGTAGTCGGCGGCACCGGGTTGTATATCCAGGCGTTGGTCGACAACTACGTAATTCCCCAAGTTCCGCCACAACCGGAATTTCGTAAAGCGATGGAAACCAAACCATTGGCCGAACTTGTACGTTTATTATTACGCGCTGATCCGGATGCGAAAGACAAGGTCGATTTAAAAAATCCGCGTCGCGTCTTGCGCGCGCTTGAAGTTTCGACTTTCACCGGCAAACCGTTCACGCAACAAAAAGTTTCGGCCAAGGCCGTGATCGATCCGTTCATGATCGCCATCAAGCGCGAACGCGATGAATTGCGCGCCCGTTTGAATGAAGCGGTCGAGTCCTATATCGAAGCCGGTTGGCTGGATGAAATCCGCAAGGTGCGCGACATGGGAATTCCTTGGGATGCGCCGGCCATGACTTCGATCGGCTATCGCGAGCTTGGCGCGTATATCCGCGGCGAATGTACGATTGACGAAGCCGTGCGTAAAACCAAGGAAGCAACGTGGCAATATGCCAAACGCCAACTCACTTGGTTCAAGCGCGACCAACGCATTCACTGGGTCAAAGACGAAGACGAAGCGGAAGAACTTGTGAAAGCGTGGCTACACGGCAAAAAGAAGAAGGCCTAATTGGCCTTCTTTGTTTGATAGGTCCAGGTACTGAAGGTTCCTGTTTTTGGATCGTCGTCGGTTGCGCCGCCGCCATGTTGCGAGATCCAGTGCGATCCGAATTCATCCGTGAGATCGAGCGTAATCGCGAAGTCTTTTTTGTTGGCCGTCTCAAAGCTGATTGGCATGAAATAGGTTGATGAATCTCCGGCCTTGGCCGCGATTTGGCGCGGTTTGTCGTAGGTCGTTTTCTGGCCATCAATAATAATGTCATTGATATACACATTTGATCCGCCGGTGTTGATGAATTTGACGCCGGCGCCTTCTGGAACGGCAGACACGGACACGTAATCTTCCAAGCGTGCCAGACGATCATTCACGACGCCTTGCGAAAAAGCGAAGTACGACGCCGCGATCAGCGTCACGATCTGCAATACGAGCGAAGTCCATTCAAAACGAGACATATGCGAAGAGATTAGCATGAAAGAAAAAACCGCCTAGTCAGGCGGCGGCGGAAACGAGCGAACCGATCTCGGCGCCAGTGAGGACGGCCGTGATGTTGCCCGCTTCCTTGAGCGAGAACACGCGGATCGGCAGCTGCTCCGTGCGACACAGGGCGAAGGCTTCCGTATCCATCACCTTGAGCTCCTCGTCGAGGACGCGCTTGTACGTCGCGAGCTTGATGAGCTGCGCGTTTGCATCCTTGCGAGGATCACTCGTGTACAGGCCATCGATGTTGGTGGCCTTCGCGACGAGCTTCGCTTCGATCTCGCAAGCACGCAGCGCGGCGGCGTAGTCGGTCGTGCAGTACGGATTTCCCGTACCGCCCGCGAGCACGATCACCAGTCCGCGTTCGAGATGGGCCACGGCCTTCTTCGGCAAGAAGGGCTCTGCGACCTTGGGCATCTCGAGCCCGGACATGAGACGCGACTTCACATTGCAGACCCGCGCGAGCAGGTCGTGCAACACGATCCCGTTCTGGATGGTCGCGAGCATGCCGAACTGGTCGGCGGCCACGCGATTCATGCCCTTGCTCGCGCCATTCGCGCCGCGGAAGATGTTTCCTCCGCCGACCACGATCGCAATCTCGACGCCCTTCTCTTTCGCAGCGGCGATTTCGCTCGCGATGCGCAGCATCGTCTCGGGATCGTAGGGAAAGATCGGACGCTCCTCGTCCGGGCCGAGCAGGGCCTCGCCCGACAACTTCAGTAGGATTCGATTTCTGGGCACGTGCACCTCATTTGGATAGAGCTTGGGTTTGATTACCAACGTAACTTGTCCCGGTCAAGGCGAAAGACTAGGATGGAACCCTATGGCTTACTGGCTCGTGAAATCCGATCCATCGGAGTATTCCTGGCAGGATCTTGTGCGCGATGGCGAGGCCGAATGGACCGGTATCCGCAATTTTGCGGCGCGCAATAATTTGAGCGCCATGCAGGTCGGCGACCAAGTGTTCGTGTATCACTCGCAGGAAGATAAGGAGATCGTCGGGATCGCCGAAGTCATGCGCATTGCCGAGCCGGATAAGACCGCCACAGAAGGGAAGTGGGTATCCGTAAAACTGAAAGCTCTGAAGCCGGTTGGGCGTACTATTAGTCTGGAGGAGATTCGCAATACGCCCGGACTCTCCATCATGCCGCTGGTCGAACAGCCGCGTTTGTCGGTTTCGTCGGTCACTCCCGTCCAGTGGGAGGCCATCCTTAAGTACACCAAGACAAGCTAAATCGTGCGCTTGCCTGAACCCTTTTTTTCACGTAATGTGGCCCCCATGTCGCTCAACTGGTTTCGCCGTAAACCCACGGCCGAGAACGTTCCCGAAACATCCAAAGCCAAGGCCGTAGGCATGGCCCTGGAGCTGGTGCAGGTCCTGGCCGTCTCCCTCGCCATCATTATTCCGGTACGCTGGTTCCTGATCCAGCCCTTCTACGTGCAGGGCGCGAGCATGGAGCCGAATTTTTTCGACCACGAATATCTCATTATTGACGAGCTGTCGTATCGCATCGGCAATCCGGAGCGCGGCGATGTGGTCGTGTTCCATTATCCGAACGATACCAAGCAGTTCTTCATCAAGCGCGTGATCGGTCTTCCGGGCGAGACGGTGGAGATCGCGGATGGCAAAGTAAAGATTTATAACGACCAACATCCGAACGGCGTGGTGCTCGACGAGAGCGCCTATCTCGACCAGGACTTCACCGCCGCCTCGCAAACCGTGACGCTCAAAGCCGACGAGTTCTATCTGCTCGGTGACAACCGTTCCTCAAGTCTCGACTCGCGTTTCTTTGGTCCGGTGAAACGTTCCTTCGTGGTTGGACGCGTATGGGTGCGCGGTTATCCGGTGGACCGCTGGAAGCACTTCGACCATCAGACCTACCCGAACTTGTAAAAAAATATGCCGCCCAAGAAACCCATGATGAAAAAGTCTCCGGCCCACCAGGGTCCCAAACCGTTACCGAATACGGGCGCCCCCGCGACTCCGGCCGTGCCCGGCGCTCCGGTGGTCGATGTATTCGTGCCGAAGAAAGGCATGCAGCCGATCCAGAGCGTGCGCGGCATGCGTGATTTGTTGCCCGCTGACCAGCACTACTGGCGCCGGGTGAGCCTCGCCGCCGACGAAGTCGCCACTTCGTATGGTTTTGAGCGCATCGATACGCCGCTGGTCGAAGAGACCTCTTTGTTTATGCGCGGCGTCGGTCGTTCCACTGACATCGTCGAAAAAGAATTGTACTCGTGGGAAACGCCGGGCGGGGAGCATGTCTCGTTGCGTCCGGAGGGTACGGCTTCGGTCGTGCGCGCCTTCGTCCAGCACGGCATGTTGAACCAGCCGCAGCCGGTAAAGCTGTGGTACATGGGCCCGATGTTCCGCTATGACCGCCCGCAAGCCGGACGCTTCCGCCAGTTTTCGCAGCTCGGTTTCGAAGTCATCGGCGATGCTGATCCGGTAATCGACGCGCAGCTCATGGTGATCGGTTGGAGCTACCTGAAAATGTTCGGCATCGATGCCACGGTCAAAGTGAACTCGCTCGGTACGCCGGAATCGCGCGCCAACTACAAGAACGCGCTCGTCGCGTACTTCCGCTCGAAGAAGGCCAAGCTTTCCGAAGAAGACAAAAAGCGTTTGCTCAAGAATCCGTTGCGCTTGCTCGACTCCAAGGATCCGGCCATTCAGGAATTGAAAGCCGAAGCGCCGCAAATCGTGGATTGGTTGGACGAAGACTCCAAGGCGCATTTCATGCGCGTGCTCGAATATCTCGACGAAGTCGGCGTGCCGTACCAGCTTGATCCGTATTTGGTGCGCGGTCTCGACTATTACACCAAGACGGTTTTCGAATGGTATGCCAACACCGAAGACGCCGAACTCGCGCAGTCCGCGCTCGGCGGCGGCGGTCGTTACGACGGTCTTGTCGAACAGTTGGGCGGACGCCCGACCACGGCAGCCGGTTTCAGCTTCGGTCTTGATCGCATCGTGTCGCGTATCAAAGACACGCAGCCGTCATCTTCGATCGGCGTGAAGCACGAAGTCTTCATCGCGCAGCTTGGCGACATGGGTAAAAAGAAAGCGCTTGCCTTGTTCGAAGAATTCCGCGAAGCGGGCATTCTCGTTGGTGAAGCCTTCTCGAAAGCCAACATCAAACAGCAGATGGAAATCGCCAATCGCCGCGGCGCGAAATGGGTGATCGTGATCGGTCAGAAGGAAACGCTCGACGGCACGGCCATTATCCGCGATATGGACGCCGGTTCGCAGGAAATCGTGGATGCCAAGAAAGTCGTGCACGAAATCAAGAAGAAATTGGGTCGCAACGTAGAAACGGCCTAGGAATTGACAGGGGAGGCGGTTTTGGCTAATATTCGGGCCGACAAACCGACCCTTAATTGGTTTGATCTCCAAATAGAAAGGAGCGTATCTCTATGGTAGAAGTCAAGAAAAAGAAGAACGAAACCTTCGATGCGCTGCTTCGCCGTTTCCAGCGTCGTTTCCAGACGTCCGGGAAACAGATCGAAACCAAGCGTCGCCGTTTTCATGACGGTGGCCAGAACAACACGCAGCGTCACGAAAGTGCCCTGCGTCGCGTCACCAAGGGTGCCGAGTATGCCTATCTGACAAAGACGGGCCAGCTCAAGGAAGACCCGAAGAAAAAGAAGTACGGTCGCCGTTAATCCATCAAGCCCCTCCGGGGGCTTTTTGGTTGACTTATTCTTGATCATCCCGTGCGCATCATTGATACTTGTCGGCGTATGACTACCATCGAACGGATCGAACAGGACTTCAAGGAGGCTATGAAAGCGCGCGACGAGTTTCGCGTGTCGGTGTTGCGTCTCGTGCGCACGGCGCTCAAGAACAAGCAGATTGATTTGATGCACGAGCTTTCGGACGCCGAAGCCTTGGCCGTGCTCAAGACCATGGTCAAGCAGTATCAGGATGCCATGAACGATTTCCAGAATGCCGGTCGCATGGATCTGGTCGAAAAACAGCAAAAAGAAATCGACGCGATCAATATCTATCTGCCGGAAAAAATGTCCGCCGATGAGCTGGAAAAGATCGTCGCCGGAGCTGTCGCAGGCATGAGCAAGGCTGATATGGGCAAGGCCATGGGCGCCGCCATGAAGGCTGTGGATGGAAGGGCGGATGGAAACGAGGTTCGGGCGATTGTGCAACGTCTCCTAGCAGGGTAGAATGTCGGAAGCATGCACCCCAAGGGTTCCTTTTTCGGCATCGTTGTCCTTACTGCCCTGGTTGCGGGCCTGATTGCCGCATCTCCCGCGCTCGCCCAGAGCACGGGCGCTGGCTTGAATGCGGTCGGAAATGCGGCCGGTATCGCATCGGGCACGACGGATCTTTACACCATCATCGGGCGCATCATTAACGTGGCGCTCGGTTTTACCGGCATCATCTTGCTCGGCTTGTTGATGTACGCGGGCTACGAATGGATGACCTCGGGTGGCGACGCGAAAAAAGTCGACACCGCCAAGACGCGCATCCGCAACGCCATCATCGGTTTGATCATCATCATGTCGGCGTTCGCGATCGTGAATTTTATTTTGAATGCCTTGCTCGGCGCGACGAGCTCGGGTGGCGGAATCGGAAGCGGCGGTCCGGGCGGGGGAGTTGGTGGCGGATTCCCGGGTTCATCCGGTTCGCTTGGCGGCGGCATCATCGAAACGCATATTCCGGCGCGCGATGCGACCGGCGTGCCGCGCAACACCGCCATCGTGATCACGTTCAAGGAGCCGATCAAGCTTTCATCCATCCTTAAAGATTATGACGATCACGGAACGCCGTCGGACCTGACCGACGACGCGACTTCCGGTACGACCATCGGTCTCAACTCCGATGCGGTCAAAATTTACGTCACCGGCCAGCGCGATCACGCGCTCACCACGGCCCAAGCCCGCGTGCGTTTCACGGCGGACCGCAAAACCTTTGTTATTAAACCGGTGGACTATCTCGGCAGCCCGACGGCCAACACCGATTATACAGTTGAACTCGCGGGTGGTCGCACGGCTGGCGCTTCCGTTTTGCTTGAAGATGGAACCGCGGCTTTTGGCGGCGCTTTTGCCTCCGGCTATCGCTGGCAATTCGAAGTTTCGACCGTCGTCGACCTGACGCCGCCGCATGTCACGACCGTGATTCCGCGCGCCGGTGGCCGTTTTGCTCCGAACATCGTGGTGCAAGTAAATTTTGACGAACCGATTGATCCGACCTCGGCCGCCGGTATTTGGCGCGCGGGGAGCGGTTTCACCAACCTGACTTTGTCTTCGACGCCGGCTGCCGGTGGCGCGACCACGCGTCCGAATGGCGAGTTCCGCATTTCCAACCAATACGAAACGGTCGAATTCGTATCCGATCTTGCTTGCGGCACCAACTCCTGTGGTCGCACGGTCTATTGTTTGCCTACGGATAACTCGATCGCGGTCGAGGTATTGTCGCCGTCTTTGTCAGATACGCCGCCGCAAGCCGCGCTGACCGCTTCGGGATATGACGGCGTAGTCGATATGGCCGGTAACGCGCTGGACGGAAACGGTGATGGCACGGCGCAAGGTTCGGCTTCGGATGCGGTGACAGGCGATGACCGGTATGGTTGGACCTTCGGAACGGCTGGCGCGCCCAACCTCACGCCGCCGAACATCAAGTCTACGAGTCCGATTGCCGGCAATCTCACGGACGCGAGCAATCTTGCGGTGGATCGCAAACCGACCGCGACTTTTGACAGCATTCTCCAGTCGTCGACCGTGAACACCCAAAATATCATCATGCGCTCAAATGAAAGTGCCGCCATGGCCGACACCTTCTGGTGGTCGGTGTCGCAGGAGTCGTTGAACGCTTCCGGCGCTCCGGCCGAAATCGGTGATGATCCGGTGTCCGGTCGCGTGACGGTCGGTCATCGCATCTTCTTGCCCGCAACCTCCACTGCAGCGGTTCCGGTTTACCAGACTTCGTACAAGTCCGGTTTGCAGAACGTGTACCAGAACTGTTTCAACCCGGCCGCTTCGGATGCCTGTCACGCCGACGCATCCAATCCGAATTGCTGCGACGGTCGCGTACAGGCCGGCGGTTGTGCGGCACCTCGCTCTCCATAACATGAAGCTCTTGCGCTCCTTGGCCCTGACGGCCCTCACCATCCTCTCGCTTGCGGGAGGACTTCCGCTTTCTGCGCCCGTTGCGCATGCGCAAAGCGTGGACCCGGGTTTGAATGCCGTGAACAACCAGATCGGTTTGTCCGCCACGGATCCGCGTTTGATCGCGGCACGCGTCATCAATGTCTCGTTGAGCCTGCTTGGCATCATCATGCTCGGCCTGATTTTCTACGCCGGTTTCTTGTGGATGACCTCTGGCGGCAACGAAGAACAAGTCGGTCGTGCCAAAACCATGATCCGCAACGCCATCATCGGCGTCATTATTATTTTGTCTTCCTGGGCGCTGACGACCTTCGTTATCAACGCCTTGATCGGCGCGACGACCGGTGGCGGCGGTGGTGTGAGCGGGGGAGGCGGTCCGGGCGGTGGCGGGCTTCCGGGTGGTCCGGGTGGCGCCACGTCTTTCCAGTTGCGTACGATTTCGCCGTCCGGCGCGGTTCCGATCCGCAACATCCAGGTGCGTTTCATTTTTACGCGTGATGTGGACGCGTCTTCGGCTTCGACCTCGATCCATGTTTTGAAAGCATCTGACAGTTCGGAAGTTGCGGGTACGGTCAGCGTCGATGGCTCCGTGGTTTCCTTTACGCCCAACGCCGCTTGTCCGGCGCCCAACTCCGATCGTCACTGTTTTGATGGCGATACGGACTTCATCGCGCGCGTCGCGACGACTTTGCGTTCGACCGGCGGACAAAATTTGATTTGTGGCGGATTTGCCCCGGCCTGCCAGGGAACATTCCATTCCGGAAACTTGGTGGACACGGCTCCGCCGACCGTCGGCATCACGGCTCCGTACGATGGCCAGAGCGTTCCGGCCGATGATCTTATCCATATTCAATCGCATGCGACGGATGACGCCGGTATTTCCTATGTAGAAACCAGCGTGGACGGCACGCGCGTCGGCACGGGCTCGGCTTCCGGCACGCCGACGACCTTCGACGCTTCGGTGGATTGGGATACGACCGCCATGACGCCGGGTCCGAAGCAATTGCAATCCACCGCGCATGATGTGGACTCGAACCAGGCGCAAAGCTCGGTCGTGACCGTGCAAGTTCGTCCGCAGCACTGTTTCAATGCGACCCAAGACTCTGATGAAACCGGTTTGGATTGTGGCGGTTCATGTGGCGCCTGTTCCGGTGGCGCGTGTACGAGCGGCGGCATGTGCGCGAGCGGTGTATGTACGGCCGGTGTGTGTGTCGAGCAGCCGATGATCACGGCAATTACGCCGGACGACGGTCGTCCGGGCACGCTCGTTTCCATTTCCGGTGTGAATTTTGGTACGACGCCCGGCACCGTGACGTTCTCGTCCGGCCGCGTGGCCAGCGCGCCTGCGGCATGTTCGGGCAGCGGTTCTCCGACCTGGACGCCGAATTTGGTAATCGTCTCGGTTCCGGATGGTGCAGTCGACGGTCCGATCAGCATCCAGAACAGCGCGGGTTTGTCTGACGCGACAAATGACACGCGCGGTCCGGCCATCGACAACTTCGACGTCAACACGACCGCGCATCCGGGTTTGTGCGCCGCGATCCCGACTTCGGGTGTCGCCGGTGATCACATGGAATTGCGCGGCGCCGGTCTCGGCACGTCATCCGACCAAGTCTATTTCAATGATCGTCTCGTTTCCTCTTTCCTGTCTTGGTCCGATTCCAGCATCAGTTTGAATGCGCCGGTGTTTGCTCCGGCAACCTATTCGGTGCAGGCGCGCGTGGGTGGCGTGAATTCGAACGCCGTGAGTTTCCGTTTGGATGCGCGCACTTCGACTGCCGGTCCGATTATCGACTCGCTTAGCCCGGGCAATGGTCCGATCGGGGAATATGTAACCATCCAGGGCCGCAATTTCGGTACGGGAGTCGGTCGCGTCTTGTTTAAACTTGGTGATGGTTCCGGTACGGCGGACACGGATTTCCCAGCCCAATGTTCAACGGCGTTCTGGAGTGACACTTCGGTGACGGTCAAAGTTCCGCGCACGTACCATGTCGGCCTTGGCGATTCTCCAGTGACGGCCGGCGCCTGGAAAGTTGAGCTCGTGCGTCAGGACAGTGTTGCTAGTAATGATGTTGATTTCAGCGTGAATACGGGCGAAGCGCATCCGGGTATTTGTGCGATCCGTCCGATTGCCGGTCCGGTTGGTACGAATGTCGAAGTTATTGGTGAACGTTTCGGCGATTCTTCCACCGGCCAGGTGAATTTCTCGGCTCCGTCCGGTGCACATGTGCCGATGACGGTTAGCGCTTCCGATTGGTCTGCCAACTCGATCAAGGGACGCGTACCGACAGGTTCGCAAACGGGCCAAGTCACCGTGCATCAGGGATCTTCCAATTCAAATGGCGTGAATTTTGCGGTGCGCAATTGTAATGAAGACGCATCCATCTGCGGCGGAACCGAAGTCTGCTGCCGCAGCGGTTCATGTTCGGTCGGTGGGACATGTGCGGCTTCGTCGCCGGATGCGGAATTCGCCTGGAATGTTTCGACCGGCATTTTGCCGATCAATCCGGCCGTGATCGAAGAATGTTCTCCGGCGCGTCCGGCTTCGCCGTCGCCGTGGTCCGGTCGTACGGGCGGGGATCGTGCATGTGTGAATACCGATTTGTTCTTGCGCTTCACGACGCCGCTTGATGCAGCGACCGTATCGGTCGGTGCTACGCCGTCGCTTGTGGTCCGCAAGTGTACGGGTCCGGCTGAAAATCCGTGTTCGACGGCCGGTTCGCCGATTTCGCCCGCTTCCGGCTATCCGCGTATCGGCACGGATGGCGATCCGTCCACCGGCACGGGCTATGTGATTTTCCGTCCTGGCACCTTGTGGGAAGGTAATTCGACCTATCAGGTTATTTTGACGACGGGCATCAAGTCCAACACCGAAGTTCCGATGCTCGAAAATGCCGAGCGTTGTGGCGCGGGCAATGCCTATTGCTTTACCTTTGGGACGCGTCCGGCAACCGAAACCTGCCGTATCGGTACGGTGAATAACGTTCCGGCTTCATCCATTTTGAACGAACTTGGCCAGACGGTGGGCTTGTCGGCCGTGCCGCGCGCCGCTGACGATATTTGTTTGAACTTGCGCGCCGATGCGTACGATTGGAACTGGAATGCCGCTGACAGCCGCGTCGAAGTCACGAACAACCGTGAAACCCGCGCCGATGGCTCGACGCGCGGACTTGAAAATCAGACTGCGACCGCCCGTGCCGAAACCGGTTCGACGCCGACGCCGGTCAATTCGTCCGTCACGCAAGGCACGGAAACCATTACCGGTCGTTCCGATATCTTCGTGACCCTGCAGCCGCCGAAAGTCGTTTCCTTTGGTCCGAATTGTGACAAAGCCTGTCTGAACGCCGCGGCTTGGGCGCAATTCAATGTGGCGATGGACCCGACCTCGGCCGTGAATTCGAATGTCGTGCTCAAGCGCTGCGTCAACGAAAACTGTCTTGCCTTCGATGCGACCGTGGATTTGTCCGGCGCGCGTGTGCGTTTGACTCCGGCTCCGGGTACGACCGATACGGCCAATACCTATTTCATTCTCGAACCGACGCGTCCGGCTGCGGGCGGCGGAATCGAAACCTTGCTCGAAGTCGGTCGCTTCTACCGCATCACGCTGATCGGAGGTACGTCTTCCGGTTTCCGTTCGCTCACCGGGTTGCCGCTCACGGGTTTGAACTCGCCGGATGGATTCTCTTGGACCTTCCGCGTGAAAGAAGGGGATGACGCGCGTTGTTCCGTGGCGAGCGTGAGCGTCGTGCCTGGCGAAAAATTCGAGAACGCCGTCGGGAACCGCCAATTGTTCAGCGCGACCCCGGTTTCGGCTCCGGATAGCTGTAGCGCTACCGGTTCGCCGCTCGTTTCTGATCGCAGCTACGCCTGGACGATTGATCAGAGCACGAACGTTTCGAAATATGTGAACGGCGGTACCGGCTCGGTGGTCGGCACCGGTTTGGTGGATACGGGCACGACCTTGCCCGCCGGTTGTTCCGATCGTTGTACGCCGGTTGGCGCCGGAGGCATCGCGGGTCATGTCGCATCCTGTGGAAACGGTGTTGTGGAAACCACGGACTCGAATTATTGCCGCGCCGGTCGCACGCCATTTGGCGAACCGTGTACCTTGCTTGCGCCGGGTTCCAAGGGTGGTGAAGAATGTGACGATGCAACTTCGGCCTGTGACACGCATTCCTGTTTGTGGAAGCCGATGACGGGCGGCACATGTGGCAACGGCCATCTTGATCGCGGCGAGCAGTGTGATGACGGGGCGACGGGCAGCGCGGGTTGCAGTACAACCTGTCAGCTCTTGGGTGCGCGCGCGGGCGGTTCGACCTGTGGCAACCACGATGTGGCGGCTGGTGAAGCGTGTGATGACGGTAATACGAATAATGGCGATGGTTGTAACAATGAATGTTTGCATGAGGGTTCGACGCGCGTGGTCGCGGTGTGTGGCAACGGCCGCATCGAGCCGGGAGAAACGTGTGAATCCACGGGCGGCGCCTTCCCGACGACTTGTGATCCGACCACGTGTTTGAACCGTGGCACTTCGGCTCCGCTGTGTGGAAACGGCGTCGTGAACGCGGGTGAAGATTGTGATGACGGCAATACCGTGAGCCATGATGGCTGCAGCTCTTCGTGTTTGGCCGAGGGGGCGTCTGCGGGTTATGCAGTCCCGTCTTTCTGTGGAGATGGCGTGCGCGGTCGCGGTGAAATGTGTGAAGCGGCAACTCCGGGTGACGGTCAGCCGGATGCGGTGCAGCTCGCCGAAGTCGTCGGCGAAGGCACGCCGGATGCTTCGGGTCGCCTGTCATCTTCGATCCATACGACCTACGACAGTCAAAACGGTCTCGCCACCTACGGTTTGCAGTGTGGGTACACGCAAGAATCTTCCTGTCCGTCCGGCACCGGTTTGGACGCTGCTGGTTGCTGTGCGCCGCGTCCGACCGTGCTTGGTCAGTCACCGTCTGCCGGCGCGACCAATGTCTGCCGCAACGTACTCATCACCGGAACCTTTAACGTCAAGATGGATGAAGCGAGCGTGCAGGCCAACTTCGTGGTCGCTTCGCAGAACACGGGTGCCGCGTGTCCGGCCGGCAGCACCTTGCTCACGCGTATCGAGGATTTCGATAACACGCCGGGTATTGCGGGTTTCTTCCATCGCGCGTGGCAGCATTTGCTCGCCTGGTTACGTCCGCATTCGGCCGAAGCAGATGTCTGGTGCGTGGGCGCTTCGAGTGGTCATCTCACCTTCGAACCGTCTGGTTCGGGTACGCTTGCGAGCTTCACGCTTGATCATGCTTTGGCCGCCAACACGCATTACCAGGTGTTGTTCCGTGGTGATGCGAACTTGTCCGATAACGATAACGCTTCCAACCGCGCCGGTGTGAAATCATTGCGCGGCGTGGTCGCGAACGGAAATTTCTTGTGGGATTTCAACACCGGCAGCCGCATTTGTGCGGTGACGGCTATCAATGTGCGTGACACCAATGCCGACAGTCCGAACTTGTTCACGCATGCGGCGGAATCGCACCTGTACTCCGCCCAGTCGGTGTCTTTGACCGATGGTTCGGCTGTCTCGCTCTCGCCAGTCGCTGAATATGCCTGGACTTGGGAACCGTGGGTGGCTTCGAACGCTGCTGCGCTGACCGCTGATGTCGGTACGGGCGCTGGCACGGAAAATCAATCGAATGTACGCGTGTCTGATCCGCCGACCAATGGTTCGTCTTTCGTCGAAGCCGGTATCCGCATCACGCGTGATGATGCCAACGTGCCGAGCACCACCGGTCGCATTATCAAGGGCACGCAACCGGCACAGGTTCTCTTGTGTGAAAATCCGTGGCCGGATCGCGCCACGGCTCCGTTTGCCGAAGTGTCCGGTCATCCGTCGCTGGCCTTGCTCGGCACGGGTCCGCTCGCTTCGACGATTCGCAGCTCCGGTCCGTACTTCAACTTCTCGACCTTGTACTGCCGCGACTCCGGCGTCACGGGTCCGACCGATGATTTGCCGCCGATGAATATCCAGCCTGTGGCCGTTGCGGCCGGGGATACGGCGCTCGGCATTTTGCGCCAGTACCTCATGACCTTTGATGTGCCTTCGCTCAAGGGTGATGGTATCGGTATTCGCGTCGCGACCAATCCGCTTCACCTCACGCCTGCGGCTTGGTATGCCTCGCGCGGCTTCACCGGCAATCCGGAACGAACTACCGTGGACGGCTACGAAGCGGTGAAGGATGGTACGACTTGGTACATCGGTGCGGTCAATACGGCGGATGCGACCGGCGCGCCCGTGTATTCCCAGATGTACATCATCTCGCACAATCCGGATGCGAAACCCGAGACCGTCAACATCGTCAATCAATTGGTGGCAAACTTTACCTTGAACGCGAACATCCAGAGCGGCGCGACCAATGCGTGTGAATACGCCGTGGCCGGTTCCTCGCACTCGGTCGGAGAGTTGTATCGTGGCAGCGACGGCAAACTCGTGCGTTGTACGGCGGATTGGGAATGTGTGGCCAAGGATCCGAATTTGTTGTGCGCGAGCTTCAAAGCCAAGGAGCAGCGCGATTCCAAGCGCATCGTGGACTTCCAGTTCATGAGTGATTCGCTCGAAACGGCCAAGGGCCGCACAGGCTCATATCCGAAACTCCAGAGCGGCAGCTTCGTGCCGACGCTCGCCACATCGCGCTGGCCGTCCTGGTCGCAGCAATTGCAGAGCGAAGTCGGCGTTTCGTTCCCGACCGATCCGGTCAACCGTTTCCTGACGTGTGGCGTGTGTTCCGACACCGGTTCGCCGTGTCAGGACGCGAGCGAGTGTGGTCAAGGCGCTTCGTGTAATGCGCCGGCCACGGATTCGGGCGTCGAGCCTGCGACGTGTTGGAATGCGAGCGCGGCCCGCTACTCGTGTCCGCGTTTGAATCCGAGCGTGCCGGAAAGCACGTCGCGTCTCTACCAGTATCGCGCCGTCAACGGTGGTGGACGCTATGAACTCTCGACCGAACTTGAAGGCGCAAACGCCACGCGTTATGTTCCGCCGTTGTTGTCCGAAATCCGTCGCTGTTCGAATGTCGCCTCCTCGTGTGTGACGGACAGCGACTGTCAGGTCCGTAATGGTGCGGGCGCGCTCATCTCGAGCGGTACATGTAATGGCACGGGCGGCATCTGGCGCTACGCCAACGTGTGTGACGGCTCGGTGGTCTTCGGCGCCGGTGGTGGCGTGTGTGGCGATGGCGTTATCGGTACGACAGAAGTGTGTGAACTGGGTGATACCAATCCCGCTTCATGTACGACCGCGAGTGGCGCCGCCGGCACCAAGCTCCAGATTTGTAATGACTGCCGAGGCTTCATCGACGGACCGGCGACCTCTTGTGTACAAAATCTCCAGTGTGGAAACGGCCGCGTAGACAGTGGGGAAGTGTGTGATGACGGTGCGCTTAATGGCAATTACGGCCACTGCAACCGCACGTGTTCCGGTTACGATGCATATTGCGGCGACGGTCGTCTCTCGCCGGGTGAAAGCTGTGACCTCGGTGTATCCAACGGTGCCTATTGCCGCAGCGGTTGCGATGCCGCTTTGTCCTGCGCCTTGTCATGTACGGCTCCGGGTCCGCGCTGTGGCGACTCGCGTGTGGATGAGGGTTTTGAACAGTGTGATGGAAACAGCGAACAGATTACGGGCGCCGTGTGTGTGGGTGGAACCAATGCCAGCAATGCCTGTACGACGGATTCCGATTGTCCGGGCAGTACGTGTGGCACGACGCCTTCGACCGCGACCTGTGTGGGTGTGACGGCTCGTCGCTGTTCGAACGCGCACGACACGGTGTGTGCCGCCGACTCCGATTGTCCGGGCGCTACGGCCACTGACCCCGCCGGACGCTGTATCGCATATCCGACGGCGCGTACGCGCACCTGTCAGAACTACGGCAGCGCTTCGCCGGCCGCCGCTTGGTGTACATGGAACGGTTGGAGTGCCTGTCAGCCGGTTGGTTTCTGTGGCGATGGCCATCGCGATGCCGGTGAAGAATGTGACGACGGTAACACCAGCAACAACGATGCCTGTACGAATTCCTGTAAGACCAATGTGTGTGGAGATGGTTATTTCAACCCATCTTCCGAAGAATGCGATCTTGGAACCGCGAACGGTACGCGTTCGTGTACGGCCGACTACGGTTCGACTTGTCTCTCGTGTTCCGCGACTTGCCGGCAGGTCGCGAGCTCGGGCGGATATTGCGGCAATGGTGTGAAGGAAGGTTCGGAACAGTGTGACGGCTCGCAAGGCTTGGGCGTGTGTAGCGGCGATGCGACGCGTTCTTGTTCGATCAATAGCGATTGCGCGAGCGGCCAGACCTGTAACCTGATCAGCTGTCGCAGCCTTGGCTATGACTACGCCGCGCAGATTTCGTGTGGCAACTACGGCTACATGCGCAGCATCTCGGACCATAACAATATCTTCTGCGTATCAAATCGTCCCGGTTTCACCGGTACGCCGTGCGCAGCCTGTGTTGCCGGTTCGACGTGTGGCATCGAATGGGTTCCGCCGAATTTCGTGCCCAGCATCTTCCCGAAAGAAGTTGCCGATCAGGTGTGTCTGCCTGACCCGGCTCCCTGTCCGCCGGGCTCGATCTGTCTCGTCTCGAATCCTCCGAAACATGACGTGCTCACCTGTGCGTCCGCGTGTAGTCTCACGGGTTGCCAGCGTTGCATCGATTCCACCGGTCACGGCAGCATTTCCGGAACCGTGTACGACGCCATCTACTCCAACCAGCCGGTGCCGCATGCGCGTGTGACGCTCTACAACCGTGGCGTGCGCGTGAAGGAGGTAAACACCGGTGAGGACGGCCGCTTCACGATCGATGCCATCAACTCGGTTTCCGAATGTACGGCCTATCACATTGTCGTCGACTACTATCAGGATAACCCGTGTACCGGTACGGCCGGTCGCGGCACGTGTAACGGCCAGATCTGGCCGGCGAGCTTGCCGGGTGTGGATGAAGGTGTGCATGGCGGATACTGGCCGTTCGAATCAGCCAACTTCAGCGTCTCGAACTTCCGCACCCAGGGTCTAGGCGATGCCAACGGTAATATCTTCCTCGCGCCGCGCGTCGGTCCGGGCGAAACGCTCGTGGTCGCGACGTGGAACGGTAGCTTGCCGCGCTACATGGATGCGCACTTGCTCTTGCCGGATCGCTTCTGGAATCCGCCGACGAGCACGAACTACGTGTTGCCGGGAGATCCGAACTTGGAAAATGCGCCGCATGCGTTCCTTGCCTGTTATCACAACGATGGTTCGGTCGGTTGTGGCGACTTCAACACCGCTCCGGAAACCATGAAGTACAAGCGCAGCTCTTGGGCCGTGTCCGGCAAGTATGCCTTCTACATGGTTGATTGGGCCCCGGGTTCTCCGACTTCGAGCTACCGCTACTTCGATTCCGTATCGACCACGGTACGCGTGATTACGGAAGACCGCGTCTACACCGTGAAGCCGCCGAACACCATGCCGAGCGTGTCTACCTGCAGCGCGGTGACGCCGAACAATCGAGGCAAATATTGGTTGGTATTCACGCAAGATGTGGCGAGCGGCAGCATCCAGATTCCGGGTTCGTCGTCACAGGGCGCACTGCTATGTGGCGCCTCGGATATCTACGGTGGTTCGGTTGTGACGCGCACCATCAAATCAACCATCGATAACCCGGGTGGAACCACGGGCGGCGAATAATATGCAACAACGCACCTTGATTCTCATCGGTTCCGGCGTCGTAGTCGTGGTTTTGCTTGGCGGAATCGGCATCTATCTGCTCCGCAACCGTGATGTCGGCGGAGGGACGTATCAACCGCCTACAAATACATCGGGAGGCTCACACGCAACTTCCAGCGTCGATCAGGCAGCGCTCCAGGCCGAACGTGACTTCATCGCTTCATCCACCTATCAAGAGCGCCTGCAAGTCCTTTCACCTGATGTCCAAAAACAAGTAACCCAGCCGACGCCGCGTTCACCGAATGCCGCTCCGGCGCAACCGGTGGCGACCTCGACGCCTACGACTCCGACGGCTCCCGCCGGTCCTGATCCGAATGCCGATCCGGATAATGACGGCCTCACCAATCTGCAGGAAGAACAGCTGGGCACGAATCCGAACAATCCTGATACGGACGCCGACGGCTTCAAGGATGGGGACGAGGTGAAAGCAGGGTATAATCCAAATGGTCCGGGTAAACTCCCACAATAAATATGGCAAATCCTCCAGCGAACCTTCCGTTTGAACCGCTGCCGCCCGCAGGCGGGAGTGCTCCCGTGCCGCCGCCTCCGGCTCCCAAGCCGCCAATGCCACCGGCCCCGATGACGCCGCCTCCGGCTATGCCGAAGCCGATGGCGATCAATACGATGCCGCCCGTGGCGAACAAGGCTTCCGAGCCGGAAGATATCTTTTCGAATCTCGAGCGTGCGCAAAAAGGAGCTCCTGGCCGCGCCGCTTCCGGTCCGATGATGCAGGTGCCGCGCAGCGGGGGTGGAATGGGCCGTACCATCCTGACCGTGTTCATCGTGGTGTTGCTGGTGGTCGCGGTAGGCGGAGGAGCCTTCTGGTATTTCTTGATTCGTCCGCAGGGCGAAGTGACCGAACAGCCGACCATTCCGACGCCGTCCACAACCAACAACACACCTCCGGTGCCGACGGGCGTGACACCGTCCATTCCGACCAACCAGGGCTTGCCCACGACTACCGAACCGCAGACAACCTCCACGGACACGACGACCTTGCCCACGCCGATTACCCAGCCGCCGGCTGGCACGAATATTCCGCCGCCAACTCCAGTCACGGGTGGAAATCCGCCGACCGAACCGACAACCACGACCGCTCCGGTGGTTGAGCCTGATACGGATGGCGACGGTTTGAGTGATCGTCGTGAAACCGAGCTGGGAACTGATCCGGCCAAAGCCGATACGGATGGCGACACGGTGAGCGATGGTGACGAGGTCCTGAAGTACCGCACCAATCCGCTCGTGAAAGACACCGATGGCGACACCTACGACGACGGTTCTGAAATCAAGAACGGCTACAACCCGCTCGGCGCCGGCAAGTGCGCCAATGCCCAGTGCATTCCATAAACCATGGCTCTCCCTCCGCCCCCATCTTCCAAACCAGGAATGATGCCGCCACCTCCGCCCGCCGGAGGTGGTTCGGGTATGGGGCACAAGGGCACCGAGATCGTGGTGATGCCGGAAAAATATTTCGGCCAGGCGCTCAAGATGGAAGGGAAGACCCAAGAAGAAATGATGCGCCAGGCGCCGGTGCCTGCACCTGTAGCTCCGAAGCCTGTTCCGGCCGGTCCGCTGCCGAGGCGTCCGATTTGGCCGATCGTGTTGTTGGTGATCGCGGTTTTGTTGCTGATCATTGGCGCTTTCGTGTGGTTTAATTTTGATACCTTGTTCCCGAAGCCGACTCCGGTCGTCACGACTCCGCCGCCCGTGATTGTGACGCCTGCCCCGAATGCACCGGCTTCCTTGGTTGCAGTCGCAACCACAGGTACGGCTCCGGCGGTGAATTTGTCTTGGGTGGATGGCGGTGGCGATAAGACCGGCTTCCGTATCGAGCGCCGCGAGAATGGTGGCAACTTCTTGCCGCTTACGCCGCTGTCACCGAGTTCCTTGTCTTTCCTGGATGTGACCGTGCAAGGCGGGAGCCGCTATGAATATCGCGTGATCGCAATTGGTCCGGGAGGCGAATCATCGCCGTCGAATGTCGCGTTTGCGCAACCGGAAATCTCCAACCAAGGACCGGTGACGCCGAGTCTGCCTCCGGGCGGTTTGGATTCCGACTCCGACGGTTTGAGTGATGTGGAAGAAGCCTCGTTCGGAACGGATCCGCATAATCCTGACAGCGATAGCGACGGCTTCCTCGATGGTAACGAAGTCTTCCATCTCTATAATCCTGCCGCCGCCGCTCCGGTGCGTTTGCTGGACTCCGGTTTGGTTACCGGCTTGAGCGCGCCTGCTGGTTGGTCACTGTATGTACCCAAGGGTTGGACTTCGTCTTTGGATGCCGCCGACGGTTCCATGGCGACGCTTCGTTCAGGCCAAGGCGAAGCCTTCCGCATTTCGATCGAGGATAATTCGAGCCATATGGATTTGACGGCGTGGTATCTCGCACATCACCAGGGAGTGACGGCGGACATGTTGCGCACCTTCGAAACCAAGGGGGGATTGATGGGCTTGCTCGGTCCCGATCGCATGGACGCGAATTTCGCCTGGGACGGCAAAGTGTTTGTCCTGCGCTATGACAATGGTGACAAGCCATTCATCAACTTCCGCACCACCTACGAAATGATGTTGAACTCGCTCAAGCTGACCGGAGCGCCGACGCTCGCGCCGGTATCCGACCAGGCGCTGGGCGGACCGGGTGAATTCCTCCAGACCACGAGCACAGCCACGACGACAGCCAGCGAGAACACGACCACCTCCACGCCATGATTACATTCGAGCTCCTGACCCGGCGGCCAGCCGCCCTGCCTGCACGCGACCTCGAGAGGGTCGCGTCGGCGGTTTCGCGTGCGCTCAAGCTCAATGGACCGGTTTCGGTTTCATTGTCTTTCGTTTCCGAAGCGGCGATGCGCCGATTGAACAAAGAGCATATGCATAAGGATCGTCCGACCGATGTGCTCGCGTTTCCGTTGGATGCGATTTTTGTTCCGCCCAAGGAAGCCAAGCCGTTAGGGGATTTGGTGATCTGTCCCGTGTACGCGGAGCGTGAGGCCAGGCGCCGTTCTATCCCGCCGAGAGAGGAGTTGGCCAGGCTGCTCATCCACGGTATCCTCCATCTTGTTGGGTACGACCACGACACGCCGCTGAAGGAATCCCGCATGTTCGGGCTTCAAGAACGGCTGCTCGAGGCCGCCATCCGCCTATGAAATCCTCCTCCGTCTTCCGCAGCTTCGGCCATGCCTTTCGTGGCATTGCGACCGCCTATCGAACGGAGCGCAGTTTTCGCTATCAATTGGGCGGCGCCATCGTTCTCGGGGCTATCCTGTGTGTGCTTCCTTTGGAGGCCTGGGAACGAGCTATTCTCGTGCTTGTAGCGGCGCTTGTGCTGGTGCTAGAATTGCTGAACAGTAGTTTAGAACGCCTGACGGACCTTGCGACGCCCCGCCTGCATGCTATGGCCGGGGAGACCAAGGATCTGATGGCAGGCGGAGTATTGGTGGCGTCCATTGCAGCCGTCATCCTCGCTTTGATTGTACTTGGGCCTCATCTCCTGACTTATCTTTCTCGCGTATGAGGGAGCGCATCGTTGCCGGAATCGACCTCGGAAGCCACGCCATTCGTTTGGCGGTGGGCCAGGTTTCTTCTGGTAGCGACAAGCGCGACATTTTGCAGTTGATCGGCGCCTACGAAGTTCCGTCGCGTGGCATTTCGAAAGGCGCGATCCGTTCGATCGATGACGCCGTCGGTGCCATCTCGGCTTGCTTGGATGGAGCCGAGCGCCAAGTCGGCGTTCCAGTATCCGAAGCGCATGTGGGGATCGGCGGCACGCCCATCCAGGTCGTGACGACCAAGGGCGTGGTTGGCGTTTCGCGTCCCGACAACGAAATCCACGAAGAGGATTATTTCCGCGTGATCGATGCGGCGACCGGCGGCCAGCCCGCGAACTTCGATGTGCTGCATCGTTTGCCGCAGCGTTTTTCCGTCGATAACCAGGCTGGCATCAAGGATCCGGTGGGCATGGAGGGCAAGCGTCTCGAAGCCGATGTCTGCGTGATCCAGGGATTGGCGAGCCACGTACGCAGTCTCACCAAGGCCGTGGGCAGCGCCAACGTGGATGTAAGCGGAATCGTGTTTACCCCGCTGGCCGCCGCCGAAGCTGCGCTTACTGACCGCCAGCGCGATCTGGGCGTGGCTCTCGTGAATATCGGCTCTACTACGACTTCCGTAGCCGTATTTGAAGAAGGGGACCTGTTGCATGCGGCCATTATTCCGATGGGCGCGGACCATATTTCGCGCGATATTGCGATTGTCTTGCGCACCTCGCTCGAAGTCGCGGACAAGTGCAAACAATTGTTCGTGTCCGCTGTTCCGGATCAAACCAGCGATCGCGAGTTGGTGGATCTGCGTGATCTTGGTGCGGAAGAAGAAGAATTGGTTTCGCCCCGTTTCATGTCGGATGTCGCCGCGGCGCGTATCGAAGATTTGTTCGGCGCGGTCGACAGGGAGTTGCGTCAGGCGGATCGCAGCGGCAATTTGCCGGCCGGAATTATTTTGACCGGCGGCGGTGCGAAATTGCGCGGCATGGTCGAAGCGGCCAAAAAACATTTGCGTTTGCCGGCGGGCTTGTCGGGCGTGGCTCCCTTGCCGACGCCGCTCGCCGAAATCGCGCGCGATCCGGCTTACTCGTCCGCGATCGGCATCATGTTGTACGGCTTCAACCAGGAGCGCGTCGGTACGCCGTCGAGCGGAACCTGGTCCTCCAAAGGATCGGCCGTAGGAGGCAAAATCGGGGACTCATTTAAGAAGATTTTCAAGTCGTTCATCCCGTAGGTTCGCTCTTGACAGTTCGTGTTTGACCCCGCCTCGAGCGGGGGTTATTGTCGAAAGGATACGTGAACAATTTTGTTGTCATTCAAGGGAAGAAATGAACCTCTGACGTACTCATAACCATATGGCCGAAGTCAAACCCGAGATCGAAACATTTGCGAAGATCAAAGTCGTCGGCGTCGGCGGCTCTGGTGGCGCGTCCGCCAACCGCATGATCGCGTCCAAAATCCGTGGCGTGGATTTCATTGCCATGAACACGGATGTACAGGCGCTGCACTTGTCGCTCGCCAACACCAAGCTGCATATCGGTAAGACGGTGACTCGCGGTTTGGGCGCCGGTATGGATCCGGAAATGGGTGCGCGCGCCGCCGAAGAGAGCGCGAACGAAATTCGCGAAGTCTTGAAGGGCGCCGACATGGTATTTCTTTCTTGTGGTCTCGGTGGCGGTACGGGTTCGGGTGCGACGCCGGTGGTCGCCTCGATCGCGAAAGAACTTGGCGCGCTCACGGTGGCTGTCGTCACGCGTCCGTTCGCATTCGAAGGCACGCAACGCAAAGCGATCGCCGAAGCGGCGCTCGAACGTCTGGCATCGCAGGTGGATACGATCATCACGATTCCGAACGACCGCATTCTCCAGCTCATCGATCGCAAGACCACGATGATGGAAGCCTTTGAAACGATTGATGACGTGTTGCGCCAGGCCGTCCAGGGCATTTCCGAGCTGATTACAAGTCCGGGCCAGATCAACACCGACTTTGCCGACGTCCGCAAAATCATGAGCAACAAAGGCCCGGCCCTCATGGGTATCGGACGTGGTCACGGAGAGAACCGCGCGACGGATGCTGCCAAGGCCGCTATCGCTTCGCCGCTTCTGGAAGTCTCGATGGATGGCGCGAAGAGCGTGCTCATCTCGATTACGGGTGGTTCAAATCTTACTTTGCAAGAAGTGCACGAAGCCGCGACGCTCGTCACGAAGAACGCCGACCAGGACGCGACCGTCATCTGGGGTACGGCGATCGACGAAGGCATGAAGGACGACGTGAAGATCACGGTCGTCGCCACGGGATTTGATCGCTATCCGGTTGGCAGCCTCGCCGGCACACAGGTGCGCCGTCCGCTCTCGCAGCCCGCTCCGGTTGCCGCGCCGGCTCCATCCAAACCGGTGGCTGAATCGCGTCCGGCTCCGGCTGCTCCGGCCGAACCGTTGCCGCGCATGAATTTGCAGTCGCCGCGCATTCCGAATAATCCGGTTCCGTCCGGATTCGGTTCGCCGATGCCGATGCAGAACCAGGCGCGCGCCATTGAACCCGAACCTGAACCGATGCCTGAACCGACCCCGGCTCCTGCTCCGGTGCAGCGCGTTTCGTCTCCCGAACCGAAAATGCCGAACATTATTTCGCGCGCGCTCGGCAAATCATCGGCTACTCCGGCCCCGACTCCGATGCCGGCTCCGACGCCCAAGACGGTTGCTTCCGAAGACGACGATCTCGACGCCATCCCGAGCTTCATCCGTAAGAAGATGATGTAGGGTTATGCATTGCCCCGTCTGCGCGAATCCGGAATCGAGCGTTGTAGATACGCGCGTTTCGCCGGACGGGACATCCATCCGCCGCCGTCGCGAATGCGACAAGTGCGGTTTTCGATTCTCGACGAATGAAACCGTCGAGCTTTTGAATATCGTAGTCATCAAGCGCGATGGCTCGCATGAGCTGTATGTGCGCGACAATATCGAGCGAGGATTGCGCCGCGCCGTGGAAAAACGCCCGCATACCGAAGCCGAATTCCGCGGTCTCGTGAACGGGATCGAGCGCGATATCCAGCGGTTGAACACGAACGAAGTCCGCAGCTCCGACATCGGCGAAATCGTGATGGATCGCCTGCGCAGTTTCGATAAAGTCGCGTACATCCGTTTTGCGTCGGTGTACCGCAGTTTTGAAGACGTAAAGAATTTTCAACAAGAATTGAGCCGTCTCACCAAGAAGCCCGCGATCAAAGCAAAAAAGAAGAAGCGTTTGTGATATACTCGGCTCATGCGTCCTTCCACGAGGCGTACATTGAGCGTTTGGGTCGGAGCTGGCGTGATCGGCGCCTTATCGGGTGCGGTTGCGGGAATGTTTGTTTTGTCCGGATTGCGGATTTCGCTGCCAAGTTTGCCTAAACCCGCGGTTCAGACCGTACAAGCAGAAAGTGATGCATCCGTGACGGCTTTGGTGGATAAGGTTTTGCCGTCGGTGGTTTCGATCGACATTACGGAAAAGCAGGCGACCAGCACCAAGCGCACGGTTTCAGCTGATATCATGCATATCGGTGGGGGTTCGGGCTTTTTCATCTCCGAAGATGGTCTGATCGTGACGAATAAGCACGTCATCTCTGATCCGGATGTCGACTACACAGTGATTACACAGGACGGCGGCAAGTGGCCGGCCAAGGTCTTGGCGCTTGATCCGTCTTTCGATCTTGGAGTTTTGAAAATCGAAAGTGCGAGTGGATCGTTTCCGGCGCTACAACTCGGCGATAGCGACAGTTTGAAAACCGGACAAACCGTGATCGCGATCGGTAATGCGCTCGCGGAATTCCAGAATAGTGTCACGAAAGGAATTATTTCCGGCTTGAATCGCCAGCTGTATGCGGGGGATTACGGCAGCGAAGAATTGATCGAAGAAGCCATCCAGACCGATGCGGCCATCAATCCCGGAAATTCCGGCGGTCCGCTCATCACCTTGGATGGAAAAGTCATTGGCATGAATACGGCCGTTTCAGATGACGGTCAATCGCTTGGCTTTGCGCTTCCGGCCAGCACCTTGCAACATGCCGCCGACAGCGTGCGTAAATACGGCCGTATCGTGCGTCCGTGGATTGGTGTGCGCTACATTCCGATTGATGCCGACGTTCAGACGCAGGAAAAGCTTCCATACCCATATGGAGCTTTGGTGCGTGGCGGAACCGGGAAAGGCGAGCCAGCCGTCGAGCCGGGATCTCCTGCGGAAAAAGCCGGACTCAAGGCCGAAGACGTGATTCTCGAAATGGATGGCGAGCATGTCGGTGAAGCGCGTTCGCTTTCGTCCTTGGTTTCGCGCCATGTGCCGGGCGACACGGTCACGCTCAAAGTCTTGCGCGCCGGAAAAGAAATCCAGATCCCGCTTACGCTTGAAGAGCGTCCGTCGGATTCCAAAAAATAATATGGATAAGCGTACCAAAATCGTTTGCACCATCGGTCCGGCCTCGCATGAGATCGAACAATTGGTCGCGCTCACCGAAGCGGGGATGAATGTCTGCCGTCTCAATTTTTCGCATGGTACGCACGAGGATCACGCCGAGCTGATCAAGCGCATCCGTCATGTGCGTGAATTGACGGGCGAACCGCTCACGATTTTGCAGGATTTGCAGGGCCCGAAAATTCGCGTCGGTGTTTTGCCGGATGAAGGAATCAAGCTTGAGGCGGGCAAAAAGATCGTGTTTACGTCCGGCAAGGGGAATGTGCCCAAAACCATTCCGGTTTCGTATCCGGATCTGCATGCAGACGTGAAACCCGGCCAGCGCTTGCTTTTGGATGATGGTTTGCTCGAAGTCACAGTCGAATCCATCAAAGGCCAGGATGTCACCTGCAAGATCGTGACTGGAGGCATTCTCAAATCCCACAAAGGCCTGAATTTACCGGAAACGCAAACCAAAATTTCCGCCATCACCGATAAAGATAAGGATGATTTGGCGTTTGGCATCGAACAAAAAGTGGATTGGGTGGCTTTGTCTTTCGTGCGTTCGGCGGATGACATCAAGCAGTTGCGTGGCTTGATCGGAACGGCGCCGATCAAAGTCATCGCCAAGATCGAAAAGCCGGAAGCGGTGACCAACATGGACGCGATCGTCGAAGCGGTGGATGCGATCATGGTGGCGCGTGGCGACTTGGGCATCGAGATGCCGGCCGAAAAAGTGCCGGTCATTCAAAAAGATTTGATCAAGAAATGTCTCGCGCTCGGCAAACCGGTGATTGTCGCGACGCAAATGCTCGATTCGATGATCCACAATCCGCGCGCAACCCGCGCCGAAGTTTCGGATATCGCGAATGCGGTGATCGATCACACGGATGCGACGATGTTGTCCGGCGAAACCGCGAGCGGCGAACATCCGCTTGAAGCCGTGAAAACCATGGCTGTGACCATCGCGGAAACCGAAAAGAGCGCTTACGACGACGTACAACTCGATGCCACTGAAAACAACTTGTCGGCCATGTTGGCGCGGGCCATTGAGGCTAAGGCGATTTTGGTCGCTTCGCATTCAGGGGTCGCGGCGCAGCTTGTAAGTCGCTACCGCCGCGAACTGCCGATTTACGCAGTTGTACCGTCCGAAGTTCTGGCGCCGCAGCTCAATGTGATTTGGGGCGTGCATCCGTTTGCGGTTGCGGGCGACACGATCCCCAAAATGATTGAGCAGGGAATCGCCGAGCTTTTACGACGCAAGGTGATTTCGCAAGGCGATGAAGTGATTGTGGTAGCCGGCGAACCGGTGGGCGCGCTCGGTCATGTCGAACTTGTGGAGATGAGACGCGTGGAATAAGGTTTGGCGCATGAAACGGGAATTTTTGGCGCAATTGGTTTGCCCGGAGTGCAAGGGCGAACTTTTGATTTCCGACGTGGTTGAAGACAAAGGAGAGATCAAAACGGCCAAACTCGCTTGCAAGAATGGCCACGGTTTTCCGGTGCGCGAATTCGTGCCGCGTTTTGTTCCGGCCGATGCCTATGTTTCGAGTTTCTCGTTCGAATGGACCGAACATCAAACAACCCAGCTTGATAGTGCGACCAAGCGTCCACCATCTGACAAAGAATCTTCGGACGCCATCTTCCGCAAGAAAACCGGCTTCAAGCCTGGAGCTCTGAATGGCAAACTCGTTTTGGATGGTGGATGCGGCGTTGGGCGCTTTGCCGAGATCGCCGCCAATGACGGCGCACAGATCGTGGGCGCTGATCTTTCATTTGCGGTCGATTCCGCCATGAAAAACATCGGCTTTCGTCCGAACGTCCATCTCGTGCAAGCCGACCTCAACAAATTGCCGTTCCGGGATGCTTCGTTCGATGCGGTGTATAGCATCGGCGTTCTGCATCATACGCCCAGTACAGAACAGGCCTTCTTCTCGATTTCAAAACATCTGAAGGCAGGCGGCGACATGGCGATTTACGTGTATCCCAAGATCGCCTTCTTGAGCTCGGTCAGTGATGCCTATCGCAAGATCACGACCAAGTTACCGAGCGGCCTTCTCCATGCGCTCTGCTATCTCGCGGTTCCTTATTACTATCTGACGCAAATCCCGCTCTTGGGGATGGGATTCCATTTGCTATGGCCGATTTCCCATCGCAAGGACTGGCGTTGGCGTGTGCTTGATACGTTTGACTGGTATTCGCCGACCTATCAATGGAAGCATTCTTGGCCTGAAGTCTATTCTTGGTTCGATGAGGCCGGCTACCGTGACATGGTTTGCCACCCGTACGATGTCTGCATGAGCGCAATCAAGAAATAAAAAACTCCCGCCACCGGCGGGAGTTTGTTCTACGGTTGCTTTTCGCTGTCGATGATCGCTTTCATGTCAGCCGTGATTTGTTCCGGCTTGGGCGCGGTTCCGATCAGCGAGATCGTTTTCACGAATGGCTGGATTCCATTTGTCCAACCACTCCCGCTGATATTTACCACCAGGAATTTGGTATGCGACAAAGCGACGATATACGTGGCCCAGCGTCCGGTCGAGCCAAAGACCGGTAAACCCGTGTCTGTCATCATGTCGGGTGTCCTCGCTTTCTCCACGTAATCTTCATTTTCATCCGGAGCTTTGACCATCCACTGCTGGGACTTATCGTCGAAGCGCAGGGTCGTGTCGCCGAATTTTGCGTCGCGGTCAGTGACCGAGGCGCCGATCACGCGCTTGATAGTGATGAAGTCGCCCCCGTCCGGCCCCAGGTTGGTAAATTTGAGGTCGCCGGTGGTTTCATCCAATTTCCATTCGGCGGGATAGGAGACCGTAAAACCGTTCGCATCATCCGTATATTTTTTGATAGCAATGCCCGTGTCGGCTTCCACATTGGTTTTGGGCGGAGCGGTCGGTTCGACGGCGGCCGGAGGCGTATTCGAGGCAACCGGAGCAGGGGAGGCGGACATGCAGCCGGCACCGGCGAGCGCGAGGACAAAGGGAAAGACAATATATCGTGATTTCATATCAAGCATCCTTTCATACGCTCAATTTTCTAGCCTGTTGATAACTTTCTTGCTTGAAAAAGCACGGATATAGCATTCATGCTATATTTTTTTACATAATTCATCAGTCCTCAATTCTTTTATAAATTGAAAGAGGATTGATAAAAAAATACTAATGCATCGTATGAGAGCCTTTCGCACATTAAGCCTGGTTCCGGCGATATCGCTTGCGTTGTTAGTGGCGCCTTTAGCTCATGCGGCTACAACGCCTTCATTGGGCGCAGCAGCTTCTTACGCGATTCTTGGTAACACGTATACCAATACAGCTGCCGGAACAACTATTAACGGCGACATCGGTTTTACGACCGGACCGGCCGTGACGCCAGGTGGAACCCATCCGAACTACGGATCCGGTGCTCCGTACGCGACTGCCGGTATTGATCAGGGAAATGCGTTGACGGCCTTGGGAGCACAGTCCTGTACCTTTACGTTCGCTCCCGGCGCCATCAACTTGTCCACGGATACAACGCACGGTCCGATCGGCGTGTATGCACCGGGTGTGTACTGCAGCACGGGTGCGATGAATGTGGGCGGACCGCTCACCTTGAGCGGAAACGGAACGTTCATTTTCCGCGCTGTCGGTGCTCTGACTTCGACCTCTGGTGCAACCGTGACGGTGAGTGGTGGCGCTTCCGTGTGTGATGTCTTCTGGACGCCGACGCAAGCGACGACGCTCGCGGCCAACACGACTTTCGTAGGTACGATCATTGACGATGGTGGTGTCACCATCGGCGCGAACACGAACTGGACGGGACGATCCCTAGCTTTTGGAGGAACCATTTTGACTGATACGGACACGATTTCCGCTCCAAGCTGTACGGTTACGCCTCCTGCTCCTGGTTCTCCGAATGTCCCTCCGCTGATCAACGTACGCAAAGTGCCGAGTCCGCTGGCTTTGCCGAATGGTCCGGGCTCAGTTACCTATAATTACACGGTCACGAATCCGGGCGCTGTGACTTTGACCGATCTTACGCTCGTCGACGACCAGTGCAGTAATGTGCAATTCCTGGGTGGAGATACGAATGGCAACGGTTGGTTGGAAACCAGCGAAACATGGACCTATTCCTGTACGACTACCTTGAACACGACGACGGTGAACTACGCCACCGCGCGTGGTATCGGAAATGGGTTGGCCGCCGTTGATACGGCTATCGCGGAGGTTGTGGTCGGTTTGCCGATCGTCCCGCCGCTCATTCACGTGGTGAAAACCCCGAGCCCGCTGTCTTTGCCCGCGAGTGGTGGTTCCGTAACGTATTCCTACACAGTTACCAATCCGGGCACGGTGGCGTTGACCGGTGTTACGCTCACCGACAACCGCTGCAGCAATCCGAGCTTTGTCTCGGGAGATGTGAACGCCGATTCGCGCTTGCAGGCGAATGAAACCTGGCACTATACCTGTACCACCAATATTCCGAGCACGACCACGAATACGGCCGTGGCTACCGGTCACGCCAACGGTTTGACTGCAGTTGATACCGCCTTGGCAACTGTGGTCGTCGCTGGTCAGCCGGTGCCGCCGCTCATCCATATCATTAAGCGTGCTTCGCCCGTTCTCTTGCCGGCTGTAGGCGGTCCGGTGACCTACTCGTTCTCGGTTACCAACCCAGGCACGGTTGCGCTGAACAACGTCACGGTATCCGACGACAAGTGCAGTAATGTGACTTTTGTCGCGGGTGATGCAAACAGCAACGGTTTGATGGAAACGAATGAAACCTGGAGTTACACCTGCCAGCAAAATCTGACCGTCGCGACCACGAATACGGCTACGGCCACTGGTCACGCGAACGGTCTCACGGTGACGGATGTTGCAGTGGCCAGCGTGGCGATTGCCCCGGCTCCTGTGGTACCTACGCCGACTCTGCCGAACACGGGCGTGAATCCGAACATGATGATTGCCACCTTCGGCTTGCTCGCTCTCGCCGCTATCTTGTTTGCCCTTACGCAATGGACACGCTTGTTCCGCTAAGCAGCGTTGAAAACGATCAGACAAAGAAAAAGAGCCGGACGAGTAATCGTCCGGCTCTTCGCCGTAACAAAAGCAACAGGCGCTCATGGTGGTGGGAGATCGGCATTGGCACGACTTGCCTGCTCGCCATCCTGTGGTTGTTTATCGGCATTTGCATCCAGCTCGTGGGCGGATACGCGGATGGAGTGCTGCATGCCCAGGCTCGCAGCCTTTCTAGCTCCGTAGACAAGCCTACGGCCAAGATTCCTCTTAAAACAGGTTTACCGGTACGTCTGAAGATCCCCAGTATCAAGGTGAATGCGGTGATCCGCTATGTCGGGATCGACTCCAAGGGCGCGATGGGCGTTCCTCAATTACCAAGCGAGACGGCTTGGTACATGCTCGGTCCGAAACCAGGACAAGAGGGGAGCGCCGTCATCGCGGGACACGTGAACTGGTGGTATGGGACGACCGGCGTTTTCCAGAATCTGAAGAAATTAAAAGCCGGCGACAAGATTACCGTGCAGGACGATCGGGGAGTCGAGACGACTTTTGTCGTACGCGGAACCCGGAATTACGGTCAGAAGGATGATCCTACGGGTGTCTTCGTGTCTTCCGATGGGAAAGCGCATTTGAATCTAGTGACCTGCGCGGGCGTATGGGACAGGCTTACTCAGATGTACAATAAGCGTTTGGTAGTATTTGCGGACAAGGTTGAAGATTAGGTTTTGACCAAATCCGTGTAGATTACGAGGCGCGTGGTGTAGCTTTGCGTTTTCGGATTCCAGAGACCGCTGCAGGTGATCAGATTGAGATGGATGCCGGTGGCCGATGTGAAGATTCCGGAAGCGGTATCATCCGCGTTAAAGGTTTTCATCTCCCGAACAATGAAAGACGTCTTTACACCTTTGTTGTCCACCACAGACACGATATCGCCCTTTTTGAGACGATCGAGATAGCGGAATACGCCCGAGCCATTCCAGAAATTATGGCCTCCGATCACCGCGCTGCCTGTGATTCCGGGACGTGTGCCAGGGCTATACCAGCCGACATCGAAGCGATTGCCCGGCACAGCCATCGCTCCGCCCGTCGTCATACCCATTTCCTGGATCGTGGCATTCACCTTGATAGCAGGAATGATCAGGCGTGCGCTTACAGTCCTAGCCGAAGCTCCATGGAGATCAAGCAGTGAAAAGAGCAGAACCAGGGTAATAGCCCAGGCTTTCCTCATGTTTGGCTGTGAAGCGATTTTCATAAAAAAATGAAGTCCCGGACAAAAGAGTCTGAGACTTCTATCATCTCCACTAGAGCACAGATCAGCGATTTTGTCCATGGGTGGGGTGCGCAAAAACACTCCCATTGCGGGAGTGTTTTTGTATGGCGGGTCCGAAGGGATTTGAACCCTCGGTCTTCTCCGTGACAGGGAGACGTGTTAACCGGGCTACACCACGGACCCATGATATGAACTTGACGGAAGCCGACGTCGGGATGACGATGGTTTTATCTCGGCGGGCCCTAATGTAACAGGGCCCGACCGCTCTGGCAAGCCCCATTTACGCCTTATGTTCGCCCTTATCCGGCATGCCGGCTACCACATCGGTAGCGGCTCATTAACGCCCGACGGCAGCGGCCAGGCTTTTCTATTGGCAGATAAGGTCAAAGCTGCCGGCGTCTGGCATGAGGTGCGCGTTTCGCCCACCACACGGACGCAAGAAACGGGAGCTATTCTCGCGAAGACGCTCGGCGCTCCGATGATCCAAGACGAGCGCATCGGTATGGACGGTGATATGCGCGACTTGATGCCGCCCACCGAACCGGATGGAATCGTGTTCGTGTCGCATCTGCCTGTCCTGAGCAAATGGCTACGCGCCTGGAGCAACGAGTTTGGCCAGGATGAGCCACCTCTGACCGAGATTGCGAGCGGTTATCTGATAGACCCTAAGACCAAAACGATCAAAGCGATTTAAAAAAGACCCGAATGGGTCTTTTTCTTATGCTAGCAACGGCTGCCAAGAATGCATGGCTTCCGGGACTTCGAAGGCGCCATGGTTGTGCGCGACCACGAGCGCGGCGCGCATGGCTTGATATTCGGTTTTCAGATCATGCGTACCGGCGAACCAGTTGCCATCCTTTTCGGATTGCAGAATTTCCGCCAAACTCATCCATTTGAAGCATTCGACTTCACCGGGTTGGGGGACGAAGTAGGTAACCGGCGCGTCATGCAGGACGACGTATTCGCGCACCCACAGGCGCGACTTTTCAAGTTTGGTCGTGCGCCACTGGATGAGTTTCTCCGGCGTCACGCACAAGCTCGCTTCCTCCTCGAGTTCTTTGAGGGCGTTCATCTCGTAGGTTTCGCCGACGCCGACATGGCCGCCGAGATGCGTGGACCAACCGCCCGGCAGACGTTCCTTTTTCAGCGAGCGTTGATGGCAAAGCAATTCGCCAGCCGAATTCATGACGAAGACATTCGTCGAGCGGCACCACGCGCCCGAAGCAATAGCTTCAGAGCGGGGGAGGGTGCCAAGTTCTTGATTGGTATGTTCGGACACGACAGACAGATGTTCCATAGGGGATCACAAAAAAACAATAATCAGATCCCGCGTCAGATGTCGCACGAAGAATTTCGGCTTTTTCACTGGCCCGTCCGCAGGAGGCGGACAGACCTGAACAAACTTCATTCTTCGGACGAATTCGTTACGGGGCCAACATCATAGCACATTTATTGGCTAAGTCAAGCAAAAGACGACCAATTGTGGATAACTTTAGGCTAAGGTTAGGGGAGAGAAGTGCTCTAATCTTAGCCAAGAAAAGAATAATACTTTATTGACAAAGACCTTATTTTGTGCTATATTATGATGTTCTGAAGATGGTTCCGGATCTCCCGGTCTCCACTTCAGGCGGAAAGCTATCGGTTCCAGATGAACAAGTACTCGCCCCTTTTCGCTCTCGTGGGTTTCGGCCTCGTCGCCGGTCTCAGCAGCCTGTTCTCGGGCTGCGCCTCCCCCGCCCGTGCGGACGAGTCGCATCCCGTGATCATCGACCTCCAGTACCACACGGTCACGGAGACCATCGGCTCGTACGAGACCTACGTCACGGCCGACGGCGTCACCATCGACGTCGAGCCGGCCACGCTCACCCTCGTCCTCGACAACCAGCACTGATCGCACGCGCGTTCCTCGCGCAGCGAAAAGCCCCACCAATCCTGGTGGGGCTTTTCCATTACTTTCGTTTCATGACTTTCTTGGCCGCGGCGACGATATATTTGGCGGTCATCCCATACTTCTCGAGCAGTTCATTTGGTTCGCCGCTTTCGCCAAAATGATTTGGCATGCCGATATTCTCGATCGGTACCGGCTGATTGCGGCTCAGGCTCTCTGCCACGGCTCCGGCCAATCCACCCGTGATCTGATGCTCTTCAACGGTCACGCAACAGCCTGTTTTCTTTACGCTTTTCGCGAGTGTGCCGTCGTCGAAGGGTTTGAGCGTATGGCAGTTGATGATCTCGCATGAAATGCCGTCTGCTTCCAACTGATGCGCGGCGACCAGGGCTTCGTACAAAAGCGGTCCACAGCCTGCGATCGTTACATCTTTCCCCTCTTGTAACACGATCGCCTTGCCGATTTCGAACGGCGTTTTTTCGGTGGTGATCACCGGTGTCTTCTCGCGTGCAAAACGGAAATAAGCCGGTCCGACCATTTCGGCAAGCGCGATGGTCGCTTTTTTCGTTTCCAGATAGTCGCACGGTACGACGACGGTCAGATTCGGTAGTACGCGCGTGATCGCGATGTCCTCGAGCGCCTGATGCGTCGCGCCATCCGGACCGACGGAAATTCCTGCATGCGCACCAGCGACTTTTACGTTCGCATTCGTATAACACACGGACACGCGCAACTGATCCCAGTTACGGCCAGGGACAAACACCGCATAGGAGCTCACGAACGGGATTTTGCCGGATAAAGCCAGACCCGCGGCCACGCCCATCATGTTTTGTTCCGCGACACCACATTCTACAAAGCGATTCGGGAACTTTTTTTGGAAGCCGTTCGCGCGCGTCGATTCCGACAAGTCGCCGGTCAGTACCATGATGCGCGGATCTTTTTCGCCCAATTCAACCAAGGCGTCGCCATAACCGTTGCGCGTCGGGATTTGTTCGACGTCGGCAGCAAACAGCTTGGGATTCAAAAGCGGCGCCTTTGCCATATCTATTTCTTGGTCACGGCCTTGATGATGCGCCAGATAATCCAGCCGATGATCCAGACGACGATCAGGAACGGCACGACCAAACCCAGGATGAATACGCCGGCCGTGATGAAGGCGTCGGCCAAATCCTGCAGGCTCTGCACAAGCCCGCGCACGGCGATGTTGAAGGTTTCACCCGGCTTCCAGACCGTGGTCGGCACTTCGACCTTGGCTTCTTCGGTCAGCGTAATGGTCAGCGTCGCATACGAAGTCTGGTCATTCATGTAGCGCATCTGGCCCTGCAGCTGTTCGATCTCGGCGCGCACGCGCGAGAGTTGCTGCGTGACCGCGAGCGTATCTTCGATCGAGCCCGACTTCTTCAAGATATCCAAGTAGGATTGTTCTTCGGCTTTGGCGGCCGTGAGACGCGCATCCAGATCCACATACTGCGCTGTCACGTCCTGCGAATTTTCGGTTTCCACGAAGACGGTGCTCGCGAGCGCTTTGGTGGCGAGTCGCACGGCATCAAACTGCTCATTGGGCACACGTACCGTGACATAGGCGGTTTTGACGCCGGCATTGTCGGAAATATTTGCACTATCCACAAAACCCTTGGCGTTGCTGACAATCGTGCGCAATTCTTCCAAGCGTTTTGCGGCGTCATCCACACGCAAGGTCAGACTGCCATTGCGAATGATTTTTTCACCGATCGCGGCGCGATCGGCCGGAGTCGCACCCGGATTGCCCGGTTGTGGCGCGATCGGCATGCCTTTAGCGATGCTGGCCTCATCATTAGCATAATACTGGTCCTGCAAGGCCATGGGCGGCGAAGCGGTGCCATAACCGACGGCAGAGCCGCCTTGCATAGTCGGCGCGACGCTGCGATGCATGCTGAACATGGCCGTGGTGGATTTCCACAAGGCACTGATAATAAGCGCGATCAACACGACGGAAACGACGACGACCGTGCCGATGACGCGTTTGGTGTAGGCTTTGGGGTTTGGGTTGGGCATAGAGGTTGGTTATTCGTGTTCGCTTTTGATGCGGCCTTGCAAGGTGCGTAGCTCGGCGAGAGCTTTTTCGCCCTCTTCGGCATTCGGCGGTTTGCCGTGCCACTCAAATTTATTTTCCATGAAGTCCACGCCTTTGCCGGGAATCGTATGCGCGAGGATGACGGTTGGTTTTTCAAATACGGCCTTGGCTTCCTCGGTCGCATCGATGAATTGTCGGATATTGTGTCCATCGATCTCGATCACATGCCAGTTAAAGGCCTTCCATTTTTCCGCGAGCGGCTCGAGCGGCATGATATTTTCCGTGAAGCCGTCGATTTGGATGTTGTTTCGGTCGACGATCGCTACCAGATTGCGCAGCCGCTCTTTTCCCGCGAGCATGATCGCTTCCCACGTCTGACCCTCGTCGATTTCACCGTCACTCATCGCGCAATAGACGCGCCATTTTGCTTCGTCCAAGCGTCCGGCTAGCGCCATCCCTACCGCTTGCGACAATCCCTGGCCGAGCGGTCCGCCGCAAGTCTCGATACCGATTCCACCGTGATTATTTGAATGTCCTTGGAATGGCGAACCCATTTTACGCAGCGTGGTCAGGAATTGTTTGCGATCGCAAAAACCCGCCTGGGCCAAGGTCGCATACAGCACGGGGCAAATATGCGCGTTCGAGAGGACCAATCGGTCGCGCTCGGGCCAGTCGGGTTTTTTCGGATCAACGTTCAGGACCTGGAAATACAAGGCGGTAAAAATGTCTGCCATCCCCAGCGGCCCGGCCGAGTGGCCGCTTTTCGCTTCCACTAAAGCCTGGATGACATCTTGGCGGATGTCATTTGCTTTGAGTTCGAGCTGCTTGAGGGAAAGAGACATTTCTATTTGATGTTGATGGTCGCACTGGTATCCATTTGCATGCGGGCCTGGTCGATGGAGTCTTCGTTCTTGTATTGCTCCGGCAACGAGTTCCACAGGTCCAGCGCCTTTTGTTCGAGCGCCTGCTCTTCGGCCGGAGTCATCGCGCGGCCTTGCGGAATCGAGTTGTAGAGCTCCATGGCCTTGCTGATCCAGCTCATGAGGGCCGGATCGATTTTCGTGTTGCCCTGCTGGATAAACGGATCACTCAGCATCGCATTACTCATCACGGCTGCTTTCGGCATGGCGGTCTTCACATCCTCATCCACCGACGCTTGCTGGCCGGCGGTAACGGTCATCGTGCCCACGGCGCTATTCGAGTTTGCATCCGTCATTTTCTGGACAGCGACTTTGGATTCCGCCACCTGGATGCTAACGGCGCTCGTGTTGCGCGCATCCACGCCAAAGCTCGTGCCGCGCACGGTAGCGACCACGTTCGACGAGCGGACATCAAAGCCCGAGCCCGTGCCGAGCAAGCGCTCGAGACGCGTCCAGATACGGCCGTTATCGAGTTTGAGTTTTACGTTCAGATCATCACCGCTGCCCTGATTGGCTTGCGTCACCGTCAATTTGGAATTCTCGTCCACGAGCGTACGACCGTAATCCGGCCAGATCAGCGCGGCCGACGCACCGGCTTCGGTTTCGATCACATCGCCTTCGGCTACCGGACCTTGGGCGGCATCATCGCGTTTGCCTTCATGCGTCACGTACACGTCGCCTTTGATATCGGTCAGGTAAGCCGTACCCGTAGTCGAGCCGAGTTCGGCCATGCCCATCTGCCGCATGGCGGCATTCTGCGCCTGATTCAAGGCGGAATGGTAAGCCTGGTTGATAAGCGGCGGCAGGAACTTCCAGGCCGCAAAACCGGCCAAGACAAGCACCACCAATGCGATCACGCAGCCAATAGCGAGTTTCTTCATAGATGGGGCCATCATACGTCGGGACGGGGAAAAAGAAAACGACCCCGGGATGGGGTCGTTTATCTTGAGACGAGCGTCGGAAACTAGTTCACGACGTTGATCGTGCCCTGCATCGTCGGATGGATCGTATCGCTGTAGTCGAACGAGCCGGCGGACGTGAAGGCGTGGCTGTACGAAGCGCCCGGGAGAATGTCGCCCGAGTTGAAACCGGCGCTGGTGACGTTGTGCGGCGAGGTGTCGCGGTTCGTCCAGGTGACGGTCACACCCTTCTTGATGGTCGTCGAAGCCGGCACGAAGCCGTTGTCGACCGTACCGATGGAGACGGTGAGAGCGGTTTCATCGAACTGCTTGTCCTGGCTGATGGTCGTGGTGAGGGTCATCACGTTGCCAGCCTGGTAGTCAGCGGCCACCTGAATCGGCGTGCCGACGCGGTAGTTGATGAAGAACGGATCCGGGAGGTCATCAATCTGGTTCTTCCAGGAGATGCCGTACAGCGTCTGGGCGAGCTGTTCGGACTGGACCCAGCGGAGAACGCCGCCCTGGTCGATCACGTAGGTGCGCGGGTCGGTGGTGACTTTCACCATCTTGTAGCCCGGGCGGTAGGTCACGTTGCCACCCAGCGGGATGGTCGAGAGCTGACCGTCGGAGATCGTGCGGACGCCCGAGAAGTCCTTGTACCAGGTGAAGTAGGTCTTCGAGTTCGGGAAGACGTAGCGCTTACCGTTAGAAGCGAAATAATAAACGGTGTCCATGGAACCCTTGATCAAGTCGCCAGCAACGAAGTTGCCGGAGGCGGCTTGCGAGGCGAGCGGAGCCGCGAGAAGGGCGATGGTGCCCGCCGTTGCGAACGCGCGCTTGAGGAAGTTCTGCATAAATTGCGTGGAGCAATTAAAATGTGGATGAATTAAGCTCCTTCATGATGAGGTCAATGCGCAAGACCGTCAACCTAGTGGACATTGATCGCTGTGGATGTCGTGCTGCCGACGAGTCCGCTCATGTCGGATGAACGTCCCACGAAATGGAATGTTCCGGCCGTCGTACGTGTGACCGTGAGCGTGCAGGTATTCGTGTTGTTGCAGCGCTTCACCATCTGGCCGTCATCGGTCGCGATTTCGGTCCAGGCGATGCCGTCGTCATCCTGTGAAGATGCGGTTGCATCCACGGATTCGCCAACGTTCATGTCGTTTTTGCCGACCAAGACGGTGACATTCGGGCGCGGATTGGCAACGACAGCGTAGCTACCGACCGCGGTCTGGCGCGTGAAGCCGTTGGCGTCGCGGATAATGCCGTACGCCGTGTGGGTCGTGTTGATCGGGAAACTTTCCGTTTCGGTGTAGCGGCACTGCTGGACATTGTTGCAACCGCGCACCGCATTGCCATCAAGGAAGATGTCGATCGCGGCGGCCGAGAAACTCGAGTCCACATCCACGATGATTTCGCGCAAATCACCCGGTTTGATTTCCGGACGCGTGATCGTGAGTTTAGTGCCGGGCGCGCCTTGGGCGAGCTGGATCGTGCTCGTGGTCAAATAGCGTCCGCCATCGGTCCATACGAATTCGGCGGTCGCATCGACGCTCGTGCGGCCGGTCGGCATGCGCACGTCGGCGCCACACGGGCTGAATTCGCAGCGACGCGCGAGCAAGCCGTCAAAGAAAACGTTCACATACCACAACCCGGACGACGGATTGGCGGTCGCGATCAGGGTGACGAGATCGTTTTGGCCCGGATTCGTATCCGAAGGCACAAGCGTACCGGTATGCGTGCTGGTCGGCGTGACTGGAGGCGTCGGTGTCGTGCTGGTCGGCGTTGTCGGCGGCGTGGTCGGTTGCGTCATGCCGAGATGCTTGTCGCTTCCGATGGTCGGCGAGTTGCTCATCTCGGTGCTCGGCGAAAAATCGGTAGCCGTCATGATCGGATTGCCGACGTGGTAGTTCACGAAAAACGTGTCCGCAAGGTCATCGACCTTGGTGTTCCAATCGGCGCCGTACAAATCACGCGCCACGGATTCGGTCATCACCCAGCGCAAGGTGCCGTTGTTGGAGACGGCGTAGACTTTCGGATCAGTGGTGATCTTGATGAGTTTTACTCCCGGGCGATAGGTCACGTTCGCGCCGATCGAGAGCGTGCTCAATTCGGCATCGGTGATGGTTTTGACGCTATCAAAACCCGTGTACCAGGTGTTGTAGGTTTTTTCGTTTGGAAAAACGTAACGCTTGCCATCCTGGCCATAATAATAGACGGAAGGGAGGGAGCCTTTGATCAGGTCTCCGGGCTGGATGGTCGCGGCGTGTGCGGAAGAGGTGAGAAGCAAGAGGCTGGAAGCCAAAACAGAAGCGGCGCCAATCAGGCGCGTGGCAGTTTGCGTGAAGCGAGTCATAGCAAAGCCAGTATAGCACGGGCCGCCGCGCGCGGATCGGGATTTCCGAAGATGGCCGAAGCCACGCAAATCCGGTCAATCGAACCGTGTATGAGTTGCGCGAGATGTTCTTCGGTGACGCCGCCATCAAATCCGACTTCGAGATCCGGCCAACGCTGTTTGATGAGACGCGCTTTCTCGAGTGTCGAAGGAATGAGCGCTTGTCCGCTCCAACCGGGATTTACGCCGAGCACGAGTACTTCATCCACTTCGTCGACCAGATTCGCGAGGCGTTCGATCGGCGTTTCCGGTGAGATGGCGAGGCCGCAATCCCAGCCAAGCTCGCGGCAGCGCGTAATAATCTTTTGATGATCGGTGGGAATTTCGATGTGCCAGATGGCGCGAATGACATTTTTGACGCGTTTCCAATCCTCGATCACGGATAACGGATCGCTGACCATCAGATGCAATTCGATTTCCAAATCCGCATTGATCGGCGTCGCGTCATACCACGTACGGTTCTCCACAAAGTTCCCGTCCATGCAATCGAGTTGCACCGTACCGACCAAGCCTTCCATCAACGCCAAACGTTTGCGAAACAAGTCCGCGTCTTTCACGAGAATGGCGGGAATGAGTTCAGGCATCGAGTTGTTTGACGCGACGTACGTGGCGCGCCTCTTTGGATGGTTTGGTTTTCAAAAACGTCGCAATAATTTTTTTCGCGAGCGGGGTTTTAGTGATCCAACCGCCGAGGACGATCACATTGGCGTGATTATGCTCGCGCGCCAGCTTCGCGTCTTTTTCCGTTCGCGCGACAATCGCGCGCACGCCTTTGAAACGGTTGGCGGCAATATCCATGCCATGGCCCGTGCCGCAGACCAAGATACCAAGGCTGTCTTTGTCGGTTTGAATCGCAAGCGCGACCTTCTTGGCGGCTAAGGGATAGTCATCGCCTTCAACAAAGGCAGGACTCAAGTCGACCGGGCCGGTTTTGAGCGAAGCCTTGAGTGCTTCCTTGAGTTTGAAGCCTGCATGGTCGGCACCGAGGTAGAGATGGGGGAGACGGGGCATAGTTTCGCTTGACCTGCGGGCAAAATCGCCGCATGCTGGTCGAATTCCACGCAAGTATATGTCAGATGCCCCGAAGCAGGAACAGCCCCAGCAACCACTCCTTCCTAAGATCGAGGAGGAGATCGCTGTCTATTGGAAAAAGAACGATATTTTCCAGCGCTCGATCAAGGAGCGTCCGGCGTCGAAAGGCTATGCTTTTTATGATGGTCCGCCGTTTGCGACGGGCATGCCGCATTACGGCCACCTGCTGCAGAGCGCCATCAAGGACGTCGTGCCGCGCTATTGGACGATGAAGGGTTTTCGCGTGCCGCGCGTTTGGGGTTGGGATTGTCACGGTCTTCCGGTGGAAGCCTTGATCCAGAAAGAATTAAAACTGTCGGGCAAGCCGGCCATCGAAGAATACGGCGTCGCCAAGTTCAATGAAGCGTGCGCGCAATCCGTATTACAATATTCCGGCGAATGGAAACGCTACGTCGAACGTCTGGGTCGTTGGGTCGAGTTCGACAATGCGTACAAGACGATGGACCACAACTTCATCGAATCCGTGTGGTGGGCGTTTGCCGAACTCTGGAAAAAGAAACTCGTCTACAAAGGTTTGCGCGTGTCGTTTTTCTCGCCGTTCAATGGAACGCCGCTTTCGAACATGGAAGTTTCGATGGAGAATTCCTACATCGAAGCCGAAGATCCGTCCGTGACCGTAAAATTCCCGGTACTCGGTCAGGAGAAAACATTCTTTTTGGCCTGGACGACCACGCCTTGGACCCTGCCCGCCAACGTCGCGCTCGCCGTACATCCGGATGAAATGTACGTGAAGGTGCGCATGCTGAAGAGCGGGGAGTTGTATTGGATGGGCGAAAAGTTGATGTCCAAAGTCTTGCGCGACTTTTTCCCGTTGCAAGAAGACCAGGAAGATTTTGAAATCGTCGAAAAGAGCTTGGGTTCGGATTTGGTCGGCACGAAATATGTCGCGCCATTCGAGCTCGACGTCGAAACACGCAACAAGCTCACGCGTCGTCCAGGAAAAACCTTACACACCGTGGTGGCGATGGATTATGTCACGATCGAAGACGGCACCGGCATCGTCCATACCGCTCCCGCGTTTGGTGAAGAAGACTTCCGCGCTTCGACCGAGCGTGGGTTGCCCGTGGTCGTGACGTTGGATGACAACGGCTCGCAATTGCCCGGCATTCCGGTCGCCGCCGGCATGAATTTCATGGATTCGAATGCGCCGCTCATGCAGGATCTGCAGAGCCGCGGCCTCATGTTCCGTCAGGAAACCGTGAAGCATCAGGTGGCGACGTTCGCTCGCAACAGCACGCGTCTTATTTATAAAGCGCAGGACGCTTGGTACGTGGACGTGACGAAATTGAAGTCGAAGATGCGCAAGACGGCCGAGAAAATCGACTGGCATCCGTCGCATCTGAAAGAAGGCCGTTTTGGAAAAGGCATCGATACCGCGCCGGACTGGTGTATTTCACGCAGCCGTTATTGGGGAGCGCCTCTGCCGGTATGGACGAATGCCGACGGTACCGATGTGCGCGTCTTCGGTTCGATCAAGGAATTGCAAAAAGCCGCCAAAGTGAAAATCGATTTGAAGGACATGATGGCTTTGCATCGTCCGAAAATCGACGACATTACCTTCAAGAACGAGAAGGGTGAGGAGATGCGCCGTATTTTGGACGTCTTCGACTGTTGGTTCGAATCCGGATCGATGCCGTACGCCTCGGTGCACTATCCGTTCGAGAATAAAAAGACATTCGAGACGAATTTCCCTGCGCAATTCATCGGCGAAGCCCAAGATCAGACGCGCGGCTGGTTCTACAACCTGCACGTTCTCGCGACGGCCTTGTTTGGCAAGGCCGGCTTCAAGCATGTCACATGTACCGGACTCGTTTTGGCAGAAGACGGCCGCAAAATGTCGAAGAGCCTCAAGAATTATCCCGATCCTTGGGATGTATTTACGACGCATGGAGCGGATGCGCTGCGTTATTATCTCGTGTCATCACCAGTGGTCGATGCCGACTCGCTCAATTTTTCCGAACGCGATTTGCAAACCGTCGTACGTGGTTTCCTCAACTTGTTCTGGAACGTGAAAACGTTTTACGCGACCTATGCCGATGGCGACAAAATCAAGCTCGGCAAACCGCGTAGCGCGCATGTCCTCGACCGCTGGATGTTCGCGCGTTTGAACGAAACGCTCGACGAAGTCACCAAGTCGATGGATGGGTACGAGCTCGCGAAGGCGGCACGTCCGTTGCGCGGCTTGGTAGAAGATTTGTCGACCTGGTGGTTGCGCCGTTCGCGCGATCGCATCAAGTCGGCGAATGCGTTTGAACGTCAGGACGCGCTCAAGACCTTGCTCGAGGTGCTGCTTGAGCTGTCCAAGATCATGGCACCTTTCACGCCGTTCATCGCCGAAAAAGTATATTTGGATATTGGCGGCAAAATGGCATCCGTCCATCTTGAGAAATGGCCGAAAGCGGACAAGCGTCTCATCGATACACGTTTGCTCGCGGATATGCGCTGGGTTCGCGAAGCCGTGTCGCGCGGCCATGAATTGCGCGCCGCCGCAAAACTTCCGGTGCGCCAGGCGCTCGCGGCGGCAATCATTAAATTGCCGGATGCAGCCGAAGCCACGCGCTTAGCCGGACAAAGCGGTCTCGCGAACTTGATGATGGATGAAATGAACGTCGAAGCCGTGCGCATCGAGCATGATGCAACCTTGAAAGAACCGTGGAGCGTCGAACTCGATACGGTGATCACGCCGGAACTTCGTCGTAAGGGCATGCGCCGTGAATTCGCGCGCCAGATCATGGCGATGCGCAAAGAAGCCAAGCTCGAACCGGGCGACCAGATCCGTCTCATGGTGTCTCTGGTGAAAGGGGAATTGCGGGATGCGCTCGAAGAACGTCGCGAGGAAATCCTGAAGGACGTGAAAGGTACGGATATCTCGTATGAACTTCCGGAAGAGGAGACCACATTGCTGGTCAGCGATTTGGATGTTTCCGGCCACAAGCTGCGCGTCGCGATCGAGAAGAAGTAACGTTTTAGAAGCGGTCAGGTAGAATAGGGTGACGCACAAGACGTCACCTTATTTTTAACTTCAAAATATGAAAAAGATCATCACCGCAGCCGTGGCTTCGACCATGGCCCTGAGCCTCGTGGCTCCGATGTCGGCCTTTGCCATGGAGAATGGCGATATGAATGAAACGGGTAGCGTGAAGGCGAACGCGATGCAGGCTTGCACCGACCGTTTGCAGGATCGTGAAGCCGATTTCGATGCAAAGCAGGCCGATCTTGGACAGAAGCTGTCCGAGCAGCGTGCCGATCAGGATGCTCGCATCAACTCGCGTCGCGAAGACGCGAATGCCAAACTGAAGGAAGCGCGTGACAACCGCGATGCCAAAGGGTTCGGTCGTCCTGCGATCAAGGACGCTACCTTCCGCGCTTCCGTGGATGCCGCGATGACCGTTCGCCGCGCTGCCGTGGATGCCGCGATGACCAATTTCCGTACCAGCCATGACGCTGCTCTCGCAACGCGCCGCGCTGCCGTGGATGCTGCGGCCGCGACTCGCAAGGCTGCCGTCAACGCTGCGATTGCCGAAATGAAATCGCATTGCAATGGTACGGCTGATGAACGCAAGGCCGCACGTGTAAAATTCCAGGCCGCGATCAAGGCCGCTCGCACCGCTTTCTATGATGCGACCAAACCGGCCCAGGATGCCTACAAGGCCTCCGTGGCCAAGGCCGTGGATACGCGTAATGCCGCTGTGAAGTCCGCCATGGACACGTACCGTGCCGCCGTCCAGGCCGCGCTCAACGCCTATAAGGCCGCTCACCCCGCTTCCTAAAGACGTCTTGAACAGGAAGAAAAACCCCGCCGGTCCGGCGGGGTTTTTTGTCTTGACAAAAATGAAAAAGAATATTACTTTGCCGTCCCAGCGCCTCATGTCGAGGAGCGAAGGAGTCAAGCACGTGACACAGACCGCATCGAATGGGGAAGCGCGTTCCACGCGCTACCATGTCTCGCATCCGCCGCGCTTGCTGCACGGCATCCTGTCCGCGCTCGCCAAGGAGACGCGCAGCGCCGAATACCGCCGCCACGGCGGCCATCCCGACCCCAACTGGATCCGCGCGATCGTGAAAGGCGTCGCCGGCGGCAATCAGCGCGAAGCGGACGCCGACGAGATCAGACGCTTCCTGCTGAACGAGGGCGTGCTCGTCGAGAGCGACGCCACCAAGGGATGGGTCTTCGATCCTGCGAAGGCCGATGACCTCTACCGCCGTTGCGGGGAGAAGGACGCGTCGCTCGTGCGCGGGCTCAAGACCTTCGTCGAGATGTGCGAGCGGACGTCCGATCCTGCGCCGTCGCCCGAAGCCGATCTCGCAACGGCCGACACCCTCGTCCAGCGCGCGCCCGAGGTCGTGCGACCCAGACTCGCGTTGCTCGACTTCGATGACGAGCTACTCGAGCTGCATCGCGAAGAGCTGGCGAAGACGATCGAAGAGAAGCAGAACGAACTCGCTGCCACAGAGCAGGAGCAGCGCCGTCGCGTCGAGAAGAAGCGCCTCGAGCACGAGATCGAAGAATTAGAGCGGAGCTCGCGGCCAAGCGCAAAGCGCTCGCCGCGCACAACACCTACTGATCCGCTACGCGGGTCTTTTTTCTTTTCCAAAACAAAACACTCCCGTTCGGGAGTGTTTTGTGTGGTGCAGCGGCTGGGGGTCGAACCCAGGACCTTGGGCTTAAGAGGCCCCTGCTCTACCAGCTGAGCTACCGCTGCAAATCGGTAATGTAGGCAAGAATCTACTGCGATCTTGGCGAATTGTCAAACGCTAAGACGTGGGCTACGATCCGACCGTTTCCGCGCCCCTAGCTCAGCTGGATAGAGCGCTTCCCTCCGAAGGAAGAGGTCAGACGTTCGAATCGTCTGGGGCGCACCACCCCAAGTCCCCTTGAGCAAAGGGGACTTTTGGTATAAGAAAAGATTACGCAAAGGAGGTGTGTATGCCTGGTGGCAGATCCGGTGGCCTCGCCGAGGCCATGCGGGGAGAGACCTATACCGGCGTATCGGAAGATCATCCCGAACCGCCGCGCGCGAAGTGCCGTTGGAACAATTGTCCGACGAGCCTGCGCATCGGAAATCGCCCGCGCACCCGCAAGCTGGCGAAAGAGAAGCCCGAAGTGGTTCCTGATCCGCCGGAGCCCATCGAGTCATCCGAACCGGCCGAACCGTTCGAGCAGACGGAAGCGGCCTCCGAAGAGTCTGCCGACGCTGCTCAGCGTAAGTATACAAAGCAAAAGGACGTTTCCAAGAATCTGGAAGGTCTCTGCGATCTGCACAAGCGGATGGTCCAGGATTACGATCTTGGCCTCTCGGTGACGCGGCCGCCCTTCTATCCGCCACTCACGCCAAAAGAGGTGAAGCGCAAGCGCGACAAGCCTCTGCCCGACGACTGACGCAATCCGCCTACTGGCGGGTTTTTTCTTTGTTCGTTATTGTAGCCGCCGTTATGCGCCAATCCAGACTCTTCACCAAGACCTCCAAAAACGCGCCTCACGACGCCGATTCCGTGAACTCCAAGCTGCTCTCCCAGGGCGGCTTTGTCCATCAGGAGATGGCCGGCGTCTACTCGTGGTTGCCGCTCGGTTTGCGCGTCTTGCGCAAGGTCGAAACGATCATCCGCCAGGAGTTGGACGCGATCGGCGCGCAGGAAATTTTGATGAGCGCGCTGCAGCCCAAGGAGAATTGGGATACCACCGGCCGCTGGAATACGGTGGATGTCTTGTTCAAGGTCCCGTCGCAAACCGGAAAGATTTACGGCCTTGGTCCGACGCATGAAGAAATCGTGACGCCGCTCGTAAAAACATTCTTGTCTTCGTACAAAGAATTGCCGGTGGCCGTGTACCAGATCCAGAGCAAGTTCCGCGATGAATTGCGCGCCAAGTCAGGCGTGTTGCGCGGCCGTGAATTCGGCATGAAGGATTTGTATTCCTTCCACACGGATGTGGCTGATCTTGAAAAATATTACGCCAAAGTTTTGGAAACCTATCTTACGATTTTTTCGCGCTGCGGTTTGAACGCCAAAGTTGTGGAAGCCTCGGGCGGTTCGTTCAGCAAGAAGTTCTCGCATGAATTCCAGGTGCTGACACCGGCCGGCGAAGACAAGATTCTCACGTCCGAAAGCGGCACATTTGCCCAGAACAGCGAGATCACGACTTTGAAAGAAGGGGATAAGAATCCGGAAAACGGTGAGAAGCTTGAGATCAAAACCGGTGTTGAAGTCGGAAATATTTTCGATCTGGGAACCAAGTTCTCGGATGCATTCGATGTTTCTTTCAGCGATGCCGATGGCAAAAAGCAAACTGCCGTCATGGGTTGCTATGGAATCGGTACGACGCGCTTGGTCGGCACGATCGTCGAAGCTTCGCATGATGAGAAGGGTATTATCTGGCCGATCAATGTCGCACCGTATCATGTGCATTTGGTGTCACTGCATTCCAAGGATGCGGACACGTTTGCTCGCATTCAGTCGGTTGCTCAAGACATGTATGACCAATTGTGGGCCGCAGGCGTTGAAGTACTTTGGGACGATCGCGAAGGCGTGTCGCCGGGTGCGAAATTCGCCGATGCAGATTTGATCGGTTTGCCGCTGCGTCTCGTGGTTTCGGAAAAGACCTTAAAAGAAGAATCCATCGAATGGAAGCCGCGCAACGAAAGCGAAGCGCATCTCGTGAAGATCGAAGACGTGGTCGAAGAAGTGCAGGAAATGATCAAGCAATAAAAAACTCCCTCGCAGTGCGGGGGAGTTTTTTATATGGAGGGTTGACATTCTAATAGAATTCTTGTAAAGCGAACATACAAAACGTGGGAGGAGGGCTCAATGAGTGATAGCGAAGGGGAAGAAGATCTTTGGTGGCCTGATCCAGAAGTCGAGCGGAAGCTCGACGTGGACGGCCTGTTCGGGCAGGTCTTGACCGAGCTGGGCTTGCCTCACTCGGTGAGCGGGCTCATCGGTCGCCGCTTCGTCTTCTGGTCCGTTCGCCGAAAGGGAGGCGCGGAAGACAAGACGACGATTGCGTGTTGTGGCACGCTCACAGGTGCGGAGATCGTACGTCACGCGCATCCGACTCTCGGGGATACGACGTTCCTTCATCTCTACACTTCCGGCGTTCGCTACGATGGGGATGCGATCAAGCACTTCCTGGTTCAAAGCGTGGCTGAGGAGGGGGTCTGGATTGCAGATGTCGTTTGCTCCTATGGCTTCGATTCGGAAGACGAGGAGATCACGGGCGACAGCGGCGGTCTGATGAAATTGCTCTGAACTCAGAGCTGGCTTCGATGGCTGAAAAGCCATTTTTTTTTACAAAAAACTCCCGCCGATTGGCGGGAGTTTTGTTTGGCTTACATCGCGGCCGGAGCAGCGGGAGCGCTCGGAGCCGGAGCAGCGGCCGGAGCCGCACTGCCGGAGTGCTTGAGGGCGTCCTTGAGGCCCTTGCCGGCCTTGAACTTCGGAACCGTGACCGCGCCGATCTGGATCTTCTCGGTCGGGTTCTGCGGGTTCACGCCCATGCGGGCGGCGCGCGTCTTGGCCATGAAAGCGCCGAAACCGGCGATATTGACCTCGCCACCGGCCTTAAGCGTGTTGGTCACGACGTCCACGAAGGCTTCGACGGTGTCTTCAGCCTGCTTTTTGGTCACGCCGACCTTCTCCGACAAGTGATTGATGAGCTCCGCTTTGTTCATAGATGAGTTGGGCATCAAATGATTGATGGAAGGAGGTTAGCATTTTTTCGCTAAGATTGGCAAATGGGGGTCAAGAGTGGCCGCTAAGAAAAGAAATAACCGCCATGCGGCGGTTATTTCTTTTGATACTCCAGAATATCTCCCGGCTGACAGTCTAGGGCTTTGCAAATACCCTCTAACGTCGATAAACGGATAGCTTTGGCTTTGCCGTTTTTCAACACGGAAATATTGGCCATGGTGATACCGACCTTGTCGGCCAGCTCGGTGACGCTCATTTTCCGTTTCGCCAGCATCACGTCGATGGTAATGATGATTGCCATGTGATTACACGGTTAAGTCGTTTTCGGACTTGATATCCACGGCGTTTTGCAGGATGTTTTCAAACACAGCTGCTGCCGTAGCGATCACGATAGAAGCGAACGTGGCAATAATACCCAAGGCCAAGGCTCCCGCGGGATCATCTGCACCACCCAGAAGTCGTGCGGAAATAGCGAGATAGGCGTCAGCTCCCACGATGGCAGCGGCTTGCAGGAGGGCGCAATATTTTATAGTTCGCAATGTGTTTACGGCCGTCTGGGTGAACACCTTGTTTTGTCCTGCATATCCGAGGAGCTTGATCGCCTGATAGAGCGCCACGAAGAAGGGGAGGGATCCGAGATAGGCATACGCAAGGAACGGATCCGTGAAGTAGATCTGGAACAGCGTGGAATGCACATTCCTGCCTTCGAGTTGGGGTTCCAAAAGCATGAGTCCAAGAACGAGGACACCCAAGAGCACGATTACTACCTGCAGGAATAGAGTAGAGCTTTTTTTCATGGGGATTCACTAATTATTATGCGATGTATCGTACTTTAGTATTTATCGTTTGTCAATATATATTTATCGTTAAATAAAACAAAGAAAAACCCGCCATTTGGCGGGTTCTTTTTTTGATCGTCTTTACTTCGCGTATTCCGTGACGCGGCTTTCGCGGATCAATGTCACGCGCACTTCACCGGGGAATTTCATTTCGCTGGCGATCTTGTCTGCGATTTCACGGGCCATCTTCGCGGCCGCGTAATCGTTGATCTCCTTCGGATTCACGAACACGCGCAATTCGCGTCCAGCCTGGATGGCATACACCTTCTCGACGCCCGGGAACGACTTCGCGGCATTCTCAAGATCTTGCAAGCGCTTCACGTAGAGCTCCAGAGAATCCTTGCGTGCGCCCGGACGAGCGCCGGAAATCGCATCTGCGGCTTTGACGATAATTGCTTCGAGCGTTTTCGGCTTGTCTTCGTGGTGTCCAATCGACTGGTAGCAGATCTCTTCCGGAAAACCGAACTTCTGCAAAATCTTGTAACCGATTTCCGGATGCGAACCTTGCATGTCGTGGTCCACGGCCTTGCCGACGTCATGCAGCAAACCGCCGAGTTTGCAGACATGAATATCCGCGCCGAGTTCTTCGCCGAGCATGGCGGAAATGCGCGCGACTTCCATCGAATGCAAAAGCGCGTTCTGGCCGTAGCTGGTGCGGAATTTCAAACGACCCAGAATACCGATCAGCTTTGGATCAATGCTGGCCGGAGAAATGCCCAGCTCATACAGCGCGTCTTCACCGGCTTTACGAATATCCACGATCAATTCTTTTTTCGCTTCATCCACAAATTCTTCGACGCGTCCCGGATGGATACGGCCATCGGCAATCAATTTTTCGAGCGCGCGTTTGGTGACTTGGCGGCGGATGGGGGAGAAGCCCGAAATCGTCACCGCATTCGGCGTGTCATCGATAATGAGTTCGCAGCCCGTCAGCAATTCGATGGCCTTGATGTTGCGTCCTTCGCGACCGATGATGCGGCCCTTCATTTCTTCGCTCGGAAGATCCACGTAGGTCGTGGTCGTTTCACACACATGCGAAGACGCTTGGCGCTGGATCGCGACAGCCAAAATATTCTTGGCTTTCTTGTCGATTTCTTCGGCCGTCATGTCGTCGAGTTTACGCAAACGCGACATGAGCGCTTCCTGCTGATGTTCTTCGACCTGCGCATATAAACGTTCAAGCGCCTGGTCGCGACCAAGTCCCGCGACTTGTTCGAGTTTGGTCAGCGCTTCGGCCTTCAGTTCTTCCACTTTGAGATGCGCTTCCTGCGCTTTCTGTTTCGAAAGTTCAACTTCCGATTTGGCTTTGTCGATATCCAAAAGTTTCGAGCTCACGGCTTGCTCGCGTTCCAGCAAAGACTGCTGTTGCTTTTTCACCTCTTCAAGAGCGCGACGTTCTTCGAGGCGCGCGTCTTCCAAAATTTTGATGGCCTTTTCCTTGGCCTTGGCGAGCGCCTCGATTTCGCGGCGTTCGGCATCTTTCATTTTGTCGGAAATCAAACGGTCGGCTTCGGCGAGCTTGTTGTCCGCGCCGGCCATTTGTTTGCGATGCGCCATCTCGCGCACCAGGTAACCCACACCGAGACCGACTGCGACGCCGACAATCAAAAGCAAAACGAGTAACGGGGCATTGTCCATATTTTTCCAACGAATTAGCGTTCAAATGCCAGCTCAACCGGAGGGAATTATAAGTTCAGGGGGCAACGCGAATGTATCAGGACTTTATAACCTTGTCTACGGCTTCCGGTGTCAGCCCGTCCATCGATAATGCGTCTTTTATGTCGAATTCGCCGACTTTGGAGCGACGCAATTCCAAGCAGTATCCACCCACACCCAGCTCGCGGCCGATATCATCTGCCAAGCTGCGAATGTATGTGCCGCTGCCACACTTCACCAGAACGGAAAGTTCCGGCCAGGAATATTTTAAAACCGTGATTTCATCGATCTTTACATTCTTTTTCGGACGCATGTCTTCCGTGGCTTTTCCGGCGCGCGCCAAGTCATACAACTTTTTGCCGCCAATTTTTTTCGCCGAGTGCAGGGGAGCGAGCTGCTCGTAGCCGCCGCGGAATTTGTCCAAAGCCTTTTCAATCTCTTGTTGCGTCGGCTGGATTCCAGAGTTTGTGGCCGTGATCACGCCTTCTTTATCGAAGGTGTCCGAAGTCGCGCCAAGCCTGATGACGGCTTCATATTCTTTGTCGACACCCACCAGGGCTGTCAGCTTTTTTGTGCCTTTGCCGATACCCAAAACCAGCAAACCGGTCGCAAAAGGATCGAGCGTGCCGGCATGGCCGACCGCCCGGATCTTCAAGATATTCCTAACCTTGGCGACGACATCGTGTGATGTCCAACCAGCAGGCTTATCTACAAGCAATAATCCATCCATAGCGGGCAGTCTAACCTTGACTTTCCGCTTAATCAAGCCTAAACTCGCACGCATGAACGTAACCGAACTGGCCCGCCGTCTGCGCGTCACCCCGCAACAGCTTTTGGCAAAATTGCCTGAGCTTGGCTTTGATATCGGCGCCCGCGCCATCAAGGTCGATGACCGCACCGCCGACCAGATCTACAAGAAGTGGCTCGAGAATTCGCGTCGCGAGCGTTTGCGCGAGCAGCTTGTACGCCAGAACGCGGTCGGTGAACGCGCAGTTGGAGCTCCGAAAACCGACATCACCTTGCCGGCGGTGATTTCCGTGCGCGACTTCGCCGGCAAAATGGAGCTTCCGGTCACGCGCGTCATCCAGCAATTGATGAAAGCCGGTATTCTCGCCTCGCAAAACGAGCGCATCGACTACACGACGGCTTCGATTATCGCCGACGAACTCGGTTTCAAGGTGCAGCCGGAATCCGCCGACAAGGTGGAGATGGAAAAGACGCTTCAATCCGAAGACCGCTTGAAGGCGATCATGACGACGCAGGGCGCAACGGGTTTGAAAGAGCGCCCGCCGGTGGTGGTTGTGATGGGTCACGTCGACCACGGTAAGACGCGCACGCTCGACGCCATCCGCAAAACCAACGTGATGGAAGGCGAGTCCGGTGGTATCACGCAGCACATCGGTGCGTATCAGGTGGAAAAGAAGGGCAAGAAATTGACCTTCATCGATACGCCGGGCCACGAAGCGTTTACCGTGATGCGTTCGCGTGGTGCCAAGGTCGCGGACATCGCGATTCTTGTCGTGGCCGCCGATGACGGTGTGCAGCCGCAAACGAAGGAAGCCATCAACATTATTCAGGCCGCCAAGCTTCCGTTCGTGGTCGCGCTCAACAAGATTGATAAATCCGACGCGGATCCGAACCGCGTCATGGGTCAGCTCGCCGAATGCGGCGTGACGGTCGAAGAGTGGGGTGGCAAAACGCCGATGGCGAAAATTTCCGCCAAGACCGGTCAAGGCATCGATGAATTGCTTGATCTGATTTTGCTTGTCGAGGAAGTGGAAAAGGAACACATCATGTCGAATCCGGATGCGCATGCGGCCGGTACGATTATCGAATCTCACGTGGACAAAGGCGAAGGCCCGGTCGCGACCGCCGTCATCCAAAACGGTACGTTGCATCGCAACGACTGGCTCGGGATCGGTGGCATTGCGTATGGCCGCGTCCGCATGATGCGCGACTGGAACGGCAAAGCGCTCGAAGAAGCTCCGCCGGGAACGCCGGTCAAGATTTTGGGTTTCAAGCTTGCTCCGGCGGTCGGCGATATCATGGAAGTTCCGGAAGATCCGAAGTCGCTTGAGCAAAAGAAGGCCAAGACGACCACGCGTCAGGTAGTAGAAACCATGACGGCTACCAAACAGCAGCCGGTGGAAGCGGAAGAGGGCGCCGTCAAAAAAGTAATGTTGAACGTCATCCTCAAAACCGACGTGCTCGGCTCGCTTGAAGCTATTCTCGGCATGCTCGAAAAGGTGAAGCATGAATTGGTCGGCGTGGACGTGATCCAGAAAGGTCTCGGCAACGTGACCGAAAACGACATCGAGCGCGCCGCGAACTCCAAGCCCTCCGTCGTGTATGGTTTTAGCGTGATGACCCCGCCGCCGATCGCCGTGGCTGCCCGTGACAAGGGCGTGGACGTAAAGAACTACAAGATCATTTACGATTTGTTCGATGACGTGGTCGCGCGCTTGAACGCGTTGCTTCCGCAAGAAAAGATTATTACCGAACTTGGTTCGGGCGAGGTCGCGGCGATTTTCCGCACCGAACCGGGCCGTATGGTTGTCGGTATGCGCGTGAAAACGGGCAAGCTCGTGGTGGATGCCAAGGTGCGCGTCTTCCGCAACGACGAGATCATCGGAGACGGTGTTATCGAAACCCTGCAAAGCGGCAAATCTTCCACCAAGGAAGTCGGCGCGGGCGTCGAATGCGGTTTGTCATACAAAGGCAAGATCAAGCTCATGCCCGGCGATCGTCTCGACGCGTACACGGAAGAATCCAAGGCCCGTAAGATCGAAAGCTTCCGTTAGACAAACTCAGGTTCGGGTTTTACCATTCTCCTACCTATGGAACACACTTTTACCGATTCCAATTTTGAAACCGACGTCTTGAAAAGCGACGTGCCCGTCTTGGTTGATTTCTGGGCCGAATGGTGTCCGCCGTGCAAGCTGATGAGCCCGATTATCGAGGATCTCGCCAACGAAATCGATGGCGCGAAGCTCAAGATCGGCAAGCTGGATGTGGATGCGAACCAGGCCTCGTCCATGAAGTACAGCGTGATGTCGATTCCGACCATGCTCGTCTTCAAGAACGGCGAAGTCGCGGGCAAAATCGTGGGCAGCATGCCGAAAGAGGTGTTGCTCGAAAAACTCGCGCCGTACATCGCATAAGCTATGAAAGAAGTCGCCATTATCGGATCCGGACCTGCCGGTTGGACGGCGGCGATTTATGCTGCGCGCGCGAGCTTGCAGCCGATCCTGTTCGAAGGCCATGAACCGGGCGGACAACTCATGACCACCACCGAAGTCGAGAATTTTCCCGGCTTTATTCACGGTATCCAGGGTCCGGAACTCATGCAGGTGTTCCGCGAACAAGCCAAACGCTTTGGCACGGAAATCGTTTCGGCCATGGTCGAATCTCTCAAACAGATCGACGGCGGATTTGAACTCGTCGCGAACGGCCAAACCTATCAAGCGAAAACCGTTATCATTTCCACCGGCGCCACCGCGCGCCGTCTTGGTCTTGATAACGAAAAGCGTTTGTACGGACATGGTGTCTCGGCTTGCGCGACTTGCGACGGCTTTTTCTTCCGTGGCAAGAACGTGATCGTGGTCGGCGGGGGAGATAGCGCCATGGAAGAAGCGTCTTTTCTCACGCGCTTTGCGGAGAAAGTCACGATTGTTCATCGCCGCGACAGCTTCCGCGCGTCCAAGATCATGCAGGATCGCGTCAAAGCCAATCCGAAAATCGAGATCGTGCTCAACACGGAAGTCGCGGACATTCTTGGCGGCGACAAAGTCGAAGGCGTCATCTTGAAAGATGCCAACTCCGGCGAAACGCGTGAAATGAAAATCGACGGCGTTTTCGCCGCTATCGGTCATGAACCGAATGTCTCGCTCGTGAAAGGCTTGGTTGATCTGGATGAAAAAGGGTATGTCGTGACGGTTCCGGGTTCGACGCGTACCAAGCTCGAAGGTTTGTTTGCCTGCGGCGACGTACAAGACTCACGCTATCGTCAGGCGATCACTGCCGCCAGCTCCGGATGTATGGCCGCGCTCGACGCAGAACGCTATCTCGCAGACCATGAATAACAAAACACCCACGATTTAAAGTCGTGGGTGTTTTTTGGACAAACACTTAAGCAATCCGCATCCAAGAAATGTTTGGCTAGGGGAGAGCGAGTCCGAAGACCTGCGGCACCCTAAATAAACATTCCATGCTTGTCGTGGACGCGGATTGCTAAAGGGCTCGTCAGTCGGGGGAACGTATCATGCGTCAAAAGCGACGTCAAGACACCGTTTTAGCCAATTTTCGTGGCTAATATTGGCGGTAAAAAAGATCGCTCGGAAGCGACTTTTCGACGCACTCGCTGTTAATATAGCACAAAATAGTGCATTTGTCAAGCTCACTGGATTTCTCTTAATTCGGATTATTTACCCCCGTTTCGTCTACCAAAGGCGTCGTAGCTGCGGCCGCTGCAACTTGCTCCGGCGTCGAGCCTACCAAACATACCGCGCCCCACGGACGATAGTGGCTGTTGAACGTTTCTTTCTTATACGTTCCGTCAGCGTAAGCGACGGCATAGTCGAAACTTGCATCCGCGCCGGCATGCGCGGATTCCGTGCACTTGGTCGTGCCGACCGGCAAGTCCGTGGTCGGAATGAGCTTCTTCGGCGGAGGCGGAACAATGTTGTAGACGCGCGGCGTTGTGCTTGAAACGGAGCGTCCATCACGCGTGCCCCAGACGAAGAACGACACATTGTCGCCTTGGATTTGCGATGTGATCAACATGTTGCTGGCCGTATCATTTTTGAATTTGAAATCCGGTGCCGGATCGTAAATGGTGGCATCGGTACCGGCCGGTTCGTAATAAACCACGCGATAGCTGTGGTTTGCGCGTTCCACAATCGGCATGCCGGAAGCGAGAGCCGCGCGGAACGAAGTCGTGCCGATCTGGCACAAGCCGCCGCCATATTCCGGCGTCGTCTTATCACCCTTGATGACGAGTTCCTGGAACCAGCCATGTTCGCCATCCACCGGACCAAGCGTTTTCAATTGCGAGAACGTTTCGCCCGGAGCGATCAAGACGCCATTCATCTTTTTCGCGCCCAGCGCGATATTGCGGCGGCGATTGGTGGGCGAGCCAGCAAAGTTTGAGCGTCCGACGCCGAGCAATTGCGTGATGCCAAGGCGTTCCGCATCCGGGCCTGTGATGTCAGGCGTGATGTGCACGAGGGTGAGGGGAGCCGTGGACGAGCCGTGCTGGAGCGCGGCCAAGACGTCATTTCCGGTTTTCACCCCATCAACCACGATTCCTTCGGCCGGCGCCACGAAATCTTCCATTTTTCCATCAGAATCAAGCTTGAGCGAGCCGTTTCGCGGTTCCACCAGCTGATCTTTCACGAGCGGCTTCAAGCCTTCGGCGACACGCTGCGGATCAAACGCGAGCACTGCACCCTGATCGGTGGCGCTGGCGTGGATCCAACCGGCAACGGTTGAGGTTCCGGCTTCGTAGGTTTTTTTGTCGAGGGTGAGCTTGATCGTGCCGCTGCGCAAAAATTCCGAAACATGCGGCATGAGATCGCGTACCTGCTGAGAGGTCACGCGCGGATAAATCATGGTCGGCTGGATGGCGATTGTCTGGAACGTCAAGCGTTGCGCTTGCGCGGCCAGCGTATCCACCGCATGCGTCACGTCTCCAGAGCGGCCTTCTTGTTCGGCGAGCACATCTTGCTCAAGCGTGGCCGTGCTCGTCACATAACGAACGACCAAGTCGGCATCCTTCGGAACAAAGGAACGTTTGTCGATTTCATCCCCAAGCAAATTGGTGACCAGAGCCTTGTTTACGTCAGCCTTGAGATCGAGATCGTTGCGATTCAGGAGCATGCCAAAACGGTTGAGCGAATCCGAGACAATCCCGTTGCCGCGTCCGAGCTGGAAGGCGCGTGTCACCGCTGCATCGACATCGTAACGGATGAGTTCTTGGGACAAGTCCGGATCTTCCACGGCTACGGTCGCACGGGGCAAATCAACCACATCTTCACCATATTTGAAGCGGAAACCCGGCTCCAAGGCGCGATCGACCTTGGATTGCAGGGCTTCGGTCGCTTGGGCGCGGGTAAAGCCATCAAGCTTGAGGCCGGCCACACTCACGCCTCCGTAGATGCGGTCGCGATAGGCGGTGTCATAGCCGTAGGCGGCGGCGGATACACCCGCGGCCAGCACGACGACAAAGGCGAGACCAAGTCCCGCCCACATCCAGACGTTTTTGTTGTTCATAGCTATTCGGATTACTTCACCTTGATCTGTTTTTCAAAGCCGCGCAATGGAATGCGGATTTCGAGGATGCCGTCGCGCAAACTCGCATCAGCTTGTTCGGCGTAGACATCTACGGGCAAGACGAGTGAGCGGCTGAACGTTCCCCAATAGCATTCGCGATGGAACCAATCGTCCTCATTGACTTCATCTTGCTGTTGGCGCGTGCCACGAATCGTGAGCAAGTCGCCGTTCACCGCTACATCCACGTCATCCGGTTTTACGCCGGCCATCGTTGAGCGAATCACAAGCTCCGTACCCCTCCGGAACACGTCGAGAGCCAGCTGTCCTTCGGCCTCGGGAAGGTTCCATTGGTCCGCCGGTTCGGCCATGGCTTGGGAGAAGGAAAATCGCATGCCGGAAGTATAGCAAAGGTTGTTGTGCGTGTGCTATGCTTAGCCCATGGCCTTGGGTCCGGTTGACCGTGTGCGCGAGCGCTGGAATGCGCTCCCAACCGAGACGCGTTTTGCGTCCGGAGTGCTCGGCGTGTGCGGGATCGCCGCCCTGGTCTTGTCGGTTTGGTACATGCAGGCGAATATCACCTCGCCGTTCCGCGTTCCGGTTTCCACGTTGGTCGCGACGCGTTCGAGTTTTCAATCGACGAGCGAAGCGCGCGAGGCCGAAGCGCAGAAGCAGCGCGATACCGATCGCGATGGACTCAGCGATTACGCTGAGCTCAACATCTACCACACGTCGCCGTATCTCGCGGATACGGATTCCGATGGCGTGCCGGATGCGATCGAGATTGCGCAGGGGACGGATCCGAATTGTCCGAAGGGACAAAACTGCGGCGGCATCGCGAATGCCGATTTGCAGCCGAACACGGTGAGCACCTCGAGCTATCAGAATTTGCTCGATGCCACGCAGATCCAGCGCGCTGTCGAACCGGGCCAGACGCTCGATACGCCTACGGCCGCGCAACAATTCATCCTGACCGCTCCGGAGCCTACCAAGGTGACGGCGGCCCAGGCCCGTGCCTTGCTCACGCAAAGCGGACTCAGCGCTCCCGACCAGATCGCCAACCTGACCGATGCCGATGTGATGCGCGTATACCAGGCGACCTATGCCCAGGTGCTCTCCATCCGCGCGAACATGAACAATCCAACCGCTGCCACCACAGCCACCACCACCCAATAATTTGTTATGAATCGCCCACGACCGTCCTTTCGTAAAGTCGCCGTCACCGGATTGGCGTTATTGGCCGCCTTCGGCTTGATGGCGAGTCCGGTCACGACGCCGGTCGCGCGCGCCATTCCGGTCGAAGTCGTGGCCAACCCCGTGGATGACATCGGTCGCATTCTCGACGAAATCCTCACCCAGCTCGTGCGCGCCGGTACGGTTGCGCTCTTCAACGCCGCGCAAACCTTTCTCGGACAGCTGGCCTATGACGCCGCGAACTACATCGCGACCGGCGGTAAGGGTCAGGGGCCGCTGACGCAAGCCAAATCGCCGGGCGACTATTTCGCCCAGGTTGGCCAGGATGCGCTTGGTTCGGCGATCGGCTCGCTTTCACAAGAATTTTTCCAAAGCAGTCTTGGGTTCGATTTGTGTCGTCCGCCAGATCCGCGCAACCTCCTGAACTTGCAGGTTTCGTTGGGCGGACTCGTTCCGAGCCGCACCGGCGCTTTCAACCGTCCGCGGCCGACCTGTGACTTCCAGCAGGTTGTCCATAATTACGATCAATTTTTTACCACGCTGTCGTCGACAGATTTGTTGCAACACTTGAATGCCAACTTCAACTCGAACTCGAGCGAACTTGGCGCCAGTTTGCAGATTTTTGGACGTACGGTCGGCAAAGTTTCGACGGATGTGCAGAAAGCCGCGCAAGATCGTGGTGAGTCGGGCGCCTTCAAGAGCGTGACGGATGTGATTTCCGGAAACGTAAAAACGCCGGCTTCGCTGGTCGCCGATCAGACGCGTCAGGAGCTCATCAACGGTCCGGCTACGGATGAAGGCGCGCGTCGTAATGCGATTTTGTCTTCCGCCGCCGAGCAGGGTCCGGTACAGCTCGTGACCTACACGGCTTCGATGTTCATCAATACCCTCGGCAGCAAGTTGATGAACCGCATTTTGCAAAAAGGTCTCATCGGCGCCTTCGATTTCAGCGACCTCGACCAGCAGTCGGCGATTGCCTCGGCCAATCCTGACGCGCTTCCGGCCCGCAGCCGTACGGATGCGCGTAAAGCTAACCTTGATTTGAAGGATGTAAGCTTGATCCGCCAGAGCAACGTCGAAATTCTTTCCGAATTGATCGCATGTCCGGATGTGCGTGGAACCTGGAACTGTACGATGGACCAGCAAATGGCCCAGGCGATTTCCGGCCAGGCCTGTGACAACGGCAGCTGTACGATCGCAAACGCCCTCGACAAGGGCTTGCTCAAGTCGGACTGGAAATTGTATCCGGATTCGCTCGTGCGCCAGAACCAAGATAAGGACTGCTACCAGTCGGCGTATTGCGCAGGTAACCTGCGCAAGTTGCGTTTGATGCGCATCCTGCCGGTCGGTTTCGAATTTGCCGCCAACGACGACGCGAACATCGCGCGCTGTGCCTCGGCCGGAGGCTGCGTCACCTTGAAAGAAGTGATCGACGGATTCTCCTCATGTAATGACCAGGGTGCCCGCGATGCGGATCACCCATGGTGTAAATTGATCGATCCGAACTGGACGCTGACCTCGTTCCCGCAACAGTGTCGTCTCACCGGTTTCGGCGACACGGTCGTTTCGGCTCGTCTCGGACAGCGCGCGGAGGAATGTCAGGACATCCAGACCTGTTTGCAGCGCAACGATAAAGGGGAGTGTGTCGGCGGCTACGGTTACTGTGTGGCGGAAAAAACCGTCTATCGTTTCAAGGCGGATGAATGTCCGGCCCAAGCCGCGAGCTGTCGTACCTACGTGAACTCGGGCAATAGCCAGGTGTCGTATCTGCGTAACACGCTTGATTACGGAACCTGTTCGCAGGACAACGCCGGCTGTCTCGGTTACGCCACGGTGCGCGCTCCGGACGGAGCTTCGTGGGTGAACAGCACGGGCACGTTCACGTATTTCGATTCGACGCTCAAGCCGTGCAGTGCCCAAGACGATGGCTGTACCAAATTGTTGGTGGCTGAAGTCGGTGGCAGCGCGCTCAACATTTTGGGCAACCCGTCTTTCGAACGTTTGAACTCGAGCGGCAAATTGCAGGAGTGGTCATCGGTGCCGGCCGGAACCTATGTGGCCGGAACCTCAAGCGCCGGTCGTGGTACGCAAGACGGCAGCTTGTCGCTCGAACTTACTGCTGGCGCGGAATATTTCCAGCGTCTCAAGGCTGCGCCGGGCCGCGTCATGACGATTTCGTTGTATGCCCGCGCCAAGGATGCCGGCACAACGCCTACATTAAGGATGCGCGCCACCCAGTATGACGCCGCCGGAGTCCAGATTCCGGATGCGGTCATCAACACGCTTTTCAAGAGCCCGTCTTGTGTTCCATCTTCGGTGACGCCCGCTCTTGGTACGGATCCTGCCGGTGTTGCGACCTATGGAACCGATTGGCTGCGCTTTACGTGTTCGTTCCTGACTTCCAATAACACGGCCAATGTCGAAGTGCGCATGAACGGCGCGAACACCTTGGTGGACGCCGCCGAACTCGAAGACGGCCAGTTCGCGACGCCGTTTGTGGACGGTGCGAACACCGCTTTGCCGGTTGTCCACATGAAGGTCGCCCCGGACGAACTCTCTTGCACGGGCGCGAGCACGGATCCTGCCATCTGCGGAAAATTTGCTTCCTCCTGCCGCCAGGTCGACGCCGGTTGTCAGGGATATAAGGATAACCAGGGTTCTCCGGAAGTGCCGGCCATCCTGTCCTCGAATGATTTGTGTCCGTCCGCCTGTGTCGGCTATGCCGAATATCGCAAACAGCCGTCATCATTTGACCTCGTGAATGATCCGGATCCGCGCTTCAGTGATCCGACCGATAACGGCAAGGCATATTTCATCCCGTCTACCGCCACGAGCTGTAAGGTTGCGGATGTCGGTTGTGAAACGTTCACCAATTTGGAGGCTGCCGCTTCGGGTGGCGAATCCTCGCCGTCCTATAGTTATCTCCGTTTGTGTGAAAAGCCGGATGCAACGCTTACGCAGACCTATTTCACGTGGGAAGGCTCGGAATCCGCCGGTTATCAGCTCCGCACCTGGAGCTTGGTCAGCACGGGCGGTACCGGTTCCGGTCCGAAGATCGTGGCGCGTCGCGGTCCGGATGGAATCTTCAAGGATCCGGCCACGTGTAACGAATCGTTGTGGCGCACGGGTTTTGATCCGGACTGTCGCCAGTTCTACGATCGTGCCGGTTCCGTGTTCTATGCATTTGAATCTCAGACCGTGCTTTCGAGCGATGCCTGTACTTCATTGCGTATCGGTCGCCGCAGCGACCAGCAAGACTGTACGAACACCGGTGGTAACTTTGATTCGACGACCGGCCAGTGTACGTATCACGCTCTTCCGACGCAGAGCCTGAGCTGTGCCGCTCCGGTTGCTGGTTGCCGCGCATACGCCGGAGCCGGTGCGGGTAACGTCGCTGCCGTTGTGGATGAAAACTTCCGCGCGGGCCGTGGAACGTTCAGCGCTGGTGCACCGTCGAGTGAAGCCTTGCTCGTGGGTGACCAGTCGTTGCGTCTGCAGTCGGGTGGCGGTTCCGCCTTGTCGACGGCTGTTCCGTTCGGTTCGCAGGCTTCCGATCTGTTCCGCGTTTCATTCTGGGCCAAGGGCGCTGGTACGGGTTTGTCGGTACGTCTCCAGTTGAAGGACGCCGCCAACCCGGGTTCGACGCCGGTTGATGTCGGCACGGCCCAGCTTTCGGGTGACTGGCAGCGCTACAGCTTCGGCTTGTTCAACGGATATTCCGGCGCTTCCACCTCCTCGCTCGTCTTCACGCTCGCAGGTGGCGCAGCGCCGATCGGCTTCATCGACGAAGTCCGCGTCGAGCGCGTGCACGACATGTCGTATGTCGTCGCTGATAGCTGGAATACACCGGACCAGTGTGACCGTACGTTCGCCGGCATTCCGGAACCGCAGGCCATGCTTGGTTGCCGCGAATACACCGACCGCTTCAACAATAAAGTAGACGCGTCGCGCTTCACGAGCTTGTGCAGTGAAAAAGCGATTGGTTGTCGCGCCTTCGTGGACACGCGCAACTCTGATTCCGCTGCGAGCCAGACCTTCGTCCAGGCCGATGCGACTCCGGTGCCGATCAATACCATCGCTTCGGGCACGACTCCGGTCGCGAGCGACTTCTATCCGTCGGCGACGACCACGCGTCCGGCCGACAACATGCTGTACCTGATCTATGACACTTCGAAGTTGTGTCAGTCTGAAAATGATTCCTGTCGTGCCTTCGGTAAGCCGAAATATTCCACCGATCGCCTCAGCATCGAATCGTTCGACACCGTATATTATAAGGATGACATCACGCAGTATGGTCAGGCTTTGTGTAAGCCGTCCGAACAGTTCTGTAGCGAGTTCTCGTACAACGGCGCCAAGGATTACTTCAAGGATCCGGGCGACAAGGCCTGTGAATATAAGGAGAACATCCATTTGAGTGCGTTCGACTTCACGGATGCGCCGGCTGATGTGTGTGACGCGCTCGACTGTGACCACTTTGCCGAAGGTACGTATTCCGGTTGGTTCCGCCAGGGCGGAAACATCCCGTGTTATCCGGCCAACTTGCAGAGCGGTAACTTCTTCGGCCTGCCGAAGAGGGGAGACGAGCCGTACACCGGTTGGGTCGGTACCTGTGATCCGCAATACGGAGAATGTACGGAGTTCCGCGATCCGAATGATACGAGCGATCCGGATCATCGTTCGGGCAAGCCGTACAACTTCATCGACAACAGCAAGCTCGACAAATCCAGCTGTTCCGGAAACTACGACCAGGGCGCCGGTTGTATCCTCTTGAGCAACACGAATGATCCGACAACCAAGTACAGCACCTTGGCCACTGACTTGTCGTATCGCCAGAACAATTATCGTCCGGTGCAGCCGGTGGACTGTACTGCCAACCCGGACAGCCAGTTCTGTACCGGTCGCTGTACGGGTAAAAAGATCACGCGCACTGGTCTCACGACCAATGAAGAGGCCTACACCGGCAACGTGTGTGAAACGGACGCCGACTGTGTGATTCCGGCTTCCGGTACCGTCAGCTACAACTTGAGCTGTATTACGCCGCACAATGACTCGAACGTGCTGGTGAAGGTGAACACCGACCGCGACTGTGCACAGTGGCTCGGTTGTCAGAGTGCGGAAACGGTATTTGATCCGGCTACCAATCAATATAAGGACGTGTGTACCAACCTCGCCTTGTGTGACAAGACCAGCGGCCAGCCGAATGACTTGTTCTGTGGACACTATGTCGATCGCTCGCAGCAAAAGACCGAAGCCGTGTTGTACCAGGGCGCGTACTTCGATGCGGACGCCTATTCCTCGCGTGCCGTCGGTTTGGGTCAGAAGGATTACGACGGTTACGCCGTGCCGGATAGTTTCCAGATCCCGGATACGCAAATGTCGCGCGTGGGTGTGGATGGTGCCGTCAGCGTGAAGGACAACCAGAACACGTTTGCGCGCGATTACCGTTTGGCGGCCGTCGTGCAGATCCCGGTCAACTTGGCGGTTACGCCGCATGCGCTGTACACCTCGGCTCAGACTTCGCCGAACCAGGCGTATGTGTTGGATGGATCGTCCATCGCGCTTGCGAATCCGAGCTTGTTCCTGTGTCAGCAAAAGCAGACGGGGATAATCGGTTACTACTTGAAGACGGACAAAGACACGGCCGTCGGTACGGGCAAGCCGTTCTTCAACTGCTATTTGCCGGTGCGCCGCGATTCCGATTCCTACAACTTCCAGAATCTCGTGAACGCATTCACCTTGAGTGATCCGCGCACGGACGCCGTGTTGTCCAAGGCGTTCCCGGAACCGGAATGCCGTTCCGAACCGGAGGCCGACTCGCCGTATCCGGCCAGTTTCGTCACGGCTTGGGACTTCTCCAAGAATCCGCCGGCTCCGACCGCCAAGATTTCCGGTTTCGAAAATGCGCACACCTGTGAATACGGAGAAGATTGCAGCTGTTCGTACAAGCGCGCGGAATACGAAACCCCGACGCTTACCAAGTTCTACGGTTCATTGTCGTCCGCCGTTCCGCCGGGTGTGTGTTTCGGCGGTCCGCGCAATGGCCAGTCGTGTTTGCCGTCAGCCGTGCTCCAGACCTCCGGTGGTTCATCCGCCTTGGTTGACCAGGGTTTGCAGGCCGCGAACTCCGAGCAGTTGTGTGGCGATCCGACCTTGGGCGGCCGCTGTATTGCGACCACCAAGATCGAAGTCATTCGCGGTATCTTCGGCCAGTGTCTTGAGCGCGATACTACGCGCATTCTCGGCGGCGACCGCTCGCAGCAGCCGTGTCTGACCTGGGACCCGAACCCGATTTTGTTCGGTGACAAGGATCCGTTCCACTATCAGCCGACTTCCGGTTACTTGCCGCCGCAGAACTCCGGCCAATACTACTGCACTTCGCCTGCGCGTCAGCCGGTATCCTTCAAGTTGAATGCGAACCAGTTCCGTCGCTACTTCCCGTCCGATACCACCGCGAGCGTGGATGGCAGTTCGGTTGCCGGTTTGAACGCCCCGTTGCGCAAATACACCTATGCGGGCGCTCCGCGTACGCCGGTGCCGGATATCTCGGAAGAAAATGGCCGCGTGTATGATCCGGCCGGAAACCAGAGTGACTTCGGCGGTGGTCTCGGTTCCGCCAACCTCGACCATTACGAAAAGCAATTCGACGCCAATGCCGGCGCTCCGTATTACGCCGGTCAGATGTCGCGTATCGATTACGGTCCGCAGTGGTTGGAAGACGACAACCGTTGTGCGCCGGACGAGTGTGACTACATGAGCTCGTCGCTCGTGCGAGCGCATCCGATCAACCACTATCCGAGTGCTGTCGATTGCCGCAACGCGTACAACTCCACCAACGACACCGCACGCGAAGGCGATCCGTACTCGGATGCCGTGCGCTTGGTGGATGCCGGCAATGGGTACACCGAAAGCTTCTACCGTATCAACGACGATGAATTCACCAAGAAACTCGGCGCCACCAGCCCGACGGATTGGGACAAATTCCTTGGCGATGGCGTGATCGGTTACATTCGCGCGAATCCGGCCGTTGGTAATGGCGGCGGTTTGCTCGGTTGTGGATATCAGGCCGCCTGGGTTGATAACGTGACCTCGGTTGACTACAACAACGCCGATTCGATCAAACAGGGTGAACACCAGTTCCGTGACGAGCTTTCCCGCAGCTACAATCCGTATCTGACGCGCGCGAGCGAAGAAGTGTTGGCAGCCGACTCGACGCCGCAAGCTACGGCCGTAAAGATGAAGTGTGTGAGCGTCGACTCTGCGCCGGGCACCGGTATTCCGGGCGCGACCGCGGATGATAACCCGTATCGCGACGCAGGCACGGGCGATCAGAGCGATTGTTACTTCAAGTTCTGGGAGACGGGCTATCGCAACACCCAAGACAAGCGCCAGTTCGATGGCATCTTCGCGCCGGGCGGACAGAACAACGTGGTGCGCACGCTCGACGATTTGCGCAAGCACGCCGTGACGGCGAGCTGCAGCAGCGCCAAGCCGTACTTCGCCATCCGCGCCGTCTTCCAGACGCGCGCCGCGCCGGTTGACGCGACCGCCGGTCAAGTGCCGACGCAATCTAAGGATGTGATCTCGGCCGGTTCATGGCGTTTCGTCGGCTTCTGGGTGACTGCGTGTGCAGGCCAGTCCGGCAATGACCAGCGCTACATCTACATGAACGTCGAAGTCGGCGCCGCCAATACCTGTACCGAACTCGCCGAAGTGCAGAGCAAGGGCAGCCATCAGGACGCCGCTTTCACCGACCGCGTGTGGAGCGAGGGTGGTTTCCGCGAGCAGAGCATCGGTACCACCTATGGTGATGCCGCCTCGCCGTTCTCGAGCGCCATCAACACCAAGCCAGCTGGTAAAGATCCGTTGTTCCAGACGGGTCAGGAATTGGCAGGCTTCTCACGCCTCAACCCGCCGACATTCTTGCGCTCGGGTATCACGACCTATTACGCCAACGCAACCTATCCGCGCGACAAATGGGCCTATCTCACAAACTTGTTCGCTCGTATCTATCGCGTCTATCAGTTCCACTATTATCCGGTGAATCGCGGCGATCTCGCCTGTACGGCTGGTCCGTTCAAGGGAACCAAGTGCAGCACGGTCGGTACGGACACGGCTTGTAAGATTGACGGTGCTTGTCTCCCGCAGCTCGTGAGCCAAGCCGACCTCGATACCGTCCAGGTGTGTAACCGCGGTCCGGAAAAGGGCATCCAGTGTTCGAGCGATGACTCGTGTAAGGCTGCTGCCTTCCGTAACACCGATAACTCGCTCACGCCGTTGCTCAGCGGTTGTATCCTGAATGACACTGCAGGTTGGAGCCGCGCTTCCGGTGCTTCGGACACGGATCCGAACGCGCGCTTCACGCCGCCGAGCGGTCATGGATACACGGCCAACGAAACGCGTTCGCAGGCCGCCGATAACTCCGCCTTCAAGTGTGCCGATGGCAGCATCCGCCCGGGTTCGAAGTGTACCGTTCCGACCGGCAACGCCGCCGCGCCGGGACAGAGCACGGAATGTCCGACCTTGCTTACAGGTTCGTGTGTCGCCGTGAACCCGGCCGATCCGTCGCAAGGCAATCGCTGTTCGTTCCCGCGCGCCGCTTTCAACGGCTCCACCTTGCCGATCAGTCCGAGCTCGGGTCCAGTCGCGCAGGTCAACGGTCGCACGTATTCCTGTTCGACCAGCGCCGACTGTAGTTTCACGAGTGATGACTTCACGGCCGCCGCCTGTGGTCCGGCCAAGGATGTGACCGGTATCGTTGGTCGCTGTTCCGGTGGTATCAAGGCCGGCCAGTTGTGTGTCGTGCGCGATACTTCCGCCGGCAGTCCGGATTCTTGTAACGCCAACTACGGCGCCGGTGGCGACGAAGCCGCCGCGGACAGCTCCTGCGCGCGCGTCGACGGTGGTGCGCCGAACTACACGCCGACAGCCGCGTGTCTCGCCGCCGGTTCAGCCAGCGGTCCGAACACTTCCACCGATCCGGACAACGACAACAACGCCTGTACCAACTCCGGTGGCTATCAGCCGCGTCTCGACATCTGTCCGAATCCGAAGGACGAATACTGCGGTTTGATCGCGTACGATCTGCGCAGCACGTCCGCCGGCGGTTCGCTTGATCCGACCACCAAATTCCCGTTGCCGACAGACGTGACCTTGGGTCACTACACGCCGAGCTTCCTCGGATACCCGTCCACGCCGACCATCAACGCTTCGACCTTCTCCTACATCACGTATTACACGCCGCGTCCGCCGCAGCTCGCGGCTCCGGACACGCGCAACTGTGCGATTCCGGGCCAGTGTCCGATCTCGCGTCTCGGGACCTTCGCCTTCGACAACCAGGCTGACGGTTCGATCGTCGCCGGTGGCGGTCAACACAAAGCCAACCTGCGTTTCTACGCCTGGGCCAGCCACAACCAGATGCCGCTTCGCCAAGTCACCATCGATTGGGGTGACAGCAAGACGCAGAGTGTGGATGACACCAAGCTCAAGAACCGCAAACCGTACTGTGGAGTTCAGAAGGAATGTAGCTTGACGCCGGGCCTCACTTGTCAGACCAATAGCGATTGTCCGCCGGCTTCCGGTCAGTGTGTGCCGGTGGGTGTGTGTGAAAACACGCCGCAGCGCACGTGTAACGCCGATGCCGATTGTACGGTGAACGGCGTGGCCGACACCTGTCGCATCCGCACCCTGTTCGGCAACTCGACCGATGCTTGTCAGCAAGACTACTTCGACTTCACCCACGTCTACACATGTGGCGCCGCCGAAGCCAGCAGCTTGCCGGACTGTAACGGCGGAACAGCTCCGTCCGTCCCGGCCAACCGCTGCTACTACGGACGTTTGACGGATAGCTTCATCGTTCAGGATGTGTTCGACTTCAACCGTCCGAGCTGTTCGACTTTGAGTGACTGTGGCGCGGCTTACACTGCCGCCACGGGCGATCCGATCAACCTTGGATTCGGCAGCTACACGGACGCTTCGTGTGGTCCGCCGACGGCTCCGTCCACGGTCTTGAGCGGCCGCTGCTCACGCGATACGACTCGTTCCTGTACGCCTGGTTCGACCGCGCCGTTCCCGACCGTCGGAAGCTGTGCGCCGGGCGACTCCTGTCTCCCGAACCTTGCTCCGCCGGTTGGCTGCTTCGACAGCTTGTCCAACTCCTGTCGCTTCACTCCGCGCGTGATGATCCAGGACAACTGGGGCTGGTGTACGGGTGAGTGCCGCAGCACGGTGGTCGGTGGCAACCTCGCCGACAGCCCGGGCGTCACGGTTCAGCATCCGTATGGTGGTTGCTACGTGGGCAATGTGTATGGAGGATCTCCCTCTGACCGCGTGCGCTTCAATACGCAAAGTACCGTTGCTGCATCAGGAGGCGCAGTTACCCCACAGTCGTTATACGTTGAACCTCAGAGTGAATGTTCACCGCTAAATGCGAACTCAACCGCGAGACCATGGGTGGTGTACCCAGGCGCGCTCGAACTTCGCAGAAGCAGTGAGATAGCGCCTTAAGAAAAAAAGCTCCCTCCAAGCTGGAGGGAGCTTTTTTGAAGATAAAAAAAATGCGCTCGATTGTAAGTCGAGCGCGTGTGGTAGGACCGACAACGTCGGCGCGTCACTGACACGAGGTCCGGTGCGTTGTTCTACTGTTGCCAGTAGTTCTGCGTCCGGTACGGCGTCGCTTCTCCCATGATGTAGAACTCCCCACTCAGGTGGGTGCAGTCCGCATCCGGATGAAGAACGCCGTGGTTGGCGGTGGCGGCCTGATCCCACTTGGCGTACCAGGCTCCATCGGAGCCCAGTCGATAGATACCCTCGTAGGGTTCATCGATCGCACCGGGGCAGTCGAAGTTCAGCAGCCACTGGCTAGTCCCGGTCTCCCGGAACACTCCAGCGGTGCATCCCGTCGTGCCTTCGGTGGCCCAGGGATGAGCTCCGTCCATCGAGGTCATGCATCCGGCGATCATCGCCGTGTCGACGTAGATCATCGGCGGCGGGAGATCGGGCTGCGTGGTGCAGCCAGTGGTGCAGCCGCCGCCTCCGTCCGTCCCGGCATCGACGTCCGGCATGCCGGAGTCGTGGTCGGGGGGAACGTAGGCGTCGGGCTGATCGGGGCCGCCGTCACCCATCATGGGGCCGGCGTCGGGCATCGGCATCATGCCGCTGTCCATGGAACCCGGCTGACCGCAAGCGGTCAGCACCAGGCAGGTGAGGGCGGCCGCGAAGCCGCCCGGCGTCAGGAACATCCGGATCGTCGTCATGGCAAACCCCCTCCTGTGGGAGCTGTGTTGTAAACCGTCCACACCATGTGAAAGGTCCTACCGCGAGAATACCACTTGGTACTCCTAGTGAAAACTTCCTTACCAAAAAACAGGCGTTTTGTCAAGGGGCCAGATCCGAGGATTTTATATTTTTTTAAACCATTCCATTATCAATTCATTTCTCTGTTCCGTATGTTGAATCAATGCATGATCATCACCTGGAAAAAGGCGTAACGTAGCCGTGGGGAGCTTTTTCGCCATTTCTTTGGCCTGTCGTGCGGGCACCCGCCAATCCTTTTTGGAATGGAGGATGAGAAAGGGAATAGTCGGTAGCTTATCGACAAAAGCTAATGGACTCCTATTCTCCAGAGCTGTCGGATCGTCCACGTCCACAATTTTCTTTGTTTTCCACATTTCGTAGATATCCGGGCGTTCTTGTTTGATGCGACGAGAATCGAAAGATCCGCTTACAAATACTGCTCGTTTGGCCTTAAGTCCGTCACGGAGGTTCTGGCATGCCATCATGGCTCCGCGGGATACGGCAAGAATGCCGATTCGGTTGAAATTGATATTCCGTTTCTGCTTCTTGAGTAGGGCGAGGAGGGCCGGCATGTCTAGAGTATCCGAGCCACCGTAATAGTCTCTGCCTTGCGATCCAGGCCCACCTGAATACTGTGATCCGAAGACGACAAATCCTTTTTCCGCGAGAGGCAGCATAAAATTCGCGATGGTACGATTTTCGATGGCCCCGAAGTCGCCTGTGCCGCCACGATAGAACAAAATGAGCGGAAGTTTTTTCTTACTGATTGGGAATACGCCAACCGCTTCAATAAACCCATTCGGTGAAGGATAGCGGAATCGGTCGACGCGTATCGATTGGAGATGCTTTATGTCCCGATGCATGAACAAACGTTAGCGTATACAGCCCATTTCATCAACGGGAAGGGTTGATTTTTTTTCTCAAATTTCCTAGGGTGCCAATGCAGGCCAAGGCGCATATGGACAATGCGTCGCGCAGCCCTGCAGAAAGTCGAAGCGAGTTTAGATGAGTGTGCAAATGCAAGCGTGCAAGGGCAAAGGCGGCTGTCGTTCCTGCAAGGGAAAGGCATGTAAGCCCGGCGCCAACCTTGGGCGGATCACCCGCAAGCGGGCGGAGCAGGCCATCGCGGAACTTGATCTGAATATGGTCAAGATGAAGTTGATGGACAAGACCGAAGGGAAAGGTTGGGACCCCGACAAGGTCAACGACATCGAGCTCCGCTACAAGCGGTTCCTGCTCCTCAACGCGACCGTCCCGGATGTCGACATCGTGCCCACGACCGACGTGGATACGATGTGGCACTACCACATCCTCGACACCCAGGCTTATGCCATGGACTGTCAGAGGATCTTCGGTGAGTTCTTTCATCACTTCCCGTACTTCGGCTTGAGGGGGCCGGAGGATGCGGCTGATCTTCAGCGTGCGTTCACCGCGACCTGCGCGCTGTATGAACGGACGTTCGGATCGAGCTACCTCTCCTGAATTGATCCAAGAGCTGACAGCAGCGCTGCACTACGTGCGGCGTTTTTTTCTAGCTTTCTTAAAAAGCCTCCCGCGCACCGTGAGTGGGGGAGGCGTAGCGATGGAAATGAGGAAAGTGCATCAGAGCAATGCGCGTCGCTCGGGCGTCCAGTAGTCCTGGTTTTGGTCGCATCTCTCGACGACATCCAAGAGTCTGCCAACGCTCCGTACGCCGATCAGGAAGCCGTCGGGGATGAGGATCTCCAGACGCTTCTCGATTGCGGTGACGAGGTCAAGCGATCCTATCGAATCGAGTCCGATTTCGGTAAGCTCCTGCTTTTCCTCCACCTGCGAGCAATCCTTCTCGAGAATCTCCGCGCAGACATCTCGAAGGACTTGTAAAAGTTCGGATCTCTTCATGCTGCCTCCGCTTGTTTGTCTCAATGAGCTTGCCACAGTGTTCCAGGGCGTCAACGACACTTTATCGGAAGAATATGTTTCTGATGGTAGAATGTTTGCGATATGAAAGAACGGATCATCAAATCCGGCCAGGAAGTATTGGGCAAGGTGATTGTGGAGACTGTCATGCCCGCCATGCGGGAGGCATATCTGAAAAACGGATTCGTTGGTATCGGAGAGCGATCTTTCGATATCTTGCATGCGAAGCCCGAGTATTTGCATCAAGAGGATCCTGGTTTTGAATTTGATCGAAAACGCTTAAACTCGGAGCCCGGTTTGATCATCAGCAATCATCCCGGTCCGGGGGACTGCCCCGCCGTATTGAATGCGCTAACTCGTAAGGATATGAAATTCTTGGTCGCGGAAGAATCGATCAAGGGCGAGAAGCTGGATACATTTTTGCCTCCGGACATGTTGTTGGGAGCCAGTAAGGATATGGGAATGCTGAGAGGTGCCATCTCGACCATAAAAAAGCATATCGAGAACGGCGGCGCTTTATTCTATTTTCCAACGGGCCTTGTTCCTAGCCATGGCGAGGCGGAGTTTGCCTCGTTGTTTGCCGCGCTGGTGCGCGAAATTCCACCAGAGAGCATGGTGTACGCATTCAACATTAATGCATCGGATATCCAGAAGGTGACCAAGAAAACTACATTTGCTGCGCGAACCACTTCAGACTTTCTCCTTCCGAAAATACTTAAGCCGATAACAAAAATTGGCGAGCCCTCAACCATTCGTATTGATGAGCGATATACGAATGTAGATCAATGGCTCGACGCGTTTAAAAGCTCGGGACGATCAAAGAATGAAATGAATCATGTGATGACGAATTTTTATCGTGGACTTTTTGTGTAAATCATTGCTCGCGATAAAAAGTTCCGAATACTACGCGTGATGAGCATGAGAATTATTTAGAGACATGGATTACCCGATAACTTTTTGTGTTATCTTTCAATCGCTTATGGCCCTCAAGGTTTCCATCAAACCAAATCTCAATTTGCTTGCGCTTTCTCACGCGTGGCAGAACGAACCCGCTTTTGATCCCTACAAGCAGCGAGGCCATTTTTCGTTGTTTTTGCTTGAAGCTCTTTCTCGAGACTCTTTGCCGGCTTTCACGTATCGCGGTCGCAAGCATCCTCTACAGAAACCCAAGGGTTGGTATGGAGATTTTGCCGAAGTTTTGAAAACATATTATCGCGAACATCAGAAAGAAATTCGTCGGGGCTTGAAGTACGGAATGATTCCCGAGGTAAAACATTTTCCGAAGACTTTGGAACGTTTGGTTGCATCTTTTGGTCCGTACAAATTGTCCTGTCACGACGTGGTTTTGAGCCCGAATACGTTTGGAGTCGCCGGAGAAGGATATGGTCCCTTGATTGGCAAAACGGCCTACGCAATCTTCAAGCCGAACGCACAAAAAGATCAGACCTGGCTCATGGTGCACGAGGTTTGCCACTCGTTACTTTTACCGACTTTTCAATCGAAAAAAGTGAAGCGTTTGATTGCGGATTCAAAGCCCTTGTTTGAAAAATGGACGACGAAAAAATTTCGAGGGTATTACCCGAAATGGGAGTGGGCGATTGAGGAGTATTTGATTCATGCGATCGAGCAGCGTGTGACGGAAAGTTCTCTTGCGGACAAACGCTCATGGGGAATGAATCGTTTGGATTGGTTTGTGAAATCATGGGCCACGTTCCAGAAGTCAAAAACGAAAAATGAGAATGTCGAAGACTGGGTAGTGGCTGTTTTGAAAGAACTGAAGACTAAAGCATAGAAAGAAAAAGCCTCCCGCGCACCGTGAGGTGGGGGAGGCAGTCGGTTCTAGTTGATCATCTGTCCCGGCCGCGGCTTGACCGCGTCGTCGAAGCCCGGAGGCAGCGACGCGACCAAGTGCGCGAGCGTGATGCGCACCTTCCGCTCCTCGGGCCGGTAGGCCTTGCGGAAGGTCTTGTCCGCGATCGAGATCACGTGGTCGACCTGCGTGCTGGGCCGCTTGTTGAGGATCTCCTCGAAGTAGGCGACGCAGGCGGGATCGACGTCGATGTGCGCCCGCGCGACGTTCGCGCTGCGCTCGAGGCGGGTCGTGAAGCGCCGCAGGTTGAGCTTGCGCTCGCTGGCGAGCGCCGTCTCGAAATCGATGATGCGCGCGGCGAACATCTGGCTGAAGCTGGCGCGCCACCGGCCGAGCTTCACGAGCTCCGCGGGGGAGACGCCGATCACCACGATCAGCATCCGCGGCGCGATGCGCCGATGATGCTTGTAGTACGACTCGAGGATGTTCTGGGCGTGCGCCGGAAGGAGCTCGCCGCAGTGGACGATCATCGGATCGGGCTGCGAATCGTGGTTCAGGTAGTCGATCAGCTCGTCCGGCGTGTGGATGTGCCGGATGTCCGGGATGTGCAGCGTCCGGTTGAGCTCGCGGCCGAGCATGGCCACGAGTCCGTTGGGTCCGCCGCCTCCGATCACGACGATCGGTGCGGGGAAGCTCGCGCTTTGTCCACCGACGTAGCGCTGGATCTGCGTGGATGCTGCCCCGACGATCATCGGGAGATCGAGCGGTTTCTTGGTCTGATTCACGTGTCCTCCATTGGACGGATTGGGATGGGGGAAGGAGAAAAACCAGGGGTGATAAGGAAAGGTACGAGGGGCTGACATTAGCCTAAAATGGCGATCGTGTCAAGCGTCGGCTGATCATATCATGCAGGGTTTGACGCCTCCAGTAATAGCCTGTATCCTCTTGACATTGACTCGATCCGGACGATCGGGTCTCTTTATTTCCTGACCCAAATTATGGCTTCACCCATTTCGCAGGCGATGAAACAAATCGCGGATGAAAAGAACATCCCGTACGGTGCCGTGCTCGAAACCGTCGAGCAGGCCCTGGCCGCCGCTTTCCGCAAGGACTTCGGCAACAAGAACCAGAACATCAAGGTCGAATTCGACCCGGAAAAATACGACGGCATGACCGGCGGCATTCGCGTGTTCGACGTGAAGACGGTGGTCGAGGACATGGAGCTCGATGAGGACTACTTCACGCGCTTCGAAGCCGCCACGGCTCCGAAAAAGGACAAGCCGTTCGTGAAAGGCGAGCCGCGTCCGCAGGAAGGTGAAGTTCCGGCCGCGCTGGAAGACGAATTCAAGTTCAATCCGAAAACCATGATCATGGTTTCGGATGCGCGCGACATCAAACCAGATTCCCAGATCGGCGAAGAAATCCGCGTGGAGCTTGGTGTACCGGCCGCCTTTGGTCGCATGGCTGCGCAAACTGCGAAGCAGGTGATTTTGCAGAAGATCCGCGAAGCCGAGCGCGGCGTGATCTTCAGCGACTTCAAGGGTCGCGAAGGCGAACTCATGAACGTCACCATCCAGCGTCGTGAAGGACGTTTGGTGTTGATCGACCTCGGTCGTGCCACCGGCATCTTGCTTCCGGAAGACCAGATCGAGAGCGAACGTTATTTCCCGGGCACGCGCCTCAAGGCCGTGTTGCGCCAGGTGGAGATGACCTCGCGTGGTCCGGAAATCCGTTTGTCGCGCACGAGCCCGATGCTTGTGACCGCGCTCTTCGCGCAGGAAATTCCGGAAATCTTGAACGGGACGGTCGAAATCAAGAACATTGCCCGTGAAGCCGGCAGCCGCGCTAAGGTTGCGGTTTCGTCCAATGACGAAGCCGTCGATCCGATCGGTTCGTGTATCGGCCAGCGTGGTACGCGCATTCAGACCATCATCCGCGAACTCGGTGGAGAAAAGGTTGACGTGGTGTTGTGGGATGAAGATGCCGCCACCTATATCAAGGCCGCGCTGTCGCCGGCCAAGATCGTGGATGTCGAACTGAATGACACCGATCACCTTGCCACCGTGCACGTGAAGGCCGACCAGCTCTCGCTCGCGATCGGCAAAGGCGGACAAAACGTGCGCTTGGCCGCCAAGCTTACGGGTTGGAAGATCACGATTTTGGAAGAAGGTGGCTCGGTTGCCGCTTCCTCTGATGAAGCTCCGGAAGTCGCTGTCGAATCCGACGAGAAAGCAGGGGAGACGTTGATGGAAGGTTATCAGGAGCAAGTTCCGGTCGTCGTTGCTGAAGAACCCAAAAAAGAAGAATAATATATGAATGCCATCGGTAACCTCTTTAACGCCATTTTTTTCCAGCCGATCCTGAACCTGCTCGTGTGGCTGTACGTCACTATCCCGGGACAGGATATCGGTATCGCCATCATCTTGCTCACGCTCGTGATCAAGTTGATCTTGTATCCGCTCACGCAGTTGCAGATCAAGCAACAGCGCGCGATGCAGGAATTGCAGCCGAAAATCGAGGAAATCCGCCAGCGCCTGAAGGACGATAAGGAAAAGCAGGCCGCGGAACTGATGGAGCTCTATAAGAAGGACAAGGTGAATCCGGCGGCTTCGTGCTTGCCGCTGCTGATCCAGCTTCCGGTGTTCATCGCCTTGTTTAGCGCGCTCAAAACCGGTTTGCAGTCGCATGGCTTGAACATGCTCTATCCGTTCGTGCCGAATCCGCAGACCATCAACGCGATGTTCCTCGGCATCTTCGATCTGACGAAGCCGAACTACGTGCTCGCGATTCTCGCCGGTCTCGTGCAGTTCTACCAGACGCGCCAGATCCTCAAACCGCCGGCCGCGACGGTGAAGGCCCCGCCGCCGGAAGTCGCCGGTACGGAAGGTGCGAAAGACGAGAGCATGACCGCCATCATGAACAAGCAGATGACCTACATGATGCCCATCATGACGGTTGTTATCGGCTTTTCGTTGCCAGGCGGCCTGACCTTGTACTGGCTCACCATGTCAGTGCTGACAGTCTTGCAGCAGTGGCTCGTATTGCGCCGTATGCCGCCGAAAGTCGAGCCTCATCTCAACTAGTTAGACATTCGATCTTCCTTTCCTATACACTCTCCGCGATCCGGTATGCCCAAGAAACCCACCACCTCCGCCCCCACGTCCGCCAAAAAGGCGCGTCAGCGGGCCGCATGGCTTGTCCTCCTGTTCCTCGTGACGGGAACGATTGCCTATCCTGACCCGGCCAATTGGCTGATCGGCCAGGTGAACCATCTCGCTGGTACCAAGATCGGTACGATCAACACGCCCTTCGTGCTTGGTCTCGACTTGCAAGGCGGTACCCACCTCGAATACGAGGCGGATGTTTCCAAGGTCGCTCCGGCTGACCGCAAGGAGTCGTTGAGCGGTGTGCGCGACGTCATCGAACGCCGCGTGAACACGCTTGGCGTATCCGAACCGCTGGTGCAGACGACGCAGACGGGTGATTCCTGGCGCGTGACCGTCGAACTCGCCGGTATTAAAGATATCAACCAGGCCATCAATCTCATTGGTGAGACGCCGATCCTGCAATTCAAGGAAGCGAACGCGGTGACGACCACGCCGCCGATGACGCCCGACCAGAAGAAGCAGTTGGACGATGCGAACGCCAAAGAAAAGGCCGCCGCCGACAAAGTCTTGGCCGCTGCGCTCAAACCGGGCGTCGATTTCACCACGGTGTTGTCTTCACTTGGCGATCTTGGTGTGACCGCCACGACGACCCAAGCCGGCTTCATCAAGGCGAATGAAAATGCCAAGGAGATTTACAATCTCGGCAAGAACGCCGCGACCGGCACGGTTTTGAACAAGGTCTTCGACATTCCGAATGAGAACGCGTTCTTGGTCGCGAAGGTTGTGGCTCGCAATGACGCCGCCAAAGAAGTGAGCGGTAAGCACATCCTGATCGGCTACAAGGGCGCGAAGGGGGACTTCTCGACGTTCACCAAGGAGGAAGCCCTCGCCAAAATCACGGCCTTGAAGAAAGAAGCGACGCCGGCCAACTTTGCCGAGCTCGCTCGCAAGAATTCGCAGGAACCGGGCGCCGCCGACTCCGCCGGTGATTTGGGCTGGTTTGGCCCGGGCACCATGGTGCAGCCGTTCGAGGACGCCATTTTCCCGCAAAAAGTCGGTACGATTTCGGATGTGATCGAAACCGAATACGGATATCACTTGATCTATAAAGAAGGAGAGCGCTCGGCTCCGGACATCTCGATCCAGACGGTTGCGATCCGCAAAACGTCGGCCACGGATGTTGTTCCGGCTCCGGACCAGTGGAAGGACACCGAACTTACGGGCAAGAACTTGCAGAGCGCTAAGCTCGACTTCGATCAGCGTCTCGGCACGGTGCAGGTTTCGCTGCAGTTCGATGATGCCGGTTCGAAGATGTTCCAGGACATCACGAAGCGCAATGTCGGCAAGCAGGTCGCCATTTTCCTCGACGGCCAGATCATTTCCGATCCGGTGGTGTCGCAGGAAATTATCGGCGGCAAAGCAGTGATCACCGGTTCCGGTGACGTCGAGGAGGCGCGCGTGCTCGCTCGCCGTTTGCAGGCCGGTGCACTGCCGGTGCCGATCAAACTGATCGCGCAGCAGAGCGTCGGTTCGACCTTGGGCGCCGATTCGCTCGAGCGTTCGCTCGCGGCCGGTCTCGCCGCCTTCGCCTTCGTCGCCTTGTTCATGGTCTTGATCTATCGCTTGCCGGGTTTGATCGCCATCGTGGCCTTGGTCTTGTATGCGGCCCTTTCGGCCACGGCATTCAAGATGATCCCGGTCACGCTCACGTTGTCCGGTATCGCCGGCTTCGTCCTGTCGATCGGTATGGCCGTGGACGCGAACGTGCTCACGTTCGAGCGTTTGAAGGAAGAATTGAAGGGCGACCATTCGCTCACCGTGGCGCTCGAGGATTCGTTCCGCCGCGCCTGGCCGTCCATTCGTGATGGTCACGCGACGGTGCTCATTTCGTGTGCGGTACTGTTCTGGTTCTCGTCGTCGATCATCAAGGGTTTCGCGCTGACGCTCGCCGTCGGTACGATCATCTCGTTGTTCACGGCGGTCGTATCCACGCGCACGTTGCTGCGTTTCCTCGCGTTGACCGGGCTGAATAAGAATCCGTGGTTGTTCCTGAAGAAAAAATAACGCTATGAAATTCTCCGTCGTCAAAACCCGTTTGGTCTGGTACGTCCTGTCCGCCGTCATGATCGGCGTGTCGTTGTTCTCGTTTGCGGCGTTCGGCCTCAAGCAAGGCATTGACTTCACGGGCGGCTCGCTCATGTCCGTGCGTTTCGAGGGTGCCCGCCCGTCCGCTTCGGATGCGTCTGACACGCTCACCAAGTCCGTGGCCGATCTCGGCAGCATTGTTGCCCAGCCGGCAGGGGATACGGACATGCAATTCCGTTTCCAGTCCGTGACCGAAGACCAGCACCAAGTGTTGCTCAAGTCGCTGACGGACAAATACGGCAAGGTGGATGAATTGAGTTTCTCCGCCATCGGTCCGGTGATCGGTCAGGAATTGCGCTCTAAGGCTTTGCAGGGTTTGGGCATCGTATTGCTCGCGATCCTTGCGTACATCGCCTACACCTTCCGCCGTGTGTCCGCACCAGTTCCGTCCTGGCAGTATGGTTTGATCACCGTCTTCACCGCCTTCCACGACGTGATCGTGCCGATCGGCGTGTTCTCCTTGCTCGGCCATTTCTACGGCTGGGAAATCGGTACGCCATTCGTGGCCGCCATTCTGACCATTCTCGGTTACTCGATTCAGGACACGATCGTGGTGCTCGACCGTGTGCGCGAAAACCTGCTCCGTTCCGATCTCTCGTTCGCCGATCTTGTGGACTTGTCCGTGCGCCAGACGTACTTGCGCTCGTTCAATTCCTCGATGACGACTTTGCTCGCGCTCACGGCCATCTTCCTTTTTGGTGGATCGTCGCTGCACGAATTTACGCTGTCGCTCATCATCGGTATCGGTATCGGTACGTACTCCTCGATTTTCATCGCATCGCCGCTCTTGGTCACGCTCGACAAGACCAAGCGCAAGCTCAAGAAATAAGTGCGACAAAAACCCGCCAATCGGCGGGTTTTTGTTTGTGCTATAATGCTCATCATGAACGATCAGCTCCTTTCGAGCCTTCCGTTCGCTAATTTCGACGTGGACGCCTTCTTGAATTTGGCTGGAGGCGACCCGTTTTCGGCGATGTTCTACCTGTTCATCCATGGCGGGTGGATCATTTTTGTCTTTTTGATTCTCTGGGCCATCAAATATGGCTGGCTTGAGTATCGCCAAAACCTTTACGTCCACCATCAGGAGTTCGTGTTGTTGCGCATCACGGTGCCCAAGGCTTCCGAATTCAACCAGCAAACGCCGCGTGCCGTAGAAAACATCATGGCGAACTTAGCAGGCGCGCATGCGCCCGCTTCGTGGAAAGAAACCTGGTGGGACGGCAAAGTGCAGATGCCGATGTCACTTGAGATCGCATCCATCGAAGGCCAGGTCAGTTTTTACATCCACGCTCTGCGTCCGTTGCGCGATTTGGTCGAGGCCGCGATTTACGCGCAGTATCCGGACGCCGATATTGAGGAAGTTCCCGACTACGCCAAGGCCGTACCGTCGCATTACCCGAGCGATGAATGGGATTTGTGGGGAACCGAGATGACCAATGTCATGCCGGACCCGTATCCGCTCAAGACCTACGTCGAATTCGAAGACCGCGTGTCCGGCGAATTCAAAGACCCGATCTCGAACCTGCTCGAAGTCTTTTCCCGTTTGGGAGAAGGGGAGCAGGCCTGGTTCCAGATCATCATTATTCCGACGGACCAGAAGCATTTCCGTCACGGCGCGGAAAAAGTGATCAACAAGATCAAGGGCATCAAAGAAGTGCACAAGAAAACCGTACTCGATCAGGTAGTAGATTTGCCGATGGCCGCTCTTTCGAATGTGGCGAACGTCGCGCTCGGTATTCCGTCCGCTCCGGCCAAGAAATCAGATGCGAAGGACGCTTTCCCGCGCATGATGGCTTTGTCGCCGGGCGAACGCTTCGTGCTGGAGGCGATTGAGCGCAAGGCCGGCAAGATCGGCTTCGAATGCAAAATTCGTTTCATCTACGTCGCCAAGAAGAACAAGATGAACAAAGCGAAGGCCGTGAATACCTTCATCGGTTCGATCAAGCAGATGAATACCTTCAACATGCAGGCGCTCAAGCCGGAATCCAAGCATGTGGGCGTGAATGGCACGTTGTGGTGGTTTAAAGATAGCCGCAACAATCACCGTAAAGAACATTTGATTTCTGCCTACAAGCATCGCAGCGGCCATCATGGTTTGCATCATTTCTTCCTGTCATCGGAAGAATTGGCGACACTGTGGCATTTCCCGATCTTGAACCAGGTCCGCGCGCCGCAATTGCGCCGCACCGAAGCCAAGAAAGCCGAGCCGCCGGCGAATATCCCGTTCGGCTAACCTATGTCCTCCGCGCGTCCTCACGATCACGAGAATGAAATCACGCTCTTCGCGGAGACCAATTTTCGTAATCAGAAACGCCGTTTCGGTATCAAGACTGACGACCGCCGTCGCCACATGTACGTCATCGGAAAGACGGGTATGGGCAAGACCACCTTGCTCGAAACCCTGATCGTTTCCGATATTAACGCCGGCCATGGCTGCTGCTTCATCGATCCGCACGGCGACATCGCGGAAAAGCTGCTCGATTTCATTCCGCCAAATCGCATCAATGATGTCGTGTATTTTAATCCGTCGGATACGGATTTTCCGGTCGGTTTCAATATTCTCGAAACAGACTCCGACGACCAAAAGCCATTGATCGCGTCCGGTTTGATGGGCGTGTTCAAAAAGATTTGGCCGGACGTGTGGTCGGCACGCATGGAGTATATCTTGATGAACTGCGTGCTCGCCTTGCTTGATTATCCGGGTGCGACCTTGCTCGGCATCAACCGTTTGCTCGTGGACAAAGATTATCGCGCGCGCGTTGTCACCAAGATTCGCGATCCGATCGTAAAAACGTTCTGGGTGGCTGAATTTGCATCCTGGTCGGAAAAGTACGCCACCGAAGCCATCGCGCCTGTCCAAAACAAGGTTGGACAATTTTTGTCATCGTCGGTCATCCGCAACATCGTGGCGCAGGTGAAGAGCACTATCAATTTACGTCGCATCATGGACGACGAAAAGATTTTGCTTGTGAACTTGTCCAAGGGCCGCATCGGCGAGGACAACATGCGTTTGCTCGGCGGCATGATCGTCACGAAAATCCAGTTGGCCGCGCAAGAGCGCCAGAACATTCCCGAAAAAGAACGCCGCGACTTCTATCTCTACGTCGACGAATTCCAGAACTTCGCCAACGAATCATTTGCTTCGATTTTATCCGAAGCCCGTAAGTTCCGTTTGAACCTGATCGTGGCGCATCAATACATCGAACAGCTTGATGAAAAAGTCGCTGCCGCCATTTTCGGTAACGTCGGTACCATGATCGCGATGCGTGTCGGTGGTGCGGATGCCGCCGCGATGGAAACCGAATTCGCGCCGACCTTTACGCCGGAAGATTTGGTCAACCTCGCAAAATACCAAGTGTATTTGAAATTGATGGTGGATGGCGTTTCGACTTCGCCGTTTTCGGCCGCCACCTTGGGGCCGGTAAAATCGAGTTTTGGAAGCGCGGAGCGCGTGGTTGCGCAAAGCCGCGAGCGCTATGCCGAACCGCGTCCGCTTATCGAAGAGAAGGTGCTCAAATGGGCCGGCATGGAAACGACTACCGAATTGCCCGGAGTCGTTTCAACCTTGCAAGATATCGTTCCGCAAACCGTCGAAACATCACCGACCATCAAAGTTCCGACCGCGCCCGTTGCCGCCTCTACTCCGACAGCTCCGGCGAACATCCAATATCCGGCCATCAAATCAGAAGAAGAGCTGGAGGCGCCGCATGATTCCACGGAGTTCTTGAAGATCAAACCGGAGCGTTTGGCAGCGATCCAGTCATTTGTCGCGAGCTCGCAGGCTTCCCAGAAGCAAAACAAGCGACCTGCTTTCAAGCATGACTGTTCGCGTTGCGGAAAGAATTTCGAACTGGCCATCCAGCTCGATCCTTCGCGTCCGATGTATTGTGCAGAATGTCGTCCGATAGTGGCGGAAGAACGCAAATCGCGTCAAAAAGACACGCGTCGTATCAAGCGCGACACCGTGACGCCCACGACCGCTACGCCCCAAGCACCGAATCGTCCGCGCATCGTGCGTGATCCGGATTCGCCGTCTTTTGCTCCGGCAAAAATCGGTTTTGCCTCGCCGGACGAAGACGAGGATTTGCTCAGCGCCATCATGAAAACGAAAGACAAGCCGGTCGAGCTGCGTAAACAGGTATTGGAGAAGCAAGCCGGTTCGCTTGATCCGCAAAAAAAGAAGCGCAAGCGCGGGGGACGCGGCCGCAACAAGGGTGCCGGACCTGCAGTCATGGGGGAGGGCGCACCGAAATCCGTTTCACCCGGCCAGAAAATAACTTTCTAAAATATGTTCGAGATCATTCGTGCCTTGGTGCTGGGTGCCGTACAGGGCCTGACGGAATTTTTTCCCGTATCTTCGAGCGGCCATCTTATTTTGGTGCCCGTATTATTGCATTGGCCGGATCAAGGCTTGGCCTTTGACGCCTTTTTGAATTTCGGAACGGTCACAGCTTTGTTGTGGTTCTTCCGCAAGGATTTGTGGAATTTGTTCCAGCGCCTTGTTTCCAAGGACGTTCCCGTGCGCAACAAGGCTTGGATTTTTGCCGCAAAAATTATCGTCGCATCCATTCCGGCTGCCGTGCTCGGCTTCTTGCTGAAGGATTTTATCGCCCAATATGCACGCCAAGGCTGGCTCGTCGCGGCTGACACCGCTGTCTGGGCGCTTGTATTGCTCTGGGCCGATCATTCCAGCCGCAAACGCGCCGATGCGTTGGTCGATTTCGAGAAAGTCAGCTGGAAGCAGGCGTTGATTGTTGGGTTCGCGCAGCCGATTGCCCTGGCTCCCGGTACCAGCCGTTCGGGCATTACCATCACCGCCGGGCTGTTTTCCGGCATGTCGCGCGAGGCGGCCGCCCGCTTCTCGTTTTTCATGAGCATCCCTATCAATACGGCGGCGGGCCTTTTAGGACTCGTGTCCGTGTGGAAACATGGTACGGGTACGGAATCCATACCCGGATTATTTATTGGATTCTTAGCGGCTTTAGTCTTCGGCCTGTTCGCCATTCGATTCCTTCTTACATATGTCGCCAAACATCGTTATGACTGGTTTGTCGCGTATCGCCTCGCGCTGGCTGTGGTGGTCCTGCTTGTTGCCTAGCCTGCTGCTCGCGAGTCCGGTCCATGCGGCTACGGCTGCCGCCGCGCCTGCCAAGGCTCCGGTGATTGTCGCTCCGCCGGATACGGATGGTGACGGCTTGCCAGATGCCTTGGAAGCCAAATTCGGCACGGATCCAAACAATAAAGATACGGATGGCGACGGCTTTCCGGACAATACGGAAATCTCGAATGGTTGGTCACCGACTTCGACGGGAGATGTTCCGTTGCAGAAATCGATTCACGTCAATTTGAAAACCCAGACGCTCGAAGAGCGCGTGAACGGTATCGCGATTGCGTCTTTCAAGATTTCATCCGGCAAAGCGAGTACGCCGACGCCGAAAGGGACATACAAAGTTTTGAATAAGGCTCCCAAGGCGTGGTCGAAGATGGCCGGTTTGTGGATGCCGTACTGGATGGCATTCGATGGTCGCGGTTATGGTCTGCACGAATTGCCGGTTTGGCCGAGCGGCTATCGAGAAGGCGCGAACCATTTAGGCATCCCTGTTTCACATGGATGTGTCCGTCTCGGCATTGGTCCGGCCAAGCAATTGTACGATTGGACGCCGATTGGCACGCCGGTTTTGATTGACTGATATGCGCGCCCTTCGTGTCTTGTGGATTGTCTTGCTGCTCGCGCCTAGCGCGGCGTTTGCGGCGACCACGAGCACGGATGCGTACACGCCGATTCCGAACGAATTTTCCAATGCAATCGTGATGCGTCCGGATGGAAAAGTCTTGTACGGATTCAAGGCGGAGCAAACCCATACCGCCGCGAGCCTGAGCAAGCTCGTGCTCGGTCTCGCCATGCTCGACAAAGCATGGAATTGGAATTCGGTGATTTCCATGAAATCCGCCGATGAAGTGGGTGGCGGACGTTTGCGCGTGGCCGTCGGTTCCAAAATCAGGCTGATTGATTTGTGGCAAAGCGCGCTTGGCTCGAGTGCGAACAATGCGGGGATGGCGATGGCGCGCGTGGCAGGTCCTGGCGTGCCGGCGTTCATGAAGAAAATGAATGCGAAAGCAAAAGCACTCGGTGCAACTTCGTCGGTGTTTTACGATCCGGTCGGCATGAATCCGAAAAACATGACCACGGCGCATGACATGGCGCTCATTGCGCGCGCCGCTTTCGATCAAAAACGCATCATCGATGCTTCGCAGCAGGGGACATATACTTTCACTTTGGCCGGCACAAGTCTCACGCACACTATCAAAAATACGAACGCGCCCCTTTTGTCCGATGAAGATATTTATTTGCAAGGCGGCAAAACCGGTTATCTTCCGGAATCGATGTATAACTACGCGGCTGAATTGAGTCCGATCAATGCCGACGGCTCGGGCAATGCGAAAAAATCGGTGATCGTGGTGGTCTTGGGCGCGCCCAGCACGCAAGGCGGAATGGATTCTGCCAAGCGTCTCGCCGAATGGGCTTGGTCGGATGATGCCCATTTCAAGGGCAGCGCCTATCCGATTCCGATGCGCAGCTTGCTGACCGGTATGAACGGAACGGATGTAAAATGGGTGCAAGAGCAACTGAAAGTGACGCCGGTGAACGGAAATTTTGGGCCAGTGACTTTGGCGGCCGTCAAAGCCTTCCAGGTGGCTCACGGGATTGCCAAAGCTGGAAATACGGGGTATGGAGTGGTCGGTCCGGCTACTCGCGCCAAGCTCACCGAGCTCGCGCCCTAATATGGACATCGAAGCCCTCCAATCCATCCTCGCCGAGCGTGGCGAGCCGAAATTCCGTTTGACCCAGGCCAAACGGGCTTTTTTCGTAGATATGGCCGATTCGTGGGAAGGAGTCACGGTCTATTCCAAGCCGCTGCGTGAGGATTTGGCTGCCAAGCTTCCGTGGGATGTCCTCAAGCCGATTCGCACCCAAGAAGCGCCGAACGGCGATACCGTAAAAACCTTGTTCGCTTGCGCGGATGGCCAAAAGATCGAAGGCGTTCTCATGTTGCATGCCGATGGCCGCAATACCGTCTGCGTTTCCTCGCAAGCCGGTTGTCCGATGGCCTGTGCCTTCTGTGCGACCGGAACCATGGGTTTGAAACGCAATCTCACGGCTGCCGAAATCGTGGAACAAGTCGTCTTTTATGCGCGCTGGTTGAAGAAGCGTAATGACCGCGTGTCCGGAGTCGTGCTCATGGGCATGGGCGAACCGTTTCACAATTATGACAACGTGATGAAGGCGCTGCGTCTTCTGAACGATAAGGATGGATTGAATATCGGCGCGCGCCATCTTTCGATTTCCACCTGTGGTGTCGTGCCCGGCATTCTCAAATTGGCGGATGAAGATTTCCAAGTGAACCTCGCCATCTCGTTGCATGCCGGAACCGACGCCGTGCGCGACAAATTCATGCCGGTGAACAAGGCCTATCCGCTTGAGAAGTTGATGAGCGCTGTGCACACCTACATGGAGAAGACGAATCGCCAGGTGATGTTCGAATATCTTTTGCTCAAAGGCGTGAATGATCGTCCGTCCGACGCGCAAGAAGTCGCGAAACTGCTCGGACCGGATTACCGTCTCGTGCACGTCAATGTGATAAAATACCATCCGACCGAAGCGTTTGATGCCACCGAGCGCGATGCGCGTGTGGGCTTTGTCCGCATGCTGCATGACCTCGGTGTTCCGGCTACGCATCGCATCACCTTTGGCGAAGATATCGACGCCGCCTGCGGCCAGCTCGCGGTGCGCGAAGAAAAGGGAGGAACTCTCCAAGGACTTGATGCCGTGCGCGAAGCCAAGAAACAGAAAGCGTTGAATTCAAAATGAAATGGGTAGAACGATCGATCGTCTTCGTGGCGTGCCTTGTGCTCGCGATGCTTACGATCGGGGCGTATTGGTACGAGCTTGATCGCGTTCGTCCGATTATTGCCGCTGAGCTTGCGCCTTGGAAAATTCCGAATTGGATCGTGCAAACAGAAGCCGATGAACCCGAAGCCGCTCCGGAAGAACCGGAACAATTGTTTCCGCCCACGTCTTCGGTTGTGGTTCCGGTGCTGCTTTATCATCGCGTGCGCCTTCCCGTCGCGAAAGACACAGCTCGTGAACGCCTCATGACGGTCACGCCAAAATCGTTCGAGCATCAGATGCAATCGCTCGTGGATGGAGGATATGTTCCGATCACGCCCGACCAATTGCTGTACGCGCTCGTTACATCCACTGCAAAGCTTCCGCCCAAACCCGTCATGCTCAACTTTGATGACGGCTACAAGGATGATTTTACGACCGTGCTGCCGATTCTCGAACGCTTGAAACTCCAGGCCACCTTCTATATTGTCCCGGCTGCCAGCAAATTTGGAGGATTCATGAGTCCCGCCATGGTCAAACAAGCGGCCGAAAGCGGCTATGTCACGATCGGATCGCATACGGTCCATCACGCCGATCTTCGTTCCTTAAGCCAGGAAGAACGCGAAGCCGAGCTGCGCGATTCGCGTGACTTGCTCCAAGCCTGGAGCGGCCAGCTGGTAAACGCGTTCGCCTATCCATACGGCTACTTGAACGCCAAAGTCGAGCAAGATGTGGCCGCGGCCGGATATTCGATCGCGTTCCGCACCGGTTCCGGCGCCGATCACACTTCATCCACCCGTTACGAACTGCGTCGTATCCAAATCAACGAAAACACCGATGTCGTCAAAACCGTCCAACGTTACCTCAAATAAAAAGAAGATCCTCGTCGGCATGTCCGGCGGGGTTGATTCGAGCGTGGCCGCTGCGCTTTTGGTGGAGCAGGGATACGAAGTGAGCGGCGGCTTCATCAAGAATTGGAGCGACACGAAAGATTTGTGGACGGGGGAATGCGAATGGCGCGGTGAGCGTCGTGACGCGATTCGTGTGGCGGCGCGTTTGAATATTCCGTTGCTCACGTTTGATTTTGAAAAAGAATATCGCGAGCGCGTACTGGATCGCATGTTCCGCGAATACGAGAGCGGCATTACGCCGAATCCAGATGTCTTGTGCAATCAGGAGATCAAATTCGGTCTGTTTTTCGAAGCCGCAATGAAGCTTGGCTTCGATGGCATTGCCACCGGCCATTACGCTCGTTTGCGTCAGGATGAAGATGGAACCGCGCATTTGTTAAAAGCGATTGATCCGGAAAAAGATCAGTCCTATTTTTTGCATCGCGTTTCACAAGAGGCCTTGTCAAAGTCTTTGTTTCCAATCGGTGATTTTCCGAAAAATGAAGTGCGTGACATGGCAAGTTCGCGTGAATTGCCGGTCGCGAACAAAGCGGACTCGCAAGGCATTTGTTTTGTCGGAAAAATCGACTTCAAGGATTTTCTGCGCAAGAAAATCGCGCCGCAGCCGGGAGACATCGTGAATCCGGAAGGCGAAGTCATCGGCACGCATGATGGCTTGGACGGCTACACGATCGGCCAGCGCCACGGCATCAAGGTCAGCAAAGAGGGGAAAGCGTGGTATGTCGCCGGAAAAAATCTCGCTAAGAATCAATTGATCGTGGTGAATGATCGCGAGCATCCGCTCTTGTATCGCACGGAATTAGGGCTCACCAATCTACATTGGATCGCCGGCCTTCCAAAAAATCCGGAAATTGAAGTTGCGGTTCGCTATCACGCCGAAACGGTTCCCGGAACGTTGCAGGAAAATCATGTGAAACTGCATCGTCCGGTATGGGCTCCGGCTCCCGGGCAGTCGGCCGTGCTGTATCAGGGCGATGAATGCCTGGGTGGTGGCTTTTTGGCCGAGGACGGGCTAGACTCGGGCCCAATCGTATGAAGCGTCCGCAGCGCATTGAATGGGTGTCTTTGCTCTATCTCCTGTTCTTCGTGCTTGCGGTGCTTTCTCCGTCCCTTTATACGCATGGGATGTTCGGTTTGACCGAAACCCAACTCGAAGAACTTACGATTTTCACCTTCGGCATCGCCGGCTTGCTCACGTTTTCGGCCTATGAACGCATCATGGAACGTCGTGAACAGGAAGTCGCCAAGACCGATGCCGACTACGGTCGCGTCAAACGCGAACTGATTGAGTCGTATGCGTATATCGGTTCGATGAATCGCAAAATCGAATTGCTAAAAAAAGTCGCGAATGACACGTCGCTTGCGGCCGGACGCAGCGGCCAGGAAAAAGAATTGTTCCAAGCCGTGGCTTCGAATGCGTGCGCGGCAGTCGGAGCGCAGGCCGCGCTGATCCGCTTCGTCTCCCACGAGCCCTTGCGCACCGAAGCCGAGTTCGTGCATTTCACGAAAGGCGAAGTGCATTTCAAAGTTCCGAACAAAGATCTGATCGCGTTGAAGCAGGCCGGATCATCCCATGCCTTTGTCCGTTCCGAAGATGGGCAAGAAGTGCTGGTTGTTCCGTCTGATCATAAAGACCAAGGCCGCGCCTATTTGCTGCTGACGCTCGAAGGCGAACACATCCAAGAACTCGATATTCCGCTCCTGAAAGTCTTTGCCAACCAAGCCGAAATGCTGTACAGAAGCATTAGCCAAACCGTATGACGACTTCCGAGATCCGCCAAAAATTCCTTGATTTTTTCAAGGAAAAGGGACATGCCGTGATCCCTTCGGCTTCGGTTGTCCCGGAAAATGACCCGACGGTTTTGTTCACGACCGCCGGCATGCAGCCGCTGGTTCCGTATTTGCTCGGACAAAAGCATCCGATGGGTAATCGTTTGGCGGACGCGCAAAAGTGCGTGCGTACCGATGACATCGACGAAGTGGGCGACAATCGTCACCTCACTTTTTTTGAAATGCTCGGCAACTGGTCACTCGGCGATTATTTCAAGCGCGAAGCGATTTCTTGGTCATTTGAATTTTTGACCGATACGCGCTGGCTCGGGATTGATGCCAACCGTTTGTATGTAACCGTGTTCGAAGGGGACGGTGATGCACCAGCCGACGAAGAATCCATCGGGATTTGGCAGGCGTTGTTCCAGTCGCTTGGCATCGCCGCCGATCTTGGCGACCGCATTCGCGCGTATCCAAAAAAGAAAAACTGGTGGGGTCCGGCCGGACTCACCGGTCCTTGCGGTCCGGATACGGAAATTTTCTACGATACCGGCAAGCAACATGATCCGGCGTTTGGCGAGCATTGCCATCAGAATTGCGACTGCGGCAAATTCGTCGAGATCTGGAATAACGTGTTCATGGAGTATGAAAAGCAAGCGGATGGCAGCTTCAAGCCGCTGGCGCAAAAGAACGTGGACACCGGCATGGGCCTCGAACGTATTACGGCTGTGATGCAAAACGTCGAGACCGTATTTGAGACGGATGCGTTTCAGCCCGCCATTAACAAGATCGCCGAACTTTCTGGAAAAGCCTACGCAGGCAATGAGCGCGCCTTCCGTATTATTGCCGACCACATCCGCGCGGCCACCTTTATTATTGGTGATGCCCGCGGTGTTTCGCCCTCGAACGTCGGTCAGGGATATATTGTGCGCCGTTTGTTGCGCCGCGCCATTCGCGAAGGTCGTCGTCTCGGTATCAAAGACGGCTTCACGCATGTGATCGCGGAAGTGTATGCCGGCGAATATGGTTCGCATTACACTGAACTCGAGAAAAATCTTGCGAAGATCGTGGATGAGATGAAAAAGGAAGAAGACAAATTCGGAAAGACCTTGGAGAAGGGGATGAAGGAGCTTGAAAAAATGTTGGGCAAAGGCTCGATCAGCGGCGAAGGAGCATTCTTGCTGTTCTCGTCGTATGGATTCCCGCTTGAGCTCACCGAAGAAATTTTGAAAGAAAAAGGTCAGAGCGTTGATCGCGCCGTGTTCGAAGCGGAGTTCAAAAAGCATCAGGAATTGTCGCGCACGTCTTCGGCCGGCGTGTTCAAAGGCGGTTTGGCAGATAATTCCGTCGAAACTACGCGCTTACACACCGCGACGCACTTGTTGCATCAGGCCTTGCGTACGGTACTCGGCGATCATGTCGAACAAAAGGGAAGCAATATCAACGCTGAGCGTTTGCGTTTCGATTTCTCGCATGCGCAAAAGATGACGCCGGAAGAAATCAAGAAAGTCGAAGACTTGGTGAATGAGGCTATCAAGAAAGATTATCCGGTGCATTGCGAACAGTTGTCGGTGGATGATGCCAAGCAGCGCGGCGCCATCGGCTTGTTCGAGGACAAGTACGCCAAGTTGGGGGACAAGATCAACGTCTATTTTGTCGGCAATGAGGATAAGGGCTTCTTCAGCAAAGAGATTTGTGGTGGTCCCCACGTCGAACATACGGGCGAATTGGGCAGCTTCAAGATCCAAAAAGAGGAGGCTGTCTCGGCCGGCGTGCGTCGCATCAAGGCAACCGTGACCGGAGCCTAGCAATTGACCCCATTTTTTGGCTCTGTTATCATCCATCCATAACTATTCATCCATCCATGATGAACTCCACTCTTGCCTATGGCAGCTAAACAAGCGTCTCCTAACAAGGATTTCTTGCTCTTAAAGGGCACAATCGAGGAGAACCTGCCGGGGGCAACGTTCAAGGTAAAGCTCGAGAATGGACAGTCGATTTTGTGTTATCTTGCAGGAAAAATGCGTATGAACCGCATCCGTCTGACCCCGGGTGACGAGGTCCAGGTCGAGATGACCCCCTATGATTTGACAAAGGGCCGGATTACCTATAGGTTGTAGCCCACAATTAGCTTTTACGAATTGCGGTCGGAGGAGGCTCGCGCCTACGATATCGATCGCGTTATTCCACTCTGTTGACATGAAAGTCCGCTCGTCGGTTAAGGCCATGTGCCGCAACTGCCAGGTGATCCGCCGTAAGGGTCGCGTGGTCGTGATTTGTGCGAACCCCAAGCATAAACAGCGCCAGGGGTAATTCTTGCTATCTCTTCATACACCTATGGCTCGTATTGCAGGCGTCACTCTCCCGTCGAACAAGCGCGTTGATATCGCGCTCCAGTACATCTACGGCATCGGCGCGACCACCGCGATCGATATTTTGAAAAAGACCGGCGTGCCGCGCGAAGTCCGCGTGAAGGACTTGAGCGAGGACCAGGCCACCAAGCTTCGCGACATGATCGAGAAGCAGTACAAGACCGAAGGCGAACTCCGCCGCGAAGTCCTGTCCAACATCAAGCGTTTGAAGGAAATCGGTTCGTACCGCGGTTCGCGCCACAACAAGGGCCTTCCGGTCCGTGGCCAGCGCACCAAGACCAACTCGCGCACCATCCGCGGTAACGTCCGCAAGACGATGGGTTCCGGTAAGCGCAAGCTTGAGAAGACGTAATCGGACTGACCTAACCATCCAATACTATGGCTGAAGAACTCAAGCAGGCCGCCGCGACCGAGACCGCCGAAGGCGAGAAGAAAGTCGTGAAGGCGAAGCCCAAGAAGGGCAAGAAAGCGCGCGCCCAGGTCCCGCAGGGCAAGGCGTACATCCAGGCGACGTATAACAATACGATCGTCACGCTTACCGATCCGAATGGCAACGTCATTTCGTGGTCGAGCGCCGGTGTGAACGGCTTCAAGGGCCCGAAAAAGGCCACGCCGTACGCCGCTTCGATGATCGTGAAGGACGCCGTCGAGAAGGCCGCCGACACGGGTCTGCGCGAAGTGATGGTGTTCATCACGGGCGTGGGCCAGGGTCGCGAAGGCGCCCTCCGCGCTCTTAACGCGAACGGTCTCAACGTGACGTCCATCAAGGACATCACCCCGATTCCGCATAACGGATGCCGCCCGCCGCGTCCGCGTCGTGTCTAATATTCATACAGGCTGAATTGTCCATATGAAGAAACTCCAACTCACCGCCAAAAAGTCCCGCCGCGAGGGCATCGCCCTCTCGGATGGCGCCAAGCACTCCAAGGCTTTGGCTCGCCGCCCGTTTGCTCCGGGTGTCCACGGCCCGGATTCCCGCGCCCGCATCACGGACTTCGGTAAGCAGCTGCGCGAAAAGCAGAAAGCCAAGCGCATCTACGGTTTGAACGAACGCCAGTTCTCGAACCTCTTTGCCGAGATGAGCACCAAGCGTGGTAACACCGCCGAGATGCTTATCCAGACGCTCGAATCGCGTCTCGACAACGTGGTCTTCCGTGCCGGTTTCGTGAAGACGCGTCCGGCCGCCCGCCAGGCCGTCTCGCATGCCCACATCGAAGTGAACGGCAAGAAGGTGAACATCCCTTCCTACCGCGTGCGCATCGGAGACATCGTCTCCGTCCGCGAGAACAAGAAGGCGAAGGGCAACTGGGGCGCCGCCGCCACCGAAGCCGCCGCCAAGAAGGACATGCCGTCCTGGCTCGCCCGTGAAGCCAAGGATCTCGCCGTAAAGGTGACGGGCAAGCCGCAGGGCACCGAGCTCCAGCAGGCGTTCGATACGACCAAGATCGTCGAATTCTACTCCCGCTAATCCGCCCCTTCCCCCTTCCATATGGAACCCATCCTTCTCCCGAGCAAGATCAAGTTCAGCCACGGCGAACGCCCCAACGAAGGCGTGCTCACCGTCGAGCCCTGCACGCAGGGCTACGGCACCACGCTTGGCAACGCCTTGCGTCGCGTGCTCCTCTCGTCGCTGGCCGGCGCGGCCGTCACGGCGGTCAAGATCAAGGGCGCGGAACACGAGTTCTCGACGCTCCCGAACGTCAAGGAAGATGTCCTCGAGATCATTCTCAACCTGAAGTCGCTGCGCCTGAAGCTCTTCTCCGAAGAGCCGATCAAGCTCACGTTGACCGTGAAGGGTGAGAAGGAAGTCACGGCCAAGGATTTCGCCAAGGACGCCCAGGTCGAAGTCGTGAATCCGGAACTTCACATCGCGACGCTTACGGATCCCTCCGCCAGCTTCGAGATGGAAATCACCGTCGCTCCGGGCCGCGGCTACCGCGCCACCGAAGAGCGCGGCAAGGACAAGGCCGAGCTTGGCACGATCGCCATCGACTCGTTGTTCTCCCCGGTACTCTCCGTTTCCTACAAGGTCGAAGCCACGCGCGTGGGCGACCGTACGGACTACGACAAGTTGATTCTCCGCATTGAAACCGATGGCACGCTCGACCCGCTCGACGCCGTCAACCAGTCGGTCACCATCCTCATGGACTACGCGAATGTCCTGAAGGACCTTAGCTACTCCGAATAAACTAATTTATGAAACACCGCCGCGTAGGCAAAACACTGGATCGGAATTCGACGGCACGCCGTGCGTTGCTGCGCGGTTTGGCGACTTCCGTCATCCTGTACGAACACTGCAACACGACCCTCGCCAAAGCGAAGGCCGTGCGCCCGTTCGTCGAACGCATGATCACCAAGGGCAAGGTGAAGTCGTTGACTTCCCGTCGCCAGTTGAACGCGTTCCTCATGTCTGAGAGCGCCGTTAACAAGATTTTGGAAGAACTCGGTCCGCGCTACGCCACCCGTCCGGGCGGCTACACGCGCATCATCAAGCTCGGCACCCGCCAGGGTGACGGCGCCGAGATCGCCCAGATTCAACTCGTGAAATAACTATGGCCTGGAAAAACAAGCGCGGCATGCCCGCCATCAAGCGTGAGACCGTCACCATCGACGCGACCGACAAGGTCGTGGGCCGTTTGGCAACGCACATCGCGAAGATCCTCATGGGCAAAGACCAGCCTGGTTACACCCCGCACATCGACTCCGGCGTGATCGTGAAGATCACGAACGTCGACAAGCTCGTGTTCACGGGTAAGAAGATGGAACAGAAAGTGCATTTCCGCACCTCGAACCGCCCGGGTGGTTTGAAGCGCACGCCGGTCGCCAAGCTCATGCAGGAAAAACCGCAGGAGGTTCTCTTCCACGCGGTGAAGTACATGCTGCCTAAGAACCGCACCCAGAAGGAACGCATGAAGCGTCTTATCATCGCCTAATATTTCTATGGCTACTGAAACCAAGGAAGTGAAGAAAAAGGCCCCGGCCAAGAAAGCCCCGGCCAAGAAGGTCGCCAAGGCGGATGACGAGGCGGCTCCGGTCGTGACCTCGAAGGGCGGTTCGTACATCTACGCCATCGGCCGCCGCAAGACGGCGATCGCCAAGGTGCGCGTGATTTTGAACGGCAAGGGTTTGATCACGGTCAACGGTCGTCCGATGGAAGACGTGTTCAACACCTACGAGTCCCGCATGATGGTGAACTCGCCGATCAAGATGAGCGGTCTCGAAGGTACGCTCGACGTGAGCGCCGAAACCACGGGTGGCGGCATTCTCGGCCAGGCCGAAGCCGTGCGCCTCGGTATCTCCCGCGCGCTCATCGAACTCAACCCGACCTACCGCACAACGCTCAAGAAACTCGGCTTCCTCATGCGCGATCCGCGTGCCAAGGAACGCAAGAAGCCGGGTCTCCGCAAAGCCCGCCGCGCTCCGCAGTGGTCCAAGCGTTAATCAGAATTTTGCAAGAAAAACCCCGCCGCAAGGTGGGGTTTTTGGTTCCGGGAAATATGCTACCCTCTGTCCGATGAAGAATGCCCCCATTCGTCTCGCCATGCTCTTGGTTTTGCCTTTATTGGCCGGCCAAGGGTGTTTGCCGATCCCGCTTGATACGGGTCATCCGATCAGCCAGGTGCAAACCGGCACGAATGCGGAGCAGGGAAGCGGTAAATGGGAGACCATGGAAGAAGGCGTGGATCGCTTTGCCTACACTTCAACCACGCTTGAAGCGACGGTTATTATCTATCGTTTCAACCCGAAACTGTTTGCATTCAACTTCGGCGTTTCTACCGGAACGCATGGCATGGCCGAATGGTCGGCCGCTTATCCGAACGCGACCTTGCTCGTGAACGGCGTGTATTTCCATGACGACAATTTGCCCTCGGGATATTTGGTCGTGGATGGCAAACGCATTGGTGATCGCCAGTTCGATCTCGATAAAAGCGGCGTGATCGATCTTTCAGGTGACACGCATGTATTGGATACTTCCGTGGACACGCCGTCGTCGCTCGCGAATTTTACGGACGCGGCGCAGTCATATCCGTTCTATTTCAAGAGCGGACTTCCGGCCATCAAGGAGGATTCACATCAGCCGGCGCGTCGTTCATTCTTCGGCAAAGACAAACTTGGAAACGTGTATATCGGCGTCGTGCCGTCGAGCCAAATCAGCCTGTATCAGGTGATGCAATTGCTGGATGAAACAAATGTGGATTGGGCGAATGTCATTAATCTGGACGGAGGACCATCCACGGGTCTTTTTGCACATACGCAGAAACGTTCCGAAGAATTGCCAAGCTTGTTTCCGGTGCCCAACGTGATTGTTGTGACGAAAAAGTAACTAGAAAAAACGTTCTACCAAATTTTTTGCGTACGCGGCCGAGTGCGTCACCGTGCTGAAGTTCATGACTTCGCCGACATAGAACGTGTGGCGCTGGCCTTGCAAGGCTTCGAGTTCGTCAAAGAATCCGGCGGCCAGATCATCCGGATTGATATGCGGGAAAAATTTCCAATGTTCGATGGTCTCGGTTTTTTCGATGCTGCCGCCAAGCTGCTTCACCACGCGCTCGATATTTTTTAAAACGGTTTCATCATCAATCGAGCGCGAGCCAAAGGCGTAAAAGGTATACAAGTCGGAATCAAGATAGCGCTGATACCAAAACACCGGTTCGCCTTTGCGACTCGAAAACAAATTACCCGGAATATAACCCGTCACCTTCGGGAAGTTCTTCAGATGAACGGCGTATGTCCGATAATCTTCGTATTGGATTTTCGGGAACAAGGCTTTTTCTTGCTCGCCGGCATCGAGATAATTGAGTGACTCGTCGAGCGGCGCGGCGACGATCAACGCATCAAAGATAACTTCGCCCTGATTCGTGGTCACGTGGATCGCTTCATTACGCTTGATGTGTTGGATCGTCGTGCCATAGCGCACATCATGCGAGTTCGCGACCGCCGTCCACAAACCTTGGATGCCATTCGGAAATTTGTAGAACGATCGTTTGAGATACGCGAACACGATATCCCACGGATAGTATTTGAGAACGTAGGCAGCCGAAACTTCATCCTGAAATCCGTAGCCAAAACCCGTAAAATAATTGGCGAATTCCCGGGTGAGCAGGGGAATGCCATGCTTCGCGGCCCAAACGTCGAACGGCCCGCACAGATCTTTATCGATGTTCGCAAAGCCCGGTTCGGCGATACGGCGGTATTTTCTCGCTAGACGCCAGTAGAGCGCGACTTGCCAGGCGAGCTTCAACGACTCGCCGAAAGAACGGTGAATCGGTTGTCCGGTTCTTACATCGAGATACATCCGATGGCTGAATTCCACACGCTCCATCGACACGGAATATTTTTCCGCCAAATTGCGGATGAAGCTGCTGCTATCCGCGACAATACCTGCGCCGAGTTCGTAAGATCGGCCTTTATGATCAATGGAAAGACATTTTCCACCGGCGCACTGCGAGCGCTCGAGCAGAACAATATTTTTGTAGCCCTTGTTGCGCAGGGTTTCCGCGGCCGTCAAACCTGCCGGACCCGCGCCGACAATCCCGATCCGCAAGGTTGAATCAAATTTCATTTGATGACGCGCTTGATCTTGCTGACCATGTCCTTTTTCAGAATGGCTGAAGCACAGAGCAGGCCACCCATCATACCGCCGGCAATACTGGCCACCATGACGTCCTGCCCGGTCAGGAACAGGTTTTTCACGGGCGTATAGGGCTTCAGGAATTCCTGGCGGAAACGCTTCGGCGTATGCGAGACACCGTAAATCTCCCCATGTTCGTGCCCGACATATTTGCGCGTGGAAAGCGGGGTCGAGATTTCGTAATGCTCGATCTGGCCCTCCAACTGCGGTTCGACGCGATACAGAATTTCAAACAACTGCTTGGCGACGGCTTCTTTCATCTCCAGATAATCCTGCGTGTCTTTACGGCGGGGAAGATGCTCCCATTTCTGGAACCATTCAAATGGCAGCAGGATGATGATCTCGACCATGGAGCGGTCCGGATGTTCGGCGCGCCACTGCGGATCTTTGGCAGCCGGGAACGAAATATACGCCACCGGAATTTCATCGCCGAATTTTTTATACTTGGCACGCAAATCTTCGTGATCGTAATTGTTCGGGAAAACCCAGTAGTTGCAAGCCGGCTCTTTGAGCTGTTCCGCGCCTTGCTTCAAACCGATATACAAACCCATATGCGCGGCTGATGGCTCAAGATTTTTGAGCAAATCCTTCAAGCCATGACGATCGCGCACTTCAGCCGGAATCAGCGTCGCGAATGTTTTAGAAACACCCGCGTCACTGATAATGCGTTTTGCGTAGAATTTACGGCCGTCCATCATTTCGACGCCCGTGGCCGTGTTGCCTTCAACGATGATTTGTTTGACCTCGGCATAAAACAACACCGTACCGCCGGCTTTTTCGATCACCGGCATCATGGTTTGCGCGATTTGTCCCGCGCCACCAATCGGATAGCCGGCGCCATCCATATAGTGGTTGGCAACCAGCGCATGCATGTAGAAGCTGCTCTGCGAGGGGATGAGGCCGTAATCGCCCCATTGAGCCGTGAGCAAGCCGATCAATTCTTTGTTGTCGGTGATGGATTGCAGGACTTCAAGCGTGGTTTTATCCGAGAAGCTCAATAATTTACGACGCAAGAGCGGGCCGATCAGCTTAGACAAAAACGGTGGTAAGGCCTTTTCTGCGTAATAACCGATACCGATATTTTCGACCTCATGCAGCAATTTGAAATAGGCATCAATCGATGCACTGTCTTTTTCAGACGGGAAGCGCTCCTTAAGAGATTTTACCAAGCGTTCCTTACCGACGATAAAGTCAAAGCGCTTATTTCCAAAAACCGCGCGATCATAGGCATCGTCCAACGGAGCCCATTCGAGTTTTTCATCCGTGAGGTAACGGAAGGCCTTGTTGAGCGTCGTGCCTTTCATGTGCACCTGGCCGACATAGTGCAAGCCGACATCCCAGTGGAATCCTTTGCGCTTGAAAGCATGGGTGTAACCGCCAATTTCATAATGGCGCTCCAACAGCAAAATTTTCTGACCTTCCTTGGCAAGGGCGGATGCGACCGACAGACCGCCAATGCCGGAGCCGACGATAATCGCGTCATAACGCTCGTCGCCTTTGAAGGTTTGGTAGAGCAGGGCGGGCATAAGAATACGTGCAAGTGTGCAGGGGATCGGAAAGATCGTCAACAATGACAGGAAGGCTTGGTTCAGCTAATATTTATCCATGTCGCATGCGAAGAAGATCGCCGAAAATGCCGCCTGGTTGATGGTGGCGACTACGGCCCAAAAAGCGATCGCCTTTGTCGCCTTCACGGTCATCGCGCGCTTGGCCGGAACCAGCCTGACCGGCCAGTACTTTTTTGCCGTCTCCATCACGTCGATTTTTGTCACCTTTGCCGACCTTGGACTGACTCCCGTGCTCATTCGTGAGATGGCGGCTGACGAAGCTCGCGGTCGGGCTGTGTTTGCGCGCGCCATGTTGGCGAAGGCGGTTTTACTTCCGCTTACGATTGCCGCCGCGATTGGATATGCGTGGACGATCGGCGTGCGTGGCGAAAGTTTTACCGCCGTGATCATTTCCGCCATTTTTGTGATGGCGGCCGATGCGACTTCGGTCATGTGGTACGGCGCCATCCGCGGCCGTCGCGAATTGCGTTTCGAAGCGGCTGGTATGTTTGTCGGGCAAATTCTCACGGCGGTCATCGGGATTTCTGCCGCCTGGTTCCAGCTGGGCGTAGTTGGTCTGGTAACCGGCTTGGCAGTCGGTAGTTTGTGGAATCTTGGTTGGAGCATGATTATTGTGCGCCGCTTGAAGCTGTGGCCAAGCAATGGTCAGAGTTTTCCGATCAAACAGCTCGTCACATACGCATTACCATTCGCCTTGGCCGGCATCTTCGTGAAAATTTATTCGTATGCGGACTCGCAGGTGTTGCAGGCGGTTTTCGGTTCGGTGGCGGTGGGTGAGTATGCCGTGGCCTACAAGCTGACCTATGCGCTTCAATTTTTGCCCATCACATTCGTGGCGGCGCTGTATCCCGGTCTTGCGCATGCGGCCAAGCACGACAAAGCAGCGATTCCCGGAATTCTCAAAGGCTCGCAGCGCCTGATGCTGATCGCGAGCGTGCCCATGACCGCGCTTTTGTCATCGCTTGCACCGCGTTTGATTGATCGTTTGTATGGCGAAGCCTTTTCGGGATCGGTGATGCCGCTTATGGTTTTGCCGTGGGTGTTGATCCCGATCTTCCTGGATTTTCCGATCGGATCTTTGTTGAATTCCACGCATCGCGCGCATCAAAAAACGATTGCGATGGGTATCACCATGGTGATCAACGTCATCGCCAACCTGATTCTCGTTCCGATTTATGGGCCGGTGGGGGCTGCGTGGGCCGGTGTGATCAGCTTCTGGATTCTGTTTTTCATCGGTTGGTGGTTTGCGCGCCGTGAAATGTCTCTCTCCTGGTTTGGGCCATTGTTCTTGCGGGGCGTGGGCGCGGCTTTTGCGACCTGGGGCGCGGTGGTGTTGCTTACGCCCATCATGACCGAAGCGTTCGCGTATCTGTTCGGTGCGGCCATTTCGGTTGTGGCGCTTTTCCTCTTCGGGTTGCTCACGGTGAAAGACGTGTTGGCGGCTTTCCGTTGGTTGAAGAGTCGGGTTGTACCGATGGCGGAGGAAGTCGAAGACGAAGAATTGCATGACAAGTAAACGCATCGCGCTGGTCACGCTTGATTATCCGCCCGAACGTGGCGGCGTGGCTCGTTATCTTGGAAACTTGGTGGAGGAATCAAAAGGGGAGATCGGCGTATTCGTAAACGAAACGCATCGCGCCATGGGCCCGGGGCATGTAGAAAGTGTGCGTCTGCTTGAAACCGGTTGGCCCGCTTGGTGGCCGATGGTCGGCGTGATGCGCGGTTTGCGCGATAAAGGGTATTCGAAAATTTTCGTGAGTCATGCCTTGCCATGCGGTACGGCCGCGATGATTGCGCGTCTGATGGGCGGCTTGCCCTACGCCGTGCTCATGCATGGCCTCGATTTTCGTTTGGCGACGCGCTCGGCCTGGAAGCGTTTTGTCTTGCGCCATATTCTCAAGCGTTCATGTCTCGTGATCACGAATTCGCAAATCGTCGGTGAAGAAATTACGGATTTCATGCCGAGCATCAAACCGCTCATGCTCACGCCCGGAGTCGAGCCGCGCGATTTTCCGCCGCGTGAGACGGCCCGCGCGTCTTTCGGCATCGATCCGCAAACCTTTCAATTGCTATCCGTGACGCGCCTCGTGCCGCGCAAAGGCATCGACAAGTTGATCCAGGCAATGTCGCTTTTGCCGCAAGAAGTAAAACTGACCATTATCGGCGACGGCCAGGATCTCGATCGTTTGCGCGCGTTGGCTTCGTCGCTGGGCGAGCGCGTCCGTTTTCTGACGGAAGTCGATGATGCAGCGCGCGATGCCTGGTACGCAGCTTCGGATACGTTTGTCCTTCCCGTCCGCGACGAAGGCGATGACATGGAAGGGTTTGGCATCGTATTTTTGGAGGCGGCGCAAGCAGGCCTGGCCTCGATTGCCGGCAAAAGCGGGGGAGCGGTCGAGGCGGTTTTGGACGAAGAAACGGGTTTGCATGTCGAACCAAACGACATCAATGCGATCGCGGCCGCTATCAACCGTTTGCGTGGCGATTTATTACTTCGTTCGCGTCTCGGCGAAGCCGGAAAAACCCGCGTAAAGCGGGACTTCCGCTGGGCGGACCGTTGGGGCAAGCTGCGGGAGTTGCTATGAGTGCCCCTCGGATTTCGGTCATAATCCCCGTATTTAATGATAACGGCGCATTAGCTGCGTGTTTGGAGTCTCTCAAACAACAGACATTCCGGGATTTTGAGGTAATCATTGTGGATGACGGTTCGGCCAAGGCGGTGGCGAATGCGGCCATTCGTTTCGACAAAAACCAAGGCGCGCCCGCTGCGCGCAACGCCGGTTTCAAGATCTCCAAGGGTGAGTACGTGCTCTTTTTGGATGATGACGCCGTATTGGTTCCGGACGCGCTCGAAGCCATGGTCCGAACGCTCGAATCCCATCCGGACAAAGACTTTGCCTATCCGTCTTTCACGTACGGATTGAAATCTTTTCGTGGGCGTCCATTTGATGAAGCTGCTTTGCGCGAAGAGCCATACATCCATACCAGCGCCTTGATTCGTCGCGCCGCGTTCCCCGGTTTTGACGAAGCTCTCAAAAAATTCCAGGACTGGGATTTGTTTCTTACGATGACCGAGCGGGGAAGCAAAGGGATTTGGATCGATCGCTATTTGTTTACGCTCAAAGGTCGCGGCGTGATGTCGAGCTGGCTGCCGCGTTTCGTGTACCAGATTCCTTGGCCGTTGTTCGGATGGACGCCCAAGACCATCAAGAAATATAACGCCGCGCGTTCCATTCTCGAACGCAAACACGGATTATCACCCGCGCCTACAGCCTCGCCGGCAATTTGGTGGTTGATGCTGATCGCCGGTGTCGAACTGCTTTCGATCGCCGCGGCTTTTCATCCATTGTTCAGTTCGGTGTGCGCGGTGGTCGCGGGCTTGGTCATGCTGGTGGCTGCCTACAAACGCCCACATCTCGCATTTACGGCCTTGGTGGTTGAGTTCTTCATCGGTTCGATGGGACGCATGTTCAATCTTGGTGCCAATGCCTCGGCGGATGGCGGCGTCTCTTGGCGCATCATTTTGTTTGTCGCATTTTTGCTCGGCTGGATTATTCGCCGTCCCAAGCTAAAACCCATTCAACCAGCATATTACTTTTTGGCGGCTTCAGTTTTGCTCGGCGTATTGCTCGGTTTCTCGCGCGCTCAGCCATTTTTGTATGCGGATGCGAACGGGTGGATCGCATTCAGTTTGCTGTTCCCGGCGATTGCGCTCGCCGCCACGGCCACCGAGAAACAAAAAAACGACTTCATGTCGGCTTTACGTGCGGCCTTGTTCTGGCTGTGTTCCAAAACGCTCGTGCTGTTCTATCTTTTCTCACATGATTTTGGCGCCTTCTGGCAAGGCGCGTATCTGTGGGTGCGGCGTAGCGGAGTAGGGGAAGTCACCATCATTACGCCGGCTTCGAGCGCGGCCCGCGTCTTTATTCAATCGCAAATCTATCCGACCTTGGCGACGCTCTACGCCATGATGCGTAAGGGCAAAGAAAGTCTCGCGTTTCTTGTTTTGTGCACGGCCACGGTGCTGATTTCATTTTCGCGCAGTTTCTGGATCGGACTCATGGCCGGTTTGTTTATTTTGTTGCTTGTTATTTTACGACGCAGGATCATTAATCCTTTTGCGAACCTGCTCATAGCGGGAGCTGCGGCAGTCGTCTTGGTGGTCGGACTTTTCTATATTCCGTTGCCCTCGTCTTATGGGAATTTAGCGAATGTGTTTTTTGGTCGCGCGAATACCGGAGAAGCTGCTGCAGCCAGTCGTTGGGAATTATTGCCGATTCTGAATGCGAAAATCGCGGAAGCGCCGTTGTTTGGCAATGGATTCGGCACGACAGTTACGTATCAATCCAAAGATCCGCGCATTGTCGCGCAAACCGGTGGCCTCGATACGACCTATGCATTCGAATGGGGCTGGCATGACATTGCCGTCAAACTCGGTTTGTTTGGTGTTATCGCTTACGCTTGGGTGCTCGTGAGCTTGTTCCGTCGACTCGGTAAAGCCCATGCTCCGGCCGGACAAGCCATGATCGTGGCTTTGGCGGCGGTAAACGTGTTTACGCCTTACCTGAACCATCCGTTGGGAATCATGATTCTGGTGCTTGCCGAGGCCTGGTTAGTCGCTTACCATTCGACCTAATATGATGAAACACAAACTCCTCATTGTTCCGATGATTTTGGCTTTGGCCGGTGCGGGTTGCGGCGGTTCGGGTTCGGTAAGTGGCTCGGCCACTCCGACCACGCCGAGCGGTTCCTCCGATTCCGGCATGGCCGGTTCGGGCGCGGCGGTAGCCGGTGGTTGCAGCAACGCGTACTATCCGTTCAAGGTCGGTTCCAAAATTACGTATAAGTCGACGTCGGCCAGCACGAACAGCTCGTACACGATGGAAGTGCAGCCGGGTTCCACCGCCGACTCGCATAAGCTCGTGTACACCTTTACGGCCAGTGGCCATACGGTGCCGGTTACCCAGGAATTCACCTGCGACAGCTCGGGTATTCATGCCAACGGCCAGCTTGATCTTGCGACCGCGCTTGGTGGTGCGCAGTTCAGCTACCAGACCGATTCTGTAGATGGTCCGTTCTTGCCCGCCAACATGTCGGTCGGTACCAACTGGGAAACGACCTATAACGTGACCGTTCACACGTCAAACTCCGTCTTGGCCGCTCGTATCGATGGCAAGCACCAGAGCACGAATATCAAGAGCTCGGTGATCGGCGAAGAAGACGTCACGGTTCCGGCCGGTACGTATCACGCGCTCAAAGTGAAGATGGATATCACCATTAATTCCGAATTGATCGGTACGCCGGTCCAGACCACGACCGAAACCTGGTTCGTGAAGAATATCGGTATGGTGAAGTCGGTTTCGACCTCCAACGGCGTGGAGAGCACAACCGAAGCCACTGCAGTGACCGGTTTCTAACCTAGCGAGCGTGACCACGCAGGAAATCAGGCCCAGACATGGGCCTTTTTCCTTCCGGTTGAACGGAGTCCATCACCAGGGCTCCGTTTTCGATATGGGCAGCCAAAATTTTGACGCGCTTTCCGTCTTTCATGAAATACGTTCCCGGCCACGGGTCATTGGCGCGCACCAGACGTTCGATATCCTCTGGCTTCATCGTGTCAGGATCAACCAGGCCGTCTTCTTTCTTGATGAGCTTCACGAAAGTCGCGGCGGCATGATCCTGTTCCACGGCCTTGATGGAGCCATCCAAAACACCGGCCAAGACATCTCCAATATGCTGCGCGCCCAGTTCGGCCAGTTCTTCGGTTAGCGACGGCGTGGTGGCATCCGGTTTGATGGGGAGCGGGTAGGTCTTCAAAATCGCGCCATGATCCATTTTGGCGTCCATCTCCATGATCGTGACGCCGGTTTCACCATCGCCATTCTTGATGGCTTCGCGGATCGGGGAGGCACCACGGTACTTGGGAAGCAGGGAAGCGTGCACGTTCAGGAAGCGGTGCGGAGCCAAATCGAGTTCAGATTGGGGAATGATGTTCCCGTAGCTCGCGACCACGGCTGCATCAAACTTGTGTTCATCCATTTCGTTGACCGAAGTGAAGACGGGGAGTCCGAGCTCAAGCGCGGCTTGCTTCACGGCGGTGGGCGTCAGTTCGGCGTGACGACCGACCGGACGATCGGGTTGCGTGATAACGCCGATGATCGAAAACCGCCCGTCACTGGCAAGCGCCTTGAGTGACGGGGCGGCGAACGGCGAGGTGCCGTAGAAAACAATCTTGTTCATGCTAGCGTACGCGTTTCACTTTACCATTTTCATCGACCTTCACTTTTTCATCCGCTTTATCGATGAACAGGATGCCGTCCAAGTGATCGATTTCATGTTGGATGACGAAGGCATCGAAATTCTTGGCATCAAATTCGATGCGGCGACCGTGGCGGTTAAGCGCTTGCACGGAAATTTTCTTGTGACGTTTCACGAGGCCGTAGATTCCCGGCACGCTCAAGCAGCCTTCTTCGCTCTCGAGCAAAGCTTCGGACTTTTTCGTGATGACGGGATTGATCAGGATTTCCGGAGCCACATACGGATCCGGTTGGATCACTACGCAACGGATGTTTTTGCCGATCTGCGGCGAGGCCAAGCCGACGCCATTTGCGGCATGCATTTTGACGATCAGGGCATCGAGGTATTCCTGGAATTCCGGCTTGGTTACCTCGGCAACTTCAAGCTCGCGCGAGCGTTCGCGCAGGCTTTTGGCCTCAGTTGGCAGAAGTTCGAGGTTTTCCATGTTGACGGCCTAGCTTAGCGGAAAAAGGCGATTGGGTCAAGGTCTATGATGGCGGTCTTAGCCAAGGGTAATAGAGCTTTTATCAGGGTCTCATTGGCCAGATCTTTGGGCGGAATCACATGATATATGAGCCTCGGCCTTCTTGATTTTACACGAAAGGCGACCGGATATGGACCCCGTACTTCAAACGGGGCTTTATGGATCTCGGTTTCGCTAATGAGCTTCACCAAGCGCGTGGCTGGAGGATAGCCGAACGAAGCACGCAATGAACGTTCGGCCGCGCGGAAGGCGTCGAAGCCTTCCGTTGTAAGCCAGGGCGCGGCTTTGAGTGCCAAGGCTTCGTCGGTTTGCAGAATGAGATACTTGGTGCGTGAAGCCAGGCGCCGGATAGCGACTACAAGACGTTCATCACGACGAATATCCTCGACAACGCCGGCGAGCAGGTTGGCATCCGTAACAACAACTAAGCTACCTTCGGGAATCGGCTGCTCCATGTCGTCGACCGACATGGTGCGCCACTCGACTTCGATATCCGGTTCATGTTTGAGCCAAGCGCTTTTCAGTTTTTCGATACCAGGGAGGCTTTTTCCAAGATCATAGCCACCACATGCAGTACATTCGAGTGGCGCATCGCCCTTCCAACCGCAACGACGACAGATGGCATGTCCGCCGATCGCTGAAGTCGCGAAACCACAGCTCGGACAGGTGGCCTGCCAACCGCAGTCGCGACAGGTGAAGCGCGCCGACTCTCCTCGTATCGGGTGGATGATGATCCTCTTCCCATCATGATCACGAAGTGTGTTCAATGCATCCGGCTGCAACATGGGGATCGGGGAGCGGGCATTCGGATGTCGGACCGAGACTTGAAGATCGCATTCGATAGTCGGTGCAGGATCATCGGTTGCGAGTGTTGGGGTGATGCCGATCGCTTCTACCACCGTGCCGGCATGTTGCGCCGACCACGCAGCCAGCTTGCGGGCGTCGTAGCGCGGCGTGAGCTCGTCCTGTTTGTGATCATCCTGTTCCGGTTGGTCGAGCAAGACCAGGTCAGCGCATGGTGAAAGCCAAGCTCCGACACGAGTCGTAATCAGCACACCATTTTCCGACGCAAGCCAATCGCTCCATGCCCGAAAGGCCGCACCATCGGCGAGGTCGCTCAATAACAAACGCGCATCCGGAATGAGTTGGCTGTAAAACGTGGCCGTCGCTTTTTGCGGCGTGATGATCAGTACGCGTTTGTCACTATTTCTTTTTGCGGCCTCGATAATCCTGTTTTGCGCATCCGCAGCCCAAACGACATTCATAACACCATCCGTCTTACCTTTGACGATCGCCGTGATTTCCGGAATCCGTTTGGGAAGATTGCGTACCCAGGCATCAAACACGGTCGGTTGGGAGGAAAACGTCCAACGCGCTGTCCATTCGAGCAAACCGACCATGGATTCTGGAAAACGAAGGCCGCCATAAAGACCCAGCAGCGGCTTGGCTTTGGCGGCAAAAGGGGAGTCTTTCACCAGCTCCGTGACCAAGGCCGGAGTGGGCGTCTTTCTGAACTGCACCATCACTACATCGCCTGGTTTTACGGCCAATCCGTACGGAATCAGGTAATCAAAATGCTCGACGCCGAGCGGCGAACGGAGGGCGGGAACAACGCGGGCAAACATCAAGCCAAATCGTAGCGCATTGTCATCAAACCGACACCAAACGGCGCTTCGTAACAAAGTTCCTTCGCTTTCAGGTTCATGCCTTCCAGACAGCCGCCCAAAATCACAATCGGCTTGTAACCGCTTTGTCCGGCCTTCTCGAGCATGTCCGGTTGAGCGCTTAACAAGCCGGGACCATCCAATGACAAGGATTTTTCGCGGATGAATTTATCAAACGTCTCGCCCTCCGGCAGATATCCTTCCGGAGAATTCTGGTTCGAATGATGCGACAGATCAGAAGAGGCGATCACCGCCACGCGTTGCGTCTCGGCATGGATGACGTTCTTCAGCTCCTGGCCAAAGGCAAAATGTTGTTTGGGATCCAGCATCGACACGGACAGGGGAACCAGCTTCCAATTTTGCAAATTCTTGGTCAGATGCATGAGCGGAACCGTAAAACCGTAATCGAGTTCTTCCGAGCTCGACATGGTGAACGGGATATTGGCTACGCGCATCGCTCGGTGAATATGATCGAGCATCAGGAAATTCGCCTTGGCTTTGACTTCGGTTCCATGATCGCCAAACTCTTTCAGGACGGCGCGGAAATTGGGCGCGACGTTTCCGCTGAACGCATCCGGATACATGGGCGCATGCGGCGAGATCATCACGATCGTATCCGGCTTCGCGAGATACAAGGCCTGCTCGATCTCTGCAAATGCCTGGATGGTCGCGGCAAGTTTTTCACGATGCTCTTTGCCGACGCTTGGCGCAAGCAATGGGGTATGCGGAACAATGGCGGCAGAGACGATCATACGTTTTATTGGGCGGTGGTAAGCAAGGTGGAGCTGGCGGTGTCGGAGTCGTCTTCGGGATCGGTGAGCAAGGGCGGCGATTGCAATCCCACCGGCAAACCTTGCTGGTAAGAAGCGATCAATTTGGACGGGAGGCTGATGACATTACGCCACTGCCAGCCGAGCTGTTCGAAGACATCACCGCTCAAGATCGGGCGCAGGCTGCCTTTTTCAACCACGAACACCGACGGAGCCTTATCTGACTTCACGAGTTCACCATCACGCAATTGATAGTCGTCACCGAGCTTGTAGGTGTCCATCTGCTTTTGCGTCAGGACTTTTGCTTTCTTGCCTTTGAAATACAGGTTCAAGAACGCCGGGCTCGGGATTTTGTGCTTCACGCCACTTTCGAGATACCAGATGGTTCCGGCCGGATCTTTGGCGAGTTGGCCGGTCGGATACTGTTTTTCACTTGTGATATCCGGACCGTCTTCGTAAGCCATCAGGTCGTCATTCGTCCCATCCACCACGTCATCTTCCACGAAGCCAAGTTTGGAGAAGAGAGTTTTAGAAGCGATCAGACGCTTTTTGTCATTCACGATGAGATAGAGCTTTTTGTCTTCGGTGCGTACGATCGAATAGTTGGGGAAGCTGATGCTCTTTCCATCCGGATAACCGGTGAGCTGGCTGTCATCGATGCTCACGGCTTTGGTGATATCGAACATGCTGCTCGCAATCGCCTTGCTTATGAACGGACGCTTTTCGCCATTACGGATGATGTAGTAATGTCCGGAGCTTTTCGCTTGGACAAGCGTGCCTTCGGGGAAAGACAGCGAGAACCAGCGGCGCCAGATATGCCACAAGTTCAAGTTTCCGTGGATATGCGGCGTGTAGGTATAGAGCATCGCCGTCGCATTGTTGTTAGGTGTGATATCGATGCCGTCGACGGTCGTCGTTTTACCTGGCGCGTAGCCTGAAATGGTCGTGCCTTTGCCGCCGAGCAATTGCAGCAAGTAGCGTTCGCGATGCTGTTTGGCCGCGTATTCGAGCTGGTTCGCAAAACCCTTGTAATCCTGCAAGCGGGGATCGTCTTTGGAGCAAGAATCGCACACGGCAAAACCGGTCGCCCAATCAAATTGCTTTTGTGACGGATTCGGATCTTCGACCAAGCTCTGCTCCTTTTGCATCAAAGCCAGCAAGTACTTGGGATTGAGTTTATAGGAAGTCGCAATGCGCCAAATGATATCGGCTGGTGGTTTCATCACGCCGTCGATGTCCTGGATCTTGATTTGACCCAGGGTGCCACGACTATTCAGGAAGGATCGCAACTGGTTGAGATCCATGCCATCCAAATCGAAGATATCGTTATCCTCGAGAATCTCATCCGGGTTAAAGCCGTTTTTCAGATCGTCCACGGGAACGATATCTGAAATAAGTCTCGCGCTTTGCGCAAAAGCGGGAGCCAGAGGCTGGATCGCAAGGGCGGCCGACAAAACGAGCGCCGCAATGGAAGAAAAACGTCGCATAGAGTAAGGTTAGCATGATCTATCAGGCTATGCACCCTGCGCAAAAGGCCGGGATTTGGGGCTTGGTTGCGCTGTTCGCGCTCTTGGCTCCTCTCTATCTAGTTTTGCCCCTAAGCCAGGGTTCTTTTTTGGCCTCGCCGGATGAGACCTCGAACGCGAGCGTCATCCGCCAGCTGGCTTGGTATGGCCGGGTATCGGTTCCGGAAACTCTGGCCGCCGAATTTCCTTGGCTGCATCCGAGGAGTTTTGTGAGCCACGGGACCAGTCTCGTCCCGGTCGGCTTCCTCGGTTGGCCTTGGATACTATCTGTGTTCAGTCTGATCCTCGGTCTGGCCATTGCTCCGGTCCTGGCTTCTTTGATCGGAGTGTCGATGGCCTATCCTTTGTTCAAGTTATTTGAGTCTGAATTCGGCTATCGAAAAGCCTGGTTCGCAACGCTCATCGGCATGACCGTTCCGGGCATGATCGTATTTGGGAATCGCGCGTTGTTTCCGCAAGTGCCGGTGCTCGCATTTGGTGTGTGGTCGGTATGGTTGTTGCGTGGTTTGAAAACAGACAAGCGCTGGTGGACATTCGCCCTTGGCGGTTTCTTGATCGCCATCTCTTTTGCCGCGCGTCCCACCGAGATGCTGTGGTTGGTTCCGTGGTTGATGTGGGCGAGCTGGTCCTTGCGTCCCACGCGTAAACAATTGATCGCCTGCGTCATTTCATTCCTGATTCCATTGGTGATTATCGGTGTATTCGCGCAGATCGCTTATGGTGGTTTCTGGAAATCCGGATATTCGCTGCGAGATAATCCCGCCGCTACTTCAGCGATCGTGACGACGACAAATGTTTCGACACCGATCGATCATTCCGCTTCGTTCCTGTTTCCGTTCGGCATCCACCCGACGCATGTCGCGTGGAATGTCCTGCATTATTTTTTCATCCTGCAATGGCCGTGGATGATCGTGTTGCTGGTGGCCGGAATTTGCACGGTCTGGAACATGTATCGCGTCTGGAAAAAGAACGGCAAACTCGATTGGAAAAAGTACCAAGTTCCGATGCTCTCTTTTTGGACGCTGTTCGTGCTCATCGGTTACTATGGACACGGGTTGTACTCGGACAACATAAACCCGGGCGCGGTCACGGTTGCGAATTCGTTCATCCGCTACCTGCTCCCCATCGGTCCGATTATCGGTTTGGCGGCGGCGTACATTTTTCGTCGCTGGGAAAAAACGACGATTCCGCTCACTCTCGTTCTGGTCTTGTTCGGTATTTGGATGGCCTTTGCTCGCGACGCGGAAGGGATTCTCACAACCCGCAGTGAGCTCATGCGCTATGGCTCGGTGCGCGAAGCGGCTAGCGCCACCTTCCATCCCACGGATGTTATCCTGTCCGAGCGCTCGGATAAGATTTTCTTTCCGGCTTTCCGTGCGGTTTCGCCTTTGCCGACAACTGAGCAGGTGAGCGAGTTAAGCCACGCGCATCCGGAAGTACAAATTGGTTTGTATGTGCGTCCGCTCGCACAAGCTCAGGCTGACGCCTGGCGCATGGCGGGTTTTGAACCGATCGAACTCGGATTCTTCGGTCGCGAGAAGCTGTATTTGCTACGTCCCATCAAACGATGAACCAGCGCATCTTAAAGATCCTCGCGATCCTGATTGCCTGGGGCTCCGCCTTTGCCCTGGTGTGTTTTGTGATGGCTCCGCATTTTCCGTTGAGTGGTGTCGTGCATTTTAGCTTTCCGTTTGATGGCGCCAGCCCGTGGTTCAATCCCTTCCAGCCGGGCGAACGCGTCAGCTCCCCGGGAAAACAGCCGGATGGTTGGACTGGCCAGCGCATCACCGACGAACCCGTGTATGGCAGCGCGCGCGTGCCGGGAGCGTTCGATACGGTGAATGTAAGCATGGAAGTACGCGCCTTGCGCCAACCCTTAGTCGACATGGGTTTGCTGCGTGATGAAGCCGCCTTCCAATTTGAAATGAAGCCACTCTGGAGCGAAGCCCTATCCAAAGGCTGGCATGCGGTTTCGATTAACGGATTAACCGGCATGGTGCGCGATGGGTATCCGGATGATGCCTTGTTGCGCCAGGATTATGACCGTTTGATGACGTGGGATGCGAGCGCGACTTCGCCTGTCTTGTCTGATACGGCCGGCACCCAGCATCGCTATGAGATTAGCTTGCGTGGGCAGCATGATTTCTACGTGGTTCCGGTCGACGGTCATGTGCGTTTCACTTTTGAGTTGCAAGATGTGAATCGCAATCGCGATGCCAAAAATACGGCAGCTTTCCGTTTTACGCGTGACGACGAAGTGTTACGCACCGATGCGGTGTCGGTGAGCGGTTCTGAAGACACCAAGCCGAGCGCCGTCTTCACGCAAACCGTGTCCGCGGATTCGCTGGCGCCGGGCGTATATCGCATCAGCTTTATGGCAGATGACGACTTTTTCATCCGCTCGATTTCGACGGACGCCAAACACTGGGTGATTGGCCCGCGCTTGTATATCGGCGATACGGTTGGCTATGCCGGCACAAGCGGTCCGGCCACGGTCTGGACCAACTCTTTGCACATGTCGGTAGACACGTTTCACAACGAAGGCCTGCAAAAAGTGTCGCTGGGTTCGGCCAGCGTGAATATCGATAAAACGCATGTCGTGTATCCGTTGTCGCGCACCGCGGACGAGGGTCAGGGATTGCGCGAAGTGAAGACGGAAAAGGGGAGCGTGCGTTTGCTTGGTGATGGTTTCTTTGCGCTAGATCGTGATGCGGCGTTTTTCCCGCGTCCGCGCCGCCTGACACCCGAAGCCGATCCGGCCGCCGAAGGCGTGGTAGCCGTGCTTACGCCGTATATTCCGGCCCAGGATTTGGGAGATGGCTGGTGGCGCGTGCAAGCCTCGTGGGTAATTGGTTCTGCCACCGACGCGCTCAAATTCTCGCTCGGTCTTCCGGACATCGTCACTAACAACGGCGCCTTTGATATTCGTCGCATGACGATCGAGTATCGCCGTCCGCCGCTTACTTTCCCGGAATTGCTGCGCGCGATCCGTCGCGAGTTATCCGCCGCCTGGCATCGCCTATGATCACTTTTTTCCTGCGCCAACTTGTGCTCGCGTTCACGCTGGCGGCGGCTCTATTGTTGCTCGGTGAAATCGTGTCGCCCGGCCTGGTTCTGCCGTTTCTGAATTTGCATTTGTTCGTGGTGGCCGTGCTGGCGCTCAATCTTGTTCCCATTCCGCGCGAACAAGCGACGCGCCCGATTCTGCGCCTTATCCCGATTATTCCCGTTGGTGTGATTCTGATCGCCTATCTGTATTTGCTGCTGTCAGGCATGGGCCCGTCTGCTACCTTGCTCGGCATCGCCATGGCGGCCTTCGTCATCATCGCGGCCGTCGCTATCTCAAAACCATATGCAGAACACTGAGCTCTTCCAGAAAATTATCGCCGGAGAAATTCCCTGCGAAAAAGTGTACGAGGATGAAAATGTTTTCGCATTTCTTGATATCAATCCGGTGAATCCCGGCCACACCTTGGTGATTCCGAAAAAATGGTCAAATGGTTTATTGGACGCCGATCAAGAAACCTTGCGCCAGTTGATGCCCGTGATTCAGCAAATTGCCCAGGCAATCAAAAACGCCACTGGTTGCGATGGTGTGAACATCATCCAGAACGAAGGTGACGCGGCCGGACAAAAAGTATTCCATCTCCACTTCCACGTGATTCCGCGTTTTGCGAATGATGGTTACGAGCCATGGCATGGCAAACCGTATGCCGATGCGGAACAGGTGAAACAAATGGGCGAATCGATTCGCGCCAAACTTTGATTACTCGATTGCGCGCAAGAACAGGCCTTGCTGGCCGTCTTTTTCGCCGGAGATCAGGAGATTTTTACCGGTGACGGTCATGGCGTCGATGCGCGTAAAACCGGTCGCGAGATCGGTCATGATGCGGCCGCCGCGATCATCCAATTCAAGACTGAATACGCGATCGCGTGTCGCCACGAACACATGGTCGCCGGCACGATGCCAAACGGCGCCCACAAACGGCGAGCTTTGACGCAGAAGCAAGAGCGGATCTTGTCCGGGCGTCCATTGCCAGAGTTCATTTTGGTTGAGCAAGAGCGCGCGCGGATCTTTGCCGGTTTCATTCCACAGCGGCCGATTGCCGTCGGCGACGCCGCTTTCCGGTTCGCCGCTGCGTGCGACGGCCAGCCATTGGTCTTCGTGACGCAACAAGGTGTAAATGCCCGCCGTTCCAGCCACGGTCCATGTTCCGCGCGGTAACGAGTACAAGCGGCGCAAAATCGAATGCGGACGCACGGTCATATCGCCGGTGCTCGTGCTCACCAGCAAATCAAATGTATCGGTTTGTGCTGCGAGTCCGGCGCTCAAACGATCTCGCGCAAATGTCCCACGACGCGGATCAAAGGTCGTGCGCATGCCGGCATCCGTACCGACAATCATCGTCCCTTCCCACGAGTATTCACCGGCCGGCAAATCGCCCTCTTGTCCGGTATTCGCGTCCATCCAAGCATCGGCGAGTTTCGGATCTTGTTGGTCGAGAATGAGTGCCGTGCCATTCGCATTCCACAATAATTCGGGTTCGGTGCTCGTGGTCATGCCTTTGAGCGCCGCTTGCACGATCGTCCTGCCATCGGCATCGAGAATGCGCACGCTCCAGCCGGTGGTCGTGGCAATCAAGGCCGCCGTCTTGCCGCCGTCATCATCGGAAACAAGTTCCATCGCCAAATCATCCGAGGCATGGGCCGGAGTCGTATCCAGCCACAAACGGATCTTGTCGGCGAAGGTCGCTTGCTCCGGTTTGATCTCGAGTGTTTTCTCCCAAGGCAGATAGCCGGTTTTTTCAAAGCGCACCGCATACGGGCCGGGTGCGAGTCCGAGCAGGGAAGTCGGTGTCACGCGTTTCGTGTCCGTGCCGTTCAGAAGAATGTGGGCAGCGGCCGGCGTCGAGTCGGCAATCAAGGTTCCGTTGCGTTCGATGGTTACTTTTTTTGGATTGATGCGATAGCCGGCCGTATAAAAAATGAGCGCCGGCGCCAGCGTGACGAACACGATCGCAAAGATCCACGGCAAAATGCGTCGATAAAACGGGGGGCGGTAAACCGATCTTGGCATGAGTCAGTTGTAAGGATACACTCGAACACAATGAAAATGAAGATCCACGGCGGCAACCATTTACGGGGCCGCGTCCAGATTTCTGGCGCCAAAAACGCGTCCGGACCGCTCATTGCCGCCGCGCTCCTGCTCAAAGGACCCGTGCGCTTCAAGAACGTGCCGCGTCTTACCGACCTGATCGGCTTGCTTGAGATCATGCAAGGCATGGGCGTGAAGGTCGAATGGGAAGGCGAGCATGAACTCATGCTCGATGCTTCGGGTTTGGATGCGTCCAAGCTCGACAAGAAGAAAATGAAGCGCATGCGTTTCTCGATTTTGTTGCTCGGACCGATTCTCGCGCGTGCCAAAAAAGTTTCCGTCGGCGAGCCGGGCGGCTGTTCGATCGGCAACCGTCCGATCGATACACATTTATTTGCGCTCGGCGCGCTCGGTGCAGATATCGAAACCGACGAAGACGGCATGCTCGCCATGAGCGCCAAGCAATTGAAAGGCGCATACGTGATTCTTCCGGAATTTTCCGTGACCGCCACCGAGAACTTGGTGATGGCCGCCGTACAAGCCGAAGGCCATACTTCCATCCGTCTCGCGGCGGCCGAGCCGCATGTCGCGGACTTGTGTCGTTTCTTGAATGCGTGTGGGGCGAAGATCAAGGGGATTGGCACGCACGACATCGAAATTGACGGCGTAAAAGAATTGAAAGCCCCGAAAAAAGCCTGGACCGTGATTCCGGACATGCTCGAAGTCGGCACCTTCGCCGTAGCAGCTGCCATCACCCGCGGCGAAATCGAAATGGCGCCGGTCGATGTTTCGCATCTCGATGCCATTCGCACGACGCTTTCGCGCATTGGCATCAAACATGAAGTAAAAAAGGACGGCAGCTTTTTGGTGAAGGGCGTTTCGCGCATGAAAGCCGTGCCGAAAATCCAAGCCTTGATCTATCCGGGTTTTCCGACGGACTTGCAAGCCCTGTTCGGTTTGCTCGCGACACAGTGTCACGGCACGACCTTGATCCAAGATCCGCTGTTTGAAGGCCGCATGGGTTATGTAAACGAGCTTTTGAAAATGGGCGCGAATGCCGTGATCGCCGATCCGCATCGCGTCGTGATCACGGGTCCGACGCCGCTGCGTGGCACCGAGATCCGCTCGCTTGATTTGCGCGCCGGTGCGACCATGGTGCTCGCCGGTTTGATCGCCGAAGGCGAAACCATCATCCACGACGCGGAAATGGTGTATCGCGGGTACGAAGATTTGGACGGACGCTTGCGTTTGCTGGGTGCCGATATCGAACAGATGCACGAATAAACATATTTTATGATGCTTGAACCACGCAGAGAAAATAAAAAGCCGCGCACCGGCCTGGCCTTCCTGTTGATTTTGCTGGCCGGAGTCGGCGTCGGCATTTTGATCGGCCGCGGTCCGTTGTCCGCCACGCCCGCGTACGGCCATTCGTATTCGACGAGCGGCACGGTGATCGGCGTTGGCCAAAGCGCGCCCTCGAATATTTCCGATGATGTCGAATTCAAATTGTTCTGGCAGGAGTGGCAGATGCTGAAAGACAAATATTACCAGCAGCCGATCAGCGACAAGGAATTGTTCTATGGAGCCATGAGCGGTCTCGCGGCCAGCGTCGGCGATCCGTACACGATGTACTTTGCGCCGAAAGATGCCGATGAATTCCAGTCCGTGCTCAAGGGTTCGTTTTCGGGCATTGGAGCGGAGATCGGTGTGAAGGACGGTCACATCACGGTCGTGGCGCCGCTGCCGGATACGCCAGCCGCCAAAGCGGGTATTTTGTCGGGCGATGCCATTCTCGCGATTGATGGAACATCCACCGAAAACATGGGCGTCGACCAAGCGGTCTCGCTGATCCGCGGCGATGAAGGCACGAACGTCAAGCTCAATATCTATCGTGCGAATGACAAGAAGCACAAAGATCCGTATGACGTGACGATTACGCGCGCCGTGATCCATGTCAGCTCGGTCAATCTCACGTGGAAAGACAAGATCGCGGTTATCCAGGTCACCAACTTCAATGACGATACGCGTGACCGTTTCGAGCAAACAGTGCAAGATGTGCTGAAGAAGGATCCGAAAGGAATTATTCTCGACCTGCGTAATGATCCGGGTGGCTACCTCGACGTGGCCGTGCAAATGGCCGGCGAATGGGTGGGCGACCAGGTGGTCGTGAAAGAACGCCGCCAAGGCAAGATCGTTGAACAATTGAACGGTACCGGCAAAAACCGTTTTGCCGGCATTCCGACCATCGTGCTCGTGAACGGCGGTTCGGCCAGCGCTTCGGAAATCGTGTCCGGCGCCTTGCAGGACTATCATGTCGCGACCATGGTTGGTGAGAAAACGTTCGGCAAAGGTTCAGTTCAGGACTACTCGACCTTGCCGGATGGTTCGGCCATCAAGATCACGATTGCCGAATGGTTGACACCGAAGGACCGCACGATTAACAAAACCGGCCTCGACCCCGACGTGGTCGTCGTCCGCACTCCCGAAGATTATGAAGCCCAACGTGACCCCCAACTCGACCGCGCCCTCGGGATCCTCAATGGGACCGCGACCGGCACGGCCGCAACGGCATCATCCACGCACTGAGCGTCGCGTTCAAAACGTGACCGGCGCCGGCGCGGTGGTTTTCCGTCGCAAGAGCGGCGCGTTTGAAATCTTCTTCGTGAAGAATGCCTACGGCTATTGGACATTCCCGAAAGGCAAACAGGAAAAAGGGGAGTCGCTCGTGCAAACTGCGATTCGTGAAGCCGGAGAAGAAGCCGGCCTCACCAACATGAAGATGATTGCTCCGCTCGGCCGCACACAATTCCGTTTCCGTCAGAACGGGGCGCTGGTACAAAAGAGCGTGCACTTTTTCCTGTTCGAAGTGCCGCCGGATACAAAAGAAAAAATGAGCGGTGTGGAAGGCGGAATGTGGGAGGCGACCTGGGTCAAAGCGCAAGAAGCGTTCGCGACTTCGGGCTACCGCAATTTGGACCGTCTTTTGTCCAAGGCTCTGCGCATCATTGCGCATGAACGTCGCAAAGAGCGCGAGCGCGGTTTCCAGGACCGCCGTCCGTACAACGAACCACAGCCATTCAGCACCAGAAAACCGCGTATTGTTCCGTAGACTGTTGCGAACTGAATGCCTGGTCGGTACGATAGGATGTATGCACCGCATACGTCCTTTTTTGTCGGTTTTCGTCGCTACATTCTGCGGAATGTCTTTGGCGAGCGCGGCTTTGGCCGCTGATTGGACAAATGTCCAAGATGTCGCCGCCGTTTCTTCTACGATCACGGCTGCGTCCGTAACCGTAACGACCACGGAAGCTGTCGTTCCGGTGGCTGTTTCTATCCCGGTTGCGGTTCCAGTTTCGGCGCAAATTCCGGTCCCGAGCGCGACTTCCACCGTCATTTTGAAGATGGCTGATGGCCGCTTCTATCATCCATCCAGCGGCAAAATGGCGACGTCTTTGGATGAGCTGTGCGTGATGGTTGGCGTGCCGTCCGGATTTTTTGACCAAAGCTCGGCCACCCCGCCTGCGCCGGTTGAGCAACCGGTGCCGACGCTTTTGCAAGCCGTGTATCGCGCGCAGCAGGAATTGAAAGATCGTTTGCATGCGACAGACCAGGACAAGATTGTGAATATCAAACCGGTCGGCCAGGACAGCGCTCGTCCCGTAACTTTGGCGATCTGGAATCGCGCCACGGATGAGATCGTGTATGTGGACGCCGTAAAAAAAGGGAATGATCTTGATTTGGATGACAATGCGCCGGTGAATGTGACGGTGAAACTCGCCAATTACATCAATAGTGACTACGCGACGGATGACCCGAATCACGTCGTGGTCGCGGTGCGTTATCCGATCTATCACGAAGTATATAAGGGCAAGAAAGTCGTGAGTTATGATGTGGAACAGGCGGTCTACACGCCGGCCAGCGCGCCGTTGCTGACATACGAAGTCATCAAAAAGGGCGAACAAATGTTGGATGATGATATCAACGCCGCCATCACCAGTTTGCATAAAGAAGCCACGATTTCGCCGGACTTGATCAAGTCGATCGCGATCATCGAGCACAGCGACACAACGACCATCAAGCGTGACGCGAATGCGGCCACGTCCAAAGTCTTTGCGACGATCGCGCTCAATCCGTCCAATCCGTACGCCTATGCGCGTTCCAGTGCCGGAGCGCTCGGTTTGTTCCAGTTCATTCCTTCCACCTACAACAATTTGGCGAAGCGCCCTGCGCTTGGCCTGACGAAAGATTTTACGGCCGGTATGACTGATCCGAAGAATGCCGCCAAAGCCGCCGTGGCTTACATGGACGCCGTGCTCGGTTCTTTGCCGGCCGAAGCCAAAAATAATCCGACCAGCGCCCGCGCCTTCGAGTTTTTCGCCGCGGCCTACAATGGAGGAACCGCCAAGATCAAATACGCGTCTCTCATTTGGGATGATCAGATTTCCGGTGAGCTTACACGCGGTCATATTTTGAGCCGTGCCCGTCTCCAGCCGGAGACTATTGATTATGTGCGTAAGCTGCGCGCCTTGTTGCCTGTCATGATGGGTACGGGCAGCACGTTAGAGGAGCATTCATCCACCACGTAACTTTTTCTATGAAAAAACTTGTCGTCTCGTTCGCGTTGTTGGCTTTGATCGGCGCCGGTTGTCCGACCGCGCCCAGCGGAACGACTCCGCAGCAAGGTGAGCGTCCGCCGGCCCAGGTGCCGACGCGCATGGGTTTCGGTAAATTGCCGGCCTTGGGCGCAAGCGGCGCGCTTGGCTCTCCGGAAGCTCGTAGCGCCACCATCAGCATGAATGCGGCTCCGATGATGGCTGCTGATACGGCGCAGACGGAACAGGGGACTTGGACGGTAAGTGCCGGTGGCGGTACGGCCGGAGTTGCGACCATGGTGGCGACGCCCTCGATGGCTCCGGTCACGGATTTGAAAATCCGTCCGGTTCCGATGCCGCCGCCGAATTTGAAGCCGGTGAATATCAAATACAACTTGACCGCCACACTTCCGGATTGGGGCACGGATAGCGACGTGCTCGAGGTCGAGCGCATGCAAATGGATTCTTCGTTGGTGCGCGGCTTTGCAGCTAACGCAGGTTTGCCGGGTCCGATCGTGTCCGGTATCGCGGATATCCAATCGATTAACGTCTCTTGGAAAGACAATAACGGATTTGTTTGGAACACGGATGGTGCGAGCGGCAATTTGAACTGGTGGAAGCAGCAGAACGATGTGCAGCAGTTGCGCAATGATCAGATGCCGCCCGCCAAGCAGGATGATACAAAAATTATCGCCGCAGCCGATGCGTTCTTGCGCAGCCACGGACTTGGTGCCGTCGCCGATCAGGGCGCGACCGTCGAGCAGTACAATCAGCCGTGTTTGATGAAAGCGGACGCGGGGAGCGCTCCGGCCGCGATGATGAAGGACGATTCAGCCAGCACCATGATTTATCCGTCGCCATGCGGATATTACGTGGTCCAGGCGACGGTGTTCTACGGCGTGAATCGTGAAGGCAAGCCGGTGGTGGATATGGGCGGCTGGCCGTCGCGCATGAGCTCGGTCAGCGTTGATACCAACACGCTCGAAGTGACGAGCGGCAATGTGGTGTACAGCGAAAATATCGCGCGCTCGTCCTATCCGTTGCTCGACAAGGATACGGTCATGAAGCGTTTGCAGGATGGCGGACGCAATCCGGTTTATCCGTGGGGAAATGAAACCAAAGACGTGCAGGTGACCATCGACAAGGTGGAATTGGCCTGGCTCCGCTTTGACTCCTGGGCCGACAATCAGCAGCAGACCTACTTCATCCCGGCGATCGCCGCCTCCGGACATGTGGATCGCGGGATCAAGGGGCAAGAACCGGAGGAATATCACACCACGGTCGCGCTCGTGAAAGACGACGCCTTCGCAGATGTGGCTCCGCAACCGATTCCGCCCATCATGCCGATGATGGAGAACTCGGTCGCACCGGCACAAGCTCCTGTCAAATACTAAGCACTAGACGGCCCGCTATGCGGGCCGTTATGATTTCGGCATGAAAGCCATGTCGAACATCAAGGCGAGACAGCTCTCGTCCGTGCCAAATACGCATCGCCCAGAAACGCTGAGCGCGATCGGTGGCAAGGCCCATCGCAACGATTCGCGTATCGAATATCTGGCTGTCGAGGGCAAGCGCATGAAGGACTTGATCGCCAAAGCGCCCGGTGACGCTTCCTCGCGTCTTGATTGGCTGCATAAGCAGCTTACCTCCAACTAATATGGCGAATATCGAGTTCAAAAACATCGCCCCGCGCGCGACCGAAAACATTCTCAAGGCCGAAAAGAACGTCGAGCTGTGGGGCGGCGCGTTTGATGCCGTCTGGAAAGATTTGCAGGAAGTGGAATCCAAGGAAGGACCGCTTGATCCGGAAGATCCGCGCTTGACGGCCATCAAAATTTGCGGCTGGCGTCTGGATGAGGCCAAGCGTCTCTTAAAAAATCCCAACCATGACTCCGGAACGGAAATCGAAGCTTGAGGCGGTGCTGAACAAGCGTCAGCCGACGCTGCATGTCGTGCTCGAGAACGTGGACGACCCGCACAATGTCGGGGCCGTATTGCGTTCGTGCGATGCGTTCGGCGTCGTAGACGTTCATTTGCTGTATCCGAAAGGCAAAATGCCGCGCATGGGGGAGATTCGTTCGCGCTCCGCGGCATCTGCCGCCAAGTGGTTGCGTTTTACCAAGTGGGACTCGCCGAAAAAGCTGATCGCGTTTTTCAAGAAGAATAAGATCGCCATCGTGGCGACGCACATGAGCGCCAAAGCCAAAGACCCGTCCAAGGTTGATTTGGCCGCGCCGGTGGCGCTCGTGCTCGGCAATGAACATGACGGCGTTTCCAAGGAGATGCTCAAAGCCGCGAGCGCGAATGTGTTGATTCCGATGGTCGGATTCGTGCAGAGCTTCAATATTTCCGTGGCCGCGTCGTTGTTGCTGTACGAGGCCTATCGCCAGCGCGAAAAGAAGGGGATGTATGAGAAAACGCAGCTGAAGAAGCCGGAATTGAAGAAGATGATGAAGGGGTGGAGCGCTTAAATGGCTGATTTATCTGAATCAAAAACTTTTACAATAGCTCCTGCAGAAACTTTGGTGAGATCATATTCGAATCCTTGCCATCCAGCTCGTTTGGCTTTTTCGCTGAGCGGTTTACGTGGAATAAACATCTCCGGAACCTGAAGGTCCGCCGAAAGATAATGAATTGTGAACTTGCCTTTGTTCACAAGTACAATGAAGAGAGGAAAATAAATTGCTGCTTGCATGCGATCACGTTGCGGACCCCATGCAGCCGCGGGAAGCGTTTTTGGTAACCTATCAATATTTTTCTGGTTGCTTGCTTTCACTTGCGCCAAGAAACCACAAAAATCGCAGATGAGATCAGCGCATTTAAAATTTTGGATGAGTTGCTTAAGTGTCTTGGGCCGTTTACATCCTGGGCAAATGCAGTTTTTCAGAACCATCTTCTCGCCGAAAAGGCCGAGTTCTTGTTTGGCTGTTGGCATATATAAACTAAATAGCACTCAAGTTCGTAATTCTGCAAAGCGCTTGCCCTCCCTCCTCCCTTTCCGTACCGTGCCAGTCATATGAAAAAATTGCCCCTGGTTATCGGCCTGACGGTCGTCGGTTTCTTCGTGTTACTCGTGGTTCTCTCGATTGCGTGGCCTTTTGGCACGGTTGGCGCCGGTGAGCGCGGAATTGTCCTCAACTGGGGCGCGGTACAAGGCAAGGTCCTGGGCGAAGGTTTGTATGTCCGTATTCCGGTCATGCAGCATGTCGTGTTGATGGACGTGAAGATCCAGAAAGAAGAAGTCACAGCCACCGCCGCTTCCAAGGACTTGCAGACGGTGAACTCCAAAGTCGCGCTTAACTACCACATCGAACCGGACAAGGTGTCCGACATCTACCAGAACATCGGTATCGATTATAACTATCGCTTGATCGATCCGGCTTTGCAGGAATCCGTGAAAGCCTCGACCGCCAACTACACGGCCGAAGAACTCGTCACCAAGCGCGAACAAGTGCGCGATGAAATCAAGCAGCGTCTCGTGGAGAAGTTGAACCCGCGCGGAATTATCGTGGACGATTTCAATATCGTGGACTTTGAATTCTCCCAATCCTTCAACGAAGCCATTGAATTGAAAGTCACTGCCGAACAGAGCGCGCTTGCGGCCAAGAACAAGCTCGAGCAGATTAAGTTCGAAGCCGATCAGCAAGTCGCCGAAGCCCAAGGTAAGGCGGAAGCCCTGCGCATCGAAGCCTCGGCGCTTCAAAACAATCCGCAAATTCTCCAGTTGCGCGCGCTTGAAAAATGGGATGGAAAAATGCCTGCCGTGATGGGGAGCGGTGCGACACCCTTCGTCGACGTGAGCTCGTTAATTAAACGTTAGTGCGCGTGTTACAATAAGATCATTACTCTTTGATTTTATTGTATGTTTAAACGCACATTGGTGACGCTGGCGGCGATTGCTTTGTTCGGCGCTGGGTGCGCTCCTGCGACTCCGACTTCCAACATGCCGACGGCGAACGCGGACGTCGCGACCGCCATCCAGGGCAATTGGAAAATGGATTCGTTTTATCCGACCGGCGCTATTAGTCCGACGCAAGTCACCGATCTCGGACTCACGGTTTCGTTCGACGGCACGAAAATGACGGGCAAGGTCTGCAACAACATGAGCGGCAATTACACGGTGGATACGAACGGAGTGTTAAAGGCTCCGCTCGTCATTTCGACCAAGATGTTCTGCGAAGGTCCTGCCGGACAGGCCGAAAGCAATTTCGAAGGCAGCCTGACGGACGGATTCAAAGCCTCGATCATGAATGACATGCTCACACTCACTTCCGACAAGGTCGTGATCCATTTCGTTCGCCCGTAAGTAGATGTATGTCGTTTATCAAAGACTTCAAGAAATTCATCAGTCAGGGAAACGTCGCCGATCTCGCCATCGCGGTGGTGATCGGCGCGGCGTTCGGCAAGATCGTGACTTCGCTAGTCGGCGACATCTTTTTGCCGCCGATCGGCTTGTTGTTGCAGGGGATTGATCTGAAGACATTCAAATGGGTGATTGCGCCGGCCTTGGCCGGCAAGCCGGAAATTGCGATCGCCTACGGCAGCTTCATTCAGGTGTGTCTTGAGTTCGTGATTTTGTCGTTGATTGTCTTTTGTCTGATCAAGCTCTTGGCGCGTTTGCGTCCGAAAGAAGAAAAAGCCGCAGCCCAGGAAAGTAAGGAGATTGCGCTGCTTACGGAGATTCGCGATTTAATGAAGAAACGTTTGTAATATGAAACATATTCGCGCCTTGCTGGTCGTTGGTTGCGTTCTTGCCTTGGCGGGCGCGGGTTGTTCGTCAGCAGCATCCGTAGATGAGACGGCCACCACGACCGGCGCCGTGTCGGCGAATATTGATGCAGCGGTTTCGTCCGCGGTGAACGATTCGGACTCGCTCGATCATGTACAAGATGCGAGTCTCGACCAATCGCAATACAACGCCGATGATGCGCAGTTAAATGTCTACAGCGACACTCCATATGACCTCAAGTAATCGCCTGCGCGCGCTCGTGAGTGCTCTCTTGCTCGCGAGTTTGTTTGTTCCCGGTTTGGCTTCCGCCGCCGTCTCCCCGAATGACGTGCGTGGCAATTTGCTGTGCAGTCAGCTGGCAACGCTCGCCACCACTGCACAACAGCGTTTGGACGAAGCAAAATCCCAACTGGATGCCATGCGCAATCGTCGTGACGTGATGCTTGCGCGTGCGCGTGGTGAGCGCGGAGAGACGCTAGAGAAGGACAAGATGCAAGCAGATGCGGCACGTGGCCAACATATACTCGCTCTGAACGGCTTGGCAGATACGGACGCGGAAAAGGCCGCAGTCACGGCATTTCAAAACGCGGTCGATCAAGCCGTGGATGCGCGTATCGCGAGCGTCAAAACAGCGAACGACGTATTTCAAAAAGGATTGGACGCGGCTATTGCTTCACGCAAGACGCAAGCGGATGCCATCACGCGGAAATACGCTGATGCGGTAAAAGCCGCTATCGCCAAAGCCGAAGCGGATTGCGCGGCCAATCAGACGCAAGCGACTGTTCGCTCCATGCTCACTTCCGCTTTGCAAAAAGCACGCACACAATTCATGACGGACCGTCAAACGATCGTGAAAATCGATGCAACGGTAAAAACGCTTGTGGACGCCCGCGGTCGCTCCGTACAAAAAGCGCGCCAGGATTTTGTGACCGGAATACAAAAAGCGCGCGAAGATCTTCGCAGCGCTTTTGGGCTTATCCCTTCAGAACAGCCTTGATTTGGTTGATGATGGTCTGTTCGTCCTGACCGGTATTTCCCGGACCATCCCAGACAAAAGTTGCGCGATCGCGCGTACCTGTTCCGTTGAAACGACGAGCGATATCGGCCGCATCAAACGGCGGCTTGGCATGCAAACTGACGCATACGCCCTGGCCAACAGGGGAGAGCAAGGCCACGATCTTGGCTTCCGGCGAAGCGCTGATCAATTCTTCAACCACGCCGTCCAAGACATCGTGTTTGGAATTCGTTTCCGTGAAATCACGTTCGGTGAGCGTGCTCCAGACAAGTCCGAGTTCGCGATCCTGCTCGAGATGCGTGAGCGCGCGTCCCCACAGTTTGAGCGTGGACACGGTTTGCGTGCGCCACAATCCCTGTACGATTTCGGCACGACGAGCACCGAGCTCAACCAGCGTCGAAGCGGCCTGCAGCGTTTTCGGAGTGACATCGGCCGAGCGGAAACTGCGCGTGGCGGAAATCATGCCGGCGAGAATCGAGGTCGCGATATCGGCATTCAAGTGCTGCTTGTTCCAACCGTCAACAAACGTGTAAATCACTTCGGTCGTCGAGACGCAGTTCAAATCAACCAAATTCACCTGGCCCCAATATTCGTTGGCGGCATTGCGATCGATGTTGATGATGCTCGTGCGATACAAGAAATCCGCCTGGTCGCGGAAGAGGGCGCCCAGCGACGCCATATCCGGCGCATCCACCGCAATGATCAGGTCATAGCGATCATCACCATGCGAGAACGACACATCATTCGGTTTCCACGCATTCTTTTTCGGAATAACGGTAATCTCGAGCTGGCCATCTTTCACGTCGTACATGAGCTCGGACAGCGGGACATCCTTCACATTCAGCTTGATGCGGAACGAACGCATGCTGCCCGGTGCCGGATTGATCATCACATCCTGCGGCAAAAAGGCCGGCAAATTCTTCATGTCAAAACCCGGAACCACGGCATCAAAATTCTTGTTGAGCTTTTTCAAGAGCAATCCCAAAGTCACCACCGACGCAATGGCGTCCGTGTCGGCGTGCTCACGCGTGGTGAGCAGGATATTTTTGGCGCGTCCGATCAATTCGACGGCCTGCTGTTGAGGGCTCAAAGCCATGGATTTCTACAATAAGCGAACGGTCTACCTTAGACAAATTAGCCAATTTTGTCAACACGTTAACACTTTTATAACATTTAGAGTTTTTTAGCTAGATTAAGCATGTTTTATGTCACCGAAAGCGGACAAAATCTATCATCTATCCAGATCGGCGCCAATTCGTTAAGCTTGGCTAATCTATGGCCGATTTGAAGGATCTCCCCAAAGCCTACGAAGCCGCGGCGGTTGAGGATGGAATTTACGCCGCTTGGGAGCAAAGCGGGGCATTCAATCCCGACAATTCCAAGGGCGAACCGTACGCCATCATGATGCCGCCACCGAATGTGACCGGCGTCTTGCACTTGGGTCATGCGCTCGAGAACTCGCTCATGGACACTATGGCGCGCTTCCAGCGCATGAATGGCAAAGCGGTTTTACTGTTGCCGGGAACGGATCACGCCGCTATTGCCACGCAAGCCAAAGTCGAAAAGTTGCTGATGGAACAGGGGATGAAGAATCCGCGCCAAGAACTTGGTCGCGAAAAACTCGTCGAGAAGATTCGCGAATTCGCGGAACAGAGCAAGGCGACCATCATCAGCCAGATCCGCAAAGTCGGAACCAGCGCCGACTGGTCGCGTCTCGCGTATACCTTTGATGACAAGCGCAATGTCGCGGTCAAAGAATTGTTCGTGCGCATGTACAATGACGGACTCATTTACCGTGGCTATCGCGTCGTGAATTGGTCGGTGAAGGGCCAGTCGACATGTTCCGATGATGAAATCGAATACGTTGAACGCCCCTCAAAGTTATATACGTTCAAATACTCGAAAGACTTTCCGATCACGATTGCAACCACGCGTCCGGAAACCAAGCTCGGTGATACGGCCGTCGCCGTGCATCCGAATGACAGCCGTTACAAAAAATGGATTGGCCAGACGATTACGGTGGATGTGGGCGCGGCCAAACCACTTGAGATCAAAATTATTGCGGACGATGGTGTTGAACCCGAATTTGGTACAGGCGCGTTGGGCGTGACGCCTGCGCATAGCGCCGTCGACTTTGCGATGTATGAGAAGCAAAAAGCCAAAGGCGAACCGATCGCGATTATTCCGGTGATCGGCGCGGACGGCAAAATGACCGCCGACGCGGGCAAAGACTACGCCGGTTTGAACGTTGAAGCAGCGCGCGAAAAATTCGTGACTTGGTTGAAGGCGAGTGATTTGTTGGAAAAAGAAGAAGACATCACGCAAAGCGTGGGCACTTCGGATCGCTATGGGGATGTCATCGAAGCCATTCCGATGACGCAGTGGTGGCTCGACATGAACAAGGAAATCCCAAAACGCGGAAAAACCTTGCGCCAGTTGATGCGTGAAGCGGTCGGTGAGAACGGCGTGAAGATCACGCCGGATCGCTTCACCAAGCTCTATCTTGATCGCGTGGAAAATCTGCGCGACTGGTGTTTGTCGCGCCAATTGTGGTGGGGTCATCGCATTCCGGCTTGGTTCAAGGGCGAAGAAATGTTCGTCGGTACCGAAGCGCCTGCGGGCGATGGTTGGGAACAGGATTCCGATACGCTTGATACCTGGTTTTCTTCCGGTTCGTGGACATTCACGACGCTTGGTTGGCCCGGAGACACGGATGATTTGAAGCGTTTTCATCCGACGGCCTGGATGACCATGGGCTACGAGATTTTGTATCTCTGGCTGATGCGCATGGTATTGATGAGCGAATACGCGCTCGGCGAAATTCCGTTCAAGGACGCATACATCCACGGTATTTTGCGCGATGAACACGGCAAGAAGTTTTCCAAATCATCGGGCAACGGCATTGATCCGATCGAAGTCATCAATCAATACGGGAGTGATGCATTGCGTATCAGTTTGTTGTTCGGTATTTCGCCGGGCAATGATTCGAAATACTACACCGAAAAAATCGAGAGCGGCCGCAACTTCACCAACAAGCTTTGGAATATTTCGCGTTTCATTTTGACGACGATCAGTGCCGACAGCAATCCGTTCCCGCATAAGACATTGGCTGATGAATGGATTCTCACGCGTTTGTCTGAGGTTGTGCTATCCGTGACGCAGAAACTGGAGACGTTCCAATTTTCCGCCGCCGGCGAAGAGCTACGTGATTTCACATGGTCGGATTTGGCGGACTGGTATCTCGAAATCGCGAAAGTGGAAAAGGGCAAAGCTACGATTCTCACCGAGATTCTCGAAACGATTCTCAAGTTATGGCATCCGTTCATGCCGTTTGTGACGGAACATATTTGGGGTTTGGCCGGATTCGACGGAAAGTTGATCGTGGCCAAATGGCCGGAATGGAAACAGGGGAATGTGCCGGGCGAGTTTGAGCGCTTGCGTTTGCTCGTGACGGACATGCGTCGTTTGCGCCAGGAGAATGGCGTCGAGGCGGCAAAGAAAGTTGAGTTTGTCGTTACTCACGCGCAAAAATTTGATTGGATGGACCGTTTGGTGAATGGAACGATCTCGATCGCAGACGCCATTCCCGAAGGCTATGTGGTTGCACAGTCAGGCTCGGCTACCATCGGTTTGAATTTGGCCGGTGCGGTTGATCTTGAAAAAGAAAAAGCCAAAGCCTCGAAAGAACTCGAAGAAATCGAGAAATATATTTCGAGCACGGAAGCGAAACTCGCGAATGCGGACTTCGTGTCTAAAGCGCCGGAAAAAGTCGTCGGCGGCATGAAGGATAAATTGGAAGAAGCCAAAGCCAAACGCGAAGCGCTCAAGAAACGCATCTAGTATGCCGAAAGACGGCACGCTTTTGTCGCATGAACGGATTGAGGGGACGGCTGTGTTTACGATCCGTTACCAGTCGAATGGCCACATCGTGAATGGTTTTTTGGCGATGCCGAAAGACGCCGATGGCAAGAAATTGCCGTGCATTATTTTTAATCGAGGCGGTTCCGGAGATTTTGGTGCAATCTCAACCGAGATGGCGATCCGAAGTCTCGGAGGAATGGCGAGCTGGGGTTACGTTGTGATCGCTTCGCAGTATTCGGGAAATGCCGGCAGCGAAGGCAAAGATGATTTGGGAGGCGAGATCACATTGAACGACGTTTTGAATCTCAAAAAAGTCCTTGGGCAGATCAAAGAGGCTGATACTTCCCGTATTGGAATGTTTGGCGTCAGCCGTGGTGGGATGATGACGTATCGCGCTTTGGCAAAAGTGAAATGGATTAAGGCCGCCGTGACGGTGGCCGGACTCGCTGATCTGAAACAGCAGCTGCGCGATCGCCCTGACATGATGAAGACCTACGCTCAGTTCGGGCTTAAGAAAAATGACTTCAAATCACGATCGGCGGTTGAATGGTCGGAGAAATTCTATAAGAAAGCGCCTATTTTGATGATGCACGGCACAGCCGATTGGCGGGTGTCAGTAAAAGAATCATTAGCGTTATCTGCAAAGCTTTTCGAAGCGAAAGTGCCGCATCGCTTAGTCGTGTTTGAAGGGGGAGACCATGGTTTGACCGAACATCGCGAAGAACGTCGCCGACTCACGCGCGAGTGGTTAGATCGATATGTACGTGACGGGGTCGCGCTTCCGAATCTAAAGCTACACGGCGAGTGATTGTGCTATTCGCCTGATTTCGCTAATATTTGCCCATTATGTCCAAGGTCTCGACCGACAAGAACAAGCTGGATTGGCTGCTGAACCACGCGGTTGAGAACGTATATCCGTCCAAAGCGGAAGTGCGGAAGTTGCTCGAAGCCGGAAAGCAGCTGACCGTGTACTACGGCATTGATCCGACTGGTCCGTCTTTGCATTTGGGTCATTTGATCACCATGCGCAAATTGGCGGAGTTGCAACAGCTTGGCCACAAGGTGATTCTGTTGATTGGTGATTTTACGGCCATGATCGGTGATCCGACGGATAAGGCCGCTACCCGCAAACAGCTCACGCGCGAAGAAGTGCTTGCCAACTGCAAGAAATACAAGGAACAAGCTGCCGTCGTTTTGGATTTCAAAGGCGCGAATCCGGTGGACATGAAATTCAACAGCGCTTGGCTCGCCAAGATGAATTTTGCCGATGTGGTCGAACTCGCTTCGCATTTCACCGTGCAGCAAATGCTCGAGCGTGACATGTTCGAAACGCGCATCGAAAAAGGGGAGCCATTGCATCTCCACGAATTTTTGTACCCGTTGATGCAGGGTTATGACTCGGTGGCGATGGAGGTGGATGGCGAAATCGGCGGTAATGATCAGACATTTAACATGCTGGCGGGCCGTACGTTGATGAAAGAATTGAAGGGCAAGGAAAAATTTGTCATTACGAATACCTTGCTCACGGATGCTTCCGGCAAAAAGATGGGCAAAACCGAAGGCAACATGATTGCGCTTACGGATTCTCCTGACGACATGTACGGCAAAGTCATGAGTTGGACCGATGGCATGATCGTGCCGGGTTTCAAATTGTGTACGGATGTTTCGGATGAAGACGTGAAGAAAATCGAGAATGCCATCAAAAAAGGCGAGAATCCGATGAATGCGAAACGCGATCTTGCGAAGCGTATCGTTGCTTGGCTTGCGGGTGACGAAGCGGCCGAACATGCGGCGGCGCATTTTTCATCGGTCCATCAAAAAGGTGAACGTCCGGAAGAAATTCCCGAATTGAAACTCAAAGGCAAGATGACGTTGATTGATGTGTTGGTGGAATCGGGAATGTGTACGTCAAAATCCGATGCGCGTCGCCAAATCGAACAAGGCGGCGTGAAGGTGGATGATCAGGTCGTGAAAGATATCGCCTCGAACGCAATCAAAGGTTCGGTCATCCAGAAAGGCAAACGCCATTTCGTGAAATTGGTATGACGACCTCCTGGCAATATTGGACCGGGGATTTGGCCAAGCGTCTGTCCGAAGTCTTGGGCACGGAAATCAAATCATCCGAAATCGTGCTTCCGCCGGACCGCAGGCTCGGCGATTTTGCGTTCGGTTGCTTTAAGCTCGCCAAAGCGATGGGAAAATCGCCGGCGGATGTCGCCAAAGAAATCGCGTCACGTCTTGATTTGAAGCAATCGGATTTTGCATGCGCGACAGCCGCGGGTCCGTATGTGAACGTTTCGCTTGTGATCGGGGATGCGGTGCATCGCGTGGTGCGCGAAATCGAAATCGGCGGCGAGCAATACGGCATGACCAGAATGAGCAAGCCCGAATTATTGATCGAATATGCGCAGCCGAACACGCACAAAGAAATTCACGTCGGTCATTTGCGCGCGATGGTGGTCGGCCAATCGCTCGTGAACATTCTTGCGGGCGACGGTTGGAATGTCGTTCCCATGAGCTATCACGGCGATGTGGGCGCGCATGTCGCCAAATGTTTGTGGTGGATCATGAAGAACGGCGGCATCGACGAACTCAAGCCCGAACAACGCACCGGAGAATATCTGGGTAAAATGTACACGGAAGCCTCGAAGCAGCTCGAAGCCAATCCTGATCTGAAAGACGAAGTTTCCGAAGTCCAGCGCAAACTCGAAGCGCATGACCCGGTCTTGGAAAAAATCTGGCAAGAAACGCGTCGTTGGTCTTTGGATGAAATGGCCAAGATTTTTGACGAACTTGGCGTGAAGATCAAACGCCAGTATCTCGAAAGCGAAGTCGTGGATCGTGGCCAGCAAATGGTGGACGAGCTTTTGAAGAAAGGCGTCGCCAAAGAATCGCAAGGCGCGATCGTCGTCGATCTTGAAGACAAAAAGCTTGGCATTTTCCTGATCCGCAAATCGGACGGAACATCTCTGTACGCCACAAAAGATCTTTCGCTTGCCGAACTCAAATTCAAGGAATATCCGGACGCTGAACGCTCGATGATCGTCGTCGATAACCGTCAATCGTTTTACTTCAAGCAATTGTTCGAGACGCTCAACATGATGAAAATCGGCAAACCGCAAGAGTTTGTCGGCTTCGAGTATGTGACGTTGAAAAGCGGCGCCATGTCTTCACGTGAAGGCAATATCGTGACGTATGAAGATTTTCGTGACGAAGTCGTGAAGTACGCGACGGATGAAGTCGTGAAGCGCCACGCCGAACATGGTTGGAATGACGGCAAAATCGATCATACGGCTTGGTGTATCGCGATGGCCGGCATGAAATTTGGCATGCTCAAACAAGATAACGACAAGCTCTACACCTTTGATCTTGAGCAGTCTTTGTCTTTTGACGGAGATACAGGTCCGTATTGCCAGTATGCGGCTACGCGTTTGGCTTCGATCATGCGCAAAGCGGCTCCGGGTTCGCCCTTCAAATCATCCGAACAGCTCACGCGTGCGTATGACCACGCTTCCGAAAAGAGCTTGGCGCTCGTTCTTGCCCAGTTCCCGTCCAAAATTCATCAAGCCGCGGAAGAATTGCGTCCGTCCGTGATCGCGCAATGGTGTATCGACGCGGCGCAGAGTGTGAGCGAGTTTTATCACGCGGTTCCGGTGCTCGAGTCCGAAGGCGATCTGAAAGAAGGGCGTCTACGCTTGGTCGCGGCCGCCCGTCAAGCCTTGGTGAGCGGGCTGGGCTTGCTTTCCATCCCCGTTCCAGATGAGATGTAGCGGTTATGGCATTCAATTTCTCTGGTAAGCCAGAAAACGAAGGCGAAGACGTGCCTGTGCCGTCTTATGTTCCGGCTCCGACCGCTCCCACGGCCGCTCCCGTGACCGTGATCGCCAAAGGCGTCCGCATCGAAGGTGATTTTGGTGGCGAAGGCGACATGCGCATCGAAGGCGAAGTCTCCGGCAAGCTCACCGTCGGCGGAACACTGACCATCGGACAAGATGCGAATATCAAAGCCGAGATCAAAGCCGGCTCAGCCATCGTGTTCGGCAAAATCGAAGGAAACATCACGGCCGAAAAACGCATCGATCTGAAAGGCACGGCCAATGTGGTCGGCGACGTCAAAACACAAACCTTATCGGTTGAGCCCGGCGCCAAGGTGCGCGGCAACATGACAATCGGTGGGAATGGGGGAGAAGCCTGATGTTGTCCTCCTTCGCCTACGTGTTCGATGAACGGCTTGCCGAGCGCAAGTACGAACGTGAGGCGTCGCTTCTGGAGGCCGAGTTGGCACGCAATTCCATCAATGGGCACATTGCGCGTTTGACGATGTTCCGGAAACCCAAGGAAACAATCGAGGATTTGGTGCGTGAAGGTGCGAAGCACATCGTGTTTGTGGGGGATGATTCCACCTTGCTGCGCATGATGTGGTTTTTGCCGGATCTTGATGCGACCATCGGCTTCATTCATTTGCTCGGCGGAGAATCCAAGCTCGCGCCCTTGCTCGGTATCAAGCAAGGATTGGAAGGCGTGGCGGTGCTCGCGTCGCGTCTCACGACGGAAGTCGATGTCGGAACCGTCGGTGACCGTTATTTTTTGAGCGATGTGATTATTCCGGACACGCGCGCCGAGCTGGATGTCGAAGGCCGTTTCCGTTTGCGTCCAACCGAGGGTGGAACCATTATCGTTGCGAATTTGGTGGAACAATCTTCGCGTGACGGTTTGCTCGATGTGGCCGTGCGCGTGCCCGCACCGCCGGTGCGCTTTCCGTGGCAGCGTCCGCAACCGTCCCCGGAAACTCGTTTGCAGATGATGCAGGGCTCCATCCGCTCGAATGAGCCGGTGACGCTCACCGTGGACGGACAGGCGCTTCAGGGAACGAATTTCGGGATCGGCATCAAGCCAAAAAAGATGCGGGTATTGGTAGGAAAGGGCCGCAAGGTCTGACCTTGCCATCGGGCAAAATCCTTGGTACTGTTGGCCGCGCTCGACAATCGAAGAGTCCTGGCTACATGATGCGGCGGTGGCGAAATTGGTAGACGCACCACTTTGAGGGGGTGGCGACCGCAAGGTCATGAGAGTTCAAGTCTCTCTCGCCGCACCACGTGTCCGGGACTGTCACGCTGAGCGAGGACGCTTAGCTCAGTTGGTTAGAGCATCTCGTTTACACCGAGAGGGTCGTAGGTTCGAATCCTACAGCGTCCACCACGGAGAACACTCGCATACGCGGGTGTTTTTTCGTTTGCCAGCCTCACGGTTGTTGGCTAAGGTCGTGGCGGCTCGTTCCAACGAGAGGAGGTGATTCCGATGTACGACCTGACGTTCAAGTCCCATGCCCGTCGATACGATCTGTCCTACCAGGAGGGTACGATCCGCATCCACATGGCGCGCTCCGTCAGCCAAGCCGTACGGATGCAGCTCCATGAATTCCAAGACCGACTGTCCGGAACCGGCGACGAGTTCCGCGAGCAGAAAAGTGACATCGGCGAGTTCGTGCTCACGAGCAACGCGCTGGGTTTCAACGGCGTCTTGCGCGAGTTCGAAGCGGACGACGAGATCGTGTGGGCAGCGGACCTGCCCGATCTCAAGGTCGATGGCCAGGTCGCCGGGATGCGACTCTCGGCCACGCTCTGGATCGTCTTCAATCGCTTGATGGCGGTTGCGCCCGATGATGGGGAAACCCGTCTCCAGCTCATGACGGTGGATGTTGCCGCGCGTCCACGCATGGATCTCCATGGATTTCCGCTCTCGGCCAAATTTTCGATGGCGATGGTGAACTGGTTGGGGCGCAATCCCGAACCGTCATTCACTCTCCCGGAGATCGAGGCGGTATTGCGTGATGCCTGGGAGACCCTGTGGCCGTCCATGGCGGCCACGGAGTTCCGGGCTTTCATCCGCGCTCCCGGAGACGTTTTTCTGGGATGTCCGGGAAACGCGACCGGGCTCGGCCCCAATCAGATGGCCCAGTATCGCGATGCGGATGAGGGCTATGAGCTCGAATGCCACAATGTCGACGGCCCGCTGCAGCAACTTACGCTGCTCGCTGGCCTTGCTCGCCTGAACGAGCATGCCCGACGTCAGCCCGATAGCTAGCTATCGGGTTTTTTATTTCAACTCAGCCAAAAAACAGGCTAAGGGGCTCGACAAAATGCCTATTTTGAGGTACAGTCGCCACCTGATATGGACTTCAGTTCGGCCAAGATCGCCCTGCTCGCCAAGGCGGTTCAACCCAAAACGCTTCCGGAAGTTCCGGAATCTTCGCGCATCACGGTGCACGCTGCCGTGAGCCGTTTTTCGGTGCTCTACGAAAAGATTCGTAATGCGGTCGACTATCGTGAAGACCATTTGCTGCACAAGGCGGCCATCAAACGCATCTTGAAGCGCCAGCTGGCGTTGGATGGTGATCCGCAAAGTGTAGGACATGCCTTGGTGCGCGAATTGATCGCCGCGCGTTATTTGCCGAATGGCGTTTTGCCGGAGTCTTTGGGTGACCAGGCTGCCGATATTATCGCCAAGTACGTTGCGATCCAGCGTTTGCATGTCGGTGATGAAACGCATGAAGCCTGGTTGCTCGGCATTATCTCCGCCGAATTGGAGGAATTGGTGGATGATCACGCCGCAGACAAAACCTTTGTCCATTTTTTGTATGAACAATTGGCCGAACGCATCACGCTTCCGCCGGATGTGATGGGGGAGGACGATCGCCGTTTGCAGATCTACATCGCGTGTTACCGCATGTTGCTTAAAGCTGATGACGAAATGATCGGCTACAAGCTGGTGCGCGCGTTCCGTCCGGATTGGATGGACCCGATGTCTTGGATCGGTGCTCCGGGCGCCATGGCGCTTGATTTGCCGGACGTGCAGCGCCGCGTGTTTGGCGCGCTTCGCCATCCGCTGGCGCTCAAGTTCCAGCACGCCGTGAAACCGTGGGCGATCTCGCTCAATATTTTGCGCACCGCGTTGTTGGAGAATCCGACCAAGGCGCAAGAGCTGATGGAAAAGCATGACGCTTTGCATGGCGCCATCGAGCGTATCGCCGAGAAGCGCGTGAAAGAGAGCAAAGCCCGTCTGCGCCGTGGCACGGTGCGTGCGATGATCTATCTCTTCATGACGAAGATGTTGCTTGCGCTCTTGCTCGAAGTGCCGGTCGAGTTGGTTTTGTACCATGAGTTCCGCCAGTTTTCGCTGATCATCAACGTCTTGTTCCCGCCGGCCATGATGCTGCTCGTCGGCTCCATGATCCGCATGCCGGGCAAGGAAAACATCAAGCGCATCGTGAGTGGCGTGGAAGAGCTTTTGTCCGAACAAGGCCCGAAAGGCCGCGAAGTTCGCCCGCCGAAAAAGCGTGGTTTGTTTGGCCGTACGGTGTTTGGTTTGGCCTATGCGCTTACCTTCTTGCTCGTGTTTAGCCTCACCTTCAAGGGTTTGCAGTTGCTCGCGTTCACGTGGGTGAGCTCGCTTATCTTTGTGTTCTTCCTGTGTGTCGTGAGTTTCTTCGCTTTCCGTCTGCGCTATTCTTCGCGTGAATATGTGGCCGTTCCGCGCCCGGATAATATCCTGACCATTATCATCGATTTCTTCTCGTTGCCGGTGTTACGCGCCGGACGCTTCTTGTCAGAAACGATTTCGCGTCTCAACGTGTTCGTATTCTTCTTCGACTTCATCTTCGAAGCTCCGTTCAAGCTCTTCCTGAACATTTTGGAAGAATGGTCGGCCTTCATGAAGGAAAAGAAGGAACAATTGCAATAATATTGTAGGATAGAGACATGAAACGCCTCGAACGCTCCCATTGGCTCAAACTCGGAGTCCTGGTCATGTATGTGGCCGTGATTGTTGGTATCTACGCGGCGTTGAATGTCGCCGATATCCATTTGAGCCAAGTGCCGAATTTGATCCGCCAGTTGCTCGTCGGCGCGGGATTCTGGGGACCGTTGTTGTTGGTGATTTGCTACGCGATCTCCACGATCATTCCGTTTCCGACGGCCGCGCTCGCAGTGTTGGGTGGCGTGTTGTTCGGACCGTGGCTTGGAGCTTTGGCCGTGGTGATTGGCGTGAATACCGCCGGCTCGATCAGTTTTTGGATGGCGCGTTATCTCGGTCGTCACTTTGTGAGCGAGAACGAACGCGGTTGGGTCAAAAAATACGACGACTTGCTTTCCACGCAAGGATTTTACGCAGTACTCGCGATGCGTCTGTTGTTCTTTCCGTTCGATGTGGTGAGCATTGGCTGTGGGTTGACCCATATGACGTATCGCGAATATTTGCTCGGGACCTTTCTCGGTTCTTTGCCGACCGCGATTATCTTTGTCGTGCTTGGCCAGAGTTTTGATTCGCCGCGCTCGTGGTTGTTGTTCGGTATTTTGATGACGATCTGTATTATCGCCGCGATCGCTTTGCGCCGTTCGAACTGGGCCAAAGAACATTTGTTTAAATAAGTATGTTTACGCTGAAGAAGGAGTCGCCTCATGGACGCCGCGGAGAATTGGAAACGCCGCATGGTGTTTTGCAGACGCCGTTTTTCATGCCGATCGCGACCAAAGCGGCCGTAAAGACGCAGTCGAGCGTGGACATGGAAAAAATCGGTACGCCGATTTTACTGTCGAACACGTATCACTTGTGGTTGCGCCCGGGTATGGAGGTCATGAAAGCCATGGGCGGTTTGCATAAGTTCATGGATTGGAACGGCGCGATTCTGACAGACTCCGGCGGTTTCCAGGTTTTTTCGTTGTCCGGTTTGCGTAAGCTCACCGAAGACGGTGTGCAATTCCAGTCGCATATCGATGGCGCGAAGCTCATGCTGACCCCGGAATTGTGCATGCAAATCCAGCGCACGATCGGCTCGGATATTTGCATGGTGTTGGATGTTTGTACCGAACTTCCCGCGACCAATGAAGCGTTGACGGAAGCGCTCGAACTCACGACGCGTTGGGCCAAGCGCTCAAAAGACGAATTCGAGAAAACCCGCGCGGGCTCGATCAATCCGGGAGCGAAATTGTTCGGCATCATCCAGGGTGGAACGGATTTGGAATTGCGTAAGCGTTCGGCTCGCGAATTGGTCGAGATCGGTTTTGACGGCTATGCGATCGGCGGATTGTCGGTCGGGGAGCCGTTCGAGGAAGCCTGCAAGGTATTGGAAGCGCTCGACGAAATTCTCCCCAAAGACAAGCCGCGTTATTTCATGGGCGGCGCTCAACCGCATGAGATTGTTGGCTATGTGCAGCGCGGGATCGACATGTTCGATTGCGTCTTGCCGACGCGCAATGCGCGCCACGGTTCAATCTATCGTTTCGTGCATGACGACTTGTCGAAGCCGGATTTTTACGAAGTCGTACATGTAACGAACGAAAAGTGGAAAATGTCCGATGAAAAAATCGGCAAAACCGGAGAGCTCGCGCGCTACTCGATGAGCTATCTGCGCCACTTGTTTACCGTGGATGAAATGTTGGGTCAGCGTCTCGCGACACAGGCGAACGTCGCTTTCTATCTTGAGTTGATGGAAAAAATTCGAGCGCGTAACGGTTGACAAAAGGATTTATTCATGGCCTTGTAAGCGAACAGGAGGTAGGTCGTGGAAGCAGATTCGAAAGAAAAAGAAGAAGAATCCCTGAAGGAGCAACGAAAGCAGTTCGAGCGCCTTGTCCCTCGAGGCGACCAGGCGAAATATCTGGAGATGGCGCGCGGCGAATTGCCCCAAGGCAGCGAGCTGAAGATCTACATTCGGGCGACTCGTCTTCATGACCGTGATGTCATCAGGAAAGGGTGGCCGCTCGCGTTGCTCCAGGTGGTCGGTGCGTTTCTTCTCTTCGTGTTGGGCATGGGACTGCTGCTGCTCGTGGCCACCTTGATCGCTCTGGGCCTCAACTACGTCCTGCCGGCGTTCACGCCGCGATTCGTGCTTGGGGTCATTGGAGTGCTGGCCTTGATCTTCCCTGGACGTAGCAATTCCGATGCCCAGTTCGTCCGGGGCGCGGTGATGATCGGTTGCATCCTATGGATGCTCATTCTGTGGGGGATGCGTACCTGGTTTCCTGAATCGTTGCCGCTCATTCTGCTTCTCTGATCCCGATCGGGATTTTTTTCTTGTTGTAGAGAATCCATGGAAGAGAGCAGCTCTTGACCCGGGAGCTGTTTTTCGTTAATGCTGGGCTACGGAGGAATCTTGAAAAATAAGTACGAGTCTGCAGACGTACCGTTCGATCTGTTGATCTGGACGACGCAGTTCATCATCGCGTGCCTCGCCTTCACGGGCGGCCTCGTCGGTTCTTGCTTGTTACTGCTGTATCTTACCAACGCGACCATTGGCATCGCCGGGCATCCGGCGCGCTTGTTCCCGCGATTGGTCGGCCTGACCGGGCTCGTACTCTGTCGCCAGCCTGGAGAGCTTGGCTGTTGCGCGAGAGGGATGTTCGTCAGCGCTCTCTGGATCATGTTCCATGACTAGCCAAGGAGGGAAGCATGGGGTGGGAGACTCTGCTCTGGGTATTGCTCGCCGGAACCCTGGTGTTCGCCGTCTGGTTCGGCTTCATCAGATCGCGGCCGAAAGCGCCACCTACACGGGATCAACGGCCAAATGCCAAGATTCTGCGGCCTACCTTTGGCCGCAAACGTCGTCACACGCCACCTGACGGACCCGCTTGAGCGGGTCTTTTCATTTGTTCGCCCGAACGACACAATCCGCCCATGCCCGAAGGTTTGCTTGAGGGGTTGAATCCCGCACAGCTCGAAGCCGTAACCCATGGAACCGGGCCCTTGTTGATTGTGGCCGGCGCAGGTACGGGTAAGACCACCGTACTCACCAAACGCTACGCGCATTTGCTGGAACAAGACGGCGTGGGCGAAGAAAATATCCTGGCGCTCACGTTCACGGACAAAGCCGCAGGCGAGATGGAGAATCGCGTCATTAATTTGTTGCAAACCGGCACGTATGATTTTTGGATCTCGACCTTTCACGGTTTTTGTCAGCGCGTGCTTGAAGCGCATGGCTTGGAAATTGGATTACCGAATCAATTCCGTCTGCTGACACCAACCGATGCGTGGCTCATGCTCAAGCGTCGCTTCGATGAATTACCGCTCGATCATTATCGTCCGCTCGGCAATCCGGTGAAATTTTTACGCGCGATTCTCCAACACATTTCTCGCGCCAAGGATGAAGGCGTGACACCCGAACAGTATTTGGAGTTCGCACAGAATGTGGCGCTGGATGGTGACTCGGAAGTCGTGGATGGCGAGCGCAAGCGGTTGCTCGAGCTGGCGAATGTCTATTTCGCGTATCGCAAAATGTTGTTGGAGGAGGGAAGTCTCGATTTCGCCGATTTGATTCTTGAGACGTTGCGCTTGTTCCGCGAACGTCCCACGGTTTTGGATGAATATCGCAAGCAATTCAAATATCTGATGGTGGACGAATTCCAAGATACGAACTGGGCGCAATACGAATTAATCAAATTGTTGTGCGGCAAAGAGCGCAATATCACGGTAGTGGGTGATGATGACCAGGCGATTTATAAATTCCGTGGCGCTTCGCTTGCCAACATCCTGCAATTCCGGGACGACTTCAAAGACGCCAAGACCGTCGCGCTCACGCAAAATTATCGTTCCAAAAAAGAGATTCTGGACTTGGCCTACAACTTCATCAAGAAAAACGATCCGAATCGTTTGGAAGTAAAACTTGCGGACACGGGTCTCACAAAAAAACTCGAGGCGACGCGCGGCGATCAGGGACGCGTTGAATTGATTTGGAAGCGGGGAGTGGAAGACGAAGCTGAAGCAGTCGCCGACGAGATCAAGCGCTTGCGTGAAACCGAGCCGGAAACAAGCTTGAACGAATTTGCCGTGCTTGTGCGTTCGAATGATAGCGCCGAGCCATTCGTGAACGCGTTTGAACGCGCCGGAATCCCGTTCCAGTTCCTGGCTTTGCGCGGGTTGTACGCCAAGCCGGCGGTGCTGGATGTCCAATCTATTTTGTCTTCGTTGGATGGCTATCACGAGTCGTCTTCAATTTGGAGATTGCTACACCTCGGTTGTTACAACGTTCCCTCTAAAGATATCGCCGAGCTTTTGCATTACTCGGGTCGCAAGGGGCTTTCGTTATGGAGCGCGCTCAAACAGGCGGCGGATGCGCCTGTGAGCCAAGACGGATTGAAGATCGTGACCAAGCTGGTCGCGCATATTGAGGGTTTGGCCGAAGCCGCTCGTCGCGAACGGCCTTTGCGGGCTTTGCAGCTCGCGCTGGATAAAACCGGTTACTTGGCATGGGTGATGCGTTTGCCGGAACAAGACAAGCGCGATTATCTCCAGCATTTGAATGGATTTGCCGAGCGCATCAAACGTTATGAGCATTCGACGCATGGGCCGTCTTTGCGCGGCTTTTTGGAAGAATTGCGCATCGAGATTGATTCCGGCGAAGAAGGCGGTTTGGATTTTGATCCGGACGCCGGTCCCGAACTCGTGAAGATCATGACTGTGCATGCGTCCAAAGGTTTGGAATTCAAGCATGTGTTTGTCGCGTCTTTGGTTGATCTCAAATTCCCGACGCGTGCACGCACGGATGCGATTCCATTGCCCGATGGTTTAGTACAAGAACGTTTGCCCGAAGGGGATGCGCATCTGGAAGAAGAGCGTCGTCTCTTTTACGTCGCAATGACGCGCGCCAAAGATCGTTTGTATCTCACGGGTGCGGTGCAGTACGGCGGAGCGCGCCCCAAAAAGCCGTCCGTGTTTTTGGCCGAAGCAGGCATGGAAGTGCCGGAAGCCGATGGCGGAGACACGGCCAAACGTTTGATGTTGCAGGATACGGAAGAAATGGTTCCATCCGATGTCGTGCATTACGAATTGAAAAAGAAATTCAGCTTCACCCAGCTCGCGGCGTTCCGGAAATGTCCGCTGCAATACAAGTTCGAGCACATCTACCGCATTCCGAAATTCGGAACCTATCAGAAAAGTTTTGGCCAAAGCGTGCACAATGCCTACCAGCATATTTTGGAATTGCATCAGTTGCGCATCAGCGCCCAACAGGGGAGTTTGTTCGGACCGGCGCCGGAATCCGGACCCGAAAACGAGAAATTCAAAGTCACGCTCGACGAGGCTTATAAGATTTTTGATGATGCCTGGATCGATGAATGGTACGAATCGCGCGCCCGACACGATGAATACAAAAACAAGGGCCGCGGTGCCATCAAGAATTTCTGGCAGGCCTGTCGTGAATCTCCGCCGGAATTGTTTGGTGTGGAAATTCCGTTTACGCTCGTGCTCGGCATTCATTCACTGAAGGGTAAGGTGGACCGCGTTGATAAACTTCCGGACGGTTCGGTTGTCGTCTACGACTACAAAACCGGCGCAGCGAAAGAAGAATTATCAGCCGAAGACAAAGAACAGTTGCATCTGTATCAACTCGCGCTGGAAGAAAAGGGCGTGAAGGTGGCGCGTCTCGCGTATATTTATGTTTTGGATTGGGTGATCACGGACGTTGATCTCTTGAAAGAAGAAAAGCGCGACGCCTTCTTGAATAAAGTGACGGAACGCATGGAGGCGATCACGCATTCGGATTACAAACCAACACCCGATGCCTTCACCTGCAAATTCTGCGATTTCAAAGATATCTGCGAGTTCCGTAAGCTATAACTATGAGTTTTCAGAAGCTGGGCGGCATCCAAAGCGAATCTCTCCAGAAATTCGCGGGTTTGCGTGGGAATGTGAATGCGGTGCGTGTGATGGACGTGGCAAAAACCGTATTGACCGCCTTATGGGGAGAGCAGAAAGCGGCCATGGTGCGCGGCGTGTCTTTTCATGATGGCGAACTCAAGTTAGCGGCCTCGGCTTCGATCGTGGTCGGGGAGTTGAAATTGATCGAAACGCGTTTGTGCAACGAGATCAATCGTTCGCTTGGCAGTCGCGTGATCCAAAAGTTGAAAATCATCCAAGCGTGATAGAATAGCCATATGAGTTACCGTTCGTTTCTTTGGTTGATGGTCATTGCGACCGCCGCCGCTTTGGGCGGCTGGACCTATATCTTGTTTAACGTAAATCCTGATGAGGCGGGAATTATCGGATTTATCCTTTTTTACGTGACGCTGTTCGCGGCTTGCGTCGGCTTGCTCACGCTATTCGGTATCATCATCCGCGTGCATTTGCGCAAGCGCCATCAAACCGCGTTCCGCGAAGTGCGCATCGCTTTTCGTCATGCGGTGTGGTTGTCGCTCGTGTCCGTCATTTGTCTTGGGTTGTCGGCACAGGGTTGGCTGACCATTTGGTGGTTCCTGCTTTTGCTTTTGGTCGTTGGGGGGTTGGAATACGGATCGCTCTTAATTCAGGAAAGTCGCCGGTCTTGACCTGTTTTGGCAAGTCGGCTTCGGCCCGCTAAGCTCATCAACGAACTATGCGCTGGCCGCGTTTTTTAGGTCAATTGACCAAGCAGCTCGGAATCGACCTCGGGACTGCCAATACGCGCGTATTCGTACGCGGGAAGGGAATTGTGATTGATGAGCCGTCGGTCGTGGCTATCAACCGTCGTACGGGTCAGGTGATGGCCGTCGGCGAAGAGGCGCGTTCGATGGTCGGTAAGAATCCGGCTCATATCCAAGTGTCCAAGCCATTGCAACGCGGCATTATCGCGGACTTCGAAGTCACGGAAAAATTGTTGCGTTACTTTTTCGAGAAAGTTCATGAAGATAAGACGTTCGCGATTCCGCGTCCGCGCGTCGTGATCGGCGTGCCCTTGGATGTTACCGAAGTAGAACGCAAAGCCGTGGCTGATGCCGCCACCGGAGCCGGCGCGCGCGAAGTGCTGGTGGTCGAATCGCCGATCGCAGCCGCAATCGGCGCGGGTCTTCCGATCAAAGAACCGATCGGTAACATGGTGATCAACCTTGGCGCCGGCTCGACCGAGATCGCCGTGATTTCGTTGAATGGCATCGTGGCGGCCAAGAGCATCCCAATTGCCGGCGATGAATTGAATCGCAACATCATCCAATACGCCCGCGACGTCTTTAACTTGTTGCTCGGTGAGCGCGTGGCCGAAGAAATCAAGATCGCCGTCGGTTCGGCGGATGAAATTCCCGACCCCATTGAAGTCTCGATGCGCGGTCGTGACTTGTTGACCGGTTTGCCGCGTCAAATCACGGTGAACGACGCCCAGATCCGCGAGGCCTTGGGCCGTTCGGTCAAAGTGATCGTCGACCAGGTAAAGGGAATTTTGGAAACCACGCCGCCGGAATTGGTGGCCGACATCCAACAGCGCGGGATCGTGCTGACAGGCGGGGGAGCTTTGTTGCGCGGGATTGATCAGGCGCTTACGCGCGGAACCGGCTTGCCGGTCCGTGTGGCCGACGAGGCGCCTTTGTGTGTTGTGCGCGGAACGGGAGCGCTGCTGGATGACGCCGCAACGGTAGCGGATGTGGCCGTGTCGGCGACGGATATCGTGAAGGGCGTGTGATGCGCAATCCGTGGGCCTGGGTCTTGGGTGCGATTGCCGTCGGCCTGCTTTTGCTATTTGCCGGAGCCACGCGGCCGGTTACGGATGCCGTGCGTTGGGCCACCTTGCCGACCGTGCGCTTTTTGTCCGGCATCGGCACGCGCGCCATTACCAGCGACGATCGCGTCAAAGAATTAGAAGCGCAGCTCGCGGCCATGGTCGTGGACCAGGTGCGTTTGCGCTCGCTGGAAGAAGAAAACCGTACCTTGCGCGCCCAAGCTCGTTTTCTTGATACTTCCGGTTATGACAGCGTTGGTGCGCGTGTGATCGCTCGCGATGTAAGCGGACAGCGCGCCTTGCTGACGATCGATCGCGGTCAAAACGATTCGGTTGAAGTCGGCCAGGCGGTAATCACGGATGACGGCATCATGATCGGCAAAATCAGCCGAATCGAAGACCGTATCGCCGTCGTTGAATTGCTGACCGATCCGAATTCGCGCGTGGCGGCCGCCGTCCAAAGCAAAGGCCAACTGGCCGGCGTGCTCGAAGGCAGGGGAAACGGTACGGCCGTGCTGACCTTCATCCCGTCTTCCGAAGCGGTCACCCCGGACCAAGTCATCATCACCGCCGGTACGGAAGACAAAGTGCCGGGAAATTTGCCGCTCGGCATCGTCAACACGGTTGAGACGCATTCTTCCGATCCGTTTTTCAGTGCGACCGTCGAACCGCTTGTCAGTCTTGATCGCGTAACCTTCGTGTCCGTTTTGCGTCCCACGGCCTTGCGACCGCGTCTATGATCCTGCGCATCCTGCTCGCCATTCTCGCCGGCCTGTTGGCGGGTTTGTTCGAGGTTGCGATCTCGCCCTTTATGCCGGCCTGGCTGGATATTCGTCCGCTTTTTCCGTTGCTGGCCGTGCTCATCGTTTCGAGTTCGCGTTCGCGCGTATATGCCGCTGCGATCGTTGGGGCACTCGTGATCGAGGCTTATGCGATTTCCGCGCCGGACGCGCCTTTGTTCCGCATCCTGATCGTGGCCGTGCTCATGGACGTTGCCGCACGTCGTTTTCTCACCAATCGTTCGGTATATGCGACCTCGGCCTTGGCCGTATTCGGCGGGATTGTTTCATGGATCTTGATGGTGGGCATTTCCGGAGCGGCGATTGCGCTTGGCTTGGCTGACGGACCCTGGGCTCCGGCCGGCTTCCCCTTGTTCTCATTGTTGTGGGATGTGGCCCTGACGGCGGTCGCGTTTTTGTCCGTCGCCGGTTTCACCGCCCGCTTCCGCCTATGAATCCGCATGACTCCAAAGCGGATGTGCAGCATGAAGTCCTATTCGAAGACGGACTTACGCCGCTCAAGCATCGCTCGCTCTTCATCGGCCGTAGCTTGCCGAAGAATCGCTTTTTTATGGCGCAGATTTTCCTGTTCATCGTGGTCTGTATCCTGGGCGCTCGCGCCGGTTGGATGCAGATAAAATTGGGCCCGCAATTCCGGGCACAAGCGGAAGCCAACCGTTTGCGTACGACTCCACTCTTGCCGCGTCGTGGTGTGATTACGGACCGCGAAGGCCGCGTGCTGGCCGATAACATTCCGCGTTTTCAAGTGACGCTCACGCCATTTGATTTGCCGCGCGACCAAAACGAAGTAGATAGCGAGATCTCCGAAGCTTCGCGTTTGCTTGGGTTATCCGTGAATGACTTGATGCCGCTCGCGATGGCAACGGGTACGGCGCGTGACGAAGAAGTCGTAGCTGCCGACCAAGTGGCATATGAAGATGCGATGGCCTTTGCCATTGAATTACCGAATCTTCCGGGTTTCCAGCTTGAGGTGGCGGCACGTCGCCGATATCCCTGGAGCACGGACATCAAGAGCTTGTCGCATGTGCTTGGGTACGTCGGTCGCATCTCGCCGGATGAATATACGGCGAATAAGGACACGGGGTATCGTCGCGCGGATGATATCGGCAAATCGGGCTTGGAACGTAGCCATGAGCAGGAACTACGCGGCACCATGGGCGCACGCGTGAGTGAGGTGGATGCGCATGGTCGTGTGCAGACCTTGGTTGGGGAGACGCCGGCGGTAGATGGCAAAGAATTGAAATTGAGCCTGGATATCGACTTACAGCGCGCGACCGAGCAAGCTCTGCGTAAAGAGATGGACCTCGCACATGTGCAGCGCGGCGCCGCGATCGCGATTGATCCGCGCGATGGCAGTATTCTCGCCGCCGTATCTTGGCCCGCCTTTGATGACAACCAATTTTCCGGCGGCGTATCTTCGACGGTGTACCAGTCACTTATCAATAATCCGGATCAGCCTTTGTTTCCACGCGCTTGGGCTGGAACGTATCCGTCCGGTTCGACGGTGAAGATCGTGATTTCTGCGGCGGCGTTGGCGGAACACATCATCACTCCGCAAACGACGGTCATGTCTACCGGTGGTTTGTTTGTCGGTGGTCATTTGTTTCCGGACTGGAAAGCTGGCGGTCACGGCATTACGAATGTACGTTTCGCTCTGGCTTGGTCGATCAACACGTTTTTCTACACGGTTGGTGGCGGCTACGAATCGTTCGTGGGCTTGGGCGTGGATAAGTTGGCCGAATGGTTCCGTAAATTCGGGCTTGGTTCCAAAACCGGCGTGGATTTGCCGGGCGAAGGGACGGGCCTTGTGCCTGATCCGGATTGGAAAGAAACGACCAAAGGCGAGCGTTGGTTCGTGGGTGATACCTACAATTTGTCGATCGGTCAGGGTGATTTGCTGGTGACGCCATTACAAGTGGCGGCATATACCTCGGCCATTGCAAATGGCGGATACAAGGTCACGCCGCATCTGGAAGAAACATCTTCGACCATGATCGGCATGGATTTGCTCGCGCCTGCCGATGTTATTCATACGGTGCAGCTCGGTATGCGCGATTGTGTGACCTACGGATCTTGCCGGGCGCTCTCGACCTTACCCATGCCGGTTGCGGGTAAAACCGGTACGGCGCAATGGTCGGCGACCAAGCCGACCCATGCCTGGTTCACGGCTTACGCGCCCTTCGACAAGCCGGAAGTGGTGGTGACGGTTTTGCTGGAAGAAGGTGGCGAAGGTTCGAGCGTTTCCGTCCCGGTGGCTCGTGACATGCTGAATGAGTGGTGGGCGCTACGTAATCAGCGAGGGGGAGCATTTTAGCTTGTTTGACACGTATTTCCCATCAACTTATCCTATATCCATCCGAGAAGCGCCCCCGCCCAAGAGGTGGGGACGCTTTATCTCGATTTACTATGCCCCAAGCCCAATACGTCAGCGTCGAATTTTTGCAGAAGCTCAAAGACGAGCTGCATGATTTGAAAACCGTTCAGCGTCGCGAACTGGCCAATCGCATCGAGGCTGCCAAAGCGCTCGGCGATCTTTCCGAAAACGCCGAATATCATGAAGCGAAAGACGCGCTGGGCTTTATCGAGGGCCGCATTCTGGAAATCGAGGATTTGCTGAAAAACGCCATCGTGATCGAGGAAAAGCATGGCGGCACCAATGTACGTGTCGGTTCAAAGATCAAAGTGCTGGTAAATGGCAAAGAGAAAGACTTTGATATCGTTGGTTCCAACGAGGCCGATCCGTTGACGGGCAAGATCTCCAACGAGTCGCCGATCGGTTCGGCGCTCATCGGCGCAAAAAAGGGCGACAAAATCTCGGTTCGCACACCAAACGGGAGCACGACCTACGAAATCCTTGGCATCAACTAATATGCTGGATGAACGCGACGTCCGTTTACAAAAGATCGAAGCGCTGAAAAAGGCGGGCATGGACCCGTATTCGGTGGAAGCCAAAGGCGACACAACCTGCGGCGAGCTACTTGAATCCTTCGATAAGTGGTTGGAGCAGGGGAGGAAGGTGGTCGTCGATGGGCGCGTCATGGCGACCCGCGTCCACGGCGGGATCGTTTTTGCAGATTTGGAAGATGCGACAGGTCGAGTCCAATTGTTGTTCAAAGAAGATGAGATCGCGGAAGCCTTTGTTTTGTTCCGCGACACGATTGATCCGGCGGATATTATCGAAGTGACCGGTGTTCCGTTCCTGACCAAGCGGGGAGAAAAATCAGTAACCGTTTCTGCCTGGCGCATTCTCGCCAAGGCGATCTTGCCTTTGCCGGAGAAATGGCATGGCTTGCAAGACGTGGAAACGCGTTATCGCCAGCGCGAACTCGATTTGCTTTCCAATCCGGAAGTGCGTGAACGCTTCCGCGTGCGCTCCAAGCTCGTTTCGGCTTTGCGTAACTTTTTGGATGAGAAGGGTTTTCTTGAAGTCGAGACACCCATGCTGCAGCCGATTCCGGGTGGCGCCAATGCGCGTCCGTTCGTCACGCATCACAACGCGCTCGATGTTGATTTGTATCTGCGCATCGCACCGGAGCTGTATTTGAAGCGTTTGATCGTGGGCGGCTTCGGCAAGGTCTATGAAATCGGCCGCTGCTTCCGCAATGAAGGCATCGACCATTCGCACAATCCCGAGTTCACCATGCTGGAGATGTATTGGGCATACGCCAAGAAAGAAGAGTTTATTTCCATGCAGGAAGAGATGTTGAGCTACATGGTGAAGCAGGCCTTAGGCAAGGACTTTGGCGCCCCCTGGCCGCGCATGACATTCCGCGAAGCTGTGTTGAAAGAAACCGGTATCGACGTGGACGAATGCAAGACCGAAAAAGACGTCATCATGGCGGTAAAAAAGGCCAAAGTGAAAGTTGATTTCAAGAATTCGGTCGGCGTGGGCGAGTATCTGGACGAGCTCTACAAAAAGACGACGCGCGCCAAATTGCAGGGCCCGGTTTGGATCTTCGATTATCCGATCGAGATGAAGCCTTTGACCGGCCGCGTCCCCGGCGATCCGTCCAAGAGCGCTTCGGTGCAGCTCATTATCAACGGCGCGGAAATCGTGAACGCGTATTATCACGAGCTGCATGATCCGTTTGATCAGCGCGCGCGTTTTGAGGAGCAGCAAGCCTTGGCTGACAAGGGGAGTGAAGAGGCTCAGCGTATGGACACGGCGTTTCTGGAAGCGCTTGAGCACGGCATGCCTCCCACCAGCGGCATGGGCATGGGCATCGACCGCCTGGTAGCCATCCTGACTGAGGCGCCGTCTTTGAAAGAAGTGATCTTGTTCCCGACTCTTCGTCCCAAAACAGAATAACTATGTTGGACATGAAATTCATCCGCGAGAACGCGGAGCTCGTAAAGAAGAACGCTGAGAACAAGCGCATGCACGTCGATATCGACGGTTTGCTTGAAGTCGATGAAGCCCGTTTGAACGCGTTGCGCGAAGTCGAAGTTCTGCGTAAAGAGCGCAACGAGACGGCTGAGAAGATGAAGAGCGCTTCGGCTGACGAGCGCCCGGCATTGATTGCGCGTGGCAAAGAGATCAAAGAACAGCTGGTCGCCAAAGAAGAATTGTTCTCAGTCTTGAGTTCTAAATGGTCACAAGAATTACTCAAAGTCCCGAATATGACGCACCCGGATTCGCCGGTCGGTGCGGATGACGGCGACAATAAGGCCATCGCCACCTTCGGCGAAGTCGCGAAATTGGACTTCAAGCCTTTGACCCATGTTGAGCTGGCCGAAAAACACGATCTGATCGATTTTGAACGCGGCTCCAAGGTCGCCGGCGCGAAGTTCTATTTCCTGAAAGGGAAGTTGGCGATGCTCGAGCAGGCGCTCACGCAATGGGTGTTGAAGGAGATGGTGGCCGAGAACTACCTGCCGATGATCACGCCGGATGTCGCCAAGGATGATGTCTTGGTCGGGACGGGCTTTAATCCACGCGGTCCGGAAACCCAGATCTATTCGCTTGAAGGCACGGATTTGTCGTTGATCGGTACGGCCGAGATTCCGCTTGGTGGTTATCACAAGGATGAGATCCTGGATGAAGCCTCGTTGCCGGTGCGCTATGTTGGTCTGTCGCATTGCTATCGCACGGAAGCGGGGACCTACGGTCGCGAGTCATACGGTTTGTATCGTGTGCACCAGTTCTCCAAGGTCGAACTGTTTATCTTCTGTGCGCCCGAACAGAGCGAGGCCATGCACGCCGAATTGCGCCGTCTTGAAGAGCGCATTTTCCAGAAGCTCGAACTCCCGTTCCAGGTGGTGGATATTTGTACGGGTGATCTCGGTGGTCCTGCCTATCGCAAGTACGATCTGGAAGCTTGGATGTGGGGCCGTGGGGACGGAAAAGGGGGTTATGGCGAAGTGACCAGCACCTCTAACTGTACGGATTATCAGGCCCGTCGTTTGAATGTCCGTATCAAGCGTAAGGATGGCACGATTGAATTCGCGCACACCCTGAATGGCACGGCGGCTGCCATGTCGCGCGCCCTGATCGCTATCCTTGAAAATGGCCAGCAGGCCGACGGTTCCATCAAGATTCCGGCGGTTTTGGTGCCGTTTACCGGGTTCGATACGATTGGATAATATGAAGACTTGGGTCGAGATTGATGCGGCCGCTTTGCGCCACAACTATCGATCCTTGGCTCGTCTGGCAAAGCCGGCCGAGACCATGGCCGTGATCAAGGCGAATGCCTACGGTCACGGTCTTTTGGAATGCGCGAATATCCTCAAAAAAGAAAACGTGAAATGGTTTGGCGTCGACCATCTCGACGAAGCATTGGCTCTGCGCAAAGCGGGGATCAAGCAAAACATTCTGGTGATCGGTTTCACGCCGGTCGTGCGCTTGAATGAAGCGGTTCAGAAAAATATCTCCGTCACAGTATTCAATCTGGAAACGCTGAACGCGCTCGCGAAGTTGAAAAAGAAATCGCGCGTGCATCTGCCGATCGAAACCGGTCTGACGAGGGAGGGGATAGGCGGCAAAGAATTGGAAACGGCGCTCGCTTTTCTGGACAAACATCGTAACCGGATCGAGCTTGAAGGCGTGCACATGCACTTCGCGAACATCGAAGATACAAAATCTCGCGCCTACGCCGACCGACAACTCAACGAGTACAACCAGGCGATAGGGAAGTTGGAAGAATACAAATTGTATCCAAGGCTAAAACACACAGCCTCGACCGCTGCATCCATTTTGTACTCAAATACACATTTTGATTTGGTTCGGACGGGGATCGGGCTTTATGGTTTGTGGCCCTCAGAAGACACGCGCCGTCGTGCCGCTGACCGTCTAATCCTGCAGCCCGTTCTCTCCTGGAAAACCATGGTGGCTCAAGTGAAATCCGTAAAGCGCGGAACGCCCGTAAGTTATGGTTTAAGCGAGCGTGTGCAGCGGGATTCCAAAGTCGCGGTTTTGCCCATCGGCTATGCCGATGGCTTTGATCGCATCGCTAATTCCAAGCGTGGTCATGTTCTGATCAATGGCAAACGCTGCAAAGTCTTAGGTCGAGTGTGCATGAATATGACTATGGTGGACGTGACCGATGCCGGAAATGTGAAGCCGCAACAAGAAGTCGTTTTGATCGGTAAACAAGGTAAAGAACGCATGAGCGCCGAGGAGGTCGGAGCGCTTGGAAAGACCATCAACTACGAAATCGTGACCCGTATCAATTGGGACATTCCGCGTCGCGTGATTTGATGGCACAATTAGATCCATGATCCGCGTCGCGGTTCTTTTAGGCGGTATCTCCAATGAACGGGAGATTTCTTTGAAATCCGGACGCAAGATTTTTGCGCAGTTGGATCGGAAGAAATACCGAGTTACGGCCTATGACACTAAGTCGCAACTCATGCGGCTGATTAAGTATGTAAAAGCTGGAAAAATCGATGTGGTTTTCAATGGTTTGCATGGCAAAGGTGGCGAAGATGGTTCCATGCAAGGTTTGCTTGATTTGCTAGGGGTGAAATATACGGGTTCGGGAGTTTTGGCGTCTGCTTTGGCTTTGGATAAAGCCAAAACCAAAGCGATCTATCGCGAACATGGGATTCCAACGCCGCCATCCTTGATTGTGGAAACGGCTGATTTGAAGCGTATCAAGTCGAAGCTCGGAAAACAGATTGTGATCAAGCCCAATGCGGACGGCTCAAGCGTGGGTGTGAGCGTGAATCCGCCGCAAAGCAAATGGAAAAAGCTGATCGAGGCGCGCATCAAGGCCGAGGGTTCTTGTTTGATTGAGAGCTTTCGCCAAGGCCGTGAGCTTACAGTTGGCATTCTTGGTGACAAAGCTTTGCCCGTGGTCGAGATTCGCCCGAAGAATGCCTTCTTTGATTTCGAAGCCAAATACACGCCCGGCATGAGTGATGAGCTGTGTCCGGCTCCAATACCCATGAAGATCACCAAACAGGCTCAAGCCTTGGGTCTGAAGGCGCATTTGGCGCTGGGTTGCGGCGGATATTCGCGCACCGATATGATCTGGTCGCGTCATGGACTCGAAGTTCTCGAAACAAACACTTTGCCGGGCATGACGGCCACGTCCTTGTTACCGCTCGCGGCCAAAACCGCTGGCATTCCGTTTCCGAAATTGCTCGATCTGATTATTCGTGAAGCGCTTGGTTGATATGGCTACGAATCCACGCGCGCTATCGGCCGCCACAGGGGATATTAACCGTCGTTTGCGTGTCGAAAAAAATCATAAGCGCCAAGTGGTATTCGTGATACTTGGCGTGATCGCCGCTGTCGGTTGGTTGTACGTCGTTTTTGTAAGCGACGCGTTTGCGATCAACGATATCGAGATAACGGGCACCAAGAATCTCGACCCGATGGATATAAAGAGGGAAGTGTTTGATGTTTTGGACGAGAAACAGGGGAATTGGCTGATTCCAGCGCGTCATGCGTGGTTTATTGATAAAAACCGCCTGCAAAATGAACTTATTTCGCGTTTATTTGTAAATTCGGTGACTGTGGACAAGTCCTACGGCAACGTTTTACGACTCTCGATCGAGGAGAGATCCAAGCGTTTCGTGTTTCATTCGCATAAGCAGTACTTCTGGGTTGATTTGCATGGAGTGACGACAGCCGAGCTCACATCAGATGAAATGCACGATATTCAAACTCGCCTGATTGGTACGCGCGCGATTCTTCCTGACGAGCCGCCGGTCATTAAACGTGACCTGGATGACACGATTAACGTTGGTTATACGGTGGCTGATGCGACACAAGCCAAGGAGTGGATCAAGCTATCTGACGAAGTGAAGGCCTCAAGCCTCGCATATCGCGAAATAGAGCCTCCAACGGCCTCGAGTACCTTGATGAAGGTTCTGAGCCCTGAGGGCTATAACGTGCTCATGGATATAACCGCGCCAATCGATTTACAGGTACGGACATACCAAGCATTCATCCAGAACAAGCCTAAAGATATTGGAAACCCGCAATACGTAGATGTACGTGTACCAGGACGCGTGTATTTGAAATAAACAGCTGAATCGCTAACCTTGGTTTTAATTGAGATCATATGTCGTATAACATATATTGTGCGACGCATGTGGTTGTGTCAAAACAAGCGTCGTGTTCCCTCCCCGTCCGTTAAAATCAGAAAAATCGAGCTGTTCCCGATCGGTACCAAATTTCCAAAAAATAGATTTTTTAATTTCTCACTACGCTCTTTGGACGATGAGAAAAAAATTTCCAAATTTCTTTTTTCTCGAATTCTTCCATTTGCCGCCTGACGGTTCTCCTGATTACGTATTTGTGGTTTCTCGCTCTTTTAAACCCCCTACCCCCTATCAGGAGGCTTATGGCCCCGAAACCGTGGAAGCCGATGATCTCGCTCCTGCGGTCCTACGGGTCCGCACAGAGCAATGCGCGTCGTCTTGAGGAGCTGGGAGGCCAACCGGGTCTCCATGGCGTCTTTGGGAGCTCGATGCTGCTCGATGATCATGCCGAGCTCGTGATCAAGGCGAAGAACAAGGCCAAGATCAAGTTCTATATGCGGCCCGAGCAATTGAACGAGCTGAGGCTCGAGAGAACGCTCGCCTATTACGAACAGCTGGGCGTGGACGGTCTCGTCTTTCCGTGCGATCTGCATCCGGAGACGCATGCCGCCATTCACGCGCTAAAGCTCGGTGTGAAACTCATTCTCTGCAAAGAGCAAGCGAGTATCTACGAGCGCAGCGCCCAAGTCGAGCTTGAGACGAGTTTTAAATCTGTCTGCGAGCGCCATGCCTTCGATGGCGTCGCATTCACGGAGCGCAAGAACGAACAGTCTGTGATGCCGATGGCGCGCGGAGCCGATCCGGTCATGCGCTTCGTCTACATTGAGACTCCGGAGCGCGCTTCTGACACGCTGCAGCACGGCGCAAGCCATCTACTCATCCCCGGTGGTATCTTTGCCACACCGCGCCAGAACGCGGACAAGTTCTGGAGGACCATCGGAACCCTTCAACCCGGGAGAAGTACATGAACGAAGAAGAGCCCGTGAAGACCTTCGGTGATTTCACCGAACGCTGGTGGACGGTGTACATGTTCTTCATGGACATGCTCACCGAGCTGTATCGCGAGGCGGTCGCCACGCTGAAGGAGCTCCGCAAGGAGATCGACCTCTCGTGGATCGACGAGGTCGAAGACCGTCTCAAGCGCGAAGAAGAAGATCTCAAATACTACGCGGCGGCCTGAGCATGGTTCAACTCCTCATCGAGTTCTTCCGTCTGCTCGGCGATCTGCTGTCCTGGTTCTTTCCGCGCTGAAGCGCGGTTTTTTATTTCACCGGACTTTGTGGGGCCCAGACATTGATATCCCACCAAGCCTTGGCGCTGGCCAAGAGATCACGCAGCGTGAACATGATGATACTGCGGTAGCCTTGCCGATCAGCCGGAATGCCTTGTGCTTCGATGCCAAAATTTTTGCAGAGATATAACGCACGAGCGAGATGGAAGCGCTGGGTAATGATCACGGTCGAAGTCACGCCAAATGTTTCGGCTGCGCGTTTGCAGCTTTCGTAGGTGCGATAGCCGTGACCGTCCGTCAGGATATCCGTGGAGCTCACGCCTTCGGCGAGGGCGATCTTTTTCATGGCGCTGATTTCATCGCCGTGGAATCCGCCGTCATCGCCGGTCAGGAACAGCTTTGAGACTTTATGGAGCTTGTAGAGCTCGTCTGCCGTCTTGATGCGGTCTGAGAGGGCATCCGAGGCGCTGCCATCCGGATTGACGCTCGCACCCAGTACCAGCGCATAGGTGGTCGTGGTTATGTCGTACTCCGAAGCGCGAATATTCCCGATCTCGGCCGTTTGCACGTAGGCGATCAATCCGCACACACCCAAAACCGCCGCTACGATGATTCCAGCCAGGACCCAGAGCCAGCGTTTCATACTAGTCCTCGATTAACGGGCGATCGACGGGGGAGGCGATAAAGCCGGTCCCCTCGCCTGCGATCTTCAGCACGTCCTTGTCGATTTTTCCAAGCTCTTTGTCCGCTTCATTATATTTATTTACAACAGTCGTGAGATGCTTGCCCACGGACTGGAAGCGGTCCTGATACGCGGCTAAGTGACGACCCAGCTCCTCCACCCGCTTGCGAATCTCTTGGGCTTGTTCTTCGATTTTGAGCGCGCGCAAACCCTGCAAGACGGTTTGCAGATACGCCGAAAAACTCGTGGGTGACACGATGATCACGTGCCACTTGCTGGCCGCGCGTTGCAACAGGTTTTCATTCTCTTCGTCCCCTGCCCCGATCTTGTTCACGAGCAGATCGTAATAGATCGCTTCATGCGGAATGAACATGAAGGCGAAATCCATCGTCCCTTCATTCGGACGGATATATTTGGAAGTTTCCTTGATACGCATCTTCAAGTCATTCAAGAAGGCGCGTTCAAACGGCACGCGTTCTTCGTCGGTTTTTGCCTCCACCATACGATTGTAATTCTCAAGCGAGAACTTGGAGTCGATCGGCACGATCTTGTCTTTGACGAATACGGCCGCGTCCACGATCTCCCCGTCTTTGAACGGATACTGCATCTGGTACTGCTCGGGCGAGAAAATATTTTTCAGCAATGTCTCGAGATAATATTCGCCGAGAATACCGCGCTGTTTCGGATTGGTGAGAATGCGCTGCAAATTATCGAGCTGTCCCGAAAACGAGAGCACCTGTTTGTTGGTTTCTTCGATCTTCGCCAAACGCTCCGTTACGTCGCGCACGGCGCCCGTCATGTGGTGGCTGGAGGTTTGCTGCGAACGTGAGTTCTCGGTCAACGAACGGCGCAATTCTTGGTCGAGCGCCTCAAGGCGCTGATGGAGCATCATCATGGCCTGCGGATCGATGCCGAGCTTCTCCTCGCCCTTCCCTCGGCGAATCATCCAGGCTAAAACACCGAATCCGCCCAATAAAATGAGGCAGATGATAATCAAGGCGACAGGGTCGTTCATTCCCCTATTTTGGCCCATGAGTCCGCCTCTTGCAAACTTCCGGTTGTCTCTGTATCTTCGCAAAATCCTTATAGATCAAATGCTATGACCAGCCCTTCCGTTCACCTTGGTCCGTCCTCGTGGGATCGCGACATGCAAGGCCTTGATGTAGACGACGAATCCGAGAATTTGGCCGCTTTGGGCATGCACGTTACGGGTGCCAAAGATCCTGATGAAAAAGACGAAGATGATGACGAGGTCGACGGCAAAGACATCGAAAAAGTCGTAGGCGCCGAACCGGTGGCCGAAGCCGAAGAAGAAGAAAAGAAGCCCGAAGATGAACCCGAAGAACTCGACGAATTGAAGGAACTCGACCGTCTGGAGAGCCAGTTGAAGGCGGAAGATGATCCGGTGGCGATGGTTGACGACGAAGACTAGAGAATGATATTAAAAGGGCCATCCCACGTGGGATGGCCCTTTTTTCTCCCGGTGGAGGTTCCCTCATGTTCAACCCTTTGAGGCAGCAAGCCGAACAGCTTCTCGCCCTCATCAAGCGTGAGTTCGGTGTTTCGTTCGCAGGGCTCGGTGCCCGAGAGATCCCGGTTCTCCGTGTGCGGATCTCCGACCATCCGCAGAACATCTCCGATGACAAGAATCAGAAGGAGATGACGTGCTCGCGACCCGTGTTCGCTGAGCTGCAGTATCTGGTGCTCAATCCTCAAGTGTTGCGCGTCTTGTTCGATGAGAAGAGGAATCGGCACCCCTGGTTCGATCTCGCCTACAGCGGCGCCGAAGGGTCTTTGACCTTTCGAGTCTCCATCGTGCATCTGGGCTCCGAAGAGCTCAAAAGCACCGGCTAAAAACCGGTGCTCTTTTCTTTCTCGTGAATTTTACTGGCAAACCGCGCACTCTTCCGTGATAGAGATCTCCCTACATTTCTCGCTGTTCATTTTTTGCATCGAGAGAAGTCTCCACGGGAGAGACGGCCGTGGCTGTAAAGCCATTTGCAATAATCACAGATTCTCCAATCGACAGTGAGTCAGCGTCTCGAATTTCGTGAACGATCGAATAATCCGAGGCCTCCTGAGCGGTTAGAATGGTCTCCGACGTCATCAAATTCCAAACAAAGTCTTGGCTTAGGTTTGTATAGGCCGCATATGTTCCTGCAAATCGATCATTAAAATCGGCAGCCAAATCTCCGAAAGCAAACAGGTCTATCGCGCGAAGTGCGCGGTCTGAAGTCGCTCGGTAAACCACTTCGTGAAAAAAGAACGTCGAGCGGCTCGTTGCATAACGGATCGATCCTGAGGCAAAAATTAAATTAGCTGCGGAATCGCATTGGCTTACGTTGTGAGTCGTGACCGTGATACCTGGTTGCACCGACTTCAACATCGCCGCGGCCCTGAGCCCCCAGCTAATCTTGCCTCCAGGTGAATCGATCCAAATATAAACGTGCTTAACTCCCCGTTGGATTGCTAGGTTAACCTCTCGAACAAGTTGTTTGACATGGGCTTCCTCGACTTCTGCCCGAAAGAGGATTTTCTGGACCATATATCTCTAAACTTACTGGCAAACCGCGCACTCTTCCGTGGCCACGTCGCGCTTGATGCTTTGCGCATCGATGCTTTCTGCCTGGATCGGCGCGGCCGAGCGCAGGTAGTACAGCGACTTCACGCCCAGCTTCCAAGCGAGCACATGCACTTCGTGCAGATATTTACCCGAGATCGGCGTCGGGAAGAACACGTTGAGCGACTGGGCCTGGTCGATGAACGGTTGGCGATCAGCGGCCTGCTGGATCAATTCGCGCATGTTCATCTCGTACGGAGTACGGAACACGGCCTTCTCTTCCGGCGTGAGTCCGTCGAGGTTAAGCACGCTCCCCTTGTCGGCAATGATCTTCTTCCAGACCTCGGTGTTATCCATGTTCTTGGTGGCGAGCAATTTCACCAAGTGCTTGTTCTTGTACAAGAAGCTGCCCGAGAGCGTCTTTTGCAAGAACGCGTTTCCGGAAATCGGTTCGATGGACGGCGTGGCCTCGTTGCACAAGAAGCTGGTCGAGGCCGTCGGCTGGATGGACGTCACATACGAGTTGCGCTGCGTGCCACCGTCGAGCGGAAGGCCTCTCTCGCGTCCCAGGCGCTCCGAGGCGGCCTTGGCATGCTTGTAGACGTTGCCGAAGATCTCCTTGTTGATCTGACGCGCCATGACGCTCTCAAACGGCACCATCTTGCTCATCAGATAGCCGTGATAACCCATCACGCCCAAACCGATCGAGCGCTCATGCTTCACCGAGTTGATAGCTTTTTTGAATTCCACCGGATCAGCCATCTCGATAAAGGTTTCGAGGTTGTTGTCGAGCGCGGTCACGCAGTCATACGTGATCTGTTCGATCTGATCCTTCCATTCCTCGTACTTCTCGACGTTGAGGTTGCCCAAGCAGCACACGGCTGTGCGATGTTCATCCGTCGGCAACACGATTTCGGTACACAGGTTGCTCTGGCGTACCATGAGGCCCAGCGCCTTGTGATGTTCCGGACGCGCACGGTTCACCGTGTCGATGAAAAGCAGATACGGTTCGCCGGTTTCGGCGCGCATGGTCAAAATCTTGCGCCAGATTTCCTGCGCGTTCAGTTTCTTTGTGCTGACTTTGTAGTGTGGATCGATCAAGTCGTAGTCGCGATTCTCTTCGACCGCCTTCATGAATTCATCCGTGATCACGATGCCGTTGTTGATGTTCAAGCACTTGCGATCGATGTCGCCGCCCGTTGCTTTGCGAATTTCCAAAAAGTCTTCGATATCCGGGTGGTCGATGCGCAGATACGCGGCAGCCGCTCCACGGCGCACGGAGTTACGCGAAACGGCAATCGTGGCCGAGTCCATGATCTTGAGGAACGGAATCACGCCCGAGGACTTGAGACCCGAAGCCTGAAGCGGTGCATTCTGTCCGCGCAATTGCGACCAGTCCGTACCGATACCGCCGCCGTACTTGGCCAAGAACGCATTCTCGCGATAGATGCCGAAAATTCCCTCCAATGTGTCCGGAACCGTGTTCAGGAAGCAGGAAATGGGCAAACCCTTGTTCGTACCGATATTCATCATGGTCGGGGTGGCCGGGATATACCAGCAACGCGTCATGTAATCGTACAAACGCTGGGCCATGGCCTTGTCGCCGCGCGAAAGACCGGTGGCTACGCGTGCATAAAACTCCTGCGGATCTTCGCAGATGTTCCCCTGCTTATCGCGCAACACATAGCGGTCGCGCAGGTTTTCCAATCCGAAATACGTGGTGAGATGTTCAAACTCCGTCGTTTTCTTGATGCTCTCGTGGATTTCGCGGTCGGCCGTGTAATGCGGACAATCCCAGCTGCGGCGATTGGCGGTTTCTGCCTTGATATCCGCGAGCAACAAATCGCGCGCGGCGGTGAGGTCGTTGTTGGAGAGGGCGTCGATGACGTTCGAGTAGGTCGTCATAAGGTTCGGTGGGGATTTTTGTTTGATGTTGCGAGAGGGATGGAGCGAAGCGTTACCAGTCTGCGACTACCGCGCCCTTGGCGTATTCGGTGGCGCGATTTTCGAAGAAGTTGGTGTGTTCCTTCGCGTTGACCATGATGTCGAGCCAGGCCAGCGGATTTTGTACGTTGTAGACCTTGTCGAGACCGAGATCGTTGAGCTTTTTGTCCGCCGTGTATCTGATGTAGCTCTTTACGTCTTCCGGCTTGAGGCCCGGGACAGCTCCCATGGCGAAGCAGGTGTCGATGAAATGGTCTTCGAGCCTCACCATGTCTTCGCAGGCTTTGTACAAAGTTTGTTTGAGCTCATCCGTCCAAATATGTTGGTTCTCGTTGATGAGCGTGCGGAAGAGATGGCACACGCCTTGGCTGTGTAGCGTCTCATCGCGAATGCTCCAGGTGACGATCTGCCCTACTCCCTTGAGTTTTCCCATGCGCGGGAAATTCATGAGGATGGCGAAGCTTGAGAATAGGCTGACTCCTTCCATGAATCCGCCGAATACCGCGAGGTTGACGGCGAGCTCCTCCACCGAGCGTACGTCAAAGGTTTGAATGTATTGATACTTGTTGCGCATCGCTTCGAATTCAAGAAACGCGCTGTATTCCTTTTCCGGAAGTCCGAGCGAGTCATTCAGGTACGAATAGGCCCAGACATGCACGCTTTCCATAGCCGCAAAGGCCGAAAGCATCATTTTGATTTCCGGTTTCGGAAACGCTGGAATCAATTTTGCGTTGTAGTTGTTGTTGACTTCGATATCGCCTTGCGTGAAAAAGCGCAAAATTTGGATGACGAGGTTTTTTTCTTCCGGCGTCAGCTTAAAACGATAATCGGAAATGTCCGATTCCATCGGTACTTCGATCGGCAGCCAGTGGGCCTGGTTCTGCTTCTGGAAGTGCTCGAAGAATTGCGGGTACTCAAAGGGACGATAGAACGGTCTATGCGTGAGAAGTGGGCAGGCGCCAAAGAGCGGGCTCATAATCAGGCCTTAGACCAGCGGGCCCTCGGGGCGCGGCAAAAACGAGGCCATCGGCTGGTACGCCGGAGGAATGACGCTGGCGCCACGCGGTGACGCGCCCGGATCCATCGGGATGAAGCTCGTGGACGGCTGTTCCTGGTACATGCCGATGCTCTGGCGGTCTTCCGGCGTCAGGAACTTGAGAGCGAGCCAGCGGAAGATATAGTCCACGATCGACTTGGCTTGCGGGATGTTCGGATTCTGGGTCGGACCGGACGGCTCGTAGCGCGCCTGGACGTATTTGTTACAGAGCACCTTGAGCGGCACGCCGTACTGCAAACCGATGGAGATGGCGGTCGCGAACGAGTCCACCAAACCGGCAATGGCGCTTCCCTCCTTGGTGAGCGTGATGAAAATTTCTCCCGGCTGGCCATCTTCATATAGACCGACGGTCAGATAGCCTTCGCATGGTCCGATATGGAATTTGTGGGTGATGGCTTTGCGTTCGTCCGCGAGGCGACGGCGACGAGGCACGAAAGCATCTCCCGAGGTGGTGGGGTTCAACATAGGGGGTCAGGATGTTATGAAAACCACCGACCCGGGACAAGATAAAAAATCCGGATCGATTCAAAATGTTGCGTTGGAAGCCTTGGGCGTCCGTCCTCTCTCCGCCGAGCAAAGCTCAGCGATTCGCGTGAAAGAGAGGCGTGAGATGGCCCCACCACTAGATCTTGTGGTGTAAATGGAATTCTACCACAAGATATAGTGATCGAGACAACTCCCCAAAAACCTTAGAAAATTCTGATTTTTGTGGATAACTAGAAGCCCAGGCTTAAGTTGATCGCCGAACGGTTGGCCGGTTCCGGCAACTCGAGCGGCAGGGCGATCTCCTGCTTTTGTCCCATGCGATTATTGAACGAGACGAACGAGTTTTGCAGCGCGTGGTCATACACGTCACGCGTGACGCGCACGTCCTGGAGACAATACTCGGCGAGCTTGTCGAGCTCGCCATTGCGCCAGTACTCCACGGCCATCAGACCGTGGCCCGACTTCCCGACTCCGAGCGTGGCCTGGGCCACGTCGTCGAGCTTGATACGGAAGCCGAGACGCTTTTCGATCTCCGCCAAAAGATCGACGGTCGGCAGCTTCATGATGTCGCCCGTGTAATAGGTTTGCAAGCACGGATAGTCAAACCCCAGCAGGTTGTAACCGACCACGCGATCCGCCCGTTCCAGACGCGGCCAGAGCTTCGGAAGATCCTGTTCAAAAAAGCCCTCAAAGGTGTCCGTTTCGTAAAAATAACAACCCACGTATGAGACTTTGAGCAAGGACGGGTTATACGCTCCCACGTCCTGGAAGGTGTTCTGGGTCTCGATGTCGAGCACAACTTCGCGTCTCATAAAAGCGAACGTAACGATACCACACCCAGGGCTTGCAAGGAACAAGGGAATATCCCTTGATTTTATGTTAGCGTTGTGCTAGTTCTTTCCTCGAGGTGTCTCATGAATGATCACCTGAAACCGACGCTCGTCATTCTCCTGTTCCCCCAGTTCGAGACGCCCGAGCTCCGCGAGGGGTTCATGGCGGCCTTGAAAGAAGCGTTGGTGGTGACGGAAGCGGAAATCCGCGTCCTCGAGTACCTCCAGCGCTACGACTCCCCGCTCTTCGTCAAAGCCTATCTCAAGGATCAGGCCGAAAAGTGGGGCGAGGGCCAGATGGCTCTCATCTGTTTCATGCGCGATCAGGATCTGCTGACCGCGACCTCCAAGATCGGGACCTACGACCTGATGGCGCCCGGCATTCGGCCGGCCCGCAAGGTGCTGGTCACGACCGCCGACGCGCTCGACGCGCCGTACGTGCTTGGTCAGTACCCGTCCACCGACGGTGACGGCCAGACGACGAACCGGCTGCTGCTCATGGTGCGCATGAGCGAGGAGTACAGCTTGAGCGTAAAGCGCGAGCTGGCGAGCTACATCGGCACGCGCGTGGCTCGTCGCAAGGACACGCAAACCCTGCTCGCGGTCGCCGCCCCTCCCCGGGACGACGAACCCACGGCTCGTCAGGGTCTGCCGATTACCGCGACGCGCAAGCGCCGTGATGACGAACCCACCAGCGTGGGATTTCCGGTCGAAGAGCCCGGTACCGGCAAAGTCGTCGGACTGCGTCCTTCCAATCCGGATGGCGTGAGCGGTGACGACGATCGTCCGACGATCGAACCGCCACCGCCCGCAATTCCCTTCCAGCCCAAGCGTTAAGCTTGGGCCTTTTATATAAAAAAATGATCCGTGAGGATCAGTTGCGAATGTAGACCAAGGTGGCCGGCCCGGTTCGCTCCGGGAAGTACCACAGGATCCACCAGCGGTCGCCATCAGGCAGATAGCCTTCGTGGCGTAGCTCGGGGAGCGGAATGTGGCAGTGGATGGTGGTGACCGTAGAGCCGATGGCCAAAAGCGTCGGCTGTCGGTTGTGGCAGCGCCAGGCTTGGCTCCAGATTTCCATCTCCGGAAGGACCACCTCCGCGCCCCACGTGGCTTGCATGGTCGGTCGCGTGGGCGACAGGTCATGCTCGTAAGCGGTATGCGTCGGAGACGCGGTGAGTGTTCCGAGGAACATGCCGCCCGCCGCCGCGATCGAGACCAGTCCGGCCACATGCGTCCGCTTGATTGCAGGCATGTGTTTCGGACGCAGTCGCGGGAATTTGAGGCCATGACATCGGAACCAGAGGCTCTCGATGAGTCTGTCCTTCTGCTCGCTCGTCTTTTCGACGGTGCTCAGTCGGGTACGCAGGTCGCGGATCTCCGCGCGAGCGGCGATGAGTTCGCCGTCGGGAGTATCCCGGTACGGGCCGAAGCCAGGAAGCTTGGTCGGGCTGCTCCCCCTGAGGAGCGCGACGAACAGCATCAGTGGTTTGGCCACCTGGAGGGCCACCACGATCAGCGCGCACACAGTCAGCACGGTGTCTTGCACGGTTCCTCCTTTGGATGGGCCTGGATGGAAAAAATACATGAGCCGTGTGGCTCAATAGCTATTTCGCATGTTTCTAAGATTTTCGTCAAGAAATGACTGACAAAACGGCCATTTTAGGTCAAACTAGGCTCATGAAGCTTCGCTCTCTCGCGTTTATCGTTTTGTTGGGCCTCGGGACCACTTCCGGCTCGCAAGTCTTGGCGGCATCAGCCGTGGATGTGGCGAAGTCCGCTTCCGTTCTCGTCGCCTGTGATAATGAACAGGGCTCAGGCACGGTCGTGAACGGCGTCGATGGATATGTCCTGACCGCCGGGCACGTCGTAATCAATGACTTGCAAACCGGTCGTCTCGCCGATGCCTGTACGGTCGCGTTTGCCGATGATCAGGGCCGTCCGCGTTACGAATATGAAACGTCGATCGTGCGCGCGGTCTACAACGAAAAATTGAACCAGGATTTTGCGATCTTGAAAATTGGCGCCACGGTGGGGCGCGAGCATTTGAGCCGCCCATTCCCCTCTCTGGTGACGAATGAATTCAGTGCCAAGGGCGATGTCGTGCATGTGCTCGGATATCCAGGTCCGGCAGATGTGTTTGTCGCAACCAACGGCACAATCACGGATTATGAAGGCGGCTTTATCGATACGACCGCCGAAATCGCGCCCGGAGATTCCGGCGGTACGGCCGTCGATGACCAAGGTCGCTTGATCGGCGTGCCGACGCGTATTCTCACCACATATGTCGGTTCCAATGGGCACAATGAAATCAGCTATCAGTTGGTGGATATCCGCGCTGTCATGAATTGGCTGGATACCTTTGGTCAGAATGAGCATGACAAATTTTTCACGCACGCGGACTACACTCGTTATCACAGCAGCGCGGTGTATATCATGCAGCAAAATCTCGGGTGTCTTGATCTCGCTCGCACGCCGAGCGTATCTGCCGTGTATTGCTTGATGGGTGACGGTACGCGTCTCGCCTTTCCTACCGACACCACCTATTTTTCGTGGTTTTCCGATTTCAAACAGGTGATCACTACCGAGATCTCCAATCTCGCCGACTACAAGCTCGTACGCAATGTGACGTTTAAGCCGGGAACGCTCGTGAAATCGCGCACCGCGCCCGCTGTGTATGTGGTGATTGATTCATTCGGTACATTACGCAAAATTCCTTCCGAACAAAAAGCCATGGAACTATGGGGACCCGCTTGGGCCGGTTTGGTTTTCGATATCCCCGATGAATTTTGGACGAACTACACGATCGGTCAGCCCCTCGAGCCCTGATTGACGCAAACGCCGTTTGAGCCTATATAGTTCGCACCGCGCCGGACGGATTCCGGCCAAAGTTTTTTGGAGGTTGGTCATGGCAGATATGCGTTTGGCGACAGATGGGCAAATGGCCCGGCTGCTTCAAATCAAGGCCAAGAAGCGGCTTCCCTTCGACGATGTGCAGGCCTTGATCCGCAAGTCCGTCTTCGATCCGAAATCGAGCGACCGGCATCTTCCCTACTGGGAATACAAGTTTCCCAACAAGGGCGAACTGCTCTTCCGGATTCTGCAGCCGTATTACGACTGGGATAAGAAGATCAAGCCGACTCTGCCCGATCTGGAAACCCGTCTCTATCCCGAGCTGATCGAGAAGCTTTCGCTGAATGGCGTGCGCGTCGTGCAATATGCCGCCAACGAGAGGCAAGAGATCATTTGGGAGATCCATCTTGGGACCGAGATCCGCGTCGCCTATTGGCCGCTGTTGATCAGCGACGACGTGCGCCTGTACTTCAACGTCCTGCGCAGGTCTATTGCGGAGCAGTTCCAGCCGATCTTTCGCGAGTCTTGCCTGCCGAGCTATGAAGGCGCCTTGATCGAGCTCTTGTTCATCACCTGCATCGCGGGGCTGACCGACAAGATGGCGCTGGTCGGCGAAGTCGCTCCCCTGCTCGACTTCTGGCTCGCGGGCAATGTCCCGATCGGGATTGATCGTCGGCGTAACCTGGTCGTGCTCGCCGCCGACTGATGCAACACAAAAGCCCCACCCGGTTCTCGGATGGGGCTCTTTTCTTAGTCGTCCTCAGCCTCTGCTCCCGGCTCTCTATTGAAAGCCGATCCCTGAGACATTGATAGAAAGGGTCGGAATATGAATGGTACCCAATATGTAGTGAAGCCACCGCCTTTTTTCTCTTGTATGAAGCCTATCTCCAGCAACTTTGCGATTAATTCGTCAGGTTGACCCCCGGAGGTTGTTTTTTTAATAATTTCAGAGATTGTTTCAGTGTTATGTTCTGTTTTAGCACCTTTAAACCCTTCGATTAGATTCCTCAGTTCCGGGTATTCAGACCAGATCGTCTGTATTCTGGACTTAGAAACCTCTGCGAGCGCCCGCACAAGAGCATTCGGACTGAGCAGGCAGCCGCTCGGGCTATTTCCAGATGCGCCAGTTTCCTCGATTTGTATTTGCTGTTCTCTTGCAAATCGAATCAAATTGATTACTTCACGTGGTGCAATATTCTGTTTTCCATCTTGAACGCGTTTCAAAATCCAATCAAAAGTTTTTGATTTTTTGGGACCGGATTCGACTTGGTCGGGAAAAATCGAATAGAATGCGGATTCCTGGACTTTGTCATTTTGTAGCATTGACTTGGATAGAGATGTGAACTGTTCGATCGCTGGATTATTATAAAAACGCATCAAAATGAGATGTCGGATTGCATCCGGCAGCCATTTGATCGTGTAATATCTGGTTATATGGCTCTGTTCACGGAAGCCCGCGACCTTCGTGATTCTTTCCCAGATATCATCGCGTAAAAATATCTTCAGCTTGATGCCCTCAAAGCCGGCGAAGTCACGATAGACGCGGAACAAGGCGCGAAGTGCGTTGGTTTCGATCTCGGGGTCTGTGAAAGCCACATCTAAGCGATCAAAGGATATCCAGATCTGCATGTCGGCTTCTACGAGCGCTTTATCGATTGTCTCGAGCAGGTCACGTACCGAGATCTTGCCGGCTGCTTCTTCTTCAGTTGATGTGTCGCCTAGAGTGATCTTGTATTTGTTTCCTGTTGCCGGCTCTGCTATCTCGAGGCTACCTTTGATGATTCGATCAAAGGCATTACGAAATACCTTGCGCAGCGTATCTAGCGGAATATAGCCCTCCTCTCGAAGAAGATTTATCACTGCATTGAATCCAAGATCCTTTTCAAGATTTTTTTTAACCAAATCGTTTCCAATGAGGGTCAAGATGTAGACCTTCCATAAATCACGAAATTGGCTTTCGTTTAAACGCACTCCGTCATTCACCGCCTTAAAGACCGGATCAGCGCTCACCTCTTCTCCTGCGAGAACTGAAATGTCTCTGCGGGCGAGTTCGGCAGCGCGCTTCATTAACAAGAGGTAGAGAGCGCTTTTCCCTGTACCTTTCGCGCCATAGATGATGTCAACGCGGCCATCTAGAAGCATCTGCCATGCTTCAGTGGCGACGAAGTAGTTTTCAAGCTCGGCTTGCTCATTTTCCGCAACCCCATCACCGAGTCGTACTTTTTTTAGTATTTCGATGGAAGACATGAGAATTTAGCACCTAACGAGATTCACATTACCCAAAGAATTGCGTCCCGTTAAGAGCCCTCTTACGCGTTCATCGACTGCTGCTGGCGCTTGCGTTCGAAATCTTTCAGGAATTGTTTGCGAACACGGAGACTGGTCGGCGTCACTTCGAGGAGCTCGTCATCGCCGAGGTACTCGAGGGACTCTTCCAAGCTCATGCTACGCGGCGTCGTGAGACCTTCGGCCACACCATCACCCTTGGAGCGCATGTTCGACAATTTCTTTTCCTTACAGATGTTCACGGCCAAATCTTCCGGCTTGGCATTCTGGCCAACGACCATGCCTTCGTACACCTTCACGGCCGGACCGATAAACAACTGGCCGCGTTCCTGGGCCGCCTGCAAACCGTAGCTGTTCGATTCACCCGTTTCGAACGAGATGAGCGAACCATGCGGGGAGCCTTCGATCGAACCGACATACGGGCGATAGCCGAGGAACAAGGTGTTGAGGACGCCCTGGCCGCGCGTGTCCATCATGAATTCGGTGCGGTAGCCGATCAAACCACGGGTCGGAATCTCGAACGTGAGATAGGCCGTGCCGTTTTCGACGCGCATGTCCTTCATTTCACCCTTGCGACGCGACATCTTTTCGATGGCCGTACCGCTCACGCCTTCCGGAGCTTCCAGGGTGACTTCTTCGAACGGCTCGGTCTTCTGACCAGCTTCTTCCTTCAAAATGACCTGCGGACGCGACACCTGAAGTTCGAAACCTTCACGGCGCATGCGTTCGATCAAAATCGCGAGGTGAAGTTCGCCGCGACCGGAGACGATGAATGTACCGTCGCCCGAACCGGCTTCGACGCGCAAGGCGACGTCGTTCTGCAACTCACGTTCCAAGCGCTCCTTGATGTTACGCGAGGTTGTGAACTGACCTTCCTGGCCGGCGAACGGTGAAGTGTTCACACCGAACGTCATTTTGACCGTCGGTTCTTCGATCTTGATAACCGGCAAGGCTTCCGGCTGGTTGAGATCGGCGATCGTTTCACCGATGTTCAAGCCTTCGATACCGGCGAACGCGACAATGTCACCGGCCGCGGCTTCGGCGACTTCGGTTTTGCCCAAACCCGTGAACACGAACAAGTTCGTGATCTTGGCCGGAGCGGACTTGCCTTCGCGGTTGATCCACATCACCGGACCCGGGCGGAAGCTGCCACGCACGATGCGACCGATACCCATCTTGCCCTTGTAGTTGTCGTAAGAAACGTTGGCGACCGAAACCTGAAGCGGGCCATTCGGATCGGCCTTCGGTTCGGAAATTTCCTTCACGATCGTTTCGAACAACGGTTTGATATCCGTCATCTTGGAAAGATCCGTGTCCATGCCGGCCTTGCCCTGCTTGGCCGAGGCGTACACGACCGGGAAATCCGTCTGGGCATCCGAAGCGCCGAGCGTCACGAACAAGTCAAAGACCTGGTCGAGCACCCAATCCGGACGCGCATCCGGCTTGTCGATCTTGTTGATGACCACGATGATCTTGTGTCCGGCCTGAATGGCCTTCTTCAAGACGAAACGCGTCTGCGGCATCGGACCTTCCTTGGCGTCGACGAGCAACAGCGCGCCGTCCACCAGGTTCATGACACGTTCCACTTCCCCGCCGAAGTCGGCGTGGCCCGGCGTGTCCACGATGTTGATCTTGATGCCGTTGTAGGCCACCGATACGTTCTTCGCGAGAATCGTAATGCCGCGCTCGCGTTCGAGCGGGTTCATGTCGAGGATGGTGTCGCCTTCCAATCCTTTTTCTTTGAAAGAATCGCTCTGCTTAAGCAAAGCATCGGCCAAGGTGGTCTTACCGTGGTCGACGTGGGCGATGATCGCGATGTTGCGGATGGCCGTCATAAGTGCGCGGAGTTTAGCCGAGTTTTGAGGATGTGTCAACAGTCCTTATATATGAAAAAGACCCTGTTTCAGGGTCTGAGGCGATAAATGCAGCCGTATTCCGGGTCAGGACGCGTAGCGGTCAGCTGTGCGTAGAGCGGGTGCACGTCACTGCTTTCGATGTCCACGCTTACCGCGCGGAGCAGATCTCCGTAGCAGTGCTGACGTAGTGGGTGTTCGTCGGGACCGATCCCGACCGCTTCCACGCCCACGAATCCATGCTCGATGAAGCGCGGCACGTCCGTGAAGACCGTCATGGTGAGCGGCATCCAGACATGCTCGTCTTCTCCGCTCGACGGAACGCGTGAGACTCCGCTCATGCCGATCCCCGACTGGCGAATGAAGAATCCTACGCGAATGCGCAGACCTTCGTGCTCCGGAGAACGTAGATACGGTCTTCGTCCGCGTACGGCGACGAGCAGCGCATCATCACCCGCAAGCGACGGACGCGGATGTCGTACCGGCATGGCCGCGCAGCCAAACAGCAGCGCCGCGACCAAGAGTTGTTTCACCGCGGTCCCCGCAGCTCGAACGTACAGCTGTAGTGGAGTGGTTCCGCAATCTCGAGCGCCACATCCTCCCGCATCAGTCGGAAGGTCGGACAGCGGCGGTATTTGTCACGCACGCGCACAAGACTCGCTCGGCGCGCTTCGCGCGGCAGATAGCCGGTGCAAGTTGTTCCCTGCCAGCGGCAATCCATCCCGTACACCTCGGTTGAGGAGACATAGAGAAAGATGTCGGCTGACGTGGCAACCTGATCCTCGAACGAGATCTGGTAGCGATCCTCGTCGTCGTAGGGCGTGACGAACAGCTCGCGCTGCTCGACGGCATGCGTCGGCTCCCTACGGGCCGTCGCGACCGGTTCGGGCGTGGTGCGCGGGGCTTCCGTCCAAACCGGACGCAGGCACCCGCCGACACAGAACATCAAACAGATTGTGATGGGACGCATCGGGCACCTCCGTGTGCCTGGGTAATCAATTATGAATCGCGGTCTTTGTCAAGAAGTCCTTGGCCATTTGCCAATACTCCGGATGGTTCTGCTTTTCTTCCATCCACAACCACCACTCGGCTCCCCAGAAATCCACGGACGGCAATTCAAGTCGCGTCGCGTAATCAAAATTCGAACGCATCTGTCCTGTGGTAAATTGGTCTACTTGATCCTGGATCGGCGTCTTGGCGAGCGACTGATTGAACCACGGTTCCATCTGGAATTCACTGACATAGATCTGTCCCGTCCACGTGCGAACAACAGCGGCTTTATCCGCGTAGAAATCCGCGGGGAGCAGCCAATGAATCGTTCCAAAAAGCGGATTGCTGACTACGCGATACACGCTCACGCCGAGTTGATCGGTTTGATCGGGGAAATTCAGCCACAATGAAAGTTCGCCCGAATCGGTTGTTCCGACCGGACGTGGCTTGGCGCGTTTTTGTTCTTCTCCCCTCACCCAAGCGAGTTCCTGCGTCACGATCTCTTGCGAAAGACCCGGGCATGATTGAAACGTACTAAGTTGCGGTTCGTTTTCGATTTGCCAGCTTGCAACATCTTTCCGCTCTTCTTCATGACGATACACGGACTTGAGATATTCCATCTGCGCATTCATGCGGGCTTGGGCGTCCAAATTGGTCGTCCAGTCGGGCGTCCAGCATTCCGGCCAGCGCGGCAGGCGAGCGCCCACGGCAATCGTCACGGGTACGCCATAACGTTCGGCGGTATCCAATTGCCAATCAAGATCGGAGAAATCAAAACTCCCCTGCTGTTTTTCGACGTCACTCCAATACGCCATGATGCGCACATGCGCCGGATGCAATTCATTCAATGCGCGTTCAAAGCCGGCGCGGCCGTCCAATCCAAGTTCGGATGCATAGGGCATGCTCCAGGTGATACCGTAACGGATAGGAATCATCATCGGCATCCAGCTGACGAGCGCGAGCCCGATCGCGACGAGTAAAATCGCCAAGCCTTTTTGGAGAAGCGTTTTCGGACGGCGATCTTCCTTCAAAAGCGCGGCTAATTTTTTTCCGCCAAGCCAGGCCACGAGTACGATCGCCGCATATTGCACGGCTTGTAACGCATTCACGACGGTCGCGCTGCCGATGGAGACCGCGTATTGCACGCCGACAAAGCCAAGTGCGCCACACGCTTGTCCAAAAAACAAAAGCGCGGCGGCTCGGTAATTCCCCTTGTCCTGCTTGTCCTTCGGTTTGATGAGCGTGAGCAGCTCTTCGCGCACCGGTTTCGAAAACACCGGAATCAACAAGGCGGTAATCGCGGCGAAGATGCGCGAGAGCACGAAGACATCCAGAAACGGCGCATGTTGGAACGCGTATTTGCCGAACGCGGTCGAAGCCGCAAACAAAAAGGCCGAACCGATACAAATCCAGAACGTACGCGCATCCAGATGTTGTTTTTTGTCACCGCTGCGGGTGAGGAGCAGGGTGGCACCGATCAGGATGAATAAACCGAGCAAGGCGCGACCGGTGAGCCGTTCATGCACGAGCAGGGCTGCGAGAATCAACGTGAACAACGGAATCAGCGAACCGACGACAGGCACGACGCGGCTTGTTTCCGCTTTACCCAGCGCTTCAAAAAATCCCCACATCGCCATCACGAAACTGATGCCGAAGGCACCGATGGCGATCCACGTGGCCGTGTCAGGCGCATGTGAAATCCACGGAGCTAAAAACAACACGAGTGCGGAAAACAGGCCGATCACGGCCGCGTATGTTCCGCTGCGTTTAAATGAACTGGAAAGCAGTGTTTTGTCGACGATAAATGCGACCGCATTCAACAAATGTCCGACAATGGCGATTGCGATCCAGCTCATAGCTCGATGCTATCCCCTTCATGGGGAGCTTCGGCCGGAATGTTGAAGTGTTGCAAGAAACGTGTCGCAAGCGCGACCGCCGAACCTTCTTCGCCATGGGTTACGAAAATCTTTTTGGGTTTGGCTTCGGCGGCCCCCACCCACTCGATGAGTTTTTCTTGGTCGGCGTGGGCGCTGTAGGCGCCAATTCCTGCGATGCGTGCTCGGACATGTACGCGAATTCCGCGCACGACCACGTCTTTTGCGCCTTCGTACAATTCGCGACCAAGTGTGCCTTCGCTTTGATAGCCGACAATCAGCACGGTCGAATGCGGATCAGGCAGCGCGCGCAACAAATGATGCAAAATGCGGCCTCCGTTCATCATGCCGGAGCCGGCAATCACCACTTTCGGATTCGGAACGTCGTTGATCTCTTTGCTTTGATCGCGGGTCAGGGTTTCCTTCAAGCCCGGAAAATCGAATGGATCATCCCCCGTTCCGACCTGGACTTGCGTCTCCTTGTTATAGTATTGCGGGAATTCTTTCAGGACCTCGGTGGCTTTGATGGCCATCGGACTGTCGAGAAAAATCGGAACCTGAGGCAGCGTGCCATGCTCGGACATGTCGTTCAGTTCGAACAGGATTTGCTGGGTGCGATCAATGGCGAAAGCCGGGATCACGAGCATGCCTTTGTTCGCGACTGTTTCATTCACGATGTCCTTTAATTTTGTCGCGCGAGTGCTTTCGTCTTCGTGAATACGGTTGCCGTAGGTCGATTCGATGATCAATGCGTCACAGGCAGACAGTTGGGCTGTCGGTTTCAGGATTTCGTTTCCCTTGTTTCCGACATCCCCCGAGAAAGTCACGCTCTTCCCCTCCTTGCTCTTCAATTCCCAAAACGAACTGCCAAAGATATGTCCGGCATCGCGCATGTGGCCGCGAAAATCTCCCGCCGTGACTTCCTGTTCGTATTCGGTCGGGACGAAAGCCGCCATGACCGCGTCCACATCTTTCTCTTCGTACAACATCGGGCGCTGCTGGCGTTCGAAATCATCACGCATGATATGGATCGTGTCGCGCAACACGAGTTCGGCGAGTTTGATGGTCGGGGGCGTCGCAAATATTTTTCCCTTGTAGCCGTCCTTCATGAGTTTGGGCAGACGACCGGTGTGATCCAAATGCGCATGCGTCACGAACACGCCGTCGAGTTTTGACGCATCGAACGGTAGAACATCAAAGTTTTTATGGCTTGCGATGTGTGTGCCTTGGAACATGCCGCAATCAACCAAAACACGCGAGCCGCCGGCGCTCTCGATCAAATAACAGGAGCCGGTAACTTCGCGCGCGGCGCCGTAAAAAGTGATTCGCATGTCCTCCTATGGTGACGGCCGAGTGAGGCTACGGTCAAGCATCGCGCAGAAATCCTGATACTCCGGACTGGCGGGTTCGCAATGGCGCTGGAAGACGAGACCGAGCATGTTGCGTTCCGCGCCGCCCGAGAACAGCATCACCAAGACGGCGCTTTCGAGAATGAGCAAAATGACGCCGGTAATGATCGCCAAACGGAAGGCGAATTCCGGATGATCAAAACGCGCACTCCATTTTTCGTCGAACATCCACAGACGTTCTTCCGCGATCGTGTTTGCCAGCAGCGCGGCACTGGAAGCCGCGATTCCCCACGCAAACACGCCGACTTGGCCGACGCCCAAACTCCCGGCGACCAACATCGCAACCGGAAAAGCGAGCACCGTGGTAAATGCCCAGAAATCTCCGTTTGTCTTTTCCACCAAAGGACGTTTGGTTTTGCGAACCATAACGTCCAGAGTATACCACACTACGCTTCCGCTTTCACCGTATCGGGTCCGAGAATGGCTTCCAACTCTTTCGCGATCGTTTCATCAAACGTGATTCGGTACGAAGACAGGATCTTTTGCTGCCCGCCGGCATTATCAACGCTGAAATAAACGCGGTACTGCCCCGGATGTCCGTCAAACACCGTGCGCAGCTTGAGCAAGATGGTTTCGGGGAGATGCGCGCGCAGCCTGATGGTTACCGCCTGGATCGCGGCCGGAACGGATTCCGGCGTATCGATATTCGGTTGCGTCACATGACGCTGGATCTCGTCGATATTCTCCGGCGTGATTTCGTAGCCCGTCTCCACCAGGAATTTTAGCTCGCCTTCTTTCTCTTGGACGCGGCCGGACAGAATCACGGCCTTGTCCGCCACCCACAGCTCCGGCTTCTCGTTGTACACGCGCGGGAAGATTACGGCTTCGATTTCGCCGCTCATGTCTTCGAGCTTGGTAAAGACCATCGGCTCGTTATTTTTGGTCAAAATCTTTTTTGCCTGGGTGAAAACGCCGCCCACGCGCACGCTCTTATCTTTTTTATGCGCCGCCAACGTGTTGATGGGTTGATACAACCCGGCCAAGCGCCCGGAATATTCTTCAAACGGATGCGCACTGACATACAGGCCAAGCAACTCTTTTTCCCAGGACAAAACTTCGCGCGTGGTGGCCGATGGCGCCGGTTTCAGTTTGAGCGCATCTGGTTTTACGGTCGCCGATGAAGCCGCAAACAAGTTGAATTGTCCTGTTTCCGCTTCTTGCGTGACACGTTTCTGGTATTCGAGGATTGTATCCACGTTGAAATACAAACGGTTGCGATCACCGAAGCGATCAAGCGCGCCGGATTTCACGAGTGATTCGAGCGAACGGCGGTTGATATGTTTTCCGGTCACGCGCGACACGAAATCCTCCAAGTCTTTGTAATCGCCATTGGCTTTACGTTCGCGATAAATGGCTTCCACCACATCCTCACCAATACCTTTGATAGCCAAGAGGCCGAAGCGGATTTTGCTCGTCCCCTTCACCACGGCGAAGCCACGGAACGATTCGTTCACGTCCGGAGGCAGCACTTCCATGCCAAGGTTTCGACACTCGGTAACTTCGATCGTGATGCGATCCAGGTTCGAAATATCCGAGTTCATGAGCGCGGCCATGAACGCGTCCTGATAGCGTGATTTCAGATACGCCGTTTGATACGCGATCAGGGCGTAACACGCGGCATGCGACTTGTTGAAGCCGTACGCGGCGAATTCTTCGAACTGCGTGAAAATAGCTTCGGCTTTTTCTTTCGGCACGTCATTCTTCATCGAACCGTCGATAAACTTGGTACGCATTTCGGCCATGAGTTTGGCGATCTTTTTACCCATGGCTTTGCGCAAGGTGTCGGCTTCACCGCCGGTAAAGCCGGCCATATCCTTGGCCACTTGCATGACTTGCTCCTGGTAAATCGGAAGTCCGTAGGTGCTCGCGAGCGCGTTTTGTGTCAGCGGATGGATGTACGTGATCTTTTCACGTCCGTGCTTGCGATCGATAAACGACTCGATGAATTGCATCGGACCCGGGCGATACAAGGCCACCATGGCGATAATGTCATCGATCACGGTCGGCTTCAGTTCGCGGATGTACTTCTTCATGCCGTCCGATTCAAGCTGGAACACGCCCGTTGTTTCGCCGCGCCCCAGTAATTCAAATACTTTCGGGTCATCCAGCGGAATATTGTGGATGTCGATCGTGTCGCCATACACGGCTTCAATGATCTCCAGCGCATCACGAATCACGGACAAGTTGGAGAGTCCGAGAAAGTCCATCTTGAGCAAACCCATGACTTCGGCCGAGTGCAGCGAGTACTGTACGACTTGTTCGACATCGCCGCCCTGGGCTTTTTGTAGCGGCGTGTATTCGACGAGCGGAGCCGGCGCAATCACGATGCCGCAGGCATGCTGCGAAGCGTGGCGTGTTGTGCCTTCCAGTTTGATGGCGAGATCGATCAAACGGCGAATGCGCGGATCGCCTTCGTACATGGCGCGCAATTCGGGCGCGTCTTTTTTCGAATCAACCAGCGGGATATGTCTCCCCTGCACCGGCGGAGGAATCACCTTAGATACGCGGTCCACATCACCAAACGTCATGCCGAGCGCACGACCTACGTCACGCACGGCAGCGCGCGCAGCCATGGTTCCGAAGGTGATGATGCCGGCCACTCGGTTCGCGCCATACTTTTGCGAAACGTACTCGATGACGTCTTTGCGGCGCACGTCATCGAAGTCGGTATCGATATCCGGCATCGAGATACGGTCAGGATTCAAGAAGCGTTCGAACAGCAAGCCGTAACGCAATGGATCCAAATCCGTAATGCGCAAACTGTAAGCCACGATCGATCCGGCGGCCGAACCGCGTCCCGGACCCACGATCACCCCATGATCCTTCGCCCAGTTGATGTAATCGGACACGATCAAGAAATATGCCGCAAATCCCATGCGCTCGATGGTATCGAGTTCAAATTTCAAACGCTCTCGCGCCTCGGCCTGCCTATCCGTTTCCGGATAACGCTCGACCAAACCCGTCTCACACAGCTTTCGCAAATAGCCCATTTCCGTCTCCCCTTCCGGCACTTCGAATTTGGGAAGATGGTTTTTGCCGAGCTCGAAGGTGACGTTGCAGCGATCCGCAATCAGCCGCGTATTTTCGATGGCTTGGTTCGCGTCTTTAAAACGACTCTTGATCTCGTCCGGCGCACACAACGAGAGATCAATGTTCGAAAGGGATGTACGATTCAAATCCTCCATCGTTTTTCCGTCGTGGATGCAGATCAGGACGTCCAACGCTTCCGCATCATCCGGATGCAAATAATGCGACTCCTTGGTAACGACGGCCGGAATCCCCGTGTCTCTTGAAAGTTGCAGCAAACGCTGATTCACGTCGTTCTGTGTCGGTGACTCGGGGTGATCGATCAATTCCAAAAAGAAATTCCCTTTGCCTAAAATTTCTTGGTAATCAGTCGCGACCTGTTTTGCTTTCGCGTCGTCATGGCTTTGCAGGGCTTTCGAGATTTCACTTTTCAAATCCCCGGACAAGACGATCAACCCTTTACCGAATTGGCGCAGCAAATCCTTGTCGATGCGCGGCTTGTAATAAAAACCTTCCAGATACGAAGCCGTGATCAGCTTCAACAAATTGTGATAGCCCTCGTTGGTTTCGGCGAGAATGGTGAGCGAGCTGGTGTGGTTGTCGATGGCCGGGCGCTTGTCCGTGTGTTTGTTGGGCGCGACGTTCACCAATAAACCGATGATCGGTTTGATGCCGGCTTTGTGCGCGGCTTCGTAGAATTCGATCGCGCCGTACAAGGCGTGACGATCGGTAAGCGCGACCGTGTCGTATCCGAGCTCCTTGGCGCGATCGACGATGTCTTCCGGGTTGCCCATGCCGTCATACAGCGAATACATCGACTGCACATGCAGATGCACGAACGGGCTTTTCGGGGCCTCTTGGGCCTGGGCATGGTCGCTCATAGTGGGTCCGCTGTCGGCGCAAGGCCTGCGGAGGATTTGTCCCAAGCCTAACGGCCGCGCCAGCAGCCTGCAACCGTTGGACAAATGTATCGGAAGAGTTATGCTTTTGCCGCGAAAGGAGGTGTACCGTGCGCATTCGCACCTTGGAAGAACTGATGGTTTCAATGTATTCGGCAGCTGCCGACGTGACGCGTTTGCGCGTCATGGTGAAGGATCTGAAGGGCAAAATCGACTTCATCACGCCGACCGTGTCGCTTCGTCAGGAAGGAGGAGAAGAAAAACTCCTGCCCCCGGCCGAAGCGGAACATATCGGGGTGTATCACCTGCTCGAGCTTGACCCGCTGGCCTTGCGGCCGAATGATCCGCTGGTTTCGCCCGTGCGTGTCGGTTTGTTCGGACGGGAACGTCTGGCTGTCGGCCTGTTCCCCCATTCGGCCGATCCGTTCTGGCACGGCCTGCGCTTGCTCATGTTGATGCAAGAGATCCTCGGCCAACGCAAGCTCGATCTGCTCATGGGAGATCGCGCGCCGCACCAAAAGCGCGCCGCGTACCAGGTGTCGCGCGTCGCGCTCGATGTCTTGGATGCCCACTTCAAAGGCTCGATCCGCGCCAAAGCCAGGGAGTTGCGTCGCGAAGGCTTGATCACGGGCGTGCAGCTCGCAAATCGCATGCGCGCCTTCATGGACCACGCGATCGGGACCGCTTCGGACTTCATCCGTCCGGCTTCGGAAGAAGAAACCGTGGCGCGTGCGCTTACGACCGGCCAAGCGATTCCAGCACTACTCGATCCGGAACCGCCGAACGCATACAACTAGCCCCCGACATTCGTCGAGGGCTTTTTCTTTTACTCTTCGTCGCGGGGGCTTAGTCGCTTGGCGGATTTGCGTCGCGGGCGAATGTCTTCGTCGGCTTCTGCGTGGCGGCTGCCCAACATACCGAGCATGGATTCCCCGGCGCGCGTCAGCATTCCGACATACGATGACAGGTTGGTGACCTTGTCCATCGCTTCGTCCACGAACTCTTCGACGGCTTCTACTTTTTCGCGTACGTCGGTGACGACTTCATTGGACTGACGCATGAGGCGCGCGGTTTCGTAGAGCGCCCAGCACAGAAAACCGCTCACCCAGATCAGGCAGATGGTCGCGACCACATACAGCATGTCTTGGGGATTGATGTACATATCCCCACCACTATATCACACGCGCACGCTGGCTTTGAATTTTTCGCGTGCTTTGAGCGTAATGCGTTCGAGTGCGGCATCCACTTCCGCGGATTCAAGCGTACGTTCTCCGCCCAATGTGAGATGGAAGGCGAGCGATTTTTTTCCGGCTTCCATTCCTTTGCCCGTGTACGTATCAAACCATTCAACCTTGCGCACCAGTTCATCCGCATCGCGCAATACGTCGATCACATCCTGTGCTTCGACATTGCGCTCAACGACCAAGGCCAAGTCGCGTACCGGCTGCGGATACACCGCCACCGGAATATACGTATGGCTTTCGCGAGCGCTCTTGAAGATTTCGACCAACGGCAAATCCACCAAGGCGACGCGGCCCTCGAATTTGTAGCCCTGCGCCAGAGTCGGATGTAATTCGCCGATCGTGCCGAGCAAGCGTCCGTCATGCCAGGCCTGCGCCGAGCGTCCCGGATGCCAGAAGGCGTCATCTTCCAAACGCTTCCAGGTCACGCCATCGATGGCGAGTTCTTTCAAAATACCTTCGACCAAGCCCTTGGCTTCGCGCCAGGCTTCGTCTCCGCCGAGAATCGCCACGCCAAGTTCGGCTTGCTCATCAGGAAGCGAATTCTTTTTCGGATAGTAAACGCGTTGTAACTCGAACAATTTTTGCGAACGGAAACGGTCCTGATTTTGTTCGACGACTTGCAACAAAGACGGCAACAGCGACGTGCGCATGAATTCGAATTCCGCCGTCAGAGGATTGGCCAAACGCACCATGTCATTGGCTTCGTATCCGGCCTTGGCTTGCACGTCGCGTGACGTGAACGAATACGTCATCGTTTCGGTAAAGCCCGCAGCCTTCGCGATGTTGCGGATGCGGTCCTCGATGCGCAGATCGCGCAACGGAGCGACCTTGGAAATCCCGGCCGGAAATACCGCGGGGAGATTCGCATAGCCGTACACGCGGGCGATTTCTTCGACCAGGTCGCGTCCATCCTCGATGTCGTGATCGCGCCACCACGGAACTTCGGCCGTCAGCTTTTTGCTGTCCGCTTTTACTTTGAAGCCAAGACGCTTCAGCGTATCCACGCATTCCTTCGGCTTGAGCGCGACGCCGATCAATTCATTGATCTTGGCGAACGTGATCGAGAACGAAGCCGGCTTGTACTTCGTGGCGCGCGAATCAAAAATGTCCGAGGTGACTTCCCCGCCGCACAATTCGAGACACAATTCGATCGCGCGGTTCAATGCCTGTTCCGGCGCTTCGGTCGAAAGGCCTTTTTCAAAACGCAACTGCGAATCCGAGTACAGGTTGAGGCTACGCGCGGTGCGACGCACGGATACTTCGTTAAAAGTGGCGGCTTCAAAGATCACGACGCGCGTGTCGCCGCTCACGGCTGATGTTTCCGAGCCCATGACGCCGGCGACGGCTTGCGGGCGTTCCGCATCCGCGATCACGAGCATGCCTTCATGCAGCAAATATTTTTTGCCATCCAGCGCTTCGATTTTTTCCGTCGGCTTGGCCGAGCGCACGACGAATGTGTGGCCGGCGATCTTGTCGGCATCAAAAGCATGCATAGGTTGTCCGAGTTCGAGCATCACGAAATTGGTGATGTCCACCAAGGTGTTGATCGGACGCAAACCCGCCGACAGCAAACGGCGCTTCATCCACCACGGAGACTCCCCGACCTTCACGCCATCGATTTTCACGGCCATGTAGCGCGGACACAGTTTCTTGTCCTGCACGCTGATCTGCAGTTTTTTGGTCTTGCGTTTGGGAGCTTTGGTCGGCACCCAGGTCAGTTTCTTGTTCAAGATCGCGGCTGCTTCGCGCGCCATACCGACCATCGAAAAAGCATCCACGCGATTGGTGGTGACTTCGATATCCATGACGGTGTCACCGCTCAAACCGAGTACGTCGGCCAGCGGCGTTCCCGCCTTCATTTTCAAATCGGGCAAGGCTTTTCCAAAATCCAGAATTTCGCGCTCGCCATGAGGGAACGCATCGAACAAACCGATCTCATTCGCGGCACAGATCATGCCTTCACTCTTTACGCCGCGGATTTCTGCGGGCTTGAGCTCGATCGGATCGCCTTCGCCATGCCAACGGACCATGGCGCCTTCAAGGGCCACGGCGACCCACTGGTTCGCTTCCAGGTTTGATCCCCCGCATACGATGGTGACTTTTTTGTTGCCGAGATCAGTTAAGGCCAAACGCAATTTGTCCGCATTCGGATGCGGCTTCACCTCGAGCACGTGACCAAGCACGATCTTGTTCCAATCTTTTCCTTGCGGGTGCAGGCGCTCCACGCCCGGTCCGGACAAGGAGATGCGTCTGGCAAACTCCTCGGGCGTCATGGCGCCGAGGTCGACATACTCTTTGAGCCAGTCGTAGGAAGTGAGGAGGTTCATAGGTTATTTATCGATGCTGCAGCCTTGATGGCAGGTGCTCTCTTGTTCCGCGACGCGGATTTCGAGCGCGGACAATTCCGAGCGCAGTAAGGCGTTGTCGCGCAGGATCTGATCGACGCGTGAATCAATGAATGCGGCGCGCGAATCAATGCGTGATTGCGAAGCCGAAGCCGTGTCATTGATCTGGTCGCCGAGACGGTACGCATCCTGTTGTGCATCGTGACGCACATTGTTGGTTTCGTTCAGGACGAGCATTCCGATCGCGAACCACGAGATGAGCAAGAGGATGAACATCACCCACCAAGCCGCAACATGCCAGGCCAAGCGGCGATCCACATCCGAAGTGACGGGGATTTTGGTTTGTATCGGTGTCGGGCTCTGCGCAACCATTTGCGCCGGACTTTGGGTTGGCGTCGCGGGTGTGGTCGAAGCAGGCAAGAAAGACGGAGAGGGATTTTCCATACTAGAATTGTTGCAAGAAGCGTAAATCGTTCTTGTACAAGGTACGGATATCGTCCAACTGCAAACCTTCTTTCATCATGTACGTACGTTCCACTCCCCAGCCGAACGCGAGACCGGAGTATACATTCGGATCAAGCCCGGCCGCTTTCAGTACATTCGGATGCAACATGCCGGCGCCGCCGAGTTCGAGCCAACCATTCTTGCCCATGCGCGTGTCGGTCGAGATATCGATTTCAAATGACGGTTCCGTGAAACGGAAGTGATGCGGACGAATGCGCACTTTGCGATCCGGTCCGAAAAAGTTCTTCACGAAATAATCCAAGATGCCGAGCAGATGCGTCACGTTGACGCCCTTGTCGACGTACACGCCGTCGAACTGGTGGAACATCGGCAAATGTGTGAGGTCGATCTGGCGGCGATACGTTTTGGAGATGTTGATCGCACGAATCGGCGGTTCCCAGGTTTCGAGTAAGCGCGCGGTGCCGTTTGTGGTGTGCGGCGTGAGCAACATGCGGCCTTCGTGTTTTTTGTCCGAAGACACGGCATCTACGAAAAACGTTTCCCAATCATCACGCGCCGGATGCTCCTTTGGCATGTTCAATGCTTCGAACGCATACCAGTCCCAGTCCACATCCGGTTCGCGCACGCGGGTAAAACCGGCTTCTTCAAAAATCCGGGTGAACTCGCGAATGCCTTGGGTCACGATATGCAAATGTCCTTCCGGCGGACGCAGGCCCGGTTCGGTTACGTCTTCGCGTTCCGCGTCCAGCGCCGCAGCCACAGCTTGCGTCTGCAGCAAGGCGCGACGTTCGGTGACGTCGCGTTCGAGGGCGAGCTTGGTTTCATTTGCCATCACGCCGATGACTTTGCGTTCATCCGGCGTCACATTCGCCAACTCCTTGAGCAAACCGGTGAGCTCGCCCTTGCGGCCGAGAAATTGCACTTCAAGCTGCTCGAGTTTTTCGAGTGAGTCGGCTTTGCGCACGGCGGTCTGCGCTTCTTCGGCGAGTTTTGTCAGTTTTTGGCGTAAGTCCATATTAGTGGAGGAGATAGCGGCGGATATCGTTCAGGGTGACGAGCGCGACGAGGATAAGCAAGCCCACCATTCCCCATTGGTTTACCATAGCCTCGAAACGCGGATCATTCTTTTTGCGGCGCACGGCTTCTGTAATCACGAACACGGCGCGTCCCCCATCCAGGGCCGGAATGGGGAGAAAGTTTATCACAGCCAGGTTGAGTGAAAGCACGGCCATGAATTGTAGCGTCGCCCACCAGCCTTGCGAGACAATTCCGCCCGTCATGACCGCGATACCGACCGGACCGGACAAATCCGCGGACGGACCGCGTCCAAGCACCAAGTCATGAATGAGCGTTCCGAATCCGGTGATGATCAGCCAGGTGTAACGCACGCTTTGCGAGACGCCTTCGCCGATGGCGACAAAAAACGGAAAGCGCACGGTTCCGATATCTGAGAGCGCAACTCCGAGTCCGGGACGATTCAATTCTGCCAAAAACGCGGGTTTGGCATCGATAAACAGATCTTTGCCCGGACGTGAAATGCCGAGCGTCACGGTTTGATCGGGATTGGCGTGATCGGCGAGCGCGGCGCGTGCGCGTTCGGCATTCATCACGACTTGTCCATTGATCGAGCGCACGGTATCGCCTGTTTTCAATCCGGCCTTGTCGGCGGCCGATCCGGCCACTACGTCCATGATTTCGATGTGTTGATTCGTTACGATCGCCGAGGCGGGCAGGTCTTGCGTGACCGCCGGCACGCCGACCATAAAGCCGACGCAGAAAATCGTGGCTGCCAGCAACCAGTTCATGGTGACGCCGGCGGCGAGAATCGCGAATTTTTTCCAGCCTACTTGAGCGGTCAATGAATCGCGCTCCATGCCGTCGTCATAGGACTCGCCTTTCAAGCGCACGAAACCGCCGAGCGGTAACCAGTTGATCGACCACACCGTATTTTCGTATTCAGTGCGATCTTTTCCGGAAACGTGTTTCCACTTCCCTTTCACCTTCACAAAACCGATGGCGCGCGGCGGAAAACCGAAGCCGAATTCGTAGGCACGCACGCCACACAGGCGCGCCACCACGTAATGACCGAGCTCATGCAGCAGGACCAGAACGGTCAGGATCACGAGAAACGCGAGCACGGAGAACATGCCGACATATTGACCGTTTTAATGCTCTATGTAAAGGATATTGCCGGTTCCGTGTACGGGCTCAGGTTCCGCGCTACACATCGCGATCCCAAACCACTCCCCCCAAGTGCGACAGGGTCGCTCCTGCGCGTATGGCGCACGCCATGTGGACTTTTGCTCGTATACGGAACCACCTCTTCTCCCCGCTTCGGCGGGTTTTTGTTACCTGAATTCCGGATGCCTGCGCAGATAGTCGGCTAACGATTCGGCCACGATCTCACCTTGTTCGTAGACGGGAATCGGTTTTTTCAACGAAGCTTCGATGTGTTTTTTGAGATACGGAAAATGCGTACAGCCGAGCAGGATGGCATCCGTATTCGGCGCTGCCTGTTCAAGCGCGGATATTTCACGCTCCACATCCGCCACCGCTTCCTGGCTATTTGTTTGATGCGCCTCGACAAATCCGACCCAGTTCGGACAGGCGTGGGAATAAACAGTTATTTCCGGATTCAGGTGCGCGAATTCCGCTTCATACGCGCCGCTGTTTTTGGTCGCCCTGGTTCCGAGCACGGCGATATTCCGATATCCGAGTTTCGACAAGGCTTCCACCGTCGGTCGGACAATGCCGAGCACATTTCTCCCCGGATATTTTTGCAAACGCGTTTGCTGGATCGTGCGCAACGCATTCGCCGTAGCCGTGTTGCACGCGATGATGACGAGGCTGCAACCATCGGCAAACAGTTTTTCACAGCCGTTCCAGGTCAATTCCAAAATCTCTTCGCGCGTTTTATCGCCATAGGGCGCATGTTCGCTGTCACCAAGATAGTGCGTCTCCAGCTCGGGGAGACGTTTTTTGACGGCCTCGAGGATGGTCAGACCGCCCAAGCCGGAATCGAAAAACCCGATCATGCCTTAAGCAAAGCGCTTAGCTCCGCGATCTTCTCATCCAGAAGTTCTCGCGATTTTGCCTCGATATTCAAGCGCAGCAACGGTTCGGTGTTTGAGGCGCGCAGGCTGAACCACCAGTCGGCAAACTCGATGCGCACACCATCCAGACGCGAAACCGAAACGGAAGAAGCTTCGTATTTGGCGGCGACTTCCTCGATCTTCTCGAGCGTATGTTTTGCGCTGAAGTTGATTTCTTCTGACTTAAAATATTTATTGAGCGGCTTCCAAATTTCCGAGAGCGCTTTTCCGTCACGCAATACGCGTTTCAGCAAGAGCAACATGGCGTAATCCCCCGACTCCGCATTATTAAATTCCGTGAAATAGAAATGCATCGAGAGTTCTCCGGCAAAGACCGCGCCTTCTTCGCGCATTTGGCGCTTGATATTCGCATGACCGACCTTGCACATTTTGGATGCTCCTCCGGCGGCCCCGATCGCATCACGCGCACTCCATGACGAACGCACATCGAACAAGACAAGACCGGATTTTTCGCGCAGCACCTCCTGCGCGAGCAGCGCCGTCATGATGTCGCCCGGAATCGGCTCCCCTTTTTCATCAACGAAACCGACGCGATCGCCGTCACCGTCAAATGCAACGCCAAACAAAGCGTTGCTTTTGGTTACATCCGCCGTCAGGTCCTCTAATGTCTCGCGTTTCAGCGGATTTGCTTCATGATTTGGAAAACGGCCGTCCGGCATCCAATACAGCTCGCGAATATTAGCGTCGCGCAGTTTGCGCATGAGTTTCGGCAGTACAATGCCGTCCATGCCATTGCCGGCATCAATACACAACATGATGCCTTCAAAATCTCCGGCGACTTTTGCCAGTTTCCAGACTTTATCGACGTAGCGTTCCAGGATTTCTCCGTCGTCAGACGCGGCTCCGCGTTTCGCGACATCGGGAATCATGGCGTCACCGAGCGTGAGATCGCGCAATTCTTCCATGCCCGCGCCCTCGCCGACCGGCAACCCATCGCCGCGCGTAATTTTGAATCCATTATATTTCGCCGGATTGTGCGAAGCCGTCACCATCACGCCCAAATCAAATGTGCCCGGATTTTCATTGATCGCGAAATTGAACATCGGCGTCGAACACAATCCGATACGCACGACATCCACCCCCTGCGACAAAAAACCATCGACTAATGATTCTTCCAATTCTTCCGATGTGAGACGCATGTCGCGTCCGATCACCACGCGCTTCGGCTTGTATTGTGAAGCGAGACATTTGCCCAAACGTCCGGCCAAAACGGCATCAATTTCACCCGGTGACAGGCCGCGAATATCGTAGGCCTTGAAGATGGAGGGAGACATGGACGCTAGGGTAAGGCTCTGATACGCTCAAAGCAAGCCCAAATGGGCGTTGATTTCACTAATCTAACGACTATTTACCCTATGTGGATGTGGATTTTGTTGATCGTCGTCGTGATCGTGGTTGCCTGGCTTGTCATGACCTACAACGGTCTTATCGGCTTGAAAAACAAGACCGATGAAGCCTGGTCTGATATCGATGTCCAGCTCAAGCGCCGCTACGACCTCATCCCGAACCTGGTTGCCACGGTCAAAGGTTACGCTTCGCATGAATCGGGCACGCTCGAAAAAGTGATTGCCGCCCGTAACATGGCGATGTCGGCCAACGGTCCGCACGACAAGGCCGTCGCCGAAAATGCCTTGGCCGGAACGCTCAAGTCGTTGTTCGCCTTGTCCGAATCCTATCCGGACTTGAAGGCCAACCAGAACTTCCTTGATTTGCAGGGTCAGCTCGCCGATACGGAAGACAAGGTGCAGGCTTCGCGCCGCTTCTACAACGGTAATGTGCGCGACTTCAACACCAAGATTCAGGTGTTCCCGACCAACCTGATCGCCGGCATGCTCGGCTTCGTGAAGCGCGAATTCTTCGAAATCGGCAACGAGGCCGAACGCGCCGCTCCGCAGGTTCAGTTCTAGTCTAAAAATCCAAGCGCATGATGCTACCGGACCTCCTGGACCGGTTTACGGTCCATTTGAAGGAGGCGTTGCAAAACGCCTTAGCTTTCGCCGTGGGCAGTGGCCGCGATTTGATTGATCCGGGCGACTTGATCGTCGGTTTGGCCATGGGTCGCGGTTCGATCGCTTCGGAGGTCTTCGTGAAGGCCGGAGTAAAAGAAGAAGATGCCAAGCGCGCCTTTCGTGGCTTCCCTGCTCCGCATGAGCCGGGTTCGCCGGTTGCGCCTGATTTGTCGCCGGCCGTAAAACGCATCCTCGAAAAAGCGGTGCTGCTTGCACATGTGCACGAGCAAAAATATGTCGGCACCGAGCACATGTTGTATGCGCTGCTCGAATCCGATGCGCCGGAAATCCATTCCTTCTTGCAAGAGCACGGTTTGGAATTGAATTTCGCCAAAGACCAATTGCTTGGCGTGTTGCGATCGTCCAGCCGCTTTCCGGAAATCAACGACCAGAACCAGGAATCTTCCAACAAAGAACCGGGCGGCGCCATTCCTCCGGCCGGTCCGGTGAGTGACCCGCGCGTTGGTCGTACGGCACGCGACAAGAAGCCGCGTGCGCTCGAATTGTTCGCACGTGAACTCACGGCTCCATCCGTGGTTGAGAAATTGGATCCCGTGATCGGCCGCGAACATGAAACGACGCGCTTGATCGAAGTGTTGTGTCGTCGCACGAAAAATAATCCTATTTTGTTGGGTGAACCGGGCACGGGTAAAACCGCGATCGTCGAAGGACTTGCCCAACGACTGGCGAGTGGTGATGTTCCGGATCTGTTGCATGGCTGCCGCGTGTTCGCGCTCGATTTGGCTTTGATGGTTGCCGGCACGATGTATCGTGGCGAATTCGAAGCCCGCATCAAGCAATTGGTGGAAGAAGTGAAGGAAGACCCGCAGGTCATTCTCTTTATTGATGAAATTCACAACTTGGTCGGCGCGGGTTCGTCCTCCGGCTCGCTGGATGCCGCGAACATCCTGAAACCGGCTTTGGCGCGCGGGGAGATCCGTTGTATTGGTGCGACCACCTGGAATGAATTCAAAAAACATATCGAGCCCGACGCCGCGCTTGAGCGTCGTTATCAACCGGTGGAAATCATCGAGCCGGATCTCGCGACCGTGCGTTTGATGCTTGAAGGTGTGAAATCGCGTTACGAAGAACATCATTCGGTGATTTACGATGAACAGGCTCTGGATGCCGCTGTTCGTCTTGCGCAGCGCTATCTCACGGACCGTTTCTTCCCGGACAAGGCTATTGATATTTTGGATGAAGCCGCAGCCTCGGTGAGCGCCCGCCGTTCTTCGCAGGAAGAAATGGAGCGTCTGCGCGCGCTCGAGATCGGCGTGGGCGTGATCAATGATCGCAAACAGGAAGCGCTCAATGACCAGCGTTTGGAAGATGCGTCGAAAGCGCAAAAAGATCTGGATCGCTTGGACGAAGAACGCCTCACAATTCTGGCCACCGTAAAATCAAAACGCGCTGCTTCGCCGGTTCCCGTGACTTCGGCGGATGTCGCCGGAGTTGTTTCGCGTTTGTCGCGCGTTCCCCTGTCCGACATTTTGACGGCCGAGCGCGAACAGCTGCGCAAACTCGAGGATCGTTTGGCGCTCGCGGTTCTGGCCCAAGACGAAGCCGTGAATGCGGTGGCGGAAACCGTGCGCAAAGCGCGTTTGGGTTTGAATGATCCGCGCCGTCCGCGGGCAAGCTTTTTGTTTGTCGGTCCGTCCGGGACGGGCAAAACCGAATTGGCCCGCGCCTTAGCCAAAGAATTATTTGGAAAAGAAGACGCGCTCGTGAAACTCGACATGAGTGAATTTGCCGAAGGTCATTCTGTTTCCAAATTGCTTGGTTCGCCTGCAGGATATGTCGGCTATCGCGAAGGCAATCGTCTTGCGGATACGATCCGCAAACATCCGCACGCCGTGTTGTTATTCGATGAATTCGAAAAAGCGCATCCTGATGTCCAGCATCTCTTATTGCAAGCGCTGGAAGACGGGCAAATCATGGATGCGAATGGTCGCGCGCTCTCCTTCCGCCATGCGTATGTCGTTTTGACTTCGAATGTAGGCGCCGAATATCTGACACGCACATCTCTTGGCTTTGGCGGCGAAGGCGGTGGTTTTGAATCGCTCGTGAAGGAACAACTGAAAGAACGCTTCCGTCCGGAGCTGTTGAATCGTCTCGATCGTGTGGTTGTCTTCCAGCCGCTGGGTGATAAAGCGTTGCGTACGATCTTGCGTCGCGAGCTGGATGCAACGTTGACCCGTTTGGAAGAAGCGCAACGCGTGGCACTGGCCGCCGGCGACGATGTGTTGGATTGGTTGATGGGCCGCTCGCGTCCGGCAGAAGAAGGCGCCCGCGCCGCCCGTCGCTTGGTTGAGCGCGAAGTCGTGTCATTGTTGTCGGAATTTCTGATCGAACATCCGAATAAACGCAAAGGCCAGCTCAAGGTCAGCAAGGATCAGCTCAAGGTTTCGTGATAGACTGGGCGCATGGCCGAAGCTTCTGGCTCATTTCGTGCCACCAGAGCGGATTTACGCAGGACCCGACAGCGGGCCCCTGTTTCGCAGACGAAGAATCCCCTCGTCCCGGCTCCACGTCGTATTATTCCGCCAAATCCCGCTCCAGCCCCTGTCCGACAATCATTCGCGCCTGATGTGGGGAGCGGTATCCGCCAAAAATTGAATCGAGGCACGCTCAATCTTCCGGCCGAAAGAAATACGGCGGTCGCTTTTAACGCGCAGAACCAGGCTGATAACGCCTATCAAGAAGGATTGGGTCTGTCAGATGCATATCAATCCGGCGTTGGTGAAGGTGGTGAGACGTCTTCGCAGGCGGTGTTGCCTACGTTTCAGCAGACCTACGGCGCGGAAGATGAAGAACAAGAGGCATTCGCCGGTCAGATGGAGGCGATGAAACGCACGCAGGAGCAATTTCTTCCCGGCAGCACCGGCCTGCCTTCGACTGAATTCCAAAACCAAGAAGTTTCGCGTAATCAGCAGCGCCGCCCGACGACGTCTGATAACACGGCCGCGAATTTTCAAGCCGACCGCAGCCGCGATTTGCTTTCCGCCATCTCGCAAGCGGCGGAAGAAGAGAACGAAGACGAAGATGAAGACGAGGGCGATGGCGGCATCTTGGGCAAATCCGAAAAATTGAAACGTTCGGTTTCGCAGGGATTGGACGTCTTCGATAGCATCATCGGTGTACTGGGTTCCGAAACCGTCATTGTCGGTTTGGGAGAATTCGCGCTGGTTCTTGCCAACATGAACTCGCGCCTACTGGTGTGGGCGTTCAAGGTTCGTCGCGGCAGCCTGATCCGTAAAGTCGTGCCACCGGCGCAGTTTCCGTTCGAAGTGACTGCCATCATCACCGTGAACATTTTGGTGGGCATGATCATTTTCGTTTCCATCGCGATTTTGGTCGGAATCGGCTTTATGGTCTTCAGCCTCGTTTCGTCGATTCCCGGGCTTCCATCCATTCCGGGTTTGCCAGGCATCATCAGCAACACACCCGCGGCCTAAATGCGTGGTATGATATCCGGCGTATGAGCGAAAACGCCCGTCGCATCTTGTTGATCACTGGTTTCATCCTCGTCGTGCTCGGTCTGGGCTTCGGCCTGTATTGGGTCTTTTTCCGCGGCGCTCCGGTGACAAACGTTCCAACCGGAAATATTCCGACGGTTCCGGGAGGTGGTTTGCCGACGCCGGGCCAAGGCAGTACTTCCACGGGCGGACAGCCGAGTACCTCGACGGGTGGCTTGCCTCCGGTGGGCGGAATTATCCCGACGCCGATTCCTCCGCTTCCGACGGGAGTTCCCGCTACGGTCCGCACCCAAGTCGTGACGCAGACGGCCGTGCAACAGGTTTCGATGAGTTCTGGCGGCAGCGTGCGCGGCTACAATCCGACCGACGGTAAATTCTACAAATATTCGGCTGATGGTGTCGCGACTCCGTTATCCAATCAAACATTCTACAACGTGCAGGACGTGGCTTGGGCGCAGCAATCCGACAAAGCCGTGCTCACCTATCCGGATGGTTCCAACATTTACTACGATTTTGCGACGGACAAACAAGTCACGTTGCCGCGTCATTGGGATGGATTCTCGTTTTCTCCGCAAGACGACAAAATCGTGACCAAGAGCGTCGGCAACAACGAAGACAACCGTTTTTTGGTGATTGCAAATCCGGATGGCAGCAACGCGAAGGCAATCGAACCGCTTGGCAACAATCAGGACAAAGTAGACGTGAGCTGGTCGCCGAATAACCAAGTAGTCGCCTTTTCGCATACGGGTGATGCGCTTGGTTTTGATCGTGAACAAATCTTGTTGATTGGCCAGAACCACGAGAACTTCAAAGGTCTGGTGGTCGAAGGCCGTGGCTTTTTGCCGGAATGGTCGCCGAGCGGCCAGAACTTGTTGTACAGCGTGTATTCCGGCGCGGATAACTACAAGCCGACCATTTGGTTCAGCGGCGCCGAGGGCGACAACGTGAACGCCAATCGCACCAACCTCCAACTGAACACCTGGGCCGACAAATGCGCCTGGAGCAGCGAAACCGTGGTCATTTGTGGCGTGCCGACCACCATGCCGGACGGTGCGGGTTTGCAGCGCGATCTTGCACAAAACATTCCGGATGAAATTTATAAGATCGATTTGTCTAGTGGCACCAAGGTCAACCTTGGCGTCGCCGCAGGCAACGCTTCCGTCAAGCAGATGAGTGTCACCCCGGACGGCAAAACCGCTCTGTTCACGGATGCGACCACGGGTCGTCTCGTGCGTTTTGACCTTCAATAATTATGGATCGCCGCCGAGCCTTGTATCTCCTGCTCGGGCTGTTCGCCCTGGTTTCGGTGTTGCTTGTGTGGAGCTTTATTTATCGCGACACGAACACATTTGAAACCGGTAAGCCGCCGAATCTTCCGACCACTCCGGTTGAGCCGCCGACATTGCCCGATATCCGTTCCACGGATCCGGCGCGCGGGTCGGCTGACAAAAACGCCGTCGTGATCACCGAGTTCGCGGATTTTTCCTGCTTGTATTGCCGCGCTTCCGAACCGGAAATCCAGACGGTGCTGCTTGAAAATAAAGACGTCCGTCAGGTTTGGCGTGATATGCCGGTGGTCTCCGAATCTCCGACAGGAATGCTGGCCGCTTCGGCCGGACGCTGCGCTGGTGAACAAGGGCATTTCTGGGAGATGCATGACGCGCTCATGTCTTCCACAAAACTTGATAGCGATACGATCAACCAGCTCGCCAAGAATATCGGTTTGAACGCGGCGAACTTTGCCGACTGTCTCGCTTCAGGAAAACATGTCGCGTCTATTCAGCAGGACATCGAAATTGCGCGTGATCATAACCTGACCGGTGCGCCGACCTTTTTCATCGGCAAAACGGTGTTGACCGGATACGTTACGGCCGCGGATTTGCGCTGGGCCATCTTGAAAGCCCGTCTTGGTCAATAATATGCGACGTTTGCTTGCTTTGGTCGGATTACTTGCCTTCTTCGCCCCGAGCGTTGCGTTTGCCGCCGCGTGTTCGAGCGTTTCCGTAACCGGCAGCCCTTGCGACACCGCCGGTTTGTACTGTGCCGTTGACGCTCGTTTGCCCGACGGAGCGCAATGTCTCGCTCGTTGCACCTCCACCGGAACGTGCACCGGAACCGATACCTGCGTGACGATTTCCGGTTCGCAATTTTGTGTTGCTGATACGTCCGCACTCGCAACCGGCGCTGGGACGACTTTGCCGAGCTGTGCAACCGGTCGCACATGTCCGACCGACCACACCTACTCTTGCGTTTCCAGCCAATGCTTCCTGGCCAATGGTCAGCCCTGTTTGAATGATAACCAGTGTCTGTCCGGAAGCGCGTGTACGCCGGCTACAACCGGCTCCGGTCATGTGTGTACCGCGGCTTCGACGCCCGTGGGCGGCGCGAGTGGCGAAGTGCCCGAAGCTCCGTTCGTCCCGATCACGCCAAGCTTGGGCGCGCCCATTCCCGGCGTGTCTTTATCGCCCGCCACCAAAGAGAACGATTACGTCTATGTTCCGTATCTCGCACAATACATTAACGGCGTGTATCGCTATTTGATCGGCGTTTCCTTGATCGCCGCGATCGTGATGACCGTTTACGGCGGCTTCCGTTATCTCGTCGGTTCCAGTTTGGGAGACATCAAAGCCGGAAAAACCATCATCACGAATGCGCTCGGAGGGATGCTGCTTGTACTCGCCGCTTACCTCGTTTTGAACAGCATCAATCCGGCTACGCTCAATTTGAGCACCTTGCAATTGCAATTCGTCAGCCGTATCGATATCGATTCTTTGCTTGAGACGACACAAGTCGACACCGTCGGGGTTTCGGATGATGTTGACGGCGGCTCCCCGTCTGCCGGTGCGGCAGCCAGTACGTACACCGACTGTCCGGTTACGCTGACCACGCCTCCGGCCGATCCGCCGACCGGCACGTCCGCACGTGGCACGGAATTCTTGCGTGCCATGCAAACGCTCCTGGGTACGACGGGCACACCACGGGATCGCGTCTTGCGTATTGCCGAGGCCGCTTCAAAGTGCGGCGTGGCGCTGGGGAGTTGTGGCCACACGGCGGAAACGATTTACACCGCCGCCGGAAGCGATGCGCGCGGTTTCCAGACGCACACGATCCCGCAATCCGTGATTATCGAAATGGGAAATCACAAGTGCACGACCTACAGCCGCGAGTGCAATCTTCCCGCCATCGCCGCGATGTTTGATCTCACGCACAGCCAAGTAGCAAACTGGCCGGACTCGTGGACCAACGAATTGCAGGCCGGTGACGTGATTACGGTTTTTAACGCCAACAGCGACGGCTACGGCTTGCATCGCGCCGTGTTTATGGGCTGGGCTAGCAGTGGCCGCGCTCAGGTTGTCCAAGGCGCGTATGGCAGGCTTGTGCGCGACGGGACGATTTGTCTCACCAGCGCGTGTACGAATCCGCAGCCTTTGGTGCGCACCTTCCGTCCTCGTCCGTAACGCTGGCCGTTCTACATCCGTTCGGTTACGATCTGGGCATGAAAGCTCCTGCCCAGATTTTTGAATGCAGCAAATGCGGCGCCCAAAGCTCCAAATGGGCCGGACGCTGTGCCGAATGCGGCACCTGGGGTTCGATTTCACAGGACGCAGTGACGCGTGATACGCATGTTTCGTCTCGCAGCGCGTCGGCGAAATCGGGTACCGCGCATCCTTTTATTGATTTGAATCTTGGAGCCAAAAGCGAGCGTACGCCGACCGGTTTGCCCGTGTTTGATCGTTTGCTTTCCGGTGGCCTGGTGGCCGGCTCCGTTACGCTTCTCGGCGGAGAACCGGGCATTGGGAAATCCACCTTGCTCGCCCAACTGGCGCTGCTCGTAGCTTCGACCGGAAAATTAGTGATGTATGTTACCGGTGAAGAATCTCCGGGTCAGGTTTCATTGCGTTTGAAGCGCTTGTCCCCTGTTTTGCCGCCTACGCTACTCTTTTTGGATGAAACCGATGCGGCCACGGTCGCAGCGACCATCGCCAAAGACAAACCCGACCTCACGATCGTGGATTCCGTCCAAACTCTGCGCACGGCCGATCTTCCCGGCGAGCCGGGCAATCCGAATCAGGTAAAAGCTTCCGCGGCCACGGTTACCGAAGCCGCCAAGCGCAATCATTCTTCGGTGATTCTCGTCGGCCAAGTCACCAAAGAGGGCGATCTTGCTGGTCCGCGTTTGCTCGAGCACTTGGTGGATTCCGTCATGATGATGTCCGGCGATCGCACGCAAACCTTCCGTTTGCTGTATGTGACGAAGCACCGTTTTGGAAATACCGATGAGACCGCTTTGTTGGCGATGAAAGAGAATGGACTTGAAGAAGTCCTGGATCCGTCTGCCGCGCTATTGGCCGACAGGCCGATCGGCGCGTCAGGAACCATCGTAAGTTGTCTCATCGAGGGCTCGCGCGCCATCTTGGTCGAATTACAGGCTTTGGTGACGTCCGCAGGATACGGAACTCCCCTGCGTCGCGTTTCAGGTGTGGATTTGAACCGCACTTCTCTTTTGTTGGCCGTGCTCGGTCGTCGGGCGGGCTATGGTTTTGGTGATCAGGATGCGTTTGTGAATGCCGTCGGCGGCATCGAGGCCAAAGATACTTCGGTCGATCTGGCCGTGTGTCTCGCGCTCGCCTCTTCCAAAGCTGATGTGCCGATTCCGGCATCGTTTGTGGCTTGGGGAGAGGTTGGTTTGGCCGGAGAGCTGCGTTCGGTCGGTCGCACGGATGCTCGTTTGAAAGAAGCGGTGCGTATGGGATTTGAAACCGTGATTTTGCCTGCACAAAAAGACCAGATCAAAGCGCCAGCAGGCCTAAAAATCATTCAATGCGCAACCTTGAAGGATGCGCTGAACGTCATCATCCCTTAAAGGACCAGCCTTTGACTTTGAGGGCGACCTGAATCTTGCCGATCGCATTCGGTCCTACGCCATGTAGTTCGGCAATCTCTTTTTGTGTGAATTTTTTCAGTTGAGACAGTTTTGTCACGCCCACATTCAGTAACGCGCGTGTCGCCGGAGCCCCAATCTTTTCCGGCAGAGCATCTGGCGCGGACATTTCGGTCTTTTTCATGTAGCCATTATTCCAAATGAGTGCTGACGCGTAAACGCTCGATCGTTGTCTTCAAATACGGATGCTTTTCCAAATCCGGATCCTCCTTGGTGATTTGCTCGGCTGCGCGTTGGGCTTTCGCAAAAATCTCCGTATCCGTAAGGCGCGTCAGACGCAAACCAAGCTCGCCGCTTTGCTGCGTGCCAAATAAATTTCCGCTGCCACGGCGTTTTAAATCCTCTTCGGCCAGACGGAAACCATCATCCAATGTCTCAAGCAGTTTTAGGCGTTGGAATGGTTCGCCTTCGGCATCTGTCATCAAAAAACAATGGCTGGGCAGATGGGCACGGCCCACCCGTCCGCGCAGTTGATGCAATTGTGCCAAACCAAAACGCTCCGCGCCTTCAATGGCGATGACGGTTGCTTTGGGAACATCCACGCCGACTTCGATCACCGTGGTGGAAACGAGCACCGGCGTTTCGCCATCGATAAACGCCTGCATGGCCTCTTCTTTTTCTTTCGGTTTCATTCTGCCATGCAGAATTCCGATCTTGATGCCGGACAAAGCCTCTTTGGCGAGCATCTTGGCTTGCTCGGTAACACTGGAGACACCCAGCGCATCCGACGGATCAATCAGCGGACACACCACGAACACGCGTTCATCGCGCTTCACCGCCGCTCGCATGGCTTCATATGCGTCTTCCCGACCACGACCGTGGCACACGCGCGTTTTGATCGGTAAACGCCCAGCTGGTTTCTCTAAAATGACAGAGACATCCAAATCACCGTACAACACCAAAGCGAGCGAACGCGGAATCGGCGTGGCCGTCATGCTCAAAAGATGCGGCTCGCGACCATCATCGCGCACGGCCGTGATCATGGCGTCGCGCTGATTCACTCCAAAACGATGCTGCTCATCCACCACCGCCAAAGCCAAGTCGGATGGAAGCCGTCCCGGCTCAAGTAACGCATGTGTGCCGACAAAAATCGCATTGCCTTCGCGGACCGCGTCAGTCCAGCCCTCGGTTTTTTCGGTGCGCGTCACCAAATACATCGGAATCGGTTTTTGCCCGTACAAGCGTTTCAAGCTCTCGGCATGTTGGCGCGCGAGAATATCTGTTGGCGCAAGAAAGGCAGCCGAAGCGCCAGCTTGCTGTACATGTGCCATCAAAAATCCGGCGACGGCTGTTTTTCCGGAGCCGACATCGCCTTGCAGCAAGCGACGCATCGGACGCGTGGCTTCCATGTCTTTAAACGCAGCCCAGGCCGCACGCTTTTGATCGCCGGTTAATGGGAATGGCAAACGTTCGACAAATGATTTTGCAAACACCTCATTGAATTTTACCGCCGGAGCTCCGTGCAGATCTGCATCATGACGTGCGGCGCGTAATGCAACTTGGTATGCCAACATCTCGTTGTAAGCCAAAAGTTTTCTGCCTTCTTCGGCTTGTTCGATCTTCTCGGGTCGATGGACCTGCTTCAAGGCGGCCACATACGCTACGGTTTCATCATGCGTATCCAAACCGATACTCGCGGTGTCCAGGTTCTCGAGCGTGTATTGGATCAGGCGGCGATAGGTTTTTTGGACGAGTGTTCCAGCCAGGCCGTACACGGGCGCGAGTTTGCCGGCGGCAATGGTTTCGCGATCCGACGGTTCCCAGAGCGGACTCACGATCGATTTGCCAAAGCGCGCATCAAACCGCACTTTGCCGGACAAAAAGATTTCGCGACCTTCGGTCAGCTCATCCAGCACCCAGGGCTGGTTAAAAAAGTTGGCCGAGATTTTTCCGGTTGCATCTTCGAGCGTGACTTTGAAGATTTTGATCTTTTTGCGGAAGCTCGGGAGCAGCGCGCTTTTGATGACTTTGCCGCGCACCGTGACCGTATCTCCGTTCAGGATATTCCGGATTTCGGTGATTTTGGAATAGTCGTCATAGCGGCGCGGAAGTGTGGTCAGGAGATCCCCAATTGTCAGGATTCCAAGTGATTGCCAGGCATTCCGAACCGAGGGCGTTGCGCCCTTTACGAAGGATACCGGCTCGTCCCAGCGGAGCATGGAACGATCCTAGCACATACGAAAAACGACCCCTATCGGGTCGTTTTTCATGGTGCGGCCATGTCGATTCGAACGACAGACCTCTTCCTTCGCAGGGAAGCGCTCTATCCAGCTGAGCTATGGCCGCAAAATGAGAATCGGTTAGATCCTCAAAAGCCGGGCAACAATATCAGAGAAATACTCGTTTTGCAAGTCTAGGTTCTCCTTCACGTATTGGCGGAGATGGTTACGCAGGGCAATCGGGTCCTGATCCTCCAATTCGACGCGCAAACGCGGCACAACGGCGCTTTTGGACTCGATATACAGCACCTTGGCGTAGGGCGGCTGGTAGACGATCCCGAATCGGTCCAAGTCCTGATACAGCATCAAGCGACCATTCCAGACAATGCCGTTATCCCCCACTTGGACCAGGATCTTTTCCGGATCCTTGTTGCCGACCAAGATGAGCAAGATCGCCATCAACAAGATGATGAAGGCAAACAGGAAGTTGGCCGTCCAAATGGCGTAGGCCATGAAGGCAACCGCAACCAAGGTCATCACGAAATACCAGCTCGGTCCGCGCTCGAACTTTAAATAGGCAGGAGCCTCCCAGACAAAGGCATCCTGGCTTTTGACGATCGCGTCCTCCACTTCAGGAGGGAAAGAGTTCATATATTCGGATTATACCACAACCTCTTAATTTCCTCGCCATTTTAGGCCTATTTATTGCCTGTAAAGTCGCGGTTCCACGGTTGACAAAATGTCCATTTTATGGTAAAACCGCCGCACGTTCCCTCACAACAAAAAGGAGGCTCCGATGACACGGAACCCGAATCAGAGGACGCGAGAAGGAGTTCGCTACAACCGCAACAACCCTCCCCGTACCGAGGAGGAGGCGAAGGATCGGGTCGATCAGCTTAGCGGCGATATCACGTGCATCGAGACGGATCTCGAGCACAAACAGGTCGAGAGCTTTGCTGACGACGCCGCGTACGAAGCCTGGCGCTCCCGTGCGATCGCCGCCTTGGCCTTGAAGAAAACCGAGTTCAAGTTTCTACGGGATTGGCTCAAAGGCGTCGATCAAGCGAAGAAGCCGGACTTGATGAAGATCAGCCAGGAGATCCGCGACCGTGCAAAGAACATGGCCGAGGAAATCCGCCCGGATTATGTTCGCGTATATGACGCAGAGCATCTTCCTTCAACGCCCAACGAAGCTCATCAGCGTCTCGCCGCGGTGGGCACGGTGCGCGTACGGGTGCAGGCCTGCTTGTCGGAGATCTCGGCTGCGTGGGTCCAGTATCCACTCCGCCGCAGTGATCTGATCGCAGTCAAAGCCCCCTTGGTCGAGATCCTGAACGAGATCGAAGCCGAGGCGAAGATTACGAAAGCGTTCATTACCAAGGACGTCGCCGATGCATTGCCCAAGAGACGCTTCTGGAAGTCAGTGTGCGTGACGGCATTGACGCGCGCCGCTGTGTCAGGATTCGTCCTGACTCCAGAGGAGCAAGAGGTCCTTAATGACCTTGTTGCCGACCTGGCTGCTCGAGCTTCCGCGCTCGATTGATCATTCCTACACCCTGAAATGCCAAGAGCATGCAGGGTGTTTTTATTTCATCGCTTTCGCGTCAGCCAGCACTTCTTCGGCGTGATCGGCGGGTTTTACGCCTTCGTAAATTTTAGCGATTTTGCCTTCCGGATTGATCAAAAAGCTGTTGCGCAAGATGCCCATGTACTCACGGCCCATGAATTTCTTTTTCGCCCAGACATCATACGCATTAATCGCGACCTTCTCTTCATCCGCCAACAAGGTGAACGGAAGTTTGTACTTCTCGGCAAATTTGGCGTGCTTTTTTACCGAGTCGGCGCTCACACCGAGCACGACAATCCCCGCTTTCTTGAAGGCGGAATAATTATCGCGGATGGTACAGGCTTCGACTGTACATCCCGGTGTGTCGTCCTTTGGATAGAAGTACAAAAGAAACCACTTCCCTTTTTGTTCCTTCAACGAGTGCATCGTCCCATCTTGGTCCGGAAGATTGAAATCCGGCGCTTTGGCTCCAAGTTTCAGCATATTATTTGATAGCTCCTTCTTTCTTTAAAATCGCGATTTTTTTCGGCGTTCCCCACGCAAATCCACCCACCGAACCATCCGAGCGTATCACGCGGTGGCAAGGCACGTCTTTGTTGCGATTCTTGTTGAGCGCATTGCCGACGGCCCGCGCCGCTCCCGGACTTCCCATGGCCGCCGCAACCTGGCCGTAGGTCAGCGTTTTCCCTTTTGGGATCTTGCGCACCACATCATAGACGCGCTTGGTAAAACTTTTGGCTTTCATGTCTTCACCTTAAACAAAAAACAGGGCCCGGTATAGGCCCTGTTTCTATTACGAGATCACCTCTTCGATGACACAGCCGAACACCGTGCAAATACCGAGCAAGGTCTTGACCGTCGGGTTCTTGTTGGCGCCCGATTCAAGCTTGATGATGGTGTTGTAGTTCACCTTGGCCTTCTTCGCGAGCTCTTCGCGAGAAAGCTTGTGCTTGGCGCGATGCTTCTTGATGTTACTAGCGATCTTATTGGTGTTGTACTTCGGCTTCTTTGCCATATGCAGTGGGTGAATAATCTCTTATGAGAGTTTTATATTATGGTCCCTGAAAAGCCATGTCAAGGCCTTTTAGTGATGAAAAGCCCACCTAGGCTGGCTCCAGCTTTGGTGGGTTGCGGCGTACCGCGAGATTGAACATGCGTGTGAGCAGGTAGGGCCAGGTTCGGACGCGGATGACGCCATCCGGTGTCCAGACGCCCATGTCCGGCTGCGGGCCGAATAGGTAGAGATGCGGCACCACGCCTTTCAGCGGGTGCAGATGGACGAAATCGTCGTCCACCATCGCGTCGCAGCCTCTCGCTTCTTCGGTTTTTTCGCCGAAGCGGCCGACACAGACGAAGTCGAGCTTCAGTCCGTGTTGTTCCAGCCAGGGCCGGACGTTTTTTGCGGCCGGCGGATTGCGCGCCGTGATGATCTTGAGCGCATGCCCCTGGCTTTGCAGCCAGTGGATGGCTTCCACCGCTCCGGGGAGCGGTTTGATCCTCGCGTGCATGATGGGGTTCTCGTAGACGCGGCAAAGCATCTCTTCGTACACCCATTCGCTGACCAGTCCTTTTTCGAGCGTGTGCTTGCGTTTGCACAAGTCCGGCTCGATTTTGATTCCATGCTCCGTTCGGAGTACCACCGATTTCAGGGTGGCTCCGTCGGCAATGACGCCGTCGAAATCCAGCCCTATTTTCATGATGGTCTCCTGTTGTGTTCGGTACCGCCGCGACTATAATCTAATGGATAGTTGCTGGCAAGAGTCCGTTTCTGTAATCTTGGGCCGAAGGAGGTGCCATGACCGAGTGGGAAATCCTGCGCAAACGCCTCCTCCGATCTTTTTCGAGGATGGCACGCCAGCCGCATGACTGCTGGCACTGCTGCAAGCTGATCGAGCCGGGCGAAGAATACGAATGCGAGGTGTACGCCATGCGCGTGCGCAACATGGGTGGTCCGGTCGAGGACAAGCTCCAAACCTGGAAGAAGCATCGCTATTGCGAGCCTCCACCTGAAGAGTTCGACGAGTCGGAAGCCGACATTTCCCTGCCTCTGGCCGCCTGACGGGCGGTCTTTTTCTAGCCCTTGACCCTAACGTTACGTTAGGCTTTACTCTGGGCATCAGGTGAGGTCGACACCACTCAATCCCCTGACTTTATGCCGTATACCGTCAACAAACTGGCCACACTCGCCGGTGTAAGCGTGCGCACGCTTCATTACTACGATGAGGTTGGTTTGCTGAAGCCGTCCAAAATCGAAAAGAACGGCTATCGCGTGTACGAAGAACGTGAATTGCTGAAGCTTCAGCAAATCCTCTTTTTCCGCGAGCTCGACTTCCCCGTCGATGAGATCAAAAAGATCATGTCATCCCCGACCTTCGACATGCGCGCCGCCTTGCGCGACCATCGCGTGATGATCGAACTGAAAAAGAAGCGTTTGTCCGGATTGATCAAAACGATCGACAACACCATTAAAAAACTTGATAACGAACATGTTATGAACGACCAAGACATGAAAGAAGCCTTCGATGCGTTCGGCGAAGACACGGTCAAGAAATATGCCGACGAGGTGAAGCAGCGCTGGGGCCACACGGATGCCTACAAGCAGTCCATGGAGCGTTATTCGAAGATGACCAAGGCTGACATGGAGAAATACAAGCAGGATTCTGACATCTTCATGAAGAAAGTGGCCGAGACCATGGATAAGGGCGCGACCAGCCAGGAATTCCAGGAGCTTATCGCGCAGCACTTCCAGAGCTTGAGCACGTGGTATGAGCCGAACTTCGAGATGTATCGCGGCCTCGCCAAGATGTATGTGGATGATCCGCGTTTCACGGCGTATTACGAAAAGTACAAGCCGGGTCTCGCCAAGGTTTTTAGCGAAGCCATGCTCTACTTCATTGATCACAACGAACCGAAGAAATAAAAAACTTCCCGCAAAAGCGGGAGGTTTTTTATGTTTTTTGTTTGAACGTCATAAATCCTTCACCGCTTTTTAATTTTCCCTTAGTGCAAAAGGCTACAAGGTAAATCGAAAAAGGGCAGTCGTTTTGTACTGGAATTGCTAATTTTAATGCTGGCACGGGTTTATCAAGATCCTGAATATCGGAAATAAATTGTGTCAATGGAGGTAGGTAGGTCGGAATGCTTTCCCATGCTATGTCTTTCGGAGTAATAAGCATTTGGACGCAAAAAATCCCCTCCGTTTCCAAGAAAGACAGAATTCCATGTTGACTGACCAAGGAGCTGTGAAGGATGTCCATACATTCCTTCGATTGTTCTTCACTGATATTAATCATGGGTAGATGGATTTCATTGGGCAAATCCCTGATGAATCGATCATCGATAAAACCAAATGTTGCAACGTGAAAAATTCCTTCAGTGATGTGATCTGTTGCAATTTGATAGGGCTGCTTGTGTTTTCCTGAGGGTGTTATCTTGGTCAGATGCCCACCCTCAAGGAAGTTTTTCTTGATCGTTATGTGATCAAAGCTTTCAAGATTGAGAAAATCTGGGAAAAAAGAGATGTTGCCACTTGTATTTAAGGTAAAAGCCCCGAAAACACGATAATTTTCTTTAAACTTCAAATAGACTAGCTGGATGCTGCCGGGATCAACCACCGGTCCACCAGGCTTAGTTCTCCTTATTAAATGATCTATGGTTTTTGCATAGATATTTGAAGACATCCCTGGTCGGGGTGGATCTTTAGAGACGAGTCCCGGCTCGAATTTTACTGAAATGGTGCTCATTTAGAGTTATTTAAACCTCGGATCCAACTCGTCTTTCAGAAAAAACTTCGCAGCGATTTCGTCCAAGACATCGCCTTCACTGCGCTCGAATTCAAAAGAATTATAATCATCCGTAATCTCTTCCCCGGCGCTAATGTCACGCAGCGCACGCGTTACGACCTCTTCTTCGTCGTCAGAATACTCCGATAAACAATTCGGATTGTCGGAATGGTTGAAATACTTTCCGTCATCAGCCGAAAAGCAATACAGCTTGCTCTTTTTGCTGCGCCAGCAATATTTGTAAATGAAAATCTGCAGCAAATCCGGAAACGCGAGAATCTCCTCGCGCGTGAATTTACGGTCAAAACCGGGCGTAAATTTCCAGATCAGCGTTCCTTCCGGAATATCTTCATCCGCAAACAAGCCAAAGCCATGAATCGAGCTTGGTTGAACTTTTGTTTTGACGAACAGCATACTATTTCTTCGTGCCGATCATCATCTTCAAGCCCTGCTCCCCGACTTTCGCGCTATGGGTCGTGCCGGCCGGAAAATCCACGCGATCCCCGATCTTGTAAATCGTGGACACGCCGTCGGTATCAATAATCTCAAGTTGTCCTTTCAAAATCACATGCACCGTATGTTCCGCATGCGTATGCGGTTCGGCCGGAATATCGCCCTCCTGCATGGAGACGGTCTGAATATCCGAAAAACCTTCCGTTTCGAGCTGCATCTGCCATTCCTGGGGTGTCATATCAAGCAAGGGTGAATTCAATTTTGACCATGTCGCCATCCGCCAATTCTTCCTTCTTGCGAATTGTGCCGCTGACGACGATCCAGAAATTACCCTTGCCGCTGATTGGATGCAACTTCGCCTTCCAGCTCGTTTTGCCGATCGTGAACTTGCACATCAGATATTTGAACTGATCCGGTTCCATCCCCGCTTCTTTTTTGATGCTTTGGGTCAGCTTCTTCCCCGTGTCGATGAAGAACCAACCGCCGCGCACGCCGGCTCCGGCTTTGGGATACTGGAAGAGTTGGCCCTTCAACTTGAACGCCTTTTTCATAATTACCCTTGAGCCGCTTTTTCCAGATCCGCAACAATGATTTTTTTCATTCCGAGCATAGCTTTCATCGCACGCTCGGCGCGGCCCTTGTCGGGATCGGTAAGCAGTTCTCCCAAACGCTTGGGTACGATCTGCCAGGACATTCCATATTTGTCCTTGAGCCAGCCGCATTGGCTTTCTTCGCCTCCGTCGGCAGTCAATTTATCCCAGAAATAATCGACCTCCGCCTGATCGGCGCAATCAACCGTAAATGACACGGCTTCGTTAAAGGCGAATTCATGCTTGTAGGCAGAATCCATCGCCGCAAACCACTGTCCGGCGAGCATGGCTTCGGCAAACAAGGCTGTTCCCTCTTTGTCAGGACCCTGATCGGTGGGACGGCGCGCCACATTTCCCATCTTAGAATCCTTGAAGATCGATACGTAACGTTTGAGCGCTTCCTCTGCTTTGCCGGCGTTCTCGCCGATAAACATCATGGACGGAATAATGCTCGGGCGCGGCTCGCCTTCGGGTTTGGTCAGAATCAATTGCCACGACATGCCAAAACGGTCCTGAACCCAGCCGTAGCGTTTTGAAAAAGGATATTCCCCGACTTCCATCAGCACTTTGCCGCCTTCGGACAGTTTGGCCCACATGGCGTCGAGATTTGCGGAGGCATTCGGATCAAGTGAAGGATCGAAATTCACCATCATCGACACCGACGGGTTGAGCTTGAACATCGGACCGCCGTCGAGCGCGATGAAGGCGTAGCCATCAAGTTCAAACATGGCGGTGATGATTTTGCCGCCCATGTTCGGCACGGGCCCGACTTGCATGTCAGTCGGATAGCGCTGGATGCTCGTGATGCGCGAATTTTTGAACGTCGAAACGTAAAAGTTGATCGCTTCTTCGCAATTCATGTCGAACCACAGGCACGGGCTGATTTTTTGCATAGGATCTAAATTATTTTCATCATCGTAACTTTCACGACTTTGCCCGCGCTACTAAAAGTTGTCCATTTGCCGACTCGCTTGCCGGCTTTGAACGAACCGGAACGCATCAGGCTTTTTCCGCCCTTGCGAAACCACTCCCATTTTCCTTCCATTTTGCCACCCAGAGTCCAGCCTTTGGCCCAAAGCGTTCCGTCGGCATGGTATTTGACGTACTTCTTTTTGGTGGCGGCCATATTATTTTTTGAGCGCGAGTTTGGCACCGAGCCAGATGCACGGCACGGCTGTGATCACGAGTCCGATCGGATACCACTGATTGCCGAGACTCCAGCCCGTGATCATGCCGAGCGTCGCCATGATCAAACCAATGATCGCGAGAATGCGGACATAAGACATCGGACGATCAGGCGAGAGTTTGGCCGTTACGTATCCGCCCAAAATCGTAAACGCGCAGCGATATGCGAGCGCCACCACTAGCATCCATGGAAGATATTGTTCCGGATGCGCTTGCCCCGGAAACACGCCGCTGCTTTCCAGGACGAAATCCATGCCGACGCTTAGCAACACGACCGTCAAAAATCCGACGATAATCGCGCCAATGCCCTTCAAAATATTCTTGTTCATGGTTATAGAATAGAGGGGAAAAACACATCTATCAATAACCCGTTCTACTCCTTATGTATGAATGATCAAAATGATCCGGGAACCGGTTCGCTGATATAATAATTTCCACTCACGCACCCGTAAGCGTGAGCTTGAATAATTAGCTGTGTGTCATTGTGCATTCCCGGATGTTTTTCTGCGTGACACTCATACCCTGCTTGCGTCTGTGTGCACATTGCTTCACCGCCTCCCCAAAACATCCCTGTGTCCGGTTTATAGTTCACCTCCTGCGCTTCATACGAATTGTAATCACATTTTTCCGGCAGCATCCAGGTGATTTTCAAGCCTCCTGTATCAAGCGTCGGGACCTGAATAAATTTACTATGTGCGTGTCCGGGAAAAATCATCAACCCGTCCTTTTGCCACAGAAAACCAATATAAATAAGCGCAGCTATAAAACAGAAGCTACAGGCCAAGGCTACGATTTTGGAATTCATTTGAATATTCATAATCTGTGCGGCGGATGATCAAAGCTTACACGAGGCAGAGTTGAAATGAAATGCCCCGCCATGAGATGGCGGGGCGGAGATGAACGTCCTAGAGGTGCGGCCAAAGATCGCCCGAAACGGGCGCTCCGCACCACACTCCAGCCCAGTACCCGATGCACGAGCGAATGTCATTGTCGCTGTACACACGCGAGTCGGAGTAATGACGCCCCAGCCAGCCGAGCAGGCAGGTGCCGCGAGACGTAAGACCCGTCATGCGCAAGCTCGAGTGGTTCGAGTACGCGTTGGTGATCGAATGGAATTCGACGATATAGTCGCCATCCGGCCCACACATGTTCCCGTAGGCTGCACCGTCGGTAAAGACCGTGGAGCCGCCCCACGAACCACTACCCCCTGCCTCCTCGATGCGTTCCACGGTATACGTACCGGTGATCGGCGCGATAGCGACACCGATCCCATCCGGGTTGTGCGCAGATCCGCAGCTCGTCTCGCGCCGATCGACGATGTCGATGTACTCGTCCAACGTGAACGTATTCTGGAGACGTGCGCTGAACGCCGGCATCTCCACGGCAGTGAGACTCGTGACCGCACGCATGCAATCACAGGAGAGACCTTCACTGACGAAGAGATTGTACGCATGATCGACTGCGGTGAGACCTTCAGTCTCACTCGCCCCCTCCTCCCCCACGCATGCGGGAACCAGCGCCAACATGAAGAGCAAAACGATGATTTCGAACGCGCGATTGGTCTTCATCTACCTATCCGTTCCATGCTTTATGCGGTTGCATAAAGGGTGCTTTTTACGGCCCCCTACTTCTCACGAGCTTATACTCAATGAGAAACGAGCGAACGTAAACCCTACACTCTAACTCCATCGGCTTCAGTGGGAGCGATAATCTGTCATTGAAAGCATCACCCGTCAAGGGTGGAATAATATTATTTTATCATTATTTTATGTAGGCATTTATGTCGTTTTTATGTGCTAGAAAACCGCACCCAAAGGGTGCGGTTTTCTGTAAAACACGGTCGGGTTACGCGGTCGCGTTAAACTCCACAGTCCACTCAATGCCAAATTTGTCTCTAAACATGGCAAAGGATGTTCCCCAAGGACTGTCAGACATTGGCATCTCAATTTCTCCGCCTGCCGAGAGTCCATTAAACAATCTATCAGCTTCTTCGCGGCTGTCTGCGGCGATAGCAATTTTTGATCGGTTTTCATGTTCGTTCACCGGTCCCATGGCCGCTGGAACGTCATTGGCGATCAACATGTTGCTGCCAATCGGCAAAACAATGCGCATGATTTTATTCGCTTCTTTTTCGTCCACGGGGAATTCCGCGCTTGCGATATCTTTGAAACGAATAATCTTTCCAAATTCTCCGCCAAACACCGATTTGTAAAATGTAAATGCTTCCTCGGCATTGCCGTTGAAGTTGATGTATGGGTTGATTGTTATCATAAGTTGCATCCGATAGTAATGGAATCAAACGCGGCGCGTCAATGATAAAACCGCACGTTTGGGTGCGGTTTTATGTGGCGGAGAGGGTGAGATTCGAACTCACGGACCCTTGCGGATCGCCGGATTTCAAGTCCGGTGCTTTAGACCACTCAGCCACCTCTCCAGCGTCGAAAGAATAGGCGTTTTTTCGCCCTTTGTCGAGAGGCTGTCATATATCAAATACGACAAACGTATCTCGTGTGGCGTGGGATAAAGATTTGTGATTCACTTGGGACACTATGAAAAATTTTACTGCGCTTTACCTTGCGCCCGTAGCGGCGATCGATGGATGGATGAAAACTCCCGAAGCGGAGCGAAAAGCCACTGAGGAAAAGATGAAACAGGATTGGAATACGTGGACGGCCGCTCACAAAGACTCCGTTTTGAATACGATTGCTTGCGGCAAGACCAAGAAAGTAAGCGCCACGGGTGTCGAGGACACGCGCAACGAGATCATGCTTTCCTCGTATGTCGCTGCCGAATCGCTTGAAGCCGCGGCGGACCTGTTCAAAGACCACCCGCATCTCGGAATTCCGGGAGCTACCATCGAAGTGATGGATGTGCGACCGATGTAACGAGCCCTTGCTTTTGCGGCAAATCGTCAGTAAGATAGCCCCGCTTTAGCCTACGGAGAGGTACCCAAGAGGCTGAAGGGGGGAGATTGCTAATCTCCTAGGGGTCTAAAAAGCCCGCGAGGGTTCGAATCCCTCCCTCTCCGCCAGAAAGAACTCGATGTTTAACGCATCGGGTTTTTTCTTATACTGTAGATGCGTTATGAAGACTTACGTTGTCCTCTTGCGTGGCATCAATGTCGGCGGGAAAAATATCGTGCCGATGGCCGGGTTGAAGAAATTTCTGGAAGACCATGGCTGTACGAACGTTGTTACCTATATCGCGAGCGGCAATGTCATTTTAAAGTCTGAGAAAAATCCACGCGCGCTCAAAGCACAAATCGAGCAAGCCCTGCCCAAGACGTTTAAACTCCACTCCGAACTGGTGAAAGTGCTGATCCTTACTCGGAATCAAATTAAGGCCGTCATTGACCACAAACCAATTGGCTTTGGCGATCATCCGAACAAGTATCACAGCGATGTCATTTTTTTGATGGACACGACTTCAGCCCAAGCGCTAAAGGCTTTCAACCCTCGGGAAGGAGTTGATACGATTTGGCCGAGTCGCGGCGTGATTTATTCGCAACGTCTGAGCGCCAAGCGCACCCAAAGTCGTCTCAACAAAGTCATGGGGTCCCCTCTCTACAAATCCATGACAATTCGTAACTGGAATACCACGCTGAAATTGTTCGCTCTCGCCAACCAACATGACTAAATCGATCCAACCGGTGAAATCATTCGCGACTCCGCATGCTTGGCGCGCGTGGCTTGAAAAGAATCACGCGCATTCGGATGGGCTTTGGCTTCGCCTTTTTAAAAAGACTTCCGGCAAGCAAACATTGAATTATGACCAGGCCCTCGATGAAGCGTTGTGCTTTGGTTGGATAGACGGGCAGAAAAAAGGACATGACGATGAGTCCTGGGTCCAAAAATTCACGCCGCGAAGAGCCAGGAGCATGTGGTCAAAACGAAACCGCGAGCATATCGCGCGATTGATCAAAGAAAAACGGATGACAGCCGCCGGACGTAAACAGGTCGAAGCGGCGAAAAAGGATGGTCGCTGGGATAGCGCCTACGATTCTCCGAAGAATATGGAAATTCCGGCTGATTTCGTGAAGGCAATGAAAAAAGACAAAAAAGCGGAAGCATTTTTCAAGACTCTCAACAGAGCGAATCTCTACGCAATTGCCTGGCGTTTACAAACAGCCAAGAAACCGGAAACGCGAGAAAAACGGATGAAGATCTTGTTGGAAATGCTCGCTCGAGGCGAGAAGTTTCATTAACCGACGAACTTGATCCCCGGTTGAAGAAGTAGCATGCTAGAGTCATGCCTATGACTTTCATCTTTTTCGTCTACATCACGATCGCCTGCTGGCTTGGCTTTCTCGTGTACTGGGCCGTGCAGGCATCAAATGTAAAAGAAACGGTTGAACAGCAACCGATCGCAAAGCGCCTAATGGTGATGGGTTTTATGGTCGTCGGATTTTTCCTGCTTTGGTTTCAGCGCTTGCCCGTGAGCTTGTCGCAGAGAATTATTCCGGCTACGACATTGTTCGGCTGTCTCGCGGTTCTATGCTCGGTGTCCGGTTTGGCGCTGTGCATCTGGGCGCGTAGAACGCTCGGCCGTAACTGGAGTGCGCAAGTTACCTTCAAGCAAAATCATGAGCTGATTACTTCGGGTCCGTATGCGTATGTCCGTCATCCGATCTATACGGGTTTCGGTTTGTTGTTTTTGGGTTCGGTGATTGTTGTCGGCCACATCGGCGCATTCATCAGTTTGCTTGTGATCATGCTTGGCTTCATCATCAAGTATTCAGCCGAAGAAAAGTTGATGCTCAAGCATTTTCCGGACAGATATCCGGCTTATATGAAAAAAGTGAAAGCGTTGATTCCATTCGTGTTCTAGCTGGAATGAAAGTTATGGCCGCATCCCGTAGTCAAAGCAGACTTGTAGTTGCGCTTAGCGCCTGCGTTATTTTTCTCGGAACTTTACTTGTTTTTGTTTCGTTTCAACAACGAGAGAAACCGTTGAACGCATCCCCTCTTATCGCGGGCCCTATCCGTTATAACTGCGAACTTAGCGGTGGTACTTTTCAGAACGATCATTGCACGTGTCAGATCGAAGACTTCCAAACCCAGGAATTGATGTACGACAAAGACACGGGGTTTTGTCAGTCAACGATTGGAGGGCCTGCAGGAAATGCATTTTATGTTTCGAGCGGACTTCCCTATGGAGACTATGAGTATTGGACGCATATCGTATTAGATCTCTGCACGAATAGCGGTGGAGACATATCGGGCGTCGCCTGCATCTGCCCTTCCAACAAAAGCTATAGCGAAGTTAACGGAAAGTGTGAGTAATAAAAACCGCCTACGGGCGGTTTTTCTTATTCGGTTAGAGTGTTAGGCTACGAATATGAGGCGCTCCCTCGCTTTGTTCGCGCTCATCCCCTTTTTGCTCCTGGGAACTTTTGGTTTTGTGCAGATGATGGCCGTGCAGAGCGCTCCGATGCATCACTGTCCGTTCATGCCTACCCAGCATTCAGCATGTCCGATGACGGCGCTCGATCATTTCGTGGCTTGGCAAAAGGCATTCCAAACAATCGCGCCGGAATTGTTCATCGGTATCCTGTTCGTCCTTTTGATCGGCTGCGTCCCAACCCTGCAAACAGTTTCTGCTGTTTTCACCTTTCATCATCAACGCTCAAACCAGATACGTCCGCCGCCATTCGCGCAATTATTTTCTGACGGCATTCTTCATCCCAAAGTTTTTTAGAAAAAGACGTCGTTTGGATCTATTCATTCACTCTTTTTTCTATGGAAACAAAAAATAACTACGTGCTGGCATTGGGCATGTTGGTGATCGGCGGCTTGCTCGGATATGTGTTGGCTTCAAACATGATAAAGCCAGCACCTCTCGCACAGATGTCGAATTCATCCGCGCACATGATGCCGAATGGCACGATGATGCAAAACGACGGCGGCATGCAGGGCATGATGGACGACATGTCTGCAGGATTGAGCGGTAAGACGGGCGATGATTTTGACCGAACATTCCTGACCGAGATGATCGTGCATCACCAAGGAGCGGTCCAGATGGCGCAGCAGGTGCTCGCGACGTCTAAGCGACCCGAGCTGCTCGAACTTGCAAACAACATCATCGCGGCACAGACAACGGAGATTCAAATGATGAAAGATTGGCAAAAACAATGGTTTAATCAGTAACACGTATCAAAAACCGCCTTCGGGCGGTTTTTTGCAACCTTTTCTCGCTTGATGCGTTATGGATATGTACCCTCACCCTATGGAGGCGCATCCAGACCGCGAACTCGTTACCCGTGCCCAACAGGATCCCGAAGCCTTCGGACAGATTTTTGACGTCTATCACGTTCAAATCCTGCGTTATTGCATTCGCCGCACTGGTGATGTCGAGCTGGGTCGCGACCTGGCTGCCTCGACCTTTTTCAAGGCGATGAACCAGCTCGGGCGCTATCGCTGGCAAGGTATTCCCCTGTCGGCCTGGCTGTATCGCATCGCGACGAATGAAATAGCTTCGCACTATCGAACGCGCCGCTCTGCCTCGCTGGATGATTTGCTCGAAGCCGGTTTGGAAGTTCCCGATGCGCATGACATCAGGCAAGAATTGATCGAAGCCCAAGCCGAACTCGAACGACACGCTCAATGGCAGACCGTGCACACTGAGCTGCAAGTTCTTCCGCATAAATATCAGGAAGTCATCATGCTGCGCTTTTTTGAAGATAAAACATTAATCGAGATCGCGCAGATTCTCGGCAAACGTCATGGCACGATAAAATCCCTCCTCTCGCGCGGCTTAGCCAAGCTCCGTGAGCGCGTGCAACCCTCCGTGCCGATACCCGTTGTACAGATGAAAGCCGAACGTCTTAACTCATCCGATAGCCTATGAACACGAATTCCTCCCAGCAACATGGTTTCCCCGAGCCTCCGAAGCCCGGGTTGCCCGCGCACAGCCGCGTGCTTCGCCGTGCCCTGCTGAACAAGCATGGGGAAAGCGTCTCACGCTCTCGAGCCGGCTTTTTCTCTTCTCCTATGACACGATTCGCCGCCGTTGGCGTACTTAGTTTGGCGCTGGTGCTCGCTTGTTCCTCTTTTATTCCGCAATCCCCGTTCTCGACGCCGGTCGCGAGTGCGCATGAGCTGCTCAATCGCGCTGCTACCAAAGTTGTAAGCATGCCGGATGTCATGCGCATTGAAATCGAGAAGCGCATGAACGCCGATCTTGATTCGACGCTTGAAGAAGCCAAGGCCGCACCGGACCTGCGCATTCTGACGCCGGATGAATTCAAGGCCGAACAAAAGAAATTGCAGGACCAGGCCTTCAAGACGAACGCCCCCGTCGCCGGCGCGCTCACCTTGAGCGCAAAGCCGATGGCCATCTATCACATGACCACTCCGGATGGCATGGAAACCGCGACTGCCGGCGAGATGGGCACGTTCGACGTGCATGCCGAGAACATCGAGATTTCTTCCGGCACGATCATCAATATCAAGGGCAATGGCGCGACGGTCGTGTCCTCCACCCCGGGCATGAAATTCTCGATCGCTCCGGTTCAACTCAAGGAGCCATCCAAATATCTGGCTTATACCAATCCGGAAGGCCAGAAAGTGATTCTCGGTTTGGATGAGGACGATGTGGTGGTCATGAAGATGATCAGCCTGACGATGAAAATGGGTGATGGCTCCGACGCGAATGTCATGATGGGCACGATGCGCGGTTTCAAGACCGAAGACATCAAGAAATAAGCTCAAAACCGCCCCGAGGGGCGGTTTTGTGTTAGGCTATCTCCATATGTCCAAAAACCCTTTTTTGAACGCAATTGCCGCCAGTTTGTATATCGGTCTTGTGGCGCTTGTTTTGAATGTGGTCTCGCATTTCGCCGGTCAAAAACCTGATACCATTCTCGCTCCGATCGCCTTTATTTCGCTGTTCACGCTGTCGGCCGGCGTCATGGCTTATTTGTTCCTGTCCGAACCCGTCCAGATGTTCTTGGCTGGCGAGAAAAAGAAAGCGGTGGCCCTGTTCGTTCAGACGCTGGGTGTGTTCGCGGGAATCACGGTCGCCTTGTTTGCGGTCGTCTTTTTGACCTCGATTCGATGAGCGTTTGGTTCGTCTACCTGTTGGAGTGCGGCGATAAAAGTCTCTACACCGGTATTTCGACCGATGTTGTCGCACGCGTAAAAACCCATAACGCCGGCAAAGGCGCGGCTTACACGCGCAGTCATCTGCCCGTGAAGTTGGTATGGAGCGAAAAAGCCAAGTCTGAATCAGCCGCGAAAAAACGTGAAGCGCAAATCAAGCGACTCACCCGCCTTCAAAAATTGGAACTCATCAAATAGCGTATGCAATCCTCCGCCAAAACGGTGAAAGAGTTTATTGACTCGCTTCCCGCGGATCGTAAGAAAGCGATCACTACGGTTCGCAAAACCATCCTCAAAAATCTGCCCAAAGGTTTTGCCGAAGAAATGAGCTACGGCATGATCAGCTATAATGTTCCGTTGAAAATTCTTCCGGACACGTATAACGGAAAACCGCTCATGTATGCGGGATTAGCCTCGCAAAAGAATCACATGAGTTTGCATCTCCTGAATATTTACGGAGACAAGAAAACGGCCGAATGGTTTATAAAGGAGTACAAAGCCAGCGGGAAAAAATTTGATGCCGGCAAAGGCTGCGTCCGCTTCAAGAAGCTGGAAGATTTACCCTTGGAACTGGTCGGGAAAGTGATCGCTAAAACTTCGATGAAGGAATACATCAAGTATTTCAAAAAGGTACACGGAAAAACCTAAAGACTTTTAACGCGTCGCGACAATCGGATCGCCGATTTTGTAGCTGCTGAAGAACGCATCCGAAATGTCATCCACTTTTTTGTTCCAGGTGCTGCCGTACAAGCTGGCTGCGATGGTCGGCGTTTTCACCCAGCGAAGTGTGCCGCCTTTTTCTACCGCATAGACGTTGGGCAACGATTCCACTTTCACGAGTTTCACGCCCGGACGGTACGTCACAAGTCCGCCCAGTCCGACGCTGGCGAGCTGCGCATCGCTGATTGTGACCACGTTTTTGAAATCCACGTACCACGAAAAATACACGCGATCATTCGGGAAGACATAACGACGTCCATCCGCACCGCAATAGTATACGGCCGAATTGCTGGCGGATTTGATCAACGAACCGGAAACGCAGTTGGCCGAGCCAGAAACTTGCAAGCCTTTATCGGTATTGATGTCGGGACTCGCCGCCTTGGCTTCATCAGCCGAATACGTTCCCGGATAACGCGCAGCGACCAGGCTCGGGTACGGATCAATCGGATCGCCATTCGGTTGATGGATTTCGAAATGAAGATGCGAGGTGATGTCTTCGGCATTGCCGCTGTCTCCCATCCAGCCAACAAGCTGGCCTTTGGTGACCGAGGCACCGCGTTCAATGCCCGGCGCATACGCATGTTCGGGTCCACCCAAACCGTCATCCGTGCCCGGAGTATCGTTGTTCACGTGAATATAGTGATACGTCCAGCCATCCGCGTCCTGCAAAACGATTTCGTATCCCCAACTAGCTTCAGGATTCACGACATAGCTCACCCGGCCATCGATCGCCGCATACAGAGGCGTCATTTTCGGGCCAAGAATGTCGATGCCGATATGCGGATGCCCCGAACGCGGATCGCCATAATCATCGGTAAAGGTCAGGCTTCCATCGGTAGGAAACGTGATCACGCGTGTCACCGGAATAGCGTCCGCCGCGTGTGCGAGTTGCGGTGCGGCCGTCATGGCGAGCAGCGCAAGGAGCGTTAAAGAGTACTTCATAAAGTGACAATAACATATTAGCCAAGATGTGCCTCGTGTTCCGGACTTCCATGTTAAGATAGATGCAATCTTATGAAAAATGCCGCCTCAAACAAAAATGTTATTTGGTTGATCGTGAGTCTTGCCGTTGCTTCGATCGTGATTGTCACCGCTTTTGTGATGTACGCGATGAACGTACAACAAAACCAGCCGGGTCATGTTGTCGCCTGCACGCTGGAAGCCAAATTGTGCCCGGACGGATCGTATGTCGGACGCCAGGGTCCGAAATGTGAATTCGCCGCTTGTCCGACTCCGACAACCCCTCCGGTAAAGGGTGGAGGTTGTGTGGTCGGCGGTTGCAGCGGAGAACTATGTTCTGATTCGAGCGAGGGCCCGCTTGTGTCGAACTGTATCTATCGTCCGGAATTCTCCTGCTACAAAGGCGCGACTTGTGAGCGCCAGAACAATGGCGCGTGTGGCTGGACGCGAACGGCGGCGCTCAAGAGCTGCCTGCAAAATCCTCCGGCGGCGCAGTAATCCAAAACAAAAGCGCCCCTAGGGGCGTTTTTGTTATTGTGTCAGGGCTCCGATCTTGAAGGTCGCAAGTTCGCTTTCCGGTCGGCTTTGCCCGCCATGTTGATCGTTGAAGGCTGACGAACCATCTGTCCCACAGAGTGACAGAATCGCTTCCGGTCCGCCCGGATGCTGGTTGATCCAATTCGTTACGTCATACACATTCCCATCGATCGCCGTCCAACAGCTAGTAGCGGAATTATGCTTTTGCACATCAGCCAGTGTGTAGCCTGCTGCTGTAGAGGACGGAGTGAGCGGCACTGAATTCGTAGGTGTACTCGCGCCGCAACCAGCACCCGCCAGGGCAGCCGTCGTTGCGGCAGCCATCAATCCAAACATGAGTTTTTTGTTCATACCTCACCTACTACGCCTGCCGAATATCTTTCTTTCAGCCTCGTGCAATCGTAAATAGTTTTACATCGGTAGCCCCTGCCTCCTTCAGGACCCGAGCGCATTCCTTCATAGTCGCGCCACTCGTGTAAACGTCATCCACGAGAATGACCGTGCCTGAAATCTGTCCGAGCGGGGCAAAAGCGCCGCCCACATTCCCCTGTCTGGCGCGTTCATCTTCCAACTTTGCATTCGGCAACGTGTGTTTGATGCGTTTCAACAAATCAGATCGGGCCGCGTCCGGATACCATGTCTCTTTAAGTAGATCGGCGATCAGAGTCGCCTGATCTACGCCACGTTCGCGCAATCTTTTTTCAGATGCTGGAACACTTGTGATCATGATCGCTTGCCAATCCGGTAAAGGTTGTTCGCGTTTGTATCTTTCCAAAACGGCTTGGAGTGATTCTCGCAAACAGATCGCCGATTTGTATTTCAAATTCGTGACCAGTTTGCGTGTCGTTGGGTGCGCATACGGACTAAGTGCGATCTGAGTATCACTTGCTTCCAAAAGCGGAATAGACAGCAAACACGCCTGGCAAAGCCAGGCGCCATCCTTTCCGCAACCGACGCAAAACGGCGGAAAGAAGAAATCAAGGATTGTACGGCTGAAGGGAAACATCCGAAGGAATCCAGCTATCACCTTGTTTGGCGTAGACCACGGTCAACGTGACCATGGCGGTTTGTTCTCCGGAAGCGGATTCGGTGACTTGCTGGGCCTGCACGGTGAGGGTGGCACTCGTTTTGCTCAAAACCGGAATCGAGGCGTTGGAGAGCGTGGTGGACAGCGGACGAATGGATTGTGACCAGGACGGTCCAAAATTCGGATGGTCTTTGCGCAGTTGGGCGAGACGGGCTTCGAGCTTGGTGCGCAATTCCGGCGTCACAGCCACGGTAATGGCGCGGAGACTCTCGTAGTTGTCCGCGCTCGAATATGTGCCCTGACGGGCGGCAAAGTCCGTAGCCTGGCGTTTAAGAGCTTCTTGAGCCTGGCGTTCTTTTTCTTGCGGGCTATTCGGATCGGTGTTCTGGCCGGTCGTGGTTGGCTGCTGCGGAACCGAGTTCTGCGGATTGAACGGCACTTCGGCAGGCAAGGCCGGAGGCTGCTGCGTAAATCCCGGAATGGAAGGCAGCACCGGACGAAGAATGAACCACACCACCGCGCCGATTCCGAGAATGGCGAGGACAAGCAGGAGGATAAACAGGTTACGTTTTTGCATAGATTAGATTTCGGGTTCGGCCGCCGGCTGCGGTGCGTTTTGTGAGTCGGCGAAATCCTTTTTCTGGGCTTCGATCTTGAGCAACTGTTCCGGATTCGTAGTGACGATCTGGTCTTCGGTATACGAGGCCACGACTTGGATGGCCGCATGCTTTGAACCGGCGAAGAAAATCCCCTCACCTACTCCGGACTCAAGCAACAAGTATTTCTCCGATTGCGTCAGCAGGAAGGTGCGTGCGATCAAATCGATTGAAGCCGGCGACTGTTTGAGCAGCAACTGCATCGAGCTGTTGGTTACGATGGCCTGTCCGTACGGCGAGGTCAAAAAGTCGTTCACGTCTTGGGTGATGGTCGTGATGCCGAGATAGTATTTGCGGCAACGTTTTACGAGCGCGAAGATAAACTTGGCCGAGTCTTCGTTCTGCATCAGCCACCAGGCTTCGTCGATCACGAGAATGCGCTTCTTGCGTTCGGAACGCACCACATTCCAGATGTAGTTGATGATCGTGTAGATGGCCATCGGACGAAGCTCGTCTTCCAGATCGCGCACCGAGAACGTGACGAGCTGGTTATTCATCTGCACCGTGGTCGGCGAGTTCAACAAACCGGCAAACGTGCCTTCCGTAAATTTCTTGAGCTTGACGATCAACTCGGCCGTACCCTCCATGCCTTCGAGAATGTCCTGGAAATCCGACAAGATCGGCGGTTCGATGTTTGTGAGATCCGCGCCGGGCACAATGTCCTTTTTGGCGTAGGTTTCAAGCAAGGCACGATCGAGAATCGAATCTTCGGCCGTCGTGATCTTGCCAAGCATCAGACGCAACAAGCCTTTGATCGTAATAACGGCGCTGCGGATGATATCTTCCACCGAAAAGGCTTCGCCAGTCGGACGCGGCAAATCAAACGGATTGATTTTCGAGCGCGAGGCCAACGAAATGTTGATGTACGTTCCGGCCACGGCGTCCGATAGCGCCTTGTATTCCATTTCCGGATCGATAACGATCACATCCACGCCAAGCATCATCGAACGGATGATTTCGAGCTTCACCGTGTACGATTTACCCGCACCCGAAGTGGCAAAAATAATCGCATTCGCGTTTTGCAACGAGAAGCGGTCGAAAATGATGAGCGAGTTGTTGTGGCGGTTCACGCCGTACAAAATACCGTTGTCGCTGGTGAGTTCGGCTGAGGTAAACGGAAAGCTCGACGCGATCGGCGACGTGCTCATGTTGAACGTGATCTGCAATTCGTCATTGCCGGTCGGCAAGGTCGAGTTGAAGCCCTGTTCGGCCTGGAAATAGGCGCGGCGCGTGTAAATCAAGGTTGAAGCGAAGGTGCTCTCCACCTGGCTCGTGACGCGCTCCAATTCGTCTTTGTCGGTCGAATAAAACGTCGTGTAGAAGGCGAACTGGAAAAAGTGCTCGATGCCTTGCGTCAGGTCATCACGCAATTGCTCGATGTCGCGCAAAGCGGTTTCCGAAATCGGATCGCGCGGCTTGCCGGATTCGGCATCCGACGAAATCTGCGCTTCGAGCACACCTACTTTTTTCTTGAGCTGTTTCAAAATGACATCGGCCGGAATCGGATAAAAGAACATCGCGATATCAAGCTGTGTCGACAAATTGATAATCGGCGAAGCCCAACCGACCGTCACATAACGCGGATACGTCACCACGAACAAGGTGCGGCAATACGTATCACCCAAGCGCACGAATGACGGTTCTACGACCATCGACGACGGTGCGATCAAATCTTTGATGGATGCGACGCCTTTACGGTAGATACGCTCTTCTTCGAGCGCGACGCGCTGTTCTTCCTGCTGCTTCTTGAGCTCTTCTTTGGACGGGCCTTTTTGCAATTTAACTCCGCCCTGCACGACTTGTGCGGCATCGAGTCCCTGCTTTTGGTTTGGATTGAAGGCCATAGGCTAGGTTTCGACTTGAAGCCTGGAGAGGTCGGTCATGCGCTGCGTTTCAAACAATTCCGGATTGTAGACCAGGTAATAAAGCTCAATCAGGCTTTGCGTGTCGAGCTGGACGGCGTTCAGTGACATCGAGCCAAGTCCGCCGATGATTTGGTTCACACGCAAGCCAAGATCGAACTTCATCTTTTGGAATTTTTCTTCGGAAATTTTCCCGGCAACCGTAGGCGTCAAGATTTCCTGCAAACGCTGGAAAAATCCTTTTTGCGTGCTGGTCCCCTTCGTATCAAGCGGATTATACGGGACGATCACGTAAAAACGCTTCTGCATGATTTCGCCCAGCGACACGAGCTGATTCACGAAGGCCTTGTAATCGCGGATCTGGCGTTTTAACAAATCATTGGTCAGTCCTTTTTCGCTGTCATCCAATTGGCGCATGTAGGCATCGATATTCATGCGACGTGACTGAATCACGACCTGAATCGGAAAATCGAGCGCGTTCAAAAACTGCATGTACGCTTGAACGATCGCGTTCTGCTCGTCTACCGACTTGAGCGCGAAGTTGATGCTCGATACAAGCAGTACGGAACGCAGGGTCCCGTCTTTCATGATTACCAAATCGTCACGCACTTCCGCGATGTCGAGGAATTTCTGGGAAGGAACGCCGGGCTTTGGTCCGGCCAACTTCTTGCTCTGCATGGTGGGCATGTCAGGGTTGGTTGTCTTCGTCAGGATTATACACCCCGCCCGTGTTCACCGTGAGGGCAAGATCACGCAGGCGCGTGGATTCGGGCATCGACTTGGGCGCGGGCAGGATTTTGGCAAGTTCCGGCGGCTTGGTGATGAAGGCACGCAATTCCGAATTGGTTGGCTCTTTATTCCAGACACGTTTGGGCGGACGCGACATGGTTTGCAGCACGTTTACGAAAAATAGGTGAAATGGCTGGCCATTAATCTTGAGAAAGCCGAACACGCCGGCGATACCGGCGATGAATACGGTCACGAAGATGAACGGAACGAAGGTGAACACGCGATACGCGATAAAAATGAGCAAGGTCGCACCGAGACAAATCAAGAATTGGCGGACCGTGATCGGACCGAGAATCTTGTCCTCGTTATCGATGAATTGCGGTACGACGAATTTCTCTGGCATCAACCAAAGTATAGCACGTTAGAACTGGATTCTCCCGTTAAGGGCGATAATCGAGCTCAATTCCTCGGCCGTCGGCAAACGTGGGTCGATTTTGCGCTTCTCTTCCACCAATTCCGATACCGGCTTGCCCGACGAGAAGCTTTCCGTCACCAGACGCAGATACTGTTGTTGTAATACGCTAGAACGCCAAGCTTCGACGCCGTCTGTCCAACGTTCAAAACCTTCACGTTTGAGGGATTCCAGTTTCTCCAATACGCGGGCCGCAGCCTGCTCCGGATCGCGCGACAAACGACGATACGCCTCGATATCCATCGAGCGTAGCTCATCGGCCAAGCTGGAGAGTTTTGAACCTCCCGTGATGCCATCCACACTGGGCCGCGGCATGGCGGTCGATGGAGTCGGAGATTTGCGGGCGCCTTCGGCGATAATCTGGCGCAAGGCCTCATCCCCTTTGCTCGCCAGTACTTTTTGGCGATACCAATCCGCATGTTCCTGGCTTTCGCGCTCGCGACGCTCTTCCATCTTCTTTTTTTGTTCTTCTTGCACCGCGATGATTTTCTTTTTTGCTTCATCTTCGACCACGCCGCGTTTTTCTGCGTACGTGGCTTCGATCACGTTTTGGATGCGTTCGCCTTCGGCCGCATCAAATCCCATGCCACCGACTTTTTCTTCGCGCGTGAGCACGGCGAGAACTTGTTCGCGATTGCGTACGTCGCGCAAGCGCGACGAGATAAGATTACGCAAACGTGTCATCAAATGCTCATCCAAAGGCTGGCTCAAGTTGATATTCTTCACGCACTCATCGATTGTGGCTTCGAGAACCGGATCAAAGCGCCGTTCTTTTTGTTCGCCGATCATGCCTTCAGTCTTCACGTCACCCGTTTTGGCCGCCGACGAAGCAATATGCGCCTGTTCTTGCTCGGCTTCTTGCTGCGCATTCTGGAACCATTCGGCGTATTCCGTTTCCGACATGACCTGAGTCGTATTCAAAAAACTCGTCATTTGTTCGACAAAAGCTTGGGCTTGCGGCTTGGCAAAGCCTAATCCGCCTTCGGCTTGTGGGCGCTGGATTAGTTCGAGTACTTTCGCATCATCACGCACACCTTTGATGTACGAAACCAAGATTTCGCGTAAACGTGTAACCGTGGCTTCATCCATCAAACTGATCTTGGCCAGGCTCGCAATACGACGTGCGGCCGAACCATACGAAACAGGGCGCAACGAAACGCGTGGAGCGGCCTGAATCTCGCTTTGTGGCACGCCAAGTTCGGTTAAACGGCTTTCGACATCCCAAATTACCAAGTCGGCCAGCGGTAAAACGACCCATTCGAGCACGGTTTTCTCAACGTCTTCCGGTTTGCGGTCCCCTGCCAAGCCGCGAATCTTGTTTGTGAATTCGCCGCGCGATGTTTTCAGGAAAATCAGATCCCAAACGGCATCCATGATGCGATCCCAGGCGTCGTTGTCGTAGGCGAGTTTGGTTTGGGCTTGGCTCTCACGCAGTCCAGCCTCATCACTCAATAAATAATCCTGGACCGCACCGGCCTGATTATCGAAGAATTCAAGCCATTGGGCGCGCTTCATACGGATTAAGTTTCTTCAGGTTCAAGGGTAGTGCGATAAGCGGCGCTGACGCTACGGTTTGCAGGATCCTGGATTTGCGCACGCAAGCGATCCAAGGACGCTTGAACGTCCTGTTCTTCTTGCGTAGGCAGCCGACCGGTCTGTTTGATATCCGTTTCCAACTTAACCATCTGTTCCATGAATTTCTTAAGCGTTTCGTTACGCGATTTTCCGGATGCGTAACCTGACTTCTTAGCTTTCACGATCATCTGATCGATGTTCTGGGCCGCCATGTCTGCCATGAATTGCGTGCGCTGATTTTCGGCCATATCGCCCATCTTGGAGGCAAGGGTCTCGAATTTCGACATGGCTGTATCAACATCCGCTTTCGAGCGGTAGTCGGGAGTTCCGACGGCAGCCGCCGGGTCCCACGCGCCGGCGTTCAAATTGCCTGCTGCATTCGCTGCGGCCGTGCGATACGTGTTCCATGAAGGAGCATTCTGGAAAACTTGACCGGCATCAACCGTATCAATCATGTTTTCAATATTCGTGACATCCAACGGATTGTTTGCAAACGCGTTCTTCGCCGCCTGCGCATCCGCCGAAATTACCGGCTCGAGACTGGCTGCGGCCACATTGCCCAAAATAGCTTCAGGACCCGTCGGGCGAATTGAAGTTGCACGTTCAAGTTCGGCGCCGAGTTGTGGTAATTTGCCGGCCTGGTTAACTGGAAGTTTAAGAATGCGCTTCTTTCCTTTTTCGTCCTTGCCGATAACCATCTGTTCCATGTCTTTCTGACCGTACTGACCCACGGATTCGCGTGACAACTTCATGAAGGTACCGAGATTTTCCTTCAGATCCTTGTCAGTCAACTTGCTGGTAAAGTTATCGGTCTTGGCGCGATCAAAGCCGATGATGTTCCCGGTGTGCGGATCTTTTTGGATCGCACCGCTTGCATCAAGCAAGGCATAGAGCGTGCCCATGTCCGATTTCGCCTGAGTCGACATGTCTGCCAATGCTTTCGGATCCTGAATGAGTTTCTTCGCCAATTTCATCTTGTCCAAAGACAAGTTCGGATTCTTTTTCAACTGATCATCAATCTGTTTGACTGCATCAGAATCGCCCGCAGACTCCGCCGTCTGTTTCGCCTTATCAAGCAAATAGGCCTGGCGTTGTTCGACATCGCGATCCGCATACTGCGAAGCACGGTTCTTGATCATGCCCTCGTCTTCTTTCAACTTGGTCTGCAAAGCGGCGCCTGACAAGCCCTGCGCCTTCAGTTCCTCTTCGCGACGCTGCGTCATCTGGACCGTGTAGGACTTCTCGAGCGGTTCCTTCATCGCCTTGGCGTTCTTTTCGCCGGCACGTTCGGTCATCTGCTGAACGTAGGCCTGCTTCTGGCCCTTGGTGGCCAAGGCGCCGGCCGGAGTCGCGAACGACGCGATGGCGCGTTGCTTCGGAGACAAATATTCCAATCCTTTCTGGTAATCCGCCGCTTCGGCCTTGTCGAGCTTCTTGTTGCGGCCCATGGCGGCGATAAGCGGCGCGCGTGTGAGCGAGCGCAAACCTGGAACAGCCGAAGTTGCTGCAAACGCAGCCGTGGCCGCTTTGCCCGAAAGATCCAAACGACGATCCACCGCACGACCGCCGTAATACGCGCCCAAGAACGGAGCCGTGGCCGCCAAGCGTCCAAGCGCCTGCGACGCGCCACTCACCTTCTTCGCGTAACTACCAAGCGTGTGGCTGAGCGAGTCGGCTGCGCTCACAGCGGCATCCAAACCCATCAACATGAGCGTGATGCCGACGATGAACGAGGCGATGTCCTGACTGTTGCCGATCGTCGTCAAAAAGCTGACCGTCGGGTTGCTGGTATGAAGATTTACGGCTTGGGCAAGCCCGCCTTCACCGGCCGCGCTTTGCGTAATGGCGAACGTTAACCATAAGAAAAATGCCATGACAGGACCGCCCGTCAAAGCCGATGTGAGCTTCTGCCAGTATGAACCGGTAAACGCATTCAAACTCTTTTGCAAACGACCCGGCAAAGCCGTGGCGAATAATGCCAGCGGCGACAGAATGAGCGCGATCCACAAGCCGACAATGCGCACGATCAGGAACGCCGTCATGATAATCACGACGCCGAGCGAGATCGATAGCATGAAAATCGCGAGCATCAAGGCCAAAATGATGTTGACCGGATCAACCGTGCCCGTAAGTCCGGCGGCAGCGCCCGCGCTCTCGACTGTTCCCCCGCCACTCGGCGGAGCCATCGCCAATACGCGATCAAGCTTCAAGGCCGAAACCAAGTTGCCCGGACCTGCGCTCGCAAAGGCGTTAACGAAGGTGAGCATGATGACCTGCGAAAAATCGATCAACAACTGGATCAAGGTACGAGAGAAGTTGATCAGTACCGCCATCAGCAGCAATTTCGGCAAGACACGCTTGTAGTGGAAGTTGCCTTCGTCGTAACCGATGATGGTCGCGAACGCCGAAACCAACAACACGACGATGAAGAACATGTTCACCACGTCGCGGACCACGATCCAGCCGCGCTGGACGACGATTGCGTCTCCAAATCCGTTATACGCGGCAAATGTAATCAGGATGTCGACCAAAAACACCAGTACATGGCCGATAAAACTGGCGATCAGGTTTAGGATTTCGGCGATGAACAAGAGTAACTGACATTTGACCTGATCGAGGCCGCTAGCCGAGGTGCAGTACGAAACGTCGGCGGCTTCGATTGCCGGCGGCGTTTCAGGGGTGCCCGAAAGCGCCGGATCGGTGGCCGGAGCCGAACTCGTATCAACATGCGTATCGTCGGTACAGCGTGTACCGGCTTCGGTACCGTAACGCGACATGCCGCCACTCGACGCACAGCTCGAGACACAGGCGTTACACGTCGACTGTTCGGACGTCGTGCTTCCGCCCGCACACTGACACGTCGCCGCCAACGTCGTATTCACGACGGGCGGAAGGACCATCAAGGCGAGCGTGGTCAGGCCGGCTATTAAAGCCGCACGAAGGATACGCGTCATTCCAAAGTATGATATCACACGTGGTCGGAATCGCGGTTGTGGAGTTTTTTCAACCGAGCCAGACACGCTTTCAAATCGATTCCCCGTCCCATAACTGGCTTCCACAAATCGCCTCGTTTTTTCAGACGTCCGAGAATGGTATCCATCGTAAACACACCGATCGTGAGACCGGGCCTCACTTCATTCCATGAAAGGGGCGCGGAAACAGGTGCTCCATCCACGGCACGTACCGAATACGGCGCGACCAGGGTCTGTCCTTCTCGGTTTTGGTAACAATCGAGATATACCTTGCGCTGACGCTTGGCCGGGCTTCGTTCCAGGCTTGTGATCTTCGGCATGCGTGCGTTTACTTCGGCAGCTACCAGACGCGCGAATAATAACGACTGGTCATACGAATATTTCGCGCCGAGCGGCACGCATACATGCAAACCGCGCGATCCGGAAGTCTTGCAATAACTTTTCGCTCCGATTTCATCCAATACTTCTTTCACAACGAGTGCCGTTTTTATGACCTGGTCAAAATGAATGGCTTCCGGATCAAGATCAATCACCATGAAATCTGGCCGCGTAAGCTGTTTCACCTTTGATATCCACGGATGCAGAACGATTGTGCCGAGTTGAACAACGTAATTGAGCGTCTTCTTGTCATTGCAGACGATGTATTTGAGCGTTTTGTCTTCGGATTCAGAACGGACGGAAACCGAGCGCATACCCTTTGGCAAATGCGGATTGTCTTTTTGGTAAAATGCTTCGCCCTGGATTCCGCCGGGAAAACGCTGCAACACCAAAGGACGGTCTTTCAGATACGGCAATAAGTATTTCGACACGTTCTGATAATAACGAGCGAGGTCTCCTTTCGTGATTCGATCTTTCGGCCAATAGATTTTATCTGAATGCGAAAGCCCTTCCGGCGCAGAGGCTTCGCGCACGACCAGGCTCGCTTTTTTATCTACGCGCAACCCAAGAAAGATCGGTTGACGCATCACGCCGTCTTCCGTCCATTCCTGAAAACGAACCTCGCCCACTAATTGCGGTTTAACCCAGTGTACGGGCGCATTGGTTTTTGGCGCTTCGCTAAACGGACTCGTGCCAGTCTTAAGTTTATCCAGCTTGTGCTTCAGATCTTTCAGAGCCGCTTCGTTTCCGAGCCCGCCCGTATGTCCTATATATTGCAGCTCTCCGTGGGCATACACGCCTAAAATCAAAGCGCCGATGTATTTGCGCGAGCCACGCGGCTCGGTATAGCCGGCGATAACCGCTTCCTGTCGCGGTAAAATCTTGATTTTGAGCCAATCGGACGTTCGTTGTCCGGTCAGATATCCGCCGTCGCCGCGCTTGGCCATAATCCCCTCGCCTCCGATTTTGACAGCGTGTTTGAAAGCGGCCAACCCATTTTCTTCGACATGTTCGCTGTATTTCACATGCGTGAATCCGTTGATCAGGCGCTTGAGCAGACGTTTGCGCTCAATCAGCGGAAGATTGCGCACGTCATGTCCTTCAAAATAGAGAAGATCGAAAACTTCATAAACTAATGTGCCAGTTTTCGTTTTAAAATAATCTTGTAGTAACTGGAATCTTGACGTGCCTTGCTTGTTCAGAACCACAACTTCGCCATCAAGGACGGCATCGATCGGCAAGCGCGCGAGCTCATTCGCCACGGCAGGCATCTTGTCCGTGAATGACAATCCGTTGCGCGAATAGAGTTTTACTTTTCCCTTTCGCAATTCTGCAATGGTGCGATATCCATCCCATTTTGTTTCAAAGATCCAACCCGGGCGATTGAAGGGCTTGTCCGCGACCTCGGCCAACATTGGTTTGACCTGACTCGGCATTTTTCCGCGTTCCGCAACGACAGGCGCTGGCGCCGGTACGTCTTTCTTGAGCATCATCAACCACCCATTCTTGAGTTTCGGATTCGCTAAACGCACCAGCAGATAATGTCCGTTCAGTTTCTTGCCATGTAATGTAATCTCGAGTTTCCCCTCTTTGAATCCGCGCCGAATCGCACGTTCGATATCTTCGCTTTTCGTATTCTCGTACGAATCATAGGTTCCCGAATCCCAAATTTGCACGGTGCCGGCGCCATATTGTCCTTTTGGAATTCGTCCGTGAAATGTTCGATACGCGAGTGGATGATCCTCAACCATGACGGCCAGTCGCTTTTCGCCAACTTGCATGGGCGGACCTTTGGGAACGGCCCAGCTTTTTAGTACGCCATTGAATTCGATGCGGAAATCGTAATGCAAATGACTGGCCGAATGTTTTTGTACGACAAAATGATGAGTACGCGGTTTCGCCACCTTGCCGCGTGGTTCCGGCGTTTTGCCGAACGAGCGTTTGGCTCGGTAGACCTTAAGCCCGGGCATACCGACGGCTGCGGCGCGGCGGCGCTTTACGCAAACTGCGCGCGAGTTCGGCCATCAAGTCGGAGGTCTTGGTCGGCATCGGCTCCACGCCCTTTACGTGAACGCGCTTGCCCTTGGCCTTTTTCTGGATCAAGGCGCGCAGTTCTTTGGAATATTCATCGTGATATTTCGCCGGATGGAATGCGCCCGCTTGTTTTTCGATCAGCTGCACGGCAACGCGCACTTCTTTTTCTGAAACCTGTTTTTGTCCCGGAATATCGAGACCGGCCGGCTTGCGCAGCTCTTCCGGAAAACGCACTTGCAACAGCATCAGCAAATCTCCTTCCGCGCGCACGATGCCCAATTGCTCTTTGTGCTGAAGGACGAACTTGGCCACACCGACTTTTTTGGTCCGTTTTAATGCTTCGCGCAAAATCGCGTAGGCTTTGTCGGACTTGTCCGGTTCGATGAAGTACGGCTTCTCGTAATATTTAGGCTCGATTTCTTCTTCGTCAACGAACTCAAAGATCTCGATCGATTTGCTTTTCTTGATGTTGGCGTGCACAAAATCTTCTTCATCCAGAATCACGAATTCGCCTTTTTTGTATTCAAATCCCTTCACGATTTCATCATTCGGCACTTCGTGATTCTCTGCTCGGCACATGCGGGCAAAGCGGATCGGTGAACGGTCGCGCTTGTGCAGAAGATGAAATGTCAGTTCGCGCTCCTCGCTTGCCGTGTACAGGCTCACCGGGATGTTCACCAGACCGAAGCTGATCGAGCCTTTCCATGTGGGGTGCATATGTCGTCATTTTAACAGATTCGGACAAACGAGTGGAGCATTGCCCTCGATTTTTTTCCGTGTTACATTCGGATTCGTTTCACACAGCAGCAAGACGATGTTATCCGTCAACTTTTTAGGCTCTGACCCCGACGCCTCGGCCCGCCGCAAGACTTGGATCTTGGCCGGGGTGTTTACGTTCCTGGTAGCCGCCATTTCCGTCGCCGGCGCGACGGCGTCTTATCGTTCAAGTGAAAATGGCAGCAACGTCTTCGATGAGTTCTCGCGACTGCCTGGTTTTGTGGAAGTCCGCAGCCTGGTCATGGGTCCGCCGCCGGTCGACGCCGCTCATCCTGCACAACGCGATACCATCAACATCCTTATATTAGGTATTGGCGGCCCGGGTCATGATGGTTCTTTGCTGACGGACACGATTATCCTGGCTTCGGTTGATTTGAAGCAAAAAAAAGTCGCGATGCTCTCGATTCCGCGCGACATGGCCTGGAAGACGCCGGATGGCAACTACGAAAAAATCAACGCGGTCCACGCATATCTCGAACAGGATCATCCGGGTGAAGGCGCCAAGCTCACGGGAGAAGCGTTCTCCAGTTTTTTTGGTATCCCGATTGATCATGTGATCCGCATCGACTTCCGTGGTTTCGCAGCTTTGGTGGATGCCGTCGGTGGAGTCGACGTGAATGTCGAACACTCTTTCACTGACGAACAGTATCCGACCACGGATGATCTTTGGACCACGATCTCTTTCAAAAAAGGCGAACAGCACATGAGTGGTGCCACGGCGCTCGTGTACGTGCGTTCGCGTCACGGCAACAATGGCGAAGGTTCGGACTTTGCGCGCAGCCGTCGTCAACAGCTTGTGCTCATGGCTTTGCGTGATCGTTTGTTGTCGCTCAACACACTTTCCGATCCGGGCAAGCTCGCCAAATTGTATTCGGCGCTTGCAACTCATATTCAAACGGATCTCACGCCGTGGGATGCGCTTTCCTTCGCTCCGCTCGTGTCTGATTTCGACGCTTCGCATGTCACGACTCATGTTTTGACGGATGCACCGGATGGCGAACTCATTGCCACAAACTTGAATGGAAATTTCTTGCTGTTTCCGAAAGGCGGCAACTGGGATGTCATCAAAGGCTTGGCCCAGAATCCGTTTGCGGGTGAAGACGCCGCCAAACAAATGGCTCCGCCGCTCGCCAAGGTCGAAGTAAAAAACGGTACATTCAAAGGCGGTTTCGCGGCTCAAGTTTCCAGCGCCCTGTCCGTTGCCGGCTATAACGCCATCAACGAAGGCAATGCCAGCCGTCGCCAATATGCTCGAAGCCTTATTTTCGATCTGACCGGCGGCAAAAAACCTGAAGATCTAAACAAATTGCGCCTCGAACTGGATGCCGACGTTTCCCTGTCGCAAGCCTCGACAGTTACGTCTACAAATGGTAAGGCCATGCGCGTGGTCTATGGAGATTCGATGTCCAAGGAGTCCATCGTGGCTACCGATACTGATTTTCTCGTCATTTTAGGCGAATCAGCCTACCCTTTCGTAGACACTTCCAGCAGTTATGCCGTACGCCCGAACCCGTAAACTTCCCCGTGTTGCCATCGTCGGACGCACCAATGTCGGCAAATCCACGTTGTGGAATCGCCTGACCGAATCCGGACGCGCCGTTGTCAGCGATGAAGAGCACACCACCCGCGACCGCAACTACGGCCGTGTTATTTGGAAAGGCGCCTGTTTTGAAATGGTGGATACCGGCGGCATGGACACGGAAGACAACGTGATCGGTCAGGGCATTCGTCGTCAGGCCGAACACGCGATCAAGGACGCGCAGATCGTCTTGTTCGTGGTGGATGCACAGGCCGGTGTTATGCCGCAGGATCGCGAACTCGCTCGTGCCGTGCGCAAGATGTCCAAGCACGTGAAACTCGTCGCCAACAAGGTTGATACGATGAAGTATTACTCGCAGGGAGTGGAAGCGGATTTTTATGACTTGGCCTTTGGCGCTCCGGAACCCGTCAGCGCCGCTACGGGTCTTGGCGTCGGCGATTTGTTGGATGATGTCAGCATCGAACTCGACAAGCTTGGTCATCCGGCACAACCGATCGAAGATCATCCGGCGTTGAAAATCGTCATGGTCGGCCGCCCGAACGTGGGCAAGTCTTCGCTTGTGAACGCGATTCTCGGCGAAGAGCGCGTGATCGTGTCCCCCATCGCGCACACCACGCGTGAGCCGCAGGACACGGAGATCATGTATGAAGGCAAACCGGTTACCTTGGTTGATACGGCCGGTATGCGCTCGCGTTCCAAAATCGAAAAGGGCGTCGAGGAAGCCGGCATCGAGCGCAACCTGCTCGCCGTGAAGCACAGCGATGTGGCTTTACTCGTGTTTGACGCTACCGAAGATCCGACCAAACAGGATCGTCATCTCGCCGGCATGCTGGAGGAATCCAGCAAGGGTTTGATTCTCGTCGCCAACAAATGGGACTTGGTCGAGAACAAGGAAACCGATACGCCGGACAAATACGAAGCGATCATTCGCCAGTTGTTCCCGTTCTTGTCCTGGGCGCCGATGATTTTCGTTAGTGCCCTCACCGGCAAGCGTGCTTCCGGTTTGATCGACGCTGCCATGAAGGTGCAGGAAGAACGCTATCGCCACATCGATTACAATGCCGTGAACCGTTTGTTGAAAGCGACCATTAAAAAGATGAAACCGTTGCAAAGCTTCGGTCCCAAGTCGCCGCGCATTTACGACGCCGCCCAAGTTGGTCATGCGCCGCCCACGTTCTTGATTACCGTACACGGTGATAAGGAAAACTTGCATCCGAACTGGTTGAAGTTTTTCGAAAAACGCATCCGTGAAAAATTCGGCTTCATTGGTACGCCGATTGTCGTGAAGGTTCGCCACCTGCCTGCCGGTAAGGCCGGACAGCCGAAACACAGCCAGGGTCCGGGCATGGAAGCTGTGGCCGGTAAGATTCGCGTGAAGAAGAAGCTGGTCAACCAAACCATGCGCCGTCAGAAGCTTGGTGGTCGTCGCTACTAACAAAACTCCCGCTTGTGCGGGAGTTTTGTTTTGCTTGCTTTATAGGGAAAACTCCTTAATACTTAGGCCATGAAATTGATCGTCGGCCTCGGCAATCCGGGCAAAGAATACGAAGGAACCCGCCACAATATCGGATTCCGGATTTTGGATGCCTTGGCTTCCGAACCGTTCAAGAATGAATCCAAATTCAAATCGGAAGTGTCAGAAATGCGCGTGGGTTCGGAAAAAGTGATTCTCGCCAAGCCGACCACGTTCATGAATAACTCGGGTGAAGCTGTCCAAGCGCTCAAATCTTTCTACAAGCTTGAGGATGGCGACATTCTCGTCATTCAGGATGAGATGGATTACGTTCCGGGTGTGTTCGCATTCTCGTTTGGAAACGGTCCTGCAGGCCACAACGGCATTTCTTCGATTCAAGAACGTCTTGCGACGCGTGATTTTGCGCGTTTGCGCATCGGCATTGGTCGCCCAAGCGTTGGCACGAAAGAAGATTTTGTTTTAACGCGCTTCACCGCAGATGAAGAATCAAAAATCTACAAGCGTCAGGACGACATGGTAAAGGCGGCGCAAGATTGGGTCTCGCAAGGCTTGACAAAGACGATGAATGTGTGGAACGCGGTAAAGAGTGCTGAATAAATACCCGATCGAATACATCGCGGCGGCCGATCCCCGCTTTCCTCCCTTGTTGCGGCATCTCGCCGATCCGCCCAAGGGTTTGTTTGTGCGAGGTGATTTGAAAGACCAACCATCCGTTTCTGTAGTTGGCACGCGCAGATGCTCTTCGTATGGTCGTCGCGCTACGATTGAAATTGTTTCCGGCATTGTCGCGAATGGCTTAGGAGTGATTTCCGGGCTCGCGCTCGGGATAGACGGCGAAGCGCATACAGCCGCACTCGATGCCGGCGGCTACACGATTGCCGTGCTCGCAACCGGAATTGATGAAGACACGATCTATCCGCGCGAACATTTGCGACTCGCGCATCGCATTCTGGAAAGCGGAGGTGCGCTTGTTTCAGAATCTCCGCCCAAATCCCCTTCGTTCAAATTTGCATTTCCAAAACGCAACAGAATTATCGCCGGGTTTACTCCGGCGACCGTAATCATCGAGGCGACGCAGGATAGTGGCTCACTCATCACTGCAAGATTGGCACTCGAAGAGAATCGCGAAGTCTTGGCCGTGCCCGGTCCGATCTTTTCTGAAACTTCGGTGGGCTGTCATGAGCTCATCAAGCTTGGCGCAAAACCCTGCACTTCTTCTGCCGATGTTTTGTCCGTATTAAAACTGGATCGTCCCGAACTCATGGCGGCCGCGCGTAGTACCTTGCCACTAACTTCAGATGAAAGCCTGGTGCTGGAAGAGTTATCCCAAGCCCGTCATATTGATGAGATTTCAGCGCTCTTAAACGTGCCTATAAGCCGTTTATCCGGGCTCTTAAGCTTCCTTGAGCTCAAAGGGTATGCCACGCATGAAGGTGGCCAAATTTGGCGAAGAAAAGCCCTTTTCGCCAAATCATCAGCAAAATGATATATAGATGTCTATGCATTTGGTAATTGTTGAGTCTCCAACCAAGGCCAAGACCATCCGTAAATTCCTGGGAAAGGATTACGAAGTCGTGGCTTCGATGGGTCATGTCCGTGACTTGCCCGCTTCTTCGGAACAGATCCCGGAGAAATACAAGAAACAGGAGTGGGCGAATTTGGGCGTGAACGTCGACAAGGACTTCGAGCCTTTGTACATCGTGTCCGAAGGCAAGACCAAGGTCATCCGCGAACTCAAGTCTCTCTTGAAGGATGCGGAAGACGTCTATCTGGCGACTGATGAAGACCGTGAAGGAGAAAGCATCAGCTGGCATTTGTTGCAGATTTTGCAGCCGAAAGTTCCGGTACATCGCATGGTGTTCCACGAAATCACCAAGAGTGCGATCGAAGACGCCTTGGCGCATCCGCGTCAGATTGATGAAAAGCTTGTCCGCGCGCAAGAAACGCGCCGCATTCTCGATCGTCTGGTAGGTTATTCGGTTTCTCCGGTGCTTTGGAAAAAGATCGCCTACGGTTTGTCGGCCGGTCGCGTGCAGTCCGCTGCGTTAAAAGCGATTGTTGACCGCGAACGTTTGCGTCTCCTGTTTAAGAAAGGCTCGTACTGGGATGTGGGCGCGATGCTCGACAAGGATGGCCACGTTTTTGATGCCAAACTCGTTTCACATGCCGGCAAGCGCATTGCGAGTGGTAAGGATTTCGATGAGAACACGGGCGCGCTCAAAGCCGAATCCGCGGTTCAGCTTTTGGATGAAGCCGCCGCCAAAACAATTGCTGACGAAGCCGCTGCGTCAAAATGGAAAGTGACCGATGTCACCGAGAAGCAGATGCATCGCAAGGCTCCGCCGCCGTTCACGACCTCGACCTTGCAGCAGGAATCCAACCGCAAGCTTGGGCTGTCTTCGCGTGAGACGATGCGTGTCGCGCAGGGTTTGTACGAAAAGGGTCACATCACTTACATGCGTACGGACTCGGTGAACTTGTCCGGCGAAGCCGTGAAAAACATTCATGGACTCGTGTCGAGCAAGTACGGTCCGGAATATCTGGGCGCCAGTCGTCATGATGCGGCTCAAGCTGGAGCGCAGGAAGCGCATGAAGCCATCCGTCCTTCGCTTTCGTTCACGCCGCCGCAAGACATCGGTTTGTCCGGTGCGGAAAAAGACGTCTACGAACTGATCTGGATGCGGGCCATTGCTTCGCAAATGAAAGAAGCCGAACAACTGCAGATCAGTGTGAAGATGGAGGCCGGCAAATCCGAATTCCAGGCCAGCGGCATGCGCATCGTGTTTCCGGGTTTTTTGCGCGCCTACGTCGAAGGTTCGGATAATGTTGAACAGGCCCTTGAAGACAAGGAGAAGCCCCTGCCTGAGCTTAAGACCGGTGATGCGCCGTCTTGTACCAAGGCCGAAGCCCAAGGCCATGAAACCAAGCCGCCGGCTCGTTTCACGGAAGCCTCCATCATTCAGTACATGGAAAAAGAAGGTATCGGCCGTCCTTCGACCTACGCTTCGACAATCAGCACGCTTTTGGATCGCGCCTATGTACGCAAAGCCGGTAACGCGCTCGTGCCGACTTTCACGGCCATGGCCGTCACCGGTTTGCTTGAGAAACATTTCGGTGATCTCGTGAACGTCGGCTTTACGTCAAAGATGGAAAAGTCGCTCGACAACATCGCTGAAGGCAAAGAAGAATGGCTTCCCTATCTTCAGCATTTCTATCTCGGTCATGATGGATTGCGCGACAAGATCAAGCGAGAACTTGAAAACATCCAGCCGGAGGATGCGAAAACCGTGTCGTTGCCGAATTTGGAGAACTATCGCATCAAGGTCGGAAAATTCGGTCCGTATGTCGAATCGTCTTTGCCAAATACGGGCGCAGACATCAAAGCCTCGCTGCCGGAAGCTCTTGCACCAGGTGACGTCGACGAAGCCGCTTTAAAAGCGGTACTCGAAGATTCGCTCAAAGGTCCAACCACGCTCGGTACGGATCCCGAAACCGGTAAGCCGATTTTCCTGAAAACTGGTTCGTATGGTCCGTATCTCCAATTGGGCGAAGAGGAGGAAGGTTCCAAAACCAAACCGAAGCGCGTCAGCATTCCGAAAAACGTTCCGCTTGATACGCTCGACTACGCGAAAGCGCAATCGATCATGTCCTTGCCGCGTCTGCTCGGTACGCATCCTGATTCGGGCAAAGAAATCCGCGCCGGACTTGGTCGTTTCGGCCCCTATATCGTCCATGACGGCGATTTCCGCTCGCTCAAGAAGGAAGATGACGTTTTGACCGTGCAGCTTCCGCGCGCGCTCGAATTGCTCGCCATGCCAAAAGGGACACGCGGCCGCCCTTCCGCCGGCAAAGAGATCGGCAAACATCCGGATGACAACAAGCCGATCACCCTCCATAACGGAAAATTCGGCGCCTATGTCAAACATGGAACGATCAATGCCACGATCCCGAAAGACATGAAGCCCGAGGACGTTACGCTTCCCCTCGCTATCGAACTGATCGCCGCCCGCAAAGCCAAAGGAAAAACCAAACGCTTTAAAAAGACCGCCTAGTGGCGGTCTTTGCCTCCTCCTCCTCCTCCGAAAAATCCACCCAGCGCTCTGAAGTTATTTAGGAACCAGCCATGAACTCCGCTGGGTTTTTCCTTTTCACCTTTTCCTTCCGCGCGAACGGGCGTGACAATCGTGATTCCAGCCGGGCCGCCATAGGTCTTGTCGTTGTAGAGAGGTTCTTCAGAACCACTAGTACGCTTGCCGCCCTGGATCAGGGTCAAATTCGGGCCTTGCGGACCCTCTGGACCGGTTGGGCCGGCTCCGCCTGCCGGAGGCTGCTCCTGGAACGCTTCACCGCCATAGCTACCACCCGTCGGATTTCCAGCCGCCATCGCCGCGATTTCCGGTAATGCCATGTATTCGCTGTTCAAGATAGTGGCCGCTTTTTCTTTGACCGTCGCTTCTTCAGATAACTCAAAGGCATGTGCCGCCAATTCTTTCTTTTTGGCTGGATCGGTTTCGGCAGCAACAGCAATCAAGGCTTCGGCGTGATCATGTGAAGCTTTGCCCGCGCGATACTTGGCATCCAACACGGCAATGTACGTACGTTCGGTTTTTGTCAGGTTGTCGAGTTCGCTTTCCGGAATCTCCAGCGTCTCGGCATTCATGTGCAAGCCATGCTCTTCCGCGAAAGACTGGAGCGCATCCAAATCTTCCTTCATGACTTCTTCAGCAACGATTTTTTGTTGCTCGGCCATCTCGTTTTTCGTGACCGGAGCTACCATCTTCGCTTCAACCGGCTTTGGAACTTCAACGACAGCAGCCATGGGTTTCGGCGCCTCCATCACAACCGGAGCAATAATCGGTTCCGGAATTTCGACTGGCTTTGACGTTTCAACCAGCGCCGCAACGGGAGTCGGCGGAGCTTCATTCGCAGGCTCGCCCAAGGCGACGTCTACCTGTTTGATCGCCAAATCTTCTGCTTCCGCAATCTGTTTGTAGGAATTGTCATTGGCAACTTCGATCTTTGAGGCGATTTCCGGGCTGACTTGTTTTTCCGTCGTCTCCAGCAAACCGAGACGTTTACGAGCTTCGACCTCGGCTTGGGCATCCTTCTTAAACAGGTTTACAACCTTGTCTTTGCTGCCGCTTTCCAAGGCACTTCCAAGTTCGCCGTGTTCGGGACTTTTTGCTGTTTCTATCCCCTGTTCAGGGGCCTGAACTTGCTCTTGGGAAAGGTCCTGGGCGGCTGCGGCTTGTGCCATATGGACGGATGATAGTACCTTGAAGCTCATGCTGTCGAGTGAACCACTGCCGCAAACGATCGACGGGCTCTGCGAGCTCGTAGCTTCGTATGACGCAAATGCCGTTCCTGAAACCATCAGGAAGGCGTATGAGTTTGCCAAAGAGGCCCATGAAGGCCAAAAACGCGCCACCGGTGAGCCGTATATCATCCATCCGCTGGCGACAGCCTATAACTTGGCCGAAATGCGCTTACCGGCTCCGATCATCATCGCGGGCTTGTTGCATGATGTTCCCGAAGACACGAGCCGCACCCTCGAAGACATCACCGAACACTTTGGCGAAGATGTTTCGACCATGGTGGCGGGTATCACCAAGCTCGGCAAAATCAAGTATCGCGGCATGGAGCGCTATCTCGAGAACCTGCGCAAGATGTTCTTGGCGATGGCCGCTGACGTGCGCGTCGTGTTCATCAAATTCGCCGACCGTTTGCACAACTTGGGGACGTTGGATGCGATTCCTCCGAAAAAACAATATCGTATCGCGCTCGAGTCGCTCGAAATTTACGCGCCCATCGCCAACCGTCTTGGTATGGGTGAAATGAAAGGCCGTCTCGAAGATGGCGCTTTCAAATACGTTCTTCCGAAAGAATACGAATGGGTAAAACAGATCGCGAGCACCGGACGCGCCGAAAAGAAAGAATATCTCGAACGCATTATCGGTAAAACCAACAATTTGTTGAGTGAGGCCGGCTTGAAAGAGGTCGAAATCCAGGGACGCAACAAGCATCTCTACTCCTTGTATCGCAAACTTTTGCGTAACGAGCGCAATATCGCTCGCGTGTACGATTTGATCGCCGTGCGCGTGATTGTGGATTCGCTTGCCGACTGTTATGCCGCCCTGGGCATCATCCATGCCGAATGGACTCCGCTCAAAGGCCGTATCAAGGACTACATCGCCCAGCCCAAACCAAACGGCTATCGCTCTTTGCACACGACCGTATTTTGCGAAGATGGAGAGATCGTGGAATTCCAGATCCGTACCAAAGAAATGCATGCCATGAACGAATTCGGTATCGCCGCCCATTGGAGCTACGACGAAGCTGGTAAAGTAAAAGTTGGTGCGTCAGCCAAGGGCCGTCCGCCTGAATGGGTGAACGAATTGGCCGAAATCCAGCGCGAGCTGGAAGACAAAAAAGCCTACTTGAGCGCGATTGAAGAATTGAAGATCGACGTGTTTAAAGATCGCATCTTCGTGTTTACGCCCAAAGGCGATGTGATCGATCTTCCGGAAGATTCGACGTGCGTGGATTTTGCATACGCGATTCACACCGAAATCGGCAACACGACGATTGGCGCAAAAGTGAATGAAGAAGTCGCGACGCTTGATCGCGTACTAAAAAACGGCGACATGGTGGACATCATGGTCGACAAGTCGCGCAAAGGCCCGAATCCGGACTGGTTGAATTTCGTGAAGACGCGCCACGCCAAATCAAAGATCCGCCAGACATCAAAATCCACGCTTTCGGCGTGGATCAAAGGGATGCTCCCAGGTTCGAAATAAGTTGTTCGAATTCTTCGTCCGAGCCGAAGTGGATTTTTACATCCCCGGCTCCTTTTTGATTGCGAGTAATCGCGACCTTGGTGCGCAACTTCTCGCGTAAGCGCTGTTCCGCATCGGCGATATTTGCGTCCTTCATGCCCGGAGCGCTACGCAGCTTGGTTGCCACGCGCGTTTCCGTCTGGCGCACGGTGAAGTTTCCATCGAGCATCGCCTTGAACAGTTCCATGCGTTCGGCATCAGTCGGCAAAGACACGAGCGTACGCGCATTAGAGGTCGAAATTCGGCCTTCAGACAGCGCCTGTTGGATTTCATCCGGCAACTGGAGCAAACGGATCATGTTGCCCACTTGCGGACGGCTCTTGCCCATTTTGCGGCTCACCTCGTCCTGCGTCATCCCAAACTCGTCGACCAGACGCTGATAGGCCCGTGCTTCTTCAATCGGATTCAAATTTGCGCGCTGCACGTTTTCGATAATGGCCAACTCGAGTTTCTGGAGCTCGGTCGCTTCACGCACCAAAGCCGGAATGGTTTTCAGACCGGCAATCGTAGAGGCACGCAAACGTCGTTCACCCGCAATCAACTGAAAACTCCCATCGGCTTTTGGTGTGACGATGATCGGCTGCAATACGCCGTGATCACGAATGCTGGAAATCAAATCTTCAAGATCGCCATGATCAAAATTGGTACGCGGCTGATGCGGATTGCGTTCGATCGATGAAATCGGAATTTCTTGCACGCGCTGACCTTCTTCGCGCGGCATGTTGGAAGAATTGTCGCGCATCTGCGGCTCGACATTCATGTTCTGGGCCGGATTCGGACGCGCCACAACGCTATCAGCAGGCTTCTGCGGAATAATCGCGCCCAATCCCCGTCCCAAACCTGATTGGCGGCCTAAAATCATACGTTGCGAACGGCGTAACCGCCGGTTTCACGATCAAGAATTTCTTGAGCCAAATATTCGTACGCTTTGGCGCCTTTGCTTTGCTTGTCGAAATGCGCGATCGAACGACCGAAAGACGGCGCTTCGGCCAAGCGCACATTGCGCGGAATGATCGCTTTGAAAATATTGTTCGGGAAATATTTGTACAACTCCTGCACGACATCGTCTGACAAGCGTGTGGTCGGGTTGTACATCGTGATCACAGCACCCAAAACATCAATTTCTGGACGGATATTTTCCTTCACCAGGTTCACGGTCTCGAGCAACTGGCCCAGACCTTCCAGTGCGTAATATTCAGCCTGCACCGGAATCAGGATTTCATCCGCGGCAACAATACCGTTCAGCGTGATCAAGCCCAGCGTCGGCGGACAATCAATCAAAATAAAATCGTAGTCGTTACGGATTTCGAGCAGCGCATCGCGCAATTTGAATTCGCGGCGATCCATACCAACCAACTCCACGTTCAAACCGGCAAGCGCCGTGGTCGCTGGGATGATGTGCAGACCCTGATGCGCCGTCGGCTGCACCACGGATTTCATCGGCACGCTGCCAAGAATACCTTCGTACACGCCACCCTGCAGATTGCGATGGTCGATGCCGATGCCGGACGTCGCGTTGGCCTGCGGGTCAAGATCCACGATCAACACGAATTTACCGAGTTCGCTCAAATACGCCCCGAGGTTGATGGCCGTGGTCGTCTTTCCTACTCCGCCTTTTTGGTTAACGATCGAGATAATGCGAGCCATAGGCGACGCGGTTACCGACTGATGTTACACGGCGGTTAAACGATTCTGCAAATGCTTGAGATGCTTCTCTCGTTCCTGGCCAAAACGCTCGCTATCCAGGCCGTATTTCTCGAGCAAAAGCGCCGCATAGTTACCTCCGAGGTAATGCGGCAGAATCACGTAGTCGGCACCGGCTTCGTACAGGAGCATGGCCTCCTCGGCCGCCTGGGCGGTGGACAGGAAAACGGCGTCCTTGTTTCGTTTGCGCAACTTGGCGATCAAAAATAGGTTGGTCTCGATGTCCGGGATCGTGCTGACCATCAAATTCGTTTTGCGAAGATCGAACTCATCCAATAATTCATTCTCAGATGCATCTCCATAAATGACCGGGATGCCGCGGTTCTGCAGATCACGCACTACGGTCGGATTAAAATCCACGATCGCGTAGGGTCGATCCAGTTTGGCGAGTAGAGGCAAAAAGTCGAAACCCAATCGATGCGCGCCAAACAAAATCGCTTCCGGCTGTTGTACATTGCGACGTTCAACCAAAGTTTTCTTGCGTTCGAAAAATCCGAGCGGTTTTCTCAAGACTTTAAACAAACCGTCCGCTCCGGCCATCGTCAAACTTGAAAGCGTGAAGGTGACCAATGCCACCAAAGTAACAAGTGTCACGACTGTCGAGTCCACATATCCGAATGAACGGGCCAAAAGCAGGAACACAAGGGAAAACTCGCTGACCTGGGCCATGGTCAAACCCGCGTAGAACGAGGTTTTGCGACGATAACCCATGAAACCCATGATCGCGCTCACAATCAGCGGATTGCCGATCAGTACATACGCAGACAATACGATCACGGGCAGCCACAAATCTCCGGCATTTCCGAAGGCAAGCTGTGAACCAAGTAATACGAAAAACAGAACAAGAAAGAAATCGCGTAGCAATTTCATCTTGGCGCTGATCTCGAGATGGTACGGCGAAGTTGCCAGCGCGATGCCGGCGGCCAATGCGCCGATCTCTAGCGAGAAACCGATTAACTGAAACAATGCGGCCACGCCCATCCCCCACGCCACCGAAAACAAAAGCAAAAATTCTTGGGACGCGGCAAAGTAGGGTGTCAGTCGCGGCAATACGAATTTCGCCACGAACCAAAGCCCGGCACCGACGGCAAACAGCTTGATGACAGCCCAACCGAGCGCCAACAAAGATGCCCCTTCAGCCGTCGATGACAGCGCAACTAAAATTCCGGTGGCCACCAAGTCCTGAACGAGCAATACGCCAACCGCAATGCGGGCATACAGCTTTCCGAGATCACGACGATCCTGGAGCGACTTCATCGCGATAATCGTGCTGCTGAACGTGAGCGCCACCGCCAAAAACATGGCCGGAACTCCACGGAACCCGAGCAAATAAACCAGTCCGAATCCGCACAATGTTGTGATGAAGATCTGGCCCAGTCCTACCGCCAACGAAACTTTTCCCAAATCGCGCACGGCTGATGGTGTCAGGTTCAAACCAACAATGAACAACAAGGCCGTGATGCCAAGCTTGGAAAAAATTTCGACTGTCGATGCATCGTGGATCCAACCAAACACCAGTGGTCCCGCCAACATCCCGGTCAGAATGTAGCCGAGCACCAGCGGCAACTTCATGCGCTGTAAAATAAACGAAACTCCCGTCGCAAGGGACAAAATCAGAGCCAACTCAAGGAACGCCTGCATGGATTTATCCGTAGTATAGCAAAACGAAACGCACTCCGTGTGGAGTGCGTGTTCGATGGTTGCGGGGGTCGGATTTGAACCGACGACCTCCGGGTTATGGGCCCGGCGAGCTGCCTCTGCTCTACCCCGCGATAAAGTTGTGGGCGGATCATACCCAAACCTTGCCATCCGGTCAAGATTCCGTTACCCTTTCGTTCGCCAGTCTAAGAGCCGCGGTGGCGGAATTGGTAGACGCACGGGACTCAAAATCCCGCGATCGTAAGGTCATGAGAGTTCGATTCTCTCCCGCGGCACCACCGAAAAACGACCCTCACCGGGTCGTTTTTTTTATTTATTGAAAAGGTCTAGCTCCTTGTCGAGCCTGGAAAGTGTTTTCTCTGTACTAGATGCGAATTCCATGTCGACAGCCTCCAGCTCTGTTGAGGTCAGACCAGTCTGTTGCATTATGAAAAGATTGAGTCTTTCCTTGAAGCGTTGAATGGATCTTATCGCTGGTGCAAGATCCTCTTTGCCGTTCGTCCCAAGTTTATGAATAAGCGGACCAATATTGCGAAGCGCAGAATCCTCCTCAGAACCGAGGTCCCTTTCAACAAGAGCTAGTAAATTCACGGCAAATTGAATTTTTTCTTTCCCTACGCGTTGCTCAGCCTTCCTGACAATTTTGGCCTCTCGCAAATGTTCGTCCATTGGAGGCTCCACAAATCTTTCTTTTGGCCATTTTTCCATATTATTTCAAGCTCTAAAAAATAAGACTAATCAGCGCCGCCAGGAACATCACTTGCATGGCGAATCCGGAAGCCAGGGTCATGTCCTTACGTTCGCTGACAAGATTGTGGAAGAAGAAATGCAAGCGATGGAACCACTTCAATCCAGGGATGCGCCAGATCTCGTACACGGCCACGAGCAGGTCGGGCAAGATGCCGCCGGCCATACCGAGGCTCACGGTCAGACGGTCAGTCGGGATGTTGGCGTTGAACAGGAACAAGATGAAATAGATCGATACGCAAGCGTCCAAAACGACGTATGCCAAAGCTCGCGTCTTACCGCGGCCGGAAATATAATCCTTGTACTGCTTCGTATCTCCGTGCGGAATGATGTCGCTCACGAAATGCGACGCGATACCCAGCGCGAAGGCGATCAAGTTCTGTCCAGGAATTTGCTGTGCAATCAGCGCACCCAAGGCAGCATGCGTGGTTATGAACATACAAAACGTCGAGAGCGTACCACAAAAGCCGTAAAACGAAAAACAGCCCCTAAAAAGGCTGTTTTTCGATGGTAGCGGGGGGCGGAATCGAACCGCCGACCTCGGGCTTATGAGTCCCACGCTCTAACCAGCTGAGCTACCCCGCCATGTTTTGCGTGGCCGCAATCTATCAATGATTTGGCAGCTTGGCAAGGATAATACCAGCCGTCTGGTCCCACGAGAAGCGCGCCGCCTGCGCCGGGCCCTTACCGCCATCCAGCTGCCCCTCAAAAGCGCCGACAATCGCCTTCACCCATTCCTCTTTGGAGTAGGGATCAAGCAATAGCCCGGCCTCGCCGACAACTTCCGGAATGGCTCCGCGATTGGAAGCAATCACCGGAACTCCGGCAGACATGGCTTCAAGGGCCGTACGACCAAAACCTTCATGCAGGGACGGCAGCAACAGCACGGTTGCATGCCGCACAAATTCATCACGCTGGGCATCATCAAACTGCATCAGAGGCTGACCGGCAACCACGAGCTGCGCATTCGGGACATGTGATTGCACTTCCAACCAAAGATCCTTGATGAAATCGATATGCTTGCGCGGATTGATGCTGCCTAAGATCAGCGCATATGGCCGCTTGTCGCCCGGGCTGATCGGTCGAATCCCCTGATAGGTCACCGTAATGCGATCCGCCTGAACACCAGTCGCGTTGATCAGCTCCTTTTTCGTGTCTTCGCTGATCGCAAATACATGGGGCGCATGGCGCACGCCCCATTCAAAAAGCTTGGTGGTAATCCAACGACGGACAAGCGATTGCTCGAACCATTCCGGATGTTCGAAAATAGCCACGTCATGTACCCACGGATAACACGGCACGGGCATGAAAGGCGGTACCGAACCGCTCGGCACAAATAGCACATCCACGTTTTTCACGGCTTCACGAAATGCCCACGCGCGTTTTGGTGATGTGAGACGCACGATTTCAATCCCGTATTCGCTTGCGTGTTTTTCCAATGCTTCCGTCAATTCGATCGAGGCATGCTCAACACCCGCGCCGGGATCACCCGGTTCCGGAACATGCCGCAAATCAACTCCGATCCGCATGAGGCCAATCAAAGCTCCTGAAGGCCCAGTACGTCAAGGCTTTCACATCCTGGAAACGAGTGAAATGCGCGTCATCACCCAGCACCAGCGCGATCACGCGATGGCCATCCGGACCTTGCGTAATCTGCGCAAAACAATATCCGGCTTCCGGCAATGTCCCGGATTTGGCGGCGACAATTTTATACGGAGCGCGGTTGATATCCGTCGTCAGCAATAAATTCGTGCTCTTGATCTGATAGGGTTTGGCATTCACCTTACTCGGCAACGTGAGCGCGCTTTTGGCCATCGCCTCGCGAATTTCAGGATAGGCGGAGGCCGCTTTGAGCGCGATCGCCACATCGCGAGCCGTCGCTTTGTTTTGGCTGTCCAAACCGGAAGGATCGACGAAATGCGCGCCGCGCATGCCCAGCGCCTCGGCTTTTTTGTTCATGGCCGCGACGAAGGCCTCGCGACCCATTGCGACACGAGCCAAGGCGTCTGCGGATTCGTTCAGCGAACCGACGAGCATCGCCTGAAATACGTTATTGGCCGTCAGTGAATCCCCGGCCTTCAATTCCGAACCGCCGATCGCGCCCATGTCTTCCGGCAAAATCTCGATCACCTTGCTCGCATCCGGACGTTGGTCCAAATACGTCATGGCCGTCACGAGCTTGGTGAGGCTCGCGATCGGCAAGGCTTCGTCCGCATTCTTTTCAAATAAAACGGCGCCACTATCAACGTCCATGACAATGGCGGCTTTGGCGGAAACTTCAACGCCGAGCGAAGCGCCTTCTTTTCGCGTCGGCCAAGAATCCGTAACGCTGCGTACGGCCGGCAACGGATGCAAAACCGCTTGCGGCAAGGTCGGCTCGCGCATCGCATGCAAGGCAAACGCACCTACCAAAGCGATGAGCGTGTCTGCCGTCATACCAATTCATTCAGCGCCTGCTCGACCGCGGAATGGCCACGCAAACTTTCGTAATCCGGCAATTCTTCGGCGCCGCTCACGCCGATATGCTTGTAAAACGCGACTGTCACGGCATACATCGGCTGGCCTAGACGAGCATCTTCCTTTTGTTCGATGAGGCCGCGCAGCAACAAGTTACGCAAAATGAGCGCGGATTGTACGCCGCGAATTTGTTCGATTTCCGGGCGCGTGAGTGGCCCACGATAGGCAAGAATCGCCAAGGTCTCGAGCGACGGCTTGGTGAGTTCGCCATGCATTTCTTGTTTCAACACCGAACGCACGAGACCGGCGGCATCGGGATGCGTGACGAGTTCGGCCATTTGCCCGCTGCGCACGATCGTCGTCCCCGACCCTGAAGATTCGAGACGCGTTTGCAAAGCGTCCAGGGCCCCTTCGACGTCTTTCGCATCGCGCGTCACTAATTCCGCGAGCTTTTTTACGCTCATCGGTTGGGCCGTGGCAAACAGAACGGCTTCCAGCAAAGCATCGAGGTTCATACGGTCGTTTTGAGACGAATATCGGTAAAATGACCTTCTTGTTCGACGGATACAATGCGCTGTTTCACGAGTTCGAGCAAGGCCAGAAATGAGACGACCATTTCATGACGGTCTTTGGATTCGCTCAAAAAGCGATGGAACGAAGACTGCATCAGTTTTGAGACGCGTCCGCGCAATTGCTCGATCTTTTCTTCGATCGTGATCGCGCGTTCCATCGATGTTTTTGGCAAAGCCAGGAGCGGCTCTAAACGACGCGCCGCTTGGCGATACAGATCGCGCAACATATCGAGCGTGACGCCTGTCGGCGGCACAAAAGACACTTCGGGCTTGAGCGGACGATATGTACGAGCGTAGGACGAGCGGCCTTGCTTTTCCATCTCGGCAATCTTGAGTGCCGCTTCGGCAAACGCCTTGTACAAACGCAATTGCGTTTCCAAATCCGGGCCTTCGTCCAAATCAGCATCCGTGAGACCGGGCAAAATCGCTTTTGATTTGAGGTACACGAGCTTGGCCGCAACCACCAAAAAATCTGCCAGATCTTCCGGGACGATCTTTCCGTGATTTTCACGCACCAGTTTTACGAACGGTTCCGTGACCTGCATGAGCGACACCGAGGTGATATCGAGTTTTTCGTTTTCGATCAGTTGCAACAGCAGGTCCAGAGGACCTTCGAAATGCTCGATTTTGACCTCGTATGCCATGTTATTTCCCTTTCTTGATACTGATATGCGCTTCGTCCAGGCGCTTTGGTTCGATTTCGCTGGGCGCGCCCATGAGCAAGTCGCGTGCATCACCCGTCTTTGGGAATGGAATCACTTCGCGGATGTTCTGCTCATTCGCGAGAATCATTACGATGCGGTCGAGACCGGATGCGATGCCGCCATGCGGAGGCGCACCGTATTCGAACGCTTCGAGCATGTGTCCGAAACGCTTTTGCGTCGTTTCTTCGTCCAAACCAAGCAACTGGAACACGCGGCTCTGCATTTCGCGCTTATGGATACGGATCGAACCGCCGAAAATTTCCGAACCGTTCAGCACCAAGTCGTAGGCATTGGCGCGCACCTTCATCGGATCGGATTCGAGCATGGCCGCATCTTCCGGCAAGGGCGAGGTGAAGGGATGGTGCACGGCTTGCACGCCGCCTTCGTCATCCTTTTCGAACATCGGGAAATCCACGACCCATTCGAAGGCGAGCTCATTCGGATCATTCTTGTCTTTACGGAAATCAGGCTTGTCCGAACCATGCTTTTCCATGGCTTCCGCGTACGAAATGCGCGGGAACGGCACTTGGGCTATTTTCTTTTCAGGCGAAACGGCTTTGACCATCTCGACCATCATGCCTTCGACCAAGTTCAAGACGTCTTCGCGTTCGACGAAGGACAATTCCATGTCGAGCTGCGTGAATTCCGGCTGGCGGTCGCCACGCTGGTCTTCATCGCGGAAACAACGCGCGATCTGGAAATATTTCTCCATGCCGCCCACCATCAACAATTGCTTGAATTGCTGCGGCGACTGCGGAAGGACGTAAAATTCTCCGCCATGCAAACGCGAAGGCACCAAGAACTCGCGCGAGCCTTCGGGCGTACCCTTGGTCAGGTTCGGCGTTTCGATTTCGAGAAAATCACGCTTGTGCAGATAGTCACGGAAGAACGTGATCACGCGATCGCGCAATTCGATGTTCTTGAGCAAGCGCGGCGAACGCAAATCGAGATAGCGGTATTTCAAACGCACTTCTTCATTCACTTTGGACGTGTCATGCAATTCGAACGGCGGAGTTTTGGAGGCGTTTAAAATCTCCACATCCTTGGCAAGGATCTCGACGGTGCCAGTCGGCATGTCCGAATTCACCTGCTTCGCGCCACGCGCCTGGACGATTCCGCGGATAGAGATACAAAATTCCGGGCGCAAGTCCTTCATCGCTTCCTTGCCTTGCTCGGTCAATTCGGCCGGAACGAGCACGATCTGGGCCACACCAGAGCGGTCACGCATGTCCAAAAAGGCCAATTTGCCCATATCGCGGCGGCCATCGATCCAGCCCTTCAAAAGCACTTCCTGACCTACCTGCGCGACGGTGTCGCGGATCATCGTCCGGTTCATAGACCCGTATATCACCAAAATCCTTAATTTGCCGCAACCAGGAGGTATAAGGAGGCGCGATCCTTCGGATCATCGCCAGTCGCGCGGATTTCCATCTCGCCCTTCAAACCGCTCGGAATTTTATAGACGCCCTGCCAGGTTCCATCTTTTTGCTTGGTAAAAACGACAGCCGCTTTTGTCGGAATGGAGGCATCCGTAATCAAAAAGCCTTCGACGGTCACCGGATTATTGCTGATGGTTGCCACAAAGGTCACGCTTGCCCCGACCGCGGCGCGATACGTGCCATTGGCATTTGCCATGCCACGCGGTTCCACTTTGTCGATATTCGGCGCGTTCTCGGAAGTGCGGGACGGCGGCGTCACGTCGGAATTATTGTCGACGCCATAACCGCTGATGCCGGACAAAGAATCGCCGCCATCGGCCGCTTGCAGCTGCGCGGCAATATCCACCAAGTTCCAGACAATGGTGCGCTGACAGTCGCGACGCTTATTGGCCGCGCAATCACGATAGCGCTGCACATCCTGTGCGGCGGCATACAGCAGGATCGGCGGCAGCACGACCACGCAGACAAAAACCACGGAGCCGAAAGCGATCCAGGCCTTGATCCAACCTGTGCGCAAAGGAACTTGATCCATATGCGCGTTATTCTACCACAACTGCGGCATCCGGTTCGCCCGGGATGGCACCGGAAACGCGGCGTGCATCTTTTCCGTCCTGGATCACGAGTGATGTTCCCTGCACAACCACCAAGCGTCCACCGCTAATCCAGAGCAACGGCTTGCCATCACCTTTCCAATCCGTCGCATTCACCACGGAGAAAATTCCGCCTTCCGTTCCATAGGCGATATGTGAATCGTTCGCGACTACCCGATTGATGACATCATCCGAAGTCGCTTCCACGGTTTGCGAACCGTCGGCTTCGATGCGTACGAGTTTGGACGGACCATGCGGCGCGTTCTCGATCCCCTCACCCGGAATAAACGTCGAAAGCCAGACGCTACCATCCACCAAACCAAGCACATTCGCATTCTCCGGCATGTCGGCCAGTTTGGTGATGGCACCCGTACGGTTCACGACTAGAATTTCTTGCGACGATGAAATGCGCGCCAGCACGACGGCATGCGTCGCATCAATCAAACCCAGAATCTGCGGATCGATATATAACTGACCATTCTCGCGCCGCAAGACAATATCCCAATCCGTTCCCGAAACTTTGAAACCGTCTCCATACGGGACGAGCGACAAATCCGTATTGGAAAGAAGATTCGAACTGCGCCAGCCGGCGGCTACGCTGATTTTGGTTGATGAACCGGAATCCAGATCAACCAACAAACGCTGATCACGATCAGCTTTGGGAGCCGGGACTCCAAGCATGATGATCGTATGCGTATCGGACGCAGCCGCGATCGGCAAGGTCGAAGTACTTGCTCCGGAAGAGTTGGAAGCGATGTTTGGCAAACGGTCGCTGACGGTCCACGCCACCGCGGCCACAATCAGCGCGACCAAAATCGGGCCAAGCCAATTGGTGCCCGAACGACGATTTCTAGACATGCGGACAGGGTACTACGGCTCCAAACGGTTGAGGAGACGCGGGAACGGAATCGTTTCGCGAACATGATGGATGCCGCAAATCCAGGTCACGATGCGTTCCAGGCCATACCCGAAACCCGAATGCGGCACGGAACCGTATTTACGCAAATCGAGATACCACTTGAACGCCTCTTCCGGCAGATGGTGTTCACGGATGCGCTTCAGCAATTCGTCGTAGTTATCCTCGCGCTGCGAACCGCCGATAATTTCGCCGTAGCCTTCGGGAGCCAACAAGTCGGCGTTCAACACGCGGCTCGGGTCTGACGGATCACGCTTCATGTAAAACGCTTTCACGGCCGCTGGATATTTCTCGACGAAAATCGGCTTGTCGTATTTCATCGTGAGTTTTGTCTCGTCATCCGCGCCCAAGTCATCCATATCGCCGATATCCGAACCCATTTCACGTAATTCCTTGATCGCTTCGGCATGCGTCATGCGAATGAACGGCGCCTGCACTTTTTTGAGCGGTTCCTGGTTGCGTTCCAGGATCTTCAATTCCGGCTGACATTTTTCCAAAACCTGCGCCACGATAAAACTCACGAGTGATTCCTGGATCTGCAAGTTGCCTTCATGTTCGACGAACGCGGCTTCGGCATCCATCATCCAAAATTCGATGAGGTGGCGGCGTGTCTTGGATTTCTCCGCGCGAAACACCGGACCAAAGTCGAAACAGCGTCCGACCGAACCGATCGCGGCTTCCAAATACAATTGTCCGCTTTGCGAGAGATAGGCCTTACGTTCGCCGAAATAATCAATTTCAAACAGTTCGGTCGTGCCTTCGCAGGCGTTCGGCGTAAAAATCGGCGAGTCGATCTTGTTGAAGTTGTGATCGCGCATCCAGTCGTAGGTCGCGTGAATCACCGTGTCGCGCACTTTCTGGATCGCCCACTGCTGCGGCGAGCGCAACCACAAATGGCGCATGTCGAGCAAAAAGTCCGGCCCGTGCTCTTTTTTGCCAATCGGAAATTCTTCCGACTTCTGGACGAGCTGCACGGCGGTGGCCTGCAACTCAAACACGCCTTCCTGTTTTGGATGCGCCGTCACGATCCCGGTCACGATCACCGATGATTCGATCGTTGTTTCGCTAGCGGCATTCCAGCTCGCTTCGTCAACCTTGTCCTGACTGACGACGGCTTGCGTGAAACCGCTGCCATCGCGCAACCACAAAAAAGCGAGCGTCTTTTTATTGACGACGTTATAGGCCCAGCCTTTGACGGTCACGGTTTGGCCAACGAGAGAGGAAAAATCCTTGATGAAAGCATCCATAGAGGTGTCGAGCATACGAAAACATCCGGTTTTAGGCAAGAAAAAAGCTCCTTTTCAGGAGCGAGGGAGACGGCGACCGTACGGGCGCTGCCGGACCATCTTGGGCCGGCCTTGGCGCGGTCGCGCCTTCTGGTAGATGCGGACGATCTTCCGCTCACGCGGACAGATCGCCGCTTCCAGGATCGGCTGGTCGTCGTTCGTGACGAGACGCCGGATCTGGTAGCCGTCCGAGGTATGACGCGAGGTCGGCATCATGGACTCCACCACCGTGCGCACCTGACAGAGCAGCGCCTGCCTCTCCAGGTCATAGACCAGGTGATAGGGCTTGTACTTCTGCCGTTGATGCATGCGATCCCGCATCACTTTCTCGGCGCGCCGGTTGAGGAAGCTGTCCAGATCCACCTTGGATCCGAGCAAACACCGGGCGAATTGCCCGGCCGCTTCGTCCGAGACCGTCCACTCGCGCTTCGACTTGCGCTGACGCGGCGTGTCCGCGATCAGTTTGTCGAGCGAGGCCTCCTGGCGCCGGACGATCTCGTGCACCCCCGTAACCTCTTCGGGCTCCGGTTGCAATTCCGGCGAGCACGCAGGCTGGATCGTAGAAGTCATGGCGGACGCAAGGAGGCGTCGCTCACGATTCTTCTCGATCAAACGCCGCAACTCGAGCAGGAAGTGAACCATCATCAGAACCACGACCGGATGATCTTCGATCTTCTCTCCGTTGAGCCGTACCAGGCGCAGCTTGGGCCTGGGCTGGGTTGAAGGTTGAGGAACAGGGAAAAGTCGAGCAGGAGCTCGGTGCATTATCACCTCGGGAAGACGAGAATGGGTTGAGAAGCTAGATAAAAGGAACGTCAATAAGAAATCATGGCCGATCACTTAAGTCAAAAAGGCTGCGATCGTGTTCGGGCCATGCGGCCGATCATGCAATGGCGCATCATCCAATGCATGCTCGACGACGGAACTCACCTCATTAAACACAGATCCCGGCGCCGTCACCGATAACGCAAAAGCCAAAGGCAATTCCGGAAGAACCGATAATAATTTATGAGCTTCGTCGCTCAAATGCGCCGTTTCAAATTCTCCGCCATAACCGAGCGATGTCAGCAATTTTGATGAAGCCGCTGCATACAAAAGACGCGTACGTTCGGCGCTTGGTTCGCGCTGACTCGATCGCCAGGCATGGGCTAATTCATCCATCAGATCAAATAGTTCCGGATCGGAAACGCCGGGGCGCGTCAGGCCGTCCAGCAAATCGGCAAAGGCTCCGAGCATAGCCATGGCGGGCAGGTTGCGGCGCAAATCGGTCTGTGCGGAAACCGCATGCGCCACGGCCAATTTATCGATGCTCGCGCCGACGGCGATCATTACATCGGCTTTGGTGAGCGGCTCGAGATGTCCGTGCTGTTTCGCATGCCAATTACGCACGCCACGCGCCACGGCTTCCATTTTTCCATGCTCGCGGCCGTACATCGAAATCCACGCGTCGTGTTCACGATACGGTTCTGATCTTAAAATATAAACCGTGTCACGCAGGTAAGGCATCCAGGTAATTCTGCAAGATGGCGGCAGCGGCCAAATCATCGCGCTTTCCCCTGCCACCCATTTCTTTCACCTGGTCGGCAGCGACTTTGGAAGTGAGGGTCTCATCGGCTTCGACGACATCCAATCCATCCATCTTCAAACGCGAAATGAAATCGCGGATTTGTTTGGCTTGCGCGGTTTCACGCGCTTGGTCCGCCAACGGGCGCGGCACGCCAACCACGATCAGTTCGGCGCCTTCGCGCGACACCAATTCATGGATGCGCAGCAGCACATCTTCAAATGACTCGTTGGCAATGACGCTCCAGGGCGTGGCCACGCGGGTCAGGTCGTCGCCCAGGGCCACGCCAATACGGGCGGTGCCATAATCCAGTCCGATAATACGCATATCGAAAGCTTGGCATAAAAAAACCGCCGAAGCTAGGACGGCTTGGCGGGCAAAGGCGGACCGGAGTCCAGGATGCGCTCGGGCGCATCGAGATCGATCTTGGCGGCCGGATCACGGCGCATGTAGGCCCCTTCGGGGAGAGGCTTCAGAGGCTTGAGGTCACGCGTGGGCGGACCATCGTCAGTAGGGTCGTAATCGTCGGGCAGGCTCACACTAACCTCCTTCAGTGAAACATAAAGCTAGCAGAACTTGGGACGTTTGGCTACCCTGCCCGCATGGTGGTGTTTCCGTCTTTCAAACACGAACGCTCTTTATTGGCGGAGGGTTTTACGTTATTCGCGGGTGTGGATGAAGTCGGTTGCGGATGCCTCGCGGGCCCGGTCCATGCAGCCGCCGTGATTCTGCCTTTGGATTCTCGCCTCGGAATGATCCGCGACTCCAAAACACTGAATGACGGGCAGAAAAACAAACTTGAAGTGCAGATCAAACAACGCGCGACCGCTTGGGCAGTCGCCTCGGCCTCGGTCGAAGAAATCGACCGGCTCAATATCCGCCAAGCCGCTTTTTTGGCGATGCGCCGTGCCATCGAGCAGTTATCCATCCAACCGCAAATTATTTTGTCGGATGGTTTCATGATTCCCGGACTAGTCATTCCCTGTCGCCGTATCGTAAAGGGAGATCGGTACGTGAAATCGATTGCGGCCGCTTCCATCATCGCCAAAGTGACGCGCGATCGTGAAATGGATGAACTCGATCAAAAATATCCCGGCTATGGATTTGCCTTACATAAAGGATACGGGACCAGGAAGCATCAAGCGGCGCTGAAAAAGCTCGGCGTGAGCGAAATCCACCGACAAAGTTTCGCGCCGGTTAAGCTCCTGGTAAACGGTTGACAAAAAGCTGTTTTTGCGTACAATCCGACCCAGCACATTTCGTGCAAGGTTTCAGATAAAAGGAGGTTGATGATGACCAAAAGCTCGACGGGCACCCTGCCCGGCGCTCCCTGGACCACAGACATATCCGTTCCGCGTGACTACATGGTCACGACACTGACCGGAGTCGGTGACGACAAGTTCGTCGCACAAATACATGCCCAACTACTGGGCAAGCTCTCGCCTCCCGTCCTCGTGGACTGGATCGTGAATGCCACGCACATGACGTCGTTCAAACCGTCGATCATGGGCCCCGCCCAAGACATGCTGCTCGACTTCAAGCGTCGCGGCGGTCGCCACGTCATCGCTGTGATCAAGAATCCGGCGATCAACATGGCGGCCCGCGCCATCAGCTTCGGCGCGAAGACGAAAGGCGGAGCTGTCATCGAGGTCGTCGAGTCCATGCCGGACGCCACGCGCAAGCTCGGCGCGCTGCGCGCTGCGGGAGACAAGCGATGAACGACCGCGACCCTCGCAAGTCACCCTCTCTCCATCGGACGCCGGTCAATCGCACCGGTACCGACCTGCACATCGACAAGCTTCTGCCCGGGGAGATCCTGACGCTTCCCCTGCCGATGCATGTCGAGCTGAAGCACGTCGAAGAGCTGCTCACGACGGCCCGTCGCCGCTTCGGCGGCAACAACGGCACCTGGCTCATCGTCGCGAGCGAGATCAAACTCGTCGCCGACGATGCGCGCGCCAAGCTGCGGGAAGGTTTCGTGGAGTTCGCCAACAACGGAGGCAAGCACGTACTGCTTGTCTGCGCCAACGCGAACATCGCGAATCTGTTCCGCTTCTCGGTCATCGCCGCCAAGACGTTGAAGCTCGAGGTCTATCCGGACTCGAACACCGCACTCGAAGCCGCAAAGCTTCTCCGTGAAGCGAAAGCCAAGTCTCTTCCGCCGAAATAACCGGCGGATTTTTTTATCTCAACAAAGACACAACGATGGGCGTGCAGATCAACGCGGCATCCAGCCAGCGCTCCTGCCGCGCATCAATCTCAAATCCCGTGATGCGGTACCAAGCGTATTGCAAAAAACACATGCCTTTCGGAAATGGTTCAAGTTTTTCCTGCCATTGCGAGAGTACACATCCTTTCAAAAGCAGGAACTGAAGTCGATGCAAGGCCATCATCAGCGCCACCAACCAAAACGATAGCCAAAAACCGGAAGCCACGACGCACGCGACCAGAAACACGTGAAACCAGAACAGGAGTTCGGCGAAACGGGATTTCATTGAAAACCAGTATAACCCTTCGTGAAAACAAAAACAGCCCTAAAAATTAAATAAAAGATTCTTCCGTCCCAGTTGGACGATTGCATCTGCGGGCGTACACTTTTGCCAGCACATTTACCAGGAGGGCTTTTATGAGACCGAATCGGCCCTCTTCCGGGGGCATCCGACTGCCGGACAATCCCCTGTGGTCGGCCGAAATCCATCGACATGGACCTGAGCTCCTGATCACTCACATGAAAGGCGTCGCCAACGGCGACTTTGCCGAGCGCGTGCTCATGCAGCTCAAGCGCGAGCTGAACGGCTCGCCCGTGGACTGGATTCCCGATGCCACCGGCATCACCAAGGCGGATTCGACGTTGTTCAAGCCGGCCAGCGAAGTCCTGCGGGAATTCAAGTTGGGTGGCGGACGCGAAGTCGTCGCGGTCATCAGAAACCCCATGATCGTGATGGCCGCGCGCACCATCAGCTTCACCTCGAAGATGATCGGCGGAGCCATCATCGAAGTCGTCGAATCACTCGACGAAGCCCACCGATTCCTGGCGCGCAAGCGTCAAGAGCGCCTCGGCGCCCACCCCTGATCCCTTTGCGGGATCTTTTTCTATACGAAAAACCGCGCTCCTGTGCGCGGTCTTTCATGGTAGCCCAAGTGGAAAATGCTTGGAAACCACTCCTGGTCGAACTAAAAAGCTGGCACAACTTCGGAAAAGAACTGAATCGGCAATTGCAAACTGCTAAAACAGCCAATATTGCAACTATTACAGACCTCCCATGACGGAATGGAACTACGATCTAGCTCTAGAAACCTCTTAATATTTTTCCCTCTGCCTCTCTGTCGCGCTCTCTTGCTGCATCCGTGCGCAATCCTTCCGCCGTTTCTTGCAGCCACTGGAGAATGATTGGGTTTTTTGTATTCGATACACAATTCTCTAAACGTTTTGCAAGCCGATCATAGTAATCAGAAGTATCACCAGACCACGATCCCGATCTGTAAGCGGCATCAAAGTCGTAACCCAAGTTATCGATCTTGCCAAACTCTGCCAGCAGTTTCATGCCTAATGAATCTTGTTTTTCAGGATCGATGGACACTATTCTCGTCAAATAACGAACACGCTTCTCAGGGTCTTTTGAAGCCCATCTCATAACAATCGCAGCTGGAACAACTTCAATAACGCCCTCAGGAAAACCGATTGTAAAACGGAAAGCGTCCTCGCCCTCTAAGCGCTTGGCGAGCAGCTCCCAGACCTGTTCTGGCCTCGCTTTAAGGGCCTCTAAAAAGGTTTTTGAAGCCTGGCTATGCTGCAGAAACCAACTACCAGTAGCACCGTCCTCTTTTCCGAGATGAGCATCCAGCAAGGTCTCGGCTACTTTTGTAGGATCATTCGGCATGTACCACTCCGCAAGTTTCGTCCATTCATACTCGCTCATGTGTCGTGCATGGATCAGCGAAACATCGCCAATCAGATCTTGTGCAACTTTAAGCAATCTAGCTTGGTCGGCACCGATATCTTTTTCCCTAGCAACTCGGCCCGCAAATACATCTAGAGCAACGGGCCTCCATTCTTTTTTGGTACACAATATTTCGAGAGAACTAATAAACATTTCCATGGATGCGCGATCCATAACTCCGCCATATTTCAGCCAATGCACCGAAAATTCAGACACCTTCCCAGCTGTCAGCATCTTCAAGATGCGCTCCTCTGCATTCTTAGATAATTCGAGCTTGGTCGTAATAGAGAAGATGAAATCGATGCCAACGTTCGCTACAAGTTTTTCATCTAACCATGTATCTATGAACTCTTTGCGACCCTTCTCATCAAGAACTGTGAGATATCCTCCCAGCAATCTGTCGTCTTTGCCTTTCAAGGTAAGTTCCCAAATTTTGGACAAAAGACTATCAGATTCATCTCGCTCAGCTAAAGCCCGTCCAAAGGCCCAAGGATCGGCAGCTTCACCAGCGGTCAGCCAAGCCCCTCCACTGCCATCAAGTAAATCAGGATGGTTAAATACCTCATCTGCCAGCTGCTTCATTTCTATAGCTCTTTTTTCATCTGCCTCCCAACTCGGTTGACCAACAAATTCCGTAATTCGGCCCTCGAAAGTTACATCTCGAAGCTCTTCATGAAGCTGCTTTTGCTTATCTAATGTTGCAGGAAAAGGCCGCTTATTGTGTTCATGCGTCTCTTCAGACCAACGAATATGTCTTTTAAGAGCCAACCGTAATTCCTCGCGTCGTTTTGGAAATAGCACAACTACGCGCTTGATCATGTTCGATATCGAATCGAATAACTTTGGAACATCTAAAAGATGTACGTATCCCTTTGCGAGACTTACGCAAGCAGCTTCACTTTGCGCCACTCTCTCGTCTTGAAGATACCTTTCGCAAAGCTGAATAGCCGTATGCACTGCCTGGAAGTTTTCCCCGTTTGTTTTTGGCATCCATTCGGGTTCAAGAACCTGATGTCGAGAATAACCGCTGTCAAAACGAGACACATGTTCATCCGCTGCTCTCTCTAGAGAGCCCAAAATAACAGGCACGAGCTCTTGCTTGCCCGATTCCCAGAGCTCATCAAGCACATCCAATCGATCACGGTATGGCATTGCTGTCCCGCCCAAAAAAATATGATAACGAGAATATAGAATGCCTGTTGCACTATTAGAAATGGTCTCGTTTTCTCCACCCGCGAGCAATGCCAATGACCAGATAGCATTTTTGAAATTCTTGGAGGGCCAAGACAGCTTGTCTAACTCCCAAACCAATTCGCGCCGTGCTGTTCCGCCGAACTTTTTAATGTCTTGGGGTTTCGCCTGTCTCAAAACGTCTTTTAGACGTAATAAGGCGACATCAGGAAGTACCCTGGCTACTGATCGGAAGAGCCTTGCACGAGATTCGTTACGAAAGTCGTCGAGCAGCTTAAACTGCTCGACCTCCTCTCTAGCCACTTTCTCGGTTGAAGGGTGGCCAGCCAGATCTTGCAGTCTTTCAATAAGCTGGGCGCGACCTGGCTCTGGTAGTTCAAGTGTCAGTTCTCGCATTGCGGTAGGATGAGCGGCCCATGCGTTTTGGGCGAGATATTTCCCAAGTGGCGCAGGGCTAATATACCGCCGATTACCTGCCTGTGGCGCAATACCCAGTACTCGATGAGCTTCATATACTTTGCTTTGAACGTCACCCCATACAAGGCCGAGTTTTTCGGCAATCATCTTCCCTTCAGCCTCGGACTCACCCGTCCAGCCTACAGAATCAGCAACGGCGACGACCTGAAGGGCCTGTCTGTCCGCACTTCCCAGAATTCGATCTAGGAGATGCGTGATCTCAGGATGCTTGAACACCTCAGAAGTCGATGTTATATCACCCCTTTCAAGCGCTTCAGCGATTAGACGCGCCATGCGAACATTGGATTCTGCTTGGTTTACGACAAAAGATACATGTTCGACAGGCATGTTAGGAAACCAACCAGCCACAATTGCGGCGAGCTGTTTATCATCGGTTTCGCGTTTAAATTTCAGAACATCATGAGCCGCGCCACCATCAACGCGCGGAGCGATGAGAAGCACACGCATTCGTCCGTCAAACCTACTTACTTGTACCCGTGCCGTATCACAAACTCTAGTGTCAGCCAGCGCTTCATCCGCAATCACGATCAAATTTGCCCGCTTGGTTCTATTCAGATAACCCGCCAGAAGGTTCAACTGATCTGCCGTTGCTGATGGCAAATATACGGTACTATCTTTAGATTCAGATCCTCGTATGGCCTCCATTACGAATCGTGATTTACCCGCCCCTGCCTGTCCAAAAACATAGCCAATTCGAGGCTCGCTAGTCTCGAATGGCCGATTGAAAAATTGGTCACGCAAAACCGTGAGCTCATCACCAATCGCGCCTGCTGCTGTGAACGGAATCTGATGCGCCTCCTGACCAGCCCATTCATCAATCGATAACATCCCGCCTTCGTCCACTCCGTAAAGGAAACTGGACGCAGCGGCATAATCCTCGGCCCATTCCGCCAACTGATCGGCGGAATAAACAGCGATCTTATCCGTGGGTAAGTTTAGTTCGGTCGCTTTTGCTTTTAGCCGTTCTTCACGCTCATCTCTTCCTGCCTTTCCGTTCGCGCATGCACTAGCGATAACAATCAGCCAGCCGCCCTTCTTTAAAATTTCCTGGGGGATAGCCTTCTCAAGTTCATCTGCCATTTTGCTTGGTTGTCCTGCAACGCCAGCCTTTAATTGCCAGCAAGTTTCTTCGGCTTTGATCCATGAATGGCTCTTCGTGGAGGGCGGGGTGTATGCATCGCAACCCTTGTCAGGAGCTTTTAGCCTCGCATTCACTGTTACCAAAGTCATGTCGCAACCTGCATCGTGCGCAGATGCGGGCAAGACCTTGCTCATCAAGAAACGCAGCTCCTCATCACTCAAAGTGACGATGCGTTCTTGCTCAATTTTGATCCATCTAGACATGTTCTCACTTTGCGCGTGGTTTCAGCTAAGGTCAACTAGCGTTTGGTTTTGGTTCGATCCCCAAAGCTTTGGATCTTCTTACCAAGACGATCCAATCTCAGAAGAGATTCTATTTCCCTGAGTAGGAATACATCGTATTCATCTTCGGTCATCTTTCCAATAAAAAGAACCGCATTTTCAAGAGCTTTTAATCTAATGCTGACAAATACATCAGCAATTTGTTTCTCATCCTTGTCTTCATACGTTGCTACAAGCTCTAATATCGCAGATTCGAGTTTTGAAGGCTTCTCTTCAATCATAGCGTCCAAATTAAGTCTATTTGATTAATAACCAAGTTATAACACCTATACAGTGCTACTCATAGTCCGTCGCTACATAGTCATCAACTCCCTACGCTTAGGAAGTGAAAAATGATACGATACTAAAAAGATTCGGAAAAAGGGTTCAACAACTCCGTCTTCAGCGTGGAATTACTTCCCAAATGGCATTAGCTGGCAGGGCCCACCTAGACCGCACCTATATCGGTGGGGTAGAGAGGGGTGAACGCAATGTGGGATTGGTAAACGTTGAAAAAATTGCCAAAGCTCTAGGAGTATCCATTGAAGAGTTATTCCGCTTCTAAAGCTATCCACAGTTGCTTGATCGCGCCATCTTTTGATACTGTTCGTTGTGCCTCTTGCGTAGTAGTCGTTCCTGCAAAACAAAAGATTCGTCCGCTCCCCAATACATTCCACCCATATTTTCTGATCAAATAGGTTAGCTTCCCATTTCAATAAACCCAGCTCATCCACCCAAGACTTAGGACTTTCGCCCTCTAGGGGGCTAATCTAAGTCTTTTTTGTTTGCTCAAAACGAACGACTCCTGCGGTCATACCCAGAAGTCATGTTGTCATTGAAAGAAATGCGCAAAGCCGACCCTACTCTTCAGAAACTTTCTGACGAGCAACTCTTGGCATTGTCCAAGCTCTATTACAGCTTAGCGGAACTTGCCTTGGATTCGATGCCAGAATCGAGTTTCCAGAAATCATCTTTGGGTAGCTCCCCAAGAGCCTCTTAATGGACTATGATGACTAAGAGTATCTTTGATATCTTGATATTCCATGGGCTTTCTGGGCATTCGTGGGTAGAAACATTTGAAACTTTTCAGCCATTTCTAGGGTATGAATAAAGGGTCTCCGAACAGCTGTATAATCTATTGTCGCGTGTCCTCAAAAGAACAAATTGACGGCACGAGCTTGGAGACCCAAGAACACGCATGCCGTGAATATGCATCCCGTAAGAATCTGAATGTTCTAAAGGTGTTTGTTGAATTGGGTGAATCGGCAAAAACCGCAAATCGCACAGAATTCTTAAAAGCAATCGAATTCTGTGCCAAAACCAAAAATAGCGTAGGTTATTTCATCGTCTATAAACTTGATCGCTTTTCTCGTAATCAAGATGATCACGTAAAGGTTAAGGGTTTATTAGCCCATGTCGGCACCCAGCTACGTTCAGCAACGGAAACATTTGATGAAACCTCTATAGGTCGCGCCCTAGAGGGAATGCTCTCTGTTTTTGCGGAGTTTGATAATAACAATCGCCGAGACCGCACCAAAACAGGAATGATAAAACGCTTCCAGGAGGGGGTCTGGATTTGGCCTGTACCTCTGGGTTTCTTCAAGCCTATAAGGGGCAAGGGAGTAAACATTGCACCAGATCCAAGCACAGCCCCTCTAATCAAGCTGTGTTTTGAAGAATATGCGAAACAGACCCATACGTATCGCTCACTCGCGAACTATCTAGACGAGCGCGGCTTGAAGACGAGGAAAGGGAAATCTCTCACACCCCAACTCGTATATAAGATTCTTCATAATCCGATCTACTGTGGACGCATGGAGATGTTCGACGATGTGCGTATGGGCACATTTGAACCAATCATCAGCGAAGCGTTGTTTGAAGCGTGCCAGAAGCCACAGAAACTCATTAAAGCGCGTGCTGCAAACAATCCCGCCTTTCCACTACGTAAGTTTGTTTCTTGCACGGAGTGTGGCCAAGCCTTAACTGGCAGCTATTCAAAGGGTAAGAGCAAGCTATACGGTTATTATCACCATGGCGCTTCTACGTGCCCGAAGTCGCATGGAATCCCAAAGGCTGTGCTTGAAGAGCAATTCATAAAACTCCTAGATTCGATCGCTCCAAGCCCTGAATATGAGCAACTATTCAAGGCTATAGTTCTTGATGTGTGGCAAAAACGCCAAGCTAATGCAGAAGCAGCGGATAGGCAAATTCAACGCGATCTACAAACCTTGAAAGAACGTCGTCAAGCTATCTTTGATCAACATCTGAAAAAGCCCTACTCGGATGATCTCTTCACGGAACAGATGGGTATCGTTGAAAAACAAATTCATGAAAAGCAACTCTTATTGAGTGACAAGTGGGAAAAGGATTTCCATATTAACGAAGCCTTGCACCATTGTTTTAATTTTATTCGACACGCCTCGCGTACGTGGCTAGAAGCAAGTTACGATAATAAGCTACGTCTTCAAAGGCTTATTTTGGAAACTTCTGTACCGTTTGACGGTGAAAAATTTGGAACACCCAAACTATCGCTAGTCTTCCAACAGAAAAAGACCCCGATGTCGGAGTCTTCTTCTTTGGTAGCTCCAAGGGGAATCGAACCCCTATTAACGGCTTGAGAAGCCGCTGTCCTAACCGTTAGACGATGGAGCCGTATTATTTTATTTACGCTGCCAGGCGGCTTCCTGGCGTACGAGCAGCTCGGACGCGCGCAACGGTTCGGCCATCAACTCTTTGATGACACGTTCCATTCGTACGCCCTGCGTTTCCAGCGTGCCTTGCGAGGCTTTCGCGAGAACGATATCTCCCGGCTTCAGAATCTCCTGGATGAAGAGTCCGGCTTCGGGCGTATCCTTCATGGCTTTGACCTGATCAGGACGCATTCCGTTGGCGAGTGCGCCTTCGGCCATGGCGGGCCCGAATATACCACAGCAAATCAGCAAGTCAATCCCGGATTTGGCGGCTTCCGCACCCACACGACGATGCATTTCCGATGATTTTTCGCCCAATTCGCGCATTTCGCCAAGACAGGCAATTTTGCGTTGACCGGGCTTAGTAGGAACCGACGCTAAATCACGCAAGGACTGGATCACGGCGGCAGGAGAGGCGTTGTACGTGTCGTCAAACAAGGTCGTGTGTTTGATGCCGGCAATGATGCGCGTGCGACCCTTGGCCGGAATAAAATGTTGCACAATGCTTTGCGGATCCTCCGGAATTGCATCAATCGCATATGCGGTGCAAAAAGCTGCGGCCAAAGCATAAGCCACTGATGTGCCATAAACACCCGGCAGCATGATCTCCGTGCGACGATGATAGAGCTCGAGCACCGTACGCAAACCAACCGGCATCGCACCTTCTGGCGAGTCCTGCACCACGATTTCTTTCGACAAGATGCCGATGTCCGTTCCGTCCGCTTCACCATAGGTAAAGACGCGTTCGGTCGTGAGATGACGCATGGCGAACACTTTCGGGTCGTCCGCATTGATGATCGCAATGCCGCCCGGTTTCAGTCGTTTGATCAACCAGGATTTTTCCGCGATAAGCGCATCGATATCCGGATAGTTGGCCAAATGCACAGGGATCAAATTGGGATCGACCCCGGCCGTGATCGCCGTCACGACGGCAATATCCGGCGGAGCGATACGTGTCAGATATTCCAGATCGCCCGGATGGTCAGCGCCCATCTCCAGCACAAAAATCTTGATGCCGGTTTTCATTAACCCCATCGACATGAGCCAGGCGCGGCTGACAAGCACGCTCCAGGCGAACACGTTTCGTCCCGGCGCATCGCATCCAAAAATCGTGAGCGGCAAACCCAATTCATTATTATAACTACCTACCGGCACGCGCACGGCATTCTCCGCCACATCCGCTTTCAAAATGGCGCCAATCGCCTGCTTGGTGGTCGACTTCCCCACGGATCCGGTAACGGCGATTACCAAAGGCTTCTCGCGAACGAGTACCCGGGCGGCTTTTTGACCGAGCCAGCGTTGAAGCGAGGTAAGCAGGGACATAGGACTTCCATCAAAACAAACTCCGCCGGTCGTGGCAACTTAATGACTCGTGGACGTCGTGACCTCCGGCAAGGTCGAGGTGGCTTCGGGCGGCGCTTCCGGCACCTTGGATTCGACCACCGGACGCTCGGGCTGCACCTGCAAATACTGCAGCAAGAACTTGGCCATCTTGCCCCAAGTCGGCGCGGCGGAACTTTCCGCGAATGACACCGTACGCGGATGGTTGATGGTCACGACCATCACAAATTTCGGATCATCGCTCGGCGCAAAGCCGGCGAATGAACCAATCGTCACGTCAGCGAGATAGCCCTTGCCATTATCGCTGGCCACCTGGGCAGTACCGGTTTTGCCGGCCACATAATAGCCGGGAACGGCCGCGCGTTTGCCGTGACCGTCTTCCACCACCGTCACCAGCATACCAGCCACGAGACGCGCGGCGCGCTTGGATACCGCTTCGCGCACGACCGTCGGCTTGGTGACCGCATGCGCCCCGTCCGGCGCGACCACATCTTGTACGATGTACGGCTTCATCAATTGACCACCGTTCGCAATCGCTCCGTACGCTGCCAACATCTGCAATGCGGTGACGGTAATGCCCTGTCCATACGAAGCCGTGGCTCCGAAAATTTCACCCTTGCGATCCAAGGGACTGATATCTCCCGCACCTTCCGGCCGCAATTCGATTCCCGTCTTCACGCCCAAACCGAATTTTTGTACGTAATCGCGGAACAGATCATGTCCCAACTGGCGTTCCACGAAAATCGTTCCGGTGTTCAGCGATTTATCCAACACGTCGGTCATGGTTTGGATGCCATGTGCGACATGATCCGAATTGTGAATCGTAAATTGGTCGATCTTTTCTTCACCCTTGTCATCATACGTAGAGAGCGGCGTGATTTTCCCGGCATCAATACCGGCCGCAAGCGTAATCGCTTTGAAGATGGAACCCGGTTCGAACTGGTCAAAGGTCGGCGGATTGTTGAGCACGGACACCGAATCAATTTTGCCGTAATTAGCCGGATCATAATCCGGTGAAGAACACATCGCCATGATCGCACCCGTTTGTGGATCGGAAATAACGATGTTGCCCGAGTCGGCTTCGAATTCTTTCACGGCGGCCGCGATTTGGCGGCAGGCTTCGTACTGGATCGTGCGATCAATCGTGAGCACGATATCCGAGCCATCTTTCGCTTCCTGCAAGTCGGTCGTACCGACCGTAATACGACGACCCTTGGCGTCGGTATCGGCCAAGATCGAGCCGTATTGACCTTCGAGCTCGTCATTCATCGCGCTTTCGATGCCGTAACGACCGATGCGTTTGCCGGTTGCGTCATCTGCAGAAACGAATCCAAAAATCTGGCCACCCAATCCCTGTTCAGGATAAAAACGTGTAGAGGCTTGTGAAACGTTGATTCCTGGCAGGTTCTTCGCTTTCAGCGCCTGCGCTTTCTCCATATCAACATCGCGCGAGATGGTCGTATATGTTCCGGTTACATTCGAAAAAATTCTGAACAAGTCCTCCTGAACCAATCCGGTTGCATCAGCCACGGCCATAGCGGTACTCGATGCATCTTTGATTTGTTTTGGAATCGCGAATACCTGCCACGTATCACGATCCGTCGCTACAGGATGTAAACTGCCATCAAAACGATCCCGTAACAGAATCGAGCCACGTTTCGGAACGATTTGTGTCTGGCTTGAGTGCTGGTCTGATGCAAGAAGTTCATACGCGCGATATTCCATCACCTGCAACTGGAACAAGCGTACGACAATCACGCACAGACCGAGACATAACAGTCCCGCCACGAAAAACAAACGTCCTTTGATGGACGGCTCCTTGGAGCTTCGTTGCGCCGAGCGCATCGCATGCCGGGATACCACGGCGCTATTGTACCTTCGGTTTCCAATAGCGGCGACCCTTTAGCTTTTCCGGCAGGTATTCCTGGTCAACCGGACCATCCACAGACGGATTATAAATGTAGCCTTTGCCGTAATTCAGCTCCTTCATGAGCTTGGTCGGCGCATTGCGGATATGCAGGGGTACGGGCTCATTCGGCGCATCGTGAATATCCGCCTTCACCGCTCCATAGGCCTCATACAGCGAATTGGATTTTGGCGCGAGCGCCATATACACCACGACTTGCGCGAGATGGACATTGCATTCCGGCATACCGAGAAAATGCGCCGCCTGGTACGCCGCCACGGCTTGCACAAGCGCATTCGGATCAGCCATGCCGATGTCTTCGGATGCAAAGCGCACCAGTCGCCGCGCCACATATAACGGATCTTCGCCGGCTTCGAGCATGCGTCCGAGCCAATACAACCCGGCGTCCGGATCGGAACCGCGCAACGATTTATGCAAGGCCGAGATAATATTGTAATGCTCTTCTCCGCTCTTATCGTACAACAAATGCGTGCGTTGTAAGGCCTGCTTCACCAATTCGGAAGTGATCGTATCCGTCGCCGCGCGCGAGGCCAGTTCGAGCGCATTCAAAGCTTGGCGCGCATCACCATCAGCCATGGCAGCCAGAGACTCGATGACGCCGTCTTCCGTTTTATACACGCCGCCCAATCCCCGCTCTTTCTCCACTAACGCTTTATGTAAAATGCGAACAATGTCTTTCGTGTCGATTTTGTTCAGCACGAATACTTTGGCACGCGAAAGCAAAGCGGCATTCACCTCGAAGCTCGGATTTTCGGTGGTCGCGCCAATCAGTGTGACGGTTCCATCTTCGACAAATGGCAGCAGCGCATCTTGCTGGCCTTTATTGAAACGATGGATTTCATCGATAAACAGAATCGTGCGCGTGTTGTGATATTTTTCGTCCGCTTCGGCCGCACGCACTGCCAAACGAATATCGTTCACGCCGCTCATCACGGCCGACAAGGCCACGAACTTCGATTTGGAGAGGGTGGCGATCACACGCGCCAAGGTCGTTTTGCCCGAGCCCGGCGGTCCCCAAAAAATCATCGACGGGATCTGGTCGCCCTCGATCAATGTACGTAAAGGCTTGCCCGGACCGATCAAATGATCCTGGCCCAGCACCTCATCCAACGAATTGGGTCGCATTCGGTCCGCCAGCGGCTTGGTCCGCTCCTTGCGTTTGAATGCGGCCGCGTCAAACAAATCAGCCATACCCAAACCTTATCGAACAGAATACGAACGGTCAATTTTGGAACTTCTGCAGAAACAGTGTGCGGTAGATGTGACTGCGCGTGACAATCCCGATCAGTTTTCCGTCGGATAAAACCGGCATGCGATGGATTCCTTTGGCGAGCATAAGTGCGCCAGCCTTCATCACCGGCATGTCCGGATCCACACTCCACACGATCGCGGACATGAATTTCTCGACCGGATGGTCCGCGATATCATCGGCTTTATCTTCGCGGGCTTCGGAATCGACATACAGTTCCGGATTTTCATAAAAACTCCGGTAATACGGATACAAAACGCGAAACAAGTCTTTTTCAGACACGACTCCCACAACTTTCCCCTGCCCATCCACGACTGGTGCGCCGCTGAAATTACCCGCCGCCAGTAGCTTGGCGACTTCGCGATACGGCGTGCCGACCGGAACTGAGACCACGCCGGCTTCCATCACGTCGCGCACTCTCATGGTTTTATAGTAGCATGGCCCCATGCCCAAACGCATCACCCTGGTTTCGTGGAATGTCAACGGCGTCCGCGCAGCCGAAAAGAAAGGCTTTTTGGATTGGTTTCACGATCGAAAATACAACATCGTAGGCCTTCAGGAAACCAAAGCCGAAGTCGGCCAACTCTCGCCAAAACTTGTTCACCCTGACGGATATGAATCCTATTGGAGCTCGGCCGTTCGCAAAGGCTATAGCGGCACGGCCGTCTATTCGAATATCTCGCCGATTTTTGCCGAAACGACTTTTGGCGATCCGTTCTTGGATGGCGAAGGTCGCATCATCTTGCTTGAGTTCGAAAAGTTCTATTTGTTCAATGTCTATTTCCCGAATGGTGGATCCGGGCCGGAACGTCTCGCCTTCAAACTGGAATTCTACAAACGCTTCATCAAGCTAACGGAATCCTATCGCAAAAAGAAACCGATCATCGTGTGTGGAGACGTGAACACCGCGCACACCGAAATCGATTTGGCGCGTCCGAAAGAAAATGCGAACACCAGCGGCTTCATGCCAATCGAACGCAAATGGGTCGAAGAGTTCATCAAAGCGGGCTACATCGACACCTTCCGCCTGTTCAACAAAGAACCAAATCAATATTCGTGGTGGGATCAAAAAACCAACAGCCGCGCCCGCAATGTGGGTTGGAGAATTGATTATTTCTTCGTGAGCAAAGAATTGGTCAAGAACGTCAAAAAAGCCTGGATCGACCAAGCAACCATGGGTTCGGATCACTGTCCGGTCGGAATCGAGTTGTCGATCTAGCCCGTGAACACTTGGTAGAAGTGCAGATAATTGGCTCCAATGGCATCGGCCGCGCGTTCGCGGTCGATTTCTTTTTTGGAATATGCGAGTAACGCATCCCAGAAAATCGTACGACCGATCGCAAAGCCGGTAACGCCCTCGATCCCCTTGCCCGCGACCAACCAACGCTCGACGTGCTCTTCAGATTCCGCGCGACCAAGCACAACGCAGCTCACTTCATCACGTCCGCCGGTGCGCGCCTGGGCCACGACCAATCGGTAATTATCGGCGGAATCCATACCCTCAATCTTCCAAATATCCGGCTCCACACCAAAATCTTGGAATTGCTTGATCATCTCCACGGTCAATGCCGGTCGCATCTCTAAATCAAATTTGTCTTGCCCGACTGTTTCCTTCTCTTTGTCTGTCGGTGAAACGAGCGGCTCGATCAAAAAACCCCGGCCGTTGGCGTGGCACCAATCCGACAATTGCTTCAGACGCCCGAGCTGCAATTCATTTTGTGCAGCATCGCCATCCGCGCGATAACGGACCAAGGCTTTCGCAAACACCGGTTGTATCGCCTCAAGATGCTCGGCGAATGCATCGCCGTATTCGAATTCGAACAATTCTTTGCCGCTTTTTTCCGTTGTCAAAATATTGATGAACCCGCGCTCGCCCGCATCTTTCTGGATTTCGGCACCGTATTCTTCATCAACCAGAATGGCGGCCGCATCTTCCGGCACACCATTTTGCACGGCTAGCAAAAATCCCTGGTAAATGATTTGTTTGAAATCCTTGATCACCGCTTTCTCGTCATCCGTCAGATCCGTGGTCTTGTTGAACAAGGCCTTCGCGAAAAATGAGCGATGATCGAACGCGAGAATGTACAACGGTTTATTGTAGCCCGGCATATGGCGGAAATAGTAGCACGGGAAATGAAAAAGTCCCCGTACGGGGACTTTTTAGATCACATCGGGGCTTCTTCGCCTTCGGCGGCGCCCTCTTCTTTCGGTTCCTCCGGCTCCGTCCCTTCCTCCGGCATCTGGTCGTCGCCCGGCGGATTCATCTGCGTGTCGTCGTGCATGTTCATAAGCGTTTTACGCTTAAGAGTAAGGAGCAGCAAAAAACTGCTTAAAAATGTTAGTCGAGGAAAAACGATCACGCAAGAGGCTTGGCACCAATCAAAAATCCCCCGGCCGGGGGATTTCTGCCAACGCGAGATATCAACTCTATTTCTTCTCTTCCGGCTTGGGTTCGGGCTTCTTGTCGTCCGGCATCTGCTGGCCCTGATTGGTGGTGTCGATCATATAGGTGTCATTCAGTGAATAAAAATGAATTAACCTAGATCGTCGCGACGCTTTGCCCGCCGACGTTTGGATCCTCGTGCAGCGGGAACTTCCACCATGACCTCATTCGCTCGAAGGCGCAACCAAGTGCTGTGGATATCTTTTAAGATGCTTTTCGCCGCGCAAAGACATGCTAGGATTGCGGATATGCGTCTCCCCCAGCGCCGCTCACAGATGATGGTAAAACACGGCCCGGAAACCGATCATCTGACGGAAGAAGCGGTCAATCGCTTAAAGCGCACGCTCTATGAGCTGGAAAATGTAGAGCGGCCAAAAATCGTGACGGATCTCGCCCATGCGATCACGCTCGGCGATTTTTCGGAAAATGCGGAATATCAAGACGCGAAAGCACGACTCGCGAGAATCGACGGCCGCATTTTTGGAATGAAGGAGCGCATCAAACACGCGATCGTTATCACATCCGGATCTCCTGACGGCACAATCTCGCTCGGCTCAACCGTAAACCTGATTGTGAACGGCAAACAAAAAACCTATCGCATTCTTGGCCCGCAAGAAGCCGATCCTTCACGCGGCCGCATCTCCCATCTCTCCCCGCTGGGCGCTGCTTTGGTTGGCCACATGGCCGGCGACATCGTCCAATTTCAACCGCCCGAGGGCCTTCCGATAGCTTACGAAATCGTGTCCGTCGAGTAGCAAATAATAGAGGAGCGCCACCGCTTCAGCCTCACTTCTTGACGCTTTTTCGTTCATATGCTACCTTTTTAGTACAAGGTACTATGAATGTCAATGAGCGCTTCCAGCCTTTGCGTACGGGACTCCTCGAGTTCCTCGTTTTGAAGATTATTTCCGCGCATGAAGTCTATGCGGCGGACATCTTAAACGAGCTCTCGAAAACGGAATTCAAGACGCAAGAAGGTACGCTCTATCCCCTGTTGAGCAAATTGCGCCGCGACGGTTTGCTCGACTATGCCTGGCGCGAATCCGAAGCCGGTCCGCCCCGCAAATACTATTCACTCACCGCCGCCGGAAAGACTTACCTTTCCGAACTCAAGGACTATTGGTCCTCGCTGAACACGACCATCGCCTCCATTGGAGCCTAACTATGCAAAAGATCACTTCCATCCACCTGAACGGTAAAGCCTACCAGGTCGAAGAGCCGGGATTTGCCGCGTTGCGCGATTACCTCGATCGCGCCGAAGCCGCCCTCAAAGACAATCCCGACAAGACGGAGATTATTGCCGATCTCGAACAAGCCATCGGCGAAAAATGTTCGACGTTCTTGTCGGCGACCAAAGACGTCGTCACGACGGAAGAAATCGAGCGCGTCTTGAAGGAGATGGGTCCGGTGCACGGCAGCCAAGCCAAGCAGGAACCGGCCTCTGAAAAGAAAACGGAAGAGAATCGCGGCCCCAAGCGTTTTTATCTGATGCGTGAGGGTGCCGTGTTCGCGGGCGTGTGCGCCGGCCTCGCCGCCTACTTCGATGTCGATCCGATGATCGTGCGTGCCATCTTCATCTTGCTTACGATGCTGACCGGCGGCGGCTTCATTCTCGTGTATGTGGCGCTGATGTTTCTCGTGCCCTACGCCAACACCGCCGAAGATCGCGCTGCCGCTTCGGGCGTGCCGTTCAACGCACAAGAAGTCGTGAATCGCGCAAAAGAATCGTACGCACGTCTGGCCGATGAACATATCCGCCACGCAAACCTCTACGGCAACAAGGCGGATTGGCACAAGAATAAAGCGGAATGGAACCGCATGCGTCATGAGATGCGCAACAAGGCGCGTAACATGAAGCGCGAATTCCGTGGCCGTCCCCCGTTCCATCAAGGATACTCGCCCGCTTTCGGCGTGTTCAGCGCGATTCTCTCGGTGCTCTGGATCGTCGCTTTGATCTCTTTGATCAAAACCGGCGCCATCTTTGGTCTTGCGATCACGTCGTATATTCCGCTCTGGGCTGCTATCGTTCTCTTGTTCATCGTCTATCACGCAGTTACCGGTCCGATGCGCGGTGGATCACATTGGGGCCAGAACAGCCAAGGCCAGCCGACGTATCAGTATCATTATGATGGCTGGCACGGATTCGCTGATGGTATTGGCGTGCTCTTCCTCGTCATCTGTGCGGGATTCGCCTATCTCCACTATCCGGAAGTGCGTGAGTTCATCAATCAACTGCCGCAACATATTGCCCAGTTCTGGAACAGCCTCTGGCACTAACAAAACACCCCGCATTGGCGGGGTGTTTTTATTGATTTGCCTGACAAGACTCGCATGTTAAAGTCTGGCGACTATGACCGAGCGCTTCAAATTGGAATCCACGCCCGAAATCTCTCCCGAAGAAAAGGAGAAGCAGAAATTTTGGGATGATGAAATCCGTGAGTGGATGGCGATGCAGGGTGACAAGGTGTCAGCCGCCAAGAAGTCACGCGATGAAATTATCAAGATTCTCTATAACAACCTGAACGGTTGGTTGCCCTTCACGCACAAGAGCTCGTTTGCCGGAGCCTATCGCGATCCAAAAGGAGATCTGTATTACAAAAATGTTCCGGAAGAAATTCCGCCGGGCGAAATTGAGGATTCGGAAAAGAAAATCCGGGATATCGACGCCTATCTTGAAGAGCATCATTTGATGGATGAAGCTCGCGCCATCGCGGAACAACAAGCCGGCACACAAGACAAAGCTCTCTCAAAGGGAGAAGTTCATGAGTTCTTCGCCGATCTGTATTACGCGATGCGTAAAAAGGGATACTCAAAACAGGATTTGAGCGCATAAAAAACACCCCGCATTGGCGGGGTGTTTTTTTACTCGAATTTGAATGATTTTACGATCGCGACCAAGGGATCCAAGGCTAATGAGCGATCGAACTCGTCCACCGGCGGATCGTAGTTCAGGCGCTGACCCGTATGTATTACGGTCGCGATTTCATAACAGGCGTTGTTATGCACCGCGCGGTACAGACGGCTCTCGTACAAATTACCCGCACCCGCGCCAACCGTGCTTTGCACGGTGAAGGTCACGCCATTAATGACTTCCGGGCTTGAGCTCGTATTTGTCTGGTCCATGATGTTGTCAAAGGAGTCGCAGCCCGCCACCGCTTCCGTGCTCGTCGATTTGCTGACGACGACATAGGCCTCGACGTAGTTCGTGCCACTCGCGTTGATGGCGCCATCCGGAATTGAGAATTCAACGAGGCTCGCATCAAGATTTGCACCCGGCAAACCATAGCCCGCCTGCGCTTCATAATTGCTCGGCACATCCAGCGTAAATTCGCCGGTCTGCTCGTAGCGCGTCGTTTGGTCGCCGGCCTGCTGGCCCTGTTGCCACACAACGTCCGAAATCAGCCAGTGCCCGTCGACATCCACCACGGTAAAGCGAATCGGTTCACGGCCGGCATCACCGCCGTGCGCGATTTCTTCGCTTGTCATTTCAACCACGACACCATCCACGACATACGACCCATCCGACTTTGCAGCGAGCGTGTTGATCTCGACATGGTCGGGCCATGGGCTCGAAGTCAGACGTCCCACGGCCTTGGTTGGATCGTCTTTCCAGCTCACCAACAACGCCGCCGTCAGGTACTGAGAATAATTCTGATCCATCGCCTGGTTGGCGATATCTTTTGTCCCGGACAGCGGAACGTTTTTCATCACCTGTCCAAAACTGGTGACCAACGTAGAGACCTGGGTTTGGGTATTCGGAGTGGTTTGTGGCATCCCCTGTCCCATATGGGAATACAGGCTCCAAGCCCACCATGAGTAAAAGGCGACGCCCAGCGCCGCTAAAATAACGATAACGATGGCCGTAGCCGTTGCAAGCTTTTTCATACGTTTGCCACACAATACTCCCGTGTTAAAGTTTGCTGCAACTATGCCCGAACGATTCAAACCGGAAAGCCCATTTGCCCCAACACCCGAACAGGCCGAAGAGGCCAAATTTTGGGAACAGGAAATCGCTGCTTGGATGATTTCAGAAAAACGCGACAAGGTCCCGGCAAAGGTCCGCGACGAGATTCGGAATAACTTCGCTGGCTGGTTGCCGCCTACGCCGGTGACCGGGATTCCCGGAGCGTATCGCCGCGAAAATTCGGACATGGCATCTTCCAAATCAACCGACCCGAAGCGCGTGGAACTCGGTGTACGATTAAGTGCGGATATCGATGCCTATCTCGACGAACACGGTTTGCGCGAGCGCGCACGAGAAGTTTCTGAACTCGTGAGCAAAAATAATGCGCGTCTGATCGAACTGGCTGCGAAAATGGACATGCAGGGCATGAGAAGCTTCAAACCGGAACAGCAAGAAGAGATTGCCCAGTTTTTCGATGCGCTGTATTACGCCATGCGCAAGAAAGGCTATACGCGCGACGAGCTCGCAAAATAAAAAACACTCCGCCGTAGCGGAGTGTTTTTCTCTTACTCTTCGAGAGCTTCGATGATCGCGTCCAGCTTGTCGTTGATTTCCTTGAGCTGAGCGCTGATGTTGCCGTTGCCTTCAGAGCGTTCCCCGAAAGATGGCTTACGGAACTCGCTGCGCGATTCGCTGCGGAATTCGCCACCGCCTTCTTTCTTGAAGCAGTTGCTGCAGAGAACCGGCTTGCGTCCATTCGGACGGAACGGAACCTGGGCCGGCTGCGAACAGCTAGCGCAGACTGCATCGAACATCTGACGATCACCACGATCGCCGCCAAAACCACCGCCACCGGAGCGCTTATAGTCTCCGCCGCGTCCGCCGCCGAAACGGCTGCCGCCCTTGCCACCGTAGCCGGATCCGCCGGACTTCTTGCCGCCAAAAGATTTGTACATAGAATTTCGCGAAGCATACATTAAAATGTGGATTTTGGCAAGGGGGCGGCCTGGCAGAACAAAAAGAGCAAGCTCCTTCTGTGAGCTTGCTCAGGAAAACGACCCTAGTGCGTCACTTGGAACGCGTAGCGCATGTACGCCGCGATGTCCGCGCGATCCTGGTCACTCACGACCAAGGTGTCGGCAACCGAGCGTAGGAACGCCGCGGTGGCCGGATCGCCTGCCGCTTCGAGCTGTGCCGCCGTACCGAGCAACGATCCCCTCGTTTCGACGAAGAAGCCGTTGCGGTAGTGGTCCACGACTTCCTCGAACGTGTTCGCGGAATTGTCGTGGAAGTAGGGCGCGGTATCCGCCGTTCCCCAGAGGCTGGGGATGCGATGGAATGCGACCGGCTGCGGAGCGATGCCGAGCACCGTCAGCAGGCAGGGCACGAGCGAGATGCACGGATTGGCCAACGCGCTCGCGTCGGTCGGATCCGTGTCCACGATGAGCGCGCCGGGATCCGGCGAGTGCAGCGTGATGGGCGTGCCGGCCGGAGCGATCAAGGTCCCGGGCGGGATCGGGATCGGCAGACCGGGCGGCATGACGAGGTCTTGCGGCAGCGCCACGTGGAACGTGTACACCGGCAGACTCCGTGCGTTGATCTCCGAGGTCAGGTTGCCCGCGAACCGTCGTCCCGGCGGATCGCCGGGATTGAACTCGTTCGTGGTGTTGAGCATCGGACCGCTATGACACGTCGCGCACAAGCCGCGATGGGCCATATCAGCCGAATTCAACGGACCGGAGACGAAGAAGGTGCGACCGCGACGCCGCGAGTCCGCCAGCGAGCCATGCGACGAAGCCGGGATGTCCGGCAGAGCCGCAGGCGATCCGCCACCCGCAAACGCGGCGATGGACGGGCTGCTGAACAGATGTTCTTGGAAGAACGCGATGTCGCCGAGCTGGCTGGCCGTCGGCAGGTGCGCAGCAGTCACCTGGGCGTGGTCGATGGCCGCATCCAGCGCCTGATGCGCCAGATCGGTCCCTTCTCGACCATCCCACATGAGATGCTCTTCCAGACCGGCATTCAGGACGCTCGGAGTGGAACGCCGCAGGGCGACCACGTAGCGGCCATCGGGACGGACGGAAACACCGGGTCCGGAATCGATCGTGACATTCGGCGCGGCGACCACGTGGACGCGCACCAGTCCGTCATCGATCATGTTGGCGTACGTACTTCCTCCCTCGACATCCGCATCCACCGAACGGAAGAGCGGGTTGTGGGGATCGACCGCGTGCACGACAGCCACGTCGTGCGGCGCGAGGTCGAAGTTGCTGAGGGGACGGTGGCAGTCACCGCACGTGCGGTCATTGCCGTGGAACTCCTCGAACTGGAACAAGAGCCCACCGCGGATCACCCGAGCGGCCTCACCGGCCGTCAGATTCTCGGACGTCACTCCCGTGGGAGCGACGTCTGCGGTGGAAGGAGCGCATCCGTACATGCACCCCACGATCATACAGAACCAGACCCAACACACATTCCGCATCGTATCCACCTCTCGTGACAGTGTTTAGACGTCGGCAAAACGAGGTTTCACTCTCGTTTCCCCTGTCGAGCTCGATGGTTTCAGACAGCGAGCGGGAAAAATGTATCTGGATTTAAGCCAAAAGTAAAGCAGAATGAAAAGAAAAAACGGCTCCCGTGGGAACCGTTAGGCGGCGCGACCGAGACGTTCTTCGGGCACGCCGTAGAGCTTGAGCTGGCGATAGATCGCGTCCGGCGTAGCCTTGAGGGCTCCGTACTTCATCGCTTCGTCCATCGCCTCTTTCGCTGTCTTGTTGAGATGCATCACCCCGCGCGTTCCCTTGATCAGCTCACTCGAGATGAACATGACCAGACGTGCGGCTGTGAAGCCCTCGACCAACGAGATGTAATGCACCGAGCGATGGAACAGCAGCATCTTGGAATGATCCCGCCGCATCATCTGAACCGCAGCCACGGACGGAAGCTTGAAGTCCTTGGCCAGAACCGCGAAGTTCGTCACCGGTCCGGCGGAACCGTACGCTTTCTCCGCCGCTTGGAAGGCCAGCTGGACGTCCGAGACATCAGCCGAACCCGTCCAGCGATTGATCAGAACATCACCCAACACCACATACTCCAGACCCATATTCACCTCCCGGAAAACGTGGCTCGAGCGTAACAAATTTTGTTATTTTGTCAATCCTGGACGAGAGAAACAAAAAACACCGGCCGTAGCCGGTGTTTTTGGAGCTTACTTTCCGCGTCCGAAGAAATAATAGATCAAGAGGCCAACCAGCGGGAAGACCAGGATGAGCAAGGTCCAGAGAATTTTCGTCATCATGTCTTTGCCGCTCTTGAAGATCTCGATGATGGCAACGATATCGAGAATAAAGATCAACAGACCGATGACGGAACCGAAGCGATAGTCCATAAAATAAAGTTCGTAATTAAATTTAAGTTGCAACGAGTATATCAAGAAACCTGGCCCGCCGAAAGCACCCGTTGCAGAACACGCAACATTTTGGCATGCACGCGGCCTGGATCCAGTAGTGAAGCAACTTTCTTGCGCTCGCTCACCGTAAGCGGTTCTTTCTTGATCCTACGAATCGCTTTTGCCACAAGTCTTGAATCATCAAACGAAGGAATGACCATTCTTCCTAAGCCGGCCTTGCGCAGAATCTCTGAAAAACCCACATCTTCGGAAACAAGCACCGAAACGCCGTATACGACCGCCTCCGCCGCGACATTGCAAAATGTCTCGAACAAAGAAGGCACGACAAGCAAATCAATCTTTTGGTAGAATTTTTTCAAGTCCTCTTGGCTCATCGGATCAAGCCGTTCGATCGTTTCCGGAATGCCAAATTTTTTATCGTGATACGAAGTGACCATGATGGCGCGATGCGGCCAACGTTCTTTGCGAAGCGTCTTGTGCAGTTCGACGAATGCCTGAAAGTTTTTAATCGGTGACCAGCGTCCAATCGCGACAATTGTGTAACGACCGCCTTGTTTGCGATCAAGCTCCCCTGCCATACCTACCGGATTCGGGATCACAACCTCATCATTCAGGGGTCCTTTTGTGACTTCTTCCTCTACCACCTTTTTGCATAACGCGGACGGAAAAATGACCGCATTCGCCATGCTGGCGATCCACTTCTCGTGCGCCAATAATCTTCTCCGAATGAAAAAACTCTTATGGGCGGCTTCTCTTTCCAACACGCCCGCGTAACGCAACACGACCGGAATCCCCAATTCTTCGGCGGCTTTGGCTAAAATCCAGGGTGCAAAATACGTCCCATTCACGAGCACGATATCCGGGGCCTCTTTGCGAAGAGAATTTTTCGTCGCCTCCACCAGGACATCCCATTTTTTACGAATGTTGCCGATCGGCTTTTCCCAAGAATATTTGGGAAACATATCAATCGCATTGATGATGTGGTGCCGGAAGAACGAAGGTTCATAATGACGGAAAATAGCGGGACCCATGAATTGCCGCGCCGTCACGTATTCAATTCCGACGATCGTATCCTTTTTTTCTTCCAACCAATCAAACAACGCAAGATTAGAGACGGTAATTCCTCCGAAGACATCCCGATGCACATTCGTCGCAATCTTCATGACGCGATCATAGCAAAAAAATATGAATCTATAAACAAAAAACGCATCGTGTGATGCGTGTGTAGAAGTGATCGGACGACTTACGATCGAGACAAGGTCGCCAGTTCGTGCACATTGCCCTTGATCGCCTGCACCGCAGGCGGCGCGGCGTGCGTGAGCGGGACGAAGCGCAGCATGTTCGTGGAACGAGGCTGCGTGAGGACGGCGACCGCCTGATAGTCGTACGTCGATTGCGGGTCGAGGCCCACGTGGAAGCGGCGCAGAATCTCGGCGACCGCAATGCGCGTCTGGAGATCCGCGAACGCGTCGCCCACGCACCGCCGCTTCCCCAGCCCGAACGGGATGAAGTCGAAGCGATGTGGCTTGAAGCCCGGCTGCAGCCAGCGGTCCGGATCGAAGCTCCGCGCGTTCGGCCACACCTCCGGATCATGATGCCGGGCGAGGATGGAACCGAACCCCATCGCCCCGCGCGGCAGCTTGATGCCCTCGAACTCGTAGCTCGTGGTGCAGATGCGCGGATTCAGGATGAAGCTCGCCGGGATGAGGCGCCGCGACTCGTTGATGATCGCGGCCAGGAGCGTCGAATCGTACCCGGGCGTCCCGAGCAGCTCCTCACGCAAGCTGCGCTGATACGCGGGATGCGCGGCCAGCAGGAACAGCGTCCAGGCGATGTCCGACGCAGGCCCGTCGCGCCCGGTGAGGTAGAGCCCGGTCATGTCGCCATAGATCTTCTCCACCGAAGGCAGAGAGCCATCCGCCTCGCGACGGTTCACCATCAGACTCGCGATCGAGTCGTCCGGATTGGCGAGCTTGTCGTCCCCGATCTCCTTGGCCCAGGCATAGAGCCCCCGCAAGGCCTTCGAGACCCAGTAGTAGGGAAAGGGCCACATGCGCGGGGACATGGCGACCAGCGGCGAGACGGCGCTGTTCAGCAGCACATCCACGTGTTCGCCCACACCCGGTTTGGGGGGTCGACCGAAAAGCAGCTTCCAAACATTGCGGAGCGCCAGTCGCTTCGCAAAGCCGAACGCATCGATCTCGAAGCCACCCGAAGACGAGGCCTTCGAAAGCTCTTCCATCTCCAGCGTCACCGTCTCCACCATTCCTCCCTGGAAGAGTGTTCGTGCATCGCGCGAACGGAGGGCGGTGTTGACGTTCTTGTGCCGGACATCCCATTCCGCTCCGTTCGACGTGGACATGGCCGTCGTCGCAAGCTGTTCCTGGGAGCCGTCGGCATGCTTGAGCATGCCGGTCTCGGGCCGGGCCCAATGAGCGGCTTCGTTGAACGTCAGGTCCTCCATGGCTTCGCGAGTCAGACCCGCGACCATGCGCGCATCGCCCTTCGCGGACAGCGACACGTAGTGGTCCTTGCATCCGACCAGCGCGAGATGGAGCTGGACCGGATTCGAGCCCACGCGCATCAGGTTGCCGATGCGCCAGCCGTCCGGACCCTTGATGTTCGAGGGAAGAAACGAGACAGCGATTGCCGGAATATCTGACATGAGGCACCCCTCTTATGATGTGATTTGAGAAGGAACGAGTGCGATGCTTATAGCAGATTGGGCGAAATTGTCAACGATCAGTCGTCATCCTTTTGAGATCAAAAAAATACAAAAAACCGCCGCTTGCGCGACGGCTTTTTTATGGCTCCGAGGCTGGGATTCGAACCCAGGACCAATGGATTAACAGTCCACTGCTCTACCGCTGAGCTACCTCGGAACAGGCGTTCAGCCGCCCGATAGTAACAATCCTTGGCTAAGCTGACAAGGGAGCCAAGAAAGCGTATCATTGGGCTATGTTTGAACGCTCTTCACGTCCCAATCCCCGTCCGGATATCTTCGCCCAGAAACGCCTTGAGCGCCGCGGCCAGATGTTGGAAACGGCTCACAAAAAGGCCGTTGAGCTATTTGAAAGCGAGGAATCCATCGATCCACTCACCTTTGAAAACTACGATCCCAAAATGATCGAAGCGGATTTGAATCTCATTCGTGATCGAGAGAAGCTTTTCAAGGAGAGCGAAACGCCGGAAACGGAACGCGCCAAACGCTATTCGTTGATTCTCGAAGCGATCATCCACGAACAAATCGAGTTGAGCGACTGGCTCGGCGCCGAGGTCATGTCACGCAAAGCTTCGCGTTACGATGATATTTTCAATGGCGTGGATTCGATTGCGGAATTCCAACAAGAGCAAAAGCCGAGCTATCTCGCCTTGAGTCTTGACGTCACCTACGGCCATCCGGAAAAGAAATTGAAACGAATCAAATCCGAAATCGATCACGGCACGTTGTCACAAATCAAATATTTCGAATCGTCTGACAGCTCGATCAAGGGCTCGCTCAAAAAGGTACCGCGCGTGATTATCGGCGCGGATTTTAACCAGATCGAACGCTTGGCCGATCTTTGGGTGAATGGCAAAAAGAAAGAACTCGCGGAAGATCCGATGCAATTGCAGATTCTGGATGAAGTCTCGATGCAACTGCGTGCATTCCACGCATATGCCATGCGCAACAACCAGCCGGCAATTGCCATGATTTACAAACGTCAGCTGGATCTGATCGAAAGCATTTCCAGCCAGCCGGAAAAAACCAGACTCCGTACGCTTCCTGGCAAGCAGGAATACGGCGAAAACGATCGCATCTTCAACGCTCTGCGTGCGAGCCTTCGCTTCTTCGAAAGCGTCTAGTTAGCGTTCGCCAATACTCAATCCGGCCAGTCTTCCGGTTGCCCATGAGGCCTGCAGATTGAATCCGCCCGTATATCCATCAACATCGAGAATCTCGCCGGCAAAATACAAGCCCGGACAAATTTTAGATCGCATCGTTTGCGGATCGACTTCGTCCAATTCAACTCCACCAGCCGTGACGAATTCGTCACCCGCTCCCCTGCCCACGACTTCAAGCGGAATCGCTTTCAGCCATTCGACGCAACGCAAGATATTCTTCTTGCTCATTTCCGCCGCGTGAATATCGCCGTCCAAATGCAACTCATTCAAAATAATTTCCGCCAAGGATTTCGGCACAACCGTTGCGAGCACATTCAAAAAACTCTTCTTGGCAGAAATAGCGATCGTGGCTTCGATTCTGGCTAAAATATCTTCGGCAGCTTCATCCGGAAAAAGGTCGATTTCGAGCTTGAGCGGTTCATGCGTATCGTATTTCTCGAATGCGACTTGGGATGACAACGCAAAGACTGCCGGACCACTCACGCCTTTATGCGTGAACAAAAACGGTCCGGTGAACGAATATTTTTTGCCGCGTTTGGTGCGCAGCTCCGCTTTTTCAAATGACAATCCGGAAACTTCGGCCGGCCAGACCTCGCGGGTAAAAAATGCATTCAAACTGGGCGCAAGTTTTGTGATCGAATGACCGAGCGATTGCGCAAATGCATACCCATCTCCAGTAGAACCGGTTTGGCGATAGGCTTGTCCGCCCGTCGTAAGAACAACGGCATCAACATCCAAGGTTTCTCCGCCTTTAAAATGCAGCGTGAACACTTCGCCTTTTTTGCTAATGGATTCAACCGAGTGCTTCAACAATACTTGTACATTGGATGCGCGAAACAGCTTTTCAAATACGCCGACAATATCCTTTCCATTGTCGGATTGCGGAAACACGCGGTTATCTTCTTCATTCTTGAGCGGCACGCCATGCGACTCGAACCAGGCATACACATCCGCCGGCGGGAAATGATACATGGCTTTCGACAAAAACTTTCCGCCGCGTGGATATTTCGTAAGCACGACGCGCACGTCCTGAATGCCGGTCGTCACGTTGCAGCGTCCGCCGCCGGAAATGATCACTTTTTTGCCGAGTCCGTCATTTCGCTCAACAAGAAACAGCTCCGCTTCCGGAGCCGTTTCTTGTATCGTGGCGGCGGCCATGAGGCCCGCTGCCCCTCCACCGACAATCCCGACGCGCATCTTAGTAGTCGGCCAATTTCTTGATCAGCTCGTGCTGCTGGATCTTCTCGAGAGCCTTGGCTTCGATCTGGCGGATGCGTTCGCGCGTGACGTCGAATTCCTTACCCACTTCTTCCAACGTGTGGCTGACGCCGTCCACGAGACCGAAGCGCATTTCAAGAATTTTCTGTTCGCGCGGATTCAAGTCTTTCACGATTTCGTTGACGTAATCCTTCAACAACTGGAGCGCGGCGGCGCGATCCGGCGTGACGTTCTTTACGTCTTCGATGAAGTCTTCAAGCGTCGAGTCTTCGTCATCATCGCCAACCGAAGTTTCGAGCGACACGGTGTCCTGCGAAATCTTGATGATGTGGCGCACCTTTTCGACCTCCTGGCCCATTTCGGCGGCGATTTCTTCCGGCAACGGTTCGCGACCCAATTCTTGGATGAGTTCGCGCTCCACCTGCTGGAATTTGTTGATCGTTTCCACCATGTGCACCGGAATACGGATGGTACGGCTCTGGTCGGCCAAGGCACGCGTGATCGCTTGGCGAATCCACCACGTGGCGTAGGTCGAGAATTTGAACCCCTTGCGATATTCGAACTTTTTTACGGCGCGGAACAAACCGATGTTGCCTTCTTGGATCAAGTCCAATAACGACAATGACTTGCCGGTGAATTTCTTCGCGATCGACACCACGAGACGCAAGTTCGCTTCGATCAAGGCCTTTTCGGCTTCTTTGTCGTTCTTCTCTTTGCGTTTGGCGAGCGCGACTTCCTCTTCCGCAGTCAGCAACGGGATCTTGCCGATTTCGCGCAAATACATCTGGATCGAGTCGGCGCTCAAGTCGAGCGGATCGACTTTGCCGCGGCGTTCATCCACGCTGTGCAAGCCCGACATGATGTCGTGACGCTCTTTCGTGCGACCGAGAATACCCTCCTTCTGTTCGATCACGTTGATACCGGCGGCATCCAAACGATCGATAAAACCCTCGTACACGTCCACGTAGTCTTCGACTTCGGGAAATGCATACAACACTTCGTTCTCCGTCAAAAAGCCACGACTCTTCGCCTTGGAGAACAATTGGTCGATTTTTTCCTGCGGCGGCGGAGGCGACTTCTGGTAGACGACGCGCCCTGCCGGTTTCTGCGGCTTGCCTTGGGCCTTCTTGCCTTTCGGCATTGGCTTCTGCTTGCGCTTGGCTTCAAATTTCTTTTTGACGACGGTTTTCGCCGACGGTTTGGTCGGCGCAAATTTCTTCTTTTTCATCGCGGTCTTCGACCGTGTGGTCTTGGTTGGCATAGACTAGGGGGCCGGTCGCCGGTCATGCTCCGGGCGACGAGCGATCCAATCACGTGAGAGATTGGAACTTGCGGGAAAGCTCGATGACTTTTGCCTGGTCTCCCAGGCGTTCGGCTTCGCGCATCTCTTGTTCGAGGTGTTGCCGCTCGCGGGCCGTGTGGTCACGACGGAGTTTGGCGACACCCGTATTCAGTTCGCGCTTGAGCTGTTCAAGCGTCCATCCCTGGTATTCGCGCTCGGCCTCGAAAGCCAAGGCATCGAAGGTCGTCGCCTCGTCCGGTCCCAGGGAAACCGGAGGGCGGATGGCTTGTCCTGCCGCGATGGGGTCAGGAGCCACTTCGCCTGCACCATACAGCTCAACGAGCTTCCCGTAAAGTGTGGAGAGTTTCTCGTCGACAAAATCCGCGGGCACGACTTTCTCGACCTCGATCGCCAGTTTCAGGACATCGAAACGCGAGAGAATCGATGCACACACGCGGTATTCAAGCGTGGTCACGGGAATGACGGGCTTTTCTTCATCCGATTTTTGGACGGCGCTCGCTTTAAATTCCTGACTCTTCACCTTGTCCAACGCCTCTCTCAATGCGCCTTCACTCGCATCGAGATCTTTAGACAACTTCTTGATCCAATGATCGCGCTCGATAGGATCAGCAATTCTTTTGATTTCAATCAAGACATCTCTGGCAATCAGTTTTTTATCTTCGGGCTTTTCGGCGTGACGATTGCGAAACGCATTGCGATACACCCAGTCCATGATCCCGACCGCGTTCTTGATGGCATCTTTCCAGAGTTGCGGATCTTTTCGCACGGCTTCATCCGGATCTTTCCCGGCTTCCGGCGGCAAGGTGATGATTTTGATATTGAAATCTTGGGCGCGCGCCAAATCCAAGCCGCGCAGCGTCGCAGCATTCCCGGCATTGTCTTGGTCAAACGCAATCGCAAGATTTGTGGTGAAACGCTTCAATAAAGCCAACTGCTCTCCCGTTAAGGCTGTTCCAGATGCCGCAACCACATTCGCCACATTAAATTGATGAGAGCCGACTACATCCATGTTGCCTTCCGTGATCACCGCCAGATCCTGACGGCGAATCTCCCCTTTCGCCTTATCCAATCCATATAACACCGCAGATTTTCTATACGCCGAAGTTTCCGGCGTGTTCACATATTTCGCTTCTTCTTTGCTGTCCGTAAGAATACGCCCCGTGAATCCGACAATATTTCCGTGTACGTCCGCAATGGGAAACATCACGCGACCGCGAAAACGATCGTAGACGCCTGGGCCGCGATCACTCTTAGCCACGACTCCCGCATTCAACATGTCGGTCTCACTCACGCCCTTGGCCGTCAGCGCTTTGGTGAGCGAGTCCCACGTTTCCGGAGCGTATCCGATACTAAACAAATCTATCGTCAACTCATCCAAACCGCGACGCTTCACATAGTCGCGTGCATGTTGCGCATCCGGAGAAGTTTCGAGCGTGCCTTTAAAAAACTTCATCGCGAGCTCGTTCACTTCATGAATCCTCTTTTTCTGTGACGCTTTTTCGCCATCAAAGGCCGGAAGCGTGACGCCCGCTTTCTGCGCGAGCAGCTCAAGTGCTTCGCGAAACTCCATGCCCTCCATCTTCATCACGAACGAAATGAGATCGCCGCCCTGATCGCAGCCAAAGCAATGCCAAGTCTGACGCGGACGGGAAATATAAAAGGACGGGGTCTTTTCCTGATGAAAGGGGCAATTGGCCTTAAAAGCGCCGGAACCACCCGGCTTCAGCGGAATGTATTCGCTAACGATATCCACGATATCCAGGCGACCTTTGATATCCGCGACGGCATCCATGGCCCCATCTAAGCGCAAAAGCAGGAAAGAAAAAAGCCCCTTGCGGGACTTAGTTAGGTGCGAACATTCCACCGGATCGGCCGTCCGGCGAGAAACGGAACCAGCGCATCCGGATCACGCTCGGCCTCGGGGACCCGGTACGGCTCATGCACGAGCTCGACCTGTCCTTGCGGCGGCTCCAGTCCGTAGAATTCAGCACCATTCACGGCGACGAAGTCCAGCAGCTGGTGCGAGCGATGATTGTCGGCGAAATGTTCCGCCAACTTGGGCAGAAGCACCGGCGAGCTGAACACGCCGGCTTTCGGTTTCGGGACTCCCACCTTGGTGGAGAGAATGTGCGGCGCGGAGTCCGATCCGAAGAAGATGCGGCGATTCTTGCCGTGCAAGACCGCCCGGTTGAGCGCTTGCACGTCATTCATCGTCTTCGGAATCGGCATGCAGAAGTGATGCGGATTGGACCGCGCATCCTCATACGTGAGCATGAGGTGATGCAGGGTGACCGTTCCACCCACGTTCTTGTACAGGTCGACATAGGCGATGCCCGCCGCCGTCGAGATATGCTCGATGACCATGCGCAGCTTCGGAAAACGTTTCGGCAATTCGGCGTGCGCGAGCAGCTTGAGAAACGCATGCTCTCGCGCGAGCTCGTCGGGGATGGTGTTCATCTCGGCGTGCAGGCACAGGACAAGCCCGGCCTGCTGCATCGCCTCGAACCATTCGTGACGGCCCAGAAACTCGCCGGGATCCAGTCCGTGACCGGAGTTGGTCGTTCCATCTTTCGGATAGAACTTGCAGGCCACGGCGCCGGCACGTCTCGCTTCGAGAATCATCTCGGGCGTCGTGTGCGGCGTCAGGTAGATCGTCATCAGCGGCTCGAATCCATACGGCGCGGCCGCCAGGATGCGATCGCGATACTCGAGCATGAGTTGCGCCGAGGTAATCGGCTGCGCGAGATTCGGCATGACCAGCGCCCGTCCGAAGAGTCCGGCCGTATGCGGCAGGACACGCTCCATCAGGTCGCCATCACGCAAGTGGACATGGAAGTCGTCCGGCCTCGGGATGATGAGATTGCTCATGTGAACAGCCTCCTGCCTTCGTCGATGATGTCCTGAACCCGCCACGGGCGCAGGATCGAAGCCGAACCGATCTCGATGCCGTCGGCACCGATGTCGGCGAGCCAGCGCACGTCCTGCGGGTGCAGGATGCCGCCACACGCGATGATCGGCTTCACGAAGCCCGCCTCGCGCGCCGCCTTGATCCAGTCGACGTGAATGGGCAGAAGCGGTGCTCCGGAGAGTCCTCCGCCGCCCTGATCGCGCTTGGGTTTGCCTTCGTCATCCAGAACGGGTTTGCCATTCTCCATGACGATCCCGACGCCCTTGAGCGGCGAAACATCCGTACCGAACAGGGCTTTCCAGTCGATGCGGTTGGCCAGTTGTCCGAACGGGATGGTGTTGCCCATCACGATCGCATCGCAACGCTCATGTTGGCCGAAAGCCAACGCCTTTTCGATTTCGAGCAAGGCATTGAACTTCAGGATGAAGGGCGTATCCGGCAGCTTGGCTCCGAAGATCGCGAGCGCCTCGAACACTTCTTCCGTCATCTCCTTCTGCGAATGTCCGACGTTCGGACACGAGAAGTTGATCTGCAGCGCGAACGCCGAGAGAAACTTCGGCGCATACTCCGCCAGCAGATCGGCGAGCAAACGGTATTCGATGAGATGATGGTCCTTGTCAGGTCCGATCGCCATCACCGAAATCACGAACGGATCGATGTTGGACTGCCACGCGCCGTCGCTCAGCAACCAACGCAAGCCTGGACCCGAGAGTCCGACCTTGTTGAGCACAGTGCTGCGCAGGAAATCCACCTTGATGCACTCGGGCATCAACTCCTTCGGCTGGGTAGAGCCGCGCTTGAGCGGCATGAAGCCGGGACGCTCTTCGAGCGTCGTCGTCTTGGTGACGAACGTGCAGCCTCGATAGGACAGGCCGACGAGCCGGTACAACTTGTGGAACCACCAGTTGTCATGGCCGAAAAAATTACGGGCGCCGGAAGCATTGAACACGCTTCCGAACTCGATGTTCCGCAGTCGCATGTGCGCCTCCTTTTTGGTTGTGATGTGCGCGGCGGCTAGCGTACATGGCTAGAATAAAAGGTCAAAAAAAGCCCGTCTTGGACGGGCTAGACTTCGGGCACGCGGTTGGACAGGAAGTCGATCTTCATGCGGCACGCGATTTTGAGCGGCAGCTCGTCGCCCTTGAGCGTCACCGCGAAGAAGCGACAGTCCTCGTGTCCGTGCTTTACCGCGAAACGCGGCTCACGCAGGATACGGGTGTTGTATTCCGCGACCCCATTCAGCGGGATGAAACCGACGTGGTAGGCCCCGGTTCCGGATGGAACCTCGAGGATGGTCACCTCGCGCCACACGAAGGCGCGGAGAAACCAGGCGTTCCAACGTGTGGTACGCGGCATGCTGGGATCACCCTTCAACTCCACGAGGCTCATGACCAGCCTCGTATACTTTTTCCAGGCCATGAGTCACCTCCTCTTGCACCCGTTTCGTAACAGAATATTGTTCGTCTGTCAACGGGTTGACGCCTGCATTTCGCGCGCTTATTCTTTCGCCGGGAGGTGCGCATGCAGACGAGTTCATTCCCCTGTTGCCTGTGGTTCGATGTCGCGTTCGTCGTCATCTTTGCTCTCAAGCTTGCCATGGACGCGCACATGCGCGACGAGGACGGAGTGCCGCGTGGGACATATCGTTCACAACGCGAAGGTTGGAGCCAGGCTCGCAAGGACTGTCTCGTCTTCCTGATCGTGCTTATCACGAACGGCGCGCTCTTCTATCTCATCTACTACGAGCCGAATGTTCATGCGGGCCGTCCCGTTCCTTGGGACGCATTGCAGTTCTGGATCATGGTCCCGCTCACTGCCGGACTCCTGTACTTTGCCATCGCACGACAAATCATCCTGCGGCTGTACAAGCCGGATTCATAAAAGCCCCGCACTTGCGGGGCTCTTTTCTTATTTTGCGTTCGTGTCCGGCTCATGGATGCCGAAGATATTTCCTTCGGTGTCCTTGTAATAACCTTGCCATGCCATGCCGGCGATCGCGGCTTTGGCGAGCGCCAGCGTGCCGCCATTCGCCATGATCCTTTCATGAGCTTTGTCGTAGTTCTCGACTTGCAGCGTACACACGTAACCAAATACCGGAGCGTTTTCGGCGGGACGCGGACCTTTGCGCTCAACGATTCCACCGTTGATGCCAGGTACTTCTTTCGGACCGGTTTCAATCCCCCAATACGTCGTGCCATCGGGCATCGGAAAAGCCAACATCTTCCAGCCAAAAATTTTGGAGTAGAACTCTTTGCAACGCTCGACATTGTCGGTGTGAATCTCGAAGTGAACGACGCGTGAGGACATAGTTTTTTTCTAGGAATGATTGGGTTTCAGTATCTATCGGGTGCGTCCATGACGTAATTGCCTCCGCTTATCCACTTTCTTCTGTTCAAGAGCCGGTAACGGCGATTGCTTGGTGCGTTTCAACAATTCTTTTTCGAGCTGCATCACTTCATCACGCAATATCGCGGCGAGTTCGAACTCCAAATTCTTGGCCGCTTCTTTCATCTCTTTTTCTTTATTCTTCTTCACCGTCTCAAGATCATGCGACTCCCCGCTCAATTCGAGCTTAAGAATTTCCTTCACGTCTTTTTCGGTGACATCCAAACCAAGCATGATGCGCAAATCTTCTTGCGCCTTGAACACCGTCTTCGGCGTAATTCCGTGTTCCTTGTTGTACGCGAGCTGCTTCGCACGACGACGATCCGTTTCTTTGATCGCCTTCTCCATCGAGCCCGTCATGTTGTCGGCGTACAACAAAACTTGGCCTTTCACGTTACGTGCCGCACGACCGATCGTCTGGATCAACGACGTTTCGGAACGCAAGAAGCCTTCTTTGTCCGCATCCATGATCGCGACCAGGGATACTTCCGGCAGGTCCAAACCTTCACGCAGCAAGTTCACGCCAATAATCACGTCGTAGGTCCCCTTGCGGAACTCGGACAAAATCTCCAAACGCTCGATGGTCTCAATATCACTATGCAGATAACGCACCTTGAAACCCTTTTCCTTCATGTACACGCTCAAATCTTCAGCCATCTTCTTGGTGAGCGTCGTCACGAGCACTCTTTCCTTGCGTCGTAAAACCTCTGGAATCCTATTAGAAATAAGGTCCTCGACCTGACCAGGATAATTCGACTTCTTGTCCGGCGTGATCGCCATCACGATAATTTCCGGATCCACCAGACCGGTCGGACGAATAATCTGCTCTACGACCTGCGCCGAATGCTCCAACTCGAATTTTGCAGGCGTAGCGGATACAAAAATCACCTGCTTCATCTTTTCTTCCAACTCCTTGAAGCGCAACGGACGGTTATCTGCCGCGGACGGCAAACGGAAGCCATGCTCGATCAGCGTAGCTTTGCGAGACTTGTCACCTTCGCTCATTCCGCCAAGCTGCGACGTCGTGACGTGAGATTCATCGATCACGAGCAAATAATCTTCCGGGAAATACGAGAACAATGTATCCGGCGGTACGCCCGGTGCGCGGCCGGACAAAGGCTGCGAATAGTTTTCGATACCGTTGCAGTAACCGAGCGTCTCGATCATTTCCAAATCGTATTTCGTTTTGCGCTCCAAACGTTCGGCTTCCAGCAACAAGCCTTTTTTCTCAAAATATTCCAAGCGTTCTTTCAATTCATGGCGGATGTTGGCAATCGCGCGCAAACGCTCCGGACCTTGGATGATAAAGTGCTTGGCCGGAAACACCCACACGTCTTCTTGTTCACGCTTGATCTTTTTCGTCACCGGATCGATTTGCTCGATGCGCGACACAATGCCGCGCGGCGCTTCGATGCGATAGACCAACTCTTCGTTGGCCGGCATGACTTCCAATACCTCGCCGCGCGAACGGAATGTGCCGCGCAACAAATCTGACGAAGTGCGTGTGAATTGCATTTCGATCAAGCGTTGCAAAACACTCTCGCGTTTCACGTCATCGCCTTTTTTCACTTGCAACACCGTCTTCTTATATTCTTCCGGTGCGCCAAGACCGTAGATGCACGAAACCGTCGCGACAATCAGCACGTCTTTGCGCGTGATCAAGGCTTGCGTCGTGTTGTGGCGCAGACGATCAATCTCTTCGTTGATCATCGCTTCTTTTTCGATATAGGTATCGCTTTTGGCGATATACGCTTCCGGTTGATAGTAGTCGTAATACGAAACAAAATATTCCACCGCATTGTCCGGAAAGAAATGACGGAACTCGTTGCACAACTGCGCGGCCAGCGTTTTGTTGTGCGCGATCACGAGCGTCGGCTTTTGGATGCTCTCGACCACGTTGGCGATCGTAAAGGTCTTACCCGTACCCGTGGCACCGAGCAGGGTCTGAAAACGATAGCCCTTATTGCAGCCCTCGATCAGTTGCCGAATAGCCTCCGGCTGGTCACCGGAGGGCTTATACGAGGACTTGAGCTTGAATTTGGGCATGAGACCTCAATATTGCCCGTTATTCAGGCTCTTGTAAATCATAGCGAGTATAAAGTTGTACCCTTGAATATTCCTGAAAAATCCGTATACTCCGCCCCATGCTCGACTGGAAGCAACTCCCCAAGCCGATTGTCGCTTTGGCCCCCATGGCCGACATGTCGGACTTGCCGTTTTGCATCGTCTGCAAAGACGAAGGCACGCCTTTGATGTTCCGCGAAATGGTGAGTTCGGAAGCGATTGTTCGCTTGAATCCGAAAACGCTCAAGATGGCGAGCTTTGACGAGCGCGAGCGTCCGATCGTCCAGCAAATCTTCGGCTCGAATCCGGATGTCATGGCCGAAGCCGCGCGCATTATTTACGAACGCTTCAAGCCGGATGCGATCGACATCAACATGGGTTGCCCTGTCTACAACCTGGTTTCGAACTTCAACGGCGCCGCCCTCATCAAAGATCCCGCTCGCGCGGCAGAAATCGTGCGCAAAGTAAAAGCCGCCGTTCCGATCCCCGTTTCCGTAAAGACGCGTCTCGGGTGGAAGAACGACACCGACTGCATCGAATTCGTAAAAGTTCTGGCGGATGCCGGCGCGGATTTGATTACGGTACACGGTCGCACCAAGGAGCAGGGCTATTCCGGCAAAGCGAACTGGCATCGCATCGGCGAAGCGCGCCGCGCCGTTCCGCATATTCCGTTTTTGGTGAACGGCGACATCACGACGCCGGAACTCGCCAAAGAAGCGATGGAAATTTCCGGCGCTGACGGCGTACTCATCGGCCGTGGCGGTCTTGGTAATCCGTGGTTCTTCAAACAAGTCGAACACTATCTTAACACCGGCGAAAAACTTCCTGACACCAAACCGGAAGTCATTTTGGAAACGATGCGCAAACACGGAAAACTCCAGGCCGAACATTATGGCGAACGTGGTCTCGTGAAACTGCGCAAGCATTTGCCTTGGTACGTGAAACACATTCCGGGACTCAAGCACATGAAAGAACCGCTCGTGAAAATCAACACGTTAGAAGACCTCGACAAAGCCATCTCGTAAAAGAAAAAAGACCCGGCTAGCGCTCCGACAGATCTTGATGATCGTGGATGTGCTGGCACAGGTCATGCGTGAGTCCGAGCTCGTGGTAGGCGTGGTCCCAGTGCTCGTCCGCAACTTGCACCCGATTGTACATGCCGCTGATGTGCACGAGATTGCCGCTGTCCGGATCGAGCCAGTAGATGCCGTCCGAATCGGATTCGTTCACGACCGAAGTCCGGACGAGTGACCAGCAGCGAAAGGCGTGCCCGTTCATGTCGAGCTGCACGACCACCCAGTTCGCACCGGTAGCCGCGGCAGTGTAGGCAGCCGCCCCGCGCGTCACGCTCGGCCACATCAGCACCCGAACGATGCCGAAGAGACAACCGAGAATCACCACGCCCCAGAACAGAATTTGCAGATTCCGCTTGAGAGAAGGTTCGAGTTTCTTCATCCGTCCTCCAGCCGCTTGATAACGCGTTTTTTGATGGTGGTCAAGGGTTGACAAACAGCCGTCTTTTGTATCACGATTGAAGCACGGCCATCCGGTCGGAAAGGGGGTTCCTTGGACAAATTCCGCAGATTGTACGCGCGTTTAGTCCTGTTGCTTGCGCCTGGTATGTCCAAGCGCATCGACAAAGCCCGTCGTACGCTCTACGAGCGTTACACCATCAACGACATCAACATTCGTGGTTTGGCTCGCGATGATCTCCTGTGGGTCATCAACCATCACCCGAACGTCGATGTGGCCATTGCTGCGCTTCGTCGCCTGGCCGTGGAGGAGCAGCCCTGGATCGCCATCCTCGCCGGTTCACACGAGCACGAAGACGTGCGCGCCGAAGCGGTCGCGCTCCATCACGACCAACGGCTCAAGGTGAGACACGCGCTCGCCGATCCGTCGCTCAAGGTGCGCAAGGCCGCCGTGATCGGCATCACGGCTCCCCCGCATCTCGAAGAGATGTCGCAGTCGCAATTCGTCGACGTGCGCCTCGCCTATCTGGCGAAACTCGGCATCTTCGCGCCGCGCTTCTACACGCTGCTGCAACGCGACGAGAGTCCGAAGGTGCGCAAGCGCGCCAAGAAGATTCTCGACGAGCACGAGGCCAAGACACGCAACACGAGCGCCAAGCTCACGCGCGACGCCACGCCCATTCCGGCGAAACATCGCCCCAACTGATCCGCCACGGCGGGTCTTTTTTTATTCCAAACTCGGCAAGAACGGCAGCGGATCAACCGGAATACCGTCCTGACGCACTTCGAAGTGCAGGTGCGGACCCGTAGACAAACCCGCGCCCTGGTCACCCGGCCGTCCGCCCGAAAAACCGATGACATCTCCGCGTTCCACGTAGGTGTCAGGCTTCACGCCAAACTTAGACAAGTGCGCATAAATCGTGGCCACACCACCCGGATGCACGATCATAATATAATTTCCGTACTGCGAACCTGTGCGCGTAAACGCCACATAACCGCCAGCCGCCGCATGCACGGGAGTTCCGACGCTGGTCGGCAAGTCTACGCCCGGATGCTCGAACAATTTACGGAACGGGTAGGTCGGATCGTGGAAATATGTGGAGATGCGATTCACTTTGATCGGCCAATTCAACAACACATCGCCGCGCGCGAGCGCCGCATCAATCGAATCGAGTTTGTCCTTCAGCTTGGATTCAAGATCCGCAATATCGTTGGATTCGCTCTGCGTCTGCTGGCGAAGTTCATACAAAATACGCTGATATTGTCCTTCTTGTTGCGCCGTTTCTGCCAGCAAAGACACTTTTGCCGCGCGCTCCTCCTCCAATTGATCTTGCTCGTTCTGCAACGCGGAAGTCTGGTCCTGCAAAGCAGTTCGATACTGCTCAAGCTCATGCTGCTTGGATTCGAGATCTGCGCGCGCGGCTTTCACGTCATCGGTCGCGTCAGAAAGATCGCCTTCCACGCGCTTCAACTCATCCACGCGCGAAAAGAAATCCGACAAACTCGGACGCGCGATGAACGATTCCAAATCCCCGACCGAACCTGCGTCCTGCAATTCGAGAATGATGCCGCCCAATGCGAGCTGGCGCGTCTCGAGCTGTTGCTGCACAAGCGTCATCTGCGTCCTGACGCGTTGCAACTCGAGGTTCGCGAGATCGATCTGCGCATGCGTCTGCTCGATCGTGAGTTCTTTTTCTTTCACGCGGTTATCCAAAAGCGCGAGCGCGTTTTGCAATGAATCCTGGGCAGCGGTTTGTTGATCGATGCGATCTTTGTATTTTGCAATTACGGATTGCAAATCCTTCACCGTATTTTGCTTGTCCGTCACTTGGCTGTTCAAATCATCCACTTCTTTTTTTAACGAAGCGTCTTCCACCACCGCATCCGCCGTATCGGTATCGGTCGCCGCAAACACGGGCGCCGCCAACATCGAAAAGCACAGGCCGACAATCAAGGCCTTGTTCAAATGCCGGAGTCGATACCTGATCACCCGCCTATTATGCCATTTTTGCCAGGGCGGCGTCGATGCGCGCCACGGCTTCGGCTTTTCCGCACACAAACATAAGCTCGAATGGGCTCGGCGACTTGTCGCGGCCGCTCAACGCCACGCGTAACGGCCACAGGGTGTCGCCATTGCCCCAACCTTTTTCAATGATCCACGCGCGCGTCTCCTCTTCCATCTTGGAAACGTGACCGAACCAATTCTCGTCCTTCGTTTCGAGATACGCTTTTACGCCCGCGAGACGTTCTTTGGCTTCGGCCGGCGTCGATTTCTTCCACACGAGTTGCGCCGCTTCGTACGGAGCCATTTCAACCGCTTCGCGGATAAAGTCCGCCGCATCCGATAATTTCGCGAGACGCTCCTGCACGATGCGCGCCGCGCGTTCTTGCATGACGCCTTCCGGCAAAAAGCCACCTTCTTGCAAACGATGCAAATAATCTTCGACTTTGAGCGCCTTGATGTATTCGCCGTTCAACCAATCCAGTTTTTCCTGATTAAACACGGCGCCGCTCTTGTTCACCTTCGTGATATCAAACAACGTCGCCAATTCTTCCTTGCTGAAGATTTCACGATCGGCCGTCGGATTCCAACCCATAAGCGCGACAAAGTTGATCAGCGCTTCCGGCAAATAGCCTTTGGCGAGGTAATCCTCCACCGCGACATCGCCTTGGCGTTTCGACAACTTGGATTTGTCTGCATTCAACAACAACGGCAAATGCGCGTATTGCGGAGCGGTCCAACCAAAGCATTGCGCGATAAACAGGTGCTTCGGCAAAGACGACAGCCATTCCTCGCCACGAATGACGTGCGAAATTTTCATATCATGATCATCACAGGTCGCGGCGAGATGATAGGTCGGATATCCATCCGACTTGATCAATACCTGGTCATCGACTTGCGCCCACGGAATTTCGACGCGACCGCGAATCATGTCTTCCATCACGATCGAACCTTCGAGCGGCACTTTCAAACGAATGACATGCTCGTCACCGACGGCGGCTCGATTCTCCGCTTCTTGTTTCGACAAGTTGCGGCAGTGACGGTCGTACATCACGGGCAACTTGTTCAGCTGCTGCATTTTGGAAACTTCTTCCAAACGCTCTTTCGAGCAAAAACAATAATACGCAAAATCTTTTTCGATCAGCTCATACGCGTACGCGAGATGCTTGTCGCGGCTTTCGCTTTGGATGTACGGACCTTCATCCGGCTTGAGCCCGCAACGCTCGAGCGCATTTTGCAAACCCTCGACTGCGCCTTCGACATAGCGCGAACGATCCGTGTCCTCGATGCGCAGCGCAAATACGCCGCCATGGCGACGGGCAAACAACCAGTTGTAGAGGGCGGAGCGCAAACCGCCGATATGCAAAAAGCCCGTCGGACTCGGGGCAAAACGGACGCGCACGGGATTACTCATAATGCGAAGATACTAGCCCAAAAGGAACAAAATCGGAAAGACCACCACCGCCCGCCAGATGCGTTTCCAGCGTTTCGGCTCGGTGATCAGGCGCCACAACCATTCCAAGCCAAGCGTGCGCATCAAAAGCGGCGGACGTTTCGCAAAACCGGCCCAGTAGTTGAATGTGCCGCCCACGCCCACCACCGCCTTCAATTCCGGGAATTCAGCGCGATGTTCATCAATCCAACGCTCCTGGCGCGGATGACCCATAGCGACAAGCAACACCTGGGGCGAAAACATGGTCATACGATGACGCGCTTCTTCGGTAGCCGCATCTTCTTTTCCATCATCGCTGACTCTTCCACCCTGCTCCACATGGATCTGAATCCCCTTGTAGGCCATACGCGCGTCTTCAGCCGCTCTTTCAGCCGCACCGTTCTCCCCGCCAAAAAATCCGACGCGTAGCTCACGGTGCCAGGCAAATTGCAGCAGGTGTTCCGAGAGCTCGACACCGGTGAGTCGCTTTGTCTTGCGTCGTAAAACGTACATGGCCAAAAAAAGACCAAAGCCATCAACCAAACGCAGACTCGCGCGTTTCAACGTATCTTTATAAAACGAATTTTTGCGCGCTTCGAGCAGGATTTCGGGATTTGCCGTCACCAACCACAAAGATTCCCCGGCTTCGAGTTTCGCGCTTACCTCTGGCCAACCCGGCCCTTCAATCGGTACGCCAAAAATCATTTCCATTTCTTTACCAGATTGTTGAATTGGTCGCCACGATCGAATTCATTCTTGAACATGCCGAAACTCGCGGCTCCGGGCGACAACAAGACAACATCACCCTTTTGCACATACGGCCTGAATTGTTTGAACGCGTCTGCCAAATCTTTGACGTCCATGTACACGACCTTGTTCTTATCAAATTCTTTTTTGATTTTCTCATGCGCCGTTCCGGGAAGCAGATAGGTCGCGACATCATTACGTCCGCCAAGTTCCTTTGCGATTTCCGCAAACTCGAGCTCCTTATCCGAACCTCCAAAAATCAGCTGGATATAATTCCCGCCAAATTCTCCCGGCTTGAGCTTCTTCGTGATCCGATAGACATTCAAAGCCGCCATGGTTCCGTCGGGCGTAGTGGCCGTCGAATCGTTTACAAAGGTGACGCCGTTTTTCTTGGCCACGACTTCCTGACGATAGGGCAAACCTTTAAAATTCTTCAGAATTTTTTCCGTCACGGTTTTCTTCACGCCAAGCTTGCTGGCAACGGCCGCCGCAAAACTCGCATTCATCTGATTGTGCTCACCCGGAATCGCGAGTTTGAATTTCCCTTGCTTCACGCGCACGACCTTGCTCGGCGCTTCTTTGGCGTATTCGCTGAAATCAGGAGTGCTCGGCAAGAAGACCACATCATCCGGTTGCTGATGGCGGAAAATCTGCGCCTTAGCCTCGGCGTATTCTTCCATCGACGGATACGCGTTCAAATGATCGCGCATCAAATTCGTCCAGACGGCAACTTGCGGCGAAAGACCGGCTTCCCCTGTCGCCTCGAGCTGGAACGAGCTCATCTCAAGCACGACCAAATCTTTGATCGTCACCTGATTCAGAAACTTGAGCGGCGATACCAAAATATTTCCGCCCAACCACACTTCGCGCCACTTTTTCGACGCCCACAAAATCTCGTGGATCATCGTGGTGGTCGTACTCTTGCCGCGTGTGCCGGTGATGCCGATAATCGGCGCCGGACAGGCTTTGAAGAAAATCGAAAGATCACTTTCCATCGGTTTACCGAGTTTGGCGGCCAATTTCATTTCCGGAAGATCCTTGCGCACGCGCGGATTACGCACGATCAGATCCGCCCAACGCACATCCTTCAAATCATGTTTTCCAAGCGTAAAACGCACGTTCTTGAACTTCTTGAGCGTTTTTACATTGGCCGCTAATTCTTTGGCCGTCTTCAAATCGGTGACGCAGACCTCGTGTCCTTGTTTTGCAAAATACACGGCCGCCGAGACGCCGCTGCCATTCGGATATTGGCCCAAACCGAGAATCAGGACTTTCATGTGCGCAGATCCTTATATAATGATTGCAATTGGTCAACGACCGACTCCCAGGAATAATTCTGCCGTACGACTTCGCGCGCCCGCTCGCCACGCTCCTTCACCATCTCCGGATCTTCGAGTACGAGTTCCAGCGTTTTGCGGAGAGCGTCGATATCATCCGTCTTGAAGGCCAAACCACTATGGTCAACCAATTCAAGATTCTCTTTGATGTCCGACATCACCACGACTTTGGCTGATGCCATGGCTTCGATGATGCTGGTCGACAATCCTTCCGCGCGCGACGGATGCACGAACGCGTAACAATGCGCGTACAACTGTTTCAGATTTTCGCCGGTCTGGAATCCCACCAAACGAATACGCGGATCCTCGGCGGCCAGTTTTTCCAACTTTTCGATGTATTCATCGGAGTGGAATGAAGCGCCCGCGATCACCAGCGGAAAATCCGACTTCACATGCTTATACGCCTCGATCGCGACTTCATAGGCCTTGTTCGGCACAAGACGTCCGACGCCCAGCAAATACTTTCCCGGCTCAAGTCCGAGCGATTTCACGAGCTCAACGCCCTGCGGTCCCGGAATATCCGCGCCGTTCGGAATGTACACCGTCTTGCGATGAAAATGGTCGCGACAAAATACCTGCAACACATGCGAAATGACGATCGTCGCATGCGGATAATGCAAAGCCGACCATTCGCCGTAACGCAAATACAATTTCGCGCCCGTTCCCCATTTCGTGTCATACCAATCGCGCGAATGGAATGTGCACACGACCTTAGTCTTCCATTTGAAGAGACGCGGAATCCACGCCAGCGATGACGGACCAACGCCGTGGTAATGGATGATGTCTGCCGGGCGGAATAACGCATGGAGCGTGCTCAAAAAAACATGCGTGATCGTTTCAAAATTTTTGGAACGCAACGCCGGAATACGAATCAGGCGTACGCCTTTGTACGTTTGGCGGTCCTTATCAAGATCCGCATGACCGCGGATGTACACGCTCACCTGATGGCCGGCGGCCGCCAGACGCAGCGCAATCTGCTCCACATGCATCTCGACACCACCTGCGCCGGATATGGCCGAGGTCGGTATCCCCTTAGCCCCGATGAAGACGATGCGCATGACTTGATTTCTTTGCTAAAACTTGCTATCATCCTACCACAAAAACCGTTTTTTATGGGACTGTAGCTCAGTTGGTAGAGCAGTGGCCTTTTAAGCCAACGGTCGCGGGTTCAATCCCCGCCGGTCCCACCATAGTAAAACCCGCCGATCGGCGGGTTTTACGTTAGGTATCCTTACCCCATCGCCAGCGCGGCTTTTCGCCCGTGTACCAACAGATCGCGAGCAGAACGAGAACCATCAACAACGTTTGCGGAATGAATCCGTACCAAAGATCACTCGTCGTCTGTGAACCGTTACCGAAGCGGAATGCGTTCCAAGTCAGGGCCGCAACGAATACCGCAAGAATCAGCCAACCCTGCCAAGTCGACGGATACCAGCCCCATCCATATCTCTTGGCCTTGAACCACATGGGTCGTTTCATATCCTTATATTAATACGCCCGACCTCGGATATACGCAATCATCTCCAAAAACGGAATGCGTTTCTCGATGGGTAGTCCGGATTCGCGCATCGCCGTCTCCGCTTCTTCAAAATACCATTCCATCATTTTGCTTCCATACTCGATAGCACCGCTCTCTTCCAAAATCTTGCGAATCTTTTTCTTGTCCTGCTCGGAAAGTTTCTTGTTCTTGTATTTGCCGAGATCGTACTTCGTATTCTGCGAAACAAACTGCGTGAACACGGTTTTTTGCCCTTCGCGGATGTCGTTAAACGCACTCTTCCCAAGTTTTTCAGATGAAGCGGTCAAATCAAGCAAATCATCCTGGATCTGGAACGCGAGCCCCAGCGGCAAACCGAAACGCTCGTACAAAGCAAACATTTTTGGTTTTCCGGCGAGTGCCGCGCCAAATTGTAGCGGCCGGATAAACGTATAACTCGCCGTTTTCAAACGCATTTTATCGCGAATGAATTCGTCGCTGATTTTTTCGCGACGAATCGCATCGACGTCCAACATCTGACCAAGAATCACTTCTTGCACCATATGCGAGAAAATCGGTTGTCCCGCCGTCGACGCAATAATCGCATTCGCCCATTCGAATAAAAGATCGCCGAGCAAAATAGCTTGGGCATCTCCATATAAACGATGTGTGGTGGCAACGCCGTGGCGCTCCAGGCCACGATCCATGATGTCGTCGTGCACCAGTGCGAACGCATGGAACAATTCGAGACCAACCAAAATCTCCAGAATATCTTTTTTCCCTCCAGCCGCACGATAACTCAAGAACGCGAGGAACGGTCGTACGCGCTTACCGCCTGCCATGAGCAAAACGCGCGCATGTTTTACCACTTCCAAAACATACGGATCACTTGTTGTTTTTCGCACTTCCTTGATTTTCCGATCCAAATATCGACCCAATACGCGGTCAAAACGCTCCTTGAAGGCGATCACTTCCTGCATGCACGGAGCATAGCATTCCCCTTGCCGAAACCGCCAACTTCTGCTTGAATCGAATCGCCCTTTCACCGACGGAGGCCGACATGTCGAACATGATCATCGAATGCGACATGACGTATCAACATCATGTCGGTTGCATCATTTTCAAGCTGCGAGACCAATTCCTGCTCGTGACCGCCCTCAAGGCAAAGCATCGACTGGGAACATGGCACGGCGAAGTCGGCTATGCGTCAGCAGGCGCGTGTCGCACACTCGCGTTGAAGCTCAAGGCGTGGTTACGACTGCAACCCCGGAACAAGGACAACCAACTTGCGCCCTTCAAAGTCGAGCTCCCCGTACTGCGCTACGGCGAGGCCTATCGCGACGGCGAAAACGGCGAACTCGAAGTCGAAATCAACAACGATGCCGAAAGCATCACCATCCTCGTCGAAATCCCTTCCGAGGGCCGCTATCTGAAAACCATTCTGCTCGAAATGGCTGAGCAGGTGGACAAAGCCCGCTATGCACGCCGTCACTAGACGGCGTTTTTTATTTTCTCGGCCAAAGCCGTGCCGTCATCCGTCGGGAAAAACGCATGCGCCTTCTCCCCCATTTGCGCGCGACGATCCGCATCTTCCAATAATTTCATAGCTTGCTGGAACAAAATATCCGCAAATTCTTCCTGGTCTTGCTTGATGTACAAACCCGCTTTTGCGGAATTGAATGCGATCGCATTCGCTTCCTGATGGCTGCTCGGAATCGGCACGATGATCGATGCTTTTTTCAATGACGCGATTTCCGACAACGAGCCGATACCCGCGCGCGTGATGATCAGATCCGCAGCCGCATAGGCGCGTTTCATGCCGTCGACATTCAACAACTCATGCACCGAATAGCCTTCACAATCTTCCAAGCCCGCCGTTTTGCCTTTACCTGCAATATGGATGATGTCCGTCTTCTGCAGCCAGCGATCCAATTTTGCTGCCATCGCTTGATTCAAGGCTTGTGCGCCTTGTCCGCCGCCCATCACCAAAACCAACGGACGTTTTTTCGGCGCGATCACGCCCAAATCATCCAATTGGAAACGCGTAGGCGTCGGCAACAATTCATAACCCGGTATCTTGAAGGACGCGGTCCGTGACTTGCACCATTTTTCAACCGCGCGATTTGACCAGGTCGGCTTCACGTCTAGTTGATGGATGAAACATGGAATTCCAAGCTTGGCTGCCGCGCGAATGACGGGAACAGCGGTAAATCCTCCGACCGAAACGATCGCTGCCGGTTTTTCTTTTTCAAGGATTTGTTTGGCAGCACGGGCGGCGCGCAGCACATCAAATGGGAACGTGATCCAACGCACGCTCGGATAACGCGGAAATTTTGCGACTGGAATCGGATAAAAAGGAATTCCCTCGGCTTCGACCAACTGACGCTCCGGTCCTTCCGGCGTTCCGGCCCACACAAAACTCGCGCTCGGATCAAGTTTTTTAAACGCATGCGCGGTGGCCAGCAATGGCGTTACCGGACCAAGCGAACCTCCGCCGGCAAAAAGAATCTTCATACGCGTTGTGAATGACGAGGAATTCCGGCCACCAAACCCATGGCCGCGAGTAAAACCGCGAGCGACGTGCCGCCATGCGACACGAACGGCAATGTCACGCCCGTAATCGGCACCAATCCGACCATCGAGCCGATATTCAAGCAAGCCTGAATCGACAGCCAAATGCCAACACCGGCTGCGAGAAAAGATCCAAAACGGTCCTTGCTCTTGGCGGCGATCGAGAAACAGCGCCAGATGAGCGCGGCAAACGTCGCAAGAAACGCAAGCGTGAACACGAGCCCCAATTCTTCCGCGATAATGGCGAAGATCGAGTCGGCCTCAACTTCCGGCAGATACAAAAATTTCTGGCGCGATTTGCCAAAGCCGACGCCAAACAAACCGCCGCTCGCCACCGCGAGAATTGCCTGGTTGATGTGATAGCCCACGCCCTTCGGGTCAAGTTCCGGATGCAAGAAGGTCATGAAACGCGCCATGCGATACGGCGAGGTCTTGATGAGCAGCCACAGTCCGCCCAAACCGACGCCTGCCATGCCCACGAACCAGGTGATCGGCGCGCCGGCCATCAAAAACAATAAACCGGCCGTTCCCGCAATCACGGCCGTCGAACCCGTGTCCGGCTGCATCACGAGCAGCAACACCAAAATACCGAGCGTCGACAAGAACGGAATCAGGCCTTGGTGGATATCTCGCAACGCTTCTGGTTTTCGTTCGGACAGCCAAGCCGCGAGATACACGAGAAAACTCAACTTCACGATTTCCGATGGCTGGAACAAGATCGGGCCAAGTCCGATCCAGCTGCGCGAGCCACCGACTTCGCGACCGATACCCGGAATGTAGACCAGGATCAAAAGCGCGTACGAAGCCACGATCGCGAGGCCGGCGAATTTTTTCCAGGTGCGATAGTCGATCAGCGCGAACATGAAGAACAAAAACAAGCCCGGCAATACGCCGAGCTCGATCTGACGTTTGAAAAGATACAAACTATCGCCCGTGCGTTGGAACGAAACCACGTTCGTCACATCCGCCAGCATCACCAAGCCGAACACGAGCAACGCCGCCGTCAGGCCGACGAGTACCGGATCAAGGGAGCGCACGCGCTCGGCGATGGAAAAACGCATTTTAGATCTTGTCGATGAGAGCGAGCACCGTGCCGAGTCCGGCCAACGCGAATGAGATCATCCAGAAGCGCATGACGATGCGCGGCTCACTCCACCCGATTGCTTGTAAATGATGATGCACCGGCGAAGACAGGAACACTTTTTTGCCGCCGCGTAATTTTTTGCTGATCACCTGGATAATCACGCTCGCGCTTTCCACTACAAAGGGCAAACCGATCAGGATGAGCAAAATCGGCTGGTTAGTCATGAGCGCTACTACCGCAAGCGCCGTCCCGAGCGACATCGCACCCGTATCGCCCATGAACACATCCGCCGGATTGACGTTGAACCACAGGAAGCCGAGCAAAGCGCCCATGATGGCCGCGCACAAAATCGCGAGATCCGCGCGACCCTGCGACCAGGCGATAATCGCGAACGCGGCAAAAGACGAAAGCAAGGTTCCACCGGCCAAGCCGTCCAAACCATCGGTGACATTCACGGAATGCGAAGTCGCGACGACCACCAAAATAAAGAACGGGATGTACCACAAGCCGATGTGATACGTGCCCACAAACGGAATATGCAATTGATCCCAGGAAAGTTTCGTGAAGAACCACCACGCGCCGATGACGGCGATCAAACCGTACGACAACAAGCGCTCGCGTTCGCGCAAACCACCGCCTTTACCCGAACCGAGACGACGAATGTTCAGATAGTCATCCAACAAACCGACCAAGGCAGCCGTGAACATGAGGCCGAGCGGCAACCATGTTTGTCCGCGCGACAAGAAACTCGCATCACAAGCCCAGCTCCCCGGCCAGATCCAGCAACCGCCGGCCAAGCCGAACACCGTCACAAGCACCGTCAACCAAATCACGATGCCGCCCATGGTCGGCGTGCCCGCTTTGGCCTGATGCAAGGCCGACATGATCGGCGCGTCCTTCGCATCACGGATGCTTTTGCCCATTTTTGCCTTGCGCAAGAAACGCACCAGGATCGGCATCAGGAACATCGACAGCACGAAGCAGAAGGCAAAAATGGCGAGCGGATGCGCGACGGACAAAAAGGTCATAGGGAGGCGTTAATGAGGGCAAGATAAAACAAGGTCACCAACCAGGGAAATCCCCACAGCGCGGCCATGGCGAACAGGCACGACGAGAGGACTTTGTCCTTGCGATACGTTCCGAACGCGAACAACAGGTCCACCAAGGTGAGACTCACCCAAGCGGTGGGCAAAATGAACGCCCACCACCAGGCGCGCAAGTCGTCGATCCCGAAGTAGATCGTGTAATGATACGCGAAGGTGCCGCTGGCTTTCGCGATCGGCAACACGCGACCCAAGAACCAGGCGCTGCCGCCCAAGCACAAGACCAGCGCGACCACGCTCGCGAGCTTGATCCAATGCCGGCTCCAGGCCAGCCTCGCCGAGAATAGCCACGCGTCCGGCCTCATAGCTTAGGCCACCTGCTCAACCTTCTTCACTTCAGGCAGCATCTCAAGCAACATCTCCTCGATGCCGGCATGGAAGGTCATATCGGAAGCAGGACAGCCGACACAGGCTCCTTGGAAACGGACTTTGACCGTTCCAGTGTCAGGTTCTACATCTACAACATCAACGTTCCCTCCATGCATGGCGAGGCCACTACGAACCACATCCAGCACCTTTTCCACGTCAGCCTTCATTTCTTCCTTGTTTTTCGCCATATTAAGGCCAATTTACGCCTTTAGATCCGTCTTGACAAGATGCGGGTTTGCACGTAATCTTGCGGCCATTCCCCGAAAAACCTTATGGCTCACAAAAAAGCAGGTGGTTCTACATCCTACGGCCGCGATTCCCAAGGCCAGCGTCTTGGCGTGAAGAAGTACGCCGGCGAAGTCGTGAAAATCGGCAACGTCATCGTGCGTCAGCGTGGCTCCAAGATCCGCGCCGGCTTGAACGTCTCCATGGGTAACGACGACACCTTGTTCGCCACCGCCCCGGGCGTCGTGCAGTTCACGGACAAGCGCATTCGTCGCTTCACCGGAAAGTTCAAACTCGCGAAGTTCGCCAACGTGGTCGCCGCCGGTAAATAATCAGATATGTGGGTAGAGACGCTGCTCGTCCTCACGGCCAGCGTCTTTGTTTTTCTGGCGCTTCTTGCGGGCGTGATCATGCTCTTTCGTCTGCGCACCATCCTCTTTTTTGGGGGCGCGCCCTTTGTCGCCTCTTCTCGCGCGAATATCGCCAAAGCCATTTCCCTGGCGGAGATCAAACCGCACGATCGTGTCGCGGATCTCGGCTCCGGTGACGGTTTGGTTTTGTTCGCCGCTGCGCAGACTCAGGCCGGCGAGATCGTGGGTTTTGAAATCGATCCCCTGTTGGTCGCTTCCTCTCTCCGCGATGCGAAAAAGAAAGGCCTCGAGAAACGCGTGCGCATTGAAACGCGAAACTTTTGGAATGCCGATCTCTCCCCTTTTGATGTCGTCTTTGTCTTTCAGATTCCCTACGCCATGCCGCGTCTCGCCGAAAAACTAAAACGCGAGCTCAAGCCCGGCTCGCGTGTCATTTCCAACAATTTTCGTTTCAAGGATTGGACTCCCGCCGCGCAAGACGGCGACGTCTTTCTCTATCTTATTTAGCCGCCGCTTTGGCGAAGCCCAGGAAGAGCGGATGCGGCTTCATCGGACGTGATTTGTATTCCGGATGGAATTGCGACCCCATGAAGAACGGATGTTTTTTCAGTTCGATGATTTCGGTCAGCGTTTCATCCGGCGAAATACCTGATGAGATGAATCCCGCCTTCTCGAACCGGCTGCGGTATTCCGGATTGTACTCGAAGCGATGGCGATGGCGTTCAAGCACCATTTCCGATCCGTACAATTTGCGGGCCATCGTTCCGGCCTGCACGTGACATGGATAATCGCCCAGACGCATCGAGCCGCCGTAATCCTTGTTCTTCATCTTCTCACCCTGCTCATTCATCAAGTGGATGACGGGATCGGATGTTTTCGGATCAATTTCGGTCGTGTGCGCATGCTTCAAACCAAGCACGTGACGCGCGAACTCGACCGTCGCGAGCTGCATCCCGTAACACAAACCGAGAAACGGAATCTTCTTTTCACGCGCGTACTGGATCGCGCGAATTTTGCCTTCGATGCCGCGCGAACCGAATCCGCCCGGCACAATGATCCCCTTCAGGCCTTTCAAAATGCGATTCGCTTCTTTCGGATGTTTTTCCAATTCTTCCGCGTCGATCCACACGAGCGTTGGTTTGCGGCCGATTTTCCAACAGGCATGCTTGAGCGCTTCGGTGACGGACAGATACGCATCCGCAAGATTGAATGAACCGCTGGCCGTGTATTTGCTGATGATACCGATCGGCATCGAATCACGATTATTCTTGATGCGATTGCTCAAGGCATTCCATTCGCGCAGATTCGGTTTCTTTGCCTTGATCTTGAGCTTGTTCACGATGAGTTTGCCCAAACCTTCGCTTTCCAGATGCGCGGGCACGTCGTAAATCGAAGCCACATCCGGCGCGCTGATAATTTCATCCGGCTGCACGCTGCACAACATGGCCATCTTTTTCTTGCGCGGCTCGTCGATCGCAAAATCCGAACGGCCAATGACGAAATCCGGCTGCAAGCCGGCCGAATTGAGCGTGCGCACCGCGTACTGCGTCGGTTTGGTTTTCATTTCACCGAGATTACCCGGCACTGGCAAATAGCTCACGAGGCCGATCAAGACATCATTCGGCTGCTCGTGTTGCAACATGCGTGCCGCTTCCAAAAACAAGATGTTCTGATATTCGCCGACCGTTCCACCGATTTCGATGATCGTGACATCGGCATCATGATAGGTCGCCGCGGCTTTGATGCGTCCGATCACTTCTTCAGGCACATGCGGCACGACTTCCACGGTTTTGCCGCCATATCCCAAAGCACGCTCGCGCTGGATGACGCTCAAATACACACGACCCGTGGTCATGTAATTCACTTTCAAGATGTCTTCATCCAAAAAGCGTTCGTAGTTGCCGATATCCTGGTCGGTTTCATCTCCGTCACGCGTCACGAACACTTCGCCATGCTCCACCGGATTCATCGTACCGGCGTCGACGTTAATGTACGGATCGATCTTCACTGCCGTGACTCGCAGACCGCGCGCTTTCATGATCGCTCCGATCGAAGCACTGGCCACTCCCTTGCCTACTCCCGACATGACTCCACCCGCGATGAACACGAATGTGCGGCGACGTTTCGGCATAATGAGAGATGATACGCCTCGGGATGCCTCTGCAACAGGGGCGTCAAGGGATTGACGGGGACAAACAAAAGCCGTAATCAAACAGCGGTTCCATCGACAACCTACAACCGGAAAGGAGGTCACATGCTGACCATCGATTCGCTCGCCAAGCGCGGTCATCAAGCAGAAGACCTCTCATACTTCCCGTGTTGGAAGAAAGAGGAAGCCGCGCTGGAAACGGAAGTCCTGCGCTCCTGCGACATGAACATCATGTCCCTGCCCTACTGCCATCATGGCTTCGGGATCAAGGACGGCGGACTGACCCTCAAAGCCTGGGTCAGTTTCGAACTCGAGCGGTTGCATCGCGTGCGGCAGCTCGCCTTCGTGAAGCATCCGTTTGTCTTGAGCATGGCGGGAGACATCGACGAAGGTCTGTGTTTCGATCATTCGCGCGGCATGCACGTACTCGATGTGATGTCGGTGATCACCCTGATCGCCGAGAACAATCGCTCGGAGCTCCCGCTTTCGCATCGGACGCTCACGCCGATTTACAACACGTTGCGACTGGCGGCCCTTACGCATGACGCGCTGACTCCGGCCGGAGGCGACACCATCAAGACACTCGATCCCGAGGCGCTCGATGAAGATGCGCACTACTTCGACTTGTTCCGCGATCCGGAGACGAGCGAAGAGCGCATTGCGCTGTGCGTAAAATACGGCGTCAACATCCACGATCTCACCGAGACCGTGCAGGGCAAGGGCCTGGCGGGAACCGTGCTCGATATGGCGGATAAAACCGCCTATGTCGCTCGCGATACCAGCCAATTCATGAATTACTGTTTCGCCAGCCGGCGACGCAAGGTCCATTTCCCCGAATACGCGCCCATCGCCAAGCTCGTGGAGAAGGATCCCTGGATCTGCGGCTGGTGGGAATCGGTACGCGTAAAACGCGATTACGCCTGGGTCGAGGATGGAGAACGTCTCGGACGCTTCTTGGAGTTGCGACTGCGGATGTTTCGCGGCCTCTACTATCACGGCAAGCGCACCATGGACATCATTCTCCCGGTCGTTGTGGCCGGTCATCTCTACGCGAGCGGTCAACTCACGCGTGCCGATCTGCTGCAGATGAGCGACGAACAGCTCGAGCGACGGATCGCGAAGTTCTGCGGCGTCCCGCATTTCAACCTGCGCAAAGTCGCGCCGGCTGAAACCTGCCTGGAACGCTTCGCGACGGAAGCGGAAGCGCGGCAACGCGAGCGCGAGCTCGTGGCCTCCGGTCTCCCCTTCGTGCACATGGAGAATATCCAGGCGCCGCTCAAGCCCTCCACCAACAAGTTCCTGGTGAAACGGCCGGGCAAAGCTTCGCTCGAGGGTTTCAGCGACGCCTACCCCGCCAAAGCCGAGGAACTGCAAGCGCTCACGCGCGTCAAACAGCCGTTCCGGTTGTGCTACTTCCGTGAGGATTCTCTTCCTCCGGATCATCGAAAAGACCTGCTGGCCTATCGGCGCAAGCAGGTCGGTCTGGATCAAGCCTAGCTTGATCCTTTTTTCTATCTATTTTCCGTAACGGCGCTGGCGGGTGGCGTACTCGGCAAAGGCGTCATCCAAATCTTTTTCTTCCAACGCGGGCCAATTCTTTTTCAACCAATACAATTCGCTGTAGGCAGATTGCCACAGCAGGAAACCGGACAAACGCTCTTCGCCACTCGTGCGAATGATCAGATCCGGATCAGGCATGTTCGGCCAGTACAAACGCTTGCTGATGGAATCTTCGTCGATGGCATCCGGCGCAATGCCTTCGCGTGCGATCTCGCGCACCGCATCCACGATTTCCGCGCGACCTCCATAGCCGAGACAAATCGCGAATGTCATCGCGTCAAAATCTTTCGTGGCCGCTTCGGCCTTGTCGATGAGTTCGATGATCTTGGAAGAAAATCCTTCGCGACGGCCAAGCACGCGTAACTGGATCTTGCGGTCGATAAAATAGTTCAACTCTTTTTCGAGCGCGTGCTCGAGCAAAGACATCAAAAAATTGACTTCGACTTCGCTGCGCTTCCAATTCTCTGTCGAGAAGGCGTAGACGGTCAGCGTTTTCACGCCGCGAGCCAGACACCAGTCGCCCACCTTTTTCATGGTTTCGTACCCCGCGCGATGACCTTCGACAGCCGGCATCCCCTGGTCTTTCGCCCAACGACGATTACCGTCCATGATCATGGCGACGTGAAGAGGAACCGTGGCGGCCGGAGTGGTCATAATCTAGAGACAATAGCTGTCAGGATACACAAAAAATAACACTGCCGTCAACGCTCGGGGATTTCAGCTACAACCACCGTAATATCGTCAAAACCCTTGCTACGGGGGCTCCAGGCCTTGCCGTTGTATCGGGCCCGGGCCGCAAAGGCGACCCGCTCGGCCGGAGTCAGACCTTTATCCGCCTCGGCCACCAGTGCATGGTCGAGATGCTTGTCGTCGCCACTCAAAATCCCCTGCAACTCCTCATGCGTCAGACTTTCGACGCCATCCGAAACCAGGATCAATTTTCCGCCTGCCGGAAACAAGATATGGAAATAGTCGGGATGCGGCGGATTCTCGATGACCATTCCTTTGTCGTCGATCTTTTTGCTGCCGAAGGAACCCGTGATCCAACTGCGGTGATAATAGCCGCGACCGTGCGGATCCATGTCCGAAGGATTCACGCCGTCAAAATAACTTTTTACTTTTTCCAATCCCACGAGATCGCGCACAAAGTCGATATCTTCGCGTTTGACCGGCATCCCCGACGGCCATTTGTTCTCCTTGGAGAACTTCGCGTAATTTTCAAACTTTTGATATGACTCGAGACTGTCGAGCGTGTCTTGCAACCGAACAGCCGCTTCGCGTCCGAGCAAATCTTTCATTTCTTTCATCAACGGATGCTCATCCACCGTAAGCGATTCCAATCTTCCATCCGCGTATTGCAAATATGCGCGACTGTCGCCGACACTGGAACCGATACCTTCAAAACGTCCGTCCGGCATGCGCACCATGCGCACGATCACACCGGTCGTGGACATTTCAGGAGCGTGCCGCCGATTTTCATGCTGGCCTTTGCGCACGGCCTCCCAGGCGTCCTTGTTTACCTTCTTCATGAGCTCCATTTCCGCGACCAGCCCGGCCGTGGGCATGCGGCCCTCTTGTCGGCGGGCATTTAATTTCAAAAACTCCTTGTGCGAATCGCGCACGGCTTGCGCAACCGCTTGCGCGGCCAGGTCTCCGCCCGCATATCCACCCACGCCATCCTCCACCGAGAACAGCGCCCCGTTATTGTCAGAATCGACGACCTCCGAATAGGCGTCCTCTCCTTTGTTCTTGGTCGGATCGGGAATCGTGATCGTCGAAACCGAAAGCAATTTCTCATGCTTCTCAAATGGATTTCGCGGAGCCGGAATCGTCGGAGTTTCGGATGTAAACTCCCGCTTCGGTGGACGCGAAGTCGGCTTTTCCTGCATAGGAAACAGTGTATCACCCTCGCTCGACAGAAGGAACGATCGGCGGTATCTTGCGGCGCATGCACATCATCGACGGCAAGGCCCTGGCGGCCACCATCCGTGAAGACGTAAAGCGCTCGGTCGCGGAGCTTTCGCGTGCCCCGCGCCTGAACGTCATGATCGTGGGTAGCGATCCGGCCTCGCATCTTTACGTATCCCTCAAAAAACAGGCCGGAGAAGAGGCGGGCATTCGCGTGTCGGTTCACGGTTTTGATCTCCCCGTCACGCAAAAAGAGTTGGAAGATGTCATCGACGCCTGGAATGCCGATAACGACGTGGACGCGATTTTGATCCAAGTTCCCCTGCCGCATGGTCTGGATGCCGACGCGCTCACCTCGCGCATTGATCCGAAAAAAGATGTGGATGGCTTCCATCCGCAAAGCACCATGGTGCCGCCGGTACATGAAGGTATTTTGCGCTTGATCGCGCAAACCGATCTCAAACTCCCGGGCGTGCATGCCGTGATTCTTGCGAACTCCAAGGTATTTGCCGATCCGCTCGCGCGTCTTTTGAAAATTGGCGGCGCATTAGCGGAAGAGATGGATCCGGACAATTTGAATCGCGAGCATTTGAAGAATGCCGATATCGTCGTGACCGCGATTGGCCGTCTCGCGTTCGTGCATCCGAGTCTGACTAAAGACGGCGCCGTGATCATCGACGTCGGCACGAACAAAACCGATGACGGAAAAACTCGTGGCGATGCGGATTTCGAAGCCTACAAAAATACCGATTGCTGGATTACGCCGGTTCCGGGCGGCGTCGGTCCTATGACGATTGCGCTGGTGTTGCGGAATGTCGTTCTGCTTGCAAGTAGCCGCACGTAACGCCGATCGCGTAGACGAGATACAACACAAAACTGCGGATCGAAACCAGTTGCGTCAGCAAATCCGCGGACGGGCCTTCCAGCAAAACTGCCAGGCCGATTTCGAGCAACACGCCAAAACCCACCAAGATCACAAATACGAGCAAAGCCTGTTTCCAGCTCGCGGCGCGACGATGCATCACCCACCAGGTTGCGAAAAACATGGCGGCAAATTGGAGCAAGAATGCGAGCGCATCCGAGGTCCAGGCCGGCAAGGGACTCACATCAAGATGCAGCAGCAAAATAATTCCGGCATACGTGAGCAACAAACGAAACGGCGTCACCACCAATGAACGCAACACCAGGCGTGTATTCAAATTCATAGCGCTTGTCGGGAAAGAAGATGCGACAAAATGCCGAACACGTAGACGCCGATCAGGACGGCGCATAAAGCCGTGCCTGCGAGATGCGTGAAGTGATCACGCTTGCGGAACATCGCTTTATAGCCGATCGCGCAGATCACGAGCGAGTTCAAGCCGACGAACACGGCACCGATAAAACCGATGGTCGACAGAAAATCGCGCGTGAGTACCGCGAGCAAGCACAACGGCGCAAGTAAGGCGACGGCCGAAGCCAATCCCGGTTTCCACGAAAAATCGCGCGTAAAGGTCACGCGCAAATCTTCGGCCGTGATCATGTAAGCAGTCGCGACCGCCAGGAATCCGAGCAATGGAATCACCAAACCGGTTCCGGCCGGCAATACCGAAGCCAAATCAGCAGCCGTGCGGATCGGATAGCCGTGTGCGGCAAAGAATAAGGTCACACCGAAAATCCAACACAAGAATGCCGACAAAAGCGTTCCTCCGGCCACAGCCCAGTACGCATCCGGACGGCGGCGGCCGGCAATCTCTACCACTTCGCCGATTCCGGATACGCCGGACAAGGCGAACAAGAAAATGCCGAATGGCAAAAACCAAGTCGAGAGACTACCGCTCATATCAAACGACAGTGAGGCGAGCGGAATCGTGAGCAAGACCGCAAATATCAGAACCAGTATTTTGGCCGATGACAGCACGCTTTCCGCTTTCGCGACCGCCTTCAATCCGAATAATACGGTGAGAGCACCGCCGATCCAGAAAAACAATTGCCAAGCCGGAACCGGAATCTGCAAACCGGCCGCACGAGCCAGAACATCTAAAAATTCTCCGCCCAGCACGAGATAGGCGTAGTTCGCTCCAATAATTTGTAATGGATACGTGATGGCCGTCAGTTGGAATGCGAATTCGCCCAATCCCCGACGCGCGAGTCCGGACAAGCGCTGGCGCTCACGCGTGGCGAGCAGCTGTTCCGCGAACAAAAGATGGGTAATCGTCACCACGATCGCCAAGGCAAAGAACAATAACGTGCCCGGAATAAAGCCCACCACCGAGAAAGCGGCCGGCAAACCAAAAATCCCGGCCCCAATGATCGTGCCGACCATGGACAAGGACGCGCGCAACAAGGAACGGGAACGAAGGGACATTTGTCCAGAGTATAGCAGATTCCCGCCGGGTTTGACGATGAACTGCGCATATTACAAGCTGCGAGACATATGGCCTTGCTGGAACGCCTGACTCCCCAGAACCTTGAAGCGGAGCAATCCTTCCTTGGTTCTTTGCTATTGGATAAGGATGCGATCATCAAGGTAGCCGACATGTTGTCGCCGGAAGATTTCTATTTGGACAAGCATCGTCGCATTTTCGAGTGCATGCTCGATCTGTATCGCCGCAATGAACCGATCGACCTGCTCTCGCTGGGCAATCGTCTTCAAGAGAAGGATGAATTGGACATGATTGGCGGACGCGCCGAGCTGATCGGTCTCACCAACGTCGTCCCGACCGCCAGCCACGTCGTGCATTACGGCGAAATCATCCAAAAAAAGGCGACGCTCCGTCGCATGTTGCAGGCGGCCTCGGATATTACCGCGCTCGGCTACGAACAAGCCGAAGACGTCGAGGCACTGCTCGATCAAGCTGAGTCCAAATTGTTTAACGTCTCGCAAAAATTCTTGAAGCGTTCGTTCACACCCATTCGTGATGTGTTGGATGGCGCCTTTGAACGCATCGACGAACTCCATCGTGAAAAGGGCAAGCTGCGCGGCATCGCGACCGGCTACACCGAGCTCGATAACTTGCTTGGCGGTCTACAAAAAAGCGACTTGATCGTGCTCGCCGCCCGTCCGTCGTGTGGTAAGACCGCATTTGCGCTCGATATCGCGCGTGCAGCCGCTACGAAATTCAAAGTTCCGGTTGGCGTCTTTTCGTTGGAAATGTCGAAAGAACAGTTGGTGGATCGTATGCTGTGTTCGGAAGCGAATGTGGACTTGTGGCGCATGCGTACCGGTCGCTTGAATGAAACCGGCGAACACAACGAATTCGAGCGCATCGGCCATGCGTTGGGCGCACTGTCCGAAGCGCCTATCTATATTGATGACTCCGCGAACGCGAACATCATGGAAATTCGCACCAAGGCGCGCCGTCTGCAGATGGAACACGGCTTGGGCATGATCGTGGTGGATTATTTGCAGCTCATGGAAGGCCGTTCTAAAAACTCGGACAACCGCGTGCAAGAAATCGCCGAAATTACGCGTGGCCTCAAATCCATCGCGCGTGAATTGAATATTCCGGTGCTGGCCCTGTCACAGCTCGCGCGTTCGGTGGAATTGCAGAAGCCGGCCATCCCCCGTCTCGCCCATTTGCGTGAATCGGGTTCGATTGAGCAGGACGCCGACGTGGTGCTGTTCATCTATCGCAAAGCGGCCGACAAAAACTATCGTCCGGAAGATCTTTCGCCGGAAGAACAAAACCTGGCCGAAATCCACATCGCCAAACACCGTAACGGCCCGACCGGCATGGTGCGCCTCTACTTCGATGCCGCGCGCGCCAGTTTCAAAAACCTGCAAAAAGGTCCGATGCTGGCCGCTCCCGCCGGAGCCGGAGCCTTGCCACCGGGCGTCGCTTCCCCGACCCCTGGAACAAACGTACCGTTCTGATACTCTAAGCGAAACCTATGTTCAACAAACTCAAGCAATTCAAAGACATCAAGGATAAGGCCAAAACGATCCAGACGGCCCTCGCCAAGGAAAGCGCCGAAGGCACGGCCGGTTGGGGCAAGGTGAAGATCAAGATCGACGGCAACCAGCAAGTGTTAGGCGTCTCGATTGATCCGTCCGTCATGGATGATCGCACCAAGCTCGAAGGCATGATTCGCGACGCGTCGAATGACGCCATCAAGAAAATCCAGCAGGTCATGTCCACCAAGCTCAAGGACATCGGCGGACTTGATCTCGCGAACGAACTCGGCGATCTCGTGAAGTAAAAGCGATGGCCAATCTTCCCGAGCCAATCCAGAACGCCGCCGCGGCGTTCGATTCCCTCCCCGGAGTCGGACCCCGGGCGGCTTTGCGTTATGCGTATTGGCTCGTGACGCAGCCGCGCGAAAACATCGAGCGCTTTGCCCGTAGCTTGCTGACGCTCGCCCAAAACGTCCGCCATTGCGATGTCTGCGGCCAATGGTCGGATCGCTCGCCCTGTTCGATCTGCGCGGATCCCAAACGCGAAGCGGCCTCGATCTGTGTCGTGGCCACCAGCCAAGACATCAAGGCCATCGAAGAAACGGGGGTCTTTAAAGGAACCTATCATGTGCTCGGCGGAACGATTGATCCGATCGAAGGCCGCACGCCGGATACGCTGCGCATCCCGCAACTCATCGAACGCGCCCGCATGCCGATCGTGAAAGAGATCATTCTCGCCCTGGATACCGATGTGCCGGGTGATGTGACATCGCTGTATCTCAAAAAACAATTATCGGCCCTGCCGCTCAAAGTCATGCGGCTCGCGCGCGGACTGCCAACCGGAGCCGCGCTCGAATACGCCGACGCGCATACCTTGGCCGACGCCCTCCAGAACCGAAAAGAATCATAAACAAAAACCCCGCCATCAGGCGGGGTTTGTTGTTACGCGATCTTGCTGATTTTCACCTTGGTGAAAAGCTGGCGGTGACCGACGCGGCGCGTGTAGCGGCTCTTGGCCTTGTACTTCACGACTTCGATCTTCTTGGCGCGGCCGTGGGCAACCACTTCGGCGCTGGCCTTGCCCGACACGAGCGGGGTGCCGACATTCAATTTGTCGCCATCCGCGGTCATGAGGACCTCAAATTGCACGGTTTCACCCGGCTTGGCCTCGAGCTTCTCGATGGAGATGACATCGCCCTCTTTTACGAGGTACTGTTTGCCACCGGTTTTAATCACGGCAATCATAGGGTTTTTGGAATGGCCCGTACCTTACCGAAGCCTGAAAAACCTGTCAATAGAGGCCTAAAGATAGAAAAAAGGCGCCTGGGGCGCCTGGGCTAGTTTGCCAGCTCGTTGAAGTATTGCCGGCCGAGCTCCCGAAGGGCTTCCTGGGCCCGGTCAGGCGTAGCGACCTTGAAGTCAACGCACAACCGCAGGAAACGCCGCCGGAATTCCGCGAACGGCAGACGACCCGCATAGGGCTCGTAGGTCTGCATGAGCTGCAGCATGAACGCATCATCTTCGCTCAGCTTCCACCACAGCAGACTCGCGCCGACTTCGGCGGATTGGTAGCTCGAGACCGTGCCGTCGGGCATGGGCATGATGATGATCGTCTTCTCGTCGGCGACGGTATTCGACGAGCGTGAACAGGGCCCGATCAGGGCACGGCCGTAGTTCGCGAACTCCTTCTCGAGACGCGCGACCATGTCGGAATCCAGCGCCCAGCGGGGCGGGGCCGGAATGGAGCGCTTGGTCTGCGCCGCCTTGAGCATCAGGCCGCGCGAAGCGTCGTCCGGCATCGCGGTCGGGTGGGGCACGGGATTCTTGAGCAGGTCCCGGCAATGACCGCAGATATTCTTGCGAAAGGCGATGAATGCCTGTTCGCCGAAATGACCGGTGCGCTCGTCGATGCGCGCCGCCACCATCCGAAGATGGTGTTCGATATCGGGAACCTTATGGCTTTTGTTCAAAGAGCACCTCCTCCGTTCGTGAGAAAAACGTAAAGGATTATTGCGCGGATGTCAATCCACCCACCTCATCCCCCACTTTCAAATTCAACTCTTTCGCGATGCCGGCATTCACTTCCAAGACACGATCAGCCTCGGCGCTGGGCGTATGCGTCACCGGAACGGCGAGAAAACCGGGTGCTGGCAGATTCGGTGCGATTTCGACCACGCGATCCCCATCTATCCAAATAATATCGAGCGGAAAATGCATGCGAATCATCCAGAACGGATGGATGCCCGTGTAACCCATCTCGAACAACATCCCAGAATCGCGCGCCATACGCTGGCGATCCGAAAGACCTTCTTGAAGATCCGCATCCGCCGTTACCACTTCGGCTTGGATCGCATGACCGTTGATCGTAAGCGTACGCATCTCGTGCAAAGTCGGATCGGACGGCTGATGCGCGGCGCGTAACCACCACAACAAGGCGATCGTGAGCAGGAGAATCAAACCGCCCAAACCCGCGACGACGCGATGCCAGGTCTTCATACGGACTTGGATTTTGATCCGGCCCACGCGCTCAAACCGAGCACGGCCAGAAACAACCAGAACACTAAAAAGATTTTGCCGACAGATTGAAGACTCAACGCGATCAAGCCGGTGATCAACGAGATGCTCCAAATAAGAAATACCGTTTGGCGCTGCGAGAGACCGGCGCGCAACAATTTGAAATGAAGATGCGTATCGTCGCCTTTCCAAATCGGCATGCCGCGTGACAGACGTCCGAGAATCACGAACGCGGCATCCATCAGCGGAAAACCGAGCGCCATCAGACCGGTGGCAAGCTTTGCTCCGCCGAGAATCGACAGGAATCCGAGCGAGAATCCCGCAATCGTCGCGCCGGACTCGCCCAAGAATTGTTTAGCCGGATAAAAATTCCACGGCAAAAACCCGAAGTAAGCGCCGGCCACGATTAGCGACAGAACCGCGACCTCCGGTTGATAAAACCGCGCCGACAAGGCCAACAACGCGATCAGAATCGCGCCAATCACGGTTTGGCCGCTCACGAGCCCGTCCAAGCCGTCCATAAATTTCATTGCAAAGGTCACGACCAGCAGCCACACGAAGGCGAGCACATATCCGAGCCAACCAAGTTCGATCGGCATCCCGCCCAACCAATTCGTGATATGGACGACATTCGTGCCGGTCGCGACCACGATCGCACACGCCGCAACAATAAAAGAAAATTGCCACCACGGCTTGAGATTGAAACGGTCATCTAAGGCGCCACCAATCATAAGCACGAGCAAGCCGAGTGCGAATCCCCACAACTGCAAACTGTGCGCCTGCAGTAACACAAAAATGATGATCGTGAGCCCGATCCCCAATCCTCCCCACAAGGGCGTCGGAATCTGATGGATTTTACGCCCGCCCGTCGGCTGGTCGATGGCTTGGAAGCGCTTGGCCAGCCAGCGGACGATCCAACACAAAACGAAAGACACGAGTGCCGCCGGCAATAAGTATCCAATAAAAACCGGCATGAAATCGACAGGCATTTGTCCCTAGGATAAGCGAAATTTCAAGGAAAGGCAATTGACAACCAGCAGACAAAATTGTTCAGATGTTGGCGGGCAATTTCGCCCCAGGACCGGAGGCTTCATGGACCAGCAAAGTTCCGTGACGAGCCGGCCTCCTGTGCCGCGCGTCGTCCGACTCTGCATCATCAGTGCAGATCGAGAATACTGCGGTGAGCTCGAGGGTTACCTCGACCTCTACTGTGCCGGCAGCGTGAAGCTCGTCGGCATGTTCCCCAAGATTCCCGACCAGGAACAGACGGTCTTCGATGTCGACGTGCTCGCGTTCGAGCCGACGCATCCGGACTTTCTGGACCAGGTGGACGGCATCCCGCGCGTGCAGAATCTCTTCGGAGATCGCGTGCGACTCGTGGCTCTCATCAACGGGGGTACCAGCGAGGAGGATGTCGAGAATCTCGAAGCGAGCGGCGTCTCGCTCGTCGCGTACGCGCGCGATTTCAGTCATCTGGCGCAGCAGCTGGATGAGCTCGACCTCTCCGAGAAATCGGGCCTCAAAGAGAGTGGAACGTCGATCACGCCCTTGCGACCGTTGCCCATCCAGGTGACGCTCACGATCGTCGATTCGGCGCCCACCTTCTCGAAAAGCCTCTTCGACTGGTTCCATCGGCATATGCCGGGAATCGTCTTCATCGAGGACACATTCGAGGAGATTCCCGAGCCGTCACGCGTGCATCATCTGTCGCGAGCGATCATCTTCGATCCGGAGATGGACGACTTCCGCCAGCTGCAGCCCGCGCTCAAACGCATGCGCGAAGCCTTCGGTGACGCGCTCTTGATCGCCCACACCGACGCGTGGCACGGCAACAACCGTCTGCGCAAACAACTGCTCGAAGCCGGGATTCGTCTCGGCCTCGGACGGAACGAGTTCCCCCGTTTCCAGAAGTTGATCGAACACCTGTCCCTGCAGGAACCGATCGACTACATGGTCGAGGAATTCGGCACCTGATCCGCTCTGCGGGTCTTTTTTTATCCCTGATATGGCTCGACTTCGAGTTTGCCGCCGGCTTTGAGCACAATCGTGTCTTTGCGATGCACGGCATTGCGCAGAATCAAGTCCGCCAATTGATTGTCGACGCGCTCCTGGATCACGCGGCGCAGCGGACGCGCACCGAACAACGGATCAAATCCGGCTTGTGCCAGCTCTTCCACGGCTTCGGCTTCGGCGCGGAAACCGATTCCCTTTTCCTGCATGAGTTTGGTGACGCCGCCCAGCAATAAATGCGCGATTTGCGTGACATCATCGAGCGTCAGCGGCTTGAACACGATGATTCCGTCAAAACGGTTCAGGAATTCCGGACGGAAAATCCCCTTTAATTCTTGTTCGAGCAAACCGGTTTTGATGCGCTCCATCGGAGTTCCCTTTTTGACTTCGTCCTGGATGTACTGCGTACCGGCATTGGAAGTCGCGATCAACACCACATTCGTAAAATCGATTGTGCGCCCCACACCATCGGTCAAACGCCCATCGTCCATCACTTGCAAAAACAACGTAAGAATATCCGGATGCGCTTTTTCCAATTCATCGAGCAAAACGATCGAGAACGGCTGTTTGCGTACCGCTTCGGTCAGCAATCCGCCATGATCATCACCTGGCTTACCGATAATACGGCTGACCGCATCCTGATTTTGATATTCGGACATGTCCAGACGCACCATCATCTTTTCACTGCCAAAATATTCGGCAGCCAACGCTTTGGACAGCTCGGTTTTACCGACACCGGTCGGACCCAAGAACAAAAAGTTCGCGATCGGACGCTTGCCTTCGCGGATGTCCGCGCGCGCACGACGCATGGCTTGCGAAACGGCGGTCACGGCTTCGTCTTGGCCAATCACACGTCCATGCAAATTCTTTTCGAGATTCAGGAGCTTATCACTTTCGTCGCCGGTCACGGATTCAACCGGCACATTGGTCTTGTCATGGATGACGCGCGCGACATCTTCGTCCGTGACCAGTGCACGTTCTCCCCGTTCGCCACGCGCGAGCACGGCTGCTTCTTTCAAGACGTTCAAGGCGCTTTCCGGCAAACGCGTTTCACGCAGATACCGTCCGGCCAAAGACACGGCTTTGTCGATGGCGCCGTACGAAAAATAGGTCTTGTTTTGATATTCGATGTAGCCGCTGCGTCCCATGATGATCTGGATCGCCTCTTCCGGATCAGGTTCCGGGACATTCACGCGCACCAATTTATTTCCGAGACTGCGACGCTCGAGTAAGCCGGTCCAAGCTTGCGGCGTAAGAGTGGCGATCACCAAGAAATAGCCTTTCTCGAGCTCCGAAGCCAGAGTTTCAGCCAAATCCAAATTTCCATTCGAGCCGGCACCGACCAAAGATTCGATGCCATGCATCACCAGAATAATATTTCCCGAAGCCGCGACTTCATTCAAAAGAGACAACAAACGCTGCGAAGCCAAAGCCGGATCACCGGCCGCAATCAATTGCGCCACATTCACTGACACCAAGCGACGATCGAACAATTCAACCGGTACATCTTCTTCCACCATTTTGCGCGCCAAACCTTCTACTAACGCAGATTTGCCCACGCCCGGATCGCCGACCAAAGCCACCGAACGGCGGCCGCTCTCGATCGCGCGCAATAATTCAGCCATCTCGCGTTCACGACCAATCACCGGAGCCACAAACCCATTGCGTGCCAAAACGGTCAGATCCTCGCTAAAACGATCAAGTAACGGCGTCTGACGGGCCGTCATCGAACGGTTCATGGCGGTATTCGGCTTGAGCGCCGCGAGTTGGCGGAAGCGGGCCTGCTCTTCGCGCAATTGTTCTTGCATGCGCACCCAACCCGCTACGTGACGCACATGCGCCGGTGGATATCCGGCGGCATCAATCACATCCTGGATGCGCTCGTCAGATTCGAACGCGGCCAAAAACAGATCGATCGATCCGACACTGCGCCGATCAGCCTCACGACTCAATTCATATGCCTGCAACAACACGCGGCGCGCTTCATCCGACAGTGCAATTTCGTGATTCGGCTCAAGCGGCTCGCCCTCACGCACCAAATTCGCCAACCCATCTTTCACTTTGTCGAAATCCATGCCCAAACGCGTCATGAAAATCCCACCCGCCGGACCGGACAATGCGGCGGCAAAAATGTGAATGGGGCGTAAGGCATTCTTGCCCGTCTTCACGGCTAAATCGTTGGCGAAACGCAATGTTTCCCAAGCGGCTTCCGAATAATGCGGGGCCACATCGCGGACGCGGTTCGGATCAGCGGTTTCGCGATCTTTTTGAGCGCGCGTTTTTCCCCATTCAGGCAACGGTTTAACCGTATCCGTGTACACCGAAATACGGAATGCCAAAAAACATCCGACCAAGACAGCCAATGAAAACCAGATCAAGGCGATGCTACCCGAGAACAAGTACGCGAGGCTAAAGACATTTGTCCCCGCTTCCGTCTGCTGGATGAAGAAGAAGACCGCAGCGCCAAAGAATGCCATCATCAGCAAGCCGAGCACGAGATGGAATGCTGCATGCGTATTTGATTTCAACTTACGCAACTCAAAAGCGGTCGCATCGAGTGGCGCATGCCAGACAAGCAAACCATCCGGCGAGGGCAGAGCCTCTTCGGTTGGTCCGGCGTTTTGCGGGGGCATGACTTCCATTTCCATATCAGAAGCTAGCGGCCAAACTGAAGATAAACAACAACGCCGCAATCACCGGAGCCGCGACATACGCGAACAGCAACACGAGATAGCCGATGGCTTCGACCAAAAAGCCGATCGCGCGGCCGATCAAGACCACGATACGCATGACGAAGCTCACCAATCTTCCGGCCCAATCATATTGACCGTACATCGGAACAAAAAGATTCTGCATCCAGATCACAAAGCCATAGCTTTTCCAACGGAATGCCAACTTGCCGGCCATCCATCCGACCAAATGGACTATCCCGTCGCCGTACCACCACAACGGAAAGCGCAATACGCTGCCGAGCAGGTCGGAGATGAGAAATTTCGGATATTCAATGGCCACCGAACGCATGGCAGCATTCTACCATGCGAGGTAAACGAAAGCTCCCCTTTTCACGCGAATGAAAGGGGAGCTTCGATTGACCGGCGGCTCGAGCGAACCCGAGAGGATTGTGACAAGCAACCCGCCGGGCTCGGTTTCCGATCGCTCTCGGAAGCCAGGCCCGACAAACTGCTACTTGGCGAGCGCGTATGAACCGCGTCCGACATCGACGAATTCCATGTGGTCAACGGCGACGTAGCCGAGGCCCTGCACGCGCGATTCGACCGTGGCGAGCGATTGCATCTTGGCAGACTTCGCATCCAGTTCGCTGACGGTTGCATTAAGCTGGTCGAGCGAGACCTGCAAATTCCTCAACGTATATCCCTTGGAGGCCGTGACATTCATCTGGTAGACATGAAAGCCGCCGAGCACCATCGCACACACCATGAGCGCGATCGCGTACGAACGCTTGGCCGCAACCTCAAGCTTCCGGCCGACATGCTTCGGCAGGACGAACGGGAGATTGTGGGACATGGCGACGGCGCGGGACATAGGGCGTTTTTATTTTTTGTTTGCGACTCTTAGTTTTGCGGAACGTGAGCGTGGATTTTGATTTTGTTCTTCTTCACTTGGTTCGAGCGGTTTTTTGGTGGTCTGTTCCCATTCCCCTTCCTTGAAGGCCAACTTGACGATGCGATCTTCCAGCGAGTGGAACGTGATGATCGCGAGTCTGCCGTTTGACGTAAGCATCTTGTGGCTGGCGGCGATCGCATCTTTTAAAGATGGAAGCTCGTCATTTACCGCGATACGCAAGGCTTGGAACGTTCTGGTCGCCGGATTGATTCTTCCCTGCTCGTAGTTGGCCGGTACCGCACCGCGGATGATGGAGACCAGCTCCGAAGTCCGTGTGATGCGTGCCACTTTGCGGGCATTGAAGATCGCCGAGGCGATGGACGAGGCGTAACGCTCTTCGCCGAAGTTGCGGATGAGCGTGACGAGATCGCGCGCCGGCCAGGTGTTGACGATGTCGCCGGCCGTGAGACCGTCTTCATTCGCCTTGGGGCCGAGCCGCATATCGAGCGGGCCGTCACCCTGGAAGGAGAGGCCGATGGTGGGATCCTGAATCTCGTCGGAGGAGAAACCGAGATCGAGCAGGATGCCGTCCACCGAACCTTCCATCACGCCGTGGCTTACGAGTTCGCGATCGAGATGGCGGAAGTTTGCCTCGATCCCCGTCCAGCGCTCGCCATATGAGGCGAGTTTGGTTTTCGCGGCTTCGAGAGCTTTGCGGCTGACATCGAAGGAGAAAACCTTGCCGTCTGGAGCCGAGCGTTTGAGCAGCTCTTCCGTGTGGGAAGCGCCGCCGAGCGTACCGTCCACGTAGACGCCGCCCGGCCGGACCTCGAGGGCAAGCATGGAGCTCTCGAGCATCACCGGGACGTGTTGCGTCATACGCCGAGATCGTGGAGACGTTCCGCGATCGCGTTACCTTCGGCCTCGGTCTTGGCGGCGTAGGTTTTCCACGTCGCCTCGTCCCAGATCTCAAGCCTGTTAAAGAGGCCTGCGACCACCGCGTCCTTGCTCAGCCCCGCGTATGTACGCAGGTATTCCGGAAGGAGTACGCGACCCGATTTGTCGATTTCGACTTCCATCGCGCCGGCCAGCATCAAGCGGGCAAAGGCACGAGTATCGGCTTGGCCGAAGGGCAGGGCGGCCAGCTTTTCAGCTAGCTTCTGCCATTCGTCTTTGGGGTAAAGGAACAGGGAGCGGTCGAGACCACGCGTGACTACGGCGCCTTGCGCCAAGTCTGCACGAAATTTGACCGGGATCGACATCCGACCTTTGTCATCAAGCGTGTGATGAAACTCGCCGATAAACATAGATCAGAGTTGTGGGATTTCCCATTTGATCCCACTGCATACCATTCTATGCCACTTGAGACCATTTGGTCAAAGAACGTGAACAATCAAAAAAGCCCATATTTCATGGGCTTTTTGCGTTCTTTTTCTGTTCCTATGTGGGTAAGTTATTTCCCACTTTACTCCCCTCCTAAAAATTTGCGACTACGCACTTTACGATGATAGGTAATCGCAAAACGATGCGCTTCGTCACGGACCTGCGCCAGCAAGTCCACGTATTGGTTGCACAAGTTGCAAAGATCAACCGAAACGCGCGAGCAAATGATGTCATTGCGCTTGCGTTGCGGTCCTTTGACGATTCCCACAACCGGAATCTGCACGCCCACATGATGCAACACGTCTTCGACCGCATTTACTTGTGCCAAACCTCCGTCAATCAGGATCAAATCCGGTTTCCGCCATTCGCGATGCTTCAAACGACGCATCAAGGTCTCGCGCATCGAAGCCACGTCATTCGAACCTTCAACCGTCTTGATCTTGAACTTGCGATATTCCGCTTTGGCCGGCGCACCATTCTCAAATACGACCATTGAAGCGACTTGCGCCGTGCCGCTCACATGCGAAATGTCATAACCTTCGATGCGGCCGAACAAGTTCACGGCCATCCCCTCGCCGGGCTTGATGCGATCCACTTGATCATCCTCGCGTTTCAAGATGGCGACATCCTGAATATGTTCGAGAAAGAAAATCTTGTTGCGCAAAGACGCGGCTTCTTCATAGCGCTTTTCTTTGGACGCCTTCTTCATCTCTTTCGCAAAGCCTTTCAAGATATCTTCTTTCTTGCCCTCAAAAAACTTGATCAGATCACGAATCGTTTTTTGATAGGCCTTTTTATCCGCCACGCCGATACACACACCCGGACACAATTTCAGATGATGGTAAAAACACGCGCGCTTTTGGCCCGGAATGCAGGTCGTCCACGGAAATGCCTTGCGCACCAAATCCAAGGCAGCCTTTAAGCTGCGCGAAGACGTGTAAGGTCCAAACACGACTTTGTAAGTCTTGGCCGTATTGTCATCGAGATCCGTACCGCGCACGAGCAACGGACGCGGAAAATCCTCGTCCGTAATCGCGAGATACATGAAGGACTTGTTGTCCTTCTGCAACACGTTGTACTTGGGCCAATAATGCTTGATGAGGTTCGCTTCCAGAATCAGCGCTTCAAGCGCCGTTGGTTTCTCGACATAATCAATTGACGCAACCTGGCGCGTCATTTCTTGGATATGCTCGCCATGCGGACGTTCGAAATGTTGTCGTACGCGACGATTGAGCGACACTGCTTTGCCCACATACAACACCGTCCCCTTCTTATCCTTCATCAAATACACCCCCGGCGATGACGGGAGTTCGCCATTCTTGATTTTGATGGAAGAAGGGATCATTGACAGAAGAATATAACTTTGCTAAGCGTAGCGGAAACAAATCCAAAAGAAAAGTTGAAAGGAGGGTATCAATGTCGACAGTCCGTTCACTTGCGGAAGACGGCTTGCGCGAGGAGCTGAAGAACGCAAAGCTCCCGATCGATCCCGCCGCTCTCATCGGTCGAAAGTTCAAATTCACCGCTTGTCTCCTTGATCAAGGCGATGGTGAACATATGCACGGCGCCCACTTCCATCTCCTTGATCAGGAGGATTTCACCGAACAAGAAATGGAGAACTTGGAGGGTGATCTCGAGGGCTTCCAGATCTTCGGAACCATTCGGGGGTTCTCGTACGCGGGTGTGAGCAATACCTGCCTTCACATCGACGCGCTCGACACACGGATCGGTCTGATTCGATCCATTCGAATCGAAGGCAGCACTCAATCGCAGTACAACGCATGTATTTGCCCGCTTCCTGGGGGCGAGTACAGGCCCTCAGATGACAATCTGACAGTGACGGGCATACCCGGAGAACTCCTGCTCCTCGATTGAGGCGTCACCCTTGTGTGGCGCTTTTTTATTTCTTTTTCAACACTTCTTTCAAATACACTCCCGGCGATGACGGGAGCTCGCCATTCTTGATTTTGATGGAAGAAGGGATCATTTGTTTGATTGTCATCCCCGCGCAGGCGGGGATCCAGAACTTTTCTTAATAACAATTTCTTTCACGATGTAAAAAATAATCATAAAAACTGGGACCCAAAAATACGGACCCACGAGAAAAAAGATAACCGTAACTACAAAAGTACCTAAAATGAAATTTACATTAGTGTCAGGAGAACTAAACGCCTGTATGACAAAGTCTGGTAAATAGAAAGGAGCCACAATGACGTCATGTGTAAGGCCAATAAAATGATCTGATTCTTGGAAGGTTTCTATGCTATTAACCGGTCTGAAGACAAAATAACTGAACGCATTCATGAATCCAAGAAACAAAACTGCCCAAAGACAAAATCCAGTGAATCCGACCAAGAGATAGAGACCGATTTTTTTCATAATCTGGATTCCCGCCTGCGCGGGAATGACATTACCCTACCTTTTCTTGAGTACTTCCTTCAGATATTGCGCAGTATAGCTCTTCGGATGTTTGGCCACGTCTTCGGGCGTGCCTTGAGCCACCACGCGACCGCCTTTGTCGCCGCCTTCCGGACCCATATCAATAATCCAGTCGGCATTCTTGATCACGTCGAGATTGTGCTCGATAACCATAACCGTGTTTCCACGCGCAACAAGACGATGCAAGACTTCCAACAATTTGCGGATGTCGTCGAAGTGCAAACCGGTTGTCGGTTCATCCAACAAATAGAACGTCTTGCCGGTATCGCGTTTGGCGAGTTCGGTTGCGAGCTTGATGCGTTGCGCTTCACCGCCAGACAGCGTGGTCGCAGCTTGGCCAAGCTGAATATACGCGAGACCAACTTCTTCCATGATCTTGAGACGATCATGGATCGGCGGAATGTCGCGGAAGAATTTCGCGCCGTCTTCGACGGTCATCGAAAGCACGTCGCTAATGCTCTTGTCTTTGTATTTCACTTCAAGCGTCTCACGATTAAAGCGTTTGCCTTTGCAGACATCACAAGGCACATACACAGTCGGCAAAAAGTGCATCTCGATCGCGAGTTGGCCATTGCCTTCGCAGTGCTCGCAACGTCCGCCCGGAACATTGAACGAGAAACGTCCGACTTTGTAGCCGCGCACGCGAGCTTCTGCGGTCAACGTGAACAATTCGCGCACATGATTCCAAATACCCGTGTAGGTCGCAGGATTCGAACGCGGCGTGCGGCCAATTGGCGACTGGTCCACATCCACAACCTTGTCGAGCCAACCAATACCTTCGACGCCTTCGTGTTTGCCGGAATTTACCAGCGAACCGTTCAACGTTTTGGCAAGCTCGCGATACAAGACGTCGATCATCAAGGTGGATTTACCCGAACCAGACACACCCGTGACACAGGTAAACGTACGCAACGGAATTTTCACCGTTACGTTTTTCAAGTTGTTTTCCGTCGCGCCTTTGATCACGAGCTTCTCCCCGCCCGGACGACGTTTGGTCGGCACCGGAATCACCTTGTCACCGCGCAAATAGGCGCAAGTCAAACTCTTTTTGTCTTGCAACACTTTCGGCAACGGGCCTTGGGCCACGATTTCACCGCCATGTTTGCCGGCACCGGGACCGATATCAACCAAATAATCCGAGGCGCGAATCGTGTCTTCGTCGTGCTCGACAACAATGATCGTGTTTCCAAGATCGCGCAGCTTGGTCAGCGTATCGACAAGACGCGCATTGTCGCGCTGATGCAAACCAATGGTCGGTTCGTCGAGAATATAGAGCGTGCCCACGAGACGCGAACCGATTTGCGAAGCGAGACGGATGCGCTGCGCTTCACCACCGGACAAAGTTCCGGCCGTACGATTCAAGGTCAGATATTCCAAACCCACATCGAGCAAGAACGACAAGCGCGCGATAATTTCTTTCAAAATCGGTTCGGCGATCGAGGCTTCGGTTTTGTTCAGCGGCAGTCCGAGGAAAAAATCGGCGGCTTCATTGATCGGCAAAGATGAAACTTCGACAATGTTGCGGCCGTTCAACCACACGAACAACGATTCCGTGCGCAAACGCTGGCCATGACAAGCCTCACACGGCTCCTCGGAAAAGAGCTCTTTCGTGCCGAGACCATTACACGTTGGGCAGGCGCCATACGGCGAGTTGAACGAGAACAAGCGCGGCTCGATTTCCGGAAACGCGAAACCGTCATCCGGACACGAGAAACGTGCGGACATTAAAAGTTCGGTGCCATCATCCAGAATCGCGAGCACATTGTCTTCAGCGCGATCCAAAGCCATTTCAATCGCTTCATTCAAACGCGACTGTAACGGTTTGTTGCCTTCAATCGGCCAAGCAAGCGGTACGCGGTCGGTCACGACTTCAATCGTGTGCTGTTTGTAACGATCGAGCGGAATGCGATCGCGCAAGCTGTACATTTTTCCATTCACGCGCACATCCACAAAGCCGGCTTCAAATAAATCCTGAAGCAGTTGGTGATATTCACCCTTGCGGCCACGCACCACCGGCGCGAGAATCGTGACTTCATTTGTAAACTTCGGCTTCTTGCCGGTCGCCGGAGTCGTGCGATGAATTTCGTCTTCGCGACGCAAGACACGATCCACCATCTCGTCGATGGTCATCTTGCGAATCGGTTTGCGGCAAATCGGACAATGCGGATGCCCGACGCGCGCATACAACACGCGCAAATAGTCGTAGATCTCGGTAATGGTCGCAACGGTCGAGCGTGGGTTTGCCGAATGCGCTTTTTGGTCGATCGAAATCGCCGGTGACAAACCTTCGATTTCATCTACGTCCGGCTTATCCATCTGACCCAAAAATTGGCGTGCATACGACGACAAAGATTCCACGTAGCGGCGCTGCCCTTCCGCAAAAATCGTATCAAAAGCCAAAGACGACTTGCCCGACCCGGACAAGCCCGTGAACACGATCATCTTGTTACGCGGCAACTCGAGATTGAGATTTTTGAGGTTATGCTCGCGCGCCCCACGAATGACGATTTTGTCTTGCATAATACAGAAAAGCCGCCCCGGAGGGCTGCTTTTAAGGTTACCTGTTGAAGGATGAGATGTCGAGACTTAGCTCTTGCGCTTACCGTGCATGAGGAGTTCCACGGCTTGAGCCAGCGAACCGGCGCGCGTGACTTCCCCACCGTTCACGAAGAAGATTTCGTCGGCATTCTCGATGGTGTTCAAGCGATGCGCAATCACGACCTTGGTCGTCGACTCCGGCAGCTTTTCCAAAACCTGGCCGAGCAACTGTTCGGTGACGGTGTCGATGTTGGCCGTGGCTTCGTCGAGAATCAGGATTTCCGGCTTGCGCAAGACGGCGCGCACGAACGCAATCAGCTGGCGCTGGCCAAGACTGATCGTGTCGCCGCTGGTCTGGATCTGCGTGTCGAATCCCTTTTCGAAATTCGTCAGCAAATTTTCCAAACCGGACTCCTTCAAAGCCGCCAAACGCTCTTCATTCGTGGACTTGGCGTAGTCCGGATGTCCGTAGAACAAGTTGTCGAGAAGAGTCCCCGAAAACAAGAACGGCTCTTGCAAGATAAAGCCGATCTTTTTGGCACGTTCATCCGGCGAGTAGCAACGGATGTCCATGCCATCGAGCACTACCGTACCTTCGGTCGGATCATACAAACGCGCCATGAGCGAAGCGGTCGTGGTTTTGCCGCCGCCGGTCGGGCCGACAAGTGCGTAGGTCTTTCCCTTCGCGAGCGAGAAATCGATGTGCTTCAACACGTCCTTGCCTTCCGGATAGCGGAACGACACGTGGTGGAAGGACAAGATCGCCTTTTCCGCCTTTGCATCGGAAAGTGTAGCCGCCATCTGCGGCATATCCGAATCCAAAGCCAAGACTTCCGAGATACGATCAAGCGCTGCCAAGGACTGCTGGAACGACGACCAAATACTGGCAAGTTGGCGCAGCGGACCGTAGAAACTGTTGACGTATAGGAAGAATCCAACCAACAAACCGATCGTGACCTGACCATTCTGAATCAGATAGATGCCGTACGCGAGCACGATCAATTGGCCCAAGCTCGTCGCCAGGGTGTAAATCGGCAAGAACACGTTGTTGGCGACACCGGCACTGATCGAAGCCTTGAAGTTCTTGTCATTCGCTTCGCCAAACTTTTTGCGGAAGTAATCCAAACGATTGAACGCCACAATGACCTTGAAGTTTGTCAGGCTTTCCTGGATTTCGGCGCTCATGCCGCCGAGCGACTGCAGGCTCTGCAAGTTTTTGGCTTTGACCCAACCGCCAATCAGTTGCGACACGATGAGCACGCCCACTGCCGGCAAAAGCGCGGCCACGCCCAAACGGATATTCAACGTGAGCAAGAAGATGGCCGAACCAACCACCTGGAAAAAGCTTCCCAGGAACTGCATCAAGGCTTGGCCGAAGAATTGGTTGAGACGATCCGTATCGTTATTGATACGCGAGATAAGATCACCCACCTTGTTCTGGTTGAAGAAGGCCACCGGCAATTCCTGCAATTTGGTGAAGATCTGATTGCGCAAATTGTAGAGCACGCGGCGTCCCACGCCACCCATGCGCATCGTTTGCGTGTAACCGGCAAACAATCCGACCAAGAAGATGACGAACAAGAGCAAGGACGACCACAAAATACCGGTGTAGTCACCATTGCGAATAAAGTGGTCGATCGCGTAGCCGATAATCGCCGGAGCAATCAAGCTCGAACCCGCGTTAAAGATGACCGCAATCATGGCGATCACGAGCTCGCGTTTTTCCTGCTTGAGCAATGGCAACAAGCGCTTGAGGGCGCTCAAGTCGCTCTTGGTTTGCGGCGCGCTCGATTTATTCAGGGTGTAGTTCATAAGCGGATGTACTGCGTTGGGATTCGTAGATCTGTACGTATTCGGGGCTCGTTTCAAGCAACTCGGCATGGGTGCCGCGCGCGAGCAATTCACCTTCCATCAGCAAGACGATCTGGTCATAGTCTTCGACGGACGCAACTTTTTGCGTGACGGAAATCAGGGTCAGATCCGGATAGTTCTTGGCGACGTTCGCGAGAATGCGACGCTCCGTGCTCACGTCCACGCGGGCCGTAAAGTCGTCGAGCAACAGCACACTCGGATTAAGCGCCAACGCACGAGCGAGCATGATGCGCTGCTTTTGACCGCCAGACAGACTCGTACCGCGCTCGGACACAACCGTGTCGAGTTTTTCCGGCAAGGCGTCGATGAAATCGGACAACTCGGCCGTGTCGATCGCCTTTTTCAAGTCTTCATCCTTCACCGTATTGCTAAACGCGATGTTCTCGCGCAACGACAAGTTAAAGATGATGCTGTCCTGGAACACGAACGCGATCTGCTCATGCAAGCTGATCGGATCGAATTCTGCCAAGGCATGGCCATCATATTTAATAATGCCCGTCTTCGGTTCGATGAGTCCGGTAAGCAGATACAAGAGTTGCGTCTTACCAGCGGCGGTCGGTCCGATAATGGCCGTGCGCGTGCCCGGTTTGACTTCGAAGCTCACGTCTTTCAACGCATTCTTTTCGCCATACACGACGCTCACATCCTTGAGAGAGATACCGCCACCCGGTTTGGCTTTGATGTTTCCCGGAGCTTTCTTGGGCTCGCGTTCCAAAATTTCGTTCACGCGGGCATACGAAGCTTGTGCCTGCGCGATCACGTTGCTCATGAAGCCAAGCATGAGAATCGGGAAAATCAGGATGGCGAGATAGTTGTTGAAGGCGGTAAAGTCACCGATGCTCATGCTGCCGGAAATCACGAAGTGACCGCCAAGCAACAGAATCGCGAGAATCGCACCGTTCGAGGCGAACGTAATCACCGGGATCAAGCTCGCGAACATACGCAAAATACCGAAGCTGACATTTCGAGCTTCCGTGTTGGCGGCGATGAACTTGTCGTATTCGATTTGCTGCGAGTTGAGCAAACGGATCAACGACGAACCGAGAATACTTTCGTTGATGACTTTGTTCAGCCAATCGATGGCTTCCTGCGCTTTCTTGAAGAGCTTGCGCACTTTGCCGAAAATCACGAAGAACGTGCCGCCGACAATCGGGATAACCAACAACACGACCAAGGCGAGACGCCAGTTAATCGACAACAGCAACGCGCTCGAACCGATGATCAGAAAAATAGACGAGATCATCGACGCGACCGCCATGGCCACGAAGTTCTTGACCGCGTCGATGTCCGACGTGAGGTTGGTCAGGAGTTTGGACGGAGTCACCGTTTGCACGGTGGCGTAATCCTGTTCCGAAATTTTGGCGGCGAGCTTCACGCGCAAATCACGCGCCACGCGTTCGGACGCATATGTCTGCACCATGCTCTGCAAATACGTGAGCACGAAAATGAGCATGGCCACGCCCAGGAACAGCCACAGCGTCCCCTGCATCTGGAATTGACCGGCCGTAAAGGCGTCGATGGCCGACGCGATAATCTTCGGTACGGCCAGATTCAGGCCGTTGGCCGCGATCGTCAGCACGACCAAAAGCAGGATCCAGGATCCGTAGGGCTTCAACAGGCCAAAAACACTGGGTTGGGGTTTTCCGGGCTTCTTTTCAGGTTTCATAAAACAGCAATATTTTTTATCATACTTTTCATACTTGTGTCAAGCAACCCTGCAGAAAACCCTTATTTCTAGGCTCCATTCAAGGCTTGGGCCGTTTTCGGGCCATACATTCCGGCCCCGGGAGCGCTGGCCGTCGGAATCACTTTCATGTCGAGTTGGAATTTGATCAGGTATTTTTCCGTGAGCGGACCGAAATATCCCGTGACCAGATCGGCGGTCGCGATCTTGTAGCGATTCGCAAGAAACGCCTGCAACAATTTTACATTGGCCGCACGCATGCCGCGCTGCAATCCTGGTGCAATGAAAATTTTCGCCGTGGTTTTTACTGCGACCGGAGCTGCGACTACCACCGGAGCCGGAGCAATAGGAACAACCGCCACCGGTTCTGGAGCAGGTTTTGGCGCAGGCGCAGCCACTACCGCTCCCTTCGCCATATTCTTCACCGCAGCCAGAAAAGTGGCGCGTTCACGATCGGCGCTTTTTGCATAGGACTTTACGAATGGAGTCACGCCATACACACCGTCACCACAGTACGGCTGCAGCATCGCTTCCCAGGCGGTATCCAAACCCTCGCGATAGATCTTGATCGCGGCGGCCGCATTTCCATTTTGCGCATACGGCGCAACATCGGTTTCCAAGCGCGCTTGATAACTCTTATGTGATGCTTCCGTGGCCGTCGTAACGCACTTGGTTGGCGGCGGTTCGGCAGCCGAAGTCGCAAACGGTAACATGCCGATCACAACCGATAACAAAGCCAAAATTTTTGTGTGGTATTTCATATGAGTGCCGTAATTCCACCATAGCAGATCGGTCCGGCACGCGAAACACGCTTTTTTACTTTTTCTTTTTCGCTTTGGCCGCTCGTGCCACGCGAATGGATTTGCTCGCCCATTCAACCATCTGTTCGTGATTTTCGAACATTTCTTCCGGAATCGACCAATATCCCATACTGATGGATTTCTCCCCTTTCGCGGAATACGTGAACGGCTTGCTCCCCGCTTCTTCAAATTCTTTCTGATTGGTCGCGTCCGTTTTAAAATAGATTTTTCCGTCGGCTTCCAGCGCGAAGAAAAGTCCATCAAAATATAATCCATGACCGCCGAACATGGGACGGATCTTCACCGGACCCAAGCCGGCCAGCAGGTCCTCGGCCACGTATTTTACGAACGCGGCATGCTTCGAAGCCATATCAGGAGCAATCCTTGCATATTCTCCTTTGTTTCGCTATTCTCTGGCCACGCAAAAAACGCCCGGAGGGGTCGCATAGTGGCCTAGTGCACTTGCTTGGAAAGCAAGCATACCGAAAGGTATCGGGAGTTCGAATCTCCCCTCCTCCGCCATAAAAGCCGCAGAAAACTGCGGCTTTTATATACCAAAAAGGATTGACAAAATACGATTTTTCTGATAACTCGAACATGGCGGCTAACGCCGTTCGCACATTTTACAAGGAGAACAATCATGTCACTGATTGCACTGATTCAGAAGTTCGGTTCGCTGAAGAATGTTCCGGCAGCTGAGCTGTCAGCGCTGGGTTATACGCTCGTCAAGAAAGACGGCGCGATCCATCTCAAGCGGATTGGAGCGCAGGAGCAGCCCAGCAAAACCGTCCTTCTTCTCGCCGAGCGTTACGGGCTCGCGACAAGAACGTTCGAAGCTCTCTCCGGGCCGTACCTGGAAAAGTTCTCGTCCACAAAAACTCCCGCAAACGTATCCGAAGACGATGACATGGACGAGGTCAACTTCGACTCCGCCGGACGTTGGGCGAATTACGTCCGGGCTTGGGCGACCAGCGAGCTCGCCATGTTCCGGACGCGAGACCAAGCCCATAGCCAGACCGTCGATGCGCTCGCGGGCTTGGGCATCAAGACCGACATTTGGATGTCCCACCCGAGTCGCTGGCACGTAGACGTGGCCAGCGGAAATGCGCTCTCCGAGAACGAACGCCTCCAGCGCATGCTGGTCGAGTTCCGACCGGCGATCAAGGAATTCCTTGAGAACGAGCTTCTCAAGCCGGAGTCCTGCATTCTGGAGCTGGCTTCCCGGCTGAAGGTGAAGGCGGAACGCGAGCGAATTTCGGCCGCTATCATGGACGAATCCTCGCTGCGGCTGGCCGTTTCCGTGTGCCTCAAGCGTGCGGAACAGAAACGCGCGCTGACCGAACGGTCCCACTACAACGGGCTGTTCCATCTTCGCAAGATTCAAGAGCGCCTGTCCCGCCGACAAAAACACGAAGAGGGCACTTACATGATCGCCTTGTCGAAGAAAGATCCGTTCCGCGACCTCACGCTCGGCAACGACGCGGGCTGTTGCATCGGGATCTATCCCAAGGACGAAGGCGGAGAGTTCGGCAGCGGTCATGGCGCATCGACGATGCCGCTCTATCTCACGGATGCGGCCACTCAGTTCGTGGAGATTCATTCTCCCAGCGAGCGTATCGGCATGGCGATGATGTATGCGGGTTACGACGGGCAGAGAACGCCGACGCTGATCGTGAACTCGCTCGAACTCAACCGCAAGGCAGAGTCCGCCGCCCATGTACTCAGCGATGCCGTCCATGGCTGGATCCTGGAATTCGGCTCACAGGCCGGATTCAAGCGATTTGTCGTGGGCGATACCGGCTACAATACCGGCACCCAGTACGGAAAGATGTCCGACCTGAAAGCGGAACTGGTCGGAGGCATTCGCAAGGTCCACTTCCTCGGAGCGGATCCGTACAGCGATGTACTAGAGCCCGGCTCTGACGAAGACATGTACGTGGAGAGCGTCGTGGAACTCGATCCAAAACTCTTCCTGTCCTCCGGCATGGAGTCTGTGGAGCAGTTGCACACGAAGCAGATCCTCGATCTCGCGCGCGAAGCGAGTTCCGACCTGATCAGCCTCGGAGCGTTCGGCAAGGGGTATGATCTGAGCGGCTCCAGGATTCCTGGACTCGATGAGGATTCCGTAAAGCTTGCAGACCTGTACTTCGCCGGAGTACGCGAAATCTGCGAGACGGGACACAAAACCGCCTGCCTAGCCACTCCTCGCGCCAGATTCGGGCTCGAGGGTACTTGGGCGGAGGTTGAAAAGGCCATGCGGATCGCGGTGGAAGCCGGCGATGTCTGCCTCTACCTGATGACCGTCTACCCGCTCCCGGAGCCGGTCATCCCGCACCCTCTTCACGATCTGGAGCGTAGGGGGTGGAGCGCCGAGCCTTACTACGAACTGGTAGTCATGCTCTGGCTTCTCCGCAATGCGGGGCATGAGGTGGGCGGCAGGAGGCTGAGCTACTTGGACGATGACGAGTGGTTCGATGATGACGTCGATGTCAGACGCTACGACAAAGTCATGCCTCGAGCTCTGATCGAAAGATGGGATGGCTACGGAGAGCTGTACGGGACGCTGGTGACGGATGAGAAGGGATATCAATTCCTTCCCTACGTCTTCACTCCTCTCGACTATCTGAGCCTCTATCTTGGGCAACTGAGCAAACAAACCTGACGGGTTCTTCGCAGAGCCCGTTTTTTATATCAAAATATTGAGCCCTCCTCCGCCATAAAACTCCCGCCATCGGCGGGAGTTTTGTTTTGGCTATTCAATGAAGGCTTGGAAGCTATTGATGACGGACAGCGTGTCGAAATCCAGAACCGGAACATCGGAAGCTCTTAGCTCATTTTTATAGCTCAGGGTGTAAAGGGATCCATTCTGAACATAAACCATGCCCAAATTTTTTCCGTAGATAGGCCTATTACCTTCTGAATCAACATGAATATATTGGGCGACCACTAGCTTCCCCGTCGGTGCTGCATCAACCCAAAGCACTGGTTGATAACCAGGAGCTGCTGTTCCGCCCTTGGGTTGAGCATTCAACCAATCCTGAGTTGTCGCGTATTCTGTCTTTTGAACAGACACGACAAATCCCCAAGGCTCATCGGAACCGGCTTTGAATGTAGTTGTATTTGCCTGCTCATCGATCGATGAAAATGCCACGGGGTAGTCCATTGAAAAATGGAATTGATGATTGGTATACAACTTAAGCGATTGATTCCCGTCTCCAAAAGTCAGGTTTGGAAGCGAGTGCTCCGAATAAAACTTTCCGAAGCAGAACGCCAACAGAGCTACGGCCAGGATGGTGACAAGGCAAGCGACGTTCTGATGGTTTCTCTTCATACAATATTTCGTCATTCAGTTTAAGGCATGAATGCAGATCTCGCACAATCAAGCGTTCTTTGTTATCCACCGCTCCGCTCGTTATCTATATGTTATACTCTGTTTCATATGACCCCTGTCGCTATCAACTATCTCGCCGTGCTTGCCGCGGCTGTTTGCTCGATCATTCTCGGTTCGATTTGGTACGGTCCGTTGTTCGGAAAAAAGTGGGCGAAACTGATGGGCATCAACATGCCCTCCAATCCGACCAAGGAAATGAAGAATGCTATGTACAAGAGCTACGGCTTCATGGGTGTCGGCAGCTTGGTGATGGCCTTCGTCATGGCACACAGCACCATCTTCGCGATGACGTACACGAACACGTTCGGTTTGATGGGCGGTCTCATGTCGGGTTTCTGGAACTGGCTCGGCTTTATTTTGCCGGTGACCATGGGTGACCAGTTGTGGGGCGGTAAGTCGTGGAAACTCCTGCCGATTACGGCCGGCTACTATCTCGTCAGCCTGTTGATCATGGGTTCGATTCTTGCCATCTGGCGCTAAAATAGAAATGCCGTCTATGAAAAAGTACCTTCCTCTCCTCGCAGCCGCCTCGTTGGTGGTCTTTGGCGCTGGCTGTAACAAAACTCCGGCGACGACTCCGTCCACTTCCAACCAAATGAATTTGTTGGAAATGAAGTATGACGCCTGCCAACTCCTCACCAAGGCTGATGCCGAGGCTTCGCTCGGCGGCGCCGTAAAGGATCCGCTGCGCAACGTCTCGCAAACCGCTGACGGCTCGGTGACGGTGTCCGACTGTACCTATTCGCAACCCTTGCCTGCCGGCTCGACGGATATCACCAAGATCGGCACGGCCGGCCTCCTGATCCGCAAAGCGGCCAGCCAGGCCGAGGCGACCAAGGTCTTCGGCGACGCCAAGACGCAGTCCAAGACCTTGTCCGGTGTGGATGCCATCACCGTCGCCAATGTGGGCGACCAGGCCTACTGGTCCGGCGGTTCGCTCACCCAGATGAACGTGCTCAAGGGTGACGCATGGTACATCATTAATGTCCGTGTTCCGGGCGGTAACGAACAGCAAAAGGCGCTTGATCTCGCCAAGACCGTGATCGGCAAGATCAAATAGTATGCAAGGGACCGGCCACGGCATCCTCGCCTCGATCGAGGCCCTGCCGGAGCAGGTCCTGGTCGGTTGGCGGACCGCTACGGCGGTCCGTTTTCCGTCCAGGAAAAAACCGTCCGAAGTTATTGTCACGGGCATGGGCGGTTCGGCGCTAGGCGCGGATCTGATCCGCACCGCTTTTGCGGATCGCCTGTCAGTTCCTTTTTCGATCGTGAACGGCTACACACTCCCCGCCTGGATCGGCCGCGACAGTCTCGTCATTCTCTCCAGTTATTCCGGCACGACTGAAGAAACCCTCTCCTGCGCCAAGCAGGCCATCAAACAACATGCGCGCGTGGCTGTGCTGACCACCGGCGGCGAACTGCTCGAACTTGCACGCAAATATAAGTGGCCGTTCGTGTTGATCGATGAAGCGACCAATCCTTCAAACCAGCCGCGGATGGCGATTGGTTCAGCCGCCTTTGCGCTTGCAGGTCTGCTCGACAAAGCCGGAGTCATCAAAATCACGGAGCGTGACATTTCCACGCTCGTATCTTTCCTGAAGAAAACTTCGACTCAAGGTGCAGCCGAAGATTTGGCCGGTCGTGTCGAACAAAAAATGTTGTTACTGATTGCCGCCGAACATTTAACCGGCGCGTCGCATGTCATCAATAACCAGATCAATGAAAACGCGAAGCAGCTCTCGACCTATCTCGCGCTGCCGGAAATCGATCATCACTTGCTCGAAGGCTTGTCGTACCCAAATGGCGCGAAGAAACAATTGCTCGCGTTGTTCCTCCAATCCGATTTGTATCATCCGCAAAACAAGAAACGGGTGCAGCTCACGGCAGATTTGTTTGCCGAACAAGGCATCGAAAGCCTGATTGTTTCACCCGAGGGCAAGACGCGTCCCGAACAAGCGCTGCAATCCATCCAATTCGGCAGCCGCTTGAGCCTCGCGCTCGCCCGTCGCCATGGAATCGATCCGGAACCCGTCCCAAACGTTGCGCGCTTGAAACGTAAACTCGCCTGATATGAACGGCCTGACGTCGCAGGAAGCGGCCAGCCGGCTCCTCGCCGACGGACCGAATGAAATTATCGCTGATCGCGTCACGGCTTTTGATATTGCGTTCCGCCAGTTCAAATCTCCTTTCGTCTGGTTGCTGGGTGTTGCGGTGGTCATCTCATTCGCTTTGAGCGAATGGATCGACGGCGGACTGATTCTCGCGTTCGTGATTATCAATACCGGTTTGGGCTTCATGCAGGAATTCCGCGCCGAACATTCGCTAGCGCTCCTGAACAAACTCGTCGAACCGACTTCGCGCGTGCGTCGTGACGGAAAAGAAACGCATGTTCCGTCGCGCGAACTTGTTGTAGGTGATCGCCTGATCGTGCAGGCCGGCGATATTTTGGCAGCCGATGCAACCGTGGACTCGGCAACTTCATTGCAAGTCGATGAAAGCGCGCTCACGGGCGAATCCGTTCCCGTCAGCAAATCCAAAGGCGAAATCCTGCGTTCGGGAACGCGCGTGGTCATGGGCGAAGGCGAAGCCGACATCAGCGCCGTAGGTTCAAAGACACAACTCGGACAAACCGCTACGCTCACCGCCGAAACCGAACGCGTTAGCGATTTGCAACGCGATATCGGTAAATTCAGTTCCGTTATCTTGAAACTGATCGCCGGAACCTTGGTGATCCTGTTTTTCATCAATTTGATCAAGCGCGGACCCGGAGCGGACATTGGCGACTTGCTGATCTTTTCAATCGCCTTGGCCGTCAGCGTGATTCCGGAAGCGCTGCCTACCGTGATCGCTATCTCGCTCTCACGCGGCGCTTTGCGCATGGCCAAGCACGGCGTGGTTGTAAAGCGTTTGTCTTCGATTGAGGACTTGGGCGGCATCGATATCTTGTGTACGGATAAAACCGGCACGCTCACCGAAAATCATCTCAAAGTCGATGCCGTGTTTGGCGGAAAAGATGAAACGCTCGAACTGGCAGGTCTTGGCGCGCGTGGTCTGCTCGCACAAACTGAAGACATCAACCCATTTGATTTGGCGATTGCCGACGCGTTGAGCCGTGTTCAACGCGACGAGGTCAAGAAATGGAAAATCGTGACGGAAGTTCCGTTTGATCCCGAGCGCCGCCGCAATAGCGTACTCGTGACGGACGGCAAGGTGACTAAACTCGTGGTACGTGGCGCGCCAGAGACGCTTTACGCCTGTTGCATGGCTGTAGATGCGGACATGCGCCGCATTTCGGACGCCTGGATCAAAGAACAGGGCCGCAATGGCTGTCGCGTGCTCGCCATCGCGATGAAAGAGGCCAAGGACGCATCCGATGAGAACGGGCTGACTCTTGTCGGTATGGTTTCGTTTAAGGACCCGGTAAAAAAAGACGCGGCCGAAGCCGTGCGCATCGCCAAGCGGTTGAATGTGCGTGTCGTCATGCTGACCGGCGATTCGCCGGATGTGGCACTGGCTGTGGCACGCGAAGTCGGCATCGCGCCAGAAGATGTGCATGCTCGTGTCAGTCCTGAACAAAAGTACCAAGTCATCAAACAATTCCAGGATTCTGGTTTCTCCGTCGGCTTTCTTGGCGAAGGCATTAACGACGCTCCGGCCCTCAAGGCGGCTCATGTGGGCCTTGTGGTGCAGCACGCCTCGGATATCGCACGTGAGGCGGCTGATATCGTGCTGCTGGAGCGCAGCTTGAGCGTTATCGTGGCCGGTATCCGTCTGGGACGCGCCACCTTTGCCAACACGCGGACTTATTTGCGCGCAACTCTGGCTTCCAACTTCGGCAATTTTTATGCCATCGCCTTTTCCACCCTGTTCATCAACGAGTTACCGCTTCTGCCTTTGCAGATTCTTCTTTTGAACCTGCTGTCCGATTTGCCGATGATCACCATTTCCACCGATCGCGTGGATCCGGAAGATCTCAAAAATCCCGGACACTCGAGTATTCGTGAATTGGTGGCGCTGGCCACGGTGCTCGGTGTGGTCAGCACGTTATTCGACCTGATTTTCTTCTCGACCTGGCTGCATGCGCCGGTGGCCGTCTTGCGAACGAATTGGTTTGTTGGATCGGTGCTGACCGAACTTGTACTCGTCTTCTCGATTCGTACCCGCCGCTTTTTTCTGCGTGCGCATCCGACTTCGGTCCTGGTTTCCGGACTGCTCGCCGGCGTGGCTTTGATCACACTTGTACTCCCCTACATTCCATTCGGACAAGATGTCTTCGCTTTCGTCCCACCCACCTTTTCCGACATGTCGTTGATTATCGGCATCGTGATCGCCTACCTCGCTGCGACCGAAGGCGCCAAACTCTTGTTCTTCCGTTTGGAGAAACAAAAACGGAACCGTTAGGTTCCGGGCAGATGGCGCTCGAGGATGAGCTGCTCACCAAGTGTTGCATGCGCCGAAGCGCGTTGACGATGCATGGTGACGCGTTTGGGCGTCAGGAATCCAAGCCTGATCTTGTGGCGCTCCTGCAGGTCTTCACGGGTCGGATAGTCCGCCATGATGGCTCGCAAAGCGCGGATCTCGTCGGAGCCTTCCTGCACTGGCGGATCGTAGACCAGCGTGGCATCGCGCGAAGTCGAGAAACGTGAGAACGCTGCCGTCAGCATGCCGAAGCCGAAGGCGTGGCCATGTTCCATGGCGCGTCGATCGTATCGACGCGTGAGCTCGTCTTCGAGCTTCATCAGTCCTTCGTCCTTGGCGGCATACAAGGTCGGCTGCTGGCCGAGATGCAAGCGGAAACGGACTCCGAACTCGCGTTCCATGAAAGCCCGATACGGGTCCGACGCCAGGGCATCGATCACCTCGTTCAGACAGTCCTGCTTGTACGACTCGAGACCGCACTGGGCGTAGGCCTTGTCCCGGAGCGAGCGCTTGGCCAGCCCGAGCACGCCGTACGCGCGCGAAAAGCGGTGATGCACCAGGTTCGCATACTCCGTGTCTTCGGCCGGCCGAGCGCGTTGGCTCGACTTCTTCGAACGTAAAAGGGGCGGAAATTCCATCGAACAACCTCCTCAACAGGGTGGCAATAGCGTATTCCTCCTTTATCTCTTTTTCAAGCAAGCACGACAAATACCGAAAAACTCGAGCGAGTGCGACGTGACGCTGGCGAATCCGGACGTTCCTGCCAACACCTTCTTTTCGAGTGAAGACAGATCGCAGGGCGGAATCTCGACGATCAAACCGCACTTGGTACACACCAGATGATGGTGATGTTCGGACGCGTCTTCCACCCATTCATAAGACGCATAACGCGCATCAATAACGACGCTGCGCACGAGTTTGCGCTCTTCAAAAGATTTGAGCGTGCGATACAGGGTAGCCAAATCGAATTCGGAGGGCACGAAACGTTCGGCTAAGGCCGGCGTACCCACGGGCGCATGCGCCTGTTCGAGCCATTCGGCCAATGCCAAACGACCGGGCGTGGCACGCAAACCGGCGGCGCGAATGCGATCTTTCATCGTGATGGGACGCGGCATAGGAATTCGCATCTACCATAAACTACATGCGAATAACTTGCAAGTACTTGACGCCAGTTTTACCTGCAAGTAACTTGCATGTGTCAGAGACCACTCATCCCTGACGGAAAGGAAACGGTTCATGTCCAAATCTTCGTCTGCTCCCTGCGAGTCGCATCCTTGCGGATGTAATTCGTGTGCGTGGGAGCCCGCTCCTGTCGGATCGGCTCACGATCCCAAGCGACGCCTGGAGGTCGTTCGCACGGACGAGCAATACGGCTGCGTTCGAAAAAACGCGTCCGTCGTCGTTGATCGTATGGAGGGAAAGCCTTTCATGCGTATCGGCGAGGCGCTGCACCCCCTGTCCGCGACGTACGGCGCTATCATCGCCGATACGCGACTGGAGAGAGACATTCGCGCCGCCCTGGCGTGAACCGTTTCCCCTTTTATACAAAAACCGGAAGACCATGTCTTCCGGTTTTTTCTTTCGATCAGATTAGCTCTTCAACGCCGAGCTGATGATGGAGGTGAACTGGTCGACCGGAACCGCGCCTTCGACCATCTGGCCGTTGACGAAGGTGGCCGGAGTACCACTCACACCAGCGCTGTCACCCGTGGCCGCGTCAGCCGCGACGACCGAAGCCGTGGCGCCCGAGTCGAGACAGGTGCTGAACTTGTTCACGTCGAGCTTGAGATCGGCAGCCATCTTCTTGTAGAGAGCCGTACCGAGCGTGGCCTGGTTGGCGAACAAGTAGTCGTGGGCTTTCCAGAAAGCGTCGTTGCCGCCCTGGTTAAAGGCACATTCCGAGGCTTCAGCGGCTTTCTGCGCTTCCGGGTGAAGCGAGGAGAGCGGATAGTGGCGGTACACGAGGCGCACGTCCTTCGGATTGTCGCGCAAGACCTGTTCGATCGTCGGCTCATGACGTTCGCAGTACGGGCACTGGAAGTCCGAGTATTCGATCATGGTCACCTTGGCGTTAGCCGGACCGCGAATGTGGTCCTTGGCCGGATCAACGGCGGCTACCGGCTGCGACGGCGTGGTCGGCTGCTGGGCCGTCGGCTGGGACGGCTGCGATGGCGGCACGTAGGCCTGCGCGCCAGCGGCGAGTCCGCCCTTCATGATGCTGCTGAACGTAAAGGCGAACACGAGACACAGTGTCGCGGCGACGCCAAGGAACAAACCCGTGAAAAACATCGTTTTGGATCCTCCGTCCCAAAAGCTGTTGTGTTCTGACATATGTGGTGAGAGTGTAAAATCTCCTGTCTACCAAAGCGTGAGTGCGGGTAGACGAAGCGTGAATAGCTTACTTAGTGGTCGTCGCGGCAGCAAGGGCAGCATTCAGGATATTTGTCCACTGGTCGGGTGCCATGCCGACATACTGCGCATTATTTACATAGAACGTCGGGGTGGCGTTCACGCCATTGGCATTGCCTTCGGCTTCGTCGGCCATCACCTTGTCGTCGTTCTTGCTCGATGCGTAACAGGAATTAAACGTGTTCACATCCAGCCCTAACTGGCTTGCGTAAGCCGAGAACGAGGCTTTGGGATCCGGTTGTTCGGCCCAACTATCCTGCTGCGCATACAACAAGTCATGCATTTCCCAGAACTTGCCTTGGTCCTGCGCGCAACGGGCCGCATTCGATCCGGCGCGCGCATTGCGGTGGATGGTCAGCAACGGGAAATCTTTCCAGACGAATTTCACGCGGTCCTTGAAGGCTTCAATGGCCGCATGCACGCCCGGCTCGGCAGCCTTACAAGCGGGACACTGGAAGTCTCCGTAGATATGAACGGTGACGGCCGCGTTATCCGGACCGACCGAGGGCGAAGATGAGGTGTCATTAAATGTAGCAGTGCCATTACCGGTTGGCGCGCCACTCGGCGGAGCCGACAAAATCGCCCAGACCAGACCTCCAAAAATCAACACGGCCGCGATAATCACGCCCGCAATCAAACCTTTGTTCGAAGATGTTTCTTGCATACCGCCGCATTCTGTCAGACCCGGGGCGTTGTTTGCAAATACTTGATGACGGACAAGGCCGCCTTGGAACCTTCGCCGACGGCTACGGCAATTTGTTTCTCGGTGATATCGGTGACATCGCCGGCGGCATACACGCCTTCCACGTTGGTGGCATTAAACTTATCCACAATGATCTGTCCGGTCTTGTCCTTGCCGACGAAGTCGACAAAGCCGCTATTCGGCATAAGCCCGATCTCGATGAACACACCTTCGGTCGTGTCGCTCCGTTCTCCGTCTTTGTCGGAAAGCACGATGCGCTCGATCGAGTTCTTGCCTTCGAAGCGCACGGTCTTGGTATCAACATGCACTTGGATGATCGGGTTCGCGTGGCAATTCTTGACCAGCATCGAATCGCCCGTCAGCTCGTGATTGATCGTCACGATATGCACTTCGCGCGCGTACTTGGCGATGAACAAGGCCGAATCCGTGGCGCTGTTTCCCCCGCCGATCACATACACTTTCTTGCCTTGATACAACGGCGCATCACAGGTCGCGCAATAGGTAATGCCACGGCCATCCAATTCTTTTTCACCCGGAACGTTCAACTTGCGATGCGCGGCGCCGGTTACAATTAATGCCGTGCGTCCGTCATAACTCCCCTTGTCCGTGGTCGCGCGAAACCCACCTTCGATGCGCTCGAGCTTGGTGACGTGCTCGTTTTCGTGGATTTCGATGTCTTTCCGGTAATCCTCAAGATGCTTCACGAAACGCTGCACGAGCTGCACACCCGTCAGCTGATGCAATCCTAAATAATTTTCGACGTCCGAAGACCAAATCGCCTGACCGCCAAAATCGCCGGTCAGCATCGCGGTTTTCATTTTCTGTCTTGCGAGGTAAATCGCGGCAGCCATCCCGGCCGGCCCTCCTCCAATGAGCAGGCAATCGAACATGCCTGCATGATATCACGCCTTCTGCTTCTTCTTGTTGAAGACAAGCCACGCGCCGATGAAAAACATCGGAACCGCCACATATTGCGTGGGAGTTAAACCGAAATACGTTTTGTCGGCGATGCGCAGGAAATCCAAAGTGAAACGCGTGAGACCTTCAATGATCATGTAGACGCCAAGCCAGAATCCGGGAGCGCGCGGCTTGCGATTCAGCCACAGAAACAAAATACCGGTCGCGAAGCCGATCAGCGAAAGATACAAGCCAAGATCATGACGCGACTGTCCGTCCGGATATTTCACGGCCAACAAGCTGTTCGACAAGGTTCCGGGGTGATCGTGGATCAAAAAGCAGCCGATACGTCCGACGCCACAACCCCAGGGCACGCCCCACATGATGACATCCGCATACGACATCCAATCCAGTTTGTGTTTGTTGACGATAAGACTGAACACGGCTGCGCCGCCCAGCAATCCACCGAACATGGACCAACCCGGCAAAAATGGGTTGATCGCATCGATCGGCTGCGCCAGATAATGCATCGGATCGTAGAAGAATACGTGGAACAAGCGCGCACCGATGAAGGCGCCGATAAACATCCAGAACGACAAATCGAGAATGCGTTCCGCATCCAGGCCTTTTTCTTTGGCACGGCGATACGCAATAAATGTACCAAGCGCATATCCCATCGCAACCAATGTCCCCCAGGTCTGGAACGTGAGAAAACCGATCTGGAACGTATGTGACTCAATCCACGGAATCATAGGACGTGCAGCGTTTTGAGCGCGGCTTCGAAATCTTTCAACGCACGCTTGGCTTGTTGCGGAGTGATTTCAAACGCGGAGTCATGCACCATTTGGTTACGCAACTTATGTGCGGTCCACACTTTGCTGATGTCTTTGTATTTATACGAGGCCGATTTGAGACGCTCGCCCATGGTTTCGCCCGGGATAATCATCGAACGCAAGACGCCGTCCAACAGCTTGTCAGCTTCGATCACCGAAAGTTTGGCGCCCATCAGGCCCTGGTTCGACATCTGCTCGATTTGTGTCCAGGTCTCGCGGATTTTATCCGGCGTGAGCCCGTGCAAATCCGGACGCTGCAAGGCATGCAAGAGTTTCTGGAAGGCGATGCCAAGCACGATCACGATCACCAAGCCGACCAAAATAATCGCCGGCCATAAGGTACCGACACTCGTCATGGGTTCGGCGATCGGCGAGGGGGCCGTTTCGGTGATGATCTGGAAAATCATGGCAAGGCTTGTTCGAGCGCAAATGCGGCATCAAGCACATCTCCATCGTGGAAACGCGGACCAAGCAACTGGAATCCGACCGGCAACCCTTCGTCCGATCCGCACGGAATCGAGATCGCGGGCAAACCGGCCACGTTCGCGCCGACCGTAAACACATCTTCCAGATACATCGCGAGCGGATCGTTCATTTTTTCTCCGAGACCGAACGCCACGGACGGCGCCGTCGGCATGGCGATCACATCCACCGTCTTGAAGGCTTCGCGATACGCGCGGCGAATCAGAGTCTGCACGCGACGCGCTTGGCGATAATAGGCGTCATAATATCCTTTCGACAGCGCATAAGTACCGAGCATAATGCGGCGGCGCGCTTCCTCCCCGATTCCCTGGCTGCGTGATTTCTCGTAGGTCTCAAGCAAATTTCCCGCAGTTGCACGTTCGCCAAAACGCATACCGTCGAAACGCGACAGGTTCGCTGACACTTCGCACGGCATGAGCACGTAATAGACAGCCAAAGCTTCATCGATGTACGGCAAATCAATTTCGACGAGTTCGGCGCCGAGGGATTTCATCACGCCGAGAGCGTATTCGGTTTGCGCGCGTACGCCGGGCGTCATGCCATCGCCTTTCCAGGCTTGGCGCGGCACGCCGACTTTCACGCCTTTGAGCGAGGTCGGGAATTCCAAATTCAAATCCTGCGCAGCCGTGGTCGTCTGGTCGAGCGGATCAACGCCCATGATGGCATTCGTCAAAATCGCGGCATCTTCCACGCTCTTGGTCATCGGACCGATCTGGTCGAGCGACGAAGCCATTGCGATCAAGCCCGAACGCGAAACCCGACCATAGCTCGGTTTGAAACCTACGATCCCACAAAAGGCCGCCGGCTGACGGATGGAGCCGCCGGTATCAGAACCGAGCGCCGCCACGCACATGTCAGCCGCAACTGCGGCCGCGCTGCCGCCGGAAGAACCGCCCGGAACAAGTTCGACGCCATGCGGATTTTTCGTCGGACCAAAGGCCGAGCGCTCGGTCGAAGAACCCATGGCAAATTCGTCCATGTTGGTCTTGCCGAGAAATACCGCTCCAGCCGCTTTCAATTTCTTGATGACAGTCGCATCGTACGCAGCTTTGTAATTTTCAAGAATGCGCGAACCGGCGGTGGCCTGAAAATCTTGGATCAAAATATTATCCTTGATCGCAAGTGGAATGCCGTCGAGCGTGCCGAGTGATTTGCCTTTCGCGCGACGTTCATCCGACTCTTTCGCTTGCTTCAAAGCCTCGTCTTCAAATGTGGCGAGATAAGCGTGCAGGGCCGTATCCAAACCACGCATCTGATTAAGATACGCTTGTGTCAGTTCTACCGACGTAAACTCCTTGGACGCGAGTCCGGCCGCCGCTGCCGCAATGGTTTTGTTGAGAAGGTCAGCCATATCAGCCTTTGGGATTTTCAAATACGCCGGGTACTTTCAATAATTCGCCCATGCGCTCCGGAAAATTCGACACAATCGCCTCGCGATCATCTTTCGATGTCGGCGTGGGTTCGTCGGCCCGCAAACGCTCCGTGGAGACGGCTTCATCCTCGGTTTCAGGGACTCCGGTCGTATCCACTTTGGACAAGCGGCCGACATATTCGAGAATCGGATCCAAGGTGCGCTCCATGCGTGCGGATTCCTCTTCTCCAAGCTCCAGACGGGACAATTCCGCCAAGCGTTTTACTTCATCGCGAGTCAATGCCATGTGCCCCATCCTATGCTATGCTCGGCCTCATATGCAAATCCCCATGCCCCTCCGACGACTGTTAGCCGGCGGTTTATTGCCCCTGATTCTCGGTATGCCGCTGCCCTCGGCCGCCGCGACCGTTTCGCCGCAAAACGCATTGAACGCCGCCATGCTGAACGAATGGACCAACCAGGCCATGCGCTCGGATGTAAGCGTGCGCGTGGGTGTGAAACAAACGGCCTACAAGAAGACCGATCCTGCCGGCTCCGCCAGCTTGGCCATGCATTTTCAAACGCGTGTCGTTCCGAAATCCGGTTCGCTGACCGGCGACCAAGAAGGACGCATCTCGATCGATTCCCTGTCCGCCGATGAAGCCTTGTCCGATGGCATGCCGGTCAATCTCGACGGTCCTTTGAGTTTCCAGTGGAAGCTCGTGGATCACACCGCATATTTCCAGGTGGAACAAATCCCGCAAAGCGTGCTCGAACTTGCGCAAAGCCTGACCGAAACCGATTACTCGGTGCTGCTCGGCCGTTGGATCAAGATGGATCTGGATGAAAACGGCTCCGCGCTCGAATCCGATTTGCTCAAACCGGACAATGCGCGCGTGCAGGCCATCAAGGCGTTGGCGATGAAGGCGCCTCCTTTGCTCGTCACACGTGTCGAAACCAAAACCAAGGACGCGAGCGGTCACGACTTGTGGCGTATGCGCTTGCGCGTCAACCCGACCTTCCTGACGGGAATGTACAATCTTGCCTACAAAGAAATCCCGAAATCGCCGGCCAGCGAGCGCGCGGCGGAAATCAAATCCCTGAATACGAGCTACGCCAGCATCAAGACGTTTCTCGCCCGCACCGGTCTCGTAGCCGTCGTTGACGTAACGAACCGGCAACTCACACGCATGGAATTGGGCGGCAGCTATCCGAGCCCGGTCAAAGACTGCACTTACAACGCCAAGCTCCAGGAAATTTGCCGCACCACGGGTACGCGCACCATCACGGTCGCCGTCGGCATCAATATCTTGAAAGACGATGGCAGCGCCGTCATTCCTCCGGCAGATGCGCTCGATCAAGCCGGATTGGAAGCTTTACTCGGGGCACAGCAGCCGATCGATGACACGAGCGATACGAGCACCTGGGATCTCAACGACGAACAAAACCTCGTCGCTCCGGACGCGGCTCCGGCGGCGATTGATCCGGCCGTCGATCATGTTCTTGGCAACGCGAATGCCAAAGTCACGGTGATCACGTATTCCGATTTCGAATGTCCCTTCTGCCAGCGCATGGAACCGGATCTGAAACGTTTGCTGACGGACTTCCCGCTCGATGTGCGTTTGGTGTATCGCCAATTCCCGCTTTCCAGCATCCATCCGGATGCGCAAGCCGCTGCTGAAGCTTCGGAATGTGCGGCCGTCCAGGGCGGCAATGATGCGTTCTGGAAAATGCATGACAAACTCATGGCCAATCCGGCGCTCTTCAATCGCGATGGCTATCTCGCCTTCGCAAGCCAGATCGGCTTGAATGGCACAACATTTGCGACCTGTATTGATACGCACGCCACCGCCGCACGCGTGCAACGTGATCTAGATAGCGGAACTGCGGCCGGCGTGAATGGAACACCTACCAGCTACGTGAATGGTACGGCCGTCGAAGGTGCGGTGGGCTACACGATGCTGCAAAATGCGGTAGTATCAGCAGGTGGGATTCACTAGGACTATAAAAAAGATCCCGCGTCGCGGGATCTTTTTTTATTTGATCTTCTTCAGGAATTCTTTCTCGTCGAGAATCGGCACGCCGAGTTTTTGTGCCTTGTCATATTTAGATCCCGGTTCGGCTCCAACCACCACGAATGATGTTTTCTTGGATACCGACTCCCCGACATCACCGCCCAGATCACGAATGCGCTCTTTCGCCTCATCGCGCGACATCGCTTCGAGCGAACCGGTAATCACCCACGACGTTCCGCTCAAAGGTCCGTTTGTTTCGCGCTTGGTGACCTTTTGCACGGTGACATACTTTAATAAGTGCTCAAGCTCTTTTTTGTTATGCGTGTCATGCAGATATTCGACCACCGAATCCGCCACCACGTCGCCGATGCCGTCGATCTTGTGCATTTCATCTTTGGTGGCATGGCGGAACGCATCGATCGAACCAAAAGCCTTAGCCAAATCATTCGCCGTCTCTTCGCCGACATGACGAATGCCCAAGCCGTTGATGAAACGTCCAAGTTCGATGGTGCGATGCGCTTCGATTTCTTTGGCCAGCTTATTGGCGGAAATTTCCGCAAAGCCTTCCAACTGCAAAAAGTCACCGGGCTTGAGCGTGAACACATCAGCCGGCTCGTGTACCAACCCTTTTTGCAAAAGCTGCTCCGCAATCTTTTCACCGAGTCCACGCATGTCGAAGGCGTAAACCATGTGCAATAGCTTCGCGAGCTGTTGCGAAAAACAATTGCGATTCGTACAGATAAGCGCCACCTCGCCCGGTTTGCGCGCCACGGGCGATCCGCAAATCGGACATTTTTTGGGCATGTGGAATTCTTTTTCTTTGCCCGTGCGCAATTTCGGCAAGACGCTGATGATTTTTGGAATCACGTCACCGGCCTTTTCGACAATCACCGTGTCCCCGATCTTCAAGCCCAAACGGCGAATTTCATCTTCATTGTGCAAGGTCGCATGCGTGACAGTCGTGCCCTGCAATTGCACCGGATCCATAATCGCCACCGGCGTGAGCACGCCCGTGCGTCCGACCGATACTTCGATGTCGCGCACAATGGTCGTGCCCTGCTCGGCGGCAAATTTCCAGGCAATCGATCCACGCGGTGTTTTTCCGACCACGCCGAGACGCTCGAAGGTTTTGTCGTCGTTGATATTCACCACGATGCCATCGAACCAGTACGGCAAGGAGTCGCGCTTTTTCTCCAAATCGCGATGGAATTTTTCGACTTCATCCAGATTCTTGAGCAATTTGTTGTGCGGATTTTGGGGCACGCCTAATTCTTCGATCAGCTTGTGCGCTTCGGCATGCGTTTTCGTTCCGAGATCGGCAATCAACGCATACCCATAAAAAGACAGTTTACGCTCCGCCACCAGACTCGCATCAAGCTGGCGAATCGTTCCCGCCGCGGTATTGCGCGGGTTCGCATACGTTTCCAATCCCAATTTTTTTTGACGCTTATTCAGATCTTCCAACTGCTTCTTGGTCATGAAGACTTCGCCGCGGATCTCTACGCGTCCGGGAACTTTCTTGCGTAGCACAAGCGGAATCGCTTCGATGGTGCGCAAATTCTGGGTCACATCTTCACCAATGCGTCCGTCGCCGCGCGTCGAGCCCTGCACAAACTGCCCATCTTCATACACGAGCGACACCGCCAAGCCATCCATCTTCAATTCCGTAAAAAATTCGAAGTGCGCGGCCGGTTCCAATTTCTTCGCTCGGTTCAACCATGCATCCGCTTCTTCGCGCGAAAACACATCCTCGATCGAAATCATCGGGACCACATGCGTCACTTTCTTGAAGCCTTCGGCTGCCTTTCCGGCCACGCGTTGCGTCGGCGAATCCTTGGTAATGAGATCCGGATGCTCCTGCTCCAGTTTGTACAGCTCGTGCTTCAATTGATCCAAAGCCGCCTCGCTGATTGAGAGGTTATCCAAGACATGTTCTTCGTATCGATAGCGATCGATGGCAGTCCGCAATTTCGCGATGCGGGCCTTGGCGTCGGCCTTGTTCATGCCCAATATCCTACCGCGATGGCGATGATCCCGCCTAGGGCCAGGAAGGGCGCAAATGGCACTCTTTGACCGCGTTTCCAGACCTTCAAAAGCAGCAAAACCAAGGCGATCAAACCGCCTCCGATATAGGCTCCATACAAGGCGATCAGCAAACCCCACCATCCGAGCCAAGCGCCCATGGCCATCGCCAGCCAAATGTCTCCATCCCCGATCCAGCGACCCTTCGAAATCAGATATTGCAGACCGAAAAACCCGCCTCCAATCGCCGCACCATAGAACGCATCCAATCCGTTCCCATTTGCAGCCTGCCAAAATAACCCGACCACAAATAAAACAAGAATCGACTCCAGCGGCAAACGCTGGAGCCGAATATCAATCCCGGCCAAAACCAACAACGCAATCCCGAACAACCAAATCATTTATTTGTCTGCGTCTTCACGATCGATGCCCGAAGCGTGCGCGTAATAGACATTCGCGGCGCCCAAATCCGTTTTCGTTTCCGTCTGGAAGCGTAACGAGTATCCGCTCGCGCTTCCGTGATAGCGATAGTATTCGCCGGATTTCGGACCGCCGCTCAAATTCTCGATATACACCGGCGTCGCCTGGTCGCTCTGGTCAACGAAACCCGCGCTGCTCAATTTGTTTGCGCCTGCGGAACCTACCATCACGCTGTCAGCCGTCGGATAATCCGCCTTCTCAAGCCAGTATTGGCTAAGACCGGCACGGATCGTGCTCACGTCGGACAAACGCTGCGCATCCCGCAAACTGGCGCGCGCGCTATTCAATGACAGCACCGCGAGCGTGGCCAACAGGCCGAACACGGCGATGACGATGAGAGCTTCCAATATCGTAAATCCGCGACGATAAGTCATACGCAACGAGTATAGCATGTGATTAGCTCCCGTACTCCAACTGCACCTCGCCCGGCACATTGGCCGGCATTTGCGGCGGTTTCGGATGCGCCAACTGCCAGTACAAAAGACCACCCAGCAACGCGATCGCGGCCAGTACGATCAAAGCCTCAAGTTTGGTAAAGCCCGGACGGCCGGCAAGAATGCGGCGCACATGATTCGCAATGTCTTCGGGAGAGTGCTGCGTCTTGATGAGGTATTCCGTGCAACCAAGTTCGCGGCATTGGTCCACGTCTTCTTTGGAAGACAAGCGCGACAACATGATCACGGGCGTATTTTTTGTTTCCGCTTGCGCCTTGAGCTCGCCGAGCACATCAAAGCCGTCTTTCTGCGGCAACCCGATATCCAGCAAAATCACATCGGCCGCCGTCGCGCGACGCAATGCCTCTTCGCCACTGCTCACGTGTTGGACGGAAAATCCCTGCGCTTCAAGTGCCTTACGAATGATATCCGCATACATCTTGTCGTCTTCGACATGCAGCACGACACGTTCGCTCATACCGTAAAAGAATCCCACGAGAGTCCATGGGGCGTACGATTGGCACGCAATACGCGAACGGTCACGGCCCCGGCAACCGGCGCCCACCACTCGTCGTCGTCCGAAGACATCGCAACCGCCGGCGCGCCGGACAACACCGTATGCAGCGCAAGCTCGCGCGCTTCTTCATCATCCGCGTCATACGCTTCGACGCCTGCGCCGGACAAACGCGCGAGTCCATGACGCGCCAAGTACGCATCCGGACGGATGAGCACCATCAAACCATCCGGTTTTTCACGAAAAGATTGATACGCACCGTTCCAATCGCTCGGATGAGTCGGTTTGTTTTCGCTGCGGCGGCGGATCAAATGGATCGCCGGCGCAAATCCGGCCGGATGCACATCCACATGCCAGCCGCTGCGTGCGCCTTGTTTTGGCAAACGCATCGCAAGCACGCTCAAAACCGCATCCGAGACTTCCGGCAAATCATGTCCGCGTCCGGTATCAAACAAAAATTCGACGCGGCCACCGGTGGGCACCAAACGCACCTGATGCGCGCGGCGGCGATCGGCCTCGCGTCGCACCATCCACCAAGCGAGCCCCGGCGAATTCAACATACTTACTCGATGTCGCGCATGGCGCAGCCGATGGTCACGGCAAAACGCGGACCAAGTTCCTCAAGCAGCGGACGCAAATCCGGCGGATAGACGACGCGGGCCCACGGATTTCCGAGGTACGTGTTCACGTTCATCTGTTGCGTCAAAAATTCCGGCAAACGCGGCAACAAGGCGGAACCACCCGTCAAAATAATCTTTTCGATACGCTTCGGCGGCCCGCCCGTTTCCTGACCCTGGTACAAATTGAAGGAATAGCGGATCTCGTCGAGAATCGGCTTCACGAGCACGGACAAAATCGGCGACAGATCTCCGGTCGGCGCAAAGGCCTGCATGCTCTTGATGTCGCGCTTCATGCTTTCGGCCTGTTCCATCGGGATGCCGAGCGTGCGCGCGATGGTCGCGGTGATCGAATTACCACCGGTCGCGATCGAACGCGTAATGAACGGAATACCCGCTTCCACCACCATGATATTCGTACGCAATGAACCGACATCAATCACCATGATGGTCGAGCGGTCCTTACCGATGAGCGAACGGATTACGGCGAACGCTTCCGTCTCAAGCGAAACCAAATCCAAACCGGCTTGTTTGAAAATTTCCACGTACTTGGTCACCAATGTTTTCGGAGCAGCGGTGACAAGAACGCGCGTAGTGGGTTTGCCATCCACTTTTCCCTTCTCGACTTTGTCGATGACCTTGGTATCGAGTGAAACTTCTTCGAGCGGCAGCGGCACCAATTTTTTGGCCTGCACTTCGACGGCTTCTTTGATTTCTTTTTCGTTGCCGGACGGAACATTCAAGATCGACGAAAACACAGACGAAATCGGCAAAGCCGAAACGGTGCGCTTGGCCGTTGCTTTGGACTTGCTCACCATCTGCTTGATCAAGGCTGCCGTTCCCGGGATATCGTTGATGAGTGACTTGTCCAAACTGTCGGCCGGCAAGTTGGCGTACGCGTAGGTCACCAAGCGGGCGCGGCCTTTTTCATTCTTGAGTTCAACCATCTTCAAACCGCCAAAGCCGATATCGATACCGAGATAGCTGTTCGCGGCGGGTGTGGAAGAAAACCAGGCCATAGTCTCCTTTTAGTATATCATGACATGCCCTCATCCATCGCCTGGTTGGAGAGCGCGTCTGCGTGGGTATTTTTCTCGCGGCGCACATGCTCGAATTTCACATGGCCGATTTGCAACATCAGGGCCTTCAACATGCCGTATAGCGGCTTGATATTCACGTGCTTCACCTTGTAGACGCCCATCGCCTGCTGAACCAAGAGCAAACTGTCGGCGTACACCTGAACGGAGTCGGCCCCAAGTTTTTTCGCACGCTCAAGTCCGAGAATGGCCGCTTCGTATTCGGCCTGGTTATTGGTCTTCACACCGAGAAACTTGGCATGCTCCTCCAAGACTTTGCCTTTTTCATCTTCGATCACAACGCCAATACCCGCGGGACCTGGATTTCCGCGTGCGCCACCGTCCGTCCTGATCACGAGATGCATGGTCGAAAGTCTATCACACGCGCTTCGGCCGTGCGGCGTCCATTCCATTCGTTAATCGACATGTTGTATACGACATCGACATTCGTTCCCATCGGCGCTTCGCCGGCGCGCTCGCCCATTTTGAACGCCACGGCTTTGACCACGCGTCCCGTCGGATCAAGCAACTGCAAACGCAAATGATTTTTGGTCGCGCCCATCGTGTCGGCCGAAAGCACGCGACAATTTTTGCTCAAAAAGACGGGAACCTTGTTTCCCATGCCGAACGGTTCCATCGAAGACACGAGTTCGGCCGCCTCCATCGTCAAACCGGACAGCGGGATTTCGGCATCAATCTCAAGCAGCGGAATCATCTCTTCTTCGGGAATCGATGAAGCATGCTCGAGCAAGCGGTCACGGAATGTCTCAAGTTTGTCCGCATCTTCCAGCGCAAAACCGCAGGCTTGCATATGTCCGCCGGAGCGCGTGAGAATCCCCTCGCCCGCCGCCTTCACCGCATCTGTAATATTATATGTGGGAATCGAGCGTCCCGAACCGATCCAGTGTTTTTCATGAAAACCGATAGCGACCACGGGGCGCGCGTATCTGTCCGCAAAACGTCCGGCCACCAGGCCAACAAGTGATGGCGACCAATTCTCTTTCCACAGCACGATGACATTTCCGGGTTCGGCATCCCCCATCATCTCTTCCGCCTCTTTCATCATTTTTTTGGTCGCATTCTGTCGCTCTTTGTTTTTCTCTTCGAGCTCGGCGGCCAGCAAGCGCGCCTCATCCTGGGATTCGGACAATAGCAAACGTAACGCCAGCGAAGCGTGATCCATACGTCCCGCTGCGTTGATGCGCGGTCCGATACCAAACCCCACGGTTTCGGAGGTAATCGAACCTGGCTCAAGTCCGGCAATATCAAACAACGCCAAAAAACCCGGGCGCTTGGTTTTGTTCAGGACTTTCAAACCATACGTTTCCAAAACGCGATTCTCCCCGACCAAAGGCACCATGTCGGTTACGGTCGCAATCGCCACCAGATCCAACAACCATTTTTCCGAACCCTCTTTGATTTCAAGCCCGCGATTTCTCGCTTCTTTCAGCAACGCGCATGCAAATTTATAGGCGACGCCCACGGCCGCCAGGGATTTGAATGGATAGGTTTCGCCCGGCAATCCCGGGTGGATCAAATGTCCGTCCGGAACATTTTCTCCAAATGTGTGGTGATCGACCACGATCGTATCCATGCCGTCGATTTTTGCGAGCGCGATTTCATCCACGCAGGCAATACCGCAATCAACCGTGATGATCAGTGCCGTGCCGCGTTCTTTCAAAATGGGAACGGTTCCGCGATGCAAGCCATACCCTTCCTTGTCGCGATGCGGAATATAATAGTCGACCTTCGCTTTCAATTCTTTCAGCACATTGATGAGCAGCGCAGAGCCGGTCACGCCGTCCGCATCGTAATCGCCATGCACCGTCACCAATTCTTTTGTTGCGATGGCATCAAATACACGAGCCACCGCGGCATCCATGTGACGAAACTGTGCGCCATCATGGATATGGTATTCAAAAGAGGGATGCAAAAACGCGTCGGCCTCATCCTTGGTTTTGATTCCGCGATTCCACAATAGCTGCGCGACTGCCGGGGCAACGCCAAGATTCTCGGCGAGATCCGCAGGACAAGGTTCGGCCACGTGCCAGCGCTTGGTCATGAGAGGCTATTCTCTATACTGCGTTCCCTGTTTAGAAGCCGCTGTCAAGGGGAAACAAAAAGCCCGGATGTCCGGGCTAAGGCTTGGTCTTCCGCTTTTCAGCGCTGAAGATCTTCAGGGTATCGGCAAGGAGCTCTTCTTCGTTCTGGCCCTTGGCTTGATTCGTGTAGATAGAGACGAGGCGATCGAGATCGCTTTCCGTGTATTCCACCAGAATGTGCGCCCGAGCCTCCTCTTCGTACGAATCTCCCGTCGCGGGAGCCGTCGCCATCGATGGCGGCATCGCCTCACGGTCGCTCACATACAACCTCACCAGACGCTCGCGCATCACTTCTTTTTCCACGGGCGCCTCCTTGTATATGGCCCGTCCGCACCTTGCATGGCGCTACGCAAGAAATCAAGAGAAAGAAAAAGACCTCGTCCGAGCGAGATCGGAAGAGGTCAGAGAGACGTGGGCGACGAAGGCGACGCCGCGGGAGGATCGACGCGCTCGAGGCGCGAGGAGGATTCACGACGGCGGTAACCGCGCGACTGGATCCACTCGCCGAACGAGATCGTCGTGGCGCTCGCTTCGAAGGCGCGCCACTTGTAGAGCGTGGGCTTCTTCACGTCGAGGGCCGCGCGCTCGATGCGCAGGGCGAAGATCTGCTCCTGCAGACCGGTCCAGAGCCCCGACTCCTTCGCGAAGGCCGTCAGCTTGTCGACGGCCGGCACGTTGGGCTCGGTCTTGAGCTCCCCCAGCTCCGTCATGAAGACGAACAGTCCGGGCGATCCCGGCGGGTACTTGCGATCGAGGGGATGCTGGGCCAGGAGCCGCTTGTGCTGCGCCTGTCGCAGGAAGTCGCTGAAATTGATGGAATCGGGCACGGACACCTCCAGATTGGGAAAAGGAACGAAAAAAACGTTTAACCAGCTTGGCTGATCAAACGTCTTTTGTCAACGCACCTACATTCCGTTCAGGAAGGGTCCGACCAGGAACAATACCGTCGCAAAGATCATGAATACCGCGACGACTTTCATGATGGTTTTCTGTGTTTTTCGATTCATCATAGCGTTGGTTGATGGCGATTATCCCCTGCGCAAAACCTTGATAAAGGCGTCGGGCGGAATTTCGACCGCGCCCTTTCCATGTTCCAGCATACGCTTTTTTCCCTTTTTCTGCTTGTTGAGCAATTTCTGTTTACGTGAATAGTCGCCGCCCGACATCTTGGCAAGCACGTCCTTGCGGAAGGCTTGCAAACGCTCGGACGCGATCACTTTGGCGCCGACCGAAGCCTGCAACTTCACGACGAATTGCTGCTTGGGCAATTCTTCCTTCAACGTTTCCACGATTTCTTTTCCACGACGATAGGCCTCGCTCGTGTGCAACAGGGTTGCGAGCGCTTCCACCGGTTCTTCGGCTACCAGAATATCCAAACGCACGATGTCGCTTTCGCGGAAGTCCAAAAAGTCGTAGTTCAGTGAAGCGTAACCGGCTGTCACTCCTTTCAGCTTGTCGTAAAAATCAACGATCACGGAAGCGAGCGGCATTTCGTAATGCAACAAGGCGCGCGTCACGTCGATATATTCCGTGTTCTTGTAGATACCACGGCGATCCTGCACAAGCGCCATCACGTTGCCGAGATATTCTTTCGGACAAAGAATATCGACCTTGGCCCATGGTTCACGCGTGATCTCGATGACCGACGCATCCGGAAACTCGCCCGGCGACTTGATCAATTTTTCTTCGCCATTCGTGCGGATCACTTCGTAACCCACGGACGGCGTCGTGATCACGCAATCCATGTCGAATTCGCGCGACAAACGCTCCTGCATGATTTCCAGATGCAACATGCCGAGCAAACCCACGCGGAAACCGAAACCGAGAGCCGTCGAATGCTCCGGCTCGAAACTCAAAGACGAATCGCTCAACTTCAATTTCAAGATGGCGTCACGCAATTTTTCGTACTCATTGCCTTCTTGCGGAAATACGCCGGCGTATACCATCGGACGCACTTCTTTGTAGCCCGGCAACATGTCGGTTTGATTGAACTGCGCCAAGCTCGCAATCGTGTCACCGACGCGCACACCACTGATATCTTTCAAACCCGTCACCAGATAACCGATATCACCGGCCGACATATCCTCCGTTGCTTCGTGTTGCGGCTTCAAACAACCGATTTCAAGCGCCACTCCTTCGACGCTTGTCGCCTTGAAGGCGATCTTCTCATTTTTCTTGAGACTTCCATCCACGCAACGGACATACGCGACCACGCCCTGATAGTCATCGTACTTGGAATCGAAAATCAAGGCGCGGAACGGCTTGCTCACATCACCGCTCGGCGGCGGCACATCCTTCACGATGCGTTCCAAAATTTCCACGACGCCTTCGCCGGTCTTGCCGGACGCATGAAGAATCTCCTCGCGCTTGCAACCGATGAGTTGGATCAATTCATTCGCACGGCGCTCCACATCCGAGTTGGGCAAGTCGATCTTGTTGAGTACCGGAATAATCGTGAGATTTTGTTCGATCGCCAAATACAAGTTGGCGATGGTTTGCGCTTGCACGCCCTGCGTCGAGTCCACGAGCAAGATCGCGCCTTCGACGGCGGCGAGCGAACGCGAAACTTCGTACGTGAAATCCACGTGGCCGGGCGTATCAATCAGGTTGAGCTGATATTCGACACCATCTTTGGCGTTGTAATTCATGCGCGCCGGCTGAAGCTTGATCGTGATGCCGCGCTCGCGCTCCAGATCCATCGTATCCAAAAGCTGCTCTTTCATCTTGCGCTTTTCCACGGTTTTCGTGATTTCTAAAAGGCGATCTGACAGCGTGCTTTTGCCGTGATCGATATGCGCGATGATGCAGAAATTTCGGATGCGTTTCTGGTCCATGACGCGCGAATCCTAGCCGAAAAATCAAAAACCGTCCAGATTGGACGGCTAGTCATCGAAGTCGTGATCGCTGGGTCGTCCCAGCCGCTCCTGGTACGAAAGATCCGAATACTTGTACGGATCGAATTGCCGGGCCCGCAGATAGCGCAGAACCGAGGCGAAGCCGTGCTCCAGCTCTCGAAACCCGTCTTTCTGGTGGGGATAGGTGCTCATATAGGTACTGAACCCCACCTGCCAGTTACCGGGCACACCGTGACACACGATTCGTCCGATGAGTTGCTTGTGCGCGTACTCTTGCGGCAACTGCACTTTGATCTCGGCGATGAGCGCTTGATAGCTCACCTTGTCGGGCACGGGCTCGATGCAGGGCGTCGTGACCTGCCATGGACTCTTGCGTATGCGGTTATCGGGAACGCCGCAAAGCTTGCAGCGCCGATCCTCGCGGACTCCGTTGTCGCTCACCTCTACCCAATCATGCTCCCTCACTCGTCACCTCCTGTGTGGGTGCATCTAAAGACAAGAATATTGCAATGTCAACAAAGAAAAATCCGGATCAGACGACCCGGACACAGCGGAGCACGGCAACGGCCGGCAGAGATGGAACCGCAGGACGCGGCTTGGCGAAGACGCGAGAAATGGGTGTGCGCGGCTCCGGAAGCGGAGGCCGGGGCGGTGGTTCGGAACGCTTGGCTTGCGCCAGCATCTCATCGGTAATCACCGCATGATGTCTCGTCGCTTTTTCTTGCGACCAGCCGTTCTCGCAGAGCGGCATCAGGCAGAATCCATCGGGTCGGAGAGACGACCCGCAAGCCGAACAGACATTGCCGTTCTTTTGTCGGGTCACTTTTTATCCTTTCCTTATAATGGAATATCGCGCATTTATTCTACCCTGATCTAGCCCATCTTTTCCATACCACTCGCCTCTTCCGCGCCTTCTTCGACTTTAACGCGCTTGCGCAAACGGTTTTGCGCCGCCGACACGAACTCATTCAGCTCAGGAGACTTGAGCATCCAGGCCGTAATGAGAAAGCCGAGCGCGCCGCCGATAAACGAAACAATAAATTGAAGCGCTACCTGCCAAAATGTGCGCAGCGGATAGAGCGTGCCGATCCATTGGCGTAACGGGAACGCGACCACGCACATCACGACGCTGGCCAAAATCACCTTCCACACGGATGGCAACAAACCCACACCGCCCAATGATCCGCGTGATTTTCGCAAGAACGCATACAGCAAAATCAATTGCACGAAAGCGGAAGACGAAAGCGCGATCGCCAAACCCGCCACTCCCAGCGTAGGACTTAGCATCAAGGCCAAAACCAAATTCACGATCTCGCTCACGATACCGATCCACAAAGGCGTCCAGGTATTTTGAACCGCGTAAAAAGCGCGCGCATACAACGGTACGAGTGACTGCGCCGCCAGCGAAACCGCAAACCAGCCGAGTACGTCGGCGGTACGAATCGTGTCATTCCAGTCGAAGTTTCCATCGCCGAGCGTGATGCGCACGATTTGCGCGCGCAACAAGATGAACAAGGCCGTCGCCGGAATCGTGAAGAACAAAATCTTGCGCGCCGCGTCCGACAAAGAGCGTTTGAAGGCTTTGTCATCTTCCGCGCCAAAAGCGCGCGCCAAAGCCGGAAATGCTGCAATCGAAAATGAGATACCGATCAACCCGATCGGAAAACTCTGTAAATTGTTGGCGAGATTGAACACGGCCACCGAACCGCTGCCAATCGTGGTCGCGATGGCCAGCAAGATAAACAAATTGATTTGTGTCACGCCAAGTCCTGCGGTGCGCGGCGCCATCAACTTGAGAATGCGGCGCACGCCTTCTTGCGAGAAAGACGGCCACGGCAATTTCGGCAAACCAAGTTGGTACACGTGCATCAGCTGGACGAAAAAGTGTGCGAACGCGCCAAGCGCCACTCCCCAAGCCAAACCGATCGGTCCAAGCCACGGCACGAGAAAAATCGTGCCAATAATAATCCCGATGTTGTAGAGCGCCGGCGCGATCGCATACGCTGCGTAAATGCGCAGCGACTGCAGCACGCCCCCGAGCACGCCGGACAATCCCAGAAAAAACGGCGACAAGGCCATCACACGCGTGAGGTCGATCGTGAGCTGCAATTTGTCGGAAGAAAAACCTGGCGCAATCAGCGGCACGATCCACGGCGCAAAAATCGCGATGAGCACGCTCGCAACCGCAAGAACCGCACCGACAGTCGCCAGGACCTGTGACGCCAGCTTCATCGCTTCCGGCTTGCCTTTGCGTTCGAGATATTCGCTAAACACCGGAATGAAGCCGGCGGACAAGGCGCCAAGGATCACCAAGTTATAGATCGTGTCCGGCAAACGAAAAGCCGCGTAATAGGCGTCGAGCGTGTCACCCGCGCCAAAGGTGCTCGCGAGTACGCGGTCGCGGACAATACCGAGCAAACGCGACAGAAGCGATGAGGCGCCGATGATCAAAGCCGCGGCGGTAAGTCCGTCGGTTTCGCCATTCCACATCCGTTTGAGGAACTTGATCATGCAAAGGGATCGTCCGGGAGTTCAAGCAATGCGAAGATCATACCATTTTCTTCGACCAGCTCCACGGCCTTTAAAAACGTGCCCTCCGGGGCTTGGCCTTGCACGGCCGCGCCGGTCTCGGGATCAAAATCCGCGCCATGCCAGGCGCAACGCAATGTACCTTCGCGGCAAAAATCCACCGGTCCGCCCATATGCGTGCAACGGTTCACATACGCTTTGCAGGTTACGCCGCGTTTGAACGCGATGCCCTTGATCGGACCGAAATGAAAAGAGACGGCGCGTTCGCCGATCTCCCCCGCTTTCGCAACCTGAACTTTCCGGATCATACCTTGTCGTGCACGTAGAGAGGGCGAACGAAGAAATAATAGATACTCGCGCCGCCAAATACGAGCACTGACGTCCATTCAAACAAACTCAAGTTCAGAATCGGCGTCGTGTACAGATACGACAGATCAAGATGCAGGAGCGTATCGGCCAAAGACGGGAAGGACAAATAAAACAATCCGAACAAGGCGCCCCCTGCATCGGCCAACAATTTGCGACGAAGGAGTTTGGGTTGATGCACGCCCCCCACCATCAGCGCGTATTTGATGACGGCGAACAGGAACAAAGCGATCCACCAAATCCAGAAACTCGCATTATTCATCGACAAAGCCAAACCGAGATATGCGACAACCAAGGCCAGATCGATCACGTTCTGCGACAGGTCTTTCGGATCGGTCAGCGCGGAAAAACAACGCACCGAAAGATAGGTATGGCACAAGAGCAGCACATACAAGATACCGAACGAAGGAATGACCGGAGACGAGCCCGTCATGACCCCAGCCAAACCGAATACGCCGAACAGGACCGTGACAAGAAGCGCTTTGCGAGAAGGATTACGAATCATAATTTCCAAATTTGTATTCGATGTGATCGTCACGCAATTCGCCGCGCAAACTGCGATCGATGAACAAGCGTACATACTTCGCGCCCATCTTGAAATAGCCTTCCTTGTCGAAGCGGCGCGTGGACACGAGAATTGCTTGCGGGAAAATGCGGAATTTCCCGTGCTTACTCGCGCGCTGGCAGTACTCGGCGTCTTCGTTCACGCGAATTGTTTCATCAAAACCCTTGATGCGATCAAACACGTCTTTGCGCGTGATGATGCAGGCGCCCATCGCGTACGGATTGCGTTTTTGCTGGAATTTCTGAAAACGATACAACAACCAATAGTACATGCGCGCCAAGGGATGACGTTTGATGGGCGTGAAGCGGCAAGATGCGGCCACACATTCTTCCGTCTGAAAATCTTTCAACAGCGATTCGAGCGTCGCGCGATCCGGAATAAGCGTATCGGAATCCAAAAATACGAGCGTGTCATGCACGGCTTTTGATCCGCCAAGATTCCGCTGATAACCGACATTGCGCTTATCGGCTTCGTGCAGCTCGACGTTCAATCGTCCGCGCTGCGCTTCGGCGAACTCACGCACGCGCTGCTGCGTCGCGTCATCGCTCTTCCCGTCGATCACGATCACCTGCGCACCTTCAATCCCGGTCGCGGCGATCGACTCCAACAATAACGGCAGATACCGTTCTTCGTTTAATGCTGGAATAATGATGCTGAACGGCATATCAGTCGCGCTTCTCGCGTCCGCCCATTTCGTATTCAAACGGAATCTTCGTCAGACGGCGTCCGCGCAAGATCTGGATCTCGCTGTAGGCGTAACGCGCCGCCAAACGCAAACGACCATCATGTTCCATGCGACGATTCGAAGTTGTCACGGCCGCGCACTCGAGAATGCCGTACACGAATCCCGCACGATGCAGACGCTTCACCAAGTCGTGATCTTCCGCGAGCACGATCTCTTCATCAAATCCGTTCGCCGCTTCGAATGCGGAGGCAGTGACGAACATGCAGCAACCCGCGCCATGCGGATGCATGTGTTCCATCAGATACAAATATGAGTTGTAGACCTCGTGCAGGGCCTGATCGATCATGCCGCCGCTTTCCGGTTGTAAACGCACGGCCACCACATCGAGTTTGCGTTCTTCGATTTCCGCGAGAGCGTCTTGCAAAAAATGCGGCGCCGGAAGCGCGGTGTCCGCATCAAGAAATAAATAAATATCTCCGCTCGCGACTTTGGCGGCCGCATTGCGTCCCGGTCCCGGCATGCCACCCTCGATCACGCGTGCCCCATACGCCGCGGCAATCTCGCGCGTACGGTCGGTTGATCCCGCATCCGCCACGATGATTTCAAACGGTTGCAAAGACTGGGCTTTGAGCGCCTCCAGGGTTTTCGGCAAAGCCGCTTCCTCGTTTTTCGTGGGGATGAGAACGGAAAGCTTCATCCCTCAAACCTTAGCCAAAAAACGGTTTTTTGTCGAGGATGGCCCAGGCCGCGATTCCGGCCGCTACCGCCACATTCAGCGACTCTTTCACGCCTTTTTGTGTGATCTTAATGGTTCCCTCGCAGCGCTCAAGCAGGGATGGCGGAATTCCCGTGGTCTCCGTACCCAAAAGCAGGGCCATATTATCCGGCGCCGCGAACTTGCCGAGCTCAATGGCGGTATCCGTCAATTCAAGCGCATATACCGGAACCCCTTGTTCTTTCAGACGCGCAAACAGGTCGGAAATATCCTGCACAACCTCGTACTCTACCGAACGTTCCGCGCCCAAGGCCGTCTTTGCGATACGCGGATCCGGCGGCGCAGCTGTGTAACCGGTCAGCCACAATTTGGAGACGCCGAGCGAATCCGCGGTACGGAACAAAGAACCCACGTTTTCGAGGGATCGGATGTCGTGCGCGATGAGCTGCAATTGCCGCATAGGGATTGACATTATGATATATTTCGTTTATATTCCAGTCCCAGCGCCACAAGTGCTGGAAGGAGGATTCCAAGGTGGAAAAAAAGGCTCTTTGTCACTATTGCCGGCGTCCCGAGAACGCACATCTCGAGTGCTGTCCGCACGACAGCACGCTCGGCCAGATGATCTGGAACGAAGGTCGCAAGACCGCTCTCGCCGCGCAGGCGAACACGCGTTCCGACGATCCGACGTTCTCGCTCGGCTTCGTTCAGGGCGAGATCGATCTCGCCGGCACGACGGTCGAGCAGCTGACCGAGCAGAACTCGGATCCGCCCTCGCGCGATCATGTGCGACCCAGCTTCACGGAGCTCGAGCTCATCCTGCACGAGCGGCGCAAGGGTCTCCCTTCGCTCATCCCGCCCGGCCTGCCCGAGCCGCACACCGTCGAGCTCGCGCGTCGCCTCGGCGACATCTACTGACCGCTTCGGCGGACTCTCCCGAGACCCAACAGGGTCTCTTTTCTTTTCTGACGATTTCCCGCATGATCCGGCTATGAAATTCGGCGATTTACTGCGGGCAAAGATCAGTGACGTAGATGCCAAGGGACGCGGCACCGACGGCCCGATCACCATCCCCTTTACCGGTCCCGGCGACGAAGTCGAGGCCATGTTCGTGAAACGCGACAGCGGTGCCAAAATCGCCAAACTTTCCAAACTCATCACGCCGTCACCGGATCGCATCAAAGCGCCCTGCCCGCATGCCGGCGTGTGCGGCGGATGTTTGTGGCAGCATCTTGCTTATCCAGCCCAACTCGCGATGAAGTTGAAGATGATCAACGGCGCCTTTGAAAAAGCCGGACACGAAGAGCGCGTCGCGGGCGTGATACCATCGGAAGAAACTTTTTATTTCCGCAATCGCATGGATTATGTGATTGGTTGGAAAGGCGAACTTGGCTTGAAGGAATATGGATCGTGGAATCGCTATCTCGATCTCTCGACATGCTTGCTGCTCGATAAAGAAACGCCGACGATTCTGCAAACCGTGCGCGATCTCATGAAAGATTTGCAACTCGAACCGTGGGACGCGAAAAAATATATCGGCGACATTCGTTATTGCGTGATCCGTCTCGGCAAACACACGAATGAACGCATGATCTCTTTGGTCGTTCACGATTTGAAACGCTTTGATGAAAAGAAACGTGCCGAAATTATAAAACGCTTGTCCCCGCTTTCGACCTCCCTCTATCTCGCGGAGAATCCGGAAATCACCGATGTCTCACAAGGGAAAACGCTGGAACTCCTGCATGGCAAGGAATTTTTGACCGAAGAAGTAAATGGCGTGACCTATACCATCCATCCGAATTCGTTTTTCCAAACCAACACCGACATGTCCGGCAAATTGCAGAATGTCGTTTTGGAAAAACTTGCAGGCGCGAAACACGTTCTCGATTTGTATTGCGGTCTGGGATTTTTCGGCATCGCGGCTGCCAAACGCGGTATGAGCGTCTACGGCCATGAATTGGATGCGCCCGCCATCGAACTCGCCAAAGTAAATGCCGAAGCCAATGGCGTTTCCGACAAAACCCGCTGGGGCGCAGGTCCGACCGAACGCTTGGATTGGTCGGCCGAAAAACCCGACGCCGTGATTATCGATCCGCCTCGTGCCGGTTTGCATCCGAAAGCGATTGAAGCACTGGTTGCGAACAAACCGCCGAAAATCGTGTACGTCTCATGCAACTATCATCGGTTGGTGGATGAATTAAAGAAATTGAAAGAGATCTATCGTGTGGAGTCGCTCGAAGCGCTGGATCTTTTTCCGCACACACCGCATGTCGAGGTCGTGGCGACTCTATGCTTAAAATAAATTTCAACGATAAAATGCCGATTGAAGAGCTGCTGGCATTCGCACATGAATGCGAGAGGATAATTCTTGAAAGAAAAGATCGTCTCTCGCCGAAAATGGGCGAAGTACCTCATGCAGGGCAAAATCAACAAAGAGACGAGATGGTGGAAATGATGCGCCATGACCCCGCGACACGCGGAGTTGTGTGTCTTATGTATTGCGCCCTATCGACAGCCTTCGGATTTAAAACGATTAAACGACTCGGGCAAGATCCAACCTTGTTCGATGAATATCTTAAAAATCCAAATGGCTCTTTATTGAACTTGGAACAGCGTCAGATTGTCGGGGTTCAGTACTATCGCTACATCAAGCAAGACGCGATCATCCAGTCATATACTTTTTTGGAAAGCGAGATCCGCAGACTGGTCGAAGACCATAGCTGTCTTAAACCGGTTACCAAGCGAGAAGGCTTCCAAAAAGATGTCGATGACTGGTTAGCTTCCTTCCCAGCCGATTCCATAAAAGAGGCTAGCGAGTTCACGAAGAAAATCACCGAGAAGTATTTTGGAGGCGACTTTATCACTATTAACAGGTACGTCGACTGCCTCGGGTTGAGCTCTGAGCAAAAAAAGTTCTTTCAGCAGATCAAAGGATTGCGAGACGCCGCCCATGATGGCTTTTTTGATAAGAATGGCAATGAAATCGTCTATAGCATGGATGAATTCCCGAAAAGTCTACATAAGATTTTGGAATTGTTGCTTCATATCGAAGGAGTGATTAAGCAAAATCCTACCGCATGATATCCTAAGCCCATGAAATCCGGCTTCGTTGTCCTGGCTGGCCGCTCAAATGTCGGCAAGTCCACGCTTATCAACGCTTTGGTCGGCACCAAGGTGGCCATCGTGACACCCAAACCACAAACCACGCGCCGTCCGGTGCGCGGCGTTTTGCATGATCCGCGCGGGCAAATCGTATTCGTTGATACGCCGGGATTGTTTCTCGGTAAGCGTGACGTGCTTTCGCAAAAACTCAATGCGATTGTGCGTGAACAGCTCGAAGGTATTGATCTCGTCGTGTACGTGATGGATCCGACGCGCCATGCCGGCGAGGAAGAAGAAGACATGCGCAAACTCATGCGCAAGCTGTCCGTGCCCGTGATTGCGGTTATCAACAAAAGCGATTTGGTGGACATGGACAAGCCCGCGCTCGACGAGATGCGCAATGCCGATGTCGGACAGCGCACAACTATCGAGATTTCGGCCACCAAACACCATGATCTGAATCGCTTGGTCGACACGATGTTCGCCTTGCTTCCCGAAGGTGATGCCTATTATCCGGAACAGCAGCTCACGGACATTTCGCACAAGGAATGGATCGCGGAAACGATTCGCGAAAAATGCTTCCTGCGTCTTGAACAAGAACTTCCTTACTCGGTGCACGTGGAAGTCGAAGAAGTCGACCAACGACCGGACGGATCGCGCCTGATCGAAGCTACGATCTGGACCACGGATGATCGCTACAAAAAAATGCTGATCGGCGCGGGCGGTGCCATGATCAAGCAAATCGGCATGGATGCGCGCAAAGAAATCGAAGGCGCCACCGGCAACAAGTGCCGTTTGGAGCTCGTCGTGAAAACCGATCCGAAATGGCCGCAGCGTTTTGCGAATGTCGTATGAAGAATGCTCCACTCGAACGTCGGCTGAATACTCGGTTGGCGGAAATCGAAAACAAATCCGAACTCGCGCAAAAAGAAAAAGTCGCGGGCGAGCGTTTGAAAAAAGTCGAGCGTGTCGGCGATTGGCAGGAATTGTTGCGTGATCTGCTCAAGCAATCCCCGATCGAATTCAAACCAACGGTGACGCCGGACATGCCAAAAAAGATCAGCTGGGAAGACGTGAAGAAAACAGGCTACTTCATGAACATCTGGGATCTGGAACCGCTCCTGCTAGATACGCTCGAACTCAAAAAAGACCAAAAAGCGGAGAATGGCACGCTCATCTTGCGCGGCCTCATCCGCTCCGCCAGCTGGGCCACTCATAAGCCCGTCAATCCGGAAATCGCGAAACAGGATGCGCAGATCTTTCTCGAAGAAGCACAAGAACGTGAATCCGGAGTCAGACACAACCCATTCGTGAAGCAAACGGGTTTCGGGTTTGAAGAGGAAGCCGAAGCCAAAGGCTGGCAGCAGGTGCTCGAAGAAGTCGGCACCATGGATTGCAAAGGCGACCGCGTCGAACAGGCCACGGATTTCGTAGAAAAAGTATTCGTGAAGGAATGGAAAAACTTTTTGTCGCTCTACCGCGAGAAAGGCAAAAAGCGCACCTGGCCGGATCGCGGTGTCGACGTCAAACTCGAACCGGAGGTAAAAGAAGCCACGGAGCGCATCATCAAACTGCGTGAGATCCGCGACCAACTCTACTATCAACGCCTGTTTCCCAAATTGTGTGAGTTCGGCCACCAAGGAATCAAAAAACGCTCTGCCTAGGCAGAGCGTTTTGTTAGCGCGGCATCACGAGATTTTTGACTTCGTAGCCGAACAAATTTTCCACCAGTGAGGTGTTGCCGCCAAGCGCGGAGGCAAGCGCCGTCGTCGGATTGAGCGTAACCTTGAGAATCATCGGGTTCTGGCGGTTGTTGAGGATGATCACTTCGCCGAACCAGTTCTTGGCGCGAATCGCGGAGACATTGCGCGTTTCACCGTTGACCGAGAGCGGCCATTGGATGAATTCGCCGTCAGCCTGCAATTCCGTCAGGTCTTTGAATTTGCCTTCGGCATCCGCCTGCTGACGCAAGGCCGAGTACGCATCTTTCAAACCGGAAATGTTCTTGGCGGCCTGGTTCAACGAATCATCGAAGATGCCGAGGTTCAAAATCGTGTGGCGCGTGTTCACGAGTTCGAGAAACGCGTCATCCGAAAGCCAGATCGCGGTCTTCTCACCCACAATGTCCTGTTTGCCTTCCTGCCAATACACCGGGAGATACGCGCTATGCGAGGTGCGCAGGTTGATACCGAGCAAAGTACCGCTGGCCGTCTGCTTTTCCATTTCGACATTCGGCGGAGGGGGCGTCGGTTGGCCAATCGCGACCGGATGATTCTTCAAATTGTTTTCGTAATCGGTACGAGCGCGTTTGGAAGCGTCCGTTTCTTTGTTGGTCGTCACCTGCCACGCCAGTTCGGCGATATGCTCGGGCGCAAAACGCTTCACGGTCACGAGACGCACACCGTCATCGGTTTTAAGCAGATCGGGCAAGAATGCGCCGAAGCCGAGCACGGTCTGACGGATCTCAAATGTGTCACCCGGAATAAACTGGATGGCATTGGCCACTTCTTCGGGAGTGGAGGTGGCGCTCGCCACGGACGAACCCGTCGTCGTGGTGGAAGGCCACGACGGCAGGGTAAATGAGGCGCATCCCCAACCGGCCACGGCCAGAAGAAAAAGCGGTACGATCAGCCACAGACGGAATCGCATAGCGGAATGCGGGCTATCTTCCCTGTCCGGCCCGTATTCGTCAAACACCCCGGTCTGACGAGCTGGGAGACTGCCAATTTATAAGACTATTGAGGATGCGCGCGCCAAAAGTCGCGCTCCAGCCGCCGAAGAGAAAAATCATCCCGGCCAGGATCAATAAGGCGAGCAAACATCCGCTGCAACACGAAAACCACCACGAACGGCCATTCCATGCACGATCCGGCAAGGGTGATGGCGGAACCTGGGAAGCAACGGAATCCATACCTTCATCGAACTCCGCTTCGACGCCGTCGTCAACTATGTTAAGGTGTCTCCGCTATGGAAAACACACCTATCACGATCGCCCAAGTGGGCAAAACGGCGCCGGACTTCATGCTTGAAGGCTACTCGCCGGACGGTTCATTCAAGAATTATTCGTTGAAAGATTACAAAGGCAAGTGGGTCGTCTTGTTCTTCTATCCGCTCGACTTCACCTTCATCTGTCCGACGGAAATCACCGAGTTCTCCACGAATGGTGAAGCCTTCGGCAAATTGAACGCCGTGATTCTCGGCGCTTCCACCGACTCGTGCCACTCGCATAAGGCTTGGTGCGAAACATCGCTCGGCAAACTCTCGTTCCCGCTCATGGCCGACATGACGCACTCGGTCAGCCGCGACTACAACGTGCTCATCGAAGACAAGGGCATCGCACTTCGCGGAACCTTCATCATCGATCCGGAAGGCGTGCTGCGCTATGCGCTCTATCATGACAACGGCGTCGGTCGTTCGGCCGCCGAAACCTTGCGAGTGCTCGAAGGTTTGCAAACCGGCGAGCTCTGCCCCGCTTCCTGGAAGCCCGGCATGAAGACGCTCGGCAAAGCTTAATCGATCCAACAACAAAAAATCCCGCCGATCGGCGGGATTTTTCTTATGCGGCGACGGCTTTCTTTTTGGATCCGGACAATGCTTCTTCGAGCATGGTCTTGTTCCAACCGACGATCACATGACCATCGACATCGACGACCGGCACGCCCATCTGGCCGGAGAGTTTTACCATTTCTTGTGCGGCCTGCGAATCGGCACTCACGTCAATATCGTCAAAGGCGATGCCTTTCTCTTTCAGATAATCTTTCGTCAGCTTGCAATACGGGCAAGTCGGAGTTGAGTACACTTTCACATTCATACGAACGAAGTGTACCACGCGCGGCTTATCTTGCCTGTAGATATCTCGCTAATAATCGCACGCCAAAGCCCGTTCCGCCTTGCGGTTGATCGGGTCGGAACTCGCGTTCGGCATATGCCGGGCCCGCGATATCGAGATGCGCCCACGGTGTTTTGGCCGGAATGAAATGCTTGAGGAACATGGCGCCCGCGATCGCGCCGGCCTGGCCTTTCGCGCCCAAATTTTTAATATCCGCAATCCGCGATTTCACGTGATCCTCATAAGACGCGGGCATCGGCAATTCCCAGAGCGGATCGCCGGCCGTTTCGCCTGATGCAATCAACTTTTCGATGAGACGACGATCATTCCCCATCACGCCGGCGATCTCTTCACCGAGCGCCACGATGCACGCGCCGGTGAGCGTCGCGAGGTCGATGATCACGTCCGGTTCAAACGTCGCCGCATACGACAAGGCATCAGCGAGCACGACGCGACCTTCGGCGTCAGTGTTCAAGACTTCGATCGTGGTTCCATTCATGGCGCGAATAACATCACCTGGACGATAGGCGCTGCCGGACGGCATGTTTTCCACGGCCAAGAAAATTCCATGCACTTCGACGTCGGGCGCGAGTGACGGCAACGCTTTAAACAAACCGAGCACGGCCGCCGCACCACCCATGTCCATTTTCATGCTGATCATGCCGTCGGCGGGTTTGATCGACAAACCACCCGAGTCAAACGTCACGGCCTTGCCAACCAATGCGATACGCTTTTTTGGAGTGCCTTTAGGCTTGTATGTCAGATGCACACCGATCGGCTCATGCTGCGAGCCGCGCGCAACAGCAAGCGCGGCATTCATCTTCAAGCGAGTCATGCGCTCTTTATCCAAAAACTTCACGCTCACTTCTTTAGATTCAGCCGCCAGGTCTTTTGCGATCTCGGCCATGCGCAACGGAAACATGTCTTCGGACGGTGTGTTCACCAAATCGCGCGTGAAGCAGGTCGCTTCGGCGAGAACGCCAGCTTCAAACATCGCCTTCTCGTAGGCGACCAGCGAAAGTTTTCGTTCTTCAAAAAATGTCACGCTCTTGATGGCGGTCTTCGCGTGCTTGTCCGCATGCTTTTTGTGATATGCGTGATAGCCGTACGACGCGAGCAACAAACCTTCGACAAACGCTTCAACGCCTTCGCGCGTGCCAACTTTGTCGAGCGGCGCGAGCATCAAACTCACGGATACACTTTTGGCTTTCGCTTCTTTTGCACGTTTGAGCAGAGTTGCTCCGGCGCGGCGAATCAAATCCGTTTCAAATGAGCCGCGCTCCCCCATTCCGAGCAATGCGATTTTCTTTGCTTTCATCAAACCGTAGGTCGGCAGACACAACCATTCACCCAAAGCGCCTTCAAAACCCTCGCTTTCAACTTGGGCGGCAATCTTCGTCTCCAACCATTTGGCGACTTTTGTGCCCTTCGGCACTGGAAGCACCAGCAAATCGCAGGTTTGGGCAAAAGGCAGGCCTTGTTTTACAGACAAATCCATATGTCTCGACCTTATATATGGAGCATATAAAAGAAAAGACCCGCGGAAATGCGGGTCAACGAAGAACGAACTGATGAATGTCGTGACGAGACAGGGCCTCGGCGACGTCAGGAGGCAGGTCAACCGCTCGCTCCCGGCTTCGCGAATCCTCGTAATCCACGGGTCGCGCATGGGACGCGTAGATCACTCGCCGCTCGATGATGAGCAACGGATTTCGCAATCCCAGTGACTGGAAGTTGGTGAGCAACTTCTCGTCAGGATTGAAGAGGATAGGGTGCTCCACGACTTCGAGCATGGATGCGTCGCTGAGCGCATCCCCGATCGCGATCGAGTGCTCGAGCGTGAGCTCGTACTTCTCGACCAGCGTCCGAAGCAGGCCGCCCTTGTCGCGGGCATGCACGACCGCGTGCTCCGGCTCCGAGTAATACTCGCCGTTCTCGTCGGCATGCACTTCGGTGCCGTAGACGTGTTCGAAGCCCCACGCTTTTGCGAAAGGCACCGACACGCCATAGAAGGAACCGCTGATGGCGATCGTGCAGTAGCCGAGCTCTTGGACGACCTTGAGCAACTCGCGAGTGAAAGCGTAGGTCCGCTTCTCTTCGCGCTTCGCAATCTCTTCCGCGATGGCGCACACATCCGCCTCGCGCATACCGCCGAAGAAACCGTCTTCGAGACGCTTGGTGAACGCCGAGCTGTAACGCTCGAACGAACACCGACGTTGATCGTAGGCCTCGAAGAGCTCATCTGCCCGACGGAATGAATCCGCCGGTGCGAGACCGCGTTCGACGCAGGTCCGCGCGACACACTCACCGAGCGAATGCCCGAGCCGGGTTCCGCGATGGAGCGTGCCATCGATATCAAAACAGGCAACACGTCGTTTGCTCACGATGCACCTCCTTTGGTTAATGTGCGCCGCGAGCGTTCCACTTTATTTCTTCTTCGTCAAGAGTTCGGCGCCCAGAATCACAAAGGCGCACATGGCGGAACCAAGACACCAAATGCAGTACGCGTGAATCATAAATGTCTGAATGCCCACGAGATACACCGATTCAATCGCGCCGATCGCAGCAAAAGCCAAAATCGCCCAGCCATATTCTTTCATTCTCTTTTTGAACACGGGCGCCAAAACGAGCAAACCGAGAAACACCGCGTAATACACGATACCCAAAGCCGGGCGCGGAATCGGTCCGATATACGCCCAGTGTGATGCGCGCACGATATCGCAACCGTGATAGCCATTCATGCCGCAAATAATCGGACCGCCCATGACATACACATAAAAAAGATACGTCGAAATCGCGAGGCCGATCAGGGCCGCGATCATCATCACCTTGCGCGCATTATTTTTGTCCATTGCAGGTTGTGGGATTCCAGAGGCCGCGTTTGGCCGCCTCGGCTTCTTTTTGTAAATTCGCCAATTGCACTTTGCGTTGTTTATTCAAGGGAAAATCGAGATAAGCGTAGGCGTAACCATCACGCACGAGTGAGGCATTAAAATCCGTACCATCTTCTAAAACAATATTGCGCAGCAAGCGTCCGTACTTGTCGACTTCATCGGCTTGCGGATCGGGATCAAGCCGCACGCGTTTCCCTTCTAATATTTCTTTCGTGTGCTTGGATGCTTCCTTGCCGAAACATTCAACCGCTTTGCGCGGATCAACCGACTCCGGCGTGTTCACCCCAAGAAAACGAATTTTCACGTCATCTTTTTCGCCGTCGATACGCGCCTCGATCGTATCGCCATCAACATCACGCACCACCAACGCATTCGTCGAAGTAGGAACAGCCGCAGGCGGCAACTTGGCTTCAGGTTCGGTGGTCGTCGCGGCAATCGGCGTCGAAGGCGCGGCCGGCGTATTATTCGAAGCGTAAGTCTGGATCGCGAACAACGCGACCGTCACGAGAATGCTCGCGATCAAACGGATCTGGCGTTGCCGTGTCATGGCAAGATGCTAGCATGTCGCACAACCGCTATGAAAGGCAGCAAACGCCAGATCACTCCCGAACTCGACCTGCACGGCCTGCGTGCCGCCACCGCCGAGCAACTTCTCGAGGATTTTATGCATGTGAAGCTCGAGAATGGCTTGGAAGACGTGATCGTCATCCACGGACATGGCCGAGGCGTGATCCGGGATCTGGTCGATGCCTGGATCATCAACCATCAACATTTGGTGACCGATCATCAGCCGACCCATGACGGCGGCGCCACGTATATCCGCTTCAAACGATAGGCCTTTTGCTTTTCTAAGCCACAGCGTAAGATCGCGAGCATATGAAGCCACGCATTCTCCCCCTCCTGTTGTTGACCCTCGCCCTCGGTGGTCTTGGCTGCTCAGCCACGCCTTCGACACCTACTACCTCAAATCCGCCGGTTCAACCGTCCTCGTTGGCGACCAGTTTATCCGGCACATTCGGCGGCGGCTCGCTTGATCTCTCGCTCACCACCGCTTTCGACAAAGTCCGCGGCTCCTTCACGTATACGCAGGGAGTGACAAGCACATCGGGCCTCGCGCTCGGTGACGTCACCGGCACGCATCAACTTGTATTCGGCATGTACACCGGTCGCTGGGATGATTTTGCGAATGCAACCGGTACTTGGCAGGGCGATTCGCTCGTACTCCATCTGACGATTGATGGACAGGCGCCAGTCGACATCGTGCTCGCTCCCAAGAAAAACCAGAGCGCGGCATTTGATGTCGTGACGGCGGAGGGTAGCGACAAACGTGCCGACGGCTTCGAACGTTGCACCTTTAACTTCGCCTATCCGGTTTTGAAGAGCGGCGCCTCGGCCTCGGTGCTCAACGACGCCAATGCCGCCATTGGCAAGGAATTCGGCTTGGGCGCGACTTCGACCCCGCAAACGTTGTCTGATGATTTTATTTCGCTCTGCAAATCGGATCTCGATGATTTGATGAGCGATACGACCACGGCCGATTACGCCAAAAACATGGTCTACGATTCCGAAACCTTGTTCAGTCTCGAACGTAATCGCGGGAATGTCGTCAGCTTTTTGATCGACAGCTACGACTACGAAGGCGGCGCGCATGGCATGCCCGGCATTTACGGCGTGAACGTGGACCTCAATACGGGCAAGAGCCTCACGCTCGGCGATATCGTGAAGCGCGACAGCCTCAAACCCCTCTTACAAAAAGTCGAAGCGCAAGTATTGAAGGAATACAGCGACGCCCTGTTCGACGAGCCGCTTGCGAGTTTCAAGAGCTTCGTCGCGGACACCAAACCGGCCAGCGAATCCGAGCTGGTAACCTTCGCCGGGCTCGATAACTTCTATCTCACCGACACGGGCATCGTCTTCTACTGGAACGTGTACGAAATCTCCCCGTATGCGGCCGGCCAGCTCACGGTCGAGTTCCCCTTCACGAATATCAAAGACATGCTACGCTCGGATGCGCCGGGTTCGAGTTTGATTCAATAAATCCAATCTATGTCCGTTCTTGAACTGTTGAACAAGCGTTTTGCGACCAAAAAATTTAACACGACCAAGAAAGTCTCCGATGAAGATCTGGCCTATATCCTCGAATGTGGCCGCGTATCTTGCTCGAGCTTCAATGTCCAACCCTGGAAGTTCGTCGTCGTAAGCAATCCGGAAATCCGCGCCAAACTGGCCGCCGCCGGGTACAACCAACCCCAATTCACCGAAGCCAGTCATCTGATCGTCGTGTGTGAAGTGAAAGATCCGACCGCCCGCATCAACCGCACGGCCGAACTGATGTCCGCCGCCGCGAGCGCGGAACAGGCCGAAACATGGAAAGGTATGGTGACCGGCGCGTACGCGCGTATGTCTCCGGAAGGCCAGGCCGCCTGGCTCGCTCGTCAGACCTATCTCTCGTTGCAAGCCATGATTCTCGGCGCGACGGACAAGGGCATCGACTCCTGTCCGATGGAAGGCTTTGACGCCAAGGCCTGGGGCGAAATTCTCGGCTTGGAAGATGTAACCGTACTCGCCAACCTCGCCATCGGTTACGCCGAGGCGCCGGGTCACACGAAAGTCCGCGTTCCGTTGGAAGACATCGTCGAATATCGCAAGTAACAAAAAAACGGGCTTCGGCCCGTTTTTTTATTCCTCCGTTTTTTCGGTCAGGATGCTTTGGTCTTTCAGGATGAGCAGGCCGTAGAGATCGAGCAAAGCGAACAGCAAGCTGATCGTAAGCGGACCGAGCAAAAAGCCGAGCGGTCCGAAAAATGCCAAGCCTCCCAACACCGCAAACAACACGAACAGCGGATGGATGCGCGCGCCCTTGCCGATCAGGAACGGACCGAGCGCGTTATCGATCAAACCGACAGCCGTACCGGCCCAAATCATCAATCCTACGGCCGGCCAAGTCTTGCCTGTGGCGAACAAGAAAATAATTGCCGGCACGCTCACCAAACTCGTGCCGATACCGGGCACAAGCGCACATAGTGCCGCGAGACAGCCCCAGACCGCCGGATCAGGCACGCCGAAAATCGCAAACCCAATGCCCGTCAAAAATCCCTGGATCAACGCCACCAACAATTGTCCACGCACCATCGAGTCGACGGCCTGCTCCATGCGATCAAACACTTTTTGATCGTAGCGATTCGGTAACGGACTAAGCGCCATGATCGATGCCGTAAAACGCTTGCCGTCTTTCAAGAAGAAATAGAACGCGACCAAGAACAGCAAGAGATCCGCGATGACTTCGACCGTTCCGGAAAACAATTTGCCCAAATTTCCAGTCAGCCACGTGAGGGCCTGCTGCACGTAGGTATTCGCATTGAACGTAAAGTTGGGAATGATCCCCTGCATCGATTGTGTAAGCGCACGCTCAAGCGTACGGAAGTACACGTCGCCATTGGTCGTGATGTTGTGGTAGAGCGTCACCGCTTCAGCGAAGACTTGCGTACCCAGAAACGCGATCGGCGTGAGCAGCAAGGTCGCGACGGCGAGCACGGTCAAAAATGCCGACAAACCATTCATTCCGCGCAATAATATAGTCAGGCGCCTGTGGAAACGATGGGTCACCACCGCGGCCATGGCCGCGACCGCGAGAATCTGCAAGAACGGCGCGTATACCAAAAACGCAACCACAAACACGATCGCCAGGATGACAAACAAAAAGGACGTTTGGAGATTCTTTCGATTCACAGGTAGGATTGTAGCATGAGCTCCTCTATTTTGATCACCGGCGCCACCCACGGCATCGGTTTTGACGCCGCCGTCGCACTCGCCAAACGCGGACACGAAGTACATGCCGCAACCCATCTTGAAAGCGAGATCGCGAGCGCGCGCAAAGCCACTGAAGCCCAAGGACTCACGATCAACTGGCTCGCGATCGATGTCACCGACCCGGGCGACATCCTGAAAGCCAAACAAATTGCGCCGGATATCCTCATCAACAATGCTGCCACCGGACAAAGCGGTCCGCTCGCCGAAGTCCCGCTCGATCGCGTGCGTCTCGGTTTTGAAACAAATGTGGTCGGCTCTTTGGCCATGATTCAGACCCTGGTTCCCGAAATGGTGCGCAAAGGCGGCGGTCGCATCGTAAATATCAGCTCGATCGCCGGACGCGTGGTGATTCCCGGGCTTGGCCCGTATCACATGACCAAGTTCGCCATCGAAGCCATGTCGGATGCGCTGCGCATGGAGCTTGCGCCATTCAATATCAAGGTGGCCATTATCGAACCGGGAAAAATCCTGACCGGCTTCAATGAGCGCATGCTGGCCACCAAGTGGCAGTGGTTGCGTCCGGATTCCCTGTTCCATGACTTCTTCGACGCCTGGCGCAAGCGCGACAAAAGCTTTACGCCCGGTTCCGCACCCACGGACGGCGTGGTTGGGGCGATTGTGCATGCGGTCGAATCCAACCGGCCCAAAACCCGGTATGTCGCGCCGCAAAGCAATGTGCTTCTCGTGTGGCTTGGACGACACGCGCCAGATCGCCTGCGAGACGCGATTCTCCGCTAACGGTTGACAAAACACGCAATATAATATAGGATGGAGTCCTTAACCTATTAACCCGTCCGTGCGCATCGCGCCGGACTGGCTCGTGACTGACAGGCGTATCCCGCAATGGATGTCTGGAACGGGCCGCCTCCCCTCATGTCCAATACCACCCAGCCGGGCTTTTATGGCCTCGGCATTGCTCCGAAATTGCTTGAAGCTCTCGACAAGGGCAACTTTAAAGTTCCGACACCGATCCAGGCCCAGGCCATCCCGGTCGCCCTTACCGGCCAGGACTTGATCGGCATCGCCCAAACCGGCACGGGCAAGACGCTCGCTTTCGGTATTCCGATGATCCAGCGCCTCGCCGCCGTCAAAGGCCGCGGCTTGGTCATTTTGCCGACGCGCGAACTCGCGCTTCAGGTTGATGAAACCCTGCAGAAGATCGGTCGCCACATCGGCCTCCGCACCGCCGTCTTGATTGGTGGCGCTTCGATGCATGCGCAAAAGATGAACCTCTCGAAAAAGCCGCACATCATCGTGGCTACGCCGGGTCGTTTGATCGATCACCTTGATCATCGTGGCGTCGACCTCTCGAACGTGACGGAACTCGTGCTCGACGAAGCCGACCGCATGCTCGACATGGGTTTTGAACCGCAGATCCGCCGCATTTTGCAAACCGTTCCGAAAGAACGCCAGACCATGTTGTTCTCGGCGACGATGCCGCACGAAATCGTGGGCATGGCCAACAGCTACATGAAGACGCCGACGCGCATCGAAATCGCGACGGCCGGTACGCTCGCCGAACGCGTCACGCAAGAAATGTTCTTCGTCACGCGCGACGAAAAGGTTCCGTTGCTTGAACAATTACTCTCCAAATACGCCGGCACCGTGCTCGTGTTCTCGCGCACCAAGCATGGCGCGACCAAGCTTTGCCGTTTGGTAAAAGCCATGGGCCACAATGCCGCCGAAATCCACTCCGATCGCTCGTTGGCCCAGCGCCGCCGCGCGCTCGATGGTTTCAAGAGCGGTGAATTCCGCGTTTTGATCGCCACCGACATCGCCGCTCGCGGCATCGACGTGAAAGGCATCGAACTCGTCATCAACTACGATCTTCCGGATGTGGCTGACGACTACGTGCACCGCATCGGCCGCACGGGTCGCGCCGGCATGGCCGGTCACGCTATCTCGTTCGCCATGTTTGATCAGAAAATGGACGTGAAACAGATCGAACGCCTGATCCGTTCGCAGATCCCGGTGTCCGTGGCCAAGAATTTGCCGCCGCGCCGCGCTCCGCTTGCTCCGGCTTACAACGAAGGCCCGTCGCACAGCTCTGGCATCAAGCGCTTCGACGATCGTCGCGTGCAGGATCCGAAAAAGAGCTACGGCCAAAAATCCTACGGCCAGAAGTCGTACGGACAAAAGAGCTTTGGCGGTAAGGACTACAACAAAAAGAGCTACGGCGGCTACAGCCGCACGGACGCCCGTCAGGAAGACCGCAAATGGTCGAATGACCGCCCGTCTGCACCGTCCACACCCAGTACCGGTGGCCGCAGCGTGAAAATCCACTCGTAACCTACAAGCGCTTGAGCGCACGACGCCGTTCCCGGAAATCGGGAACGGTTTTGTTTACCAGCGCCCAGAAGCGTGGACCATGGTTCATCTGTTGGATGTGGCAGAGCTCATGCACAATCACGTAATCGGCGAGCTCGGGCGGAACCAAAACCAGTTTGTAATTAAATGACAACGTTCCGGAACGTGAGCAGCTCCCCCATTGGCTTTTCTGGTTGCGGATCGAGATCTTTTTCCACGAAAATTGATAGGCCTGGTTAAAATGCGTGAGCCTCTCTTCCACAAGTTTGAGCGCGCTTTTCTTGAGACGTTTGTATTCGGCCGGATCATTCTTTTTCAGGATGGATACCGGTTTGTTTTTGAGTTTCGCAACCGTGCGTTCAAGCCACTCCTGATGCTGTCGGATAAATCCTTTGATCAGCAAAACGGGCACATGTTTGCCTGCAGAGACAACCACATGCCCGCCCGGTTTGACCGAGATCCGGAGGCGGCGCTGGTAGGCGCGGCGGCGGATCTCGATATCCATTAGCCAAACACCTGCTTGAAGGCCGGACGCTCGGACAGCATCTTCATCCAACGCGACACGTTCGCATACGGGGAATAATCGTAGTCAAACATGCGTCCCGAGCTGGCTGCCGAGCACACATTGATATCCGCAATCGTGAACGTATTTCCAACCATGTATTCCTTGTCAGCCAAATGCGCATCAAGAATATTCATCCACTTGGCGAGCTCTTCCATGCGCTTCGGCAATTCATCCGCCGGCAACGGACCGGAGTACTTTTGCATAAAGAGCGGTTCCATCGCCTTGTTCAGATGCGCGAGCGCCCAATAGCTCCATTGCGAGAGATGCGCATGCGAGGCCGCGTCCTGCGCGCCGAACAATTCCGGCTTGAATTTCTCGACAATGTAATTGTTGATCGCCATTGATTCCCAAATCACCGCGTCACCATCAACCAAGGTCGGCACTTTGCCGTTCGGATTGATCTTGAGGTACGCCTCGCCCTTGTGTTCGTTCTTCTGGAAATCGAGCGGAATCTGCTCAAGCTCGACACCCGCCTCTGCCGCCGTCCACCAGCAACGAGCCGCACTGCTGTTTTTGGAACCGTAGATTTTCAACATACAAAGAGATTAGCTGTTAAGTTTCTTCTTCGTCATCCACTGCATCAGAACGAACGTGATCACACAGATACCCGCGATGATGCCGAGCGACAGCATCGGAGCCGTATCAGCATAGCCCGTCGTCGCATAACGCAACAAGTTCACCGAATGATGCGCAGGATTGAACAGCGAGATCGTCGACCAGATGCCCGGCAAACTCGACACGGGATAGAACACGCCGGCCAAGAAAATCATGGGCTGCATGATGAAGGTCGTCACAAAGGTCAGCGCCTCGAAATTCTTGGCATACATACCAAAGCACACACCGAGCATGCCGAACTCAAGTCCGGTCAGGAGCAAAGCCAACAAGAGCAAAAACGGATGCACGATGCTGTGGATCGGAATGAACCAGATCGTCACCGCGACGGCCACGAGCACGGTCAGCAAAGCGCGCGTACACGCGGCGAGCGCATAGGCGATGCCAATCCCCCAATTCGGCAACGGCGCGAGCTGGATGTCGATAATCGAACCCAAGTTCTTGGCGATCACGAGCGCAAAGGCCGGATTCGAGAAACTCGCATTGATCATCGTCATCGTGAGCAAACCCGTGTACACGAACACCACATACGGCAGATTCCCGACCATGCGATCACCTGACACGATGCCGAACACTGCGAGAAACAGGATCATCGACATGAGCGGACTGACCACCGTGTCGAGCCAGATCTTCTGGAAGCGTTTTACTTCGCGGGCGTACAACGCCCAAACATTGGTAAGCAACATATTAGTCTTTCGTGAGTTCCAGGAAGATTTTTTCGAGTGACACCGCTTCGCTGCGAATCGATTTGATGTTGGAGTTGTAATGCGCGGTGAGTGCGGCCATGTCTTTGGCGAGATCCGTCATCGGGAAATGGAAATCGCTGCCTTCTTCGGTCACGCCGGCGAGATGCTTAACATTGCGGTCAAACAACTCGAAGCTGATCATGTTCTTCGAGAATTCTTTCTGGATGTCCTTCAAGCTTCCATCTTTAATAATCTTGCCGTGGTTGATAAGCGTGATGCGGTCGCACAATTGCTCCGCTTCTTCCAAGTAATGCGTGGTGAAGAGAATGGTCGTGCCTTCGTCACGCAAACGGCGCACAAGCTCCCAAATCTTTTGACGCAAGGCGACGTCTACGCCGGCGGTCGGCTCGTCGAGAATGATGAGCTTGGGTTTGTGAATGATGGATTTCGCAATCATCAAACGGCGCTTCATGCCGCCCGACAAGCCTCGCGCACGTTCGTCCGCTTTGTCAGACAAAGCGAGATCTTTGAGTACGGCGTCAATGCGGGCATTGCGTTCATTCGCCGGCACGCCATACATGCCGCTGAAGTAATACAAGACTTCGCGCACCGTAAACGCGGGTTCGACCACAATTTCTTGCGGCACAATCCCCTGCATCTGCTTGGCGGCCTGCGTTTTCTGCGCGACATCTAGACCAAAGACCTCGATATTGCCTTGGTCGGCGACGGCGATACCGGAAATCAAGCTGATCAGCGTGGATTTGCCCGCGCCGTTCGGCCCGAGCAAACCGTGAATAGAACCGGGTTCGACCTTCAAACTGACATTATCCAGCGCCTTTAACGGAGGCATGCCTTTCTTTTGCGGGAACGATTTTGAAACGTGAGATACGGATAGGGCTTCCATAGGATCTCCAGCCTAGCGCGCATGTTAGGATGGAGGCAAACTATGCGACTTTCTTCGCCCGCCTTTGCCGATGGGGCCATGATTCCGTCGGAATATACCTGTGACGGCCAGGATCTGGTTCCACCATTCGTGATTGAGGATGTTCCGGTCGGAACCGCGTCTTTCGCGATCGTTTGTCACGATCCGGACTCGCCGAGCGGCAACTGGGATCATTGGGTCGCGTACGACATTCCGGCTGATACGCGCTCGATTGATTCGCAAGTCGGCACGCAGGGCATGAATTCCTGGCCGCGTTCCGGCTATGGCGGGCCGTGCCCGAGCTCAGGCACGCATCGGTATATTTTTACGCTGTACGCATTGGATTCGCTTTTGAATTTGGCTCCCGACGCGACCCGATCCCAAGTCGAACAAAAAATGTCGGGCCACATTCTCGCCCAAGCAGAATTGATGGGGAAATATATTAAGATGGAAAATCGCTAAAACATTATGCCGAAAAGTAAATTGCTGCGGATGGACAATGTGGGAATCGTGGTGGAATCCCTCGATGAAGTCATTTCTTTTTTCACCGAACTTGGGCTGAAGCTCGAGGGAAAAGCCATGATCGAAGGAGAATGGGCCGGGCGCGTCACCGGGCTGGAGTCCCAACGCGTGGAAATCGCCATGATGGTCACGCCTGACGGCCATAGCCGACTCGAGCTCTCACGATTTCTTGCTCCACACATAGTCTCCGATCATCGGAACGCTCCGGTGAACTCACTCGGTTACCTACGCGCCATGTTCACCGTGAGCGATATCGACGAGGTACTCAGCCGGCTCAGCAAGCAAGGCGCGCAGCTTGTCGGCGAAGTGGTTCAGTACGAGAACTCGTATCGACTCTGCTATGTGCGAGGCCCCGAAGGACTTCTCATCGGACTGGCCCAGGAAATTGGAAATAAAAACGGAGCCAAAAAATAAAAAAAGACCCAGTTCGGGTCTTGTCAGCGACGAATGTTCATCCAGCTCCCCCATCTGTGGGTGTCGATGAAATAATGTGCGACGGCCGGCCAGTAGCCACGGCCGCTGAAGGCGTACGCAGTGAGCGACACGATATACACCTGGCTCTTGGCCCCGATGTCTACCGCGCCCGAATCCTGGAAACCGAACGCGCAGGCTTTCACGCGCTGTCCGTCGACGACGAACTGCAGCAGGTGCTTGTCCTTGCTATGGGTCGTGAGCGACTTGAGCAAGTCCTTGTAACTCGGCCCCACGGAGATCACGCCATGCGTGGCCTCTTCTCTGATTTCCCCATCCATCAACAAACCTCCTTTTATATCCTTGGCCGAAAAACGCTAGCATAAATCGCATAAAAATCAAGTTCGGGACAAAAAAAGAAGCCCTGCAAGGCTTCAGGCTCCGTGACGCTGGAGCAGCGTGTCGAGGTCATCCAGGAACGCGGCGCGCTCTCCCGCCGGCACCCTGAGCAGGCGCGCGGCATGCCGATGTAGCGACGGGCCCACATGGTCCCCGCGATGCGGCGGCTCGATGATCACCACATCTTCGGGCGTCGTACCCTGGTACGGGACGTCGCTCGGAATCACCATGTAGTGATTGCGCAACGCGGCGAATTCCGGATCCGCGTACACGATGCTCGCGTCGCGGATGATGCGCGGCAGATGCGACGGACACGAGACGAGTGCGAAACGCGTCACTCCTTCAGCGAGACAGATACGTCCGGAGTTGCGCAGCTCGTCCCGCGTGTTCATGGACGCGAGCTCGAGGCGCGCGACGCGTTCGAGAAACTCACGCGTGTAGGCTTCGTTCCAGTTTTCACGGAACGCGTCGAAAGCGGACAGCTCGGACAGGCGCTCGCGCGCGTAGTCGAGCGTGTACTCGCCTTCCTTCTTGCCGTCACGTTCGGATGCGCCGGTACTGAAGATCATCAGGCTGGCACCGAGCTCGAGGGCGACGAGAATCGCCTTGGGAACTTGCCCCAAGGCATCCGGGGCTTTTCCCCAGACGACTTCTTCCCATCCTCGCGTTCCCAGATGCCTACCGTGTACCAGGACTGCACTTTTGTTCGACATGGATCACCTCAAAGGCACTGGTTCGAACCTATGTGAAAAATGGCCGATTGTCAATCCCCCGGAAAACAAAAAATCCCCGCCTGGTGGGCGAGGATTCTTGTGGCTTCGGGGCATGGGCTCGAACCATGATTCACGGCTTCAAAGGCCGCTGTCCTACCATTAGACGACCCCGAAATGCGAGGGAAGAATAGTTCAAAAACCTCACTCAGTCAATCGTACACTCAATCCGCAATCAAGCTTTAAAAGAAGCTTACGCCTCATCTGTATCATGCGGATGACTGGACCATATGAAGAAATTGATAGCTGCAATCGGAACAATAGCGGCACTTGGAGCTGGCGGTGCCATACTAGCAAATACACCATCGACATCCGCCCCCAAAAACATACCGGTCGTTCAAGAACAAAGAGCAACCGCTCCTTCAGCTACAAACGCTGTTGAGGTCGCACCAAAAGCTGTTGAACCAGCTACACAAAAAGTAGCTCCCACTCCCAAACCTGTACCAAAGCCAGCCCCAACACCCAGCCCGACTGCAGCAACTGCGCCAAACGGTACTTATACAAATGTAGATAGCAATCAAATACCAAGCCCCTATAAGGCTCCCTCGGCTCCTGCCGGCGCAACTGCTCGTTGCGGCGATGGCACGTATAGCTTTAGTCAACATCACCAAGGAACGTGTTCACATCACGGAAGCGTTGCGGATTGGCTTTAGTAAAAGAAAAAAGCTCCGCGTAGGCGGAGCAGGGCTCACATGAGCGAGACGGGCTGCGGCATGTCCGGAAGGACGGCGCAGCGAGTGACGGGCATCGGGGCCGGCTTGGGCTCCGTGCTGGACATGATCGGCGTGCGACTCAGCACGCAGCTCGCGGCGGAGACGCGCGCCCCGTCGTAGAAGTCGCCCACCCACCAGGTCACGTACCCGCGCAGGCTCTCCGGGAACTCCGGAGCATCCGCGTTCGGGCGGAACTTGTAGCTGATCAGCGCGCCTTTCGGGTCGCGCTTCACGAAGCTCAGGCGGTCACCGGGCTCGATCTCGATGAGGATGAGCTCGTCCTTCTGTCCCGGCGTCTGGATCACGCCCGTGTACCTCCCAGTAGCACGATCCAACCTGATCGTACCTTGGAGATGGCAATCCGTATCTGATGTCTTGAGCAGGAGCGTAAAGGCCACGCACGGCCTCCTTTGTTGAAGGTGAGGCCGTAATATATTGGATTTTACGGGCGTCGTCAAGATGCCAGCACCGCCAAGGTGATAATCCCCAAAATCACGATTCCGACCCCAATATACTGGTTGCGCTTCAAGCGTTCATGACCAAATGACAAGCCGAGTAGCACCGCCAAAGCGACGTAGCCTTCGCTGATACCGGTAGCCACCGAAATCGGCATCTGGGTTGTAGCGTAAGCGAAACACAAGGCGGCTCCCGTATACAAAACGCTTGTGGCGATCACCTGCAGCGGCTGGCGGCGCAATGGCTCGAACACGCCAGGAAAGGTAAATTCTTTGCGCCAAATGAGGACGATGGAAGAGAACGCCAACATGAACAGGTTGATAATGAAAGACGTCACGGTCGGATACAGCAAGCGACTCACCAATCCGACGGTAAGATTATAAAACGCCAAACCGATCACACCGACCAACGCCATCAAAACTCCCTTCTCGAGTTTCACCATGTATTTTTTGCCATCATGCGGGAAGCCGCGGAACGTGAGCAAAAAGAAACCGGCAAAGATCAACAGGATGACCAGGAATTCGATCATCGAAGGAAATTCATGTGCGATGAGCACCGTGAGAATCACCGTCAATGGAAGCTCGAGCGCGAACACCGGCGAAATCACGGCCAGCTTTCCGGAACGTAAGGCTTCGATGCTAAAAAATACGTTGACGAAAATGCCGAGACAAATCCCGGCAATCAACCACCACTGATGGCTCATCAGCGAGGACAAGGTGCCGAGATGCGTCCACGCGAGCGGCAAGGTGATGAACAAGCCCACCAAGCCGCTGCAAAACAACATGTGCACGCTCTCATTCTTGCGCGAGATGCGTTGCAACAAAAAATCGGCGACTCCCCAACCGACCAGAGCCCCAATCGCGGCCAATACCCCGAAAGAAATCATCCCGGGTATTTTACCACGTTTATTTCTGCAATTGTTTCTCCAACGAAAGTTTCTGTCCTTCCAAATGCTTCAGCTGATACGCGTTCAACTCTTCCGGCTTGTCGAGCTTCGACATCACGAACTGCAAATATTCTTTGGCCGTGATTTCGTTGACCTCATCTGTCTTCTCGCAGGACAAACCGAGCACATGCACGGAATTCTTTTCCTGATCAACGAACACGAATCCCTGACGCAAGACGAATTCCGTGGTCGTGTTTCCGCTCTTCACGCGCACGGGCGTGTACGTGATGGTCGCGAGCATCGAGGCGTGGCCGGGCAAAATCTGCATTTCGCCGGTGTCGGATGACAGGGTCACCAAATCCGCCGGACCGCGATAGGCCTCGTGGTCGGGAGTCTGGATCAACAACTCGAACGTATTCATGCTTATTTCGCTTCTTTCCCGTGACGCTCCAACACTTCGTCGATCGTACCGGCCAAATAGAAATGCTGTTCGGCGACATGGTCGAGTTCGCCGGCGAGAATCGCCTTGAAACCCTTGACCGTGTCCTCACGGCGCACGAATTGTCCCGGCGTACCGGTAAACGCTTCGGCGACATGGAAGTTCTGCGTCAGGAATTTCTGGATCTTGCGTGCGCGCTGCACGGCGAGTTTGTCCTCTTCGGACAATTCATCCATACCGAGAATCGCGATCACATCCTGCAGTTCCTTGTAGCGCTGCAAAATACGCTGCACGCCGGTCGCGGTTTCGTATTGATCTTTGCCGACAATCGTTTCCTGCAACACGCTGGACGAAGAGTCGAGCGGATCCACGGCCGGATACAAACCCATCGACGCCTGCTTACGCGACAATGTGATCGTGGCATCCAAATGCGAAAAGGTCGTCGCCGGAGCCGGGTCGGTCAAGTCGTCAGCCGGCACATACACGGCCTGCACGGACGTAATCGAACCTTTCTTGGTCGAGGTGATGCGTTCCTGCAGCGAAGCCATTTCCGTCGCGAGCGTCGGCTGATAACCCACAGCCGATGGCAAACGTCCAAGCAAAGCCGAAACTTCGGCACCGGCCTGGGTGAAACGGAAAATGTTATCCACGAACATCAGGATATCGCGGCCTTCGTCGCGGAATTTTTCGGCGATCGTGAGACCCGTAAAGGCCACGCGCAAACGTGCACCCGGCGGTTCATTCATCTGACCGAAGACCATCGCGAGCTTATCGATAACACCCGACTCTTTCATTTCGCGGATCAAATCGTTACCTTCGCGCGAGCGTTCTCCCACACCGGCAAACACCGAGTAACCGCCATGCTCCATGGCCACGTTGTGGATCAGCTCTTGCATGATGACGGTCTTACCGACGCCGGCGCCACCGAACAAGGCGATTTTTCCACCTTTCACGAACGGCACGAGCAAGTCGATGACCTTGATACCGGTTTCCAAAATTTCCACCGAACCTTTTTGTTCTTCAAAAGACGGAGCCGGCGCATGGATCGGACGACGTTCCCCCGTCGTGATCGCCTTGCCGCCGTCGATCGGGTCGCCGGTCACGTTGAACACGCGACCGAGGGCCACGTCTCCGACCGGCACCGAAATCGGCGCGAGCGTATCCACGAGCGGTTGGCCGGCGGCCAAACCGTCGGTCGAGGACATGGCAACGCAACGCACGACGCCATCACCGACATGCGCTTGCACTTCAAGCGTCAGCGGCGGATTCATGTCCGGCACGTAGAGGGCGCTGTATTTCTCCGGCATGTGGTCCGGAAAATACGCGTCCACCACGACGCCGACCGCGCGCACCACTTTGCCTTGGGGAAGAGTCTTGCTCATAAATAGTTGGTTGGATTAGGTTCCCATCGCCGCACCTGCGCCCGCGAGTTCCGCAAGCTGTTGAGTAATCGCCGCTTGGCGCGCCTTGTTGTATTCGAGCGTCAGCGCCTTGATCATGTCGCCGGCCGCTTCGGTCGCGTGTTTCATCGCCACCATACGGCTCGAGTATTCACACGCCTTAAGTTCGAAGAACGCTTCCGTGAACAATGATTCGAGCAATTGGTTGGCCAGTTTCTCGATCAGTTCTTCGCGTCCCGGTTCAAAGATCAGTTCCGAGCCGCCTTCATGCTGATGTTCGAGCGAGGCCTTGGTGAATTCCTCGTTGAACGGCAGATACTGTTTGACGCGCACATGCGTCGTGAAGGCGTTTACATACAGCGGCTGGACAAATACGACTTCGCGCAGCTCGCCTGACATCCAGCGCGACGCGATCTCGTTTACGATCACGAGCGCATCGAGCGGACGCAAATCTTCTTTCAAGCCTTCGAAACGTTTGGTCACCGGAATGCCGCGCGCGGCCATCGCTTCATAGCTCTTGCGACCGATGGTGAAGAGAATCTTTTCCTCTTCCGGCAAGGCGTTCCAACGCGGTTCGCGCAATAACGTGCGGATGAGCTGCTGGTTCAACGAACCACACAGGCCCTTGTCCGACGTCACGATCACGAACAAGGTTTTTCCTTTTTCGCGCTGTTCGGCAAACGAAAGCTCGCCAAGCACGGCGCGCGCCTCATCCAAACCATCAACCAAGGCATTCGCATAGGCGCGCGTAGCCAAGGCCTTGCGCTGGAAGGCCTTCATGCGGCTAGCCGCCACCAATTCCATGGCCTGCGTAATTTTACGCGTGCCCTGGACGGAGATGATCTTCTTCTTGATGTCGATGAGAAACGCCATGCAATTTATTTCTTGAGCAACGCGGCGGCGGCGACGTCCAATTCCTTCTTGACGTCATCGGTCAATTCCTTGCCATCTTCGATCGTGGAAACGAGCGAGGCATAACGCGTCTCGAACGACGCGAGATATTCCGCCAGCGCATCCACCACCTTGGCTTTCGGGATTTCGTCCAAATAACCCTTGGTCGCGGCCCAGAGCGTGGCCACTTCCTGCCACAAAGCCAGCGGACGCTGCGCTTTTTGTTTCAGCGCTTCCACCACACGCTCACCACGCACGAGCTGCTTTTTCGTGGCCGCATCCAATTCGGATGCGAACTGCGAGAATGCTGCGAGTTCGGTGTACTGCGCGAGATCGAGCTTGGCCGTACCCGACGACTTTTTCATGATATGCGTCTGCGCTGCGCCACCCACGCGCGATACCGAGATACCGACGTTGATAGCCGGACGGATACCGCGATAGAACAACGACGATTCCAAGAAAATCTGGCCGTCCGTGATCGAAATCACGTTGGTCGGAATATACGCGGAGATGTCGCCGGCCTGGGTTTCGACAATCGGCAAAGCCGTCAGCGAACCGTTGCCACGCTCCGGCGAAAGTTTCGCGGCGCGTTCGAGCAAGCGCGAGTGAAGATAAAACACGTCACCGGGATAGGCTTCGCGGCCCGGCGGTTTGCGAAGCAACAGCGAAACTTCACGATAGGCAACGGCATGCTTGGACAAATCATCGAAGATGATCAGCGCATGACCGCCCTTGTTCATGAAGAATTCACCGATCGCCGCACCGGCATACGGCGCGAGATACTGGAGCACCGCCGGCGAAGACGCGGACGCATCCACGACAACCGTGTAATCCAGCGCGCCATGATCCTTCAACATCTGTACGACTTGCGCGGTCTTGGCTTCACGCTGGCCGATGGCGACGTAAATACACGTCACGTCTTTCCCCTTCTGGTTCAAAACCGTGTCGAGCGCGACCGTGGTCTTGCCCGTCTGGCGGTCGCCGATGATCAGCTCGCGCTGACCACGGCCGATCGGAATCAGCGCATCAATGGCAACGATGCCGGTTTGCAACGGTTCGGCGACCGGCGCGCGCGCCATGACGTCCGGCGCCATGGATTCAAGCGGCACCTGTTTGGTTTTTCCGGCCAGACCTCCCTGCCCGTCCAACGGGCGGCCCAGCGGATCAACCACGCGACCCAGCAAACCTTCGCCCACGCCGAGCGTGAGAAAACGTCCTTCGGAACGAGCCGCCTGGCCCTCGGCCACATGCTCGGACGGCTGCAACACCACGGCGAGTCCGCCGTCGCGGTCCACTTCGAGCACAAGTGCGTCCACGTTGGCGCCTTCGATGCGGATGACTTCGCCCATGCGCAGACCCGGCAAACCGGATACGCGAACCACGCCGTCACGGGCGGATTCGATCAATCCGGCGCGCTCTTCGGTGGCCGCTTCCGGCACCTTCTGCAACGCTTCGTCGATGGCGCTCAAAAAACTGTGGAGTGATTCTTTAGACATAGATAGCGGACAAGATTCGGCGCACCCGACCCTTCCAACTCGCATCCTTTAAGGTTCCCTTCGAGAACAAACGCGCTCCGCCCGCCAATCCTTTGTCGATGCGGATGCGTGCGAGCACGCCCTGCTTCACGAAACTGTCCTTGATCTTTGCGAGCTCTTTTTCGCCCGGATCGGCGGCCAGCTGCACATAGGCGACTTCGACGCCGCCATTCGCTTCGAGAAACGCTTTGGCGCGGTTGAAGTCTTCCGGTCCGGCGAGCTCGAGTACGCGTTTACGCACGGCGGGCAACGCCGTTTCCGGAATCCGGCTCATACGTTCAATTCTTTCCAGGCGTCTTTCACGCTTTCGCTGACGACATGGGCCGGAACTTTTTCGGCCAGCACGCTCATCGCAACTTTTTCGATGCGGTCGAGCACGTCCTGTTGAACTTCGCCCATCAGCTTAGATTTGCGGCTGGCGATTTCGTCTTCGGCTTCGGCCATCATCTTTTCACGCTTGGCTTCAGCTTCGGCCATAAGCACGCGCGATTTCGCATCGGCATCCGCTTTGGCAGCGGCGACCTGGCGCGATGCTTCGGCCGCCATCAGGCGGTTTTCGCTATCGCTGCGCTGGCGTTCTTCCGAAAGTTGGCGCTTGAGCGTTTCGGCTTCCTCAAGATTCGTGCGCACGGTGGCGCGACGTTCATCGAGGAATTTGAGCACCGGCTTGTACAAGAAGCGCGTCAGGATCGCGAGCAGCAACCCAAAGTTCACCAGGTACAACAGGATGGACCAGGGTTCGATGCCGAGCGCCTTCAGGGCTTCCATAAAATCTTACAAGGCGAACAAGATGATGAGCGCGATCACGAGGGCGAAAATGCCACACGTTTCACAGATGGCCATGGCGACGATCATGTTCGGCACGAGCTTGTCGGCAACGGCCGGGTTGCGACCAATGGCTTCCATGGCTTTGGCGGCGACCATACCTTCGGCCAGAGCCGGGGCGATCGAACCGATACCCATGACAATGGCGGCGGAGAACATTTTAGCGACGAGTGGGTCCATATTGGAGAAAAACGATGAATGAAAAACCTAAGGAATAAGGGTCAAGGATGGACGGGCGTCCAGCCTTCAGTCTTTTTCCCTAGACGCGCATCGCGCAGGTCGAGGTACGGACGGATCGTGTTCGCGATCATCATGGTCGAAAGCAAAGTGAAGACGAATGCCTGCACAAAGCCGACCAGAATGCCGAGCACGTTCACCGGCCACACCACGAAGAACTGCGTATACGCCGACAAGCCGACAATAATGCCGACCATCACTTCGCCCGCAAAGATATTACCGAACAGACGACAGCTGAGCGACAACACTTTCGCGATCTCGCTCAACAATTCGAGCGGACCGAGGAACAATTCGATGATGGCGAGCATCCACTGGGTGCCCGTCTTGGCATGCAGCAAGTGGCCGATCTTGATGTAATCGCCCACATGCTTCACCGGCGCAACCGCAAACGCGATGCCGTGCGCAATCAAGAGCACGAGCAACGCCAGCGCGACCGTTGCCGACAAATCCGTCGTCGGCAAACGGAACAAGTGATGATCACCGAGCACAATCTGGTTTACGAGCGGCACGAACGACAATTGGTTCGCGATCGCGACGAATACCATGAGAGTCAGCAGGAGCGGCGCAAAGGTGCGGGCGCGTTCTTCATTGCCAAAGGCGGTGGTAAACGTGCTCAACATGAATTCCATGAAGGTTTCCATGGCCGCCTGAAAACGCGTCGGGATCACGCCCGCGCCGCGCATGAGTAGCGGCATGAGAATCGCGAGCGCGAGCGTAATACCAAAAGCCGTCAAAACCCCGTCCGTGATCGGCACGGGTCCGAGCATGAACTGGGTGTGGGCGGCCAAGGCGACGGATTCCATATTAACTCGTGCGAATATGCGCTTTAATCACGGCAATCGTGATCCAGATGGCAAACGGAAACGCCACAATCGCGCCACCAGCCGTACCCCAATAGCGACCGTTTTTAATCAGAAAAATATCCACAACAGCGCCAAGCAAAGAACCGGTACCAATCACAAAAAGATTGGTTAAATAAACGATAGCGCGCTGCTTCCACGTAAAAATACGCATAATTTAAGCGCCAAGATCGTGGCATATTTATGAAAAAGGGTCAAAAAAACAGGGCTCTCGGACTATCCACATGGGACTGGCAACCCTTTTAAACCCATGTTAAGGTTATAGTCTCCTATTGCTATGAATTCACGAATCCTGAAAACAAGCGCATTTTTAGCGATTTCTAGCCTGACCTTGGCTTCGATCGCTCCCTTGGCACAAGCCAGGAGCGTCTCGGCTATTCCGGCCAAGGATGAAAAGAATTTCTCGGACCCGGTGACCCGCTGCAACACCGCGGCCATGCAGGCTCTCGATAAAAAGGCAGTGAACCAGATGCTGGCCGACATCAAGGCCGCCCACGCCGACAATTCGACGGCCGCCAAGAACTACCAGTACAAGCTCGACCTGATCTGGGATGCCATGCTTCAGCCCTACTGCGGATACGGTGGCTATGGCATGACGGCCGTCACCAAATCGTTCAATAAATCGATCACGCGCGCTCGCAGCGCCTTCCTCACGGAAGCCAAACACATTCCGGCCGAACCGATCGTCCCGGAAGACACCTCATCCGACGGCGGAAACGACTAATCAGGATTTCACGAATGGGCGCGCCAAATGTGCGCCCATTTTGTTTTTCATCTGCTGAACGGCTTGCTGCGCATGCTGGCGTTCTTTGGACCAAGCCAACTCCGCTTCATCCAAACAGGACTTCCATTCGGCGAGTTGCGACGGCGGCGTGAGACGGATGGCGAGCAAGAACGAAAAACGCTCGGACGGATCAAGCGGCAGGCGCGCCAGCATCTCCCACAATGGAATGACATTGTCGGAAACATCGAGCGTACAAAAACCTTTGATATTCGCCCATGCTGTCAGCGCTTCAGCGAAACCGGAATCGCGCGGCAACACATGTTCGTAGTACGTCGCATTGCCAAGCGTCTTTGCAACCGGAATCCCGCGCGTCTGCCATAACACCACAAACGGTTCGAGCAAACGCTCCCCCGCTCCCGTGAGCACCAGATGACGCAGCGCTCCCCGCTCGAGACTGATCTCGGCGAGCAAATTCCGACCAGAGTCAAAAAGAAACATCATACGCGTTTGCGGGAAGCGATTACATCGTCAACGATATGCGCCGCCTTGGTCTGCGCTTCTTCCACGGACATTTTGTGCGTGAGCAAAGAGTTTACGGCCGCATTGATCCAATCCGTGCGCGTATTGGCGCGACTCGCGAGCACGAGCGACGCTTCCTCGGCCGAAATCCCCTGATCCCTCCAGCGCATTACGCGACCCGCTTCGAATTTCAGAAGATCCAAAATATCCTGCTTGCTCGGCATTTCATGTTCGCTCATCGAAAGAATATCGATGCGCACGTGTCCGACCGGTTGCTCCACAAATGTCGCGACAATAAACTTCCCATCGATAATCTTTACCACTGGTTGCAAGGAAAAGCGTACCGAGCTCGCCATCTGGCCCAGCAAATCACCGAACGAATCTTTTATTTCATCAACCGAAAGTCCGGCGGCTTCGAATCCGTCAAACGTAACCGGCTTTTCCGTTGGCAATTCGCGGCTGCTTTTGCGCGGCATGTCCATTGGACGCAGTTCGAACGATTCGCCTTTGTTGCGTTTTGTTGTGAGACCAAGTCCGTGCACGAGCGGCTCGGCATGCTTCGCTAATCGCGCACGCACGGCTTCACGTCCCCGTTCTTGCGCGGATTCTGCCTTTTGTTCGACGGTACCAAACATTTTCTTTTCCATATCAACGCTTGATGTAACGGCCAGCCGCGATCCACGACACGAAGGCGGACAAGATGGCCATGATTCCGAACTCGAGTCCGACCAACATCAACCACTGCGATTGATAGAAACTGACAAGTCCCGTGTCCATGCCGAAAAACTGTTCAAGCCTTGGTTCGCCGTAGGTGATCGCCAGCGCGACCAAACCCGCCGTAAACAACGAAGCGAAAGCGACGAGCCACACCCCTTCGAGCACGAACGGCCAACGAATATAGGATGAAGATGCGCCCACCAAACGCATGATCGCGATTTCATCGCGCTGCGTGTAGATGGCGACACGGATAGCATTGAATGCCGCCAACAGGCCGAAGAACGCAAAGATGGCGACCAAGGCCGAACCGAACAAACGCAAGGAACGCGCGGCATCCTGAATCCAGATAATCGCATCGCGATGATCCTCGTAGGAAGATGCATGGATGAACGGCAGGTATTGCGGATTACGCACGGCGTCCAACAAGAACGGATAGTCCGCCGTGTCATGCGCTTTAAGCACGAGCTCGGCTCCAAGCGGATTACCCGGCAATTCGTTCAAGGCATCCAAAACTTTTTGATTGTTTTTGTTCCGCTCTTTGAAGGCGGCGAGCGCTTCATCGGCTGTGATGACTTGCACCGATTGCGTTTGCGGCAAGGACGTCAAATAAAATCTCGCTTGGTCCAAGACACCTTGGGGCGTGTTTGGCTGGAACAAAACAGTCACGTCTACGCGCTGCTCGATAAAATTCACGGCGCGTTCGAGTAAGACGTTCGTGGCGATGAGCACATTCACCGAAAGCAAAGCCACGGTGAACACGATCACGGTCGCGAGGCCGATCCACAAATTTCTCCAGACATGTTTCCAGGACGCAATAAAAATCCTCCAGGCCATGCGGATCATAGCGTGTACTTGCCGTGCTGATGGTCGGAAATCACGCGGCCACCCTTGAGCGTGATCACGCGACGGCGCAACGCATTCACGACTTCGCGGTTATGCGTCACAAGCACGACCGTCGTCCCGAACGCATTGATCTTCACGAGCAAATCCATGATGTCCTGCGTGTTCAAGGTGTCGAGGTTGCCGGTCGGCTCATCCGCAAGCAAAACTTTCGGACGATGCACGAGCGCACGCGCGATCACGACACGCTGCTGCTCCCCACCCGAAAGTTGGCGCGGAAAACGATCACCGCGATCATCCAAACCAACGATTTTCAAAACTTGAGGCACAACCTCTTTAATGTATGCACTCGGCGCTCCCGAAACTTCGAGCGCAAACGAGACGTTTTCGGAAACGGTTTTCTTCGGCAGCAATTTGTAGTCCTGAAAGATGACGCCGATCTGGCGACGCAATTCCGGAATCTCACGCGTGCGGATATTCGTGATGTCCCAGCCGCCGATTTCGATACGCCCGGCCGAGGGCTGCTCTTCGGCCATCAGGATTTTGGCGAGCGTGGTTTTTCCGGCTCCGCTTTGCCCTACGATCGACACGAATTCCCCCGGCTGGATACGCAAAGAAACGTCATCCAAACCAACCGACTCGGGATAGTAGGTCTTCGAGACGTGTTCCAGGACAATCATGGACGGATTATACCACGCTTTTTGCCACCCGTTCGTGCAAGCCCGGATCGAAAATCGAGGGCACGATTTGCGCGGCAGTCGGTGAGGCGACCGAGTCCGCAATCGCCTTGGCGGCCTTGAGTTTTATGGCATCGGTCACCTGTTTTACGCCGTGATCAAGCATGCCGCGGAACAATCCCGGATAGCACAACGCATTGTTGACCTGGTTCGCGAAGTCACTGCGACCGGTAGCCAGCACCGCGACGCCCGCAGTCTTGGCTTCTTCCGGCATGATTTCCGGCACCGGATTCGCCAGTGCAAATACGATCGGATCTTTGCCCATGCTCTTGATGATATCCGTGGTAAACGCGCCGGCCGCGCTCACCCCAATCAATACGTCGGCACCGGCGGCCATTTCCGCCAAAGAACCGGCGCGCTTTTCCAAGTTCGTAAACGACACGACCATCTTCTTTTCATCATTCAAGCCGTCACGACCGTCATAAATCGCACCTTGGCGATCGCACATGATGATTTCTTTTACGCCCGCCACGGACAAGAGCTTTGCTGTCGCGATGCCGGCCGCACCCGCGCCATTCATGACCACGCGCAAAGCAGCAAAATCTTTACCCACGACTTTTGCAGCGTTCATCAAACCGGCCAGAATCACGATCGCCGTGCCATGTTGATCGTCATGCATCACCGGAATATCGAGACGTTCCATGAGTTTGCGCTCGATTTCGAAACAACGCGGCGCGGAAATGTCTTCAAGCTGGATGGCACCAAAACTCGGCGCGAGATTGACGATCGTTTCGACGATCGCATCCACATCCTTCGTGGCGAGCGCGATCGGAATGGCATCAATATCTGCGAAGCGCTTGAAGATGGCGCTTTTGCCTTCGAGCACGGGCAACGAAGCCAGCGGACCGATATCCCCAAAACCGAGCACGGCCGTACCGTCAGATACGACAGCCACGGTGTTTCCGCGCCACGTCAGCTCATTCACTTTGGACGGATCCGCGGCAATTGCCTGGCACACGGCGCCGACTCCCGGGGTGTACACGAGCGACAAATCTTCCTTGGTGTTGATATCCACCGTCGGCTGGATGCGGATTTTTCCGCGTTTCGCCGCATGTAATTCAAGCGATTGTTGTCTGATATCAGTCATAGTAGGTGGGGAAAATCGTTTGGACAAAGTAGCCGGAGACGGATACAGTAAAAGTATGAACAACGAACTGCAAGTTTTCGTCAAAGAGGGCCTCGGCAAGGGCCTGACTCGCGAAGAGATGAAAAAAGCTCTATTAAAAGCGGGTTGGCCCCAAGATGAGGTCAAAAACGCCCTGGGCGCATACGCCGATGTGGATTTCCCTATCGCTGTGCCCAAGCGCCGTCCGTATCTTTCGGCGCGCGAAGCGTTCCAGTACCTGGTGATGTTCCTCACCTTGTATATTTCGTCTTTCAGCGTCGGCACACTCTTGTTCCAGTTCATCAATCGCTGGCTGCCGGATGCCGCCGAATCGTATGACTACATGCTGACGGCTTCGACCGCGACCATTCGCGCGTCGACGGCGGCGCTTGTCATCACCTTCCCGGTATTCTTGTTCGTCGCTCGCATGCTTCAAAAAGCGATCGCACGCGATCCGGACAAGCGCTCGTCCAAAGTTCGCAAGTGGCTCACCTATCTGACCTTGTTCGTCGCGGCCGGCATTATCATCGGCGACTTGATCACGCTCGTCACCTACTTGCTTGGCGGCGAACTCACCTTGCGTTTCGTGCTCAAGGTCATCGTGGTGCTTGCGATCACCGGTTCGATTTTCGGCTATTACCTCTGGGATCTCCGCAACGAGGAGAAGGAACACTAATATGCGCAACGCCACTCCCGGATTCAGACTGTTCGTGGGTTTGGTCGTGCTTTTGGTCACGGCTACGGCCGTGGCCGGCCTGTGGATCTCTGGCTCGCCCGCCGCGGAACGCGCGCGCCGTCTCGATGATCGCCGCACCCAGGACCTGCAAAGCATCTCGAACTCGATCGACAATTATTACAACACGAATAACTTGACGCTGCCGCCGAATCTCCAGACCTTGATCGCCGCGCGCGATTCCTATTATGTGAGCTCGATCACGGATCCGGACACGATGGCGCCGTACGAATACCTCATCGACACCACAAGTACGTATCGCTTGTGCGCCACCTTCACCACGGATTCACAAGGTCAACCACAAGATCCGTATCAGCCCTATCCATATCCCTATAATGGCAGCACATTCTGGGAACATGGAGCCACACGAACCTGCTACCCCATCACCGCAAAAATTTATCCCAAATAGTATGAATGTCGACTACGCATCCATCACGCTTCCCAAGAAGGAGTTGGCGGAGATCCATCGCGGATTGTTGATGCGTCATCTGGTCGAAAACGAAGTACGCCGCGAAGAAGGTCTCGAAGAAATCGAATATCCGAAAGTGCTTGAAGCCATCGAAAATGCGCTTGGGCTTACGGATGATTCGGCGCATCTCGTGGAACACCAAGTCGATGACGAGCTCTGGAATTTCGCGTGGTATGCCTTTACCGACGAATGGGCCTGGTTCCGTGCGCGCCGCGATGTCTTGCGCGAACTCGGCTCGAAACGCGACTTGAGCAGCGAGGCGCTCGATCGCAAGGTGGAAGAACGCTATCGCAAGGATTTCGAACGCTATGTGGCCGAGGTGGACATGAAGAACCAGCAACCCGCCAAACAAAGCAAGAAACGCGTCGCGAAAAAGTAATGGTATAATCAAGTGCGATGGCCTTTGCCTCGCACAAGAAAGCCTGGGTCGTATCCGTGAACATGGGATACGGCCACGAACGAGCCGCGTACGGCATCGAAGATTTGGCGTACGGCGGCATCATCACGGCCAATGCCTATCCGGGCATTCCGGACGGCGATCGCAAATTATGGGATGGCACGCGCAGCCTGTACGAAAAAGTTTCACGTTTGCAACCCGTGCCGTTGCTCGGGCCGCTTTTGTTCGGTGTATTGGATGATATCCAAAAAATCCCCGACTTTTATCCGCGACGCGATTTGAGCAAACCGAGCCTGCAAGTGCGCGAAGTCTATCGCAGCATCCGTAAACACGGTCTCGGGCGTCATTTGGTCGAAAAACTTTCCAAACATCCGCTCCCGTTCATTTCGACATTCTTCCTTCCCGCTTTTGCCGCCGAAGAACACGGCTATCCCGGCGATATTTACATCGTCACTTGCGACGCCGATATTTCGCGCGCTTGGGCGCCGCTGCATCCGGAAAAGTCCCGCATCAAATATTTTGCCGCAAACGGCCGCGTGGTGGAGCGTTTGAAATTATACGGCGTACGCGAAGAGAATATTTATCTCACCGGTTTTCCCCTGCCCAAGAAAAGCGTGGGCGGTCCGGAAGCGACCGTCGTCAAAGCGGATTTGGCAGCTCGCATCTGCAATCTCGATCCAAACGGCATCTTCATCCAAAAATACTGGAAGACCTTGCAGGACGAACTCGGCCCGGAGCGTTGCGAATTCAAAAAGAAACGCCCGCTCACGCTCACATTTTGCGTGGGAGGCGCGGGAGCCCAGCAACAAATCGGCGCGGATCTCATGCTTGGCCTGCGCAAACAATTATTGAAAGGCGACTTGCGCCTCAATCTGGAAGCCGGAACGCGCATGGCAGTCGCGGATTTCTATCGTGAAGAAGCAATCAAACTCGGTTTGAAACGGGCGTTTGAAAAGAGTCTGCATATCCATGCGTATCAGGATCGCTCTACATACTTCAAAACGTTTACCCAAACCCTGCGTAGCACGGATATCCTGTGGACCAAACCGAGCGAACTCTCGTTTTACGCCGGACTCGGTTTGCCGGTGATCATGGCGCCAACCGTGGGCTCGCAAGAAGACTTCAACCGCAAATGGCTGATGGGCGTAAATGCGGGGACGGATCAGCTTGAACCGAAATATGCAGGCGAATGGTTGTTTGATTGGATCAACTCCGGCGGTCTCGCGAAATTCGCCTGGAACGGCTATATCGAAGCCCCGACGCACGGCGCGTACCGCATCAGCAGCGTGATAACCGGAGAAAAAATGAAGCTCGCGACTCTTCCGCTTATCGTGTAGGTGGCGTTACGCGATACACGAGACCCTGACGATCATCCGACACATATAACATTCCATCAGGACCAAATTTGAGGTCCACCGGCCGTCCGAGTACGCCTTTCTTATCCAACCATCCGGAAATGAACGGTTCGTCTTTGGTCACGTTTCCATTCGCGTCCAATTCGAAACGATGGATCTCATAACCGGTCGGCACACTGCGATTCCACGAGCCATGATAGGCCACGAGCAGATTTCCCCAATATTCTTTTGGCCAGGCTGAATTCGCCGGAACAAACGCGAGGCCAAGCGGCGCCGAATGCGCCTGCAAATCAATATGACTCGGCGCCTCAAACGGCGCCATGCACGGATTGCGGATGTAGGTGTTCTTGTCGAAATTCGTGTCGTGGATGTTTTGTCCGTAACAATTTGGCCAGCCGTAATTTTTGCCTTCTTCCAGAATATTGATCTCATCCGGCGGAATATCGTCGCCGAGCGAGTCGCGCCCCATTTCGGTGGCCCAGATCTTGCCGTCCGGCCCAGGAGTCATGAACACCGAATTTCTCAAGCCAATGGCAAAGGGTTTCAAGTCTTTTCCATCCCATACTTGGGCCGACGCGCGCAGCGGATCTGTTTCATGGCAGATATTGCAGTCGGAACCGACGGTTACCAACAAACGTCCATCAGCCATAAACTGCAACGTACGCGTGAAATGAAAGCCGCCATCCGGCAGATCAAATAACTTATTGCGATTGGTTGCCTTGTGCGTGGCTGCATCGTAATCGTAAACCGAAACCGCACCTGATTCGGCGACATACAACTGGCATGCGGAAGCGTCACATTTGAACGCGAGCCCATGCGGTTTGTCCAAACCATTCAGAATATTCGTGACGGGCTTGGTCAAGGCCACAACTTTGCCCTGCGAAGTGAGGCTTACGATCAACGTGCCTTGCGGATCCATCGCGATGACGCGCGCATTTGTAAGATTTTTGGCAAAGATGTCCATCGAAAAACCCTTAGGTATGCTCAATGGCAAACCCGTGGAATTTACCCCGGAGGCAGGAGTAGCGGACGTTGAAGTTGAAACAGGCGTTTCCGTCGATGTAACGCTCGAATCAGGCAAAGCTGGTGGCGGAACAATCAACGGAACCAGACCACGGTACGGCCAGGCAAATACCAGAAAGAGCACGAACCCGAGAATCACGAGTCCGGAAAAGATAAAAAAGAAGCGGTGTTTCACCACTTCATTTTACTTCAGTAACGGCAGATTGTCCTCACCGTCGGCCTTGGCGGCCGTGCCCGGATTCACCCAGGTCTGTACCAGTTGGCCGACATTCGAGCCGCCCTTGATATCCGGCAACAGCCAGAAACACAGACCCGTAGCCGCCGTAAACAACACGAGAAAACCGCCCACAATGAAGAGGAAGTGTTTCTCATCTTCAAACACCGTCATCACCCAGGTTTGCAAGGCGATGGCGATGAGGAGCACGATGACTCCGATAATGACGGCCCAGACCATAAGACTTCGACCGTAGTGATATTTTGGCTAATTGTCAAGGGAGAAACGTGCCGTGTTCGTAGATCGCCTTGCCGTCAGCCACGATGCGATCCACCGCCGGAAATACATCCACATGGTAGCGACTCTTGGTCGGGATTCCCGGCTTTTTGTAGACGCCATGCTTCTCGCCCAGCGAGAGGTGCGAGCCAAGCACGCGCTCGAAAGCCGTGATGTCCGCCAGCGGCTTGTTGCGGGAAATGGCCGCATTCAAACCGAGCCCAAACTCGCGTACGAGCGCGCGCTCGTCCAAACGGATCTTCTCGAGAATGGACGCGAATTCCGGCGGCGCATCCGGACCGGCTTCGATCAAACCGTCCTTCACAAAAGCCGTAAACGGTTCGTAGAATTTTACGAGAAAATCCTGATCGGCAAAGGCGTAAATCAGAAACGATCCATTCGTATTTTCGAGCACTTTCGCTTCGGTAAACACTTCACCGATCGGAAAGGTTCCGCCGATATTTTCCATCCCGGTGTAATCGCCGATATTCAATTTGGCGGCTTCCATTCCCCCGTTCCACGTAAGCTTGTGCTCGCCGCACTCGATCGTAATGGTCTGCGCGGAATCCAGGATCGTTTTCAGTTTGCGACCCATCTCGCCATCCGTTTCCGGATCAAACGACAAGGTATCCACCCAGGTCGCCCATTGTTCTTCGGGCATGCGATTCAAATGCACATGTTCGATCGTTTTCAATTTTCGATTGAACAATTCGATGCGCACGCGGAATTCGTTCAGACGAAAACTCGTACTCTGTACCAGAATCACGATATCGCTCGGCTTCAATTCATCAAACGCCAGCCGCACGGCCGTCTCGCCGGCCGCATCAAAATCCATGAATGTCGCATCCGGAACCGCGAGCTGGTAAGCATCGGCTACCACCGAAGACAATCCGGACTGGCGATCAAACACGACCAAGACGCGCTCGCTCGGAGCGCGTTTGAGCGACTTGGCCAACATATTCTGGATGTGACCGGCCGCGACTTGGGACAAGGGGTGCATATCTCTATGGTACAACGAACCCCGCCGTTGGGCGGGGTCTGTCGATGGTGCACGCACCAGGATTCGAACCTGGGACCTTTCGAATGTGAATCGAACGCTCTAACCAACTGAGCTATGCGTGCAGACGTGGCGGTAGAATAAGGAATCGCGTAAGATTTGGCAAGATATGACCCTGCATGAATGGCTCAAGCTGGCCGAAAAAAAGACCGAAGACGCCCCCTGGCTGGCGAGCAAGGCCTTGGGCAAGGATCGGGCCTGGATTGCCGCCAATCGCGCCATCCTGAAGCTCAAGCCTCCCCAAAAAGCCAAACTGGATGCATTGCTCAAGCGTCGGCTCAAAGACGAGCCGCTCGCGTATATTTTGGGCAGCGAACCGTTTTTGGATCGGGATTTTCTTGTCGATAAACATGTCTTGATCCCGCGTCCGGAAACGGAAGACTTGGTCGAAGAGGCACTCAAAATCCCTTCGCAAATGTATGTGGATATCGGAACCGGTTCGGGCGCCATCGCCGTTTCGCTCGCGCTTGAATCTCCACGCTCGGTCGTTTTGGCGAGCGATGTCAGCGCGCAAGCGCTTGCCATGGCAAAAAAGAACGCGAAAAAACTTGGCGCAAAAGTCACGTTCTTCAAAGGATCGTTACTGCATGGGAAATTAGCCAAAGCCATGACGCTGTCTTCCATCACGATCTGCGCAAACCTCCCCTATCTTCCGCCGTCTGACAAAAAAATCATGCCCAAGTCGGTTACGAAATACGAACCGCTCTCGGCGCTCTTCACAAAAGATGACGGCATGGAGCTCATCAAAAAACTACTGATACAAATCGCGGGCTGGGGCCGGCCACAGGCCATTTTGATGGAATTCGATCCGCCACAATCAAAAAGACTCCTCGCCTTTGCGAAGAGTCTCTTTTCCGATGCCGAGTGTTCCATTGTCCGCGACCGTTGCGGCCGCGAGCGCATCCTGAAAATTATTTTGCCGCAACTCCGGCAAATGTAAGATCGTCGGTTGTGACTTCGATCCAGGTCGTTCCGCGATCAAGCAGGAATTCCGAACCGTCCGTGGACGAGAAACGGATCGGCTCGCCTGAAGCGCGACTCCAGCGGATCGGGAATTTTTTGCCATCGCGATACGCGATCGCTTCGCCGCTGCCGGTCGTGCGTACTTGCAAACGGCCGTAGCTGTCCAGAATTTTCTGGTCCGTGCGAATCACGACAATATTGTTGGCTTTGACTACCGAACCGTCGCGATCTTTCTGGACGGCGCCCGCTTCTTTGCGCGTGTATTGGGTTGTGCTCGCCTCGAAATTCCACACGGCGTTGAACGAACCGCCATACGGAATACTGATCGAGGTTACGTCACCCGTCGAGGTGGCCGCATCGATAAAATGCCAAGCCGTCACTGCGGTCGTATCGCTCGCGACTTTCTGCGACACGATGTCATCCATGAGCGACTTTTTGGTGTAGACATTGTGCGGGGCAAAACGATTGCCATCACGCCAGAAATAATTACCGTTGTAGAACTGGTCGATGTTCGTGATGTTCTTGAGACCGGAAGTCAGCAAGGCGAGCGCATCGTTGCTACCGCCCACGTGGAAATACGAGGCATGCCAGCCTTGCGCCCATTCGACGTAGTACGGACGCGCGCTGCGCACCGGACCAACTTCTTCGACCGTCGACGTCGGATCAAACAAGGCCATGAAACGCGTGATACCGCCTTCTACCGGCGCTTCAATCACGACACTCGCTTTGGACAAACCGGACAACGGACGCGCATCCGGGTGGTTCTCGACCATCACCGCGCGCGGCGGCAACGCATCCTGACCAACCGGAACGAGCACGCCGTCCAATTTGCGGGCAACCATGGCCGTCGTGGTCGCCACCGTCGAAGTCGCGTTCACGACCGGAGTCGAATCCGGACGACCGGCACCGGACAACGCGAACCAAAACAATCCACAGGACAGGACGATAAGCAAAACGGCTCCGCCGGCGATTTGCCAGCGGAACCGTTCGGCGCGACCGAGGAGGTCTTGCAATTGCACAGGGATGATTATTCCTTCTTGCCTTCCGCAGCGCCTTCTTCGGCAGCCTTGGCTTCTTCCGCAGCCTTCTTGAGTTCGGCCTCGGACTTGACCGCCGTGACGTCGCCGACCTGGCTCTCTTCGAGCTTCTTGAGTTCTTCTTCCGTGAGCGGACGAGCCACCGTGGCGATGGTCAGCGTTGCGTCATCAAGGAATTCGACACCCTTCGGAGGCGTGATCGAACCGACGTTAATCGCATCTTCGAACGTCTTGAGCACCGACAAATCGATTTCGATATCGGCCGGCAAGTCGCCTGGCAGACAGCGGACCTTGATTTCATCGAGCGACTTCACGAGCGTACCGCCTTCTTCCTTCACGGCAGCGGATTCACCGACGAACTTGAGCGGAATGTCGGCTTCGAGCGGCTTGTCCATGCGGACCTGGTAGAAGTCGATGTGGCGGGGTTCCATCGAGAGCGGGTTGACCTGGACTTCCTTGATCAACGCTTTGACCGGAGCGGCAGAACCGACGGACACGTCGATCAACGCCGAGGAGCCGGCGCCGCGATAGACCTTGATGAATTCGCTGCGACCAACCGTGATCGGCTGAGCATCAATACCCGCACCGTACATGACGGCCGGGACACGCATCTCTTTAAGCGCATCTTTCGAGCGCTTTCCCATGTTGGTGCGCGGTTGCGCGGCAATGGCGTACGGCATAAAAAAGTGTCGTTACCTTACGGGAAAACATCCAAGGCGTCAAGGCCCCTATTCCTTCCCCATTTCGGCTAATCTTTCAGTAAAATCACGGCTTTCTTCCTCAAGCAGGATATGAGCGGCAATGCAGTCATCCGAGCTGATGACGGGCTGTTCCGACAGGCGTAATGCGTCCTCGGCCTTCTGATCGGTAACCAAACCCACGGTACTTACATAGCCCGTATTCTCGCGCATGAGAGCCAACATGGACCGTCCACAGGCTCCGCATGAGCAATGGAAGAGCTTGCCTGCCTCCGTCTCCCCAATCACCCGCACTCCATCCTCGGGATACGAGGTGTGGCAGAGCGGACATTCGACAATCAACCTGGAAGGAAGGCTCATACATCTCTATTAAATACTGAAATACAAAAGCACACAAACCGCTTGTGGATGGAATCTTTAGATGTCCAAGTTCTTCACGTGCTTCGCGTTCGTCTGGATGAACTTCTTGCGCGGTGCGACTTCCGAACCCATCAGGATGTCGAACACTTCGTCCGCCTTTTGCGCATCTTCCACATTCACGACTTTCATCGTGCGTACGCTCGGATCCATGGTCGTTTCCCACAACTGTTCCGGGTTCATTTCACCCAAACCCTTGTAGCGCTGGATAGCCACGCCCCCCACCGTCTTTACAACTTCTTCTTCGGCGTCGATTTCTTCCGGAAGTTCTTCCTCTTCAACTTCGGCCTTGCCTTTCTTGGCTTTGGCCTTATCTTCTTTCAGTTTGATGAATTCTTCGACCAACGCATCGCGTTCGGCATCACTGTAGGCGTACTTCACGTTCTTGCCCTTGGCGACGCGAAACAACGGCGGCTGCGCGATAAAAATATGTCCGTTGGTGATCAGTTGCGGGAAATAACGGTAGAACAATGTCAGCAGCAAGGTGCGGATGTGAGCTCCGTCCACGTCAGCGTCCGTCATGATCACGATCTTGTGGTAGCGCAGCTTGGTCATGTCGAACATTTCGCCGACATTCGTGCCGAGCGCGATCACCAAGTTCTTGATCTGCTCGCTCGAGAGCATTTTGTCGAGACGCGCGCGTTCCACGTTCAAGATCTTGCCGCGCAACGGCAGAATCGCTTGGATGTCGCGGTTGCGACCCATTTTGGCGGAACCGCCGGCCGAGTCTCCCTCGACGATGAACAGTTCGCAGGCCTGCGGATCGCGATTCGAGCAGTCGGCAAGCTTGCCCGGCAAAGTCATGCCTTCAAGCGCGCCTTTGCGTAAGACGGTGTCGCGGGCGGCACGGGCGGCGGCACGGGCACGCTGCGCCAGCACACACTTCGCGATGATCGCTTCGGCATCCTTGGGATGCTCTTCCAAAAACGTCGCGAAGGCGTCGCCCATCACCGTTTCCACGGCGCCACGCACTTCCGGCGTACCGAGCTTGCCCTTGGTTTGGCCTTCGAATTGCGGTTCCGGATAGCGAATCGAGATCACGCAGGTCATGCCTTCGCGCACATCTTCGCCCGACAAGTTATCGTCTTTCTCCTTCAAATAACCCTTGGTGCGCGCATAGCTGTTCAAAACGCGCGTCACAGCCGCACGAAAACCTTGCACATGCGTACCGCCTTCGGGGTTAATGATGTTGTTCGTGAAAGCGTACAACGTTTCCTGATAATCCTCGGTGTACTGCAAACCAATCGACACCTCGGTCTTATCAATCTGTTTTTCCACGAAGAAAATATTGTCGTGCTTCGGCTGCTTCTTGTGGTTGAGATGGCGCACGTATGAAGCCACGCCGCCTTCGAAATAGAAGGCATACACGTCGTGCTGGTCCTTTTCACGCTCGTCGATCGCTACCAGCTTGATGCCCTTGGTCAGATAACACTGCTGGCGATAATGCTCGACCACGCGCTGATAATCAAAACGCGTTCCTTCGGTAAAGATGGTTTTGTCCGGCTGGAAGATAATGGTCGTGCCGTGACGTTTGCTTGTCCCGATTTTTTTCACGTCTCCCTTCGGCTTTCCACGAGAATATTCCTGCTTAAACATTTCGCCATCGCGCTCGACGATTGCTTCCAGATGTTCTGAAAGCGCGTTCACAACGGACGCACCGACGCCGTGCAAACCACCGGAAATTTTATAACCCGAATCGTCGCCTCCGAATTTGCCGCCGGCGTGCAGCACGGTCATGACGGTTTCCAAAGCGGAAACTTTTGTCTTCGGATGCTTATCAACCGGAATACCGCGACCGTTATCCCACACCGAGACACGATCGTTCGGTAACAATGTAATAATAATCTCATCGGCATGGCCGGCCATCGCTTCATCGAATGAGTTGTCGGCGATTTCACGCAGAAGATGGAACAAGCCGTCCGGACCCGTGGATCCGATGTACATGCCCGGGCGCTTGCGCACCGGTTCCAGTCCTTCCAGGACCGAAATTTGTTCCGCGCCGTAGGCTCCGGAAACCTTCTTTTTCTCGTCTTTTTTCGCCATAGAGAATGCCAAGATATTAGCAGAAATCCGAATGAAAATCCAGTCCCCGTCAAGCCTCCAAAGTCGTGATAGAATACCCCCATGCCCGACGACCACGTCATCGGTTCCGGAATGACCGACCAAGACATCAAGCTTGCTTCCTTCTGGGTGCGCAATCGTCTTTTGGTGCGCAATGTCGGCTACGGAACCCTGATCGCCTTCTCTTCCGTCTGTTGGTTATTCGTCTTGTGGTCCTTGCTCGATGCCTACGCCATCTCGTATCCGCGCGAGGCCCGTATCCCCGGCCACATCATCCAAAACCAGCTCTCGGTGGATGGACTCGCGGCTTCGGCTCCCCGTCCGATCCAGCCCAGCGAAACCTCCGTATTTGATACCACCGACAACCGCAAGGATTTCTTGGTCGAACTCTCGAACCCAAATCCGATGTGGTGGGCCGAATTCGATTATCATTTCGACGTCAGCGGCGTCGAAACCCCGACGCGCCAGGGCTATATCCTGCCGATGAGCCAGCGCTATCTCACCGAACTCGGTTATTCCCCCACCACGACTTCGCGTACCGCTCGCTTGATCGTGGAAAACATCACCTGGCATCGCATCAACCCGAGCATGGTGAATGGCGACTACAAGACGTTTTCGGACGCGCGTCTCCAATTCAGTTTCGACAATCTGGCCTACGCGCATGATCTTAAATTCGGCACGAACACGGTCGGCCAAACGACCTTCGACTTCGCCAACAACAGCGCGTACGGCTATTGGAACGTCGACCTGACCGTTCTCCTGTTCCGCGGCACGACTCCGGTCGGCGTCACCACCATTTCCCAACGCGAAGTAAAACCCGGCCAGCACGTCCCGATCAGCATCAATTGGTTTGATAACCTGACCGGCATCAGCAAAACGGATGTCCAGGCCAATGTGAACATTTTGAGTCCGGCCGCCTACCTTCCGACCACGAGTTTCTAGTTCCGGTCTCTTTTGATAAGGTCCGCCCATGGGCCGAATCGTCGAACTCTTCCAGCGCGTGGACTGGATGCTGCTCACCGCCGCCGTCACCCTGACCTCGATCGGCTTGGTGGCGATTTATGGTATCGGCATTTCGCAAGAACCGAGCGACCTCTTTTTGTTCCAGAAACAGTTCGTGACGGCCGCCGTCGGTTGCCTCGCGATTCTGCTGCTCATCTTCCTTGATTATCGCCATCTGCGCGCCTACGGGTTTTTTCTGTACGTGTTCGGCGCCGTCATGTTGCTCGGCGTGTTGTTCTTCGGCGTCGAAGTAAACGGCACGCGCGGCTGGTTCCGTCTTGGCATCCTGTCTTTTCAGCCGGTAGAACTCGCCAAGATTTTTCTCACGACCTATCTCGCCGCGCTCTACACCAAACGCGGCCGCGGACGCCTGACCTGGACGACCTTTGCCATGGGCGGCGTGGCCACCGCGATTTACGCCGTGCTCGTGCTCCTACAGCCGGACTTTGGTTCGGCGACGGTGCTCATCCTGATCTGGGGCGGGATTTCCGCGTTCGCCGGACTTCCCAAACGCGCTTGGGTGATTCTCCCGCTGATCGCGCTCGCCACCGGCGGACTCTTGTGGACCGTCGGTTTACAGCCGTATCAGCGCGATCGCATCCAAAGCTTCCTTGACCCGAATCGTGACCCACGCGGTTCGGGCTACAACGCGATCCAAGCGCGTATCGCCATTGGTTCGGGCGGCTTCTTCGGCAAAGGCATTGGCGAAGGCTCACAAGCGCGTCTGCGCTTTCTTCCGGCAGCCGCCACGGACTTTATTTTCGCCGTGATCGGCGAAGAAATGGGTTTGGTCGGCGTATGTTTTATCTTCGGATTGTTTTTGATCATGCTCGTGCGCTTCATACGTCTCGGCTATGAAAGCGAAGATGATTTTGCCGCCTACTTGCTCGCGGGTCTGGCTGCTATTTTCCTGATCCATTTATTCGTGAATGCAGGCATGAATTTGGGCATGTTGCCTATCACCGGCATTCCGATGCCGTTTCTCTCGGCCGCCGCTTCGTACTTGCTGATTGTATTTATTTGTATCGGACTCGCGCAAAGTGTGGCCGTGCGCCGCCGCGGGACCGTCGCCAAAGACGCGGGCGTCATGTTGTTCGAGTAATATCCACGCCTTCGGTTTTGCGAAATCCGATACGATCCGGCGCTTCATCCGATAAGCCGGCCATATCTCCCATCACGAGCGACTCCAAGCCGTAACGATCGCGAATCTTGTCGACGGCTTGCGAGACCGCGCGTCGGCGTTCGGGAATCGCTTCGCGTCGCCCGCGATTCAGGTCAAACCGGATTTGATGGCTGGGCGGCGACACGTCAAACAAGGTCACGGCCAAAAAATTTACGGATTCGCCATGCCACAACTCGCCCAAAAGCTTGAGCGTTTCGCCCACCAAGGTGAACGAATCATCAGCCGGTTCCGGCAGCCAGACATGCGTGCTTCCGCCCGGCCCATCCGAACCCGGCGTCCAGAACGGGCCATTCGGACGCGGACCGCCAGGCGTACGCAATCCGACACTCACGGCGATTCCGGAAGCCGACAAGTTAAAGCCGCGCATGCGTCGACCGGCACGTTCCACCAAACGCATGAGCGTGGCCGGAACTTTCCCTTCGCGATTGACGCGCTCCGGCACGCAATACGAATGTCCGAATGATTTTGGAATACGTTCACCGGCTTGTTCCACGATTTCGATGTCACGGCCTTGGAGTTTCGCTTGCAGAAAAAATCCGCCCACACCGAATTCACGAATGAGGTTCGCAGTTGCGCCTTGTTTTACTTGCAGCAATGTCCGATAGCCCAAACGCTCCAAGCGCCGCCGCATCCGCGGGCCAATGCCGCACACGTCTTCCAAATCAAGACGGGACAACACGTCATCCAGATTGTCATGCGTGATAATAGTGAGCCCGTCGGGTTTTTTAAGATCAGATGCCGTCTTGGCCAAAAAACGCGTGGGTGCGATGCCCACCGAACAACGCAACCAATCGCCAATCTCCTGCGTGATGCGTTGTTTGGTGCGCGACAAGGCAAAACTCGCTTCCGCCGCATCGCGATACCAACCGGTGAGATCAAGAAACGCTTCGTCGATCGAATAATGTTCGACGCGATCGGTAAGCTCGTGGAACAACGCAAACACGCGGGACGTGATGGCCCGGTACTTCGGCGGATCATTTTGCACGAACACGGCCATCGGCACGGATTCACGCGCTTCGCGCACCGTCATCCCGACTTTCATGCCCATTTTTTTCGCTTCCACCGAAGCCGCGATCACACAGCCGTATTCGTGCAGATACGCGCACACACCCACGGGCTTGCCGCGCAAATGCGGATTCGCCTGCTGTTCCACGGACGCGAAAAAAGAATTCATGTCCACATGCGCGATCAAACGGTTGGAACGCGGGAATTCCATACCGAACAAATATAGAACAGAAATAGAACACGGGCAAATAGCAAAAGACCGCCCGAAGGCGGTCTTTGCATGGAGCCGATGGCCGGATTTGAACCGGCGACCTTTGCTTTACGAAAGCACTGCTCTACCAGCTGAGCTACATCGGCTTGGAGCGGGTAAGGAGAATCGAACTCCTCTCTAATGCTTGGGAAGCATTCATAATAGCCACTATACGATACCCGCGTGGCCTTTTTCGCGCTCTTCCAAGCGCGGGCGATCCTATCAAGTCGAGGTGGCGTTGGCAAGACTCGGGACGTTCGGGAACTTCACGTAGCGGATCACATCCGGCTGCTGGAGACGCGCTTCGAGCTCCGTATCGAACGTCGTATCCACACCGGTCGCCTGCGCCCGCTGCTGACGCAAGGTGTCTTCGATTAAAGCCGGGCGAACCACCATTTGTTTGAAGGCGGCTTCATCCATGCCGAACTGATCATGCAAAAAATCATGGATCTCCTGCGGAGATGTCGATGTGCCGGCGCGCTCCACCAAACCAAGATAGGCGCGGTCCACGTCGAGCGGCGTCACTTGGAGGCCGGCTTTGGCCGCCATGTCATCAATCGCGGCAATGCGAATGGCACGCTCAAGCGCGGCCGAGCGCTCCGGATCGCCAAACGTGCTCGTCACGCCTTGGGCTTGGGCGGCGGGACCTTCGGTAAAGGCGCGCTGCGCTTCGACGTGCTTCAAATATTCGGAATACGTCACCGTTTGCGATCCTACGCGCGCAGCCGGCAGCCAGCCGATCAGCGACGCGAGCGGCGGTTTCTCGACATGATAGACATAACCGGAAGCGGCAATGCCGATACATGCGACGAGAATCACGACCGCGCCGGCGGCGATCATCATGAGAATGCGCGGATTGAGCGTTTTGGTGGCGGCCATACTAGGTCTTGGGTTTGGGGAAGAAATAATCCAACCAACGATGCATATTGTCGCGCGTATCAATGGCGGTGGCGGCGGAAACCGGCTGGGCGTCCATATTGTCCTGCCAGGAGCCGGGGTCACCCATGCCTCGCAAGATAATCACCCGCTCGCCGGGCTGGCGCAAGTCGAGTCGCGTACGCGCCTCCTTGTCGAGCGCTTCCGGCGAATCAAGACGCTGCACAAGTTCGGAGAGCGCGAGCTTCTTGCCTTCCAGTTTTTCGACCTCGGCCTGCATGTTGCCGATTTCCTGGTCGACTTTCCACTGGCTGAAACCTTCGCGCACCGTGGATACACCTACCAACAGGCACAAGGCGCCGCTCCCCGCTACGACGAGCGGCCACAGCCATTTCTGGCGATGGTTCGTGCGTGAAACGTGGCTGGTACCCTGTCGCATATCCGGCGGCAGTATAGCATCAGAGCTCCTTGATCCTGAAACCTGGATTACGGCCATCGCGCATCTTCTGCAGCATCGCTGCGAGCTGATCCGGTTTGGCCACACCCGTCATCGAAACCGGCGTCGAGGCTCCAGCACCGAGCAAGGATAGGCTGCCGGTGCGGAACATCGAGTCAAACATGCCGTGTTTTTCGACGGTCACGCTCAATCCATACAAAGGCCATTCCGTGACCTGGCGATCCCACGGTCCTTTTTGGCGCACGATCACCACGCGACGATCTGTGGCCACAAGCGCGTTCGCGTCCCAGAGCAATAACGTTTTTAATGCGAAGAACAAACCGGCAGCCAAAAACGCGCTGATGATCACGGCGCCGATAAATCCCATGCGCACGAGCGGGAACAAAAAGAAAAACGGAATCGCGATCAGGATACCGGCCGCGACAAATCCCGGAATCACCGAAGATGCATGGCGACGCACGACCGCGGTCACGCGCTCGCCTTCTTGAAGTTGCAAAATGTCGCGTACGGATAGCATAGATCAGGGCAAGGCGGCATGAATGGCTTCTTTGGCCGTCTGCACCTCGTCCCAAGGCAGTTTACGCCCGTTGGACAGGCAAATCCACGGCTCGCAACCTTTGCCCGTCAAAACCACCAAATCTCCGGCCCGCGCGAGCGCCATGGCCTTCATGATGGCTTCGCGACGATCAAGAATGCGGAACAAGTTCTGGCCGTCCTTTTTTCCGCCGGCTACCGCACCATCCGCGACCTGGTCGATGATGCCTCGCGGATCATCGTCATACGGATCTTCATTCGTGATGATGACGATGTCGGCGCGTTCGGCGGCCATGCGTCCAAGAATCGGACGACGCGCGACATCTCGCCCGCCGCCACACGAACCAAGCACATGGATCGTGCGCGTTTTCGGAATAAGGGCGAGCGCTTCGTACAAACGACGGAACGATTCCGGTTCTGGCGCGTAATCCACGATCACGGTCCACGGCTGTCCGGCTTCCACGCGCTCGAAGCGTCCTGGAATACGCGAGATCTCCGACAAAGCAGCCGCCGGCTTTTTCAGATCGATATCCAAGGCGCGGCAGGTCGCCAAAGCAGCGAGCGCATTCGAAATATTATATTCGCCTGGCAAACTCATTTCGACCGGGATGCCATCCACCGTAAACGAGGAGCCGTCGGCGCGCATGTCCAGGTTTTTGGCGCGCAAACCTTTCCCCTCCCCGATTCCATACCATTCGACGCGATCCAAACCGGGCGTCGCGGCATAGTACGCGCCATACTCGCTATCGTAATTAATGACCGCTGTTTTCACGTGCTCAAACAAAATACGTTTGGCTTTTTTGTAATTCTCAAATCCGCCATGCGCTTCGATGTGTTCGGGCGTCAGGTTCGTAAACACACCGACTTGATAATTGATGCCGATGTGGCGGTGCTGGATAAGACCCTGCGAGGACGTTTCGATCACGGCATACGTACATCCGGCATTCACCATGTCACGCAACATTTTCTGCAAAAAGAAACGACCCGGCATGGTCATCTTGGTCTTGTTCAGCCACTCCTTGTCAGCCACCTTCATAATGGCCGTGGTCGTGCAGCCGGTTTTGGCGCCCGTGGCTTCAAGCGCCTTGGCGATCATGTAGGCCGTGCTGGTTTTGCCGTTCGTGCCGGTCACGCCAATCACGATCAAATCCTTGGAGGGATTTCCGTACGCAAACTGCGCCACGCGCGCCAATACATAATGGTACGCGCTGACCATGGGGGCCGGAACAAGGGCTTTGAGCTGGCTCAACATACTTACGATGAATACGTTAACAACGAGAGAACGGCAAATGCAATCGCGAGTGACAGGGTGCCGACGCCAAATGGCGTGGCCAAATGAAAACCCGAGAGTTTTGCCAGAATGAGCAGCGCCACACCTACCACCTGCAAGAACATTTTGATCTTTCCGTAATTATTGGCGGATGCATATCTTCCCTGACGGCGGCGATACAAAGCGCCCGCGACCACCAGCAACTCCACGGACACGATCACGGCCGCAAACAAGATATTCACTTCACGTGCGACAAAGATGACAACCGCGGAACCGATCAACAATTTATCCGCCACCGGATCAGCCATGGTTCCCCACAGAGTGATTTGTTTTCGTAAACGGGCCAGCGATCCGTCAAGCGCATCCGTGAACGCGGCAAAGATGAACAGTCCGAGCGCCCACGGCCATTGTTCGGTCCAAAGCAACCACAACACGAACGGCGTCAGAATGATGCGCAACACCGTTAACTGGTTCGGCCGCACAAAACGCGGCAACCATCGCACAAACACCGCTTCCATCAAACGATCATGCGGGGCAAGCACGACGTTCTCATTTGTCATTAACATCGCTCCCGTAGGATACGTCATCAACCAACCGATGGCCAATCTACGCGCTTTTTGCTAGCCTCAACTGCATGTTCGGCGCCCTGCTCGTGTTCGTCATCCTCTACCATGCGGTATTTTTCGGCGGACGCCTGCTCCGACGCTCAAATACGATTGAAACGACCTTGGTCGGGTTGTTGGTGATCTTGGCCGGACAAAGCGTCGTACAAACGGCTTTGTACTATCTCGGATTTTCGCTGGGCTGGGAAACGGACGCGCTTTCGCTCGCCGTGGTACTCGCGCCCTTGTATGCGGTGTTGCGTCGCGAAGAACATGCTACGACTGCGCGCCAATTCCCGGACAAAAAAGAAATTGCCTGGATGATCGCGCTCGTCATTCCTTCGCTGATCGCTTTTGTGTACGCGCTCAAAGCCGCGCACGGAGTCGCAACCGATCAAACCATTCGTACGCCCTGGCCGCTTTTGCCGGTGGCGACACTCGGTGCATGCATATTGCCCGCGCTGGCGGCTTGGCTTGCAGCTTGGAAAACAAAGTCGCGTCTCCTGGTGGCGAGCTTGGCCGCGCTCTCGCTATTGTCCGTGACCTTGATCGCACCGCTCGTGTATTCGATCGGATTTGGCTTTGACGGCTTCTTGCATCAAGCGAGCGAAACGATTTTGCTACAAACCGGCACGCTCTCTCCCAAGCCTCCTTATTACATCGGCCAATATACATTCGTGACCTGGCTCGACCGTCTCACCCAACTTGATCTCGCCACACTCGATCGTTTCTTGGTTCCGCTGGCCGCCGCGATCATCGTGTTCTTTTTCATTCCGCTCGCAAAAAAGAATCGCGCTTTGCCCGTCGCGGCTTTGTTGTTTCTTCCGATCGCGACTTTGGTTGCAACCACTCCCCAAGCGTTTGCCTATCTGGTCGGCTTGCTTGCGATTCTCGCCGCTTTATCCGTCCACGAAGATAATTGGCATCCGCTCGTGCCGCTGGCCTTGGCGGCCTGGGCGCTCGCGATCCATCCGCTCGCCGGCCTTCCGCTAGCCTTGGGTGCAGCCGCCGTTCTCCTTTCCAAACAATCGAAAGCGTTTCAAATCGCGAGCTATGCATGCGCGCTCGCGGCCATCATTTCCGTTCCCGCGGCTTTTGCGCTTCTTAATTCGTCGCAAGCATCCGTCTCTTGGAATATTTCCAATTTGTGGGACGCGCAAACCATCAGCGCCTTTTTCTCGGCCATGGTTCCGCCGCAAAATCGCGTCGCGCTGTGGGCCGACTGGGCTTCAATGGTCGCCTTTCTTTCGCCTTGGGTCATGCTGATCGCAGCCGGTATCGCCATCAAAAAAGATACGGATCGTCGGCGCACCTGGATTTTGCTCACGCTACTCGGCGTCGGAATGGTCTTGGCCGGATTGTTTTTGAAAGCCGCTGGTGAATTCGCCTTCTTGATCGAATACGAACGTGGAAATTACGCCGACCGTTTGTTCGTGCTTTCAAGTTTATTTTTACTCGCTCCCGCCGCGCTCGGCGCTTCGTACGTGTTGGAACGCATGAAAAAAGGCTCGGCCGCGACGGCCATCACCTTGTTGCTCGGCTTGTTCGCATGGCATGCCGCGCAAGCGTATGATGCACTGCCGCGTTTTGATGCCTCGGTCGCAAGCCATGGCTGGAGCGCGAGTATTTCCGATCTTGAAGCCGTGCGCTGGATTGATCGTGATGCCGGCGACAAACCGTACACCGTGCTCGCCAACCAAAGCGTAAGCGCCGTGGCCGTGCGCGAACTCGGATTCAAGCGCTACGCCGATGACGTGTTCTTTTATCCGATTCCGACCGGCGGAAAACTTTATCAAACCTATCTCGATGCCGTGAGCGATCAGGTCACCACCGATACCATTCGCGACGCGTCGAATCTCGGACAAAGCAAACTCGTGTACGTCGTTTTGAATGATTATTGGTGGGATGCGCAAAAAGTCGCCGACCGTCTGGCGGCGCTCGCACAACAGGAACAAGATTTTAATAGCGCCACCGATCGTGTCTTCAAGTTTATCCTTCCGTAATCAGCAAGCTGAAGCGACGCGCGTACTCGACTGCGTCATGCGCTTTGGCAAGTTCGTACATCTTCACGCTTTGGTCGCGATAGTGGTCGGGATCGGAAATAAATTCGATCGCCTCGATCCAGCCTTGTACGTCGTCTTTCGGCACGATGATGCCTGCGCCATTTAAGGTTTCGCGTACGCCCCCGACATCCGACGCGATCACCGGCAGACCGACCGAAGCCGCTTCAAGCAAAACCGTTGGCTGGTTTTCTACGATCTGCGACGGGAACAGCAACAGGTCGGCCGTACGCATCGCTTCCATCACTTCGGTTTGCGAAGCATTCACCAGCATCTCGAGACGATGCGTGCTGCGTTCCGCGAGCTGCAATGCAATCTCCTTCCCTTTTTCTTTCGTGCCTCCCACAAACAATAATTGAAGCGCTTCTTGCGGTGCACGCATGGCGAAAGCCGGTTCGGGCGCCGGGTTTGGCAACACCTGGGTTTTTGCATCATTAAAAAATCCACGACGCTCATGCTGCTCAAGCAACCAAGCCGTCGGCGAAATCGTCAGGTTCGGTTTTCCAAAACTCTGGCGGCGCAACCATGACCACCCCTTTTGCCAGGCCGTGATCTTTTTCGCATCACCCAATTTTCCGGACGGTTCGAACAGTTGCACGTCGTGCAACACATGCACCCAGCGCACTCCCTGACGCTGGATCGAAGACGGCGTACCAAATCCGCAGCCCGTCACATTGTGCGTGATGATGGTGTGCGGCTCCCAGGCCAAAATCTCCTTCGCGATATTCGTCTGCGGCAACAAGTCGGCGAGATGCGCGAACAAGCGCAAAGGCGCGAACCAATTGAGCCACGGAATTTCCGGACGCCAGACGCGCACTTCCAAGCCGGCCGCTTCAAGCATCTGCACTTGAAGCTCGGCCATGCGACCGGCACCGCCACGCATCACGGGCGGATAGGCATTTGTCAGGACGGCAACGCGCATACCTCTTTATACACCTTTTGCAGACCATCGAGATGCGTTTCCCAGCTGAAATGTTTGGCGTGATCAACGGTTTGCGCTGCCAGACGCTCGCGGAACGCGACATCCGACAATACGCGATACAAACCCTGCGCCAGTTCCGGCACCGATCCCGGCTTCACGAGCAAACCAGTTTCTCCCTGACGCACAACCGTGCGCAAACCGGGCAGATCCGAAGCAACTACCGGCACGCCGCAGGCTTGCGCTTCGAGCGCGACCAAGCCGAATGCCTCCGCTTCGTTGGTGGATGGAAAGGCGAACACATCCGCGCTGCGGAATGCATCCGTGAGCGTCGCGTCATCCAAACGACCAAGGAAATGCGTGCGGCGCTCGACGCCAAGCGTCCGAGCACGATCTTCGTATGATTGACGCAAATCCCCGTCTCCCGAAATCAACAAATGCGTTTTCACATCCAGCTGCGCAAACGCTTCGAGCAATTCGTTGATGCCTTTGAAGGCATGCGCCTTGTCCAAACCGCCGACAAACAAAATCGTGGGCGCATCTTCCGGCACGGCGAAGCGCGCTTTGGCGGATGGTCCGGGCGAAAAGCGATCCAGATCCACGCCAAACGGCAATTCGACAAAGCGATTCGGTTCGCGACGCAACAAGCCACGTACCGAGGATGAAGCCGCGTAATCGAACGACGAAACCAGAAATTTTTTGACCGGTGACAACAAAAACGGTTGCGCGATCATCCGCTCGAGCGCGATCGGAATTTGCTCAATCCCATGCGCCTTCGCATCCATGTGAAATGTCATCACGAGCGGCGGCAAACTCGCGGACGCCATCAACAAACGTTCTTCCGTTCCAAAAAACGGATGATGCAAATGGATAACATCGAAATCCTGTAACAACGGTACGATTTTTTTGAGCCACGAAGCATTCCCGATGCGCCAGGCCGTCGGCACGCGCTTCACGAATGAACGATCTTCTACGGATTTATGTGAAGGCGGCGCAAACAAGGTCGCTTCGACGCCGCGCGCGCGAAGACCCGCGACCTCGGCCAAGGCCACGCTTCCGATGCCGCCAATATCAGGCGGCGCGACACAGGCGACATGCGCGATGCGCATAATTATTTCAGATCCTTCAACGCTTCACGACGCACCAAGTCCGTAATCTCGCGCTGCTGGCGATGATGCTGCACAAACAAGTTGAACATCATCACAAACAAGACGATCACCGAAAGGTACAATGCCAAGTCCGAACCGCGACCGATGCCAACGCTGTTGGCGAGCAAGCTCGAAATCTCCGGACGGATGACAATCGCGGCCGTGACGATCCAGAGGCCGCTCCAAGCCGCCGCTTCCCGACGACTGATGGCTCCTTGCTTGGCACGTTTCCAAGTCAGCGCGAGACCCGCACACACCGCGATCAGGAAAATGATTTGGATGATGGTCATAGGTTAGGAGAAAGCGCCGATGAACAATTCCCAGACGATTTTGAACGCGGCGAGCGGGGGCGACATCCCGTTCTGGCCCTTGGCCAAGGTCTCGGCCGTGTAATGGATGCGTACCGGTACTTCGGTCCAACGCAATTTCGAATGCGTCACGAGACGAAGAATCTCCGAGCAATGCGCCATGCGATCTTGGCGGAAATCGATTTGCTTGGCAGCTTCGGCCGTCATCGCGCGCAAACCGCTTTGCGGATCCGTCACTTTGCGCGGCACACCGAGCGCGAGCGCATTAAAACGCTTTGCGGCGATAAGTAAGATGCGACGCGCCATCGGCATGCCTTCGGAAGACAGTCCAAGAAAACGCGAACCAAAAACCACATCCGCTTTCTCTTCTTTTAACGGCGCGAGCAAAGCCGGCAATGATTCGGGCGCATGCTGACCATCGGCATCAATATGCACGATAATATCCGCACCGAGTTTGAGGGCCGCTTCGGTACCTGTGCGCAAAGCCGCGCCTTGTCCCCGATTCAACCAATGGCGAAGTACCACGACACCCGTTTCCGCCGCGCGATCAGCGGTCGCATCGCCTGAACCGTCATCAACCACAATAAGCTGGTCTACCAACGGTTTGATACCCGAAATCGCCGCAGCAATGCGGGTTTCTTCGCGAAAAGCGGGCATGACGGCGATGACTTTCATCCAGCCAACCTTAGCCCAAATTTGGCTATCCGTACAAGTTATTGCCCAAAACTTCTAAAACCCGTCAACAGCGTCTTATTCGCAATCGTATAATCGATGGCTTTCTTCAATCCTTCATCGATGGTCACAAGCGGCAACCAACCCAGCTTGTCCTTCGCTTTGGAAATATCCGGCAAACCAAGCTGGGTCATGAACAGGAGCTCTGGCTTGAACGTGATCTTGGACGATGAGCCCGTCATCTCGACGATGCGATTTGCAACATCCACAAGCGGCATATCGACTTCGCTGCCGAAGTTCACGGGACCGATGTCTTCCGGCAAAGCCATCAATTTCACGAGACCGTCCACCACATCCGTCACATACACGAGTGAGGTCGTGAAATTTGCGTCACCAAATATTTCGATATCAACGCCGTCGAGCGCATTCGTTACGAAATCCGGAATCATCTGGCCGTCGAATAACGGCATGCGTGGACCATACGTACGGAAAATGCGTGCGATACGCACATCGACGCCATGGACTTGTTTGTAGGTCGCGCAGCAGCTTTCGGCGAAGCGCTTGCCTTCGTCGTAACAGGCGCGAGGACTCAAGGTGTCCTGCGACCCAAACTCGTCTTCCTTAAACATGTGGCCATCAGCCGGACGCGGACCGTAAATCGTCGATGTCGAAGCGTGGATGAACTTCGCCTTGTAACGCACGGCCAAATCAAGCGCGTTCTTCATGCCGAGCGAGTTCGCATACAAGGTCTGCATGCGATGCTGCTCGAATTTTTTCGGGCTGGTCGGACAGGCCAGATGATAAATTTCCTGAATCCCTTGGAATTTCACCTTGAAACGCGCGAGCTCGGGAAAGGCCTCCGGATCAAACGGCGAATTGATGTCGTGACGGATGAATTCGAAATCCGGATGACGCAACAACGAATCGATATTCGATTCTTGGCTAGTTGCGAAGTTATCGAGACAGATCACGCGCGCTTCTTGGAGCAGCGCTTCGCACAGATGCGAGCCGATGAAACCGGCGCCACCGGTGACGAGCACGATCTTCTTTTCAAATACGGGATTGGCCATATGGTTAGGATCCGAAGGTTTGCGTGAGCTGGCGATGCGAACGCGCGTAATCGATCATGCGGCGCAGACCGTCTTCGACGCGCACGAGCGGCAACCAACCCAGCACTTGGCGGGCTTTGCTGATATCCGGCAGGCCGGCTTCGCCCGACGGCGAACCGGTCGGCTCAAAACGCACGCGCGATTCGCTGTCCGTGAGTTTGATGATTTGCGCGGCCACGGAAGAGAGATACTGCTCTTGATCCGAACCCAGATTCACGACCGTCACGTCGATCGGCGAATTCATGTGACGCACGAGTCCATCCACGATATCGGACACGAAACACAAACCGATGCGCGCGTCTTCCGCGAACGGCAATTCGATGTCTTTGCCATCAAGCGCATTGTTGATCATGTCCGGCAACAAGTTGCCGTCGAACAATTTCATGCGCGGACCATAGGTGCGGAATACACGAGCGATTTTCACGTCGAGACGATAGACGTCCTGGTACGTGTACAAAATGGCTTCGCTAAAACGCTTGCCCTCGTCATACGCGCCACGCGGCGTGAGATGGTCGAGTACGCAGGGATCGGATTCGGACACATACGGACGTTCGCCACGACGCGGTCCATACAAAACGCTGGACGACGCAAACAAGATCTTCGCCTGATTTGCCACGGCGATATCCAAAACATTTTTGATGCCGATCGAATTGGTCAGCACCATCGCAATCTTGAAATCCTCAAAATGACGCTTCGAAATCGGACACGCCAAATGATAAATCTCTTGAATACCCTGGAACTTGATCTTGAAACGCTCGAGCTCGGGATAATCCGCGAGATCGAACGGTTGGACAATATCGTGGTTGATGAATTCGAAATTCGGATTCTGCAACAAATGCTCGATGTTCGCGACTGCGCTGGTCGAGAAGTTGTCCATGCAAATGACATGGTTGTCCTTCACGAGCGCATCGCACAAATGCGAGCCGATAAAACCGGCGCCACCGGTTACGAGAATGTTCTTTTTTGAAAACACGGGCTTCGATGAGGCCATGTCCGGATTATATCACGTTTGTGGCCGCTTGAACGTAAAGAACCTGTGCGCAAAAAACGTACAGATCGCGCTGATGCCAGTGGCCGCAATGATCACGAGATAGTCATTGAACTTGAGCCATTCATGACCAAACCAGAAAATCACCGACTGCAAACCCGCGGCCAAGACAACCACGATGCTGTAACGCCACATTTGTCCGACATTTTTATCCGTCGCGCGATACGTCCAGGCGCGATGCGCCGCAAAATTGAACAAAATGGAAAGCAAGATGGCAAAGGCGTTTTCGAGCACGCGATTTCCCTGCGGAAATAACCAACGTGAAAGCAGGGCGTACGCGCCGATGTTGATGCCGAAAGACAGTCCTCCCACCAGCAGGAAGCGGGCAAAGGTTCCGGCTTCTTGCCGGGCAAAGTGGTACGCGCGGTGGATCATGGCTTAAAGATATGTACGAACGTGCGCATCAATCCAAGCAAAGGCAACACATTCACCTTATGCGGGATGGGAACCGAGCCCACGGCACGCGCGATATTCAAACGACCGCTTCCCATTTTGTAACGCACTTCGTCGCTCTGGATCGGATTGATCTCATCCGTCGTTGCGATCAGACGCGCGCGGATTTGTGGCGCTTTCCAGTCCGGATGCAAACTCTTGAGAAGCGCTGCCGCGCCACTTACCAGCGGCACAGCCGCCGATGTGCCCACCACACCCGAAACATATTCGGTCGAGCTGGCATCATGCGCGGCGCCATGGAACGGAAACGCAGCGAGCATCGAAAAACCGGGAGCCGAGAGCGTTACGCATGAACGGCCGTAATTTGCGTACGGCGCTTTTTGATCAAGCGCGTCGGTCGCGCTCACCGTAATCAAATCTTTCGAACCGGCCATGCTGCACGCCGGATACCAGGGTTGCGCATCCAAATCCTGTCCGTTTTTCCAGCCGTCGGTATTTCCCGCAGCCACAACCACGAGCACGCCCGCGTCATACGCATCTTTAATCGCCTGGTCGAGACGGTCGTCCTGTTCATATCCGACCAAACTAATATTGATAATGTCGGCATGATGCGCGACGGCGTATTTGATCGCATCCGCGATATATCCGATTTCACCCGTCCCATTCATGTCGAGCACGACGAGCGGCATCACGCTGATGTTCCAGGCAACGCCCGCCATGCCGATCCCATTATCTCCCTGCGCCGCGAGCAATGACGTCACGATCGTGCCATGCGACATGGCGTCCTCATTCTTATCCTTGCCGACAATCGGCGTGGTATCCGAAGAATTGTTCACAAAATTCCAGCCATCCACCACATGGATGCCAGCCAAATCCGGATGCTGGAAATCCACGCCTGAATCAATCACTGCCACGGTCACATTCGGGCTGCCGGTGGTGGCCGCCCAGGCTTCCGGGGCATCAATTTGGCGCAAATACCACTGATCCTGGAACGCCGGGTCATTCGGGATCAAAGCCGTTGCCGCGTGTGTCAATGAAGCGAAAAACAAGCTCCCTGTCAGGCAGACCGACAAAGCACAAAGGGCCGGTTTGACGGAAAAACGCATCGGGCCCAAGCTTACCTTAGCGAAGATCATCCCGCCACTTATGCTCCGCGCCGGCCAACTCGCCAAACGTCTCATCATTCTTGTAGGCGATCTCCTCGCCTTCCAGCTCGCTCTCCTGCTCACGATTACCGTTCGTTACGGGGGTTTTGACCAGGGCTTGTGGATGGTGAACCTGCCCGCCTTCACGGTGGTGTCTTTGGCATGGGTAGTGGGCTTTTATATTGCGGGTTTGTACGAATTGACCCTATTGCGCGAGCCGTTGCGCATGTTCCGTACGTATCTTGAAGGCATGATCGCCAACTTGGCGATCGCGCTCGCCTTTTTCTATCTTCTGCCCTTTGTCGGACTCGCGCCGCGCACGATTTTGTTCTTGTTCTTCGCCATCAGTTTGTTGATCGGTTATGGCTGGCGCGTGCTGGCCGGACGCTTCGTGCAAGCTAAGTTCTCGCGTTTGCGCATCTTGTTTATCGGTCCGGCGGAAGAGTTACGAAAAGTGGATGAAATGCTGCGCGAGAGTCCGCTCGGCGCAGATGTCGTCGCCGCGATCGCAACTTCGGGCGAAGCCTATCGCCACAATGATCTCGTCTGGCTTCCGGGCTTACATGCGTTCGTGGACGCATTGAAAGAACATCAGATCACAACCGTCGTACTCGGCATTCGTCCGGATGAAATGCCGGAACTGAAAACCGTCCTGTACCAATCACTGTTTACGCCGGTGGATATTTTGGATCGCGCGGAAATCGAGGAAGTGGCGACCGGACGCATTCCGCTTTCGTATGTCACGGAAACATGGTTCCTGCATCATTTGAAAGAATCGGAAAAAGCCTGGTTTGAAAGCGTGAAACGCGGCGCCGATATCCTGCTCGCGATTCCTGCCGGACTGGTGACTCTTATCCTGTTCCCGTTCGTGACGCTTGGAGTCAAGCTCGCGTCTCCGGGACCCACACTGTACTCGCAAACGCGCGTCGGAAAAAATGGAAAACTGTTCCGTATCTGGAAATTCCGTTCCATGAGCACTGACGCGGAAAAAGGCGGCGCGCAATTCACGGCCGACGCCAAAACGGATCCGCGCCTGTTCCCCTTCGGCCGCTTCATGCGTCGCATGCGCATCGACGAACTGCCGCAAGTCTGGAACGTGCTCACGGGTGATTTGTCTTTCATTGGCCCGCGTCCGGAACGTCCCGAATTCGTGAATCCGTTGTTGGAGCGCATGCCCTACTACGGTTTGCGTCATCTGACGCGTCCGGGCCTCACCGGTTGGGCGCAGGTACGCTTCCTCACGCCGAATACGACCGTGGAAGATAACCTGAAAAAGCTCCAGTACGATCTGTACTACATCAAAAACCGTTCACTTTTGCTCGACGCGCTGATCCTGCTCAAAACCGTGGGCGTCGTGCTTAGGCGTCAGGGTACGTAAGCAAATCGCGTAACCCATCCGGAAATCTCACTTGCGGCGTCCAACCGATCAACTCGGTTGTTTTGGAATAATCCGCTTGCGTGTCGCGCGCTTCGCCTTTGCGACCTTCGACATAGCGACGCGGACCTCCAAACAGATCGGCGATAAAATTGATCGACCAGCGTTCACCCGCGCCCACGTTCAGGACTTCGCCATGCCCGACCTTTTGCGACTGCATTGCGAGCAAGTTGGCATGCACCACATCCGACACGTGCGTGAAGTCGCGCGTTTGTTCGCCGTCGCCGTGGATCTCAAGTGACATTCCCGCAGCCATCTGGCGCTTGAAATGTGAAATCACCGTGACATACGCGCCTTCATCCGCCATACGCGGACCATACACATTGAAGTAACGCAACGACACGGTTTCCATTCCGTAGAAACGGTGGAATTGTTCCGCGATCTTTTCTCCGATGTATTTATGCAACGCATACGGATTCATCGGATTCGGCGGCATGTCGGGACGCAACGGCAATTCGGATTGGTTGCCATAGGCGGATGACGACGCGCTGTAGACCACACGCTTCACCTTCGCGTCACGCGCCGCGACAAACACGTTCAGCGTGCCCATGACATTCGCTTCGGCGGCCGGAACCGGCTGGTCGATCGAAAACGGGATGCGCGGCAATGCGCCTACGTGGAACACGCCGTCTACGCCCGCAAAATACGGTTTGATCTCTTCCAGCTGCGTGAAGTCGGCCAAAATAAATTCGGCCTTCGGATGCACGCGTTCGCGCTTGCCCGTGGACAAGTTGTCGATCACACGCACGCGATGACCGTCGGCAATCAACGCATCCACCAAATTCGAGCCGATAAATCCTGCGCCGCCCGTCACCAAATACTGTTTTCCTTTTTTCGGCGAACCTTCTTCCCATTGGATATTCAGTCCCTGGTTCTTGCACAACTCGTTGTTATATTCCTCCGCGCGCTTGAGCAAGGCCAGATCAATCCCCTGGCGTTCCGCGAGCTGGATAATTGCACGCGTGTCTTTCGGCAAGCATTTTCCGCCATAGCCGCGATAGCCTTTGTGGAAAATCTCCCAGTGATGCGTGCCCATCCACGGTTCGGCTTTGGCACATTCCTTCACGACGTCATAATCAACACCCAAACGCTGTGACAAATCATACATCTGGTTCGCGTAGGAAACCTTGAGCGCGTAAAACGCATTACCGAAATATTTCACGAGCTCGGCTTCGCGACACGGAATGATTTTCTCGAACGGCGCACGCGGCAACAAACCAAGCACACGTTCGGCATCGACACGGCTCTGCGGCGTGAAGCCGACGATCTGGCGCGTCGGGAACTGCATGTCGCGATCGGCGGTCGTCTCGGTCAAAAACTCCGGATTGAACAAAAAGCGATGCTGCGGATACTCGGCCTGCATGCGTTCGGTAGTGCCCGGCAAAATCGTGGACTTGAGCACGATCGTTTTGCCCGGAACCGGAATCGCTTCAATCGCCGCACGCAAAAATGACTCGTCAAAACCGTTGCCGTCGAGATAGTACGGCGTCGGAACCGCAATAAAGATGACGTCCGCCGCAGCCAGAACCCCCGTGTCCATCAACCCTTTGGGCGGATCATACAACCCGGCCAGGATATTTTGCGTTCGGAAATAGCGGTCGAGAGCACCTCCGACCATGCCGGTTCCCATGATGGCGATCGTGGACATATTACGGTTTTACAAACACGCGACCAGTGTAGTCAATACGCCCCAAGTACGGCTTCATGCCGAGTGCCGCAAATGACTCGTCCACGGCATCACGCGAACCCTTCCAGTGTCCGTAATCGTCGATTAGCAAAATGCCGCGCGACACGAGCCTCGGGAACAAATGCGTCATTTCATGCTTGGTGGATTCGTACCAATCCGTATCCAAACGTAATAACGAAATGGAGCTCGGCATCTTTCCCGGGATGGTGCCCTCCACTTTTCCGACCACGTACTGGATCTTGTCTTGCGGATAGTCGATGCTCGAAAGATTTTTCTTCACGTCATCCAGCGAGGCGTAACACCATTCGTTATGCGAACCCGCATCTTCTTGTTTCCATTTTGTTTCCAAACGTTGGCCATCATGCGAGATATCGGCTGTTGTCGGCGCCGGCATGCCCTCGAACGTGTCATACAAATAAATGGCACGATTCGTATCGCCAAAGTGTTTCAACGTAGCGGCGATCAACATGCAACTTCCGCCGCGCCATACGCCACATTCGACGATATCGCCTTCCAGTTTGTTTTCAACTACGTATTGAACAGCCTTGTACAAACCATACATGCGCTCGATGGACGTCATCGTGAAAGGAGCACAAACATCGTAAATCTTGAAAAACTCCGGCTCCATGTCGCGATATACACGCTCGCGCGAGGCGTACGGACGGATATCCACACCAAGACGGTTCAATCCGGCGCGGGCAGATTTGGCGAGGCGTTTTAGCATGGGTGGACTGTATCCGCTCGAAAACAGCTTTACAAGCGACCCGTATCAGACTACGTTGATTCCCAACAAACCGCCCCGTATGGACGCCTCGATCGAGAAACGCTTTGTAAATGCCTCGAAATCACAAACTTTTTTGAACAAGGTACGCCTCTTCGATTTGGATAAGAAATCCGTATTGGATATCGGCTGCTGCAATGGCGAAAACCTGGCGCATTTTGGACCAGGCAGCACCGGGCTCACGATCAATCCCGAAGAGGTCGTGGTCGGAGTGGCGCACGGGCTCGATATACGCCTCGGCAACATCGAAGCCACGGATTTTTCTTTGGATAAAACCTACGACGTGATTTTTGCGAACAATTTGTTCGAGCATCTCTATTCGCCGCATGCGTTCTTGATCAAGATCAAACAATTCCTGAAACCGAATGGCATCCTGATTCTCGGCGTACCCTGCATTCCGAAAATCGTTTCCCTTTTACACGTCACAAAATTCCGCGGCAGCTTGGCGGATGCGCATATCAATTTTTTCACGCGCGACACGCTCGTCAAAACCGTAGAACGCGCCGGCTGGAAACCGGGCATGACGCGCGGTTTTCATTTTGCGAATGCCTTTATCGATCATCTGCTTGATCCGATCTATCCTCACTTTTACGTGGTCGCACAACCCGATCCGGATTTTCACTATTCTGATAAACGCCTGAAGGAATTGGCTGGATATTAATTTGTCGGCGCTTGATAGGTGACTCCACGGCAGTCGTATACATCTGCCGTGATTTTTTGATCCGTTTGGTGATACGTATCCTTACATGACGCAAAATATTTCACGGACGGATCATTCGGCGGCAAAGGCGGCATTCCGACCACCAAATAATAGCCGTCGTATTCAGACATGCGCTCTTGCGTGGCCGCCTGGAAATCCGGATTGAGATAAAAACGCTTGAAGTATTTTTTTGCTTCGCCCAATTCCCAACCGCCAATGTCGTTGTAGGTAATCACCTGCTTGATATCTGCGTTGGCATTCACCCAGGCGATCGCATCCAGCGCCAAACGAGAAGCGTTGCCGTACAGTTTTCCAAACGCGTATTCCTCATTCGCCAGTAACGGAAATACGAATAGCAAAGAGATTAAGGCCAGCACCAATCGCTTATCTTGCTTCTTGAAAACCAGAAACGCGCATAAAATCATGACGATCGCGAAGCTGAAAATCGTAACGTCCGTGGGCACGAAGAATCCGATCGGACCGGAACCTCCGCTGATCGGAATCAGAAAACCAAGATCAAGATGCGCCACTTTTTGGATAAACTGCTCTTTCGGATGCAACGGAATCGCGTCCTTCGGCAAGGTAAATGCGATACCAGCAAACATAGCCAGAACAAGTAATGCCCCGATCAGACCTGGTCTGGAGCGCGTGGCCATACGATCCATCCATTGGCTAAGCGCGTCACCGGTGACAATCGCGACCGGCAAAGCGAGCGCGAGCAAATAACGCTCAAGTGTGCGATGCGTAAAATCAAACAGCACGATATAAAACAAGAGCTGCGAGCTCACTAAAAGAATCTGGAACAGATGACGCTTGGGCTGTTTGATCGCGAACAACAAAGCCACGATGGCAGCCGGACCAAGCAGGACAAGCGACTTGAGACACAGCAACAACAGTTCAAAATAATCACGATGAATATTCAGAAAGCCGAATGACTTTGCGTACGTGACGAATTTGATGCCGTTTAATGCCGGAGAAATCCACAATACGACAGCGAGTACGCCAGCCGTGCAAGCGCCGATCAAATAATTGCGCTTGATTTTGAGACGTCCATCAAACATCGCTTCGGCCACGAGGACAGCTGGAATCAGCGCGAAAGATAATTTGGTAAAAAAACCACCAATCATCGCAATCGCCAGGATGATCAGGCCGCGTTTGCGCAGCTTTGCATCTTTGATATCGGTTGCTCCCCAAAACGCAATCAAGCTCCAGAAAGGCAAAAACGCGCCATCAATATCGATTTGCGTCGAAGCCTGAAGTGAAGCTGTCATTACGGCCAGAATCAAACCAAACCACAGCGCGGCTTTTTCTCCGAACCAACGCCGCACCAGAAACAATCCCAGTAAAAAGTTGATGCACGAAATCAGGAGCGGCAATCCGCGCAAATCGCTATAGCCGAATATGCTCCCCCACACTCGATACGACGTTTCCGCAAGCGGCGGATGCGGAATCGTGCCCTGCAAATGGTATTTCGGATCTTCGATCTGCGCCCACTTGTATTCATCCTGGTGATAAATCTGGGACAAGAGCGGTAATCGCAAGCCAACGAACAAGGCAAGCAAAAGCGCGCACGCGATCAACCAATGTTTTTGTTTCATGTTTTTTCAGCAACAATGAGCATTTGTCCCGCCTTTGGTCGCCACGGTGAAGCGAGATACAGGCGCACGATGAGCGGAAGCAGCGATTCTGGCATCAAGCCAGGCGAAGATTTGAGCGAGAACGGCAAGAAGCGTGCCTCGCGGCGAACAATCCTGAAGCCTTCGGCTTCGAGCGCGCCACACAAACCTTCATCGGTAAAAATCTTCTTGTGCGTGTAATCGTCAAAATATTCGCGAAAGGCAAAACGGAAATTTGGTTGAATCGCGATCAAACGTCCGCCGCTTACGAGAACCTCTTTCACGCTCTTGATCAGCAGCTCGAATTCTTCCGTCGTGAAATGTTCGAACAAGTTGCTGGCGAGCACGAGATCGAACGGACCAATGCCTTTCAAGCCTTCGCGCAAATCTGAAACCACGACGTTGATTCCTTCGTGGGCGTGTTCTTTCACCACCGGATCCTGATCCATGGCCGTGCGCTCTTTCGCGCTGATCTCGTTGATGAACGAACAGTAACCGGCGCCGATTTCGAGCGCGCGGGCGCGTCCCGCGATCCAGGGCTTCAGATAGCGCACGACTTCGCGCCATACGATCGGACGGCGCGTGTCCTGCTTCAAGCGGACGTCGAAATAACTCATGCCTGTTTCTTGGTGCGCGGCGAACGGAAACGTTCGGCCAAAATGAAACCAATCATGCGGAAGCCAAGCTTGGCCGCCCGCCAGGTTCCTCCCGTGATTTTTGATTCACCAATGCGCGTGCCGTAATGCACCGGAATTTCCACGCACGAAACTTTGGCACGCAACACCTGCAACATGAAATCCGGCGAGAAATGCGAACCGTTCACCGACAAACGATGCTTGATCAACTCATAGGCTGGTCGTTTGATGAGCTTGTACGTACAACCAACGTCCGTAAGCGAGGGCCCGTTAAACAAATACTCCAATAGTTTGGCCACGGCCCAATTACCGATGCGCACGGAAAACGGCATGTATGCGCCCGACCAGATCAACGCGCGCGAGGTACGTGTGCCGAACACACAATCAAAATCGTCACTGTAAATGAGAAGCTTATCCAAATCCTGCGGCATGAATGTGCCATCCGGTTCGACGGTCACAATTACATCGCCGGTCGCCTCCTTCATTCCGCGCATCAAAGCCGAGCCGTAGCCGGGCGTTTCTTCGTACACGTATTTGGCGCGCGTGATCTGGATCTCGCGCTTGGTGCCGTCGGTCGAACGATTATCCACCGCGACGACTTCATCTACTGCCGGATGCAAGAAAAACTCTTCAATCGCGCGTCGAATATTCGGCTCCTCGTTGTAAGCCGGGAAGACGATCGAAACGCGGCGATTGCGATACATACTAAAAGAGACGGTCTTTCCACGTGCGCGGAATTTTTTCGTTCACGATTTCAAGCGGCAAGTGATAGTGGAACGGTTTCACGCCACGACGCTTGATGTATTCGATCATCTCGCCCAAACCACGTTCAAGCGTGTAACCCGTCGAATAGCCAAGCAACGTGCGTGCCTTATCCGCGGAGCAGGTCGCGAGCTTCACTTCGCGCGGACGATCCGGCATGTAGATCGGCTTGAGCGGAAAATCCAGCAACTTGGCGATCGTGGCCGCCAGTTGGTTGATCGTGATGAACTCTTCATCCGGACCGACGTTAATCACTTGTCCAAGCACGCTCGTTTCCGTGCCAAGACGCTCGAGTGGATCGATCACGTCTTGTACGAACGAGAAACAACGCTTCTGCTCGCCATCGCCGTAAATCACCGGCTGACGGCCCTGAAGCATCAGGTTCATCATGATCGACGCCACGTTGCGATACGGATCATCGTATTTCTGACGCGGACCAATAATGTTATGCGGCACGGCAATCACGTATTCCATGCCATGCGTCTCACACAATTCACGCGTCGTGAGTTCAGACGCGTATTTCGCAATTCCGTACGGATCTTGCGGCTTGGGCGTCATGTCTTCCGTAAACGGCACGCGATCCTGCGTACCGTAACGCGCCATGCTCGAGCACAACACAAAACGCTTCACCTTGTTCGCGATCGCGGCCGACAAAACCGAAACCGTGTTGCCGTACGTATTTTGCGTGATGAGATGCGGCGAAAATACCGACAAGCCCTCATACGCCGTACACGCGCAGTGATACACAATGTCCACGTTGCGCATGAGCTTCACCATCGCCTCGTGGTTATTGCAGTCGTACTGATAAAACTCGATCCCCGGCGAGACGTTATCCAGATAGCCGCCGATCAGGTTATCCACGCCGATCACGCGATGACCTTTGGCCAAAAGCCGCTCGGCCAAGTGGCTTCCCAGGAAACCGGCGACTCCGGTGATAAAAATGGTCTGTTTTTCCATATCCAATATGTTGCGGAGCGTACCTTAGCGGAGTTTCTTGAGCAACTCTTTCACAAGTTTGGCCAAACCGTGCTTTTCCAGCGCATATTCTCGCAATTCCCTGCGGGCCGTGATTGCCTGCATCGGGTCCAAATCCAACAAATCCTTCAAACAATCGGCCAAGGCATGGGCACCGCCTTCTTTCCAGATGAAATCCGAGGCGATCTCGCCTTCGAAATTCGCATTCCCGACGGCCACCAGACATTCGCTGGCCATGGCTTCAATCACCGTTTTGTCATAGCTGCCGGAAGGCGTGGCATTCACGTAGATGTCGCTCGCGGCAAATAGCGCCGGCGCTTCAGCCGGCGAAATCGCCGGTTCAAAAGATACGCGCTCGCTCAAACCGAGATCGGCTGCCATGGTGTGCAGCTCTTCGGCAAAAGCGCCGTCTTGCGGCAAGGCGTCGCCCACGATACGCGCGCTCCAGTTTTTGTCTTTGATCTTTGATAGCGCTCGCAGCAAGACTTCCGGATGCTTGATGCGTGACAAGCGACCAAAAAACAAAATGGATTTTGGGATGCGTGTTGCAAGTCCGGGCTGAAAAATATCGGTATCGATTCCGGCCGGCATGCGTGATGTTTTCTGGTAACGCGCAGTGAAGGCGAGCGGTGACGTGCAAAACACCACGTTGGAAAAGAACACGGCAATCGGCGTCATCCAGGTTCCCTGGGGATGATTGCGCCACAGTCCGACGCGCTTGCCCGTCATGCGCCACCACCAACCGGCCAAAACCACATACACGTCATTCATGTGTACGAACACCGAGTCATATTCATTGCGTAGCTCCCACAAGAAGGATGCGAGACGCGCCAAACGACCACATGTTCCGATCCCCTCTTCTTTTCCAAGCGACAAAACTTTCACGTTCGGCAAATCATACGAGCCTTTACGCAAGCAAATCACATTCACTTCCGCTTGTTCGGAAAACTTTTCTACCCAGTGATGGAAAAATCCGAGCACCGGATCATCGCGATCAATCGCCTGCGTGATGACGAGCAAGCGCTGTTTGCGCAGCGTTTTTTCCAATGCGTTGCGCACAAGTTCAACCGAACGTTCGGGCGTCGGCAAACTTTGTACGGCTTTTTTGGCCTGTGCGCCCAATCGTTCGGCAAGCGCGGGATCTTCGAGCAACGTTTCGATCGCCTCTGCCAATGCATGCGCATCTCCGGGCGGAACGATCAAACCGCTTTCGCCATCTTTAATAACTTCACCCGCCAAACCGACATCCGACATGACGATCGGTAATCCAGCGGCAGCAGCTTCTACCACCGCCAATCCCCAACCTTCAAAAGAAGAAGGTTGAACATACAATCCCGCGCGTTCAAGATACGAACGGACATCAGACTGGCTTCCGACAAACTCCACGCCTTCCAAGCCGATATCCAATTCTTTGCGCAAAGAGCCATCACCCACGATCGTCAACGAATAATCCGGATACTGTTCATGCAGATGGGAAAACGCATGCAGCAATTCATCGACTCCTTTTTCTTTTTCCAGACGCGCGATACACAAAATATTTTTCTCTGGTTTGCGTTGGATGGATGCAAAACGCGAAATATCAGTCGCAATCGAAATCACGTCGATCTTGCTTTCCGGAACGCCGGCCGATAACAAACTCTTTTTCCCGCGTTGACTCACGGTGCGCACGCGGTCGGCGCGTTTCAAAACGTATCTCGCAAGCAAACTCGAAGTTTGACCGCTATGGTCTTGAACTTGTAATGCGCAACGCGAGGCGCGGCTGGCAACCAATCCGATCCAACCGCACGCAAACGGATCCTGCGCCGTCACCACATCAAAACCACGAGCACCTCGAGCGCGCTTCCAGGCATTCCAAAACGACACGAACTTCGCGCTGCCATCAAGCACGATGTATTCGACTTCATGACCGCGATAATACTCCGCTTGCCGTTGAGCAACGTGTGAAGTGGCGTCCAGGACGCGCTTGTCCAGGCTGATGCTCAAGATCCGCATATTTATTTCTTGGCGAGCACGGACAAAAACGCCGTTGTCGTCTTTTTATCGGTAGCGAACACACGATCGCCGAAGGCCGACAAGGGATCGAGCAACCAACGCATATGCGCCTGACCCGGAACAAAATACGACATCGCCTGGAACCAGCCGCCATGTTTTTGGATGGTGACTTCCGAGAAATCCTTCATGAGCATACGGAAGGTGCTGTCGAAAAAACGCCAGTAGTCCGGATATCCGCCAAACCCTGAACGCGCATGATACGGATATGTTGATGGAACCTGGATAAAAGCCAGACCACCCGGCTTCAAAATGCGATACATCTCGCGGATCGCATCGGCCGGACGCTCCACATGCTCAAGCACCGAACGGCACATCACGCCGTCCACCGAAGCATCGGCCAAGGGAATGGCGTGAATATCGCCGACAATATCCGGATTGTAATCTTTTGAAACATCCAGGGTTTTATAGTCGGTGTTCGCAAACCACGCTTCATACTTTTTCATGCCTTTCATGAAACGCGTGCCACCGCCGACATCAAGCACGATCTTGCACTCGGCAAGCTTGCGCATACTTTCGTCTTCGAACACATCAAATGGTCGGCGCATATTTTAGGTTGCGAATAGGATAGCAAGAACGTCCTGCACCATCTGTGCATGCGTCCAACGGGCGGGCAACATCGCTTGTTCCGTGCGCACATCAATTTCCGACAGGGCCGAAACCCAAACCGCTTGGTCGTGATACGGCAACACACGGATCAAATTGCCAAACACATTTTTCGTTTCCGGATTTCCGCCCTGGTCACTCACCAAACACGGAACGCCAAGCGAAGCAGCTTCGGCCACCACATGCGGATAGCCCTCATAACCGGAGTTCAGCAAAAAGACATCGCTCGCGCGATACCAGTCTGACAAAACTTCGCGCGACAAACGTCCGACAAAGCGCACGCGTTCGCCAAGCTCATTTTCTTGTGCGAGTTTTTTCCAGTTTTCGGTTTCCGGACCATCGCCACCAACAATCAATACATGATTCTCGGGAATTTCTTTCCACCAATTAATCAATTCGGCGACACCCTTCCACGGAACGGCACGCACGACCGTCAAACATACGACTTTGTCGGCAACACCAAACAACTGGCGCGCTTCGTTACGGTTGTGAACCAGCGGCAAACTGTGTTCGGCATTCCAAATCACCGAAATCTTTTCCGAAGATGCTCCCCAACGTTCAGCCACGCTTTTCAGATATTCACTAGGCGCAATCACGCGAACCGCACGACGCGCGACAAAACGCTCCAGCTTTTCGTACATTCCAATTTTGCCGCCGTGCTTCTTTTGCAAAAACACATCCAATAAATCTGTATCCCCCTTTTGCTGCGCCATTTCCCACGCATAATCTCCCGGCAAACGCAGAACGGTCGGCTTGCGAGACAACATCGCGCCGAGCGTCGCCGGAAAACCTTCGGAGACGGCGCCCTGCAAAAACACGACTTGGGTTTGGCGCGCTTTGCGCCAAGCTCGCCAAGCAAAACGGATATAGCGGATGAGTACACCGCCTTTGCGCGAAACACGGCCGGGAGTTTCTCCGTACGCGATCACGCGCGGCACGTAGCCCAAACGTTCCACCGCTTCACGAAAACCGGAACTGTATTGTGCCGGACCGCCGCTTTCCGGCGGATAGATTCCGGACGCAATCAAAATACGTTTGGATGAAGCGACCGTCGTCAACAATACGTTCATGTCCTTGCCGACGCGTTCCCAGTTGTAATATTCGCGTACGACCTTGGCGGCGTTTTGCGTGATGCGCAATACTTCCGTTTTTGGCGTCGCTAAAATACGGTTAATCGCTTCGGCGATCGATTCCGGGTTTTCCGGCTCGCACAACCAGCCCGTGTCTTTTGTCAGGAAATCGGGAATTCCGCCGACCGGCGTTCCGATGACGGGCAAACCTGCGGACATCGCCTCCAAAAACGAGTTTCCCAAACCTTCCGTACGCGACGGACGGCAAAAAATATCGCTTTCCAAAAATGCCTGCGCGATTTCCTGATGCGATTTGTTTCCAAGAAACGCAACGCGTTCCGATACGCCGAGTTCTTTCGCCAAAGCGACCAACATGTCCTGATCTTCTCCTACGCCGATCAAATGCAATTTCACGTTTGCCGGCACATGCGGCAAGGCGCGGATGAGCAAGTCCATGCCGTTCTTATGCGTCAGCCGACCATGGTGCACGATCACCACTTCGGCGTTATTGCGAGGCTCGTGGTATGTGAAGCGCGAAACATCCACGCCGTTCGGAATCAGTGCGGGCGTACCTTCAAACCCCATGTCCGTGGCCCACGTACCCAAAAAGCGGCTGATCACCTGAATCGAATCCGGGCGCTGGAAAATCTTGCGATGCAAACCGGCAAACATGCCGGCATTTTTTTCGTAGCGCTCGAATGGATCGCCTTCCTGAAGCGTGAGCAAGAAGCAAACATGCGGCTTCATCCAAGAATAAAACAGCGATGCAAAGCCGCCATAACTCGCCTGCATGGACCACAATACATCTGGCTTGAGGCTCAGAGCTCTCAACGGCCCGAGAATCGGCAACAAATATTTATCGATCTTCCAACCGAATCCGACGCGATACACATGTACGCGTCCAATCTTTTCTACGGAAGGTAAACCCGGCTTCAAACGCGCACACACCAGATCAAATTCGAAATCCGTGGCACGATCCGTAATTTCACGGATCGCCACTTCGGCGCCGCCCATAAGCGGCAAATAGGCCGTCGAAAAAATCAGGACACGTTTCATGGGAGATTCTGGAGATACGAATCGATATGGTCTTTCAAACGGATCTCGGCGCGCCAACCAAGCTCTTCTTCGGTCTTCGAGAGGTCGATGGATACGTTTTTACGGTCGCCCGGCTTGGCCGGAAGCATCGCGATTTCGCCCCCGAACATTTCGGCCACTTCGCGAATGGTGTGCATTTCTTTCGGCCCAAGACAGTAGCCGTCGCCCTGGCCTTTTTCAGCGGCCAATAAAATTCCGCGCACGATATCATCCACATGCGTGAAGCTGCGATACTGCGTACCCGGAGAAACAACCGGCAACGCTTTTCCTTCACGACGCAGACGCTTAAAAATACCGATCAGGGTCGAATACGGGCCTTCCTGAATTTCGCGGCCGCCGTACACGTTATAAAAATAAACCGTGACGAACGGCAAACCGAACCACTCGTGATAGCGCTGGATCAATTCGGTGTTTGAGGCCTTGGTCCAAGCATACGGCGATTGATTGCGGCCATCGCCACCGTCGGCCTGCTTGGTGCTCGATCCGGCGTACAACAATTTCTTGACGCCACGCGTGCGACAAAACTCGAGCACGCTGAACGTGCCTTCGGCATTGTGACGCCACGTTTTTTCCGGCTCCTCGAAACTTTGCGAGGTGCGCGAATATTCTCCCAGATGAAAAATCACGTCCGGCACAAACGAAATGAGAGAGTTAATATCGCGCGTGTCACCCTCGATATACATCACGCGCTCGATATGATTCGTCTTGGAACCCGTCGAATAGTTATCGAGCGAGTAGACTTCATTCTCGGGATCGCGAACGAGGGATTCGCACAGATGCGAACCGATAAATCCCGCGCCGCCGGTCACCAAAATTCGTTTAGACATATTTTTCAAGCCACGTGGCCAGCACGAGCAACATCCACAAACGATTGCCGTGATCCCGTCCGCGCTGATGCTGGTCGAACAATTTATGCACCATCTCCGGACGACAAATCTTTTCTAGCTTGGAACCATTCGCGAGACAGCGCTGCTCGAATACGGGCTTCAGCGGCCCGCGGAACCAAGCCGCGAGCGGCACTTGGAATCCGCGCTTCGGGCGATGCAGGATATTTTTGGGAACAACATCCGCAACAGCCGCCTGTAAGACGGCTTTTTGCTTGCCATTCATCTGATGGAATCCCGGCGGCAAGCTTGCCGCAAAACGTGTCAGCTCCTGATCCAACAATGGCGAACGCGCTTCGACGCCATGTGCCATAGTCGCGCGATCCATCTTCACGCACAAATCATCCGGAAGATAGGAACGGCGATCAAAATCTAAAGCCGTTTCGATCCCCTTGCCCAGCGCATGCGTGATCACGAAGCTCTTAGCCGTAGAAGCGGCCGTACGTTTCGCAAACTCAGGATTGAGAAGGTCGGTAAGATCTGATTCGGAAAAATACGAACCCGTGAACATCTCGGCATAGCCCGCTACATCGCCGTTTTTCAAAGCCTTGATGGTACGCAGCATGCGCTTGATTTTCGGATTGCCAAAATTGAACCAGGCAAGACCGGGAACAAAACCCAGCCAGCGCCATTTGAGCGCACGTTCAAAATGACGGTAGCGGTTATAGCCCATGAAGGCCTCGTCACCACCGTCGCCGTTCATGACCGCTTTTACGTGTGGCGCGGTCGCTTGCGCCAGCAAATACGTCGGCAAGCCGGACGAATCCGCATACGGCGCCGCGTACAAATCGACCAACGAGTCCACAAGCTTCACCGCATCTTCGGCCTTGGCTTCAAACGAATGGTGTTCCGCGCCCAATTGTTTCGCAAACGCTTCGGCTTCGGCACGTTCGTCAGCATGCCAATCCGGAAAGCCCATGGTGAACGTCTTGATTGGCACGGATGAATGGCGCGCCATGAGCGCAGCGATCGCCGAGGAGTCGATTCCACCGGACAAGAAGCAGCCAACCGGCACATCCGCGATCAAGCGATAACGCACGGCTTCATCCAACAAACGGCGCACCTGCAACACCGCTTCGTTAAACGTGCCCGTGAAACGCGGCAACGGTTGTTCAAGATAGGCGCGGGTGGCAAGCATTCCATTTTTCCATGTGCCGCAATGGCCGGGCGGAAGCGAAGCGATCCCGGCGAAACCCGTGAACGGACTCGGAACATATTGCAGTCCCAAGAACATGCGCAAGGCATTCCAATCGGGCTCGAGCTTGGCGAGCGAAGCGAAGGCCGGCAATTCCGACGCAAACAAAAACTCGCCGTCACGCACAGAATAATAAAAAGGTTTTTTGCCGATGCGATCGCGGCTAAAAAACAAACTCTTTTTTTGTTTGTCCCAAATCGCGAACGCGAACATGCCACGCAAACGGCCGAGCATGGCTTCGCCATAGCGACCGTACAACTCGAGCAGGACTTCCGTGTCGCTGGTCGAGCGCAAACTCACGCCGGAGCTTTCAAGCTCGCGGCGCAACTCTTTATAATTATATATTTCTCCATTGAAGGTGATCACGTAACGACCATCCGCCGAGAGCATCGGCTGGGCGCCCGTCGGCGATAAATCCACGATCGCGAGCCGGCGATGCGCGAGGCCGCATTCCCCATCCGTCCACAGGCCCTCCCCGTCCGGGCCACGGTGCGCAATTGCCGCGGACATGCCGACCAAGCGGTCCCGTTCTACGGGCCGTCCTTGGGCTTGAATTAGGCCGGCAATGCCACACATATATAATTGACTATTTCGACCTTCGAAGCCTATCTTATCGCTATGGAAAGCGCAAAAATGCGAATTGCCCTGGCCGTGACCCTGGGGGAACCGGGCGGAGTCCAGCAATTCCTGGCGGGCTTTGCCGTCTATCTGAAAAACCTGGGCCATGAGGTCACGGTCATTTCGGGTCCCGGAACCTGGCTTGAAAGCCGTTGTCAGGCCTCGAGCATCCCCTATGTGCGCCTGCAAAAGATGACGCGCGAGATCAGCCCGTGGCGTGATCTGGCCGCGATCGGCGAATTGCGTGACGTGCTAGCCACGCTCAAACCCGACGCCGTCCATTTGAATAGCGCCAAGATGGGAGCCGTCGGTTCGATTGCCGCCACGTTCGCAAAGATTCCGCATGTCACCTATCGCATCGGCGGTTGGACATTCCGCGAAGACTTGCCCGCGTTAAAAAAACGTTTGTATCTTTTTATCGAGAAACGCACCGCGAAATATAAAGACGTGATCGTGTGCGTCCATCCGGGCGATGAAGCCATCGCACGCGAAGTCGGCATCAAGCCACGCAAAAAAATCGTGAGCGTACCGAATGGTATCGATCTCGCGCGTTTTGATGCGGCCCTCAAAGCGCGCGAAGCGGCACGTTCTGCGCTCAACGCGAATGGATTTGTGTTTGGTACGATCGCAAACTTTTATCCGCCCAAGGACTTGCTGCGCTATCTGGATGCCTGCGCTCTCGTGTATCGCCGTGATCCCTCGGCGCGTTTCCTGATTCTCGGCGACGGCGCTTTGCGCGCCGAACTCGAAGCCAAATGCCGCGCACTTGGTCTTGATCAGGTCGTTTCGCTGCCCGGTGCCCGTGACGACGCCTCCACATTGCTGGCTGGATTTGATGCATTTGTTTTGCCCAGCTCGAAAGAAGGCATGTCATTCGCCTTGCTTGAAGCGATGGCCGCCCGTCTCCCCTGTGTCGCAACGGATGTTGGCGCAGCGACCTGGATGCTCGCAGACGGCGGCCTCACGACTCCTCCCAAAAACCCGGTTGTACTCGCCGATGCGATGCTGAAGGTCATGCAGGATGCGGATCTGCGCGCTTCACTTTCGCAAAAAGCGCGTCTCCAGGTGGAAACGCGCTTCCCGCTTGCAAAAACGTATGAGGGGAATTTTTCCGCTCTCTCCGATTAACGACGCGGTGCGCCGCTCGTGGAAGTCGCGGCTTTGAGCGTGTTCGAGCCGTTATCCGCCGGGGCCGGCGCTGTGGGCGGAGCCGTCGGATTCAGCAGCTTGGCGTAGGCATCCTTCGTACCCGGCGCAGTCTTTTCACCGAAGTCCAAGATCTTGTCGCGCAAGTCCGGCAACTGGATGATATTCATCTTGAGTGCGAGCTGGGCATAGGTCGAGGCGTCTCCGACCGGGAAATCCCCAAGCTTATCGACCCATTTCGAGAGACCGGCCTGATCCTGCAACACGATATAGGCGTCGAACAACGGCAACAGTTCGCGACCGCTCGAGAGCGCATACGGCCATTGGTCTTCCATGGCTTTTTTAATTTCCTGCGCTCCCTGCAAACGCAAGGCATTGTCATTGGTCTGACTTGCCTTGTCGTACATGAGAATCAAACCGTAGTTCCACGGACCGATACCGTCTTCCGGATCAAAGTCGCGTACGGTCTTGAAGACCTCCACGGCTTTATCGAGTTGACCAGTCTGAAGATACAAACGGGCGAGTCCGTACCACAGCTGCTGACGCTTGGGGCTCGTCGCAATCGCCTGCTGATATTGTTCGTAGGAAACCTGGGCTTCCGTCGAGGAAATCGCCACCATTTCCTGCGACAAGCGCGCATAGATGTAATGCGGATGCGTGTTCTGCGGATGGCGCGATACTTCTTCTTCCGACAACGACTTGGCCAAGTTATAGATGTCCTGATAGTTCGGAACTTTCTGGAAAACGCCGGCGCCGATCATGCCGATTACATCCTGCGCAAGCAAGAAGGACTGTTCATCTTTGTACAAAGTCGGAATTTCCGAAGCTTCCTTAAAATACTGATAGCCGAGCGTCGGATTCACGTTGAAGATCGAGTTCGCCTTGATCGCGGTCATGGAAGCCTTGAACGGCAGATACGAGAACGTGTAAACCACGAACGCGAACAGCAACATGATGATCGTGAACAAGATCCAAGGAGCATCACGCTGACCGGTCTTGGAGGCCTCGATAACTTCCTTGTCTTTTTCGCCAATGAATTCGCCCTTTGTGGCCGCAATGATGAGCGCGTACAACATGAAGCTCATCGTGAATCCGGCCGGATGATCGAACACCACCAAGTTTTGCACGAAGTATGCGACCGGAAGCGCGAACAAGATGGCGGCAATCGGCAAGTCGATCCACTTTTTCTTATACGCATTCCAGGTTGCGAAGAAAATGCAGAAGAAAATCGAGAAGTAGGTCAAGAAGCCGATGATGCCGGTCATCGACAAGACGTCGAGCACCGTATTGTGCGCGCGATCGAACCAGGTTTCATACGTGCCATAACGCAACGATTCCGGATTGAATTTGGCGTTGAACAGAATGTGGAAGTTATCCAATCCCCAACCCGCGATCGGACGCTCCACGAATCCCTGCCAGGCGATCTGCCAAGCGATGAGACGGGTGTCCACCGTGGTCGTGAAGTTGGTCAAACGCTCAAGCGGCGTGTTCTGGATGAACGGCGTGTCCTTGGCCAGATACAAACCGCCGTAGGCCAAAGCCAAGGCCAACAAACCGCCGAACACCCAGCCCTTGGCTTTCTTGTTCTTGCTAAACAGGGCGATGTACATGCCGAATACAACGATACCGGCGCCCAAACCGACCAAGGCGCCACGCGACTGGGCCAAAATAAAGGCGATAATGTCACAGAATGCGAACGCCACGTACCACGCACGCGCAGTTTTCGAAGGCACGCGCCAGAACAACAAAGCCAGGAAGAACAAGTTGAAGATCTGGTAGGCCGCCATGTAAATCGGGTTGTCCACCAAACCACCCACGCGTTCCGTCGCCGGGAACATGAGCAAGTTCGGATTCAAACGCTGCAGCATCGCGACGATCGCCATCACGGCCGACAACGCCACTTCGTAGTTGAGCAAACGCTTCCACTCATCCCAGGTTTTCAGGACGCCAACCATCATCGTCATCCACGCAAAGAAATGCAGCAGCGTGAACAAACCGTTCATGCGCTCCTGGTTCCCCCACCAGGCGCGAGTCGGATCAATGGCGAAGATGACGGAAATCAACAACGCGCCGAAATATGCCGCCACCGCCAGATACAACTGGTGCTTGATATTCGGACGATACTGCGGCTCCATCCACGCGAGAGCGAGATAAGCCGGAAAGGTCAGACCAATGAGGATCTGGAAGTAGATCATCTTCGAGAACACGAACGGGAAGATGACCACCGGAATGAACATGAGCGGCACGAGCAGGCCGCCGTAAATACCGATCAGCGAGATGCCTTTGAACAATTTGATGGCGTTGGCGCGAGTCATAGAAGTTTTGCGCAGCGTATCACCAAAAACAAAACCCCGCCAAAAGGCGGGGTTTTGCTCTCTTACGAGACGCGGATTAACGGCTCAGCACGGACTGCTGAGTGAGGTCTTCCACGTACAAGTCCTGAGTCCAGTCGCTCGAGCCACCGGCCGTGCCGGAAGCGTAGGAGTGCGGGACTTCGGAGTTGTCCGACCAGACGAACGTACCGATTGCATCGGCCGTACCGTCAGCGGCAGCGCTCGTATCGATGTTCGGACCGACGACACCACCGAAGGCGTTGTTGGTCAGGTAACCGGTCTGCGGAGCAGTGACCGTGTTGTCACGGTAGAAGTTGAGGGAGAACGAGTCGCCCGAGTCAACCGTACCGTTAACCGTGGCGTGCAACGTGTACACGTTGCCGGAGCCGGCAATCGTTTCTTCGTTGGTGAACGTCACGACGATCTTACCGGTCAATTCACCAGCGGCAGGACCGCCCGTGTAGTAGTTCGTACCGGTCGGCGAGGTGATAGAGATATCAGCCTGGGCGATGTCGGTGGAACCCTTACGGAGACGGAAGTTCTGCATGTTGAAGCTGGCGTTCGAGTCACCCTTGGACCAGTTGAAGACGAGCTTCTTCAGGGCCACGGAACCCGCACTGTCAGCGGAGACCTGGAACTTGTAGAGGTCCATGTCGAGACCAGCCGTGAGGGTGGTCGTCGAGAGGGCCTGACGCGTCACAACCGGCTTGGTCTTGCGAAGCACGAACGCATTGCCCGTGTTCGTAAGCGTGGTGGTGGCAGCGTACAAGCGATCGCCCGAGGCCGCACCGTTGGCGCGGATGTTGAGCTGACCACCGTAGTTGCTGTCCCAGTCACCAGACGTGATACCGCTGGCGAGGCCAAGCGACATCAAGTTACCGGAGCGAGCCGCACCGGCGAGGGCCGGGTGCGAGGACGAGGAGACGACGTTCGAGAGCTTACCCCACAGCTGGAAGGTGGCAGAGCCGTCCTTCGGAACCGTGATGGCAGAGCTCAAGCTGACGTCCTTCGACTTCGAGTTGCCCGACGGCAAGATGTCGAAGCCCTTGACCGTACCGTCCTGAGCGACGGAGACCATCGTGAAGTTCGCGGCATCACCCGTCGAAGTCACCGTGATCTTGTCGATCGTGACGTCTTCGTACTGGGCGGTGGCCTTGAATTCAGCGAAGTTCTGCCAAACAGCTCCACCGTCGCCGACGAGAATCGTCGACTGGCGCAAGTTGTTCGGGGAAACCGTCAAGTTACCGGACGAGCGAACAGTCTGGACGACGATCGGCGTCGCACCAGCGTTGGCGGTGACCTGGGCCGAAAGGCTCGGGACGACCGTGTTCGAGTCCTGGTCTTCAGCCGTCACGTCAACGGCGGTAGCGATACCGACGGCGACGTAGTCAGCCGCACCTTCAACCGTCGAGTCCGCAGTACACTTCGCGACAAGCGTCTTCGAAGAGCCCTTCGGAACGGCGACGTTCATGTTGGTGATGTTCATCTGGCCCGTCGTGGTGTCAGGCGTCTGCGAGAGACCGACCTGGGTGTCACCGTCGAACAAGGCACAGGCCGTGATCACAGCGCGGGTCGTGCTGGCGTCGAACACGGTGTTCAACAAGGAAGCGGAACCGGTGAGTTTCACGGACTTGATCGCGACGTCGCTCTGATCACCGGCGGTGAACACGAGACCAACCGTCGGAATCATTTCCTGCTTCTTCACAGCCGTAGCGGACGACGGCGAAGCGGCAAGGCTAACCGAGAGGTTCGAGGCCTTCACGGTCATCGGGTTACCAGCGATCGGCGAGTTCGGGACGATCTTGGAGGTGTCCAAGAATTCACCCGTGCTCACGACGCGGACATCCGAGGAAGCGAAGATGGCGGAAGCATCGCCCAACGTCACACGGTACTGGTTGGTACCAGGCGTGAAGAAGTTGGCATCAGCGTCTTCCGTGTTGCTCAAGTCAGCCGTGATGGCGAGGTTGAGCGTCTGGCCGGCAGTGATGTTGCGAGAGTCCGTCAAAGTGATGGCACAGCTCGTGGAACCCGTCACACAGGAGGACGGCAGATCCGTCGGGCCCATGAAGGTTTCACCCGTGTCAAGGTTCTTGATCTTGAGGTCGCGGAAGTACTTGGTACCGCTCGTACCGACGATCTTACCACCGTTGAGGGCGGCAAGGCTGAAGTCGATGTTGCGGATTTCCAAGGTGTTGTCCGGGGAAATCAAGGAGAACTTGTAGAGAACGACATCCTGCTGACCCTTGGCAATGTTGCCGGTCACCGGACCATTGAAGGAGACGGTGAGCTGGCCACCCTGCGTGGTCACTTCGATGTAGTTCGTCGAGGAACCGTCGAAGGAACCCGAGCCACAGGTCGAGACGAGACAGACCGAGGCGCCCGAGTTGTAGAGACGGTCCACAGCGTACACGTCGGTAGTGTATTCAACGTAGGTGCGGATCGTGCGACCAGCGCGACCGGCAATCCTCGCGTGAAGCGAGAACGTCTTGGTCGTACCGTTCGTGATCACGTAAGCCGGGTTGAAGGTGAGGACAATCTTGTCGTTGGACAAGGCCGCAGCCGTCGCAACCACCGTCGAGCCCTGGTAGAGCTTGAGATCCGTCAAATCCGAGTTCGTGACCGAACCGGCCTGAAGGAGGGTGATGCGGCGAACTTCGATGTCGTTGGTGTTAGCCGTCAACTTGAAGTTCGAGATTTCGGCATCGGTAGCACCGATGTTCGGGTTGGTCGGCGTCGTACCCTTCTGGATATCGAGGCGGCCAGCGAAAATCGTACCGACAGTGAACACGTTGCCACGGATCGGGAACGAGCCCGAGACCGTACCCGTACCAGAGATGACCACGGACGCAGCGTCCGAGAGTTCAAACGCGTGCTGACCACCAGTCGTGATCGGAGCAAGCGTCGTACCGGCGAAGTCACCAACCATGACGAGGGAAATCGTCTGGCCAGCCGGAACGTTGATGTTCAAGCCGTTGAATTCGACCACGTTGGTGGACGAGTTGATGGTGCGGCCCGTCGTCAAACGGGTGCCGTTACCGTCATACAAGTACACGTTGGCGAAGTCGGAAGTGGCACCAACACCGACGCGGCGGACGCGGAGACCAGTGATCTGGGCATCAGCGGAACCGGCGGTGAAGTTGTACTTCGCGAGCATCACGCTCGAGGCGTTCTGCGGAACCGTCGCAGCAGCCGGGGTGTCCGACGCGAGCGAGGCCGTCAAGCTGCCACCGACCGGGATGGTCGTACCGCTGCACAAGGCGATCACGTCAGCGAGCTGACATTCACGACCCGTGACATCGGAACCGTTCGAGTAGGTAATGGACGTCGTGAGGACGTTCATCGGGTTGAACATGTTGGACGCGAACACGCTATCGCTAGCGATGCGGCGCTTCATGCCACCCCACACGACGTAGCGCGTCGAGTCACCAGAGTAGGTGATCAACGAACCATCCGGGTGAACCGGGGTCGAAACGGAGGAGCCAATGGAGTAGTTAACGAAGAACGAGTCCGGAACGTCGACCACGCGCGAGGCCCAGTTGGAGCCGTAGAGCGAGGTAGCGATCGCTTCGGATTCGACCCAGTGCAACACGCCACCAAGGGTGACGGCGTACACCTTCGGGTCCGTCTGGATCTTCACGAGCTTGGTGCCCGGGCGGATCGTGACGTTGCCGCCGATCATGATCGAAGCAAGCTCCGAGTCAGAGATCGTGCGGACGCTGGAGAAATCCATGTACCAGGAGAAGTAGGTCTTCTCGTTCGGGAACACGTAGCGCTTGCCGTCGGCGGCGTAGTAATACACGGCCGGGCCGGAAGCCTTCACGAGGTCGCCGGCGACAGCGGCGGACGCGGCGCTCGGGAGCGCAAACGTACCGACACCGACGGACCAGGCGATCGTCGTCAGGGCGACGAAGCTGGAAATAACCTTCTTAAGAATGTTTCCCATAGGGGAAGTATAGAAGTTTGGCACTAAGAGTAGAGACACCAGCTCCCCGATGATTATCGGGGCCGACCTTTGGTTGCCGATGTCGTGTTGGGTACGGGCACGAGCGAAAGCACAGGAGTTCTCCCGCTCGTCAGGACGCCTCTGCGTTGGCAGGGTCGCCCTGGTTGAGGGAGAACAAGAAACGCTTATGGAGGCGTGGTTGTTTTAACGGTCGACGTGGCCTTGGTGGAGCTGGACGTCGGCGTGGATACAGTCGAAGTGGTCGCCGGCGTCGAGGTCGACATATTCGGCGTAGACGTAGATGTGCCCGGCAACGGTTGCGTGGACGTAGTCGCGGACGACGGCGAAGTCGACGGCGTCGAGGTCGACGCATTCGCGAGATCCACATCGCTCTCGACCTGCAAGGCCGTGCGAGCAGCTTCGTACAACTTGTCCGTCACGTCACCGAGCTTGTTCTCCCCCACCAGGTTGCGCACTTCCTGCAACGTCGCGCTGGCGGTCGTGATCTGCAACGCGGACGAACTTGCAGCCGCCAAACTCAAGGTGGACGTCGACGCAGCCGTCGAGGATGCGGTCGGCGACAACAAGCGACCAGCCGCGCCATCAAGCGTCGCCTGGATGCCATCTACTTTGTTCTGGATCGCGCTCGCGACATCCGCGTCGGAAATAATATCTTGCGAAGACGTCGAGCTCTTGGTGTCGATGAGAACTTCGACCGCCGCGACGCCCGTGTGCACGGCCGCGACTTCGGCTTCGGTCACGCTCGGCTTCACTTCCTGCGGAACCGTGTCTTTCACCTGCTTCAATTGCTGTGCGACATCATCGCTCTTTTGATCGACAAGCTTGGCCACATCCACAGCCGTCTGGCCCGGCGTATCCTGTTTTACTTCCTGCAATTGCGTTTTCACGGTGTCGAGATCGCGCTTCAAACCCTGCGCGGCCTGGCGCAAACGATCCGGCGAAGACGCATCCGGCGCAGCCACGATCGTCTTGATTTCATCCACGCGGCGACCGACGAATTCCGTCTTCAAGCGCAACTTGTCGGCCTTGTCCGGCGTAAGCGCGAGCTGGGTCTGCTCACTCGCGATCTTGATCGGATACAAGAAATCGCCCGGCACCGAACGTTCGGAAGCCGAGACACCGAGCAACGATCCGCCGAACACGGTCGTAATAATAGAAGCGGTAATGAGAGCCGGAGCGCGCATCAACTGCATGAAGCGCGACACAAACACCGGCGGCTCGTTGTGAACGCGCGGGGCACGGAACACGACACCCGACGCCAAATCATTGCGAACCTGTTTTACGAGATGCGCACGCTTACGCTCGACCCACGCGGCATCAGGAACAATTCCGCGTTCCGCGTGGCGGATCGTGGAAAGTTTCTGCAAGAGGTCGCGTTTGCTCATGGCGAGGAATTGGAGTCGAGCGCTTCGAGGGCCTTCATCGCGCGATGGTAGATCACGCGGATGTGGCCCGGGGTCTTGTCGAGGATGCGGGCGATGTCGCCGTATCCGAGGCCGTCCACCAGCCGCAACGTCAGGACGTCGCGGAAATCCTCCTTGAGGCGGCTGATCTTCTCGAGAATGATCGAGAGATCGGCTTTGGCCTCCATGAGGGCTCGCTGGCGGTTTCGGTCTGACAAAGGACGCTCATCAATAGAAGACGGGTTTTCAGTGGAAAACGTTACAACCTCTAAGGATAGCGCCGAATCCTGCTTGCGGAAGTAGTCCACGACCAGGTTCCTCGCGGTTTTATAGAGTAAAGCGCGCACATGGCGGACATCATTATTATTAATAAGATGCTGCCAAAATTTGAGAAAAGTCTCGGAAGTCACGTCCTCGGCGGCTTCTCGGGAAGGCAATTTCAGGTATACGAAGCGATAGATCTGGGTTACGTACCGATCATACAGCTGCCCAAAAGCCTCAGCGTCGCGCTGAGTCCGGACTCGATATAGATAAAACCTGTCGACGGGATGGTTCATGCGGTCGTACACCCACGGCTCCGCACAAAAAACGTGCCGCTTACCTTAGCCGAAAACCCTAAAACAAGCAAGCCAAACAGACATAGATCTGGCCAGAAAGGAAGAGGCTTTATCCACAAAAAAAGTGGCTAATTTTAGCCACTTTTATCATTAAATGATGTCGTTTAGGCAAGACTCAACTGCGTCACCATTTCTACGGGTTTTCCGGCAGTCTCGCGATAGAGGCGTTCCAGGTCATCCAAACGGTCGTCAAAATGATGCACCGAGGCCACATGAGCCTGGGCGGCCAAGGCAATTTGCTTGCGATCGCCCCAAGAAAGCTCGGCAGCCTGGATCAAACCGTTCACGAGGCTGTGCACATCGGACGGACGCACCGGGAGCATGTAACCACCGGTCGCCTCGATGTTTGCCGGAATATCCGTCGCCACCGCCAAACGGCCAAACTGGCAGGCTTCGACAATCGCGAGCGACAAACCTTCGCTCGCCGTCGGGAACACATGCGCCAAAGCGCCGGCCTGCAAAGCCTGAAGCTCTTTACCGCTGCGCTCGCCCAAAACCATCACGCCCGGCGTTTTACCCGCCAAAGCGCACAACCAACGAGCATAACGATCGGTCCAAGCGGCGGCTCCCACCAGCACGAGAGACTTATTCGCAAACAGATCCGGGCGCTCCAAACGAGCCATGGCATAAGCCTGGATCAACAAATGCGCCATTTTATCGGGGATAAGACGACCAAGAAACAAGAAATAGCCATCCTGTTTCAAGCCGTGCGTCGCCAAATATTGATCAACACGATCCGCGGCCATGGTTTCCGGCATCGGAATCGGATGCGTCACGTAGTTGGTCTGAGTGCCGTACGTTTCCTGGCAATATGCAGCCAAGGTCTGCGAGACGGCGATCGTGCGATGCGGAACATGGCAAGCCAGCCATTCACCGATGCGGAACGACAAGCGGGCAAAGCTGCCCCACTTGGAAAGCACGCGATCAATCGAATGGAAGGTCACGATCACGGCGGCGCGCGGATGCATCAAACGCGCGATCGGTGAAAGCAAAGCGATGCCCGTGCCATGAATATGCACGACATCCGGATGGAATTTGCGGGCCGCCCACAGCGCCGTAAAGCTGTGCGTGATGGCGTCCATATGTTTGGTGCGGATACCCGAGGTCAGCACCTGTTCGACGCCGGCCGGAATTCCGGTTGCGCCGGCCACGTACCAGGCGCGCCCAAACACGATCACGCGATGGCCACGATTCGCCAAACCCGACGCCAACGTTTCGACGTGGCGTTCAATGCCGCCGGAGCGAGCCGGCAAGCCCTTCTGACCAATCATGGCGATGACCATATGCGTGAGCTAAGGTTAAGGATGTTTGATATCAAAAAAACGGGGTTTTGTCAATCCCCTCACCCGATAAAAAGCCTTATGTTAGCCAATTATCCAAAGATATTCTCGATCCAGTAGTACTCGGGTTGGTGGCCCGGCAGGGCCGTAATTGCAATCGCGTCCGCCTGATAGCGCTTTGGTGGCGTTTTCTGGGTTTCGAGCCAGAGCAAGATCGCCCGTTCCAAGTGGCGCAATTTCTTGCCGGTGATCGCCTCTTCCGGACGCCCGAACGCCAATGTATTACGATATTTCACCTCGACGAAACGGACTTCGCCATCACGCTCCACGATCAGGTCGATCTCGCCCAAACGGTGGTTCCAGTTGCGATCGATAAGGGCGAATCCTTTTTGAGCCAAAAAAGCGGCCGCAAGATCTTCGCCGATCTTTCCGTCCGCTTTTCGCGCGTCCATGTATTCAATTATTTCTTCGGCTTGGGCAACCACTTCTCGTAGGCCTCGCGTTCTTTGGCCTTGGCTTTGGCGGCCGGGATCATGCGGAAATGTTCTTTCCAGATCACCCATTTCCACCACCCGAATCCGACCAGCCAGACCACCCAGAAAATGCGCATCGAGAGCACCGGTACGCCCTCCCATACAAAGAAGTAAAGGATGAAACCGGAAATACTCGCGCAGATGGAGAGCGTACCGAAACGGCTCCACATGCGGCGCGCTTCTTTTTCCAAACCCTTGGCGAAGCGGGCGTACACCAGCAAACCGATGCCGATCGCGAGGCTGGCGGCCAACACGACCAACAAACCCTTTTCAAACCAGGGCGTGAACGGCTGCGCGTTCACATCGAACCAGAAAGACGGACGCAGCAATGGGAGAAGCCAATTGAACATATCGGCGGGTTTTGTAGCATCGGAGCCCGGGAAGGGCAAGTCAGCCCACGGGATGATTCACAATCTCGATCGAACGGTCAGGTCTCCCCTTCTTTTGATACAACAAGGCGTAGTGGCAATCGCCGGCGTCGAATTCGTCGACCAATTTCAGTTCCGGATCCGCGAAGTAGCGTTTCGCTTCGTGCGGAGGCATGCGGCGTTCGGGCGCAGGTCCAATCGCGGTACGGCACGCTTGCCACTCGATCATCATGATGCGACCACCGGGCGCGCACAGACGCATCGCTTCGGCGACCAAGCCCGCGCGATTTTGCGACAGATACAAATTGTTGGCGACAATCACGAGCTGACAGCTATGGTCGCGCACGCGCGCCGCGCGCAAGACTTCGATATCCGACCACACGGGAGTTACATTCCAATATTGTTCGTGCTTGGAAGCGCGGTCGATGGCCTTGAGCGCGTTCTTGTCGATATCGATGGCATACACGCGGCCGTTCGCGCCCACCATCTGCGCCGCGGGGAACACGAAATGGCCGAGGGCGCCTGCGCCCAAATCCGCCACCGTATCGCCTTCCTGAAGACCGGCCCGCTCGAGGGTCTTGAATGGATTGATCAATTCATTGCCGCTATGGCGCATAGCCTATAGCTGCGGCTTCGGAAACAGCGAGCCGAGCGTCGCCTGCAAAAAGACATCCCATAAATTCGTCATGACCAAAAAACCGACCAAACAGAACAGGACGCCGAGCAGTTTGTAGAACAGATTCGTTCCACCACCGCCCATGTAGCGTTCGGCAAACGGTACCGGACCGAAAAAGCTCTCGAGGTCGCGCGTCTTCATGACAAACGCGACGCCGCCCGCGACGATCAGCGCACCGAGCAAAATACGAAGGATCAAGCCCATAAGATTTGGCGTTTATGGTTCCAAGTGTACCATACGCACATGCCAAGACACGTATCACGCCGCCCGCCGCATTCAGCCCCCAAAGCCAGGGGCTGGGAAAATGTTTCCGGTTGGTATCAGGACTACATGGGCAAAGAAGGTGGCGACTATCAGCGCGACATCGTCTTTCCGGGCGCTGAACGCCTGCTCAAGCCCGTGAAAGGCGGTCATTATCTGGATCTTGCGTGCGGACAAGGCGCATTTGCCAAACGTCTCGCCAAAGACGCCAGCCGCTTGATCGAAGGCTTTGATGCCTCTCCCAGTCTCGTCCAAGCCGCCAAACAAGGGGCGCCCAAGAACACACACTTCCAAGTTGGAGACGCGATCGGGTTTGCCATGCTGTATCAGCCTGAATCGTTTGATGGGATCGTTTGCAATCTTGCGATCCAGAACATCGATCCACTGGGCCCCGTCTTTGCAGATGCCGCGCGCGTCATCAAACCGGGCGGATCATTCGTGATCACCATGAATCATCCCGCCTATCGCCAACCGCGCCAAAGCGGCTGGGGCTGGGATGAAGAACGCAAACTCCAATATCGCCGCGTGGATAAATATCTTTCCAGTTATGCGCAACCGATCGTGATGCATCCGGGTTCGGCACCGACGGAGAAAACATTTTCGTATCACCGTCCGATTTCGGTGTATGTAAACGAGCTCGCAAAATTTGGATTTGTGATCGATGCGCTGGAAGAGTGGACATCGAATAAAGTCAGTGATTCAGGTCCGAAAGCAAAAGCCGAAAATGTCGCCCGCATGGAGATCCCGCTGTTCCTCGGATTGCGTGCTCTTAAAGTATGAAGCCGATCATCGGTCTCGTCGGCCCGAGCGGTTCCGGAAAAACGACTCTGATCGAAGACATGGTGCGGCGCTTTCCAGAACGCGTCGCTATTTTAAAATCGCTGACGACTCGCCCGCGCCGCGGACCAGAAGATGACGCAAACTACGACTTCGTGAGCGTCGAAGAAATGCGTTCACGCGAAGCCGCAGGACGCTTGGTGCAGATTTCAGAATATGCCGGAAATTTGTACGCGCATGACCGCGATCACTGCGACAGATTATTACAAAACAAAATCGGGATCTGTGCACTTGTCGAACAAGGTGTGCGTAACTTGCGAAACGTGGGATATCAAGTGGTGGTCGTGAGCCTGATTCCGGAACATGGCGGCCTCGCGCGTAGCGAAACACGCGCCAAAGCCGACCAAGAGCGTTCGGCGAACGGACTTGAACCCGATTTCGTGATCGTGAACTCGTTTGAAAACGGAGGGCTTCAAAAAGCCGAACAGGATTTGGCCGAGATTGTCGACAAATTATAAATCCGTCACTTCGTGCAATTCATGTTCGACAACTTTTTTGTATCCATGGAACTGGAAACGCCCGCGGAAGGTTTTGCCTTCGAGGTACCACGGGAACCAAAACTCATCGTCCGGCCAAGCCTTGTCGAACGGATATTTTGAAACCGGAAACCAGCGCGGACGCATCTCGTCGGTTTCAATCGGCTCGCCGTAAAAGTCTTTTGTTTCAAAAATGTGGACTTCCATGTCTTTCGGTTCATCCACTTCGCGATACTCGCAGGTGACGATACCGATCTTCTTCAACTCTCCAAGATCGACGCCAAACTCTTCGCGGCTTTCGCGGCGCGCGGCGGCTTCAATCTCTTCTCCCGGCTCGACTTTGCCGCCGGGACCGTTCCAGTTCCCCATTCCGAAGCCTTTTTTCTTGAGACCGAGCAGGATGTTTTCTCCGCGACGGATCAGCACAAGAGTCAGCACGACATGTTTCATAGGCAAACCTTAGCATAAAGAAAAGAACGAAGCTCATGCTTCGTCCAGGATGATCCACTTGTCGAAACCGCCGTGCGTTTCGACCTTCTTGAGACGCATCGCCTCGAGCGTCTCCCGGTCGAAACCGGTGATGTTGATGACGACCTCGACCGCGATCACGAGCGCGCGGAAGGCGTTGTCCGACGGATGCGCGGCGTAGTCGGTTCCCGCCTCCACCAGGGCGAAAATCGCATCGGTGAGGACGTCGTCTTTCGTCTCCGAAGGAGGCTGCGTTCCGATCCACTCCGCGATCGCGGAGGCGGATGGCCGCGCATGCTGGCCGAACTTCTCGGCACAATTCACGATCTCTTGGACATCGATCAGCTCTTCCGGATTCTTGTTCCGACCGAACTCCTCGATCTCCTCGAGAATCTTGAAACCGAGCTTGTCTTTGCGTTCCGTCGCATCTTCCGCGATGTGGAACGTACAGTGGTCGCCTTTCGCTCGGATGCGATCCACGACCTTGTCGCGCACGAGTTTCTGGTGCTTCTTCATGGATCCATCTCCATCCCCGCCGACCATCGGCAAGGTACTGCAAAACGTCTTATCGCGGGTGCAAAAAAGGGGCAAGTGCCCCTTTATTTATTCTTTCGATGTGCGGCCTTGATTTCCAGATATGCACCTTCGGTTCCCGGTTCGCCGACGCGCTTGCGCATCAGCTTGGCCGGATATTTTCTCGCGGCTTTGGCGAGTTTGCTGCGGACAATTTTATCCGCATCGAGCTCGAGCAACGCCGACATTTGGAGACAGTAGATCAAGACATCTGCCAACTCCTTGCGAATCTCCCCCATCTTCTCTTTATTCTTTTTGATGTCTTCGAGCGGCAGGTTTTCCCATTGAAAAACCTCGAGCAATTCCGCGCCCTCGATCATGATCGACTTCGCTAAATCCGACGGACGCAAATGATCCCAGCCTCGCGCTTGCAAGTACTTCAGAATTTTTGCCTCCAACTCTTTCATGCCGCCAGTATAACTTACAGATTCGCTCCGTGGCACTTCTTGAATTTTTTGCCGGAGCCACACGGACACGGATCGTTGCGACCGACATCCTTGTACGCCGGATTGTCGACTGCCGTTGAACCGACGATCGCGGTACCGCCGCCCTTTTCCATTTCCGTAGACGGACCGGTGAACTTGAGGCCTTGTGCCATCGGATTCCCGGCGAGCAAAGTCTCCGGCGCTTTTTCGCGCGTCACATTGACCTTGAAAATCATCTGGCTGACACGCTGATTCAGGTTCGAGAGCAAGTTCTGGAACAAGCGATAGGCTTCACGCTTATATTCAACGAGCGGATCACGCTGGCCATAGCCCTGGAATCCGACGCCATGGCGCAAATAGTCGATCGCTTCGAGATGGTTGATCCACAAATCATCGAGCGCGCGGATAGCCACGACTTTCTCGACTTCGGTCTGCATGCCGACATCGCCGAGATTTCCGGAGAACTGCGCATACGCTTCACGCACGACTTTCATGATCGCTTCGATCAAGGCCGTACGCATGGCCGGTGCATCATGCAAGGTTTCCAATTCATCGATCGGACCTTTGACGTCGGCGCCCGGCGGCAAAATCGCGCGGCAGGCTTCTTCCATCTTTTCGTAATCCCATGAACCGATTTCATCGGCCGTCGAATGGAACGCGACAATCTGTTCGACTTCACCTTCGAGCATTTCAAGAATGATCGGCTCGAGCGGGCTGATATTGTTTTCCGTGCGCTGGCCGGCGGCCTTCAAAATCTCGCGGCGTTTCTTGTACACCACGCTGCGATGCTTGTTCAACACGTCATCGTATTCAAGCAAATGTTTGCGGATGTCGAAGTTGTGGCCTTCGACTTTCTTTTGCGCGGCAGCCAGCGAACGCGTGAGAATCTTGTTCTCGATCGGTTCGTCATCCGGCAATTGCAAACCATCCATCATACGCTTCACGCGATCCGTGGACGATCCGAAGATGCGCATCAAGTCGTCTTCCATCGAGAGCGAGAATTGCGTCGAACCCGGATCACCCTGGCGACCGGAACGGCCGCGCAACTGGTTGTCGATGCGACGCGACTCATGGCGCTCCGTACCAAGCACGAACAAGCCGCCGAGCTCGCGGATTTCCTTGGCTTCTTCGGCCTTGGACGGATTACCGCCCAAAATAATGTCGACACCACGACCGGCCATGTTGGTCGCGACCGTGACCGCGCCCTTGCGACCGGCTTGGGCAATGATTTCGGCTTCGCGTTCGTGGTTCTTGGCGTTCAAGACTTCATGCGGCACGCCTTCCTGGCGCAACATCTCCGACAACAATTCGTTCTTTTCGATGGACACCGTACCGACGAGCACCGGCTGTCCCTTGGCGTGGCGCGCCTTGATCTCCTTCACCACGGCCTTGAATTTGCCGATCTGGTTCTTGTAGACGCGGTCCGGCAAATCCTGGCGCTGATTATCCTTGTTCGTCGGAATCGACAGCACTTCCAACTTGTAAATTTTGTGGAATTCTTCGGCTTCGGTCGCGGCCGTACCCGTCATGCCCGCCAGCTTTTCGTACAAGCGGAAATAATTCTGGAACGTCACCGTGGCGAGCGTCACGGATTCGCGCTGGATCGTGACATGTTCCTTGGCTTCAATCGCCTGGTGCAAGCCTTCGCTGTAGCGACGGCCCTGCATCAAACGGCCCGTGAACTCATCCACGATAATCACTTCGCCGTCACGCACGACGTAATCGCGGTCCTTGCGATAGAGCGATTCGGCGCGCAAGGCCTGCTCGATGTGATGCACGACCTTGATGCCGCCCTGGATGTACAAATTTTCGATCCCGAGCCATTGCTCGAGTTTCGTGATGCCTTTTTCTGTCAGCGTGGAAGCCTTCTGCTTTTCATCCACGAGATAATCTTCGTCTTTGGCGAGACGCGCCACGAGTTCCGCGTACTTGTAATACGCGTCCGTGGCTTCGGCCGCGGGCGCACTGATGATCAGCGGCGTGCGCGCTTCGTCGATCAAAATCGAGTCGACTTCGTCCACCACCGCGAAATGCAAATCGCGCTGCACCATTTCTTCCGGACGCATCACCATGTTGTCGCGCAAGTAGTCGAATCCGAATTCGTTGTTGGTGCCGTACGTGATGTCGGCCGCATACGCTTCGCGGCGCGTCACCGGACGCAAGTAATCCATGTCGACGCGGAAAGCGCCGGTCGTGTCGCGCTCAGTGTCATGTTCCGGTTCGTTCTTGAAAGCTGGATCGTACAAGAAGCTGCCTGCATGCTGGATACAACCGATCGAAAGGCCAAGCGCGAAATACACCTGACTCATCCAGACGGCGTCACGACGCGCGAGGTAATCGTTGACCGTGATCACGTGCACGCCTTTGCTTGTAAGCGCATTCAAATATACGGCGGCCGTAGCGGTCAGCGTTTTACCTTCACCCGTGCGCATTTCCGCAATCGTACCGCGATGCAGCGCGATACTGCCGATCAACTGCACGTCATATTGGCGCTGCTTCAAAACACGCTTCGAAGCCTCACGCACGACGGCGTAAGCCTCGGGCAGCAAATCATCCAAAGATTCGCCCTTGGCGAGACGTTCACGGAATTCCACGGTTTTGCCTTTCAGGGCATCGTCGGAAAGGCCCGAAACCGAGCTTTCCAAGGTGCCGATCTTATCGACAACCGAGCGGATTTTTGCCACTTCACGCGCGTTCGGATCTCCGAAGATCTTGGTCATCCAGGCCATAGTTGGGTGATCGTAGCCGAAAACCGCCTTGCAGACAAGGCGGAAAAAGGCTGATTTTTTTGCTTATTCTGGCAACGTTTCACCGGCTCCGCGATCACGTTCGTCCATCTTACGTTTCCATTCGGTCAATTCGACGCGCATATGGTCGCGCACCTTGTCGATTGCCTTGTACAAATCCTCGGCTTCGCGATCGACTTGCATCACGTTTCCGCCGATCTGCACGTTCACTTTGCATTCATAGACATCGCCCTTGTGCGAATGTCCGCTGGCTCGTCCGACTTCGATATCAATGTGACGGATCGAATCGAGGAATTTTTCGAGTGACTGCATTTTTTCTTCTGCGTAATCGCGAATCGCTTGCGTGAGCTCCATGTCATGAGCGCGGATGTTGATGGTCATACGCCAGTACAGTAGCCATCAGGCTCTTTGGGCGCAACTCTCTCGGAGCTCGCATCCACCCGGAATCGTCATCCTACCTGTGGATAAAATTGGGCCCAGACTTGGCCCTTATTCGAATATTGCGTTCATCCTCGCCGCACGCCAAAGCCGCCCATGCTAGACTATAAGCACTTAAATATTTTTCCTTTCCATCTTCTATGATGAGTGGCATGAAGATGTGCTCGGTTCACATGGTCGCCTGGTGGCTCATGTGGATTGGCGCCATCAACTGGGGTCTTGTCGGCTTGGGCGGTTTCTTCGGCGGTAACTGGAACGTCGTCCATATGCTCCTGGGCTCCTGGCCGCAGGTCGAGTGGATCGTGTACATTTTGGTGGGTGTCAGCGCCGTCGCCATGTTGTTCAAGGACAGCTGTGGCATGTGCAAGGCTGAAATGAAAAAGATGTAAGAGCTTCGGCTCTCGCATAAAAACACTCCGCGTCCTGCGGAGTGTTTTTTTAGAATCCCACGTACTGCGCCTCTTCTTGCAGCTCGATCCCCAGATCATCGCGCACTTTCATTTTGACCAATGAGATCAATGCGAGAATATCTTGCGCTCGCGCTTTGCCTTTGTTGATGAAGAAATTTCCATGTTTGGAACTTACCTCCACATCGCCGATGCTCTTGCCCTTCATGCCCGCTTGGTCAATCAACCAGCCAACGGGAATCTGCTTTTTCGCAATCATGCTGGGCGGCACTTCGAGCTGGCGTTTCAAAATATCCAATTCTTTTTCATCCGAAAATTCAAAGTTCTTGAAGACACAACCGGCGCTCGACGCTTCGAGCGGCTGCTTCTCTTTGCGCAAGGCGACAATATCTTCCATCTTCTTTTTTGAAGCGGCGATATCGAGGGTCTTCGTGAGTTTGAGCGTGCAACCAAAAATCAGATGCGGCTCATGCTTGAACAGGCTGCCGCGATATTCAAACGCACACTCCTCTTTGGTGAGCGTCACGCGCTTCCCGTCAGCCAAGCGATACGCATCCATCGACATCACGACATCGCGCATTTCGCCGCCATAACAACCGGCATCGCCGTACACGGCTCCCCCAATCGTTCCGGGAACGCCAATCGCCCATTCAAAACCCGTGAGACCCGCATCCACGCTCTGACGCGCCACCAAAGCCGTGATCGCACCCGCATCAACCGTAATCGTCTCCCCATCGATTTTCATGCCGCGATTGGCCGCTTGCACAATCACACCTTCAAAACCTTCATCGGAAACAAGCAAATTGGAACCTCCGCCGTACACATAAAAAGGAATGTTCATCCGGCGCGCCGCTTCTACCGCCTCGATAATCGCTTCGGGCGTCGTCGCGACCACATGCAAACGCGCCGGACCGCCAACGCGAAAATTCGTGTGCTTGGACATCGGTTCACGTTCCGTCACGTTCGCAACCGCTCGTTTATATTCGGCGACTTGGTCTTGCATCAGAGCAACCATATCAATCTTTCAGAATCTGTTTTGCGATCGAATAAATATCCCCCGCTCCCATCACCAAAATAATATCATTGCTGCGTTTCCAGCGTTTGAGAATCGTGAGCGCTTCTTCCGGATCAGGCGCATACTCGACGCTACGTTGCGTGCCGCGTTCGGCATCGTGACGGATAACGGCGTCCTGCAAATCGCGAGATGAAATCGGCTCTTCACCTTCTTCATCACGGCCGGCGACATCGTAAATCTCGACTAACAACAATTGATCGGCACGATCAAAGCTCGGCACGAAATCCAAAAACAAATCGCGCGTGCGCTTCTTATGATGAGGCTGGAAGCACAACACGAGGCGGCGGCCCGGATAGAACGAGCGTGCAGCGTCGAGGGTTGCAGCCACCGCGGTCGGATGATGGCCGTAATCCGAAACCACGACCACACCGTCTTTTTCCGCGACCAATTCGAAGCGGCGCCAAATGCCGTGATATTGCGAAAGCGCGGGTGCGGCTTCGATCGTCGGAATGCCGAGCGTGGACACGAGCGTAAGCGCAGCCGTCGCATTTAGCGCATTCATGCGGCCCGGGATCGGCAATTCGGTTTTCACGGGACGATGTTCGCCATCGCGCAACTGGAAGGTCTGCATGCCTTCGCGCACGACCAAATCCTCGATGCGGCAATTCGCATGCGAACCGAATCCAAATGTGCGGATGCGAATCCCGCGCGCCTCGAGTTCGCCGCGTTCACGGCCAATCAAGGTCGAAACGCGCGCATCATCGGCGTTCGCGATCACCATGCCGCCATCCTGCACATGCGTCAGTAATTCGCGGAACGTATCCACGATCGCAGCTTCATCCGGAAAAATGTCCGTATGATCCAATTCAATATTATTGATGATGATTGCGTAGGGCGTGAATTCCAAAAAGTGTTTCGCGTATTCGTCGCCCTCGATGAGCACGAGTTCCCCTTCGCCAAAACGAATATTCCCGAGCGGATAACTCGGCACGCGGCTACCCACGATCACGGTCGGATCCTGATGGCAGGCCTCGAGCAATAATCCGGCCATGGCGGTCGTCGTGCTTTTGCCATGTGTGCCCGTGACCAAGAGCACGCGACGATCCGCAAACCATTCACCCAAAAAACGAAAGTTCGTGACTTGGCGCAAATTGCGACGACTCGCCTCCATGCGCTCCGGATTCGTGATCGGCACGGCCGACGAATACACGACCAAATCGCAATCCGCCGGAACATTCTCTTTGCGCTGGCCGATCGCTACCGCAATCCCCATCGCTTCGAGTTCATCAGTCAGTTCGCTTTCCTTGCCATCCGAACCGGATACGCCAACACCGGCCCGCTTGAGGAGCTTGGCGACCGCCGACATATTGATGCCGCCGATCCCGACCAAATGCACATGCTTGGGCAGCGGGTCCATGGGCATAACCTACGGAAAATCTGACCATTCGTCTACTCCCCGCCCATTTTTATTGGCTCTCACCAAAGGCTTCGTCTGCGGTATCAGCATCGGCATCTGCTTTCGTATGATGAATCCTGCCATCGATATGATTCGGCGGCGCATACACGGTTGCGATCTTGAGCGGTTCCGAACCGGTATTCTTGAAGTTATGGCGCGTCCCTGGCGTCACAACCACCACTACCCCATGACCGACTGGATACGTCACTCCGTCGAGCATCGCTTCACCGGTTCCGCTCTGGAAGTACAGAGTTTGCTCGACGTGATGATGTGTCTCCTCACCGACTTCCCCGCCCGGAGGAATACTCATGACAACCAATTGTGATTTTTGACCCGTGAATAGCACTCGACGAAAATCGTTATTTTGTGCAGCCGCTTCGTGAATATTCGTGTGGAAAGACATATGCAGGAATTGTAACAGGAGAGAAAAGAAAAGACCCGCGAGTCATGGGGACTCAAGCGGGTCATCAGCGGACTTTGCCTCGATCAAGGCTTCCGGGTCTGCACGCATGGGCTCGAACGTATGATGGGGACGTTCGGAATTCCACACGATCTGTCCCTCGCTATTCAGCAAGTGATCCGGGATCATGTCGAGACAGGCATGCAAGGTGATGGAACGGATGCCACCGTCGGCTTGATCCTGGCGCACGAAGCGCAGGCGCAGCTGTTCGCGGAAGTCCTTCCATTCGATGCCCTCGGCCTTGGCGAGTTCGATACGCGTGATCGCGCTTGGATACATGCCGATGTAGCGCATGTTCCAGTAGACGTGCGTCAGATGACGCAAGATGGTGTGCGCGGGTTCGCGATTGAACCCGATGATGTTGAAAATGTCCTCAATGGCGATCGAAGCCAGCTCCCCGCGACGGGCAGCGGCCCCATCTTCGGGAATGTCTGCCATGCTTCCTCCTGGTTCGAGCCAGGAGCCGAAGCTAGCAGGAAATGTGCGTTTTGTCTATAGTTTGCCCATGTTCAACGAACTCCACCGCACCGACGCGGAAATCGCCGGTTTGATCGAGGAAGAAATCCAGCGCCAACGCGACGGACTCGAGCTGATTGCTTCGGAAAACACGGTCTCCCCGGCCGTACTCGAAGCCATGGGCACGCCGCTCACCAATAAATATAGTGAGGGTTATCCGGGCAAGCGTTACTACGGGGGCAACGAAGTCATCGACAAAATCGAGACGCTCGCCATCGAACGCGCCAAAAAATTGTTTGGCGCAGAACACGCCAATGTACAACCGCATGCCGGAGCGCAGGCGAACTTTGCTGTATACCTCGCACTCACCAAACCGGGCGACACGATTCTCGCCATGGACCTCGCGCATGGCGGACATCTGACGCATGGCTCGCCGGTGAACTTCAGCGGCAAATGGTTCAATGTCATTCCCTACGGCGTCTCGCAAACAGATGAGCGTGTCGATATGGAAGAAGTACGCCGTCTCGCACGCGAACACAAACCTAAGATGATCATCGCGGGTTTTAGCGCGTATCCGCGCCAGCTCGATTTCGCGAAGTTTGCCGAGATCGCCAAAGAAGTCGGGGCGTACTTGTTTGTAGACATGGCGCATGTCGCCGGTCTTGTTGCAGCGAAGGTGTATCCAGATCCGATTCCGCACGCTGATGTCGTGACGACCACGACACATAAAACATTGCGCGGCCCGCGCGGCGCCATGATCTTGTGCAAGACGCTTGACCGTCTTGATCCGGATGGCAAGAAAAATCTTGCGCAGAAAATTGATTCGGCGGTGTTCCCCGGCTCGCAAGGCGGACCGCTCGAACACATCATCGCCGCCAAAGCGGTTTCATTTGAAGAGGCGCTGCAACCGGCTTTTGCTGAGTATCAAAAACAAGTTATCAAGAACGCACAGGCCATGGCCGAAGTCTTCACAAACGAAGGCGGCCGCTTGGTTTCCGGCGGCACAGACAATCATTTGTTGCTTTTGGATGTGACTCCCTGGGGCGTGGGCGGCAAAGAAGCCGAACAGTGGCTCGAAGCCGTTGGCATCAGCGCCAACAAAAATATGGTGCCGTTTGATACGCGCAAACCCGCTGATCCGTCCGGACTTCGTCTCGGCACGCCGGCCATCACGACGCGCGGCTTTGATGAAAGCGCTTCCAAAGAAGTCGCCTTCCTCATCGCCAAGCTTCTCAAATCAAAAAATGATTCGGGGATTGCAAGCGAAGTCGCGAAACGCGTGAAGGAACTTGCGCAAGCGCACCCGATTTACCCGGAGTTGTAATCTTTTTTTACAAGGTCGGTCGGATCATCTATACTGACGGCAGCATATTTATTTTTATTTTGATATGAATGCCCTTCACGCAGGCTTTGTGAGAGTTTCGCTTCTCGGAGGGCTGTCTCTTCTTTTTGCGGCGCCGGCGCTTGCAGCAACTTCGCCCATTGCAGCGACCAATCCCGGCAATGCCAAGCTGTGCGCCAACCCCAATACGCCGGTAATCACGGTGTTTCGTGACGCGATGGATCCGGCATCGATCAATGCTTCAACCTTTACCCTCACCGGTCCCGACGGCGCGCGCATCGCCGGAGTCGTGCACTACGTCAGTTTGTCGACGATAACGCGGGACCTTGCCCCCGGAAGCCAGGGCGCCGATGTGACTAGACTCCAACAATTCCTGATGGACGGCGGTTTTCTGCACATCACAACCCCGGGAACCTATTACGGTGCAATGACAAAAACGGCGGTCGCCGCTTGGCAAGCCAAGGTCGGCTTGGCCGCTTCCGGATCATTCGGACCTCTCTCTCGTGCAAAAGCGGCTCTCGCATCGTTCACCCCGGCGGCTCCCCTTACATTGACAGGAAAATACATCGCAGCCGTCAACACGGGTGCTCGAACTCTTCCAGAAATCGCGCTTACCAATAGCATTGGTTGGTACTTCACGACCTGTGCTCCCGGAACAACTATTATTCCTCCGAGCACGGTCGGAGTAACCGGTGCACAAGGCATTCAAGGAACAACCGGAGCGACCGGTGCGCAGGGCACGACCGGCGATACGGGTACGACAGGCACGACGGGCAGTACCGGTAGCACGGGCACAACCGGAGCGACCGGTGCACAAGGAGTCTCGGGTTTGGGCGGAACCATTGGCCCGACCGGTCCGGCTGGAGCAATCGGTCCGGCTGGTCCGACGGGAGCAACGGGAGCTCCCGGAACATCCGGCGGCTCTCTTCCATTTGCGACGATCATGGACTTGACCACGCAATCGGTATCTACGACGAGCATGGGACAGCTGATTACATTCAACACCAACGTGGACTCCTACCTGATCGATCACTCAACGACCGTGAACACCTCGCGCATCTACACTCAGGTGCAAGGCCTGTATTATTTTATGGTCTCAA